>Ga0210377_10000004_pt1 | contig 260038 bp, 210 predicted proteins | sample PLM4_65_b1redo_FD_155480 | JGI IMG/M metagenome (GOLD analysis project Ga0210377, IMG submission 155480) | Groundwater sediment microbial communities from an aquifer in East River, Colorado, USA - PLM4_65_b1 redo | ecosystem: Environmental > Terrestrial > Soil > Riparian zone | place: USA... | reverse complement strand
GACTGACACCGAAACCAATGAAACTGCGGCAATGGTAAGGATGAAGATAACGACAAGGCTCGACAAGAAACGTACCGTTTCTCGCCATAAGATAGCTGTTTTCGCTTGACGGTGCCCTTTAAATGGGTGACCCTATCGGTTTTTTAGCTGAATCAAGTCAAACAAGCGATAATCGGAACGATGCTCATTATTATCCTGTCGAAAAGAGTATCCTGAATCAAAGACGGCTATTACTTTGAGGCTGGGACCCAGTCTGAACTGTTATAACGTATCGACGTGCTAAACGATACGGGCAGCGGCGAATCTTCATAGAATGGGAATGTCCGCGAACTATCTATAGGATAGAGCATTTCCCAATAGGGAGCTGTTTTACTGCCGGTTTCGATATCCCACCTTCGTGCATAGGCTTGCAAGTTTTTATAATGAAACGCTAGGTATGACTTCTTGTCATTTATTCCTTTAAAGTTGAAGTTGACGATTTTAACTTTCCCATCCTTTTTGATATCGTATCGATAAAACCCTTCCCCTTTGATCACAAATACAACGTCATTTCGTTTAGCGAACACAAGCTCAGTGTGGTAATCCTTTTGATCGAGCAATTCTTCGTGAAGGAGTGCCAGTTCATCGCCCCGCATTTCTAATAGTCTTATATAGGCGTTTATCAATACACGGGAGTTTCCACGCAATTCAGATCGGCTGAACGTCCCTGCCAGATATTTACCATTCGGACTGATCGTTAGATTAGATGAATAATCGTCGTGCTTGATCGTTTTAGCCTTGGCAAGAGTATTTATGTCGAAAAGCGTTATTACGTGATCACGCTCATTAGACCGGTAAAAGTAATTCGTTTCCTCTCCACCGCGTATTAAGCGTTCATTAGCACCACCATCATACGGAATGCTTGCAAGCATATTCCCGGCTGTTAGATCATAGGCCGAAGTTGCGGTCACAATGACGTTTGAATTCTTCGTATACCTCAAGTATTTTGATACGAAATCATTATACGATGCCTTCAGGGACGATACTGTAAATCTAACCGTGTCCATCACAATCAAGCGATATGTTAAGGTGGGATATTGATTCTCACATAAATATGAGAAATACCTGCCATTTGGACTGACGAAACCGGCGCTGCACGGTCCTTCATTTGCCGGCATTTTAACGAATCCTTTAGGCTGTAAGTCCGGCCAGGTAAACGTAACTATGTTGTCACCCATGCTCCCTATTGCGATCTTCCTGTCACTATCAACAACCAATATATTTAGGTTACTGTAGTTGTTCGGATGTTGAACACTATCTGGCGGCAAGAGACCCGCAGCGGTCAGCGCTCGCGTTTGCTTGTTCAGCTTCTCTATATTCGACAAATAATCGATAAACTCTTTATAACGTTGCGGAATGTTCTTTTCGGCAAATGCCGGAATGACTTTAAAAGGTGAGCCTGCGTAGTAGAATTGCGCGCTGACATATTGATTTTTAAATGGGTAGCCTTGAGATGCGTAGACCAAATTACGCAGGTATCGGATCCTGCATGCCGATTCTGCCATTACACTTTCCTTATTGTCCGCAATGAGGGCGTCAACTGCCTTCGCGGATAGTTCGATCCCTCTATTTCGTGAAATAATCAGATCACGATCGGGCTTGATGTTTCTAAGGTCCCAATGGAGATTAAGCGTGTCCCCTGTTTTTTCAGCCTTGCTTTCCTCCAGCTCGATACAGTCCAGGTATGGTATTTCTTTGACGTTCAATGCCAACGATATCTTGATCTGATCGATAGGCCCTTTCCAAAGCGCGCCCGTTCTCAGTACGTATTTGAATTTTCTTTCACCTACAGAGTTCATGTAGCCGCCTACGGTGTAGGTGTGCCGAATGCGCTTTGTTTCTCCCTTCTGAAAAGGAACGTTAAACACATATACTGTTGAAAAATCAATATCTGGTAAATTGGGGCTTACAATTCCCGTCTTCTTTACCACTACAAGCTCTTCACCATTTACAGATGTGTGGAAATGCGGGTCGGGTTTCCTACTTGAAAGATCGGAAGTGTCTTCATCCGACTCATCGGTACCTTCATCTGGACTATATGCATCAAAGGGAAATCCCATCTGTACCGTTGTCGCGGGTCCGTGGTTCTTAAAATTCATGGTAACATCAACACCCCATCCAAGTCCTACGCCTTGCGTGATCTTAATCTCTTCTGAGAGCAGTTGAATATCAGCATGTTCTATCGGATACACATTTACGCCATCACCATAATATGCAGCATCATCGGCATAGCATCTATGTGATGGCACTATTGTCAGCATAATCAAGAGCGTGAGTAAATTAATCGCCATCTTAACAACGAGTAATTTCATATAATAAACACCATTATCAAGCCCTTCCATCCATTCTATATTTTTTCCAACGCTTCAGGAACATCTGGGAAATTATCGGACAACGCGGCGCTGACGCGCCGACCTTGGCGCGTCGCAGTCGAGCGCCAGGTTAATACCATTCTTCTTTCCCTATCAATTATAAAACTCACGGCTAGAGCACCTTGTTGGGGCAATTAAATGGCACCATCTACCTTAGTTCTGATGCAGACGGCCGAATAGAGCAATCGATTACTCGGACTGCAATTACATGATTTTTGTTTTCGGGTTTAGACGCTAAATTATCAAGAAACGATCTCGTAGTGGCCAAGTCATGTGCCTTTGGTTCCGCAAAGTATTTCCCTTTTTCATCCTTGAACCACATAAGTACGAAAATTCCGTGAGTACATGGAATTGAATCCATGTAACGGGGAAGTTGGCGGCTAATTCCTGCCTTTACCTCTTTGTGTTGCGCGAGCTTAAATTCCGCGGCAACTGAAACTAGCTCGGAGGCAGGCGTTGTTGTTGAAAACCTGAAATCTAAGGAGCCAGATCCTTCATCACTTTCTCGTATCACGTGAACGCCAAAGGGTTCTAGTGCCATTTGAAGAAATACATGAAGTGTTGGCTAAATTTCAGTTTCACCTTTTGGACTCCGCGGAACCTCGACCTCCTGTCCGTTGACTTTTATCTTCCGAGAACCGTCCCAAAACGGATCAATCAACCTGCGAGTTTCAATATGATGCACTAGCACCTGGTCGATCGATGACAAGACGAGAGCATGCAATTCGGCTTCATTTGTAGGTGGTTGCGGATGTGCCTTTCGCAGTGATGCAAGGGCAAGCGTAAGCGTGTCTTTAGCCGACCCGAGATAATACTCTGTCGCAGCATCCTTGAATGCGTTTTCCGTTGTAACCAAGCTTATTGTCTTCGTTAAGGGTTGCTGTGCGGCTTTATGCTCATGGACTGTAACTAGTGCGGTTACTTCAGAGGCGGATATTGTTCTACCTTTATTCTCTCCATACTTTTTTATCGCACGGTTTGTGGCCACTAGGGCAGCGATCTTCTCTGGCATAGGCTCCGGCCCCAGGAGCTCCATCCGCTCACGATCTGCCTCAGAAAAAGGCTTGTCGGGGCGCTGCAACAAATCACCGACTAACTTATACGAAAAGCGAACTTCAACCGCTGTACAAGGGTAATGTCCTTTGTTATCTGTGAAATAACGAGTTGGAACAAACGGCTTCCCTTTTTCATCGGCAACTAGAACGAGCTGCTTTGCACCTTGATAAATTACATCATCACGTTCGTTTTGGACTTGGTAAAATCGAACGGTGACGGGTCCCGCGTCAGAATCTACTTCGTAGGACTCGAATTTGATAACGTCTGTATTGATTGGAGCGATAAACCACACATAGGATCGGATTTCTTCAGGTGGTGCCTTAGCAACTGCATCCTTTGATCCTTGTGTAAAGTGCATTGACTGGATGTCAATAGGAATTTGAAAAATGGATCGCATCTACTTGTCTCCAGGGTTAACTAGTTATTGAGTAGCCCCCTATATAATTCCAGATTTTCGGAATTATATAGTTTAGCAATGATCATGCCAAATTACGCATGGTATCATGGACGAATATAGACTTGATGCCATGTTTTGTCAACGACACCGATGGGGTAATTTAAGGGTATTCCAACGGATACAGAATGTAACATGATGTGTTTCAAAGAAATGCAACTTTAACGACTTCAGGAAGAACATCACGAACCATTATGGATTAAACGGTTGCAGCTGTCGTGTGATTTTCTCATTCACTTACAGCGGGAAATGACACGCTACCTGGTGACCGCCGCCGATGTCGCGCAGTTTGGGCTCTGTTGCAGGATCAATGCATTCAGCAGGACGGCCCTTGGACTCGTACACCGGGCAGCGGGGGGCGAAGCGGCAGCCGCTTATGGGCCGCTCGAAATCGAAGACGCCCCATCTGCCTGTTTGGGCAGTGGCGGCCTCCTTATTCTGTTTCTCGACGAGCGACGACCAGAGGATGTGCGTATAGGGGTGATAGGACTTGTGCGCAATGCGTTCCGCGAGGCCCATCTCGACGATCTTGCCGAGGTACATGACGGCCACCTTGTGGCTGATAAGCTCCACGACCCGCAGATCGTGCGAGATGAAGAGGTAGGAAAGTCCAAGGTCTCTCTGGAGATCGCGCATCAGGTTCACCACCTGGGCCTGGATAGAAACATCAAGGGCGCTCGTGGGTTCGTCGGCGACAATGAACCGCGCGCCCACGGATAGCACCCGCGCAATGCCGACGCGCCGCTTTTCTCCTCCGGAAAGTTCATGCGGGAAGTTGGAGAGCTTGCTCTTTTTGAGATTGACCTGCTCCAAAAGCTCGCCGATTTTCTTGTCCGCGCCGGCCTCGTCCATCTGGTGATGGACCGTGACGGCCTCCCGCAGGATCTCTCGGATACGCATCTTCGGGTTCAAGGCAGCGTCGAGGTCCTGAAAGATCATCTGCATCTGGCCCCGCAGCTGACGCAGTTCCTCGGCAGGCATGGCAATGACGTCCTTGCCGTCAAAGAGGATCCTGCCCGACGTCGCCGGCGTGAGCCGGAGAATGGTCCTGCCGATCGTGGTCTTGCCGCAGCCCGACTCGCCCACGAGACCGACGGTCTCGTTCTCCTTGAGGTAAAAGCTCACGCCGTCCACGGCGGGGATCGCCTGCTCCTGTTTTTCCTTGAACGCAGACAGGAGCCCCTTGGGCTGGGCAAAGTGCTTTTTGAGGTCTATGACTTCCAGGATTGTTTTCGGCATAAGAGTTAGTACAAATTCGAAATCCTAATATCGAAGTTCTAAATAATAACCAATGATCAAAATATCAAAACAATCGGTATTTGTTTCATTTGAATTTTCTATTTATTTAGAACTTAGATATTCTTATTTCGTATTTGTTGTTCCAAGTGTTTGTCATTCATAGTACAGCCAGCACCTAACCTTATGCCCCGGAGCGATCTCCCGCAGATCAGGCTCGTGGCGCTCGCACTTCTCTCTGATCGCATCGGTCACGCGGTTGCAGCGGCCATAGAACCGGCAGCCTGCCGGGATGTTGATGGTGTCGAGCACATCGCCCTCGATCGTCTGGAGGTAACCCTTTTCTCTGACGTTCTGGGCGCTCGGAATGGACGTGAGCAGCGCTGCGGTATAGGGGTGCTTTGCCTCGGCATCAACAGCGAGAATGCCCCGGGCCGGGCCGTACTCGAACACCGTGCCGCCGTACATTACGGCCACGCGGTCCGACAAACGCGAGATGATGCTGATGTCGTGGCTGATGAGCATGGTGGTCACGCCGAGCTCGGACTTGAGCTCCGCCAAAAGGTCCACGATCTTGGACTGGATCGTGGCATCGAGCCCGGTGGTCGGCTCGTCGGCGATCAAAAGGGACGGTTCGCTGGCAAGCGCCATGGCGATCATGGCGCGCTGGCACATACCGCCGGACAATCCGAAAGGATAGTTCTCATACCGGAGCCGCGGTGAATCGATCTTCACCCGGTCCAGCCAGTAGATGGCACCGTCTTTCGCTTCCTGCTCGCTCGTGATCGCGGTATGGAGCAGAATGGCCTCGGCGATCTGTTTGCCCACAGTGGTAAAAGGATTGAGCGAGGACTTGGGGTTCTGGAAGATCATGGCGATCTCCTTGCCGCGCACCCTGCTCATCATGCTCTCCGACCTCTGCTGCCAGCCGTCCACGTCCTTTTTTACGGACATGATCTTGTTGTCCTGCTTCGTGAGCGCCACATAATCGCTCAGGTCCTGCAGCAGGTTCTTCTGAACGCGGTCGGTCTTGAGCCCGATCTTGCCGCTGATCACGCCCGGTCCGTCGCTGATGAGCCCCAGGACCGAAAGCGCCGTGATGCTCTTGCCGCTGCCGCTCTCGCCGACCACACCCAGCGTCTCGCCCTTGGCGATCTCGAGGCTCACGCTGTCCACCGAGCGGATGAAAGCCTGCTTGCTGCGGGAATAAAAGTAGGTGCGCAGGTCCTCTATTTTGAGAAGCGGAGCAGTCGTCATTTGCCTCTCCGGCCTTCGAGGATATTGTTCAGCCCGTCGCCCAGCAGGTGGAACCCCAGGATCGTGAACAAGATGGCGAGCGCCGGCGCTGTGGACGGCCAGAACTGGCCCTTCATGAAATAGTTCGCCCCGGACTGGACCATGTTCCCCCAGGACGGCGTGGGCTCCTGCACGCCAAAACCGAGGTAGCTCAGGGAGGTTTCCATGAGAATGGCCTCTCCCATGCCGAGCGTGGCCTGGATGATCAAGAGCGACCGGCAGTTGTGCCAGAGAATGTGCTTCAGAATAATGGTACGAGTCGGCAGTCCCAGCGCCGTATCGGCCTCGATGAAGTTTTTCTGCTTCAGGAACTGGATCTTGCCCTTGATGAGCGAGGCCACGACCGGCACGTTCGTGATGCCCACGACGATCATGATGACATAGATGTCCGGTTTGAAGGCTGCGATCACGAGCAGGATGAGCACGAGGCGCGGAAAGGAATCGACGAGGTTCGTGAAATAGGTGATGACCGTTTCTGACCGGCCACCATGGTATCCGGCAAGTACGCCGAGCAGCGTGCCGAAGAGAAGTGAAATGGAGATCGCCAGCAGCCCGGGCAGGAAGTAGGCCTGGATGCCGACGATCAGGCGGGAAAGCATGTCCCTTCCCATAAAATCAGTGCCGAGAATGTGTCCTGCAGTACCCGGCCCCGCCATCATCAGTTCCAGATCGAGGTCCTGGGGGTCGTGGGGCAGCAGATTGAACGACCCCAGGAAATAGGACAGCACCACGAGCGTAACGATCAAGAGCCCGTATGCCACATAGGCCAGGTCCACCGTGTCGGCTTTTTTCCAGAAGGGCAAGCTGGACAACTCGCCGATCTCGCCGGATATTTGGGAATAAGATTTCATATTGATTCAGGGTCCAGGGTTCAGGGTCCAGGGGTCAGGTAAAATTTGCGGCAGACCTGCGAATCGTGCTTGTGCCATTTTGGTCATTCATAATGATCCGCGTTTCACATTCCGCAATCCGAAATTGGAATCATTCTTTCGACGCTCTCGGATTCACCGCCACGTACACCACGCTCTGGAACAGGCTTCCGAGGCGCACAAAGACTGCGGCCAGGATCGCGATGCCCATGATCACGGGATAGTCCCGGTCCTGGGCCGCCTGCCAGGCCATCCTCCCCATGCCGGGCCAGTTGAACACCTGCTCCACGATGACGGCGCCGCCGAGGATGAAGGGGATCTTGGCTGCAACGATCTCGGTCACCGGGATGAGGAGGCCTTCCTTGAACGAGTGTTTCCAGACCGATGCGCCCTTGGCCCGGGCCGTACGGATGTAGTCCTCGGCCATGACCCTGCCCATTTCGTCGCGCAGCGAGCGTATCACTTCGCTGATCGTGCCGTTGCCCACGCCGAGCACGAAGATCGGGAGCAGGGCATAGAGCCAGCCGAACTTCGTTGAGGTCATTGCATAGCCGAAGGCAAGGGGGAACAGACCGAGCTTATGCGTAAAGAAATAAATGACGATATAGCCGAGCCAGAAGACCGGCAGGGCCGAGACCACATAGGCGAACATGGTGAGGGGCCACGATATTTTATTGATGCCGCGCACCACGGAATAGAGCGCGATGGGAACGGCAATGAGCAGCGTCACCAGCATGGACCCAAGGGTGAGAATGAGCGTGTTGATCCCCACGCGCAACACCTCGCCCAGGACCGGCAAACCGGTCCGGATGGAGGTGCCGAAATTTCCCCGGAGCAGATTGGCAAGCCACGAAAGATAGCGGGCATACCATGACGGGGTAACACCCAGGACCTCATGCGCGCCGGACGGGGACTCACCCGGCGACAGCTGCCCTTCCAGCAAAGCGCTGAACGGGTCGCCGGGCGAGAGATACAGAATGATGAAGACCACAAAGCTCACTCCAAGCAGCAAAAGCAGCGTGATCGCCATTTCCCGGGAAAGGACCAGGGCTATGGGCCTGATGGCAGAAAATTTCATATATTATGGACCAAGGCAACCGTGTTGCCGTCGAATAACTTCTCTCTCTTACGCCGACGCGGTCGGCTCGCTCCAAATAAATCTACTTCTGGTCCTTCTCTTCCATGAACCATTCATCGGCAAAGGAGAAGAACTTATAGGGATGGATCGCCACACGGCGGACCTTCTTATGATATGCCGCATAGTTGGTGAGCGTCCAGAGGAAGGTATAGGGGTTCTCCTTCGCCAGGATAGCGTGCAGTTTGCGGTTGATGGTCCGCCGCTTTTCATGGTCCAGTGTGAGTTTGCTTTCGTTGATCAGGCCGTCCACCTCGGGATTCGAGTAGCCGATGAAATTGTTCTTGTGGAGTCCGATCTCGGCCGAATGGAACAAGGACGAGATATCCGCCGAATCATCGAACACCCAGGAGGCGAAAACGATGTCGAAGTCATGCTCCTGGAACACGTCCTCTTTCCAGGCATACCACTCCTTGAACTCGACCTTGACGTCCACACCGACGTTCTTGAGATAGTTCTTGAACGCGAGCACTACGCGTTTCACGGCCTCGCTCTCTTTCTCGATCGGCACCTTGAGGGTCAGGGACAGCTGCTTGCCCGACTTCTCCATGATGCCGTCGGCGCCGCGGGTAAAGCCCGCTTCCTGCAGGAGCGCCTTCGACTTTTCGGGATCGAACGCGAGCGGCTGCACATCAAGGTTGTAGGCCCAGCTTCCCGGGGCAAAGGGCCCGGAGATAATCGTCCCCTGGCCGTTGAAGAAGGCGTCAAGCATCTCCTGCCGGTTCACGGCATGGGTGAAGGCCCTGCGCACCCGCGCATCGGCAAGCAGCGGGTTCCGCAGGTTGTAGCCGAAGAACGAATAAGAAAGGGCATTATAGGGCTGCAGAATGAAGCGCTTGTCTCCCTGGATCTCGGGTATGTCCCGCGGGTTCACCAGCACGATCATATCGATGGCATTGAACATGAGCGCCTGCGTCATGATGTTCTGGTCGGCAAAGGATTTTGCCGCCAGCTTGTCAATATGCGGCCTCCCTTTGAAATACGCTTCATTGGCCGTCAGCACGATCTCCCGCTCGGCCGTAACGTTCTTCAGCATATAGGGGCCGGTGCCGATGGGGTTCTGCACAAAGGGGTCTTCCCGCGTCAGGTAAAGAGGATTGGCCGGGCCGTGCTTGGGGATGATCTTGAAGCTGAACTTTGCGAGCGCGTTCAGGATCGGACGTTTGAGCGTGAATTTCACGGTCGCGTCATCGATCTTCTCGACGCTGGAGATAAACTCGTAGCGCACCTTGAGCGGCGTGATGGTCTTGGGGTGCATCATGATGTTGTAGGTGAAGACCACATCGTCGGCTGTAAAGGTCTTGGGCTGCTCGCCTTCGCGCGGGTGCCAGGTAACGTCCTTGCGCAGGTGGAAGATATAAGTGTTCCGGTCCGGCGTCTCCCACTTTTCCGCCAGTTCCGGCACGATCTCCTGTTTTTCGTTGATGCCCACCAGGCCGTTGAACAGCAGCTCCGTGAGCCTCAGCGAGATCATCTCGTTGCTCGTGATGGGGTCGAGCGTAGCCGGCCGGCCGTATTCGCCGTAGCTCAAGCTACCCCCGTCGGGCCGGTTGTCTTTCTTGCGGGCCGCTTCCGACGCGGTCACTGCTGCCATGGCCATGGTAACGATCAGAAGTAGAACCACCAGTATACGTTTCATATGCTCCTCCTCATGCTATTTCGGATTTCGGATTGCAGATCGAGAACCGAGGGAAAAAATCCGAAATCCGCAATCCGAAATCCGCAATGCATCAATTGATCTTCACATCTCCCGCGCTCTTCTGCTCCATGGCATACACGCCCTGCATGGCCTCCTGGAGCTGGCGCACCTCGGGGAACTGCTTGCTCATCTCGAAATAGATCTCCAGCGCTTCGGAGAATTTCTTGGTCCTGAAATACGCGTCGGCAAGACTGACGAGCATCTCCGGGTCGTTCGACTCGATCTTGTTCTTGTTGCTCTTGTCGCGGCCGGCCTCAAGGTACATGACCGCCCGCGTTGTATCCAGCCTGCCCAGATAGTATTTGCCCAGCGCGATGTTCAGGGTCGAGAATTTTTTGCCCTCTCCTGTCTCGACCGTTGTCGCGCTTTGGCGCGCCGCGTTCGGGCATTCGGCCTTCAATCGCCGGCAGGTGAACAGGATCTCCGCAAGCACGTCAGGGTCCTGCGACGGTTTCATGGCAAGCTCGTCCCAGATCTTCAGGGCATCAGCTTTCCGGTTCGATTTGTAGAGATTGGCGCCTTGCAGCACCCGGGCCTGGTCCTTGAACTGCTGGGGCAGCTGCGTGCTTGCCAGGAACGATTGCGCCGTCTTCTGAGACCGCTCCGCGGACCCGAACAACGCGTAGGCCTGGCCGAGATAGAACTCTGCGGAACCTTTGATCTTTGGATCAACAGCCGCCTTTTCGAGATACGCAATGCTCGCCTGTCCATAGAGCGTGGCCATGTCATCCAGCAAAGAAAGATCGTAGAAATTTATTACCTTCGTCTTGCCCAGCGTCTCCCGAAAGGAGAACGCCTTCAGGTCGGCGCGCTTGAGCAGGTCCAGGCCTTTCTCGGTAAGGCCTGCACGCGCATAGACGGCCAGAAGGTTCTTCACCATGCGTATGGAAAGCGGCTTTCCGCGCTTCGTCTGGCCGGCAAGGCTTTCTTCCGCCAGCGCGAGCGGGTCCTTGTCCTTAAGCCCCGCCTTGCTGTATGCCGCGGCCAATTCTGCCTTCACCTCGGGGTCGGCGGTATCGACGGCCGCCCAGAGCGACGCCGCTTTTGCAGCCTCATTGTTCACCTGATAGCTCAGTCCGAGACTTATCTGGGCGAGCGCCTGGTTCTGTGGCCCCAGTCCTTCACCAGCCAGGAACTGATTGAGATAGATCGCAGCAACTTCGGCCTTGCCCACCTCGATCAGGGCACCACCCATATACAGGTCGACAAAACGGCTCCGGCTGCTTCCCCGGCGAGCCGACAGCTTTTTCAGATAGTCCTGCGATGCCCATGCCGAGGCCAGGTAGAGCTCGCGGTGCAGCACCGCGTTCTTGAAGTAGATCATGCCCAGCGCAAGGTTCGCAGAACCCTGTTTGGCGGAACCGAGCGACGCGGCGCCGGAGCGGAGCAGGCCGGCCGCTTCGTCATAATGCCGCTTTTCGTAGAGCTTCACCGCCTTCGTCATAACATCGTCGGCGGCAGAGGCTTGCGCCGCGACAAGAAGGCTTATCGATACCAGGAACAACGTGAAACGTGCCATACTCACTCCTATTATGCCTGTGTGGGCGGGTTTTAAACCCGCCCCTACGGTATTTATCATTGTTTCAATTTCATAATATAGATCTGGTCCCACTGATCGACCTGTGCCCTGAATGCGATGCTCCCGTCTGCGGAGCACGTGGCATCGTGGTTCATTTTCGTATCTGTTTTGAGCGGCACGATCGTCTTCTGCTTCACATCAACGACATAGAGCGGATTGTATTCCTGCCGGTCGTTCTTCACGAATATGATGCGGTTGCTGTCGGGCATCCAGGCCGGCCCTGTTTCTACGTCCGGGATAATGTCCGTTGCCACGACCTTTGCCGCAAGACCCTCTCCCCCGGCAGGGTCCGTGCCGTCGGCCGCGACCACGAAGAGCGACCAGATCCGGGGATCTTCTGTTGCGTTGTAATTGGAGTAAAAAGCGATCTTCCGTCCGTCCGGCGACCAGGCCGGCCGCAGATCGTCAGAGGCCCAGGACGTCAGCTGCTTCTGCGACTCCGTTGGTCTCGCCACATCAGAGAGAACGAGGATGTCATGGTTCTCGTTGCTTCCGTGCATCATGGTAATCTTTCCGCCGTCCGGCGACCATCGGGGGTACAGGTACGCTTTCCCGCCCCGGGTCAGGCGCGTGAGCGTCCGTGACAGCAGGTCCATCATATAGAGGTCGCCGTTGCCGGTGCGCCCCGATACGAACACCAGGCGGTCCGCAACAGGCGACCAGTGCACCTGGCCGTCCTTTTCCTTATGTTCCGTAAGCCGCGCCGCCTCTCCGCCGAGGTCCTGGAAGAAGAGGTCGTAATTGCCCTCGCCGCCGTTGCTCATGAACACAAAGCCGTTCTCCCGGGGCGACCAGCTGATGCCGGCGTTGTAGCTGATCTCTTCCGATATTCCGGGGAAGAAGAACTTCGCGTTATTGCCGCCCGATGAAAGCAGGGTATAGACCGTCTGGACAGGCGTGCCGTCGGGCAGCACGATGCGGATCTCCCGTTTATCCCCCACGCTCCGCTCAAAAGCGATGAGCGTGCCCTGCGGCGACCACTGGGGGTTCGAATCGTTCCGCCCCTGTTCGACGGCCACCAGCGGCCTGACATACAGGGGTTCCAGGGCCGCGGGCTTTTTTTCTTCAGGCTTTGTTTCCGTCCCGGTCGCGCCGGAGAGGATTCCGGCAGGTACGAAGGGAAGCGGCGTTGCGGGACGCTGCGCTTCCGTTCCGTTCAGTCCGGACCCCGTGGCGGTCGTGGTGATCGCGGACGAGAGAGGACCCTCGCCCATCCCTGCACCCGGCAGGAACAGCAGCATCAGAACAACTTCCAGAGCACCAACATACTTCCGTGCCTTCAAAACCCCTCCTGCGCAAGCCGGAACCACAAGGCATCTCTCGCAAAGCTCGCAAAGGACGCCAAGAAAATCCTTAGCCACGGATTGCTTTTTGGTCTTAACCCAGAAAAGATTCTGGCTCAAGGTTTCCTTTGCGCTCTTTGCGAGCTTTGCGAGACATATTCTTGCCCTTTTGAGTAGAATTTTATTCGTAACTTCCTACAGATTCTTGATCTGGTCCCAGTACTTCTGCGCTGACGCGCGGGCCTGCTCAAAGGTATTGTTCCCTTCGAGCTTTTTGGGGAAGAAATCAAAGTACTCGCGCCACGCGAAGTTGGCGTCGTTCAGGAGGTTGCCCTTCTGGGTGAGCTGATACAGTTTGTGGTACGACAAGGCCGTGTAGTAGTAGGTATCGTGCACGGCCTCGTCATAGCGGTCATTCGGGAAGAACCGGGTGTTCTGTTTTGCCTTCTGGAGGTTTTGAATGGCCTTGGCAAAGCTCTGTGCCGCCGCGTCCTTGTCCTTCGCAACCAGCGCGCTTCCCTTTTCATAATAAGCGTGCCCCAGGTTCATGAAAGCCACGGAGAACTGCTTGAACACCAGCTGCTCGTTCTCGGGCAAGGACAGCACGTTCTCGAACTCGCGGATGGCATTGTCGAAGTCGCCCTTGTCGTCCAGATAGACCTGCGCCAGGCGGTGATGGGTCTCGGAATAATCCGGATGGCCTTTCTCGGTGCTCTGGTATGCCGCGATCGCAGCGTCGAAGTCGCCCTTCTGCTCGGCCCGTGCGCCGATCTTCAGATAATCCTTGGGCAGTTTGATCGTCGCGCTGCCGGTCCGGTTCTCTTCCTTTTTCGAGAACTCCACGACCTCTTCCCAATCGCGGTAGTCCCCGCCGACCGAGACCCTGACCGTGTGGAAGCCCAGCGTCACGGGCTTGCCCTCGCGGATCGGCGTGGTGCCGATCTTCTCGCCGTCCACGAACACGTCGGCGCCCGATGGTTCCGATTCGACCTTGAACACCGCGTTATTAACGGCCAGCGTGAACTCCTTCGCATCCTTGCTTTTTTCGATCTTCACCGTCTCGGTCAGCTGCTGGTAACCGTGCCGGTACAGCACCATTGTGAAGTTCTTGTTCAAACGCACCGGGACCTCGGCCTTGCCGTCATTCCCGGTCGAACCGAGCCATTCGTTGTTCACATAGATGTTCACGCCGGCAAGCGGCGAAACATCGGGAGGCACGCCGCCCCTGGCTGAAAGCACGAAGGTGTTGCGGATGCTTACTTCCTCTCCTTCATGGTAGAAGCGCCGCACGACCCGGTCGCCGATCTCGATCTTCGCTCCTTTTTTCAGGTCCAGGACCTCGGTCCAGGACCCGTTCCCTTCGGTCTTCCTGACCTGCAATCGCCCGATCTCGCTGTAGCCCGAGACCTTGCCTGTTGCATCGCGCTTCGGAGACATGAGCGTAAAGTCCGTTCCCTTGCTGATCCTGTAGTCCGTCTTGCCGAGGTTGATACGGAAGCGCTCGTCGTCAACAGCAACCACCGTGCCTTCGAAGGGGAACCGTTCGAGCACCGCGGAGGCGATCTCCTTGGCCGCGCTGTTGAGGTCGTTCGTACTCTTGGCCCGCGCGAGCTGGCTCAGAATGAGCTTTCCGCCCGAAGTATAAAACTTGGTTTCGATCAGATAGCCCTTGTCGTCCTTGGCAACGCTGCCGAGAACGATCATGTCCACGGTCTTGCGCAGCGACGTCTCGCGCCATCCCTTCACAATGATCTTGTCGATGTTCAGCCGCGCACGCTTCAGGTCCGCCTGGAGCGTTTTGGAAGGCACTTCACGGAAGCAGGCGTTCTTGAAAAGCTGTGCAGCCAGAGCGATCTCGGTCTGGGCCACGACTTCCTGCAGATCGACGTTCGGCGTGTTGCCCGCGAACCGGTAGATGCCGGCCCTGATCCGCTTCGGCGTGGCGGGGTAGAAATAGCGATCGATTGCTACCTCGCCCTCAAGGGTGATCGTGGTTTTCCACGTCTCGGGGATGGAACCGGGTGCATGGAGCGAAAGCTGCACTTTTTTGCCTGGTTCGCCGTCAAAGGTGTAGGTGAAAACGCCCTTGGCGTCGGTCTTTCCTTCGGTCTTCTTGTTGATGCTCACCACAACGCCCGGAATGCCGCTCGTCTGGCCATATTCTTCCATGCGAGCGCTGACCGTGACGATCACGCGCTTGGAGAGGGCGGCCTCGATCGTCTGACCCGGCTCGGTCGGGCCGGTCTTGCGCCAGGCGGCATAGCCGGACTTCGTTACCGCAAGGTCCAGACCCGTCGCGGGCTGGCTTTTGTACTCGTACACGAACAGACCCTGCGCATCGGTCTTGCCGGCGTCCACGCCCGCGACCTTAACGACCGCGTCCTGGACCGGTGCTCCCTGTTCGGTTGCCTTGATCGTGATATACCTCGTTGCATCAAGGTCGGCCGCAAGGGCATAGGTGTCAGCAGTGCCGGACTTGGGCAGTTTCATGAGGAAGGAGCCCTTCCAGGGCTTGATCCGGTAGCCTGGCTGCTCCTTCGCAGCGACGGCCACTTCCACATCAGCGCCCGGCTTCTTCCTGATCGTCTTGGAAAAGGTCCCGTCCGCGCCGGTCTGGCCCTGCTCCTCGTTGTCCACCGTCACCTTGGCCTGTGCCGCCGGCTGGCCGTCAATGCGGGCCGTCACCTTCAGTTCGAGCTTCTCGCCCGCACAGGCAACAAGCAGGGATGACGCCGCCAAAATAAGAATTGTCCTGTATACACGCTTCATCATACGAGGCCTCCGGAGATAGAAAGATATTCGCAACCATTCATCTCGTTTTTATATTTGGTTCTAGCAAATCAAAATCAAAGGCATTTTCGCGCAGAGACGCTGAGACGCAGGGAAAGCAACGGATTTAATCCTTTGTTGTAAGAGTAACGATAAAAGTCGATCTTTTCATGCTTAACGGTTTCCCTGCGCCTCTTCGACACTGCGGGAGACAACTTGCTTTTAATTACGGAAATCTTCCGCAAGGACGCGGGGACAGCAATTCGAGGAACCGGGTTTTCTCCGTGCCTCTGTGTCTCCGTGGTGAAAAAGGTTTGCGATCTTTCCGTTGTAAAAGCCTACATGGGGGGCGGCTGGATATTGACCTCGCCGGGGTTTACGATCTTGTCCTCGTCGGACTTCGAGCCTTCGATGCTTCTGCGCGTTCCCTCGGGGATCTTCTTGATCTTGAATTCCACCTGCTTGCCGCCGAACTTCGAGACCTCCAGGGTCTGCGTTTCGGTCATATAACCGATCCTGCTCACTTCCACCTTATAGAGGCCGGGCACAATGGCGTCTTTGGCTGATTCGTATTTCCCCTCTTTGTTGACCACAACGGAGTGGGATGCTTTTTCCAGGCTCGTCGAGGTGTTGATCATGTTCACCACGGTTCCCTCGGAGCTTTCTTTGGTCACCGGAATCGGCTGCAGGCCGGCATCCACCAGCTGCACCGTACCGTAGATGCGGGGCGAACAGGCCGGCAGCACGGCAACGAGACAGGCGCATATGAGCAGGATCGAACGGTTCATGATCTTCTCCCTCCTGGAGCGTAAATGACAGCGGCCGGTATCGGGGACGCTGTGTTTAAAAACAAAAAAAGCCGCCAAAGAGTTCATGCGAAATGATTTCTTTGGCGGCTCGACTGGCGTATAAAACAGCGGCCTCTGCACTGTGTCGGATGCAAGGTCGGTTTTACGTAGCTTCGCGGCTCTGCGCCCCACGGTTTCCCGTGGTTTGCTCTGAGCAAAGTCATGTGTATGACACGGCTTCGTTGCTTTATTTGTATACAGAATCTAGCACGAGGGCGCAGTCTTGTCAAGGGAGGAAGCTAATTGATTGTGCCGTCCTGCCATCCACCGTTACCGTAACATTGGCGTTCACCGTACCGTTGACCGTTATTAATGGCAAAGGGAATACTGCGCCGTCAGCGGCGCGGTGATGCTGACGCTCGCCGTCTGGCCGTAGCGGTCTCAGGCGACTGCGGTGATGGTATTCCGTCCTTCCGCAAGGCGAACGGCTGCGCTCTTGAAGTGAATTCCGGCAATGTCCGAAGGACGGTACTCAGATCAGACAGCGCCCCCGCCTGCTCCCTTGGAAGGAGTGGGTGGGGGCATTTTACTGAAGGAGGTTTTATTCGAGCAATAATTCCCATGAACAGTTTGTATCGGTTGGGTATTTCGGATTGTCTGCAATGAACCCGACAGGCCCCCACATATCATTTCCCCTGATTGAGTAGAAGAGCGGATAATACCAAACGTCGCATGGAGCCGTCTCCCCAATTTCGGCGCAGGTTGCCTCGTCCGCCACTTGATAATCAATCTGGTTCTTTATGGCGCTCCCGACGATACGTCCTATCAGGATCGCATTCGCATGGTCTGCTGTATCAGCGGTCGTTGTCGCCACCGCAGGCGTATAGTCGCTGTAATTGAACGGGTAGTCATAGTCGCTCAGGACATATGCACGGTAGAGAGTTCCGCGAGGTATCGTTCCTGCCGGGAAGGTGTAGTTTGAGGGAGATGCGAATGCTTCATCGCCCTCGGGAGATATCTTCAGATAGGCGTCCTGCACATCATGAGCATAGACATCCCAGCCGAGGATGGGCGCCTGATCGATGGCGGCTTGACTTCCCGCATCGTACCAGCCGCCGTTCAGACAGATCTTGTCCATGTTGTTGTAAAGATCCACAGGCGTGGGCTCGCTGATGTCTTTGAACCCGACAGCCACGGCGCCGTCTTCATTTCCGAGCTTTCCGTGGTAGACGACTTGAAGATATACCTCTATGGCCCACAGGGGAATTGGAGTGGTTAAATCAAAGGTGAGTTCGACAGGTTGGTCGCTTGGAATTGCACGAACACCGTCTTTCTCGGGGGCAACGATATAACTGAAGTCGGGTTCTACCTGCATGTAGTAATCTACCGGGTAAGCCTTGAAGGGATCTTCAAGGGCGAGCCTGTATTTTACGACAAGCTCGATGCTGCCGTTAAGCATTGCCTCGTTGTTTGCCGTGGTATTCTTTGCCTGGACTTTGATGGTCGTGAATCCGGGTGCGGTATTTGTTGCGCTCGAATAGATGCCGCTGCTGGGCAGAGTCACCTCGATGCTGCCACGGAAGAAGTAGTTCAGAAGTCCGGCGGAGTAGCCGACGGTACGGGGAATTAGTTTCTCAGCATAGTCCTCATGACAGTTGGTGTCCTGATAAAATGTTTTATAATAAACAGCCGTACCTTCTAGAGGCCTTGTTAAATAAGTCGGTTTTGCGAAATGGTCATAGTTTTCGCCATCTCCTGTTTTTGCAATCCAGAACCCAACATCGGCGACTCCGTCCTCGGCTGTTTTTGTCTCTGGGAGTTTGTTCTGAGCTATATAATTCTGAATGTCCGTGCTTGACTTTCTTGGATAAGGGAAATAATGAATGTCACTTGTCGGATTTTCCTCCGCGAATATCGTGTGCTGGCTTGCAAAATTGGCATTCGTATATTCCGCTATCCCTTGCGTAAGCGCTACGGATGGAGCGGCGCCGTTGTACTGGTCAGTATCAAATAACTGAGTAATGGGCGCAAGGCCGTTATACGAGACATTAAACGCAACGCTGGGGAAGATGGGATTTGCCGCAAGCGCGTTGATGAAACTACTATTCCCTGCGGCCCACGGTTCAATATTTAAGCCTCCTACTTGATTTCGGTTCAAGGGATGCGCGTCATTCCTCACATGGGCAGGCTGCGAAGCATCCTGAATGAGATGCATCTGATGACCAAGCCCTCTGAATGTCTGTGCAAAATACGACTGTCGTTCAGCATCGGTATTTTTAGTAAGCGCATTGTAGAAAAAAATCCTTGTCGCCTGCCATGTCCAATCGCCGCCCAACCAACCGGATTGCCTCGCACTGTCCTGCGCCCAGAGCAAGAATGATTCGCCGGTATAATGAAACCCAACAACCGTATCATCCAAACCTGCTGCGGTCCAAGGTTTTAAAGGATTGTGGAAATGGTTGACATATCTTGCTGTCCCGGCAATCCCTTGTGAAGTACTGCCGGCGTCTTCAAGTTGGGCACCTTCTCTAATCCATTTATAGAGCTCTTGTTCTCTTGTATTAAGTTTTAGTTGCTGCAATAGGCCTTCGTTTAGACCAATGTTCTTTAAATATTCTGTAGTGCCGATAACAGATTTGTTTGCAGCTATTTCAGAGAGGTCTTTATGTGTTGTGCTATCATCCCATGTAAAAGCGACGGTGGGGAAAAGACATATTATTAAAATTGCCCCAATTTTCTTTAATCCCATTTTATTTTACCTCCCGATACGGGGATAGACCTATCTCTATTCTTTCTTTGCTTAGCTCTTTAATGAGTAAGCGCTGTTTTTCGTCCGGCATATTTTCTTTCCCGAAGAGCCGCTTTTTCCTCTCCTCCATCGTCAATTTCCTTAGAGAGATGATCGGCTTGCTCCCGTTCCACTTAATCTTTTTACTGAGCAATATGTCTACCTTCAATGATTCCCACAGCATAGAACCAAACTGCTCGTACCCCGATTTGAAAATTAAAATGTTCATCGGTTCAAGACTGCTCATTATTCTTAATCCCATTCCGGGTATTGAAAATTCACCACTTTTATCCGTCACGGTTTCCCGTGCGTCGTAATAGCTGTGTACTCCGCCAGCGACCGTATGCGCCACGGTGTACCATGTTCCGAGCACTACTGCCCCTTCAATCGGCTCCTGCGTGTCAGCATCTACTACTATTCCGGTGTATGTCCCGTCATAACGAATTGCATATGAGCAACCCTGGACAAACATTATTAAAACAGCAAATAACCAAAAAGACTTTTTCATGTTTACACCTCGCTCGCGCATTTAGATACCCTCACCTTCCGCCATGACCAGTCTTTCTCCAAAAAGCCCTGCTGATTACTACCGTCCTGCGCCCAGAGAAGTGAAGATTCTCCCGACTGGATATCCGTGAGCCCGGCTTCCGACCACGGCTTGAGCGGATTGTGGAAATGATTCTTCCACCTGGCTGTAGCCATGATGGCGTTCACCCAGTTGCCCGCGTCTTCATAAAAGGCGCCATCACGAAGCCAGTCTTTAACAGTTTTTCTATCCTGATTCCATTTGAACTCTTCAAGCAGTTCTTTACTAAAGCCGAGGTTTTTGAGATAATCGCCATTATTTTTATTCAAAATAGAATTTTCTGCTGCAAAGCTTGAGAGGTCTTTATGTGTTACATCATTATCCCAGGAGAGGACATTGCTAACGAGTATGAAATTAAGCAAAATAAACAGCGACACAGCAATAATTATTTTCTTCATATACATACAATTCTCCTTACAGTATGAACGGACTAATCTAATCCTCGCTCTTTTCTTTCTTTATATATTTCTTCCATCATCAGCTTTATCTTTTCCTTAGGAGCTTCAGTAGAAGGATATGGTGGAAACGTCCCTGATTTTTTCCGCTCCTCCATTGTCAACTTCTTAAGCGGGATAACTGGCTTATCACCTTCCCACTTAATCTTTTTACTGAACGGCATATCAACTTTCAATGACACCCAAAGTGCAGGGCCAATATATTCATATCCCGCTTTGAAAACCATAAAGTGCATGGGTTCAAGATTGCTCATTATTCTTAAGCCCATACCAGGTATTGAAAATTCACCGTTCTTATCCGTCATTGTTTCTCGTGCATCATAATAATGGGAAACTCCGCCGGCTACCGTAGGGATTACCGTGTGCCACGTTCCAAGCACAACAACCCCTTCAAGTGGCTCTCGCGTGTCAGCATCGACTACTTTTCCACTGTATGTTCCGTCATAACGCATTGCATATGTGCAGCCTGCATTAAAAAGCAAGATTAGGCTACTGAATAGCAGTAAAAGTCTTGTTGTTTTCATTTTGGCTCCAGTCGTTAAAATTTAGCGATTTTCCACATGCCACTTTCATCTAATGCAAAATAGATGTAATAGGTTATAGCTAACGTCTGTCCACCGTATATTTCGTTTTTGATAATCCGGTATTTTGCAGTGCCATTTCGGACGTAGATAAGCTGAATGTCCTGCATTTCTTGCACAAGCTGAGGCAATTGCGCGTTTGCGACAGTGAATAAGTCATTATAGAGTTGTTGAGATGCACTGTTGAAATAGCTCACCGCGCTGGTGATATCCTGATTTGCCAGATTTATCTTCATCCCCTCCCACTTGGCTTTAAGCAGAGTATCCAATTGCGTCTTGTTCAGCACCGTTATTGTGACGGTATCCTGATACGTGTTCCCATCCGGCCCTGTTGCACTAACCGTGAAGGTATATGTCCCTTCCGCGATCGTTTTCACTTTGTATTCAGCATTGCCTAAAACTGTAATCTCCGGCGAAGCGGGTCCTGATGCATTGATACTCGAACTCGTAATGCTGAACGTCCCATCCACTCGCAGGATTGCCTCAAGAGGTGCTATCCCTGATTCAATGTTCGACGTAACCCGAATGTAGTTGCCCGTCGTTGCCGCATTGACTATTATCGTGCTCATCGTGGTTCCTGCAGTATCCGTAGCCGTTACCGATATCGTGTTCGCTCCTTCTGCGAGCGGCACATGCTCGGCGATAAATTGGTTCCCCGCTACCGTTGCCACGATGCCATTTACCGTTACACCGGTCTCATTGCCTGTGCTGTTAATCACGACGCCTTTGACCGTCGTATCCGGCCTCATAATGGTCACGCCGTTTGACGGAGAGGATATCGTTACGGTAAGAGCCGAGACCACGTCAGATATGCTCCCTTTGCCGTTGGTAAGACTTGCAAATCTCCCTGCCCAGGCGTTTCTGACAGTTTCAATTGCAGGCGGTTCGCTCCCGTCAAACGTGCCCGTCTGCGTGATGAAGATGAAGCCGGTCTTAAACGTCTTCTGCGATGTTGATGTGTTCGGCACTCGCTCTCCCTCAGCCGCGATTATATCATCAATCGTGACGGTCCGAACAGTGCCTGTTATTGTCGTTCCTAATGACGGAAGCAGCGTCGGCGCGATGCTTCCGTTCTCGATCAGCGTCATTGGCGACACCAGGGATTTGTCGATCATGCCCATGAGATACAGATCGAGATTACTGTAATACTTGCTTGCGCTTACGGACGTGAACGTGCCGTCGCCGTTATCCTTCCAGTCGTTCCCGTATTCCAGCGACCCATCGGTATCCAGCAGGTAGCTCCAATGCACGTCGTCCTTACCAAAGAGGGCGTTGTTCAATGTGCCGTCCGGGTTTTTGAATTTTACTCCGGCCCCCCAGCGGTGGAGCTGCTCATGGGCAAGTGTATCGAGGGTGGTTTCAAACTTAACTGGGTCGAGGGGATTCACGCCCAGATCGGCGATATTGCCCATGTCAATGGTCCCCTGAAGTTTGCCGCTGCTTCCAAAAGCTGCGGAATTGTCGAACACGGTCTTCGCGATGCCCTGGGTGTCGTTCTTCACTTCAAGGTAGAACGCCTTTGCATTCACATCGGGCATCGCAAAGTCGAAGTTGGAAACAATCACGAGGAAATCATACTGGTCCTGATGCGTCCGTATGAACTCCTTCGCAATCTCCTGGCGCGGGAAGTTGTTAAGCGTACTGTCCGGATTCTTTGCGTCATAGTTCCCCGTCACTTCCATCACGGCGATATTACCGTAGTCGCCCACCGTGGTCACGATGAACGAGGAAGTGAAGGTATTGTCGCCGGAGACAGCGGAAGCACCGGAGTTGTTGGCTGATATAACGCGAAAGTGATACATGGTGCGCGGGCTCAGGTTCGTGAGGGTGATGCTGTGGCTGGTTGTCGACGTCTGATCAAAAGCTAAACTGCCGTAAGACGCCGTTGTCCCATATTCAACAAGGCTGTCCGCGGGCTGGTCCGTGGTCCAGGCGATGGTGGCGGAATTATCGGTGACGGCGCTCACGGCTATTGCGCTTATCGACGGAGGTGGAGAGACCGTCTTGAGATTGCCGCCGCGCACGCACTGGAACATATGCTGGTTTGCCTTGCTCTCCGCGAGAATGACGCCGATGCCCATCGTATAAGCCTGGCCGCACGCGGAGTTATACAACGCGGTCGAAGACCAATTGGTGCAGTCTCCCATGGAGCAGTACGAGCCGTAAATCGAAAGCTCTTTAATAGTCGGCAGCCGCCAGTCGGAGTAGCCGAAGATCACGGCCCCGTTGCACGTGGACAGCGCCCAGTCCATGCTGGTTGGGGTCACAATCATGCTTTTCATCCACATGAGCCCGGTGGTCAGGTCCGTCATCGTCTGGTCACCATTGTCCGAGTAGGGGCCATTCTGCAGCGGTGTCCCCCGAACGCACCGGACCGGGGCACGGGCGGTTTTATTCAGGACCGACGCCCCTCCGGCGGTAAAGTCCACGGCCCACGCGTTAGTACCGTCCTCCGAGGCGGACCAATAGGGCGCGGCATCGGTGCCGGGGAAGGTCAGGAGATCGATTGCCGGATGATTTCTACCGTAATCGACAATTCCCAGGAGCTCCGTCCCCGCCGGCAGCCGCCATCCGCTCTGGCCGCCGAGGGTGAGGCCGCTGCAATAGTTTACGGCATCGGCCCAGGTCCTGGTCAGATTGTCATCCGTCTGCTGCCATACGAGCCCTGTGTTGGCATCGAGCACCGTGCCGTCGGCATTCGCCGTATACGACAGGGGGTTTCTCTGATATACGCCGGAGCAAGTCTGCTGGCCGGTGTCCGGAAGGAAGTAGCCGCCTTCATGGTACGCCGCCGTGCCGGTCAGGGTTACGGTGTAATTCGGATTGTCCGCGTCATTGGACGGGATGGTCAGGGTCCTGGTAAAGACCCCTTCGGACGGCGGTGCGAACTTCACGGTGATTATGCATGATGCCGACGGAGAGAGCGTCCTTCCGGAGCAGTCGTCCGAGGTTATCGGGAACGGCTGGGCAGGCTGGGCGACTGTGCCGAGGACAAGGTTTCCGGAACCGATGTTGGAAACGTAAAAATTCTGTAAAAACGATGTGCCGGCATATCGGGAGCCGAAATCGAGCGCAGGCTGGTTTACATAGATTTCCCAACTATCCGCCCGCGCCGAAAGTGTCACCGTAATGCCATCCGTCGCGGTCTGGCCGTATTCGTCGAGCGCAGAGGCAGTGATGGGGTTCGGGCCTTCATGAAGGGGGATCCGAGCCGAGTATGCGCCGCCGCTGACCGTCGCAGGCATGCCGTTCACAACCACGGCTGCGTTGTTGGTGACGTTGCCCGTTACGGTTATGGCCGAGGTGTTGAACAGGTCTCCGTCCTGCGGAGCGGTGATGCTGACGAAGAGGGGCGGGAGCGGAGTCATTTGAGCATTTACGGTCTGAACCTGCCCGTTAGCGATATCGCCGGTTGACGTTTGTGAGAAGTATCCTGTTTTCGCAAACGTGACAATAAAGCTGCCTGCCGCTATTCCCGGCTGGGTATATGCTCCCTGGGCATCGGTTATGGCCGTATACGTGTTTTGCGAGCCCTCGACGGTTACCGTAACCTCCGGGAGAGCAAGCCCTGTGGCTACATCGGTTACCGCGCCGGTCAGCATTCCTTTTGTGAGGAGCATTACGGTGACGCTGACGCTCGCCGTCTGACCGTAGCCGTCCTGGGCGATCGCGGTGAGGGTATTCCGTCCTTCCGCAAGGCGAACGGCTGCGCTCTCGAAGTGAATTCCGGAGACGTCGCTGTAGAGGTTTGCGGGGACCCCGTTTAACACGACGGTTGCAGTGACGTCGCTTACCGTGCCGCTCACCATCATGGGCGCATCGACGGTGTAAACCGCGCCGTCCATCATCGATAGGGATAGTGTCAGCGGCTTCGGCGGTGCCTGTTTTACGGCGATCCATCGCTTGCTGATTTTTCCCGCCGGGGTTTCCGCGTTGAGCTCGATGACGTTCGTCCCTGCGGAAAGGGGCGTTAAGACGGCGAACGTTCCGTCCGGCTGGAGGGGAAGATACTGTCCGCCGACCTGAAGCTTCGTGATGGCTCCCGTGACGATGCCGCTTACGGTTACGGCGCTTTGGTCGGTGGAAAAATTGTTTTTCGGAGAAAGGATAACGATGTCAGGCAGCGTAGCGGTAACAAGGGAAGCAAGCGAATAGACGTATAAAGCGTTCGCATCGGCACCCGCAAAGGTTTCCCGTATTCCGTCCCGGTCCACGTCATTCACGGCCAGGACCGTCACTCCTTCCCGCACGATGTCGGGAACGTACTCGGCAAAAACGCCGCCGAAATAGACCTTCGGACCCGGGCTCACGAGGACGTCCTTGAAGCCGTCGTCATTGATGTCTCCCAGGAGCGACAGAAAATCCGGGGCATCCGGAAGTATCCGGTCTGCAATGGCGTCCGGGTATGGGCCGCCATAATAGATTCTCCGGCTGACGGCGAAGTCGGCATAGCCGTCTCCGTTGACGTCTCCTGCTGCAGACACGACCTTAGCGATGCCGTCGCCTGAACTTCCGGCGTTGATTTCAAGAACATGGCTGAGGTAATTCCCGCCATAGATAAGAGATGCCTTATTGGAAAAACTGACGATAGGCCCCCCTGTGTTGCCGCTGATAAGATCTCCATATCCGTCGCCGTTTACATCTCCCACCGGGGCCACGGTGCACCCCAGATTAAAATCAGCACGTGGTCCCGCCACTTGTGCGGTGTCGGGAGAGGAAAGATTAGCGCGCCCGAAAAGTACGAGGATCCGGCCGCTATGATCCATCCCGCCCATCGGCGCTCCGATTGCTACGTCCTGATACCCGTCATTGTTCACGTCTCCTGCCGCGGCCATGGAAAAACCCAGTCTCTCTGCGTAAAGATAGAGGCAGCTGCCGTTGCAACCCAAGCTCAATTTCCCTTCCACCGTGTACACGGGCGTGGCGCTGAGCTGGCTGCTGCCGCTGTAAACATATACTTTCCCCCCGTTGGTAGCCTTACCGCTAAAGGGCCAGGTGGCAGCGTAGAGGTCGTCATAGTAGGGCGCCCCTATGATAAGCTCGTCAAAGCCGTCATTGTTCATATCCACGACGGTAAGGGCATAACCGAACTGATCTTCCGCATTTTCACCGACAATGGTCACGTCGGGGATGCCGGAGGTGTTTCCGCCGTAGTAAATAGCCACCTTCCCCACCTGATATTTCGCATTGCCGCCATTGCCCAGCGTGTATGTCGGGTCCCCGGCGACGAGGTCCGGTTGTCCATCGCCGTTGATATCTCCTACCGCTACAATCGTTATGCCGGGAGCGGCATAGGCCTGAACAAAGAGTTTCACATACGTTTCCGATGTCTCTGCGGACCATTCACTCTCATTTTCCGAGCCATCAACCGCCGTGACCCTGTAATAGTAGGTCGTTCCGTCTTCTACGCTTGCATCGGCATAGGGTGAGGCGGCGATCTGTCCGATAGCGACAAAGTCCGTCGCGGCCGTCCGCCGGTATAGGTTGTATCCGGCAACGTCCGTGTCTGCAGGCCTGTCCCAGAAAATAGCAATATATCCTTCGTTTGTGCGCGACCGTATGTTCCTGGGAGACGAAGGCGAAATGAATTCGTCCCGCATGCTTATGGCAGAGCTGTTACAGGAAGCGTTATATGTTTTTCTATTGTAATCAGTGTAGAAAACCGTCGCGGGAGCAAGGGTATACATTCCCTGTGTAGCGGCCGAAACAGTGAAATTTCCGGTTACGGTCGCGCCCTGCCCAACAGCGCTCCATTCGAAAATAAGCAGATTTTTTCGTGTGTCTATTGTGGCCTTCGTTGCAACAGGGGTTGTAGAAATATCGGTTATGGTCAACCCCGCGGGAATAGAGAATTCGGCATGATAGGTTTTTATGTCATAAGCTTTATTGTTTGTTGCCGAGAAGCTAATCGGCTGGAGCGCGCCGGTTAAGATTATTGCACTCGACGGCGCGAGGGTTGCAATGTCCGCCGTGCCTGAGATGGAACTGTCCTGGATCAATACAAAACAAAGAACAAAAAACACGGCAAGGCTCTTCACGGTAGATTTCATGTTCCCTCCTGAATGAATATCTGGAAAAACAACGCGCAGTGTATCTTATCTGGCAAACACGCGACCTTGCTGAGAATCCCAGCCGCCTAGTTGCGTTGAGTTGCTTTGCTGTAAAAAAGGATTTTTTGACTCTAATCTAGCGGAGATTAGCTGATACCGATCAATTAAATATTTAAAGCGTTTCGTTTTATCATATGCAGTAATGCATAGCAAGAAATTAAATAGGTGGTCTTAAGGGTAGGCAAATCGTGATTTTAACGCGGGAAAATGCGGTAAATTGCAGTGCGGTGCGGTCTGAAGCATGATGGCGCGGTATTGTGCAATACCGGGGTATTTTCAGGGTACGCAGTGAAGATTGCGGTTGCACTCAACTGGGGCTCAAAAAAAGCTCTATTTTGCCTCTCCGGGGTGACTGCTGTCTTCTGTCGCTGTTCCTGGAAACTCTCAAAAAAGTCTCAAAAAACCATTGCCAGAAAGCCGCTCGTGATGTATTATGCGTGGTTGCGTCACCTGCCGCCAGGGGACGTTTGAAAGGAAAATCATGCTCCAGGTAGCGAATATAGAAAAATCCTACGGCAAGCAGACCCTGTTCGACGGCGTCAGCTTTACCGTCAATCCCGGCGAGCGCGTGGGACTCGTGGGCAGGAACGGCCACGGCAAATCCACGCTCTTCCGCATGATCCTTGGCGAAGAGCACCAGGACGACGGCACGATCACGACGCCCGCGGGCTACACCATCGGCCATTTGTCCCAGCACATCCATTTTACGGAAGAGACGGTCCTCCAGGAGGCCTGCCTCAGCCTGCCGCCGAACGAAGACCACATTGACGAGACCTATAAGGCCGAAGCGATCCTGCACGGCTTGGGATTCACCAACACAGACTTCGACCGCTCCCCTGATGAACTCTCAGGCGGCTACCAGGTGCGCTTGAACCTGGCCAAGGTCCTGGCCTCCATGCCAAACCTGCTTTTGCTCGACGAACCCACGAACTACCTCGACATCCTTTCGGTCCGGTGGCTCACGCAGTTCCTGCGGGCCTGGCGCGGAGAGCTTGTCATCATCACCCATGACCGCGAGTTCATGGACAGCGTCTGCACCCACACCATGGCGATCCACCGCGCCAAGATGAAGAAGGTCGCGGGCAGCACGCGAAAGCTCTATGAGCAGATCCTGCTGGAAGAAGAGATATACGAGAAGACCCGCCAGAACGACGAAAAGAAGCGGAAAGAAACAGAGCAGTTCATCAACCGCTTCCGCGCCCAGGCCACCAAAGCCAGCGCGGTCCAGTCGCGCGTCAAGGCGCTTGCACGGCACGAGCAGCTCGACAAGCTGGAGGCGATCAAGAACCTTGAATTCTCGTTCCAGTCGGCGCCCTTCTCCGCCAAGTGGCTCATGAACACCGAGGAGCTCTGTTTCTCCTTCACCGACGACGGGCCGAACCTGATCGACGGTTTGACCTTTGCCGTGGGCAAAAAGGACCGCATCGCCATCATCGGGAAGAACGGCAAAGGCAAGACCACGCTCCTGAACCTCCTGGCCCGGGAGCTGCCGCCGTCCTGCGGCGAGATCAAACACCATCCGAACCTGAAACTGGCCTACTTCGGCCAGACGAACATCAACCGGCTGAACCCGGCCAAGACCGCGCTCCAGGAGATCATGGACTCCCACCCGGACCACGCTCATGGCATTTCGCGCTCCATCTGCGGCGTCATGATGTTCGAAGGGGACAATGCGCTGAAGAAGGTAAGCGTGCTGTCAGGCGGCGAGAAGAGCCGCGTGCTGCTCGGCAAACTGCTGGTCTCGCCGGCGAACCTGCTCATGCTCGACGAACCCACGAACCACCTGGACATGGAGTCCATCGATTCGCTCATCGAGGCCATCGATGTCTTTGACGGAGCGGTCATCATCGTGACGCACAGCGAGCTGATGCTGCACGCCCTGGCCACGCGCCTCATCGTGTATGACAACGACACGATCAGCCTCTTTGAAGGGACCTACAGCGACTTCCTCGAACGGGTGGGCTGGGGCGAAGAGGGCGGGCCCAAAAAGAAGAAGCAGAAAAAGAACGCAGACAAAGGTGCGAACACCAAAGGCGGCGAGGTCAAAGACACCAAGCGTCAGCGCACCATGCTCCAGAACGACCGCTCAAAAGCGCTCGGCCCGATCGCTGCAAAGATCGCTGCAACCGAAGCGACCATAACGCAGCTCGAGCAGTCCGTGGAAAAGGACACGCAGGCGCTGGCTGCTGCTTCCTCCAAGGGCGAGGCACTGACGATCAGGACGCTCTCCGTCTCGATGCGTGAGAATCAACAGAAGATCGAGAAACTCTTTGCTGAACTTGAAATGCTGACCACGGAGCACGACGCGAAAGCGCAGGAGTTTGACAGGCAACTGGGCGAACTGGCGGAAGTTTCGTAGTAACGGAAGAATTACAATTCTTATCTCGCGCAAAGCCGCAAAGGCCGCAAAGAACGGCAAAAAACAAATGAGCAGTATGTTTTTAAATCAGCTGTACTGATTTTCTTTGCGCGCTTTGCGGCTTTGCGCGAGCCGCCTTTCCCCAGGTTGTTCCGATCGAGACTTACTCCTTGAACGTCCAGTAGGAATTCAGAAAATAATTAATGAGCGTGGCAGGTACGATGCCCGCGGCCTGATGAAGCTGCGGGATCCCGGCCGGATCGACCCGGCTGAGCACTAAAAAAGTGGCATAGCTGACGCCGAGCGAGGCAAAGGATACGACATTAAATTTTAACCCCCGGATATGGATCTTATCCTCACTCTCCCTGTTCCGGAAGGTCCAGAAATTATTCAGCAGAAAATTGGTAATAATGGACAGCTCGATCGCCACGGGAGATGCGATGAATTTGTTCAGGCCCATGGTCATTAATTGCGTAAAAGAAACCAGGTTGACGACCACGCCGCTCGCGCCGACGGCTGAAAACCGCAAAAAGGTCTTGCTCCGTTCGAACCGGATCCACCAGGCATTGAGCATGAATTCAACAATATCGGAAAGCCCCAGTTTCGTCTGCCCCCGTTTCCTGTCCACGAACTCGACAGGGATCTCCCGCACCTTCGCATGATTCAGGATCGCCTCGTAGAGCAGCGATATTTGAAAAGCATATCCCCGGACCTTGAGCGCATCGAGATCGATCTTCTTGATGATCGACGTCCGTATCGCCCGAAAACCCGCGGTGCAGTCCCGGACCGAATACATCCCCGCTACGTACCGGGCAAAAACATTCCCCCACCGGGAGTTCATTCTTCGTAAAAAACTCCAGTCTTCAGGAATTTTCCCGCCGGGCACATATCTGCTGCCGATCACAAAATCCGCGCCTTCATCCACTGCCTCGATCAGCCGCGGCACATCCGCGGGGTTGTGGGAAAAATCGGCGTCCATTTCCATGACAATGTCGGCATGCAGTTCGTTGATAGCGTATTTCATGCCCCGCACATAGGCCGCGCCTAGCCCTTGTTTTTCACCGGTGATCAAATGAAGATTCGACCATGCACTGCGTTCGGCCCTGACGATCTCCGCGGTGCCGTCCGGCGAATTATCATCAACGACCAGGATATGCATGTCGTGGGGGACTTTCCTGAATTGTTCCTGCAGCGCGTGTATGATCAGCCCGATATTCTCTTTTTCATTATAGGTGGGCAAAATAACGACGATCTTCATGTATCACCTGTGTGGGGTTGTAGGGGCGCAATGCGTTGCGCCTAATCGGGGCGTATCCAATACGCCCTTACATTCGCTTTTTAAATGTCATCTTGGATGGAAAGCTTCCCGGTCCCTTTCGCGGGTTCCGTGTACAGCCGAAAGAACAGGTACCCTGCGAAGCAGGTAGCTATCAGCGGGGGTATCCAGGAAATTTCCGTGTGCGGCGTAAGCGCGTGGCCAATGGCGCGGCTGCCGACCAGGATCACCACCATGCAGGCGAGGAAGATGCCCTGGCGAATCCGCTTCTCCGCCAGAAACGCCAGGGAAAGGAATATCGCCATCGACGGAGCGAGCATGGCGTAGGTGTTATTCTCCGTTCTCGGGCTGAACAGGATCAGGTAGAGCGCTGCCAGAGAATACACATAGATCGCCGAACGAATCGCATCATACCGCCGTCGCGCCAGGAAACAAAGCGCCAGGGTGCCGACTGCTGCACTGAGGCGGATCGCCATCTGGACCTGTTCCGTCAATTCCACGCCCACGAGCCGCAGCGCGCTGAACGGCGACGTCCACCCCTGCACGACAACGCCCACGTGTGCAGCCGTGGTCGAGTTGTGCAGAAATGCCGCGTACTGCTGCATGACATATGCGGGACTCTGGGTCAAAAAAGGCGAGAGCCCGAGAGCCGCCATGCCCAGCAGCAGGCGCCAGGACAGGGGACGATCGATCGCCAGGACCAAAAGCACCAGCACGATCGCAAGCGGCTTCATCGCCACGCTGAGCGACAGCCACAACACGGCGCGCCACCAGCGGCAACGGGCAATATCAGCGATCGCCAGGAGCATAAAACCGGCCATGATGAGTGTGGCCTGGCCGTTCTTGGCGCAGTCCCACGCCAGGGGGATCGCGACGAGCGTCATCAGCGGAAAGAGGTTTTTGCCCGAGCGCTGATACCCGAGACCGGCAAAACTGCGAAGTCCCAGCGCGAACACGCCCGTGTTCACAAGACGCCAGAGCACCTCGCCCATGGCCTGGGGAACCATCGCAAAGGGTGCGAAGAGAATGGCCGCCTGCGGGAAATAGACAAACCCACCCGTGCCGGTGCCGTCATACAGGCCTTGACTCGCGAACCAGCTCAACGCGGCGGTCCGGTAAGCGGGAACGACCGATCGATCGCTTCCGGCCATGATGATCGCAGCGGTCGCAAGAAACAGCGCCAGCCAGCCGAACCATGCACTCTTTTCAGCCTGCTTATCGCTTATCTGCAACACCCACCTCCGTCAGACGTTCCCCCGAAAACAGATCGGCCTTTTCGTTTGCCGCGTTGATCCCGCATCTCATCGACATGGCCGGCAAGTAAGGCTTTATTCCATCGAAACTGCCAGACTTTATCAGAATTAAATTTCCTTATCAAGCCTATTTTTATTAGTGCACCAGGTGCATGATTTTTTTTCGCAGCCTTCTTCGATGGCGCTGGTTGCCCATCCGTCTCCGGGAGATCAGGAACTCGGGCCGAGGGTCAAGTTCAGAAAAACGTCGCAGTGCATGACCTAAAACAGACGCATAAACAACAAGGGGGAGCCCGTTCGGCTCCCCCCTGTGAATCACATTTCCCGGCCCTTGGCTCCAGGCCCCATCCCCGACGGCGAAGCTATTTACCCGCCTGCAACTGTGCGATCACCTCTTTGATCTGGGCTGCGTCGGGCGTGTTCGGCGCAAGCTCCAGGTACGTCTTGAACTCTTTGATGGCACCCTCGCTGTCCTTGAGATCAAAACCGAGCACGACCCCGAGGTTCCGGTGAGCATTCAAATGGCTGGGTGCTATCTTGATGGCCTTGCGGAACTCGGCAACTGCCGCCTCGTACTTGCCGACGCCGCGCATGCAGGTGCCCATGTCGACCCTGACATCCACGTTCTTCGGATCCAGGGCAAGGGCCTTCTGATAGGCATCAATGGCTTCGCCGAACTGCTGCGTATCCATCAGCGCGTTGCCCAGGGCGATCCATCCGTCCGCCTTGCCGGGATTCATCTTCGCCAGCGACCGCAGATTATCGATCTGCTGGGCCGAGATCATGGCCTGCGGCGGAGCGACCACCTGTTTATTCGATGCTTCCTTCTGCTGACAGCCAATCACACCGAACAGCATCACCAGTACCGCACAAAGTATTGTTCTCATAGTACCTCCCCCAAATAATGGATTTCTTTGAGAGCACTGCTCTCAACCTTCCCAAGGACCGACGGTTATTTTGCCCCCGGCTGCATTCAGGCCTTGATGAACGAACAGCAGTAATCGCTCAGCGTCCTGACCTTCATCGTGAACTTCGCGTTGGCCGCAACCTCGAAGGACTCGCCGCCCTTTACCGGATTCCAGTCCTTCGCTCCCGGCAGCAGCACGTCGAGCTCGCCCGCCATGATCTCCATGACCTCGCGGTCGCCGGTGCTGAACTCATACTCGCCCGGCTGCATGACACCAAGGGTTTTCTTCGATCCATCCGGAAACAACACGGTCCGGCTCACGACCTTGCCGTCAAAGTAGACGTTCGCTTCCCGTACTACGGTCACGTTTTTAAATTCCGACATCGAATCCTCCCTGCTATCCACGCATATCGCTAACTTGTATTTTTTTACTGTCGTTCATTCCGCAATCCGCAATCCGCATTCCGCAATTATCTGGTCAGGTGCCTGTACTTGATCCGGTGCGGCTGGTCAGCTTCGGCGCCAAGCCGTTTCTTCCGGTCTTCCTCGTACTCGGTAAAGTTGCCGTCAAAGAAGGCCACCTTGCTGTCGCCTTCGAACGCGAGGATATGGGTCGCGATCCTGTCCAGGAACCAGCGATCGTGGCTGATGACCACAGCGCAGCCCGCGAAGTTCTCCAGGCCTTCTTCAAGCGCCCGCATGGTGTTCACGTCGATGTCGTTCGTGGGTTCGTCGAGCAGCAGCACGTTCGCCTCTTCCTTCAGGATCCGCGCGAGGTGCACGCGGTTCCGTTCTCCGCCCGACAGCACGCCGACCTTCTTCTGCTGGTCCGTGCCGCCGAAGTTGAAGCGCGAAACATAGGCGCGGGAGTTCATCAGGAGCTTGCCGAGCTGGACCTGTTCCTGGCCGCCCGTGATCGCCTCCCAGATGGTTTTGTTCGGGTCGAGCACGTCGCGGCTCTGGTCCACATACCCCAGCTTCACGGTCTCACCGACCCTGATCGTGCCCTTGTCCGGCTTGTCCTGCCCCGTGATCATGCGGAAGAGCGTGGTCTTGCCCGCTCCGTTGGGGCCGATAACCCCTACAATGCCGCCCGGAGGCAGCATGAAGCTCATGCCCTCGACGAGGATGTTGTCGCCGTAGGCCTTGGTCACGTTGTCGGCCTCGATAACCACTTTGCCGAGCCGGGGACCCGGCGGAATGTAGATCTCCAGTTCCTTGCCGCGCGCCTCGGTCTGCTGGCGGAGCAGTTCTTCGTAGGAGCTGATGCGCGCCTTGGATTTCGCGTGCCTGCCCTTGGGCGACATCCGGATCCATTCGAGCTCGCGCGCAAGCGTCCGCTGGCGGTCGCTTTCGGTCTTCTCCTCCTGCTTCAAACGATTGCCCTTCTGTTCGAGCCAGGAAGAATAGTTTCCCTTCCAGGGAATGCCCTGGCCGCGGTCGAGCTCCAGGATCCAGCCTGCCACGTTATCGAGGAAGTAGCGGTCATGGGTCACGGCGATGACCGTGCCTTCATATCGCTGGAGATGGTGTTCGAGCCAGGCAACGGATTCGGCATCGAGATGGTTCGTGGGTTCGTCGAGCAACAGGATGTCGGGCTGCTGAAGCAGCAGACGGCAGAGCGCCACGCGCCGTTTCTCTCCGCCGGACAGGACCTTGACCACCGTGTCGCCCGCCGGGCAGCGCAAAGCGTCCATGGCCATTTCGAGGCGGCTATCGAGCTCCCAGGCGTTCTGATGGTCCAGCTTCTCCTGCACCGTACCCTGACGCTCGATGAGCTTCTGCATCTCGTCGTCGGACATGGGGTTGGCGAAGCTCTCGTTGATCTTGTTATACTCGGCAAGAAGGTCCACGGTCTCCTGCACGCCTTCTTCAACGACCTGGCGGACGGTCTTCTTTTCGTCGAGCTTGGGTTCCTGTTCGAGAAATCCCACGCTATACCCCGCGGAAAGGATCGCCTCGCCGACAAATTCTTTATCTACGCCTGCCATGATCCGGAGCAGCGAGCTCTTGCCCGAGCCGTTCAGGCCGAGCACGCCGATCTTGGCGCCATAGAAATAGGACAAATAAATGTCCTTCAGCACCGGCTTCTTGTCGTGGAGCTTGCCCACGCCGACCATGGAATAGATTATCTTGTTCGGTTCCGCCATAGAATGCTCTTGCGACCTCCTGAGAAAATATAGGCTCTTTTGTACACTGTAATGAGGCAATGTGTCAACTGCTATTTCTGGATGGGCATTGCCCGATAGCGTGCGTCATGGGCACGGCGCAGCGTGCGCTATGCTGGCTATATGATGGTCTTTGTGTGCCCTGTGTTTGATGATAAGCGCATCAAGGCAAAGAGAAGTATTGCGGTAACGGATCCGATAAGGTGACTTAGAGGTGCTGGAACAAACCCTTCTGTGCTAACGGTTAACAAAAAAGATTTGCCAAACATCAGCTCAATTCCAATCTTGGCAGTCACTCCTGCTAACATGACGGCGCACAGCCAACGCCACATTCCTTTTTCGGTCAGTCCGTGCAAGCACAGATAGGTAACTGCGGCTGTCACGATGCCGGAAAGGCCGGCATAAAAACACATCGCAGGTTCAACCTCAAAAATAATGATGCCGATGAGTAGGGCTGCTGAGAGGCACAGCAATGGGAAAAAACGATAACCGCGAGTTTCGATGATCGTACCTGCGATGAGAAACGCGGCCAAATTGAAGGTTAAATGCGTGTTTGAGAGATGAACAAAGTTGCCGGTTACCAACCGCCAAAACTCGCCCTGAGCAATCGCGGCGCGATCGTAGATTAAAAATGTTCCCAGTACCGGCATACCGTAAATAAAAACAACACAGGCACTGATTATCAACGTCCAAACCGGGAACCGTACTGCCGTCAGGCGCGTTTCTGTATCCATAAAAAATAGCCGCCTAACCCTATGAGGAACATCAGCGAGATCAAATCTAAACTCCCGCCGCCAGTTCCGCCGCCCGTGTATTCCGGTGTGCGCACAACTTTGTACTCCGCGGGGCGCTCTTTCACTTTCTCCTTAAAGAGCGCGAGTTGCTCATCCAGATTTACTATCATCTCCTTCGCAGCATCGCTGAAACCTTTATCGCTATCGGCGCGCAGCTCCTCACTTAGATTTACCAGTGTGGCTGAACCTTTAATGAGGCTCATGCCGGGGGCTCTAAAAAGCATCTTGCGGCTCGATATGTCGTATACAACCGCATCGAGCATGGTGTGGGTGTCATTTTTCTCGCCGGGAATGACATAGGCTCCAACGATAGTCCAATACGTGAGGCTGAGCTTCCCCTGGTCAGTGAACTGCACCTGATCGTAGGACAGCAACGCGATGACATCCACTCCATACATTGTACGAATCTGATCGAGATTGGCAAAACTGCCGCCCGGCTTGAGATAGGCAGAGGGAATAATTTCGACTTCCTTGACGAAGGAATATTTTTTGAAGTGACTCACAACCTCTTGCATGAGGTCTGTCTTCCTCTTTTCGGTAAGCGCGAGTACGCCGCCTTGAAACGGCGGAAAAGCACCCCTGAATTGGCTACCGCGCCCACCTTTTGCGCCTTCGCTCGGCACGAATGCAATACCCACACGCAAGGGCAGGGTGAGAACCGGAATGCCAGGCGTAACAACAGGGTCCTTCGTATCGGGAAAAAGATAGTCTACCACGCTTGTGGCGTGTTTAGTGGTGCCCGTAGCGCAACCACCAATTAAGGTGGCAGCAAACAGGAAAACTACGAATGCTGTCAAAAGACTCATGCCTTTGTGTTTCATTGTGTCCCCCTCAGTCAAAAATTGGCGATGGAAAATTTCACCTGATGACAGTTAGTTCAAATTACAACGATTGATATTCAGGTTGACGGTGAACTGTCTTTGGTTATTTTACAACCCTGAACTCAGCCGGATTCTCCTTTACCTTTTCCCTGAAACGGGCAAGTTGTTCATCAAGATTAACGATCATATCTTTTGCGGCCTTGTCGAAGCCCATTTCGCTATCGGCTCGGAGCTGCTCAGCGATGTTTACCGGTGTGGCCTTGCTTTTAGTTTGGCTGGTACCGGGTGCTCTGAAAAGCATTTTGCGGCTCTTGATGTCATAAATAACAGCATCGAGCATGGTATGGGTATCGTTTTTTTCTCCGGGAATGACATAGGCTCCAATCAGTGTCCAGTAGGTGAGGCTCGCTACCCCTTCATCAGTGAATTGTGCCTGGTCGTAGGCTAATAAGGCAATGATATCCACGCCATACACGGAACGAATCCGGTCGAGGTTTGCGAAGCTGCCGCCAGGGGTGAGATCTGCTGATGGGATAATTTGCAGGTCCTTGACAAAGGAATACGACTTGAAGTGCTCTGCGACCTCCTTCATAAGGTTTATCTTTATTTTTTCACTCAAAATAAACCGACTCTTCATGCCACCCGCAACGACATTGTGACCGCCAAAGGTCCCGCCGCCTTCGCCTGGTATAAATGCTATACCAACACGCAAGGGCAGGTTCAGTACTGGAATGCCGGGCGCAACAACAGGATTTTTAGTATCTGGATAGAGAAAGTCGACGGCACTGGTTGCATGCTTGGTCGATCCAACAGCAACACAGCCGCTGATCAATGTTACCAAAAACAGAGATGTTAGGGAGGAGGTAAAAAGGCTTATGCTTGGTCGTTTCATTTTGTTCTCCTTGTATTAAGGGGCGCTGTTTGTGTTTCGCTTTGCCAAACAACTCACTTTTTTCCACCGGATTTATCTTCCCAGCTTTATACCGCTTCCCGGCGTTTCTAGTATAAGTATAGTATACCACTTGCTGGCATATCGTCAACGCAATCGATCTCCTGCCTCCTGTTTTACCAGAACACCCGGCAGGTAAAGCGCGCCGCAGTGCCTCCATACAGTGCCGTGATTCGCCTGATCTGCATAACTCGTCCCATTTATCCCGAGATACCTTCCGAATATATGATGTTCGTCATAGCAGGTTCCGGCGTACTGGGTGTACATTGTTGCAATTACACAGGAGGTGTGCTATGAAAGAACTGAACGTAACGACCATCGAACCCAGGAACAGGCATCCGCTCATATTCAGCACGTTCGACGGACTGCAGAAAGGCGAGGAGTTGGTCCTGACCAACGATCACGATCCGAAGCCGCTTTATTATTCCCTGCTCCACGAGCGGGAAGGCCAGTTCGATTGGGAATATCTTGCAGAGGGACCTGATGAATGGAAGGTGAAAATTGCCAAAAAGTAAACCGGAGAAGAAGAAAACGGCCGTCCTGCTGTTAAACATCGATTACGCGCTGTGCCAGGGCTGCGGCGGCTGCGCCGAGGCCTTTCCACAGTATTTCGAACTGCGGGACGACAAGGCCTGGATCATCAACCCGGAAAAGTTCTCTGAAAAGGACAAGGACGGCGTGCTCCATGTCTGCCCGTACTATGCGATTTCGGTGGAATAGGACCGTGCAGAGCACCAAACTGCTACACCGGGCAGCCGGGACCCACAAGGATGCAGTAGGCCATGGTCTCACTCCCCACGAACCATTCGGTCTCGCGCTCCGTGGTTTTGCAGCAAATGTATTCATCATACACCATGACCCCGTCCTGCTCCATGCGCAGGTTCGAGCCCTCGAAAAGCCGTTTGTATTCCGGCTTGACGATCTGTTCGAAGAATTTGCTTCCTGCCCGCTGGTTGGGAAACCCCGAGATCTGGATGCGGATCTTTACCATCTTGTCGGCTTCGGTTTTCCTGATCTTTTTCAGCTCTTGCATGGGGCTCCTTCTGCAGACAACGGCTGCCTCTCGTCTCCCTTTGACGACCTTCAGGACCTGTTGCTACCTCTTCAGCATCTCCTCGATCGTGATCTGAACCGATTCCCCGAGCGAAGGGAGATCGTATCCTCCTTCGAGCACAAAGACCATGGGGCAGGCAGAGGAGCTCAGGATGCTCCGGACGATGCCATGGATACCTTCGTGCGAGACGCGGATGTTCGCATGGGGATCGTTCACATGGATGTCGTAGCCCGCCGAGACCAGGATGAGGTCAGGGTCGAAACGGCTGATGACGCCGGGCAGGATGTCCTGGTACACGGCGAGATATTCTTTATTGCCCGAACCGGCCTGGATCGGGACGTTGTACGTATAGCCGAGCCCCTTGCCTCTGCCACGCTCCATGTCCTTGCCCGTGTCAGGATAGTAGGGATGCTGGTGCGTGCTGAAGTAGAAGACGCTGTCGTCTTCTTCAAAGATGTGCTGCGTACCGTTCCCGTGGTGAGCATCGAAATCGATAATGAAGACCCGCTCGTAGCCTAGGAGGCGTGCATACCGCGCGCCGACCGCAACATTATTGAAGATGCAGAACCCCATGGCCTGACCTGCCTCGGCGTGGTGTCCCGGAGGCCGTATCGCGCAAAAAGCCCGCTCGACCGTGCCCTGGCTGCATTGCTCCACCGCCGCCATAACAGCTCCGGCCGCATACAGCGCCGCATTGAGCGTACCTTCCGACAGATAAGTGTCAGGATCCAACTCTCCGCTGCCGAAGTTCCTGACCATTTGTATATACGGGTCAGTATGGACGCGAGCTATGTCTTCGAAGGTTGCCGGGCGCGGTGCGAGGGGGATCAGCTTATCCCAGAGACCCGATGCTTTGAGCGCCCTGATGATCGTGATAAGCCGGTCCGGGGAATCAGGGTGCCAGGCAGGAGGCGTATGACACAGCAGAACATCATCGTATAGAATGCCGACTTTTTTCATAAGAGAAGTATACCAGCAGTATAGGGAATTTGATCACCACTCCGGTAACAACTACTCAGCCTTGTGCGAAATACGGTCATTCCGGCAGACGTTTCTGTAGGGGCGTATTGCATACGCCCTGATGGCAATGGCAACAGCAGCAAGGGCGCAAGCATTGCGCCCCTACAAAGCAAACATTTTACACCAGGTCCGATTGCAGCGTCGTTAATGTATTCTCTTTTATTCTCAAACGTCCGACTTCAGTTTGCCACCTTCTACCTATTCACCTGCTTTTATCACGCAAACTCTCCCGCAGCATGGCCCGAGGCCCATGCCCAGTGCAGGTTGTAGCCGCCGAGTTCCCCGGTCACGTCCATGACCTCGCCGATGAAAAAGAGGCCCGGGACCTTTTTCGCCTCCATGGTCTTTGATGACAACTCGGCGGTGTCCACACCGCCTACGGTCACCTCGGCTACCCGGTAGCCTTCGGTGCTACGCGGTGCAATTTCCCAGGCGTGCAACATCCCGGCGATCATGCACAGATCTTTTTCCGAATATTGATTGAGCGGTTTGGAAGTGATATACAGTTCGCACCACACCTGGGCGAAGCGCTTCGGAAAATACGCGGCAAGCAGGTTTTGCATTTCCATTTTGCTGCTTCTCTTTTCCTGGAACACGGCATGGATATCGATATCCGGCAGCAGGTCGATGACGATGCGCTCGCCCGGCGTCCAGTGAGACGAAGCCTGCAGGACCGCCGGTCCGCTCAAGCCGCGGTGCGTGAACAGGATGTTTCCCCGATAGGGTTTGCCCTTGCACGAGACGATCGTATCCAGCGAGATGCCGGCCAGATCGCGGATCAATCGCTGATCGTCTGGCTTTAGCGTGAGCGGTACGAGCCCCGGCTTGGGCGGAACGATCTTGAGCCCGAACTGTTTCGCAATGCGGTGCCCCAGATCGGTTGCCCCGAGATTCGCATAGGACAGACCGCCCGTGGCAATGACCAGCGACTGCGACGTGAACGTCCCGTGTCCGGTCGTCAGTTCGAAGTGACCGTTTTTTTCGATGGTGGTCACCTGGTGCTTGGGAAGGACCTGTGCGCCCGCCTTGTCGCATTCCTTCAGGAGCATGGTAAGAACGGCGCGGGAGCTTACCTGGCAAAAGAGCTGGCCTGCCTCTTTTTCGTAGTACCGGATATTGTGCTGCTCCACGAGCGAGAGAAAGTCGCGCGGCGTGAACCGTGCCAGGGCGGACTTGCAGAACGCGGGGTTGCTGGAGAGATAATGTTCGGCAGCAACATGATGGTTCGTGAAATTACAACGACCGCCGCCGGAGACGAGGATCTTCGCCCCGACCTGTTCGCTGTGGTCGAGCACGAGCACGGAGCGGCCCCGTCTGGCGCATGCAGCCGCGCACATGAGCCCTGAAGCGCCTGCGCCGATGATGATAACATCGGCCTTCGTCTTCCGGCGAGCTCCTGCCTCCTTGCCCTTTTCGTTCAGCTGATCAAAAGACATTGCCTGGTCCTGTCTGTTCACGCAGACCCCGCTGTTTCCGGTCAACGGCGAGCTCGCTCACGATCGCAGCCGTATTCGGGCCTTCCGGACCATGGCATCCGGCAGGTACGATGATTTGAAGACCCGCAGGTTCTCCTTGTCCAGGTCCTGCTCGAGGTTCAGATATTTATATTTTGGCGGAAGGATCGATGCAAAATTATTGAACATATACTGATACACGCCTTTGAACTTCGTCCGGGCCTTGGCGAAATGCAGCACAAAGGTCTCTTCGTTCAGCTCTTCGCCGAGCACGAACCCCGCAGGCTCCCCCTCGGCGTAATAGATCCCTCCGCACAGAACGAGTTCTTCATAGCGGGCAAGGGCTTCGAGACAGGACGCATGGTCCGTGTCAGCAGGCTTCATTTCCGTCGTCGCCAGCCAATCATGCAGCACGAAGCGGGCGTCATCCAGCCGGTCATCCGTAAGCGGTCTGGCGTCGTGCTCGTATAATTCAAGGAACTGTTTGAGCAAATTTCTTTTTTTGTGGAGATTTCTCCCCTTCAACGTGCTCATCTTCTCGACCGTGTAGACGTAATCGGCGTCGCCCTCGGCAAAGGATATTTCGAACTCGTCCTGACCAAAAACGGACAGCCACGCTTCGGGAATGGGGAACAGATACTCCACGGTGCGCATCAATTCCCTGAGATAGGCCAGATCGATCTTCCGAAGGTCCGTCGCGGGCATAAGATAGGTATGCTTGTCGTAGGAACGGCCCCTGATGAACACCTCTTTGTCCAGGACCACTTCGTAATCGTGGTTCTGGCGGAATAGGTAAAGGTTCGGGAAGGTGTACTCCGAAAGCGGCTGCGTAATGTCCTTGAGCAGCCGAACAAGCAGGTCCTTATGCTCGATGCCGAGCTTTTCGATCTTCATACTGGTACTATAATGGCTGGCTTGATTTTGGTCAAGGCCAATCGGCACATCAAATGGCGCTGAGAGCCGCATTGCCGTCTTTTTTATGCTATCTTTTCCGTATGTATAAAAAGGTCCTGGCCGCGGTGAATGAACATCTGAACTCGGAGGTCTCGGCGCGCTATGCGCTGCACCTGGCAAAGGAAACGGGCGCCCGCATCTATTTCTGCTCCATTGCGGAGAACGGGCTGGGGAATAAAAGCTTTTCCCTTGCAGAAGAAGCGGTGAAGCGGCTATCGCACCGCGCCCGGGAACTCGGTGTAGAGAGCGACTGTATCCTTGAGACCGGCAAGCCCATCGAGCAGATCAAAAAGATCGTTGCTGCCGAAGGCATTGATATCGTTTTTGCCGCTACCCGGCGGGAAGATATGGAAAACCGTTTTTTTGCGCGAACGGTATCGCGCCGTCTTTCCCTTGCCCTCCCCTGCTCCGTGGTGCTGGTCCGGATCGTTCATCTGGGCAGAGTGCATCCCCGGAAGATCCTCGTGCCGCTTAAGGCGCGTATCGACCATATTACGGAGCGGGCCCGTTTTGCCGCCATCATGGCCAAGGCCTTCGACGCCCGCCTCTCCCTGTTCCACGCTGCCAAACCCCTGAGGCGCTTCTTGAACAACGAGGTCCATCTGACTCCCCGGGAATGGGAGACCCGGCTGCCCGACGACATCATGCGCTTCATCAAGGACCTGAACAGCCAGGACATTGCCTATGATAAAAAGCTCACTCCCGGCATTGCCGGGATCACCATCACCATCGAGGCCGCCGCAAAGCGGCACGACCTTATCATCATGGGCGCCAGCGAACGCAGTCTCCTGAATTCCCTCCTCAGGGGCAACCCCGTGGAGCGGGTGCTGCGAGAAACGATCTGCGACCTGATCATTCTGAGGCCGAGGGTGTGATGCAGCTGATCGTGCCTACCAGCCGTATCACAAATTCAACGATTCATTTATTAACTATTCACATGGACAAGCAGATCTAAAAGCATGTCTCGCAAAGGCGCAAAGGACGCAAAGGAAATCCAAAAGTCTAGCTTTTAACCCGAAGGCCTTGCTCTTCTTTGCGAGCTTGGCGCCTTTGCGAGAAAAATTTTTGTCGTTTTTAATCAAATTCATTTTGTAGTAACAACTATGAAGATAAATAACCTGACCATTGAACAGGTCCTCGGAATCCTCGTCACTTCGAAAGAGGGACTGAGCAACGAAGAAGCGCAGCGCCGTCTCGCTGAGTTCGGGCGAAACGAGATCACCGCAGTGAAGGGGAAGCCGCTGCTGTTCCGGCTGCTCGGTCAGTTCACGCACTTTCTCGCCATTCTGCTCTGGATCGCCGCAGGGCTTTCCTTTCTCTCGGAATATCTCCACCCGGGAGAAGACATGCTCACCATGGGCGTGGCCGTTGTTGCGGTCATCTTCATCAACGCCATCTTCACCTTTGTCCAGGAATACCGGGCCGAGAAGGCCTTGGAAGCCCTGAAAAAACTCCTTCCCTTTAACGTCAAGGTCATCCGGAACGGAAAAGAGATCGAGGCCCCTGCCGAGCTGGTCGTACCCGGCGACCTCATCCTGCTTGCCGAGGGCGACAAGGTGCCTGCCGACCTCCGTCTTATCGAATCGAACGGTCTCAAGGTCAATAATGCCTCGCTCACCGGTGAGTCGGAGCCGGTCCTCCGCCGCACCGAGCCCTTTGAAGGCGACCCCGTCATGAGCCCGAACATCGCTTTTGCCGGCACGACCATCGTGAGCGGCAACGGCGCCGGGGTTGTCTTTGCCTCGGGCATGCGCACGGAATTCGGCAGGATCGCGCTGCTCACCGAAGCGGTTACCCCGGGACTCTCCCCGCTCCAGAAAGAGATCATGAAATCGACCAGGGTCGTGGCGATCATTGCCGCAGCCGTGGGCCTCTTCTTTTTTCTGCTCGGCTTTATCATCGGAAGAAGCTTTTGGGGCAATTTCATCTTCGGGGTGGGTATTACCGTGGCGCTCATCCCCGAAGGCATGCTGCCGACGGTCACGCTCGCCCTCGCCATGGGCAGCCAGCGGATGGCCAGGCGAAAAGCGCTGATGAAGACGCTCACTTCGGTCGAGACCCTTGGTTCCGTGACCGTGATCTGCACGGACAAGACCGGCACGCTTACCCAGAACAGGATGGTGGTGGCGAAACTATGGGTCGATGATGAATTGGTCGATCCCAACGCAACAGCTGCCACCGAAACAAGCCGGCTCCTGTTCACCACCGCCGCGCTCTGCAATAATGCGCGCTTCATTGAGAACGAGTACCGCGGCGACCCGACCGAGACCGCATTGCTGAAAGCCGCGCAAGATAAACTCGGCGAGCTCACTGCAGAACGTCTGTCCGAGATACCTTTTGATTCGGACCGGAAAATGATGACGACCGTGCATGCCACGGGCAAAGGTACGACAGCGTTCTCCAAGGGCGCGATGGAGCGGCTCCTTCCGCTCTGCAGCCATATCATGATCAACGGTCAGCGCAGGCCGCTCGACGATGCAGGCCGTGACGACGTCATCCATGCCGACCATGTGCTCATGGATATGGGCCTCAGGGTACTGGCCTTTGCGTCAAAGGAGGTTCACCACCTTGATTCCTCCCCCCTCGTGGGGGAGGGTGGGGTGGGGGGGCATCCCGAAGACATTGAAGCGGACATGACCTTCCTCGGCCTCATGGGGCTCCAGGACCCGCCGCGGGCCGAGGTGCCTGATGCCATCAGGAAATGCCACGAGGCCGGGATCCGCATCATCATGATCACCGGCGACGGAAGCAGGACCGCGCTTGCCATCGCCCGGCAGATCGGCCTGGTGGAGAAGACGCCCGTTCTGATCGAAGGGCCCGCCTTCGAATCCATGCCCGACCAGGAACTGACGGAAAAGCTGGCTGCTCCGGAGATCATCTTTGCGCGCATGACGCCGAAGCACAAGATGCGCGTCGTCTCGATCCTGAAGGACCGCGGCGAGGTGGTCGCGGTGACCGGCGACGGCGTCAATGACGCTCCTGCGCTCAAGAAAGCGGACATCGGCATCTCCATGGGCATTGCCGGCACCGACGTGGCCAAAGAGGCCTCGGACATGATCCTGCTGGACGACAATTTCGCCACGATCGTGAACGCCGTAGAGGAAGGACGCACGGTCTACGAGAATATCAAAAAATTCATCACCTATATTTTTGCGTCGAACATTCCCGAGGCCGTCCCCTACCTCGGCTACATGCTGCTCAACATTCCGCTGCCGCTCACGATCATTCAGATCCTTGCCGTTGACCTCGGCACGGACATGCTGCCTGCGCTCGCGCTCGGGGCCGAACGACCCACACCGGGCATCATGAAGCAGCCGCCGAGAAAACGGAGCGAGCGGCTGCTCAGCCTTTCGCTTATGGCCCGCGCCTACCTCTTCCTCGGCCCCCTTGAGGCCGTGGCCTGCATGTTCGGGTTCTTCTGGGTGCTTAATGCGGGCGGCTGGACCTGGGGGACCGTGCTGCCGGCATCGGACCTCCTGTACCGGGAGGCCACGACCGCCTGCCTGACCGCGATCGTCATCGCCCAGGTGGCCAATGTCTTTGCCTGCCGGTCGCTCCGTGAATCCCTCTTCGAGGTCGGATTTTTCACGAACCGGCTCATCTTCGCCGCCATTGCCGTGGAACTGCTCCTCCAGACCTTCATCGTGTACCACCCGCTGGGCCACCGCATCTTCGCCACAGCGCCGCTGCCCTTCCGAGTGTGGCTTGTGCTCATTCCCTTTGCGGTTGCCTTGTTCTTTGCCGAAGAGATGAGGAAACTGGTAGTCCGTCGGATGAAGCCGTCATAGCCTGTATTGCCGGGCCCCGGATATGCTATACTGAAAGCATGACCGGTTGGTCAGCATTCATCGTTTTGCACTTAATCTCAAGGAGGGTAGCATGCTCGTAATCGCAGACAATCTGAGTGTACGGAACAAAGCCTATATGGCGGCAGTGAAGAAGAAGGACAAAAAGGCAATCGAAGCCATGGCAAAGGAACTGGCTGAAAAGGGCGCGGACCTGATCAACGTGCAGGTGTCGGACGATGGCAATGGCGACGAAGAGCTGCTGCCGTTTGCGACCGAGGCCGTCCAGCTGGGCGGGGGGGTGCCGCTCTGCCTCGACTCGCGGAACGTGAAGGCGCTGAAAAAAGCGATCCCGCTCTGCACGGAACCGCCGATCATCAACTACCTTTCGGCCGACGAGAAGAACGCCGATGAGGTCCTTTCGCTCGTCCGGGAGACCAAATCAAACATCATCATCCGGGCGCTCAAGGGCACCGTACCCGCCACCCTAGAAGCCAAGCTCATGATCATCGAGGACCTGATCGAGAAGGCCAACGCTGCCGATGTGCCGAATGAACGGATCTTCGCCGACCCGTCGGTGGTCCATATCAGCAAGGGCATGGGGCAGGAGCATTTGCTGAACGCCCATGAGAGCATCGTGGTGCTGAACGAAATGGTCGACCCACCGCTCAACACCGTGGTCTGGATCTCGAACGTGACCGCGGGCCTGCCGAAGAACCTGAAATCTATGGTAGCGTCGTCCTATCTTGCCTATCTCGCGGGATCGGGCTTAAGCGCTGCCATGGTGGATGTAAAAGATGCGGAGCTCATGAAGGTGGTGTATCTGATCAAGACATTTCGGGATGAGATCACCTTTGCCGCGGGAGATCTGGGATAGCGGCAACAGCACGATACGAACGTACAACGAAAAGGCGGGAAGTTTAAAACTTCCCGCCTTTGTTATTACCGCTGAGGCCGCCGAGCTTCCCGCCAGAGCATGAACGCAAGCGCCCCGAGAAGAATTCATGCGGGAGCGCTGACCCATTGGGGAACGACGAAGCCGTTCACGATGACCTCCCAGTGGAAAAAGAGGCGGAGCAGATGTGCGAGAGAAAGAATCGAGAATATGACAGCGGCGAGAGTAGAAAATGGTTTCATGATTTGTCTCCTCTTTTCCGTCATTCCCGCGCAGGCGGGAATCCAGGCAACCGCGGAATACTGCCACGGATTGACACAGATTGAAAACAATTCCGGTTTAATCAATCGCGAATGCACGCGAATACACGCTAATGTTTTTCTGAATTTTTCGCGTTCATTCGCGTCCATTAGCGGTTCTTGCCACCGTGCTTTAATCGGTGAAATCCTCGTAGCGGCGGACAATGTTTTGATCTGAATAGTTACTCTACCAGCCCTACACGGTTTCCTTCGCGACCTTTGCGTCTTCGCGGTAAAAAGGTTCTGGTTCCGGCTTGTCCGGGTTAGGTGTTACTGGATCCCCGTTTTCACGGGGATGACGAATTAGCCTGCAAAGGTGGTTTTTCGGCAACCCGTTAATGCTTCAAAGGGTCTTTGTCCGCCTTCAACAACGCTTCCTCAATGCGGATCGCAATAGTCTCAGGGTCCCGGACCTCATCGCCGGAAACCGCAATACCAGAGATCGCTTTCTCGGTATGGCGCAACCAGTGCCCGAGGACGATGCGTTTTTCGGCTAATATTCTTCTATCACGACTCTCCCAGTAGCCCCCCTCATCGTTCACAATGAGACCAGGAAGATAGCTCTTTTTAAGACCGTCCAGAGCTTCAATGATGCGGATATGGGAATCGATACCAGCGAACTGCGTCTTGCACATGGTAAAGCGCTTATCTTGCCCTTTGCTGTGAATCCAGGAAATCTGTTGAAGCATGTCCGTCAATACCCCGGAGCGATCGAAGAGAATCGCCAGCGGCTCTGCTCCCGGGCCGACGTTCAAAATAATACCCTTCAGCCCTAAAGAGCCCTCGATGACAGCGGCTTGCTCACCTGAGTCACGCCGAGTCAATTCAGCGCTCGGCTGCGTGTCAAAGTCATCGTCTATGGTGCGATATCCCCAGTCATGCTCCCCGGCGACTCGCTTCAAATCGTCGATCAAACGCGGGATGTCTCCGGTACTTTCAATTTTCCCCCATGCGAATATCGTGATGCTCATCGTTTCAACCTCGTATTTCGCGGCGCAACTGACTCTCTCACCGCTGCGAATATTCCTTCTGCACTTCCGGAACAAGCCGCTGGTACTCCTCGTAGGGGATCTTCGAGTTCCAGTTGTCCGTCACCATCCCCAGACCGATGATCAGGTAGAAAAGAATGATGAGGACCACCGGGAAGAGGTAGGGGCTTACGGTCCTGACCTTGGGTCCTGCACGGAGCGTAAGTTCGAGGGCCCCCTCTGACGGGCAGCGGCTCACGCAGGTGAGGCAGCCGAAACATTCCGACGACCTTACGACCTCGCTCTTCTCCACATCGATCAGGGTCGGGCAGTGTTTGGTGCAGGCGTGGCAATGGGTGCATTTCTGCTCATTTCGCTGGACCTTGAAAGGGCTGAACCGGCTTGCCAGGCCGAGAAGCGCGCCATAAGGGCAGAGATAGCGGCACCAGAAGTTCTTATACAGCACCGACAAGCCGACGAGCACCGCCAGCACCCAGAACGTGACCTGCGTCATATCGGTGAAGAACTTCATCATGCGAACGTCCGCGAGTTTGTAATAGTCGCTGATATAGAACATCGCCATCGACCACATGGGCATGACCCCGATAGCGACGACAAAGAGACCCATCAGGACGTACTTGAGCGACCGGAGCGAGATGTCCGTAAAACCGGAGATACGGAAGTTCCTTCCGAAGACCTTTTCCCCGGCCATCCAGACATACTGCGACGCCGTGCCGACAGGGCAGATCCAGCCACAGAAGCCTTTTTTCATGACCAGCGAAACGCCGAGGATCGCCGCGAACATGATAAAGCCCGAGGGATGCACCGGCTCGACAATGCCGGTCAGGATGAAGTACTTGAAGTCCATGAACCCGCCGATGGGAAGGAAGGCATCAACCGATGCCGGCCGTTCGACAAAGGGATTGCCCGGCGATACGAAGTGCTGAATGAATTGGTAAAAACGGTAACCGATGAACAGGGTGAGGGCGAGAAAGGCCAGCTGGACCGCGTACCGGAGGAGGCGGATGTTTTTTCTTTCACTTTGCATGGTGATATTTTACCAGAGGTGGAGCACTCTCTTTATGATGTGCGTCATAGGCAGTTCGATCGCGGACCATTGTTTTGCACAATGGCTGAAGAACTCAACTCGGCTGCAGGTTTACTCTTTCTGCTTTTCCTCGCCCTTGGCATAATATTTCGGATAAAGCGTCTTCGCGCATTCCGGGCAGAGTCCGTGGCTGAACTCAGCCTCAGAGTGCCGGCAGATATAGGACTCCAGAGGAGTCCATTGCCCCTCTTCGCTCCGGATCTTCTTACAGGAGGAACAGATGGGCAATATGCCCTGAAGCTTCTTGATCGTGGTCAGTGCCTGCTGCAGGTCATTGATCAGCTTGTTCTTCTCCAGTTCCCGTTCTTTCAGCTGAAGGGCCATGTGATCGAAGGCCTGGCCCAAACTTCCCAGTTCGCCGCCCTGCACACTGGCTGCCACACCGACCTGCAGCTCGCCGCCGGCCATCCGGTTCGAGGCCGCCTCGAGCAGCGCCACACGGTCCAGGATCGAGCGTTTGCCGATGAACCAGGCCAGCAGCAATGCCACGAGGAGAAAGAAGGTGAGCAGCCCCAGGTTCGCAAAAAGATGACGGTTTGTCTCGGACAGGACCGTTTCAACAGGGATCGAGGCCCGGATGTACATATAGGGTTCCTGCTCACCGTCCAAGCGCAGCTTGGTGTAGGCAAAGTAGCGCTTCCTGCCATCCAGGCCTTTTTCAATAATGCCGGTGTCTTCGTCCGGCCCCTGCTGCATCTCCCTGAATCGTTCTTCCTCATATTGCTTCCCGACGAAAAGCTCGGGATTTACGGGTCTGGCGAGGATCACTCCTTTATGATCCAGAAGTAAATACCCTTTCTTGCCTTCCCTGTCGGAACTGCCGATCAGGTGTTTGTAATAATCAAGGTCGAAACCGAGGACAATGACCCCGGCTATGGTGCCCCGCTCGTCGCTATAGGGGTAGGACAGCGCCAGAACAAGCTTGTTCGTAAATCTGCTGACGATATATTCACCGGATGATAGCTGTCCTGTTGCGAGGGTGTTTTTGAAATGTCGCCGGTCAGCTATGTTGATGTTTTTTGCGGGCACCGCTGAAGCCCAGACCGAGCCGGAACGATCAGCGATGAATATGTTCGAATACTGAGTGTGCAATTTAAGAAGATCGCTCAGGATCGGCTGCACCCGGGAAGGATGATGCTTTTTTACTTCAGGCAGCTGCGCTATTATCCTAAGAAGCTGCTCAGCAGAAGCTGCACGGGTGCGCTGCTCAGAGGCAATGATCGCGGCAAGCCTCTGCGTCTCTGCCCGGGCACCCTTGACCGCATGTTCGCGTTGTTCAAAACCGGAGTAAATGATGATGCCGGCGGCAGGAAGCGCCGCAATGAGAACGATCAGCAGCAACTGCGTTCTGATGGAAAATGAAAGGAATTTGATCATGACGGCGTATCTTTCTGGTAACGCTTTGTTCGTTGAACGGAGGTCGTATGAGTGTGACCATAATAACCTACTCCACCTTAAAATCAACCACAAAAACGGGGTATTTTTGGGGTATGCATTTTTTTGCGCCATCGGCGTACTGAAAGATATTTTGCAACTCTCTGCCGACTATGCTATTTTTAAACCATGCTCCATGACCTCCAAGGCTTCTTCTACCCCCGGACCGTTGCCCTCGTCGGCGCAACGGACAAGCGGGACAAACCCGGCACGGCAATTCTTGAGAACCTTGCCCACTTCCACGGTGCGGTCTACCCCGTGAACCCGAAGCACGAGACCCTGCTGGGGCACCACTGCTATCCCTCCATCATGGACGTTCCCGAGGATATTGACCTTGCAATTATCGCGCTGCCGGCGGCGCTGGTGGAGCGTGAGCTCGATGCGGTCGATCGCAAGGGCATCAAGCGGATCATCCTCATTAGCTCCGGTTTTGCCGAAGCTGGTGAGGCGGGGATCATGATGCAGAAGCGGATCGCAGAAAAGGCGGAAAAATACGGCATACGCGTGATCGGGCCCAACGCCCTCGGCGTCTATAATACGGACAACGGGCTCGACAGCTTCTTTGTCTCCCGGGAGCGCGTGTCCCGGCCCGTACCCGGCAGGCTCTCGATCATCTCCCAGAGCGGGGCCATTACGGTGATCCTCATGGAAGCCCTGTCCCGGGACGGCATCGGGCTCGCCAAGGCAATAAACTACGGCAACCGGCTTGACGTGGACGAGGCCGACGCGCTCAATTACCTTGCCGACGACCGGCAGACCGGCGTCGTGGCCATGTACATGGAGTCCGTCGGCAACGGCCAAAAGTTCCTCAAGGCCGCAAAGGCCTTTTGCGAAAAAAAACCCCTGATCATCTGGAAAGCGGGCAAGCACGAGATGGGCGCCAAAGCCGTGGCTTCACACACCGCAACGCTTGCAGGAACCTACGGCCTCTACCAGGCTGCCTTCCGGCAGGCCGGCGCCGTCGAGGCCTGCGGGTTCGACCATATGATCGATTCGGCCAAGGCCATTGCGCTCATGGACTATCCCTGCGTCGGCAACCGGCTGCTTATCGTGACGAATGGCGGCGGCATGGCCGTTGCTGCATCAGATCAGGCCCAACTGGAAGGATTCACCATGCCCGGCATGCCGTTAGCGGTGCGCGAACGGCTGCAGCATGCCTTCCCCTCGTTCTTTGTCACGAGCAACCCCATCGACATAACCGGCAGCGGCAAGAACGAGGACTACTATACATCCCTTAAGGAAGCGCTCCCTCACTACGATGCTGCCGTGGTGATCGTGCTGATGGGGGCTACCACGGTGACCGAGGAAGCAACAACGCTGATCGCCCGCGCCTGTCATGAGGCAAAGAAGCCCGTCACCTGCTGCATTCTCCAGGGGCTGGGTTATACGCGCGAAGCAATGTCGGCCTTGCTCAAGCTTGGCGTACCGGTCTATCCTTCGCCGGAGCGGGCAGTACGCGCGCTTGCGGCGCTCAGGAAGGCGACCTGCAGAGGCGCAGTAGCGGAATAGAAAGAAAACAGAACAAACCGAAAGCTAAAGAGAGAAGCTAAAATGCGTCTCTCCCAAAGCTCGCAAAGGACGCAAAGAAAATCTAAAACAAGCGTGGCTTTTGGTTTACCGCTAAAAAAGATATTGACTTAAGGTTCCCTTTGCGAGCTTTGCGAGAAAAACATCTTGCCGTTTTGATACTGTAGGCTCTTAGTCTCTCATAATTATGAAAACTCCGGCAGATATAATAGCAGGCGCACTGAAAGAAGGGCGCTCGGCTCTCCTAGAGCACGAGGCCAAGGATATCGTGCGTGCCCAGGGGATCACAGTTCCCCGCTCCGAGCTGGCTGGCCCGGACGATCACCAGGCGATCCTGGCAGCCGCTGAAAAGCTCGGTTTTCCCGTGGCGCTCAAGGCTGTTTCCGCCGAGATCCTGCACAAGACCGATTCCGGCGCAGTGATGCTGAACATCGGGAACAGCGCCGCCCTTGCGGCGTCCATACCGGCAATGAAGAACATGATCGCTGCCCGGACGCCGGGCGCGGTGATACGGTTTTTTCTCCTTGAGAAGATGATGCCGACCGGACTGGAGCTTTTGATCGGCGGGTTGCGCGATGCGCAGTTCGGGCCCTCGGTCTGTTTCGGTCTTGGCGGAATATGGGTAGAAGCGCTTCAGGACGCTGTTTTCGGCATCCTGCCCATGACGCGGCAGGAGCTGCTCAAAATGATCGCCGAGACAAAGGCCGGCGCGTTCATACAAGGATTTCGCGGAAGTCCACCGCTTGATCGGGAAGCAGCGCTCAGCACGATCAACGCTGTTTCTTCTCTCCTAACCAACCACCCCGAGATCGTCGAGATAGACCTGAACCCGGTCCGGTTGTACGCGAGGAGCGCTGTGGCGCTGGATGCGAGGATCGTGCTGCGAAGATAAGGTGGAAGGTTGTCCCAAGTGCCGTCATTGCGAGAAGCGGAGCGACGCGGCAATCCCGATTTATCAGACGGCTACAAACTGCGAGATGCTTCGCTCAGTGAAGGTTCGCATCGGCATCTCGCAAAGACGGCTTAAAGGATATAGCATGATACAAAACCATGTCTTTTCTGCCTACGAAAGGTCCAGTTGACGGGACAATCGCTCACCGGCCTCGCATAGCGCTTTTTTTCCCTTGATCTCCTGCAGAGAGTACGGCAGCAGAGCAACGGGCAGGCTGCCCGCCATTCGCTTAAGGTCCGCCATATAGTGTTGCTGTGCGCGGGCCAGGGATTCCAGGGAAGCAGAATCGGGGTTCTCAATGACCCGGTTTATCACCAGGCCCTGCAGCGAGAGGTCGTACTCCCTCAACGTGTCCATGAGCCGTTCCACATGCCTTACCACCAGCGCCTCGGGATTTGCGACGATAACAAACTTCGACCTGCTCTCGATAAAGCGCGCGATCCGCTCCGACAACGCGATCCACTCGTCCATGGTGTCCGAAATGGACCGCGTCCCCGCGATTCGCCTGCCGATCCTGTCCAGCCCTTCGAATACCCGCGCTCCTGCCCGAAGATGTTTTCTGATGAACTTAGGCATATTGAGAAGGTTAAGGGTCTCGCCTGCCGGCGCCGTGTCCCAAACAACGCGGTCATAGCTTCCCGTCTCGACCGTATCAACGATAAGGTCGAGCATGGTCTCTTCCCGAAGCGACGGCGCAGAACCGATATAATCGAGGAGCTGGTGCCGCGACTCGGCATCCAGAGCGTCAAGATCGATGAGCTGGGAAAGGATATCGTAGAAATCGCGGCTGAACTTCTTTTTCCACCGCGCAACAATGGCATCCTGCCCGATCTCGACAGCGGACAGGTTATCCGCGATGACGGTAACGGAATCCCCGATCCGCTCTTCGAAAATATCGGACAGGGACGGCGTCAGGTCGGATGTCATGATGATGGTATTTTTGCCCGAGGCGGCGAACCAGGCAGCCACAGCGGCCGAGCAGGTGGTCTTTCCTACGCCGCCTTTGCCTCCAAAAAGGATGATCGGGGTCTGGGTCATAGCGTTGTGCGCTCCCGGGCTGGTGCAACCATGGACAGAACCATGGCGATAGGCACGTCCCCCTAAGGGATGGTCCTTACCTTGTTCTCAGGATAACTGGTCACCACGGTTTTCGAAGGCAGGGACTCAATACCGGCATAGAAGTACTCCGTGCGCACGAGCTCGACGGGCCTGTCTCCCGGAGCATACATCCGCATGGACTCGATCCTGCCTTGTTCATCATATGCATAGCGCGTATAGGACACCACATGCTCCCGGGCATTGACGATCACTTTCTTCAACTCCGCAGCAGCCTCAGGGATGCTTTCGACAACTCCAACAGCGAAGCCGATCACGCCGCCTGCTGCCGCGGTCACGAGCTTGACCGTAAGATACCCTGCCAGTGCCTCTACTGACCCGGAAAACCCCTGCATGCCCTGCGTCAAGGCCATGCCGCCTTGAAAACCCTCGCCGGTCCAGTGGTAGATAACTTCCAGGGGCCGCATCAGGTCCGGCCCTTCCTCACCGCGCACAACGATGTCGTAGGATTGAAAGGGCCGGCCGGCAAGATAACTCACCAGGGTGAACTGTTCGCCGGCTTTATCCGGTCGTTGTTCCAGCGGCACCCCGAAAAAAGGCCTGCCTTTCACATCATACTCGATGCGCTTCAAGATCGATATTTTCTGCGCAGGATCACTTTGGCCGGAGCTTGCGGCAAGATCGACACGATTGGTCATGCAGGCGGTGAAAGGAAGAATGCAAAGTAGTACGAGGAGAACGTTCATGGCGCGAGCCGATTCTTTCATTCGAAACCTCACTCGCCTTCACCTCTCCCCCGCGGGGAGGATAAGGGGGTTTCATTCAAAATCATCTGCCGAAACTCACTCCCATACCCTCGGCGATCTTCACGAGCTCACCTTCGGGTTCGACCAGCTTGAGCTTGCTGATCGCCTCCTCCAGCGGCACCGAGGTAATGATCGGCGGTTGATAGGAGACCATCTGCCCGAACTTCTTCTGTGCGATAAGCTCCACGGCATGAGCGCCGTAACGCGTGGCCAGAAGCCGGTCAAAAGGACAGGGACTTCCGCCCCGCTGCAAGTGGCCCAGCACCGTCACCCGTGTCTCGAAACTTGTTCGCTTGCTGATCTCACTCGCGACAAACTCACCCATACCGCCGAGCCTGAGCACGTATCCGTCCGCCGCCTTCTCGCGCACCGCCATTTCTCCGCCGGCAGGTTTGGCGCCCTCGGCCACCACGACGATGCTCGACTTGCTTCCCGCTTTTTTCCGCTCCAGAAGCCGTTCCGTCACCTTATCGATGCTGAAAGGGATCTCGGGCAGCAGAATAACGTGGGCGCTGCCCGACATTCCCGCCTCAAGCGCGATCCAGCCCGCATAGCGCCCCATCACCTCGAGGATGATCACGCGCTGGTGGCTCTCGGCCGTAGTGTGCAGTTTATCCAATGCCTCCGTGGCCGTGTCCACGGCAGTTTGAAAACCAAAGGTCACGTAGGTGGCCATAAGGTCATTGTCGATGGTTTTGGGCACGCCGATCACCGGGACCCCCAGCTTATTGATCCCGCTGCCGATCTTGAGGGAACCGTCGCCGCCGATGACCACGAGGCAGTCCAGGCCGAGCTCTCTAATGTTGTTCAAAACCACTGAAGACATGTCCTCTATGATTTCTCTGCCGTTAACGACGGTTTTGTGGGCGAAGGGATTGCCCCGGTTCGTAGTCCCCAGGATCGTGCCGCCGACGAACAGAATGCCCCGCGTGTTCCACGAGGTGAGCGGGCGCGTCTTGGTGGGGCTGAGCAGCCCTTCGAACCCGTCTATGATGCCGGTCACTTCCCAGCCGTACTTGAAAATGGCGGTCTTCGTGACCGCGCGGATCACCGCATTAAGACCGGGGGCGTCGCCCCCGCCTGAAAGAATTCCGATACGCATGATTGCCTCCGATAGAAAAGATAGGGTTCAGTAGCCAGGGTACAGGGTGCAGGGTACGGCTAAAGAAACGTCGAACACTTTTGATGTGTTTTCCTGAACCCTGAACCCCGGACCCTGGACCCTGATTTACTCACCCTGACCCCTGAACCCTGATTTACCGTTCCAACAGCCTCGCCCCGCCCTCACAGGCGATCGACATCACCTGATCGCGGGGTATTCCTGCCTGCTCGTAGAACGCGACCTCTGCATCATAGGCCGCGCGATAGGCGGGATCAGGCAGCACGCAATCCGTGCCAATGGCAAGCGGGACGCCGACAGAATGAGCATAGCGCAGCATCGAAAGCTGCGACCGGATCAGCTGCTCGACGAACTGAGCCGTATCAGACGCAGCTGACGGTCCCGCGGCGCGACGCAATGCCCCAATGGTAGGCACCCAGAAAAGTTCCTTTTCAGCCATGAGGTCGAGCGCCCGCTCGGTCATAAAGAACCCATGCTCGATGGACCGCACGCCGGCCGAAGCAGATGCCATGATCGCCATCTCTCCATTCGCATGGGCCATGACTCCAAGACCCTCTGCAGCAGCCTCGGTCACCACGAGCGCCAGTTCCTCGTTGCTGAATCCGCCCGCCGTGACTTACCGGGATTTTTGAAGCTTACCATGCCCGATGCCATGAGCTTGATTATATCAGCTCCTGCCATTTTTAGGCGGAGTATCTCGGCTCGCATCTGTTCCGGTGTTGATACGGCTACGCCGAAAGCAGATCCATACCCGCCCGTGCGATACAACGCCCAGCCGCTGGATACCACGGCAGGGCCTTTGTCTCTTCGGGGAAGGAGGAGGATGCCTTGATCGACATTCTGCCTCAAGCCGGCATCGCGAAGCGCAGCAATTCCTGCGGAAGCAGCGCAATCAAGTCCTGACGCTTCCTTGAGGTGCACATGGGCATCAACGAGGCAGGTAATGGTTTTTGATTGTTGAGAAGGCATGATAAGGCACTCGGCAACTACGGGCCGATCATCCCCTTGTCGCGGAAACTGAAGTGCGTGCCGTCGCCGATGATGATGTGGTCGAGCACCCGGATGCCGAGCACCTCGCCGGCCTGCACCAGCCGTTTGGTGAGCAAAATATCTTCCTGGCTCGGCCGGGTGTCGCCGCTCGGATGGTTATGGATGAATATGACCGCAGCAGCCGATTCCCGGATGGCGGCCTTAAAGGTATCGCGGGGATGCACGATAGATGCGGAGAGGCTGCCAACCGAGACCTCCTCGTCCCGGATGATCTTGTTCTTGGTATCGAGCAGGGCGCAGCGGAAGACCTCTTTTTTGAGGTCCTTCATGCGCGGGCGGTAATAGCCGATGACATCATCGCAGGAGCAGAACGACTCGCCGGCGAGCGACGGCAGCTGGTAGCGCTTCCCGATCTCGATGGCCGCCTTGATCTCGGCGGCCTTTGCCGGTCCGATGCCGTTGACAGCGCAGATCTCGGTGATGCTTGCCTGGCCAAGCCCGGAAAGGCCGTCGAACCGCGCCAACAACTCCATGCTCAGATCAAGCGCGGTACGGCCTGCCTTTCCGCTCCTGATGATGATCGCGAGCAGGTGGGCATCTGACAACGAAGAAGGGCCATGGGCGATCAGCCGTTCGCGCGGCCGCTCGTCCTCAGGCCAGTCTTTGACCGTCCGGAGCTGGGTATCGGGCATTTCGCCTCAGGTATTGGAATAGGAACTAATTTCGTCAAAGTATAGAGGGGATGGAAAATGCTGTCAAATAAAAAAAGCCGGCCCAAGCAGGCCGCCTTCTTTCCATGCGATATTCTCTTGTTATACCCTCACAAACGCATCCTTCGGAGCGTTGCAGACCGGACAGGCCCAGTCATCAGGCAGGTCTTCAAACTTCTTTCCTTCTTTTGCATCATCATAAATATAGCCGCATACGGTACATCGCCACATAATAGCCTCCCTAGAAAGACAATATCCAAACTTCAAACGACAAATCCCAAATAATATCGAATATTCAAATTCCAATGACCACAACGTTTATAGCTTGATTATTCGAGCTTGGAATTTATTATCTCAGCATCACTTGCACTGGCCTGAACCAGTGCCATCGAACTTCTTATGGTACTCGATGGTCTTCTCGGCAAACAGCTTCCCGAACTCGAAACATTTCTTATCATCGTCGGGACTCGGCCGGTACAGTACCTCCACGCCCGGCTCGACAACTTCAAGCCCCATTTTCTTGAACGCTTCGTACGCTTCTTTCACCGCGCCGCCGCCCCAGCCAAAGCTCCCGAAGGCACCGGCCAGACGGTTCTTCGGCCGCAGTCCCCGAAGGTGGGTCAGGAACTCAGCAACGCTCGGGAACATGATGTTGTTCAGGGTCGGCGTGCCTATCAGCATGGCCCGCGATTCCCAGATCCGCTTGATCGCCACGCTCATGGGGGTGGCCCGGAGCTTGATTACGTCGACGTCAACACCAGCGGACTTGATCCCCTCCATGATCGGGATGGTCATGTGTTCGGTGCTGTGCCACATGGTGTCATACACGATCACGACCCGGGGGTCGGCTTTGTCGTTCGCCATGTCAAGGTACATCTGCAGGATCTTGCCCGGGTCCTTTCTCCAGATAATACCGTGGTCCGGGGCGATCATATCAATAACCAGGCCCAGCTTCTGCACTTCCGCTATCTTGTTCTTGATCAGTGCGCCAAAGGGCATGAGAATGTTCGCGTAGTAATCACGGACCGCATGCTCAAGCGCCGACACCGAATACTGATCGCAGTATTCGTCGTCGAACCGGGCTGACGAGGCGATATGCTGTCCGAAGGCATCCTGGCTGATCAGCAGCTTGTCCTCGGCGACATAGCTCATCATGGAGTCGGGCCAGTGGAGCATCGGCGTTTCGAGGAAGGTGATGGTCTTCGTGCCGGTCGAGAGCGTATGGCCGGTCTTGACGATCCTGAACTTCCACTTCGAGGTGTCGTAGAACCGGTCCAGCCCTTTTTTGCCGCGCTCCGTGATATGGATCAGGGCGTTCGGCGCCAGTTCCATGATCCGGTCGATGCTGGTCATGTGATCGTTCTCAATGTGGTTAATGACCACATTCTCGATCTTGGACGGATCCACGATACCCCGGATACTATCCAGCGTATATTCGCAGAAATCGTGCTTGACCGTGTCGATCAGCGTCACCTGCTCATCGAGGATGAGATAGTTGTTGTACGACGTTCCGTGCGGCGTAATGTAGCCGTGAAAATCGCGGACCGCCCAGTCGACGGCGCCTACCCAGAATATCTTCGGCTTTATTTCTACAGCACCCATGGGGGTAACCTCCTGGTCATCTCTCTTGATTGAACGGTCGTTCAGCGATTGGCTTCATTGACGAATCTTCTCCCGGCGCGGTCATTGCCGTACTGCCGGTCAGGCGTTCTTCTGCGCTTTGCGGCATGCCGGGCAGATCCCGTAAAACTCAACGTGATTTCCGAGAATGGAGAAGTTCTGTGCAACCTCTTTAGGCAGGTCGATGGTTATTTCCTCCGGCACATCGACCACCTTTTTGCAAGTTACGCAAATGATGTGGTGATGTGCGCCGGTGTTCGGGTCATAGCGCTTTCGCGACGGATCAATGGTAAGTTCCCGCAGTGCCCCTGCCTTGGACAGGGTATTGAGTGTATTATACACGGTGGCAAAGGACAGAGTCCGATCTTTTCCCACAACGGCATGAAATATCTCTTCCGCGGAAGGGTGGGATGTGTTTCCCTCCAGATAGGCGAGAATAGCAAGCCGCTGCGGGGTGCGTTTAAAGCCCCTGGTAAATCCTATTTTTATCGGGCTCTTCATGACTTAACTTAGAATCAGTATAAATAATCGAGATCGCACTGTCAAGCGATTTATGTCAAGACGGACAAACGAAAAGGCAGGCCCCTTCCGGGGACTGCCTTGTGAATGTAGTTCCGATGACGACGTGTGCTTACTTTTCTGAGTGCTTTTCCGCAACCTGAACGCGGATCACGGCCCGGAGCAACTCAATGCGGGCTTTTTCGTAATCCTTCTGGTCCAGATGTCCGCCGAGCGCTTTTTCAGCACGTTCCTTTTCCAACCTGGCATCATCAAGATTGATATCCATGGCCCGGTCTGCGCCTTCGGCCAGGATTATGACCCGGTTCGGTCCCACCTCTGCATAGCCCCAATCCACGGCAAGGTAATGCCACTCATCTCCCTCGCGATAGGAAAGTTCACCGACCGTAAGCGTGGTCAGAAACGGCGTATGACCGGGGAGAACGCCGAACTCGCCTTCGCTGCCTGGCGCGATCACTTCATCCACGTGCTCCGATCGCACAACCTGACGACTCGGCGCAACGACTTCAAGGAGCATTTTTCCTTTTTCAGCGACCATGTTCTTTTTCCAATCCTCGCCACTCATGTGTAATGGGCTTGGTGAATTCGTTGTCACTTCCAACATCCCTCGGACCTATTACCGCTTGTAGCCGAGTTTCTCCGCCTTCTCGAACACTTCCTCGATCGGGCCGACCATGTAGAATGCCTGTTCGGGCATATCATCCATCTTGCCGTCAACGATTTCCTTGAATCCTTTGATGGTCTCCTTGAGCGGCACATACTTGCCGGGCGTTCCGGTAAAGGCTTCGGCCACCTGGAAGGGCTGCGACAGGAAGCGCTGGATCTTTCTGGCGCGTGACACGGAGAGCTTGTCATCGTCAGAGAGTTCATCCATACCCAGGATCGCGATGATGTCCTGAAGTTCCTTATAGCGCTGAAGAACAAGCTGCACTCTTTGCGCAACTGCGTAATGTTCTTCTCCCACCACATGGGGATCCATGATCCGGGAAGTTGAATCGAGCGGATCCACGGCCGGGTAGATGCCGAGTTCCGATATCTGACGGGAAAGAACGGTTGTGGCGTCGAGGTGCGCAAACGCCGTTGCCGGCGCCGGATCGGTCAGATCGTCGGCGGGCACGTAGATGGCCTGCACCGAGGTGATGGAGCCCTTTTTCGTGGAGGTGATGCGCTCCTGGAGCGCGCCCATTTCCGTACCGAGCGTGGGCTGGTATCCCACAGCCGAAGGCATACGGCCGAGGAGCGCCGACACTTCCGAGCCTGCCTGGGTGAAACGGAATATGTTATCAACGAACAGGAGCACGTCCTGTCCCATGGTATCGCGGAAATATTCGGCAACGGTCAGTGCCGAGAGACCGACGCGGAGCCTGGCTCCCGGCGGCTCGTTCATCTGGCCGTAGACCAGCGCTGTTCTGTTGATAACGCCCGACTCCTTCATTTCCGCCCAGAGATCGTTTCCTTCACGGGTACGCTCGCCCACGCCGGCGAACACAGAGTAGCCGCCGTGCTGCTTGGCCACGTTGTTGATAAGCTCCATGATGAGCACGGTCTTGCCCACGCCCGCGCCGCCGAAAAGCCCCGTCTTACCGCCCTTGGTATAAGGCGCGAGAAGGTCGATGACCTTGATGCCGGTCTCGAAAAGTACTTTCGAGGGGTCCAGTTCTTCGAGCATCGGCGCGGCGCGGTGAATCGGAAGGGTATCCTTGGTTACGATCGGTCCCAGCTCATCCACCGGCTCTCCGATGACGTTCATGATGCGGCCGAGCACTTCCTTGCCCACGGGCATGCAAATCGGCTTGCCGGTGTCGTTCACCTTCATGCCGCGCATGAGACCGTCGGTTGACGACATGGCCACGGTGCGCACCCGGTTCTCGCCTAAGTGCAGCGCAACTTCGAGCGTCAGGTGGGTCTCGGGAGTTCCAAGGTTCTTATCCTCCGCCTGATCGATCCGAAGCGCATTCATCAAATGGGGCAGGTTTCCGACGGGGAACTCGCAGTCCACCACCGCACCCATGACCTGTACTATTTTGCCTGTGCTCATTTATGACCCCCTGTAGCAATTTTCTTCGAAAATTGAATTGCGAATCTAAGTTTGAAGATTGAAGATTTTAGAATGCGGGACAATTTGCAATCTCAAATTTCCAATTTTCAATTTCCAATAAATTATTATTTCTGCGCTTCCGCTCCGCCCACGATCTCGGAGATCTCCTTGGTGATCGCTGCCTGGCGCTGCTTGTTAAACTTGAGCGTCAGCCGTTCGATCATATCCTTGGCATTTCGCGTGGCCGAGCCCATGGCGGTCATCCGCGAACCCATCTCGCTCGCCTGGCTCTCCAGCATCGCACGATAGACCTGCACTTCAATATGCTTCGGCAGGATGGAGCTGAGGATCGCGTCAGCCGAAGGCTCGTAGAGATAATCAACAGCAGCCATGAAGGGGTCCGCCTCGGTGGGCGGCTCCACGGGCAGGAGTTTTTCGAGCGTAACGGTCTGCTGCATGACGCTTTTAAACTCGTTGTACAGAAGATAGACCTCATCGGCATCGCCCGCGCCAAAGCGCTCGACAATGTTCCTGCCCACATCGGCGGCCTTCGCATAGTCGATCATACCGAGTTCCGCCCACACCTTGCCCAGGCTATACCCGGAGCGTTTGCGGAAGAAGTCGCGGCCTTTCCGACCGACGACGTTCACCTTTACTTCCTTGCCCTCGGCCTTGAACTGCTTGACCGCCTCAACCGCCCTGCGCAGGATACTGGTATTGTACGCGCCACAGAGCCCGCGGTCCGAGGTGAGCACCAGAAGCTTCACCAGCTTCGGTTCGCGCTTCGCCAGAAGCGGATGCTGCGCCCGCTCCACGCGGCCCGCAAGGTTCGCGATCACGGCGAGCATCTTGCGGGAGTAGGGACGCGCCGCGATCACGCGGTCCTGCGCGCGGCGAAGCTTGGCAGCCGCGACCATTTTCATGGCCTTGGTGATCTGCTGGGTCTTCTTGACGCTCGTTATTTTTCTTTTAATGTCTCTTAAACTGGGCATTCTTTTGTCCTTAGTCTAGCGATCTTCAGACCTGCCCCATGCATTCGCAGTCCTGCTGATCCAGATCCACTTCAATCCGCAATCCGCAATCCGCAATCCGCATTGGTTTTTACGCTGTAAACGTCTTTTTGAACTCTTCAATTGCGCTCTTGATGCGCGCTTTAAGGTCGTCATCGAGCTGCTTTTTGCTCTTGATGTCATCAAGCAGCGGCTGGTACTTGCTGGTCGCGAACCGCAGCAGTTCCGCCTCGAACTTCCTCACCGCGTTCACGGGAATTTCATCGGCATATCCGTTGGTCCCCGCGAAGAGCACCAATATCTGCTGCTCAACCGGGAGCGGCGAGTACTGGTCCTGTTTGAGGAGCTCAACCATGCGCTGACCGCGATTCAACTGCGCCAGCGTCGCCTTGTCCAGGTCGCTGCCGAACTGAGCGAAGGCCGCGAGCTCGCGGTACTGCGCCAGGTCAAGACGGAGCGTACCGGCCACCTGCTTCATGGCCTTGATCTGGGCGCTGCCGCCCACGCGCGACACGGAGATACCCACGTTGATGGCCGGCCGGACGCCTGAGTAGAAGAGATCGGACTCAAGAAAGATCTGTCCGTCCGTGATGGAGATCACGTTCGTCGGGATGTAGGCGGACACGTCGCCTGCCTGGGTCTCGATGATCGGGAGCGCGGTAAGCGATCCGCCGCCGAGCTTGTCGGACAACTTGGCTGCACGCTCAAGCAGACGGGAATGGAGATAGAACACGTCGCCGGGATAGGCCTCGCGGCCCGGAGGCCTGCGGAGGAGCAGCGAGAGCTGGCGGTATGCCGTGGCCTGCTTTGACAGATCGTCATACACAATAAGAGCGTGGCCGCCCTTGTCGCGGAAATATTCGCCGATGGTAGCGCCCGTGTAGGGTGCGATGAACTGGAGGGGCGCCGGGTCGGACGCCGTGGCGGCCACGATGATGGTGTAGTCCATGGCGCCTTTCTCCGTGAGGGTCTTTACGACCTGCGCCACCGTAGAGCGCTTCTGACCGATGGCCACGTAGATGCAGATGACGTTCTGGCCCTTCTGGTTGATGATGGTGTCGATGGCAACGGCGGTTTTGCCGGTCTGGCGGTCGCCGATGATAAGCTCGCGCTGTCCGCGGCCGATCGGGACCATGGCGTCGATGGCCTTGATGCCGGTCTGGAGCGACTCGCGCACGGACTGGCGCTTCACGATGCCCGGCGCGATCACTTCGATATGACGGAACTCCTTGGAAGCGATGGGGCCCTTGCCGTCGATGGGCTGGCCGATGCCGTCCACCACGCGGCCGATGATGGCTTCGCCCACGGGAACCTCGGCGATCCTCTTGGTCCGCTTGACGATGTCGCCTTCGCGGATCTTGGAATCGTCGCCCATGAGCACCGCGCCCACGTTTTCCTCTTCAAGGTTGAGCGCCATGCCCATGACGCCGCCCGGGAATTCCAGGAGCTCGCCTGACATGACGTTATCGAGTCCGAAGATCTTGGCGATACCGTCACCGACGGTGATCACGGTGCCGACTTCGGCGACCTCAACGGTCTTTTCGAAATCGGATATCTTCTTTTTTATGATCTCACTGATTTCCTGTGCTTTGATCTGCATTGTTACACCTCGCAAAGTTCAGGAGCCAGAAGCCAGAAGACAGGAGCCATAAGAGAATTTCGTTTCCCTCCTGACTCCTGACTCCCGACTTCTGACTTCCTGTTTATTAATTCATCAATTGACTACGCATCTTGCTCAGCTGGTTTTTAATGGATCCGTCGTAGATCGTGCTGCCGATCTGCGCTTTGGCGCCGCCGATGAGGGAGGCGTCGATTTGAGAGTCGATGTCCACCTGCTTGCCCGTAAGCGCTTCAAGCTTTTTCTTGATATCCGCCAGGTCAGCGGCGCTGATGGCAGCTGCGGTGGTCAGCTTCGCCATGGCGCGGTTCGTGCGCTCTGCCAGGATCTCCCGGAAAGCCTCGAACACCTCCTTGACATATCTGATCCTGTTCGTTTCGGCAAGATGCTCCACAAAACGCTGGGTGACCCTGTCCATGTTCAGTTTTGCAGCGAGTTCCTTGATGACCGCTTTCTTGTTCTCGGGAGTGAACACCGGGCTGGCCAGCAATTTCTGCAGGTCCGGAAGGCTATCCACGGCGCTGACGAACGCGGCGAGGTCCGTCCGGGTCTTGTCAATGGTCTTTTTCTCCTCGGCGAGCTGCACGAGGGCTTTTGCGTAACGCTTCGCGATGATCCTTATCAACCCCGGCCTCCCACGTTCGAGATGTATTCCTTCACAATGCGCTCATGGTCCTTGCCGCCGATCTTCTCTTTGATCATGCCTTCAGCAAGGTCAAGGGACAGGAGCGATGCTTCGGCGGCAAGCGCGGTCTTGGCCTTCTGCAGTTCGATATCAATGCCCTGCTTTACCTGGACCTGAACATCCTGAGCTACCTTCCGGCCCTCTTCGATGAGCGCGTGCTTATCCTTTTCACTGCGGGCCTGGGCATCGGCGACCATCCGCGCTGTTTCCGCCTCAAGGTCCTTGATCTTCCGCTCCATGTCCCCAAGCGCGGCGACAGCGCGCTCACGGGCCTCTTTCGACTCCTGCAGCGCTTTCGCGATCTCGGCGGAGCGGTTCTTGAAGAAATCCTGGGCGGGCTTCCGCATGAAATAAACGACCACGCTTGCGATGATCGCAAAATTGACCAGCCGCGGCAACCAGTCTCCCATGAACGTTATGGCTTCGTGAGCACCCTCTGCCGCCTCAGATGCGGCCGCAACGTTGATAAGCAGCATCGGGAAAAAAGCTGAGAACAGCGGCATGATTTTTTTCATTGTTCGATTCCCCACCGTTATACCGCCCTTCCGAGCAGCTTGGCGGTAATATCCAGCGAGAGCCGCCCTGCCTCTTTTTTGAGGTCCGCCTGCGCTGCTGCGGACGCGGCCGCTATTTCCGCACGGGCCTTGTCCAGCATTTCGCCTGCCTTCGTGCGTTCTGCCATGATCATTTCGCGCTGGGCGTCAAGGCCCTGCTGGTAATTAGCATTGTAGGCCGCTGCGGATCTCTGCTTGGCTTCGGCCAGGGAGGCGTTATACTGTTCAAGAAGGCTCTGCACGCGGTCATGCGCGGACTTTGCATCGCCAAAGGCCGAGCTGATGTTCTGTTCCCGCTCGAGCATGACCTGCCGGATCGGCTTGAAGAGAATGAAATGAAGCACGATGATCAGAACAATGAAATTGATGAGCTGGTAGAGCAGGGAGATATTTATGTCTATCATAAGCGGGAGCGCCTCTCAGATCAGAACTAGAGAAACATCTGTTTGTTGTTTTAAGTGGAAAAAAATTAACACATCGAAAATTTAATGTCAAGATTTTTACCTATAAATAATATAAATGGCCGGACCGTTTTTGATTATAGAAAATTCCGGGAGTGCGGAATGTGCTTGGTAGCAGCGGCCGCCGCCAACGGAACGCCGAGCTGATCGAACGCCAACTGACGGTGAAAGAGCATCATAATTCACGCAGCCAGACGGCTAATGGCATGCGAACGTCCCATCACCGGCCCTGACCGATACCTCTTGTAATTACTACAAAACCCTTTACTCGACCGGAACGAGGTGGTAGAATGCTGTTCCCTTATTGCCATGAACAAGATCATCATAAAAGGCTGCCGCCAGCACAACCTGAAGAACATCGACGTCGAGATCCCGCGCGATAAACTGGTGGTCATTACCGGGCTTTCAGGTTCCGGAAAATCGTCCCTTGCCTTCGACACGATCTATGCCGAAGGACAGCGCAGGTACGTCGAGAGCCTTTCCGCCTACGCCCGCCAGTTCCTGGGCCAGATGGACAAACCCGATGTGGACTCCATCGACGGGCTGTCGCCGGCCATTGCCATCGAGCAGAAGACCACGAGCAAGAACCCCCGCTCCACCGTCGGCACCGTCACCGAGGTGTACGACTACCTCCGCCTGCTCTATGCCCGTATCGGCAAGCCCTATTGCTACAAATGCGGACGCGAGATCGCCGCCCAGACCGTGCAGCAGATCACCGACGCGGTCATGGCCCTGCCCGCGGACACGCGCATCCAGGTACTGGCGCCCATCGTGCGCGGACGGAAGGGCGAATACAAAAAAGAGCTTATGGCAGCGGCCGCCTCGGGCTTTGTCCGCGCCCGCGTGGACGGCATGATCAAGGACCTGTCCGAACCGGTCCCCATGGATAAAAAGAAGAAGCACGACATCGAGATCGTCATCGACCGGCTGGTGGTGAAACCCGGCACGGAGCGCAGGCTCGCCGAATCCGTGGAAACAGCCCTGCGCCAGGCCGACGGCATCGTGCTCATCAATCTCGTGGACCAGAAGAAGGACCAGCTCTACAGCGAAAAGCTCGCCTGCATCTTTGACAACATCAGCTATCCCGAGATCGCGCCCAACACCTTCTCGTTCAACAGCCCCCAGGGCGCCTGCCCCACCTGCGACGGCCTGGGCGGGCTGCTGGAATTCGATCCGGACCTCATCATCCCGAACAAGAACCTTACCCTGCGGGAAGGCGCCATCAAGCCCTGGGCGAAACGCGAATCCTTCCACCACTTCAAGCTGCTCGAAACACTCGCAGCAGCGTGCGGCTTTGACGTCAACACACCCTTCAAGGACCTGAAGCAGGCCCAGCAGAAACTGCTGCTCTACGGCTCGACTGAAACCACGAAACCAACAGGCCGCGGCGAGACCTGCAAACCCTTTGAAGGCGTTCTCGATATCCTCAAAAAGCGTTACGACGAGACCGACTCCTTCGCGACCCAGTGGGAGTTGGAACAGTACATGAGCTATCAGACCTGCCCGGACTGCCTTGGCAGCAGGCTCCGCAAGGAATCGCTGGCCATCAAGGTCGCCGGCCTCAATATCCATGAAGTGACGCACTTGAGCATCACGAAAGCGCTGGCGTTCTTCACGGACCTGAGACTCTCGGAAAAAGAGACCGCCATCGCGCAGCGGATACTGAAGGAGATCCGCGAACGCCTGGGCTTCATGGTCCATGTGGGCCTGGACTACCTCTCGCTCGAGCGGGGCGCGGCAACGCTCTCCGGCGGCGAAGGCCAGCGCATCCGGCTTGCCACCCAGATAGGCTCGTCCCTGGTGGGCGTCCTGTACATCCTGGATGAACCGAGCATCGGACTCCATCAGCGCGACAACCGCAGACTGCTGGACACGCTGTTCCGGCTGCGCGATTTAGGGAACACGGTCCTGGTGGTGGAGCATGACGAAGAGACGATCCGCCTGGCGGACCACGTGATCGACATGGGGCCCGGCGCGGGCGTGCACGGCGGCGAGATCGTTGCCCAGGGAACGCCGAAGGAGATCGAAAAGAACCCCCGGTCGCTTACCGGCCAGTACCTGGCGGGCAAGCTTACGATAGCGGTGCCCCGGGCCAGGCGGCAACGGGACAAATACATCACCGTGGTCGGCGCCAGCGAGAACAATCTGAACAACATCTCCGTGCGTTTTCCCCTGGGCGTGCTGACCTGCGTAACCGGCGCCTCGGGCTCCGGCAAAAGCACGCTGGTGGTGGACATTCTCTACCGGGCGCTTTCCCAGCGGCTCTACCGGTCAACGGACCGGGCAGGCCAGCATAAGGACATCAAGGGCCTGGAGCACATCGACAAGGTCATCGACATCGACCAGTCGCCCATCGGCAGGACGCCGCGCTCCAACCCGGCCACCTATACCGGCGTGTTCGGCCCGGTGCGCGACCTCTTCACCCAGCTGCCGGAATCGCGCATGCGCGGGTACAAGGCCGGACGTTACAGCTTCAACGTGAAAGGCGGCCGGTGTGAGGCCTGCGAAGGCGACGGGCTGATCAAGATCGAGATGCACTTCCTGCCTGATGTGTACGTGACCTGCGACGTCTGCCACGGTTCCCGGTACAACCGCGAGACCCTGGACGTCCGGTATAAGGGCAAGAACATCGCCGAAGTGCTCGGCATGACCGTGGAGCAGGCTTATGAGTTCTTCCAGAATGTGACCCCCATCAGGTCCAAGCTCCAGACGCTTATGGATGTGGGGCTGGGATACATCACCCTGGGCCAATCGGCCACCACGCTCTCGGGAGGCGAATCGCAGCGCGTAAAACTGTCCAAGGAGCTTTCAAAGCGGGCAACGGGACGCACGCTCTATATTCTCGATGAGCCCACCACGGGCCTGCATTTCGCCGATACCCGGAAACTGCTGGACATGCTCGCTAAACTGATCGACTCGGGCAATACCGTGGTCGTTATCGAACATAACCTTGACGTGATCAAGACCGCCGACTGGATCATCGACCTGGGGCCCGAAGGCGGCGACCGGGGCGGCTCCATCGTGGCCGAGGGTACGCCCGAGGACGTGGCCGCAGTGAAGGAATCCTATACCGGGCAGTTCTTAAAGAAGGTTTTGTAGAGAAAACCCCTCTGTCCGCAGATTTCGCAGATGAACGCAGATTTAAAAGACACAGTGACTGGTTTGTAACTATTCAGCATAGTCATCTGTTGGAATAGAGGCTGAACTCGCGCAGAGACGCGGAGGCGCAGAGAGAGCGAAAGCTTTAATCTTTGGTTTGAAAACAGGGCAGAAGCCTTGCTTTTCTCAGCGACTCGGCGCCTCTGCGCGAGAGAAGAATTTCATGTATGTTGTATATCATTATTACCCTGATCCAAGCCTGGAGGCCTCATGAACCGTATACTTGTTATCCTCATCGCCGCAATGCTCCTCTTCACCGCCTCGGCCTGCAGCGAAAAAAAGCTGCCTGCTGTCGCGGCGGCCAAGAGCAAGAACATGCTCACCGTGCTGCGTGACCTGAATGACACCTATCAGAAAAAGGACCTTGCGGGCTTCATGGCGCAGGTCGCGCCCCTCTACCCGGAGCGCGAGGCGCTCTCTTCCTCGCTCACGACCGTGTTCGGCAAGTTCGAGACCGTCTCGCTGAACATCCAGTACACCAAAATGCTTATCATGATCGAAGAAAAGGGAAAAGTGCGAACCACCTTCAACTGGGACGGCGCCTGGCACAAGGCAGGCGGCGACGTAGCGAAGGACGGAGGACGGGTCACGCTGATCTTCGCGCCCGGGGATTTCAAACTGCTTGCCATAGAGGGGAAAAACCCTTTTGTGCCGACGGAAAACAAGGTGAAGCAATAGGCATTTCGGATTGCGGATTGCGGATTTCGGATTAAAAACCTAAGGCCGGTTTTGTCCTTCATTCCGAAATCCGCAATCCGCAATCCGAAACTGTATGTATACCGAAGAACATATCTCAACAGATTTCCTTATCATCGGCGGCGGCGTGGCCGGTCTCCGGGCGGCCATCGAGCTCGCGCGGAACGGCGATGTGCTGGTCGTAACCAAGGATGCGCCGACGGAAAGCAGCAGCGAGTACGCCCAGGGCGGCGTGGCTGTTGCGCTCTCCGACGAAGACGAGATCTCGATCCACTTTGACGACACGATCAAGGCAGGCGACGGGCTCTGTTTGCGCAAGGCCGTGGGCACGCTCGTCGAGGAAGGGCCCACGCGCATCCGGGAGCTCATTCTCTGGGGCGCCGAGTTCGACCGCGAAGGGACCAAGCTCGCCTTCACGCAGGAGGCGGCCCATACGAAGCGCCGGATCCTCCATGCCCAGGGAGATTCCACGGGCAGGGAGATCATGCGCGTCCTGACCGGAAAGGTCCGAGAAGCAGGGACCGTGTCCAAGGTCGATTTTGCCTTTACGCGCGACCTGATCATCGAACGGGGCCGATGCGTGGGTGCTGTGGTGTGTCAGCAAAAGTTAAAGAAAATCCTGATCATTTCCGCGCGGGCGGTGCTGCTCGCCACGGGCGGCGCGGGCCAGCTGTACGAGCGCACCACCAATCCTGCCGTGGCCACCGGCGACGGCATGGCCATGGCCTGGCGCGCCGGCGCAGCGATCGTTGATATGGAGTTCGTTCAGTTCCACCCGACAGCCCTCTTCCGTGAAAACGCGCCCCAGTTCCTGCTCTCCGAAGCCATGCGGGGCGAAGGCGGCATGCTCAAGAACAGCAGGGGCCAGCGCTTCATGGACGGTTACCATCCGGCGCGGGAGCTTGCGCCGCGCGACGTGGTCACCCGTGCCATCCATTCCGAAATGGCGCTGACCAACTCGGACCACGTCTACCTCGACATGACCCATTTGAACAGCGACTACATCATTCAACGATTCCCAAGGATCTATACGACCTGCAAAGAGCTCGGCATCGATATCTCCAGAGAGCCTATCCCGGTCTCGCCCGCGGCCCACTACATAATGGGCGGCGTAAAAACAGACCTCTGGGGCGCCACGACCGTGCCCGGCCTGTTCGCCGCGGGAGAGACAGCCTGCACCGGCGTACACGGCGCGAACCGCCTGGCAAGCAACTCCCTGCTGGAGGGCCTGGTCTACGGCGAGCGTGCCGGACTGGCGGCTGCCCGGTATGCGCGAAAGAGGATCCAGGGCGCGCAGCCCCGGCTGAACCTGTCAGCCTTTCATAAACGAGCCGCGGCCCCACCAGCAGGCTCTGCTGCTCCTGCAGAAATACGGTTGTCCTTAAAGAAGCTTATGTGGTCCAACGTGGGGATCGTGCGGAACAAAAAAGAACTTGCTGCGGCGCAGAGGCAGCTGAAGGACTGGGGCCGTGCCATGAAAGACCAGGGGCCCGACAGGAACGTCTTCGAGTTGAACAATATGATAACCACCGCCTCGCTCATCACCCGCTCGGCATTGCTTCGCGAAGGCAGCGTGGGCGCGCATTTCCGGAGTGACTTTCCAACCAAAAGCAAAAACTGGCGCAAGCGGATCGTCATGAAAAAATAGCTTCGATCCTTCCCGCTGCTGCTCATATTCATCGTCGCAAAATAGAAGCTACTTTGTCTTTGCTCTTATTTCGTCATTCCCGCAGTGGTTCTGAGCGGGAATCCAGCGTTTGCTTATGCCTGGCACTGGATCCCCCATAGAAGCTTTCGGGGATGAAGATCGGTGGCACATAAATACACGTACGATACCGTTCATGCAAACCTTATGATCACTATGACCCCGTCAGCTGTTGACAAGATCAGTACCTCCCGTCAGCTTATCATCGTTACAACCGACTCCTGGACCGGGGTAAAGGCCCGGCTTCGTTGTTTTGAACGGTCAGCCGCTGGCTGGACCCGACAGATGAAGCCTTTCGATGTTGTTGTCGGGAAAGAGGGACTGGCCCGTGACGGGGAACTGCAGGATATCGCAGGCGAAGGTCCAATAAAGCGCGAGGGGGATGGCAAAGCACCGGCTGGTATGTTCCCCCTGCTGCATGCCATGGGATTTGCTGCAAAGCTGCCTGCCAACGTCTTTTTCCGTTACGAGCAGATCCAGCCGGACATGCATTGCATTGACGACGCCGGGTCTGCCTATTACAACAGGATCGTGAGCAAAAGTATGCTGGGAATGGCAACGGGGAAACGAGGGAATTCATCTGAACGATTGGTTGAGATGGTAGAGGAATATCGATGGCTCATCGTGGTCGACTATAACAGGCAGGACCCCAAACCGGGCGCAGGCAGCTGCATCTTCCTGCATATCTGGCGCTCAGCGGAAAAAGGCACTGCGGGCTGCACGGCCATGGCGGAGCAGGACCTGCTGGCCCTCTTAGGATGGCTCCGGAACGAAAAAAATCCGCTCCTTGTGCAACTGCCAAGAGCGGAATATGAACGGGTCTGGAAAGCCTGGGGCCTTCCCTCGCTGGAACAGCTCGAAACGGCTTAGGGAGCTCCTTCAAGACTTTGTTTACCGCCATCCCGGCGGAGGCGGGTAGGCCCGCCACCAGAACGGATCATACCCATAACCATACCACCCACCATAAGGGTAGGGGTAGTTGTAGTAATAGGGATAGGCCGGCATCAGGTAATAATCTCTTTGCTCATCCCAGAGATAGATCTGTTTGATCTCGAACACCGGGTAGGTATACTCCATCTCGTCGATCTTGCCCTGCCGGTTCTCCATGAAACTGCCTGCAAGAGTTATTTCCCTGCCCTTTTTATAGATGATCGGATCGAGCATTCCGCTCGTCCTCGGATACAGCGCCAGGAACCGCCCTCCGTACTGTTCCAGGTCCCTCAAATAGCCCTGAGCGTTCACCGGAACAGCGAGGACCTCGATCAGTGAACCTTTGTCCGTGACCCTCGTCTCAATGATCACCCCGCCGAAAATGAACAGCTTGCCTTGATTGGCGTCTGGATTTTCCCTGATCTGGGAGAGCGGAACGTTCCGCGCACCCTCACGCATCAGTTCCCGATTCAGGACAGGAGAACAGGCGCTCAGTAGCAGCGAACCGATCAGTATTATTAATATTCTCTTCATAGTATAATTGTGACACCAGCCGCTCATTCTGTCAAGACGTCAGGACCGTTGCGGCAAGAGATGCTCTTGGCGCGGCAAAGCGCTCGTGGTCACTCTTCCTTGACATAATCGGGGTACAGCCTTTTCGCACAGTCCGGGCAGATGCCGTGGCTGAACTCAGCATCGGTGCGCTGCTGGATGAATACCTCGATATGGTTCCAAAACCCCTTGTCGTCGCGTATCTTTTTGCATGACGCGCAGATGGGCACCAGGCCCTTGAGCGTCTTGATGTTGTTCAAAGCGTCTTCATAGGCAAGGATGAGCTGCGAACGCTCCTGCTCCAGCTCTCTCTGCCTGCTGATGTCGCGAAAGGCCGTCACGGCGGAAACTACTTTTCCCTCTTCCCATATGGGACTGGTCACCACCGCGACCGGGAGCATGGTGCCGTCCTTCCGCATGAAGACCTCGTCGACCGACATATAGTGCTTCCCGCTTATGACCACATTATGCAGCTCGCAGGCCTCGAGCGGCAGGAGCGTTCCATCGGCTTTGCGGTAGTGAACAAGGTTATGGGAGCCCTTTTCGTTCAGCTCTTCCACGGTCCAGCCCAGAAGGCGCTCAGCCTCGGGATTCATGAAGGTGATCTTCCCCTGCCGGTCGAGCACATAAATTCCTTCGGCCAGATGGGCGGTGATATTCCACAATTTTCTCTCACCTGCCAGGAGGGCGTCTTCGAACTGCATCCGGGTCTCGGCCATCCTGTTGAAGGTCCTGGCAAGCTGCCCGATCTCGTCATTGGAACGCACCGGGACCCGGGCAAGCATATCGCCGCGCTCCAGCGCCTCCGCAGCCACTGCCAGCAGATGAAGCGGTTTTGTCACCGACGCGCCGAACAGGATCGCCACGACGCCCCCGGTCAGCAGGAGCACAACGATGGCGTCGATGATCATGGCCACGATTTCCTTGATGTCGCTGTCCACCGACGCGTGCGACAGCCCCAGATGCACGGTCCCTGCTCCGCCTTTCAAGAGCGGCACCATGAACTCGAGGATCACGCCGCGCTCGGTGCTCAGGTTGCTGATGGAATACTGCCCATTGCTGCGCGCCTTGCCCGGAGCTCCCTTTTGCAGGTCAACGGGAAATCCGTTCTCGAACGTATGCGCCACGACCTCGCCCCGGGCATTACGGACATAGATATACTCGATGTCCGTTTCCCCGTTCTTCTCCTCCCGGAGCATCAGAGAAAGCTCAAGGAACCTCTCGGTCAGCACCGGATTGACGCTGTCTCGCGCAATGTTCCTGGCGATGGAGAGTCCGCGCTTTTCCAGCGTCACCTGCAGCTTGTGATGGAGTACGGTCTCGGTAAACACCACCAGCGACAGCCCCAGCACGGCCACCAGGCCCAGCAAACCAAGAATGAGTTTTATGCGCAACCGCATATTTCGCATAGGAGTTACTCTTTGAACTTCCCCCGTGCAGCCTGTTTGTCCATAAATAACTTCATTTCCCGAATCGAGTCATAGGCATGGTCGTCGAGCAGCACGAACTTGTCGATCATCATCTTCTTGAGGATCGCCCTGCCTTTTTCGTCCTTATGGGCGTTCAAAAAAATGTCCCTGATCCTTTCCTTCAACTGCGGGTCCATGCCGGGCCGGACAACGACCGGCGGGATCCCGTAAGGCGGGGACTTTTCAATGATCCTGGTCTTTGCCGTGAACTCGGGGTTCTTGAGATTATCATATTCCCAGATGAGGCTGTCAACTGCAGCGCCGTCCACGAGCTTCTCCGCGACCGCCTTGATGGATTTGTCGTGCGAACGCGTATAGATGACCTTGCTGAAAAAGCTTTTGGGCGACTGGCCCGCTCTGGCGAGCATGTAGGTAGGCACCAGATGCCCGCTGTTCGACAAGGGATCAGTGAAAGCGAAGCTTTTCCCCCGGAGGTCCTGTAAGCTTTTTGCGGGGCTGTCCGCGGGCACGATGATATAAGCGTAATAGACCGACACGTTATAGGCCTGGGGAGCGACCAGCAGCTCCATGCCAAAAGCCGCATGGCCGTCCACGTAGGGGCCGCCGCAGACGAACGCCACGTCTACTTTGCCCGACTTCACCAGGGCATTGATCTCGGCATAATTTTCACGGTCCACAAAATCCACACCCCGTCCGAGCTTTTCTCCGATGTAATCGAGAAATTGTTTATAGTATCCGAACCCTTCCTTGGGCGTTATCATGCCGCCCACCGCGATCCGGATATGGTCGGCATGCGACTCCGCAGCCTTGCTCGTTGCTGCTTCCTTTTTTTCAAGGCTCACTTTACGCGGTTCGTCGGAGCGGCTGCAGTTCGCAAGCCCGCAAGAAAGGAGTAAAACAAACATAAGATTCACCAGGTTACGGCCCATCAGTACACCTCCTGCCGGATGTTTTCTTCGCGCAAAAACGCGCTGATTTATTATAGCAGAGCCGCTGTTATTACGGATAGAGTTTCATTTTTATTTGCACGCTCCTGGCCGGCGTGTTATACTGTGCACCACCATCGGGGAGGCGCTCATGGGGCCAAAAATATCGATCAAACTGTACACGCTCAGCACCTGTTCGCACTGCAGCCGGACCAAGCGTTTCTTCAAGGACAACGATATCGAGATGGAGGCCGTTGATGTGGACCTCCTCTCCGGCGCTGAACGGGAACAGGTCATGGATGAAGTGCGGAAGCTTAACCCTGACTGCAGCTTTCCCACCATCTGCATAAACGATACGGTCATTGTGGGCTTCAATGAAGAGAAGCTGAAGAAAGCCTTGAAACTGCCATGACACCGGAAGCGTTGTATACCATTCTCTCCAGGTATGCCGAATCTCAGGGCATACGCCTGAACAAAGATAAGCCCTTTGTAATGGATATCCTGCAGGGTCTGCTTACGAACGAGGCGCGCTACGGGTATCGTTCCTGCCCCTGCAGGCTTGCCTGGGGTGTCAAAAAGCAGGATGCGGACATCGTCTGCCCCTGTGTATACCGCGATCCGGACATTGCTGAGTACGGAAGCTGCTTCTGCGGGTTGTACGTTTCCGTTGCTTGGAACGAAGGGACGATCGAACGCCGGCAGGTGCCGGAGCGGCGGCCGAAAGAGAAACGGATGATGTGAGACAAAACAGGATTCAAGGTACAAGGTTCAGGATGCAAGGGTCGTGATCACAATAAAAAAAGGAAGAAGCGATGAAAAAACGTCAAAAAGATAAATCCAAAAAAGCCGATATGCCTGAATTCCTGTTCAAGGAGTTCACGTCTGAAGAAAGCAAGATCTATGAAGATGCGGTGAACAAATACCGCGAAGTGATTGCCGCAGGAAAGACGCTGCGCCAGGCATATGAAAGTTATGCCGTTGCGGATAAAGAGCTGGAAGCGGTGATCCAGGCTGATTTCCTGAAGATCATGATCGCCGATCTGCACTTCGGCAAAGGGAAGTCGCTTGCGGACGTGGCAGCAACGCTCTCCGTTCCGAATGAGCTGGTCCAGGACACAAAGAAGCGGATGCTGCAGGAGGCCGGAGTTTCAGCCGGGAACCAGTTCGGACAGCAATTCGGCGACGTGATGTTAAAAACGGACGACTGAGAACGCTGGTCAGAACGTTTGATATCGAAGGGGTGGCCTTATTAGGCTGCCCCTTTTTGCGTTTGACGGAGAAGAGAGAAACCGGAACGACAGTTGGACGCGGATCAACGCGGATTTTCGCGGATAGAACCAAACATTCGGGTGGGAAGGACCTTAATCATGAAGGGAGTATTTACCTAACCCGGACAAGCCGGAACCAAAATTTGCCACCCCCGCTCCGTTACCAATTACTATTGGATGCGGGACGGAGGAGGACTCGAAGTCACGAAGAAAAACGAAAATTGCTTAAGATACTGTTTTAATAATTGGATTAAGGCCGTACTTTGTGTCTTCGTGCCTTCGTGGCAAAATATTCTTGCCGTTTTGAGTAGAATTTGATTCGTAACTAACTAAAGAGTCATTCATTCTTTATCCGCGTCCCAATGTTCTTTTCAGAATTACAGCCTGATCAAATCCTGATGATCGTCCTCATGGGGATTGACGTGGATCATGACATCTCCCACGTTCAGGAACTGTTCAAAGATGAGTTTTTTGACGGAGGTGGCGATCGCATGGGATTCCCGCACGGTCATCTCCGGGTTCATGTCGAGCTTCAGGTCCACGATCAGGTACTGGCCGGAACGGCGGCACCGGATCTCATGTACATGCTCCACACCTGCCACGCCTTCGGCAAGCGTCCTGATGCCGTCGATGCAATCGTCGGCGGGTTTGCCGTCCATCAGTTCGTGAGCTGCGCCCACGAAGGTCTCATAGCCGATGTGGAAAATGAACAACGACGTGATCCCCGCGGCAATGGGGTCCAGCACAGTGAGCCCGAAGAAGGCGCCGGTGACGCCCACGAGCGTGCTGACGGAGGTGATGGCGTCCTTCCGGTGATCTTTGGCCACCGCAAGGAGTGCAGGGCTTCCGAGTTTTGTGCCGACCCCTACCGAATAACGGTACAATGCTTCCTTGATGATGATGGTGAGGAAGGCCGCGGCCACTGCCATGGCTGCCGGGACCGCATAGACGCCGTCGATGATCGCATGCAATGACCGGACAAGGATCCATCCGCCCGTCGAGAAAATGACCAGGGACACGATGATAGCGGAAATGCTCTCGGCCTTGCCGTGTCCGTAGGGATGCGCTTCGTCAAAGGGCCGGCTGCCGATGCTCAGGGCGATCATGCTGGAGCCCAGAGCAATGAAATCCGCCGCGCTCTCCATGCCGTCGGCAAAGACCGCTTCCGACTTGCCGAAATGACCGGCAAGCAATTTCATGATCATGAGCCCCGCGTTCACCCAGAACCCGATCTTGATGACCCTGCCTGCGGTCCCGAACCGTTCGCTGCGTTCCACTTGGATCTCCTTCATTGCTGATAAACATGTTTGTCTTGAAAAAGAAGTTACAATAACTGGACTAAAATGGCAAGGGATACATAAAGAAAAGCAAAACAGCAAGAATTTTTCTCGCAAAGGCGCTAAGCTCGCCAAGAAATTCTTTAAGTCCTGATTTTTAACCCGAGTGATCTGCTTTTCTTTGCGAGCTTAGCGCCTTTGCGAGAGACGCATTTTGATTCTAATTATTTGTTCGGCTCGTCCTGGTTAGGTTGCTTCTGTTTTATTGCCAGCGGAAAATCGCCAGCCAAGCTCTTCAAGCCCCAGCGTTTGGAGCACTTCATTCAACCGCTCGGTCGGACGTCGGCGCGGCAGGTTCTTGTAGGCCGCGATGATCAGTTCGTTTTTCATGGAGTGTTCCCACCCCACCAGCTCCGTCACGTTGACCTGATACCCGTGCGCCTCCAGTTCCAGACAGCGCAGCACATTGGTGATCAGGCTGCCGAATTCCCGGGTGTGAAGCGGATGGCGCCAGATCTCGGTCAGGCTGTCTTTGGCCAGCGACTTGCCCTTGTTTTTCCTGAGCACCGCTGCCACCTCGGCCTGGCAACAGGGCACCAGCACGATGAACTTTGCCTGCTTCTTCAGGGCGAAATGGATCGCGTCATCCGTTGCGGTATTGCAGGCATGCAAGGCCGTCACCACATCGACCGTTCCCGGCAGGGCATCAGACTCGGTGGCTTCTGCCACGGACTGGTTCAGAAAGGACATGCCGGGAAACCCAAGCCGCTCTGCCAGGGCGCGGGACTTCTCCACCAGTTCATCGCGCGCTTCAATGCCGAAGATCCGGGAGCCGCTGTCCCGCTGCTTAAAGAACAGGTCGTAGAGGATAAAACCCAGGTAGGACTTGCCCGCTCCGTGGTCGACCAGGGTGATCGCGGGATGGTCCTGCCGGACCTCCTTCAGCAGCGGTTCGATGAATTGATAGAGATGATAAACCTGTTTGAGCTTTCGGCGGCTATCCTGGTTCATCTGCCCGTCGCGGGTAAGGATGTGCAGCTCCTTCAGCAGCTCCAGGGACTGGCCCGGTCGTATTTCATGTTTTTCTGGTATGAGAGTAATTTTCTTCATTATTGGGCGCGTCCCAGCATTCGTGCAATCCGGCGTTAATGACAAACAACTTCACCTACTACTCTGCAAGATCGACATAAAGCAACTATCAACAAATATGGGTGTAACTTACACATGAACGCGCAGGTGACCCGCCGGGCGCAATCCGGTAGGTGCCGAGCCGTTGGTTGAACATTTTAGACGAAAGAAAATGAACGACTACATCACGGGCAAGGTGTAACGGGCTAACACCACGGGCTACTTTGTGGTGCGCGAAATAGTCTGATGGCGGGCATGAAGGTTTATAACTTTTGCAGAAGATCCTTTTTCCCGATCTCGTAGGGCCTTTGCCATTACTGTAGCATCATGTTTGTACTTGGCCGCAACCGCATCTTTTCCTCGCCAGACTTCTTGAATAATTTCATCCTTAATCATTGTCTTGATCTCCCATAAGTTCCAAAGGCGTACATATCTCCGGATACTGATAGCCGTTGTTTATACAAACACTGCGAATTAAAGGCTTCATTTCGGCGTTGTCAATATGTCGGCAATTCCAAGTCAACAAATAATCAACCTCGTGATACGCGGCCAAAGCCACATGCATTGCATCACCAGTCGCTGCATGCGGTAGCGCGCCAGCCTTCAGAAGCGCAAGTGCAAGTTCAGTTACTTCGTCTGTTATTGCAAGATGCGGCAATTGTGATAAAACCGCGAGGCGTCGTCCCGCGGCATCAGGATCGCCTTGCTCGGCCTCCTCCACAACCAATTGGGACGTGTAGAGCTCGAAGCGCAAGCGCTGAGTCGTCCACCATGAACTGGTTGCGGTCTGCCACGCTGCCGCAATCAAATCCCGTGCTGGTCGGGCGGTCAGATAACTCACAATTGATGTTTCAATATAAACAGTTTTCATTAGAATCAATGACCAAATATTACCTGCTAATATTTTACAGCAAAGTCATAATAAAAGAAAGGCCCCATTATGCTTTCTGCGGTCCTAATGGCATCTTTCTTACGACAAGGCAGGCTAGGTAAAGTTGGTAGAGGATGAAGCCCAGAGATGACTTGCCCGCTCCGTGGTCGTCCACCAGAGCGGAGAAAGACTGGAAATCAGGAGCCACCATGATCTACCCCTTGTAGTTGGCGCTTATATTAAATACGAGGCAAGGATACAATAACGATAGATAAATGGCAAGGACATTGAAGGTCAAAAAGACCCATCGCACAGTTGCGTAGGTGGGAGTATATGGGATCAGCAGACAGATGCCGTTCCTGTTTCAATCATCTTTCTGCGGACACCCGGAAACATCCCTTTTTTTAGCGATGATCTGCTCGATCTCTTCCGCTGAGTAAAGCTTGCCTTTGCCCACACCGGGACAATAGGACGCCACTTCCCGTGCCCACACAGCGCTTTTCATGTTCTCCGGCCAGAAAGGCCAGGTGCGGCACTGCCAGGGCCGGGCGGTGTACACTCCGCAACGATTTTTTTTAAAGAAAGGACAGTCCTTGTCCGCGTACTTCAACTGGAACCGACCATCTTCCTTTTCAGTGTATTGCGCGGTAAACTCAGTCGTCGTGAGCCCAAAATGGATCGCCAGGCGCCGCCGATCGTTGAAAGAAAGATAAACGAAGCTGTGTCGACCACGCGTAACGCAGCACTTGCCCTCGCCTTGGCACTCGAAGCGAATCCCTTCTTTATAAAAAGGACTTTTCCTGGTCATAGTATTTATCGGGGTTAAATCAGTTCTACCGTCTATTCCTTCTTCCCAAAAGTTTTAATTGCATCCATAAACCGTTCGCCATAGCGCTCCAGCTTTACATCCCCCACTCCGGTGATCTGCCGCATGGCGGAAGCAGTCGTCGGGAAATGGCGGCACATCTCGTGGAGCGTCTTGTCGGAGAAAATAACATAGGGCGGCACGTGCTGTTCCTCGGCGATCTTTTTTCTGACAACGCGCAGCTGCTCAAAGAGCGTCTCGTCGTATCCTCCGGCTACAGCTGCGGCTCTTCTCTTCGCTGCGCCTTTCTTCGTTTCTTCGCGTTTAAGGCCGAACACCTGCCCGGTTCCCGTGAGCACTCCAGCCCCCTTGGGTGTCAGCTTTAACACCGGGTAGCGGTCGCCGTCCTGTTTGATCAGCTCCTGCGCAAGAAGCTCGTTCACAATGAAGTGCCAGTGGTTTTTGTCCTTGTCCCGCCCTGCGCCGAAGGTCTTGACGCTGTCGTGCCCAAGTTCCTTGACGCGCTTCGTATCCGCGCCCATCACAACGTCGATGACATGCATGATCCCGAAGCGTTCATTGGTCCTTGCCATGGCGGACATAAGGATCTTTGCATCCTGCGAGATGTCGACCTGCATGACCGAGCCTGTGCAGATATCGCAGGCCCCGCAGTTGTCCTCCGGCCAGGCCTCTCCGAAGAACGACAGGAGCTGCTTTCTCCTGCAAACGTTATGGGAGGCGAAGCGTACGGTCTGGTTCAGCTTCTCCAGCGCGATGGCGCGTTCCTGTTCGTCCTGTGTCCGGTCGATGAAATAGCGGATCTTCGGAATATCGCCTCGGCTGAAAAAGAGCAGGCAGTGGGCAGGCGCCCCGTCGCGGCCTGCGCGGCCCGTTTCCTGATAATAGGCCTCGATATGCTTCGGCAGATCGGCGTGGACCACGAACCGGACATTCGACTTGTCGATACCCATGCCGAAGGCCACGGTCGCCACGATCACCTGGACCTCGTCGCGGCTGAAAGCCTCCTGATTCCTCTGGCGTTCGTCCGCTGACAGGCCGGCATGGTACGGGAGCGCCTTGATGCCCTTGCCGGCAAGGAACGCTGCAGTTCCGTCGACGGCATCGCGCGTGGTCCGGTAGATGATGCCCGACTCAGCCTCGTGAGTGGCGAGGAACTCCAGCAGCTGCTGCTCAACCGCTGTTTTGGGTTCCACCTGATAAAAGAGATTAGGACGGTTGAATGACGCGCGCACCTCATGCGGCTTCCTGAGGCCGATCTTCCCGATGATGTCCTGCTGGACCTTCCGGGTTGCCGTTGCCGTGAAGGCAGCCACGGGAATGCCGGGAAACTCTAAGGGTATGGACGAAAGGGCGAGATAGTCCGGCCGGAAGTCGTGGCCCCATTCGGAGATGCAGTGTGCCTCGTCGATTGCGAAGAGCGAAAGGGGAATGCTCTTTAAGGTCTCGATGAACTGCGGCATAGCGAACCGTTCCGGCGCGATATAGAGGAGCTTCACCTGACCGCTGACGAGCTTCCGCTGAATGTCCGCCAGCTCCCGCTGGTCAAGGGAGCTGTTCATGAACACTGCGGCGATGCCGTTCTCCTGTGCCGCATCCACCTGGTCCTTCATAAGGGAAATAAGCGGGCTGATCACCACGGCGGTGCCGGTTCGGAGGAGCGCAGGCAGCTGGTAGCACAGGGACTTGCCCCCGCCCGTGGGCATGACCGCGAACACGTCTTTCCCGGCCATGATGCTGGTGATGATTTTCTCCTGGTTCTGGCGGAAGGATTCAAAGCCGAAGACCGTGCGGAGCGTGTGCACTATTGTGGGATCGATTGATGGAGTTTGATCACTCATGCGTTTTTTCTCCACCTAACATCCGAATATTGAAGGTTAGACAGTCACAAATAAAATTCAAGACAAACGGCAGGCAAATTATCGCCACGAAGGCACGAAGACACTAAGAACGTCAGGTAACTTTGTTATTGAATCTAACCGCGAAGACCCTCAGGCTTTTCTTCGTGCCTTCGTGTCTTCGTGGCAAAAGTGTTGGTTCTTGCCTTTCCCGGTCAGGAGAGAACGGGAGGAACAAAATGGGGTAAGGAATTGTATTTCTCCTTACCCCTGACCTTCATTCCGCAATCCGAAATCCGCAATCGTCATTCCCACTCAATCGTGCTCGGGGGCTTGGACGAGATATCGTAGACCACCCGGTTCACCCCTTTTACTTCATTGATGATGCGGTTGGACATGATGCCCAGGAGGTCATAGGGGATCTTGGCCCAGTCGGCGGTCATGCCGTCCTGGCTCGTGACCGCGCGGATGGCGACCACATTCTCGTAGGTCCGCTCGTCGCCCATGACGCCCACGGTCTTGATCGGGAGCAGCACGGCAAAGGACTGCCAGATCTCCTTGTACAGGCCTGCTTTTTTAATTTCCTCGATTACGATGGCATCAGCCTCACGCAGGAGAGCAGTCCGCGCCTCGGTCACTTCTCCGAGGATGCGGATGGCAAGACCCGGTCCCGGAAAGGGCTGACGGTCGATGATATCGTCGGGCATCTTCATCTCGCGGCCGATGGCGCGCACTTCGTCCTTGAACAGTTCCCGCAGCGGCTCCACGAGCTTCAGCTTCATCTTTTCGGGCAGTCCGCCCACGTTGTGGTGGGACTTGATGATGGCCGACGGGCCCTTGAACGAAACGCTCTCGATCACATCGGGATAGAGGGTGCCCTGGACCAGGAACTCCGCCCCTCCCACTGCATGGGCTTCCCGCTCGAACACGTCGATAAAGGTGTTGCCGATGATCTTCCGCTTCTTCTCCGGGTCCTCTACCCCCTTGAGCTTGGCGAGAAATTCCGCTGATGCGTCGACATATTTAAGGTTCAGCCCCATGTCCTTGAACGTATGCTGAACCTTCTCGGCCTCGTCCTTGCGGAGAACTCCGTTGTTCACGAAAATGCAGGTCAACTGCTTGCCGATGGCCTTGTACACCAGCACGGCGGCAACCGAGGAGTCCACGCCGCCGGACAGGCCGCAGACAGCCTGCTTGCTCCCGACGGCCTTGCGAATCTCACCGACCGAGTAATCCACAAAGGACGCCATGGTCCAGGTCGGTTCGCATTTGCAGATCCCATAGACAAAGTTCCTGAGGATCTGGACGCCTTGCGGCGTATGCACGACCTCGGGGTGGAACTGGACGCCGTAGAATTTCCGTTTTTCATCCGCCATGGCGGCAGTCGGCGAATTGTCCGTGTGCGCAATGGCAGCGAAGCCTTCCGGCATTTTCTCGATGCGGTCTCCGTGGCTCATCCAGACCGTGGCCTTGCCGGCCGTACCGATGGCGGAGAATAATCCCTCGTTTTTATGGATGTTGAGCTCCGCCCTGCCGAACTCGCGTTTTGCCGATTTGGCCACCTGCCCGCCCAGCACATGCGTCAGGAGCTGCATGCCGTAGCAGATGCCGAGCACCGGCACGCCGAGTTCGAGATGGGCCTTGTCAATGAGCGGCGAACCGGCGTCATAGACGCTCGAAGGGCCGCCCGAAAGGATGAGCCCCTTGGGGTTGAAGGCCTTGACCTTGGCGAGCCCGGCGTTGTAGGGAAATATTTCGCAATAGACCTTGGCCTCGCGCACCCGGCGGGCAATGAGCTGGGTGTACTGGGAACCGAAGTCGAGGATAAGGATTCGTTCACTATGGATATCGGACAAGGGGAACTCCTTTCAAATGCTGAAGTAGGGCCATATTACTCTATGTAGCAAAGAGCTGTCAATCTGAACATGAGGCGATTAAAACTCGTCTTGACAAGCCTCGACAGCTCCGTCTATTATAGCTTTATGGGTCATCCGCTCTACCAGGAACTGCGGGACCGGGCGCACGAGCTTGCCCGGGCCTTGCCCCGCCCCTCATTCTACAGCGAACACGCTTCCCAGGTGCGCCGTGCTGAAGAATCCCTGGCGAGCCACGAGTTCATCCTGCGCTGCCGGACCTATCTGGACGAATCCCTGCTGGAATGCGCCCACGGGCTGTGCCACTGCGAGGCGGTGGCACGCGACGCGGGAACGATTGTGCTCATCGAGGCCGAACGATCGAATATGAGCTCACCAGACCGGGAACGCCTCTTTACCACTTCCATCATTGCGGGCCTCCTGCATGACATCAAGCGCAGGGAACAGGACCATGCGGTCCGTGGAAGCATCGAGGCTGAAAAGATCCTGTCCAGGCTCGGCATGGACCTGCGCGAGCGCCAGTATATTGCGGACGCCATACGGAACCACGAGGCATTTCAGGAGACCTTTGAACGGGACGATGCGGCAGGACAATTGGTGAGCGATGCGCTCTATGATGCCGACAAGTTCCGGTGGGGGCCCGAGAATTTCACGACCACGCTCTGGCTCATGGTCGAGTCCCATCACACGCCGCCGGAATCACTGCATCGGACCTTTAAGGAAAAAATGAAGGGCATCGAGCGTATCAAGGAAACGTTCCGGACCGATACCGGCAAGCGGTTCGGCCCGGAGTTCATTGATCAGGGAATTACCATCGGGAATGCCATCTATGACGAAATGAGCGAGCTGCTGAAACGGAGCAGGTAGATGGGTGTTTCTCCTGACTCCTGACTCCTGACTCCTGACTCCTGACTCCTGACTCTTTACTCCTTATCCTGATTCCCGTAAACCTTCTTCATGACCGCACCTGCCTGCTCCTTGCGCGCTTCGAGCACGCCTTCCCTGAACGTGAGGGTTTCCTCGGCGAACATGGCCGACCTGAGCCACTCATAGGCCAGCTTCAGAAGTTCGGCGTCATCGGTACGGACCTTTTCGATGCGCTCCGCAGGAATATCGTAGGTGGCGAGGAAGCTGCTTTCGAACACGAATGCGCGAAAGTAATCGGTGTCGGTGCTGGCCATAAAGAACATCCGGTTCTTGATCTCGGGAAACTCCTTTTCGCCGAAGGTCTTTTTCTTGATCAACAGGTCCATCCAGCCGCGGTTGATGTCGTCGTACTGGTCCGCTCCCTGGTCCTTGCGCCATTCGGCGACGGTCCATTCCTTGTCCTCTTCGAAGCCCTTGCAGTGATCTTCCTTGACCATGAAGAAAAATTCGTCCTTGCCGCCCTCAGCCTCTTTCTTCCTGAGCGTGGCCATTCCCACGGGGTAGTAACGGCAGTTGCTCGGCCGGTCTTCGTACACCGTGCAGCCATCGGGCGTGAGGAAAGGGCAGCTTTTTTTTTCATCGGCGCTCATCCTGAGCGTGATCACCGGAAGCAGCGTCTTGGCGAGGATCTCGATCTCGCAATACTGGTTGATGAATTCCTCGGTCGTCAAACCAAGCCGCTTCCTGAGGCGCAGGAGATCGTAGGGCGGCAGCACGATATTGATATTGCTGCAGCAGGCCGTAAAGCATGACACGCCTTTGTGGCAGCGGAACTTGAACCTGCTCGCCTCGGTCAGCTTGACCGGCACGACCTTGTCGCTCGCGCTCTTTTTAAGCGGTTCGACGTCAATGTCCTCGGACACCATCTTTTCTTTTTTCTTACTCTGCTTCTTCTCTTTCATAGCAACCCTCTCAGCCAGGTTAACTCCCGACGCTGTTATGTTTTATCATTCCGAAATCCGAAATCCGCATTCCGAAATCCGAAATTGTTTACCTCATCCACCGTTGGATCTCTTCATGCTGTTTTATGAAAAGCTCGACCCCTTCGTGGTCAGGACCGAGAATTCTCTTGAACCGCTCAAGCGCTTCATAAAACGGCATTTCATGGGTTCCACTCACCAGATTGTCGGCATAGGAAACGATCTTTTCTTCCGGGGTGAGCGGTACATATTCCTTGCAGGGAAGTCCCAGCCGAACGGCCTCGGCCGCGGTAATACCCGATCCGATGTGGCGTTCGATGATCAGTATGATCTGGTCCGAAAAACCGAGGCGCTTCGCTATCTCAACGCCTGCCACCGCGTGCTCGATGCCATGGGTACGGGACCTGCCGATATCATGAATCAGTCCCCCGAGGCGGACCAAATCCAGATTCACCGGCACCTTTATCCGTTCAGCAATGGAGCCCGCCATATTCGAAACCTTTTGGCAGTGAGCAACAACATCCGCCGAGCAGCCGGCCTTTATCAGCACATCAACTCTACGCATAAGCCCGTGGATAATACCATAATTCTGTGAAATTACAAGGCTAGAATCCGGAGGTATCACTCAAAAAGATGAGTTTTTTATCATAAAAAAACCTGATTTATCATCCCCTTATACGCTTTTATCGCGCCTATACTTCTTTTCCCATAAGATCGGCCAGTTTCGACCAATCAAAAGTGAGCAGGTTCATTATCTGGCCGCGGATCGTCCTTATGGCGCCCGGGACGTCCCCTTCCCTTTTGAGGTTATAGAAGGGGATGACCGCGCCAAAAGCACGGTCAAGATAATCAGGATCCGGCTGCAGGACGTCATCGCGCCTCGTATAATAGGGGTCTTCTCCGATTGCGCAGGGAGCTGTGAACACATTGAACTGCCTGCACCCGATCGGCCTGACCGGATGGATAACGCAGGAATTATCGATCAGGAACGGACATCCCGAAGCTGCCGCATCGACTGCAAGCCGTTGCCTCAGCAGGTCCCGGACAGGACCGGAAATCTTTTCCGATGCATACCAGTAGATGCCGACGATTTCATGGGGATACAGGGGAAGGTCTTTTTGGTGTACGCAGCAGTTGCCGCATCCTTTCCCGCACGCCAGTTTTTTCTTCTGTTTTTTTTCCGTGTTCTTCACCGCGACCGCCACGCCTGTATCAGCTATCGCGTACGCGTCAAGAAGCAGGGAAAGCCACAGCAGACGCAGCTCGTCAGCGGGAAAGTGCAGGCGGCGCGAGAGGCCGGACGTGGTATGATGCTTGTCTTTTTTCATCTTTTATTCCATTCGCACACCGTTGGTAAAGCACAGTCCCGATGCTGCCAGGAAGTTTCCCTGATGGTGAAGAATACTACTCTTGACCGCGACGGGCAAGGGGAAACAGACCTTCAAGAAACAGGGTCCGTGATCCTTACCGGCTGTGAAAATAAAAAAGGGGCTGGCTTACAGCCAGCCCCTCGTACGATCTTTGGAAAACGCTGCTTACTTGATCAACGGAACGATCAGGAGTGCAACGATGTTGATGACCTTGATCATGGGGTTGATGGCCGGTCCTGCGGTGTCCTTGTAAGGATCGCCGACCGTATCGCCCGTGACTGAGGCCTTGTGTCCGTCGCTGCCCTTCTTGTGCACAACGCCCTTGCTGTCCGTGACGCCGTCTTCAAAGGACTTCTTGGCATTGTCCCATGCGCCGCCGCCGGAGGTCATGGCGATTGCCTGGAACAGGCCGGTCACGATGGCGCCGATAAGCACGCCGCCGAGCGCTTCTTTGCCCAGGAAGAGGCCCACGACGACCGGTACCACGACCGGAATGAGCGCCGGGAGCATCATCTCATTGATGGCGCTCTTGGTCACGATGTCGACGCACTTGCCATACTGGGGCTTGCCCGTGCCTTCCATGATGCCCGGAATCTCGCGGAACTGTCTGCGAACTTCTTCCACCACGCCGCCTGCAGCCTTAGCAACGGACTCCATGAGGAGCGCGCCGAAATAGTAGGGGAGCATGCCGCCGATGAACAGGCCGCAAAGGACCATGGGATTCGAAAGGTCGAACAGGATCGTTGAGCCGAAGGAGCGTGAATATTCCGAGAACAGCACCAGAGCGGCAAGAGCTGCGGAGCCGATGGCATAGCCCTTGGTCACTGCCTTGGTGGTGTTGCCCACTGCATCGAGGGGGTCCGTGATATCGCGGATGGCCTGCGGAAGTCCGGCCATTTCAGCAACGCCGCCCGCATTGTCCGTGATCGGGCCGTAAGAGTCAATGGCTACGATGATACCAGTCATGGAGAGCATGGACACTGCTGCAAGCGCGATGGCAAAGATGCCGCCGGAGGCTGCATTCTCTGCGCCGGAGAATCCGCCGCCAAGCCAGTAAGCGCCCAGAATCGAAGCAACGATCACGAGGACCGGCGCTGCGGTAGACTTCATGCTGACTGCGAGTCCGGCGATCACGTTCGTGCCGTGGCCGGTGAGGCTTGCCTGTGCAATGTGCTGCACCGGGGGATACTCTTTAGCAGTGAAGTACTCGGTGATCCATACGATCAGGCCGGTGAGAGCAAGGCCGATGAGGGATATGAAGAACACGGTGTTCGCCGTGAATACACCGGCATTGGGGCCGAGGTCGGCGATAAAGCTTTTTGCCACGAAATAGAACGCGATTGCAGCGATAACGCCTGCAACGGCAAGGCCCTTGTACAAGGCGCCCATGATGTAGTTGTTCTTGCCGAGCTTCACAGCATAGGTGCCGATGATGGAAGCAATGATCGAAACAGCGCCGAGCATAAGCGGGAACTCGATCCACGGGCTTGAGTCGCCGAATACGGTCTTGGCGAGCAGCATGGCGGCCACAAGGGTCACCGTGTAGGTCTCATAGAGATCGGCTGCCATACCAGCGCAGTCGCCCACGTTGTCGCCCACGTTGTCGGCGATGACGGCCGGGTTACGCGGATCGTCTTCGGGGATATTCTTTTCAACCTTACCAACAAGGTCAGCACCCACGTCAGCGGCCTTGGTGTAGATGCCGCCCGCGATACGGGCGAACACGCTCATGAGCGAGCAGCCGAAGCCGAGCCCGATGAGAGCGGTGGATACCTGTTCAGGCGGAGCAAACGTCTTGGCAACAAAGTAAAAACCGGCAAGGCCGATGATACCGAGGCCCACGACCATGATGCCGGTCACGGAGCCGCCCTTGAACGCGAGGCTGAGCGCGGCCTGGAGGCCTTTGCTCGCTGCTGCTGCCGTACGTACGTTAGCACGGAGCGACACCCACATGCCGATGAAACCGGCAAGGGCGGAACCCACGGTGCCGATGATAAATCCGGCTGCTGCCCACATACCGAGGGCAGGCACGAAGGCCAGAATACCCACAATGATCACTGCAACAACTGCGACGGTCTTGTACTCGCGCGCCAGGAACGCATTAGCGCCTTCCTTCACAGCATTGGAAATGTCGATCATTTTCTGATTGCCTGCATCCTGTTTGTTCACCCAGATCGCGGTTACGATGCCGTAGATGACTCCGGCTACGCCGCATACCAGGGCAAAAAGAATCGTGTTACTCATTAGTTCTCCTCCTTATAAGATTAGGTTGTACAATACCCATGGAACGTCTATCGAATAAATCTCTGTACCCAGAACCTTACTCCTGATCTGTTTCGCTTCCGGCATCCCCCCTTGCTTAACATGTAAACCGGCTTATGCTTCGAATTTCCCGCCGATAAAATCCTTCAGATAGTGGTTCTCGGCCTTGAGGTTCTTCACCAGCACCCGCACCACATCGCGCATGGACAGGAGGCCCAGCAGACCGTTCTCCTCGATGACCGGCAAATGGCGGATATTGTTCTGGATCATGATGGCCATGACGTAGTCAAGATCGTCAGCCGGTTTCACCACAAGGAGGTTGGCGCTCATGACGTCCTTGATCACGACCTGCTTCATGGCGAGCCCTTCACCGGCAGCGTTCTTCACAATGTCACGCTCGGTGACGATCCCGACGAGCGACCCGCGGTCCATGACCAGGAGCGCGCCGATGTTGCACTCCGCCATCTGCTTGGCTGCTGCCTGCAGCGTATCCGAACTTTGGATACTGAAGCACTCGAGTCCCTTGATGCTTAATAGTTCTTTGACTTTCATGGCTTACTCCGACTTATGCGCGGGGCAGGTATAACCTGCCCCTACCTGCCCTGCTACTTTCGGCCTGTTTGCCGTGCGAACACCATTGCTGTGGTGCGATAGAACAAATGCGCGAACTTGGAGTAGGGTGCGTAGGCGAACAAGGACCAGATGAACACGAGGTGGAAGTAATATACCAGGTAGCCAACTTCCATATCAGCCAGCCGGAGCGCCCAGGAAAGCATGCCCGTTGCGCCGACACCGATCACGATGGCGAGGAATATCCAGTCGAAATAAGAACCCAGACCCGCTTTGCCGGCCTGTGCGAACCGGTTGATCAGGATGATAACGATTCCGACAGCGAAGGCGATGGAACTGGCCAGCGCGAGCATCTTCATGGGGTCGCTCATGGGATAGGGCGCTTCACCGAAGTGGAACGGACCGAAGGCCTGTATGCCGAGGAATTCCCAGCCGTAGAGATAGGCGATCGCCCAGGTTGTCACAACGGCAAGCCCGGCGAAGGAGTAGAACAATGCCATGTGGCCCCACTGCCGGAGACGGTTCACATTGCAGTCTGCGAATTTCGAGTGAGCAAGAATGGTCGTGACGGAAGCGATGATGTCACCGACGAGGCTGCCGCTGGACGGTACGTCGCCTGCCTGAGCCTTCATGCCGTTCCAGAGCTTCTTGATGCCAAAAAAGGCTGATACGGCGGCAAAGATCGCCGTCAGGATAAAGACCGTGTCGATCACCGGCACGGGAACGAATTTGTGATAGGCCATGATGTTGCCTTCGGCCCGCGGGGCCGTAAAGCTGCCGTTCCCCAGCACCGTCAGGATCACATACCACAGCGCCATGGGAATGCCGAACAAAAGCCAGATGAGCTTGGGGTCCGTTGCGATCTTCGCGAACAAGGGCACCATGGCCACGTGCTTGATGCTCTGCTTGCGGATAGCGTTCAGCACCTCGCCCGGCTTGGCGCCGCGCGGACAGTAGGCCGTACAGTCGCTGCACTGGTGGCAGAGCCAGACATCGGCGCTGGTGATGAGTTTGTCCTTCTGGCCCCACTGCGCCAGGACCATCTCTTTGCGCGGGAAGGGGCTGTTTTCGGGCGTCACGTTGCAAACGACCGAGCAGGTGGCGCACTGATAGCACTTCATCAGGGACTCGCCGCCGCCCTTGATGATCTCGTTCACGAATTGCAAATCAGGTTTGATAACTGTTGCTTCTGACATAGATATCCTCCATATGGACCAAGGGAACCGTGTTCCCGTTTCACTGATACGCCGACATGGTCGGCTTGCTCCAAATTCCGAAATCGATTTACATGGTCCTAAACGGATTCGCTCCGATCTCTCTGATCCTGGCAGCAAACTCATTGAGCATGTCCGGCAGTTTATCATACTCGTTGATGGCCACCTGCATAAGCTGGACGCGCTCGGACTCAAGCTGAAGCCGGTTCAGGGTCTCACTCACCTTGCTGAAGCGGGTATTGGCCAGCTCGCTGCCCTTGACAAAGTGGCACTGATAGTTCTCTCCGTACTTGCAGCCGAGCAGCAGTATGCCATCGGCGCCCTTGGACAGCGCGTCGGCGACCCACACCAGGTTCATGCCGCCCAGGCATCGCATGGAAATGAACCGGAATGCCGTATCGATCTTCTTTCCGGCAATAGCCGCTGTGTCGAGCGCCGGGTAGGAGTCGTTCTCGCAGACCAGGCAGATGATCGTCGGCTTGTCCTCGTCATCGGAGTATTCCACCGCCTTGATCATGGAACCCACGATGTCGACGCTGTAGTCCTTGAAGGACACGATACGCTCGGGGCAGGCGCCCATGCAGGTGCCGCAGCGGCGGCAGCGGTTGATGTTGTAGTTGGGAATGCCCTTCTCGTCCTCGTCGATGGCGCCGAAAGGACATTCTTCCGTGCACCGTTTGCAGGCCGTGCACTTGATCAGAAGCGGATCGGGATAGGTCGTGTCCCAGGCGCGGGGATGGACCGCCACGCCGCGGGAAGCATGGTCGATGGCCTGGATCGCCTTGAATGCGGCGCCGGCGCCGTCTTCCATGGCTTCGGCCATGTTCATGGGCTGATGCACGCCTCCTGCCGCGTAGATGCCGGTCCGGCGGGTCTCGTACTGGAAGCAGATAAAGTTCGAGTCTGCAAAACCTGACGCCCCTTCGAGGGTTGGGATCTCCGGCCCCTGACGATAGCCGAGGTTCAGGATATAATCCGGCTTGGGGGTTTGCTCCAGATAATTTTTCTTTGATTCATCGCCGCCTCCTGCAGCTTTGGTGAGGCCATCAGCGTAATCCTGCGGTGCTTTTGAGGTCGGCACCATGCCCGTGGCGAGGACCACAAGGTCGGCTTCCACCTTCACCTTTTCGCCGGTCTTGGTCCCAAAGAGGGTGTTCTCCATCTCAACGAACATGTTGCCGTTGCCGGCATCGGAAACGCCGGTCACGTCTGCCTTCGTGAGCATGACGCCCGGGTTATTCTGGGCCTCTTTGTAATAGAGCTCGGTCCTGCCCGGGGTCCGGATGTCCTTGTAGAAGATCATGGCAAGGGCGTCTTCGTTCTGGCGCACATACTGGGACTGTTTGAGCGAAGTAGCGCAGCACATGGACGAGCAGTAGGCCAGATGGTTGGGGTCGCGCTGCCCGGCGCACTGGACAAAAGCGACCTTCAGGGCGGGCTTGCCGTCTGATGGACGGAGCAGCTTGCCGTTGTTCTTTTTGGCGATCTCTTCGAGTTCGAAGTTCGTGACCACGTTCTTCAGCTTGCCGTAGCCGAGGTAGTCGAGCTTGTTCGCATCGTAGGGCAACCAGCCGGAAGCCATGACAATAGCGCCGATCTTCACGGTCTCGCCGTTCGAGAGCGTCACGTTGTACAGGCCCGGCTGGCCGTCGGTCTTGGACACGGTCGTGGACTTGTACACCTTGATGTTCGCGTTGTTCTCGACCTCAGCGACGGTCTTGTTGATGTCGGTGTCCACAATGAGCGGCTTGTTGATATAGGACCCTGTCGGGATCTTCTTGTAGAGTTTGTTCACGAAACCGCCGAGCTGGGCGTCCTTCTCAACGAGCACCACCTGCTGGCCGGCGCCTGCTGCCGAGAGCGCCGCGGTCATGCCGGCAATACCGCCGCCGATCACCAGGATCGTGCTGGTCAGATCAGGAAGGATGTTGGGCTCCGCAAGATCGGACTTCTGGGTCTTGACAATGCCCATGGTGAGGTAATCATAGGCTGCATCGTTCGTCTCATCCGTATTTGGCTCCATGGTCCAGGCAACGAACTCGCGGATGTTGACCCGCTCCACCAGCGCGCCGGGGAACGTAAACTCAGCGGCCTTCGCGCGGGGCGAGCAGGCGGCGATGATGATCGTATTGATGCCGTCCTTCGCCATATCGTCCTTGATCAGCTGGACGCCTTCAGGGCTGCACAGGACATCGTGCATCTTGAAATTCTGTACTTTCTTGGCTGCGCCGGAGAGCTTGTCAACGTCCAGAGCCTCCTTGATGCCGCATCCTTTGCAGATATATACGCAGTATTTCTTCTCCATCCCTATTTCCTCCTCAAGCTCTGGATGCTCTTCATGACCACACCCGTTGCATCCTGCGCAGACCGCGCCACATCAACGGGCGTCTTGAGCGTCCCGGTGGCATAGATGCCCTTCGGGAGCGCTGCCTGGTCCACGAATCCATCGTCGGTCATCGCAACGCCGGCGTTCTTGAGCGATGCTGCGGTGGGCTGCATGCCGGTGGCAAGTACGACCATGTCGAATGTCTCGGTGATCTTATTGCCGGCGTGAATATCTTCGGCGGTGACCTTCACGTCGCCGTTCGATGCCTGCTCGATTTTGGCGACCTTGCCCTTGAGGAAGGACACGTTCTGGTCTTCCTTGATCTTGGTGTAGAACCGGTTCTCATAGAGTCCGGGGGTGCGGATGTCGATGTAGAAGATCTTCACCTTGGCATCCGGGTAAAGCTCCCTGACATAGGAAGCCTGCTTCAGCGAGGCCAGGCAGCAGATGTAGGAGCAATGGGCCAGGTGGTTCTCGTCACGCGAACCGGCGCACTGTACAAAGGCGACGTTCTTGACCTCTTTGCCGTCGGAGGGCCGCACGATCTTGCCCGAGGTCGGGCCGTTCGGCGCGGCGAGGCGCTCCATCATCATGTTGGTGATCACGTTCTGGACCGTGCCGAAGCCGAGGTTGTCCATCTTCGTGGCATCGTAGGGGTTCCAACCGGTTGCCATGACCACGGCGCCGACCTTCACGGTGATGGTCTCGGGTTTCATGTCGAGGTGGATCGCGTCGTACTTGCAGGCCTCTGCGCATTTGTTGCAGGCTGCGCCCTTGCAGACCTTGCTATCGATCACATACTGGAGCGGAAATGCCTGGTTGTGCGGAAGGTAGGCTGCCTTGGTCTTGCTCATGCCGAAATCGAAGTCGTTTGACCGCTCGATCTCGCACGCTTCTGCGCACTTGTTGCAGCCCGTGCACTTTTCATTCACGAACCGGGGCTGCGTCTTGATGGTGACCTCGAAGTTCCCCTCGGTGCCGGAGACCTTCTCCACTTCAGCCATGGTATAGATCTTGACCTGGCCGTTGTTCTTGATCCGCTTGTACTGGATCTCAAGACCGCAGTTCGGCGGACACATCTTCCAGAAGTACTTGTTGAGCTGCGTCACCCGGCCGCCGAGGTAAGGGTTCTTCTCAACGATGATGACATCGGAGCCCGCTTCCGCGGCTTCCACTGCCGCCGTAAGGCCGCTGAAGCCTCCGCCGACAACCAAAATCTTATTTTCCGCCATGATATACACTTCCTCCTTAAGGCAGTAACCACTTCGCGCTTGTAAACTGAAAAATGGAAATTTTAAATGGTAGATCGGGCAGGCGCGGACCACATTGTATTTAAAATTTACAATCTACAGGTTACAAGAAAATCTCCGGGAAGGGCAAAGCCCTCCCCGGAGGTGTGAATGTTCTTAATGTTTTACAGGAGCTGCATCCTCAACCATCTGAACGTACGGCACCTTCTTGACTTCCCACTTGTCAGTGGCGATGTCGTACTTCGAGTTCACGAAGCACTTCCAGTTGGTGTCGTCCACCAGGTCGAAGTCGCCGCGATAGTAGTATCCAGGATACCGCGACTCCTCACGGAACAGGATGTGACGTGCATGGGCTTCCACGGAGAGGATGCGGTGATAGTTCTCCCAGCAGCGCATCAGCTCGTGCAGGTTGCTTGCTGCCATCTTGGAGGCGTCTTCCTTCAGAACCTGGAGCTGCTTCAGACCTTCGTCAAGCATGGTTTTGGAGGTCATGTACCAGGTGCCGATGCCGCCAAAGTACTCGTCGGCGATCTTCTGCAGACGGGTCTGGAGCATCTTCGGCTTGATGTAGTTCGGATTGATCTCCGGAGCCGTGGTGTAGGTTTTGTGCTTCTCATACACCTCGAAAGGCAGATAGAGCTCGGCGGCCAGATGGTCCTCCGTCTCCTTGATGGTCGGGGTGTAGTTCGGGTTGTCGAGCATGAACGCGATCGCGCTCTTTGCCGCGATGCGGCCCTCGGCATGCGAGCCCGAGGAGAACTTATGGCCTGATGCGCCGCAGATGTCGCCGCACATAAAGAGGCCCTTTACCGTGGACGAGCGGTTGTAGTTGCCAGCCACCCATTTCTTGTTCCACTCTTCCGGGGCACCGAGATCATCGGGACCGCAGCACCAGAAGCCTGCGCAACCCGCGTGCGAACCGAGGAGATAGGGCTCGGTCGGCATGATTTCGGAAGGAACTTTGTCCGGCTCGATGTTCTTGGAGGCCCAGAGACCGGCCTGGCCGATGGCCATATCGAGGAAGTCTTCCCATGCTTCTGCCTCGAGGTGCTTCACCTTCTTGGCGCCCTCTTTGTCGCCGAGCTTCTCCTTGAAGGTCTTGTTGATCGCTTCCATCGCGTGATGGGTGTTCATGAGGATCGGGCCTTTGCCGAGCTTCATGTCGCGCATCATGAGGTGGTTGCGGATTGCCGTGCCGAGGTTGTCGACATATTTGCCGTACTTGGCCTTGGCTTCTGCAAGTGCTTCAGGATTGACGCAATAGTCTTCGCCGAGGCTGTTGGTTGCCTTGGCCTTGAAGAACAGGAACCATGCGCCGACCGGGCCGTAACCGTCCTTGAAGCGGGCGGGCACGAAGCGGTTCTCCATCATGGTCAGCTCAGCACCGGCCTGGAGGCCGAGAGCGTAACCGGAACCGGAGTTCCATACCGGGTACCAGGCACGACCCTGGCCTTCCTGGGTGGACCGGGGACGGAACACGTTCACCGCGCCGCCGGCTGCCAGGACCATGGCTTTTGCCTTGAAGATGTAGATCTTGTTCTCACGAACGCTGAATCCGGCCGCTGCTGCAACGCGATTCGGCTCCTTGGCATCGTTGTAAAGCTTCACGATGAACACGCGCTCGTAGTGGTTCGTCTTGACGCCGGTTGCTGCACGGTTGGTCTCGAGGGCCTTCTTCGCGGCTTCCGCCACGATGACCTTGTAGGACTCGCCGTTGATCATGATCTGCCACTTGCCTGAACGGACCGGCTTGCCGCCGTCCCTCAGCGAGGTCTTTCCCGCTTCCTTTGCCTGGAAACCGTCGAGAGAGAAGCCGTCATCGCCCATCTTCCAGATCGGCAGGCCCCACTCCTCGAAGAGCTGCACGGAATCATCAACGTGACGGCCGAGGTCGTAGATCAAATCCTCACGGACGATGCCCATGAGGTCGTTCCGTACCATCTTTACATAGTCCGCCGGATCGTTATCGCCCATGTAGGTGTTGATGGCCGACAGACCCATGGCAACGGCGCCGGACCGGTCGGTCGCGGCTTTGTCAACCATGGTGATCTTGATTTTCTTGGGGTTTGCCCAGCGGGCGCCTTCGAATGCTGCACCGCAGCATGCCATACCGCCACCGATCAGGAGGAGGTCGGTCTCGACCGTCTCGATTTCCGGCTTCTTGCAAAACGAAAACGTACAGGTTTCTTTTTCCATTTGTCTATTCCTCCTTATTTCTTGATTGTCGGCATGGGCTTCGTGGTGGTGAAGAAACCGACCTTCTTGAGATTTGCGAAATCTACTTCAGGCTTGCCCTTGTAAGGGTCGACCGAGCCTTCGGGGGTCGTTCTGATCGGGAACTTGAAGCGCTTCAGGATCCCGTTGCGGAACTTGATGGTCCACATGATGGAATCCGTGCCCCGCATCGGGATCACGTTCGCGCCCAGAGGAGCGAAATCCTGGTAGGCCCGGATCTCGATCGCCTGCTGCGGGCAGATCTTTACGCAGTTGTAGCACTCCCAGCACTGCTCGGGCTCCTGGTTGTAGGCCTTCATAAGGTCCCTGTTGAGGGCCATGAGGTCGTTGGGGCAGATATACTGGCAAGCAGTCTTATCTTGCGCCTTGCAGCCGTCGCACTTCTCGGTAATTACATAACTTGGCATGTTATTACTTCCTCCTATCTATGGAATGTAGTTAACTGCATCTGCAGTCGTTAAACCCTTGGTTACTTCTTCTCGGTGTGCGTGCCTTCTGCGTGGCTGTGCATCTTTATTTCCACCTTCTCGGTGAGACCGGCATAGTACTTCTTGAGGATCACCAGCACCTCGGGGCGGCTGAAATGATCTGCAATGTCCTTGCCCTCGGAAAGCAGTTTCCGAAGCATGGTGCCGGACACCATGACCCGGTCTTCTTTGCCGTGGGGGCAGGTCCTCATGGAGGCCATGCCATCGCACTTATTGCAATAGAACGTATGGTCGATCTTGAGGGGCTTGGTCTCGAGCGCGCCCTTTGGGATATCATCGAAGATCTTCTGCGCATCAAAGGGGCCGTAGTAATCGCCCACGCCGGCATGGTCGCGGCCGACGATCAGGTGGCTGCAGCCGAAGTTTTGGCGGAAAAGCGCGTGGAACAGCGCTTCGCGCGGCCCGGCATAGCGCATTTCCATGGGATAGCCGCACTGGATGGCGGAGTCCTTTACAAAGTACTTGTCCATGAGGGTATTGATGGCCTCGGCGCGAACATCGGCCGGGATATCACCTTCCTTCAGCTTGCCCAGGATCTGATGGACCAGGACGCCGTCCATGGTTTCGATGGCGATCTTGGCAAGGTACTCGTGTGAGCGATGCATGGGGTTCCGGGTCTGGAATGCTGCAACCGTGCTCCAGCCCTTGTCTTCGAATATCTTGCGGGTTTCGACGGGCTTCATATAAATGCCCTTGAAGGTCTCGGGGAAATGGGCCTCGGAGAGGACCTTTACCGGACCGCCCAGGTTCATATCAGGCTGGCCCATGACCTTCTGCACGCCCGGGTGACCGGCAACGTCGTTGGTGCGGAAGATCATCTTGCACTCGTGTTCCTTGTCGGCCTTGGTCATCTCGTACTTCTCGGCGACCTTCATGGTTGCCATGATCGTACCAGCTTCCTCGTCAACAAGGCATATTTCTTCGTTCTTCTTGAGCGAGGCGGCGAACTCCTTGGAACAGGAGAGCGTCACCGGGACCGGCCAGAACGTGCCGTCGGCAAGCTTGAACTTGTCGCTGCAAACGCCCTTCCAATCCTTCTTGCCCATGAAGCCCGTGAGCGGGGTGAATGCGCCGATGCCCATCATCACGAGGTCTGCGGTCTCACGCGAGGAGATCTTGAGCTGCTTCAGGGTCTTTGCCTTCTTGAGCTCTTTTGCAAGAGCCGCGCCTTCCAGAAGAAGCGGCATGAGCTTCTTCTTTTTGCCGTGAGGCTTTACCAGTGCCATAACTAGTTCCTCCTTAAAAGAATTTAAAATCTGGAAATAAGTCTTATAGGTCCCATAGGTCTTATGAGGACCTATCGAAGTCTCTATCCGAGAACGGCCGTCACCTTGTTGAATATGTCGTTGATGCTGCCCACGCCCATGACGGTCTTCATGATGTTCTTCTTTGAGTAGTAATCGATGAGCGGCGCGGTCTGCTGCGTGTACACTTCGAGCCGCTTTTTGATGGTCTCTTCTTTGTCGTCGTCGCGCTGGAACAGCGCTCCGCCGCACTTGTCGCAGGTTCCTTCTTTTTTGGGGGCCGAGAAGAAAATATTGTACATCTGCTGGCAGCTTTTGCAGGTACGGCGGCCGGTGAGCCGCTTCAGAAGGTCGTTCATATCAACGTCGATATTGAGGGCAATGGTAAGGGGCATCCCCATGCCGGAAAGGATCTTGTCGAGGGCCTCGGCCTGGGCCGTATTGCGCGGGAACCCGTCGAGGATAAAACCGGCCTTGCAGTCAGGCTGCTTGATGCGCTCCTCAACTAGGCCAAGCACGATCTTGTCGGAAACGAGGCCGCCCGAGTCCATGATCACTTTGGCCTCTTTGCCGAGCGGCGTACCGTCGGCCACTGCCTTGCGGAGAATATCACCCGTGGAGATCTGCGGGATCTTGTACTTGTCAATCAGCATTTTTGCCTGCGTGCCTTTACCAGCACCAGGAGCACCGAGCAGCACAACCCTTTTAGCCATCGTGGTGTATCCTCCGTTAAAATTATTTACAGAGAGAGAAGGTGTCAAGGCGCAATAAACCCTTTGCGACGTTTTAACCGGCTCATAATCGTTGAAATCGAGCTAATATTCAAGTTAAAAATTATAATTTGAATATTAGTTTTGTTTATAAATGAGTATACTCTCTAAGGAATTCTGCTAGTTTTTCAATCGCTTTACCCCTATGACTCAGACTATCCTTCTCTTTTCCGGTCATCTCAGCAAAGGTCTTTTCAAACTCCAGGGGAAAAAACACCGGATCGTAGCCGAAACCAGTATTCCCTTTAGGTTCCAAGCTGATACGGCCTTTTGCATAGCCAAAAAAGGTCTTTACCCTGCCATCAGGGAAGGCCAGTGCCATGCAGCAGACAAATTGAGCGCCTCGCTGCTTCTCTGGAATATTTTTCAGTTCGCGGAGCAGTTTCTCGTAATTCTTTACGTCGTTCCCATTGCCTGAGTCGCCCGCATACCGGGCAGAATAAACGCCTGGAGCTCCATCAAGTGCATCAACCTCTAGTCCTGAGTCGTCGGCTAAGGAAGGTTTACCCGTACAAGTACAGACCTCGACCGCCTTTTTGACCGCATTCCCTTCAAAGGTATCCTTATCTTCTATCGTTTCAGGACAAGCGGGGAAATTATCGAGCGAGAGTATCGTGATCGGCAGATCGACCGTGATCCGCCTTATCTCCTCGATCTTTTTTTTATTTCGCGTGGCAAGAACGATTTCCATTTTCTTGTTGAGTACTCCTGTTCAAAAAGGAGAGCGCCGCCCTCCGGCCTGGAAATGAACGGCCACCCTATCACAAAAAATCCGACATTGCAACCGGAGTATCGACAATAATCGTCACTTTTTGTCTGGTGACAGGCAAAAGGTTCATCGGGGTCCCGGCATCACCGAATCAGATGGGGCATACTGTACTGTATGGATACGCTGTGGCCAGAAAGGAAAATATCCCGGTCCTAGATCGTGCAATGAGCTGCATATGCTCTCGTTATGAAACACAATCATCGTAGGATGCTGAAACGGGCAATAGCCTTTTTGACACGAATGGCGGTGAAAATAATGTATTGACAAGCCTTTTTTTCTGCGGTATATTCTGAACATTCAAAGAGTCTTGATTCCTGACCCCAAACCCCAGTTATTACCTAACCCAGCATAATAACCAGGAATAAATCTTCTACCGTTCTTTCTATAACGCACCAAAACAGAAAGGTCGTAAATCCTTCTTTAATATAACTCACGAGCAGACTGAGTCGTTGCTACGAACCTCTCGTCCTCATCTCGCATTTTGATGGAATATGCTCGCCTTCTGACAGAACAACTACCGCAATGAAAAAATCGGATCGTCCCACCATCATGAAGAACCATTCCTCATCTGCCCAACAAACCACGGGCCAAGGAGCAACTATATGAATTTAGTAGAATTGAAGGGCAAGGAGATCTCCGAGCTTACCGCCATGGCGGATGAGCTGAAGATCGAGGGCATCAGCGGCCTGCGCAAACAGGAGCTGATATTCGCCATACTGCAGGCCCAGACCGAAAAGAACGGCATGATCTTCGGCGAAGGCGTGCTCGAGATACTGCCGGACGGCTTCGGCTTCCTGCGGGCGCCTGATTACAACTATCTGCCCGGACCGGACGACATCTACGTATCGCCCTCCCAGATAAGAAGGTTCAGTATCCGTACCGGTGATACCGTTTCCGGCCAGATCCGCCCGCCCAAGGAGGGCGAGCGTTACTTCGCACTGCTCAAGGTTGACGCCATCAACTACGAGGACCCCGAGATTTCCCGAAGCAAGATCCTGTTCGACAACCTGACCCCCTATTATCCCGAAAAGAAGATCAAACTCGAACATTCACCAACCGACTATACGACCCGCGCCATGGACCTCGTCACCCCTATCGGCATGGGCCAGCGCGGCATGATCGTGGCGCCGCCGCGTACCGGTAAGACCATGCTGCTCCAGGCCATTGCCAAGGCCATCCTGAAGAACCATAACGACATTAAACTGATCGTGCTCCTGATCGACGAACGGCCTGAAGAGGTAACGGACTGGGCGCGTCAGGTCAAGGCCGAGATCATCAGCTCCACTTTTGACGAGCCGCCGCAGCGACATGTGCAGGTCGCAGACATGGTGAGCGAGCGCGCGAAACGTCTTGTCGAGCACAAGAAGGACGTGGTAATCCTGCTGGACAGCATCACGCGCCTCGCCCGTGCACATAATGCCATTATTCCTGCCTCCGGCAAGGTCCTCTCCGGCGGTCTGGACGCGAATGCGCTCCAGCGGCCGAAACGGTTCTTCGGCGCAGCCCGCAGCATCGAGAACGGCGGCAGCCTCACCATCCTCGCAACAGCGCTCGTGGACACCGGCAGCCGCATGGACGACGTGATCTTCGAAGAGTTCAAGGGCACGGGCAACATGGAGCTGCACCTCGACCGGAAGCTCGTGGACAAGCGCGTGTTCCCGGCCATCGACATTAACGCTTCGGGCACCCGCAAGGAAGAGCTGCTCGTCGACAAGGACGACCTGAACCGCATGTGGGTCCTCCGGAAGGTCCTGAACCCGCTCTCCACCGTGGAAAGCATGGAGTTCCTGCTCGAGAAGCTCAAGCAGAACAAGACGAACAGGGATTTCCTGGATTCCATGAACAAGTAGATTTTACTTGAAATTCCCTGGTACTTGGTATATTATTCCCGCTCTCAATCAACGAGGGCCGTGGTTTTCGGCTTTCGAGTCATTCTCAGGAGGATCAGTCATGAAAGAAGGCATTCATCCCGACTACAAGCTGGCGTCAGTAAGCTGCGCCTGCGGGGAAAAATTCACCACCAAGTCGACGAAAGAGACGCTCCGGCTTGACATCTGCTCGGTCTGCCATCCGTTCTTCACCGGCAAGCAGAAGCTCATCGACACGGAAGGCCGCGTCGACAAGTTCCGGAAAAAGTACGCCAAATAGCTTCACCACCGGCGGCCTCTCGGCCGCCTTTCTTCTGGGAAGAACAAGCCCGTGAGGTTTCTGCTTTGTCCGAAAAAGTGCAAATAGGCGGCCAGGCGGTTCTCGAAGGCGTCATGATGCGATCGCCCCATGCCTATACCGTTGCGGTGCGCAAGGGGGGGAAGCCCGACGCCGAGATCGCACTCTTTCGCCAGACCATCCGGCCTATCGGGGAGCGCTTTCCGTTCCTGAAGACCAGGGTCGTCCGGGGATCGGCTGCGCTCTTTGAGGCCATGTGGCTCGGCATCCGGGCGCTGAACTTTTCGGCCAACGAAGCCCTCGAAAGCGAAGACGGGAAGAAAGAGGAGATCGGACCGCTTGCCATGGCCGGCACCATGATCGTGGCGCTCGCCTTTTCTCTCGGGCTGTTCCTGGCGCTCCCGCTCCTGCTCACCAGCCTGCTCGGCTCCCAGTATGCGGCGGTCAACCGGCACAGCATCCTCTTCAACCTCACCGACGGCGCCTTCCGCGTGGTCCTGTTCCTGGGATACGTGTCGGGCATCTCCTATATGAAGGACATTCGCCGGGTCTTCGAGTATCACGGCGCCGAACACAAGGCCATCGCCACTTACGAGGCCGGGGTGGAGCTCACGGTGGAGAACGCCAGGCCCTACTCCCGCATCCATCCGCGCTGCGGGACCAGCTTTTTACTGACCGTGGTGGCAATTTCAATCGTTTTATTCTCGCTTATCCCGGGCGCCTGGCCCTTCTGGGCAAAGGCGGCTTCCCGGATCGTGCTGCTTCCCGTGATCGCCGGCCTGGGCTACGAGTTCATCAAATACAGCGCCAAACAGTGCGACAACCCACTGATCCGGAAACTGATGCAGCCGGGCCTCTGGCTGCAGCGCCTCACGACGCGGGAACCGTCGGATGACCAGATTGAAGTGGCCATCACGGCGATGCGTGAAGCCCTTGCCATGGAACCCCGCTAAGGCGGGGTTTTTTGTTGACCGTAAGGGCGGGTTTCAAACCCGCCCCCTACAATCGGAATTTTACCTATGCTGAAAAAACTTGAAGCTGTTGCAGAAAAATACGATGAGCTCACCAGGCTGCTGTCGGACCCGGGCGTTGCCGCCAACCACCAGCAGTATCAGAAGTACTCCCGGGAACGGTCCGACATTGAAGACGTGGTGAACCACTACCGCGCGTACAAGGACCTGGAAAAGCAGATCAGCGAAGCCAACGAGATCACCAACGACAAGCAGTCTGACCCCGAAATGCGCGCCATGGCCGAAGCTGAGCTCAAGGAGCTTTCGCCGAAGATCGCACAGATGGAACAGGAACTGCGACTCATGCTCGTTCCCAAGGACCCGCGCGACGACCGGAACGTCTTTCTCGAGATCCGCGCAGGCGCAGGCGGAGACGAGGCCGGCCTCTTTGCCGCGGAGCTCTTCCGCATGTACTCCCGGTATTCCGAAAAGAAGCGCTGGAAGCTGACCCTGCTCGATATGAGCACCACCGGCGTGGGCGGGGCAAAAGAAGTGATCGCCCAGATCCAGGGCAAGGGCGTGTTCAGCAGGCTCAAATACGAGAGCGGCGTGCACCGGGTACAGCGCGTGCCGGCAACGGAATCCGCCGGCAGGATCCATACCTCGACCGTGACCGTTGCAGTGCTGCCCGAGGTGGACGATGTTGAAGTGAATATCGAACAAAAGGACCTGCGCATCGACACCTACTGCTCCTCAGGCCCCGGCGGCCAGTGCGTCAACACCACCTACTCGGCGGTTCGCATCACGCACATCCCGACCAACGAGGTTGTGGCGGTCCAGGACGAGCGCTCCCAGCTCAAGAACCGTGAAAAGGCCATGAAGATCCTTAAATCCCGTCTGCTCGAAAAAGAACGGGCCCGGCAGGACGCCGAGACCGCCCAGGACCGCAAGTCCCAGGTCGGATCGGGCGAACGCAGCGAAAAGATCAGGACCTACAATTTTCCGCAGAGCCGCGTGACCGATCACCGCATCGGGTTGTCGCTCTACCGGCTCGATGCGGTCATGGACGGCGATCTCGATGAGTTCATCGACGGACTGACCTCGGCAACGAATGCCGAGCGGCTGAAGAACCTCTGAACCATTTCGGATTGCGGATTTCGGATTTCGGATTAAAACCTCGACCCATGATTTCACAATCCGCCATCCGCAATCCGCAAGGAGACCTGTCCCGATCGAATCGGGAAATCCGCAATTTAAAAACTTGACCATCATTGAAACAATCAACAGGGCGGCCGCGCGGCTGTCAGCGCACAAGGTGGACAACTCTCGCTGGGATGCGGAGCTGCTCCTCTGTCATGTTCTGGGTCGCGACCGGGCCTGGCTCCTGGCACACATACAGGACCAGATCGACGAGCAGTCGCTCAGGCTTTACGAACGGGTTATTGACCGTCGCGCCGTGCGCGAGCCCCTCCAGTATATTACGGGAAAACAAGAATTCTGGGGCCTGCCTTTTAAGGTCACACCTGATGTCCTGATCCCAAGGCCGGAGACCGAATTCGTTGTCGAAGCAGCGCTTAAGGCCGTGAGCATGGCCATTTCGCCGGTCATCATCGACGTCTGCACCGGTTCCGGCTGCATCGCGATCAGCCTGGCAAGGGAACTCCTGAACGCGCAGGTCTTCGCTACTGACCGATCGGAGCAGGCGCTGGGAATCGCACGGGAGAACGCACGCATGAACCAGGTCGCTGACCGCATCCGGTTCCTTGCAGGAAACCTGTTCATGCCGGTCAACGAACTGGACCTTCACGGGAAGGTCGATGTGATCGCCGCAAACCCGCCCTATATTCCCATGGGCGACCTAGCTTCGCTTCAGCCCGAGGTCAGGGATTTTGAGCCGGAGATGGCGCTTATAGCCGGGCCTCAAGGAACCGAGATCGGAACAGCGATCATACAGCAGGCGGCGCAGTTCCTGAAACAGGGCGGCACGCTTGTTATGGAAATGGGCATGGGCCAGACCGCCGAGCTCAGCGGTATCGTTAACGATACGGGGGGCTACAAAACGATCGAGATCATCAAAGACCTTGCAGGAATTGAGCGGGTCCTTGTAGCAAGAAAGGCATAAGGGTAGCACACAGGCTCCTGACTCCTGGCTACTCAATTCATCCATGAAATCAATCTACATCAACGGCGGAAAAAAACTGAGCGGCGAAGTATTGATCAGCGGCGCAAAGAACGCGGCGCTGCCGATCCTTGCAGCCGGTCTTTTGTGCGGCGGAAAACATCGTATAGCGAACGTGCCGCAGCTGGCCGATGTCACCACCTTCGGCAGGATCCTCCAGAACATGGGGATCTCCTTCGAACGGCAGGGACATGAGATCGTGATCAATTCCACGGGCCTTGCGAACCCCGAAGCGCCTTATGACCTCGTACGCACTATGCGCGCGTCGGTGCTGGTGCTGGGGCCGCTGGTCGCTCGCATGGGCAGAGCGCGGGTCTCGCTGCCGGGCGGATGTGCCATCGGCGCCCGGCCCATCAACCTGCACCTTATGGGACTGGAAAAGCTGGGAGCAACCGTCGAGATCGAGCACGGCTACGTCGTGGCAAGCGCGAAAAAGCTGCGCGGCGCCCATATCTGCTTCGATACCGTGACCGTCACCGGCACCGAGAACCTCATGATGGCAGCCGCCCTTGCTGAGGGAGAGACCACGCTGGAGAATGCCGCGCGCGAACCCGAGATCGTCGACCTTGCTCATGCGCTCATCCAGATGGGAGCGAAGATCGAGGGGGCCGGCACGGACATCATCAGGATCCAGGGCGTGGAGAACCTCCGGCCCATGGATTATACGGTCATGCCCGATCGGATCGAGACCGGCACCTTTGTGGTCGCCGCCGCCATCACAGGCGGTGATATCCTGATTAAGAACTGCTTTGCCGGCCATCTTGACGCGGTAATTTCAAAGGTGTCCGAGGCAGGTGCCGTCGTGACCGCAACGGACCATACGATCCATGTACAGGGCCAGCGCATCATCCGTCCCGTGAACGTAAAAACACTTGAGTACCCGGGATTCCCCACAGACATGCAGGCACAAATCATGAGTCTCATGGCCCTGGCAGACGGCGCAAGCATGATCAACGAGACCATTTTCGAGAACCGTTTCACCCATGTTGCCGAGCTCCGCAGAATGGGCGCCGATATCCAGACGGACGGACGCACGGCCATTATCAAAGGCGTGCCGAAACTGTCAGCCGCGCCGGTCATGGCAACGGACCTCCGGGCGAGCGCCTCGCTCATTCTGGCAGGCCTCGCAGCCGAAGGACAGACCGTCATTTCGCGCATCTACCATCTCGACCGGGGATATGATAACATCGAGCAGAAGCTTTCGGCGCTGGGTGCTGATATCAAACGCGTGTAAAAGAGCAATATCCACCACGGAGGCACGGAGACACGGAGAAAAGCAAAGAGCGAAGTTTTTGACCCACGTCTTTCTCAGTGTCTCCGTGCCTCCGTGGTAAATTTATTAGAAGGGTTTTAAAATGAAGATCTTCGATTCCCAGCACCAGGACATCGCATCAGAACTCAAGCGGATCATCAACCGCGGCGAAACTGCGACCGACGAGGTTGCCGTCGTGGTAAAAGAGGTTGTGGAGCGCGTGCGCAAGGAAGGTGATCCGGCCCTGCTTGAATACACGGAGAAGTTCGACCGGGTGTCGCTCACGCTCAAGGATATCAAGGTAACGCCGCAAGAGATCAAGGACGCCTACACCAACGTTGAACAGAAAAAGGTGGACGCCCTGAAACTCGCGGCCGCGAACATCCGCTCTTTTCATGAGAAGCAGAAGATCAGTTCCTGGGTCAACCAGGAAGCCGACGGCGTTATCCTAGGCCAGCTTGCGCGGCCGATCCGCAGCGCCGGGGTCTATGTGCCCGGCGGCAAGGCCTGCTACCCGTCATCAGTGCTCATGAACGTCATCCCGGCAAAAGTCGCTGGCGTGGAACAACTCATCATGTGCTCGCCGATCCCCGGCGGGGCCCTGAACCCCTACATCCTGGTTGCAGCGGACATCGCCGGCATAAGCGAGATCTACAAGGTAGGCGGCGCCCAGGCCATCGCAGCCATGGCTTACGGCACCGCTACGGTCCCGAAGGTCGACAAGATCGTTGGCCCGGGCAATATATATGTAGCAACTGCCAAGAGGTACGTCTTCGGCCAGGTGGACATCGACATGATCGCCGGACCCAGCGAGATCCTGGTCATTGCCGACGACAGCGCCGATCCGGCCTTTGTAGCTTCAGACCTGCTCTCGCAGGCAGAACATGATGAGCTTGCGTCATCGATCCTCATTACCACCTCGCGCGCTTTGGCGGAAAAGGTCAGTGCCGAGGTCGAGCGCCAGCTCGCGAACCTTTCCCGGAAAGAGATCGCCCGCAAGGCCATCGACCGCTTCGGCGCCATCGTGCTGGTCAAGACCCTGCAGGAGGCGGCAGACGCATCGAACTCCATCGCTCCGGAGCATCTTGAGCTTGCCGTGGAGAAACCCTTTGACCTGCTGGCGCTGATCAAGAACGCCGGCGCCATCTTCCTGGGGCATTACACGCCTGAGTCCGTGGGAGATTATATCGCCGGACCGAACCATGTGCTGCCGACCGGCGGCACGGCCCGCTTCTTCTCGCCCCTGTCCACGGACAGCTTCATGAAGAAATCGAGCCTGATCTTCTATACCAAAGAGGGCCTGCACAAGGTTGCCGAGGCGGTAATGCAGATCGCCGATGTGGAAGGCCTGGAAGCGCATGGCAACACGATCCGGATCAGGATGGCGAAGAAGTAATAAAAAAGGAGCCAGAAGTCAGGAGTCAGGAGAAGGGCTTGTTATCAGGCTTTTATTCTGGCTTCTGGCTCCTGACTTCTTGAAACATACAAGGAGATATCATGCCTGCAAAAAAGAAGAAAGCCGCCCCGAAGACATCAGCACCCGCCACTCAGAAGCTCAAACTCGGCCTGCCGAAAGGCAGCCTCCAGGAGTCGACCTTCAAGCTCTTTGGCAAGGCAGGGTACCGGGTACAGGTCAGCTCACGGAGCTACTACCCGACCATCGACGACCAGCACATCGACTGCACGCTCGTCCGCGCCCAGGAAATGGCGCGTTATGTTGATATCGGGATCTTCGACGTGGGGCTCACCGGCAAGGACTGGATCCTCGAACAGAACGCCGACGTGGTCGAGGTCGCCGAACTCCGCTACGCAAAGGGCGGCCTGAACCCCGTACGCTGGGTCGTGGCCGTGCCGGAAGATTCGCCCATCAAGTCCGTCAAGGACCTGAAAGGCAAGCGCATCGCAACAGAGCTCGTGGGCTACACCAAGCGGTATCTTAAATCGAGGGGAGTCACTGCCGACATCGAATTTTCCTGGGGCGCCACTGAAGTAAAGCCACCCCGCCTGGCCGACGCCATCGTAGAGCTTACCGAGACCGGCAGCTCGCTCCGCGCGAACAACCTTCGCATCGTCGAAGTCATGCTAGAGTCCACCACGCGGCTTATCGCGAACAAGAAGGCCTGGAACGACCCCTGGAAGCGAAAGAAGATCGAGAGCATGGCCATGCTGCTCCAGGGCGCGCTCGCTGCCGAGGAAAAGGTGGGGCTCAAGATGAATGCGCCCAAGGCGAACCTGAAGGAGATCTGCGGCCTCCTTCCGTCGATGCACGCGCCCACGATCTCGCACCAGACCGATCCCGAGTGGGTGAGCCTCGAGGTCATCCTCGACGAAAAAGTTGCCCGCGACCTGATCCCCCGGCTGAAGCGCCGCGGCGCTTCGGGGATCGTTGAGTATCCCCTGAACAAGGTCATATCGTAACAGCGATCCAAACACGAAAGGCGGCCATTTGGTCGCCTTTTTTATTTCAAGAGAGCGAAAAAACTCGTATTGCGCCCAACGAACCCCCTCGCATTTACATCACCATCAGGGGACCGTATTTCTGCTTCAGCATCTCCTGCATGCGGGCCACAAGTTTGAAAGACTCCTTCAGCATGGTCCTCTCCAGGGTGCCGAGACGTGTGGGGTCGATGAAATTGTCCGGCTCACCCCCCGCCTGGAGCTGCTGGTACTGGTGGCGGATCCTGAGCGACATCAGGAATTCGAACGCCTGCTTCAGGTCATCCGACAACGGTCCCAGGTCGCGGCAGCGGTCCTTCACCTCCGTAAGCCGGTCCAGGGTGGAGGTATGATACACCTTCTGTTCCAGCGCGGAAAGCCTGGCCGCATCGATGATCGGGCCGAGGCCGTTGAGCTTGATGTTGAACCTCCCCTGGTGGATGCCTTTCTTTTCACCGGTGATCCTCCCGAAAAAACCAAGCGGCGGCCTGTTGTTGAGCATCACCGCCGCCATGTGAGCATGAAAGAGCTTATTGTCCCTGACGGCGTGTCCCAGGAACGCCCTGAGCTTTTCCGCGAGCAGCAGGTCGCCGTGAACGGGCCTGAAGTCGAAAAAGATGAGGGACTGGAGGATCGATTCCGGGGTGGGTTTCTGGATCCAGTTCGAGAAGTATTTTTTCCAGACGCCGAGCGGCTGGCGCCATTGTGGATTGCTCGCCATGTAATTCGCGCTGCACGGCGGGAAGCCACAGCGTGCGAGGGAGTCCTTCATGCGCTCGCTGAATTCCGAAAAATACCGGATGACCTCGTCGCTGCCCTCCGGCAGGTCCTCGTAGATGATGGCGTTGTCCTGGTCCGTCTTGAAGGTCTGTTCTTTTCTTCCCTCGCTGCCGAAGATGATCCAGCAATAGGACGCGGGCGGGCGGCCCATCCGGGACTCCGTGATCTCAAGGACCTTTTTGAGCAGCCGGTCGTTGACCTCGGAGATGATCCTTGTTATGTTGCTTGCAGTCGCCCCTTCCCTGATGAGTATGGTTATGATCTTGTTGATCTTCGCGGCCGCGGGAGCGAGCCCGTCGATCGTGTCCTGGCTTTCGATCTCCCGGGCGACAGAAAGGGGGGAGGTCCCCTGCAACATCATGAGGTCATGGCTGGTCAGTATTCCGGTCAGCTCTCCCTTGCCGACCACGAGCAGATGGTGAATATTGTACCGCATCATTTTGAGGAGGGCCTCGAAGCAGCGGTCTTGCTCTTCCGCCTTGATCAGGGTGACGCTCATGATATCGCCCACCCTCCCCGCGCTGTCCCTCCCTTTGGAGACCACCTTGTTCCTGAGGTCCTTGTCCGTGATCATGCCGGAAGGAAGCCCCAGTGCATCGAGCAGGACCAGGCAACTGATATTGCGGCTTGCCATGATCTCCGTTGCCTCCCGGATGGATATGTCCTCCGAGGCGGTGATCACGTTCCTGGTCGCGAGATCGCCCAGGATGTTCGTGAACAGGAGCTTGTCCCCGCCGCCGTACAAGAGCGTCCTGTCGCGTATCTCCTTGTAGGCCATGTCCATGAGCCGCTTCATGAGGGTCTTCAGGCAGAATTCGGAGAATGCCGCGTTCGTTTTGAGCAGCTCCAGGACCGTTTCTTTCCTGAGCTGGTAGCACGACGTGTCCTCCAAGGCCACGATCGTGTCCTGCGACAGGTCACTGAACAGAAAAGAACGTAGACCGAAGAATTCGCCGCTGGTCCGGGAGTCTACGAGCACCTCTTCCTCTTCATTCGTCCGCACGAAGACCTTGACCGCTCCGCTCCGGATAATGTTCAGGTGCTCCGCCGCCGGCCCGCTCTGGCTTACGATAGTCTCCCCCTTGGGGTGGAACACCAGCGTCATGTCTTTTACAATAGTGTCGAGGGTCCCGCTGCCGAGTCGATCGAAGGGGGGCGTTCGTTTGAGGAATGCGACGGTTTCTTTGGTGATCATAGCAGGGTCCGCAGTGGGTCAGCCGCCCGGTTTATCAAGGGCCTTTCTGACCGCTTTCTTCATCTCTTCATGCATGAGGGGTTTAATGATAAAATCGCAGGCCCCTGCCTTGAGGGACTCCACCGCTGTTGTCAGGGAGGCATAGGCCGTGATGACGATAACTTTTTGTGCGGGATTTGTCTTGCGATAATTCGTCAAGAGCTCGATGCCGCTGATGCCGGGAAGGATGATGTCCGTGATGATAAGATCGTAGGAACGATGTTCGAGGAGTTTGAATGCCGATTCCGCGCTATCAGCGATGTCCACGTCATAGCCGTCGCGTATGAACACCCGCTGCAGCGACTCGCAAAGAGTATCCTCGTCTTCAACTATGAGCAGTCGCTCAGCCATGGCCTTTACCCGATGATTGGTGGTTTTCTACGGTAATGCCTATTCGCTCCTGATGGAGTAGGTGATAAATTGTACCACCTCTATGAGAAAATGAAAAGGGAATATGTCTTGATGTCAACCCAAAACCAACCTGTCCGGTTCTTACAAAGCAAAAGAATATACGGTTTTTTGGCACCTGTACGTCTCTGATCGCCGCCGGATAGCATTGCGCTTCACCCGTATTATGGCTCTTTATTCTTCTTAAAATATAACGGATACATTTTCTCCGCGCAATCCGGGCATATCCCGTGAGTAAATTCCGTCTCCGAATGACCACTGATATAAACCTCAACCTGGGTCCAATAGCCCTTATCGTCACGGATCTTTTTGCAACTCGCGCAGATCGGAAGGATCCCTCTCAGTTTTTTGATTTCCCTGGCAGAATGCTCAAGCTGGATCAGCAATTTCTTCCGCTCGATGGCGTACCGGATCGAGCGACCCAGCATACTGCCGGTGACCTGGCCTTTGACGATATAGTCTTGGGCGCCTTTTTGAACGGACTCAATGGCAATTTGATCGTCATCGTGTCCGGTCAGAACGATTATCGGGATAGAGGATGCCTCGGCATATGTCTTTTCAAAGGTTTTGATGCCCTTCGGTCCATCCGGAAGGCCCAGATCCAGAAGAATAATATCAAAGCGGAAACAATTCAGTATTTTCAGGCCATCAGCCAGCCGGTCGACATGCGTCACATTGTAGGTAACCCTCGGGGAATTGGTTAAATATCTCTGGATAAGCACCGCATCATCGGGATCATCTTCGATGAGCAGTGCAGTTATGGTTTTCGTTTCCATTAGGCCAGCTCGCTTTCATGAATATCGGCAGTCAAAAAGGGTCTTTGCTCTTTCTGCATTATCTCTTCCCCTTCTTCTCCATAAACCGCAGTAGCTCCTCTTTCAACTTCCCGGGAGCTGTTATCGGTTTCGAGCATTGCTTGCCCGCGCAGAGATACACTGCTTCCCGCCTCGGATACCCCAGCTTTTTTATCAAAGCGCCATCATCTGCGATCGAAAGCACCCTGACGGTTTTGTTCGGCACATAGACATCTCTGATCGCTGCCAGAAATGATCTCGCTGCTTTCTCCTTCCCGATGACCGTTATCTCGATCGGATTTTCTACGGCCACGAGGAGTGCGCTGCCATAGGCCGCGGCATTTGGCGTATAGTCCTGATAGGTCCCGTTCAAAGCAGCAAGCGCTTCATCTCGGATCTTTTTTTGATCCTGCGATCCCTCAACTGCGAGCAGCCTTCCCATGAACCGGATCGTCCGATAATTGGCAAGGTTGAGGCTCACGTTGGATAGAATTCCCGGGACGATCGGCGTGGCAAGCGGCGCAGCGAGCGACGGCCGGAAGCGTTTTGCATCGGCCTCGTAGAACCTGCTCTTGAGAAGCGCATTGATCTCCTTTGCCGCGGTCAGGTAGCGCTTTTCCCCTGTCGCGTTATACAGATCGAGCAATGCCGAGCCGGCGAGCACATTGTCGGATAAGAGTCCGTCAAGGTTTCGTGTGCCGTTGCGGGAGAAGTGATAAAAGCCCGCTTCTTTGACAAAGAGGTCCGCCAGCAGATAGTCTGCGCCCTTCCTGGCCATATCAAGATATTGTTGTTCTCCAACAGCGCCGTATGCCGAGACCAGGGCGCTGATCATGAGCGCCGACGAATCAGTATAGACGGTCCTGTCCACCGCAGGCGCCGTCAATCCCTTGCGATTCTCGCTCGTGTAATACGCCTCATCGGCATCCTGGCTTCCGAAGAACGCCCCGGTTGGCGCATCATAGAGGTTCTGCCGGACATAGTGAAGACACGTGCGCACGATCTTTTCATATTCTTTGCTGCCGAAGACCAGCGAGGCTTCGGCGTAGTTCCTGATCATGCCGGCATTCACATCAAGCATCTTTTCATAGTGCGGTTCCGACCAGTCCGGTTTCGTGGCATACCGAAAGAACCCGCCGTCAACCCCGTCAAAAATCCCTCCTTTGGCCATATGATCGAGGGTCGTGGTCACGACCCGCTTGACCAAAGGGTCCTTCTTCTGTGAATATCGGGCAAGAAGGAAATCGATCGACTCGGGACTCGGGAACTTCTGGCCCGTGCCGAAACCGCCGTGCTGTTCATCAAAAACGTCTGCAAGGGACTTGACGATCGCGCTCAGGTCCTTTTCCCCGGGTGCGGGCGCGCCGGCGGCCGTCCCTTCGGAAAGCTCGCGCTTTGCCAGGGCAACCTTTGTTTCCTCGAGCCAGCCCGTGATCGTGCTGCGGTCATGCTGGAAGATATCGAGAAGCTGCTTCATTCTCCCGAACATGTCGTCCGGCGGGATATAGGTGCCTCCCGTCAGGACCTCTCCCTGCGGCGTCATGATCACCGTGCTGGGCCAGCCACCCTGGTTGTACAGCGCATCGATGTCGGGCCGCATGTCCGAGTCGACCCTGATGGGAAGGAAATGATCATTGATAAAAGCGATGATCTCTTCGTTCGAATAAGTAGTCTCGTCCATGACATGGCACCAGTGGCACCAGACCGCGCTGAGCGACAGCAGAATGAGACGGTCCTGCTTCTTCGCTTCGTCCAGCGCTTCCGGTCCCCAGGCCCTCCAATGGATCAGATGCGCCTTGTTCGGTTTGGGCGAAAAGCGGAAGTCGGCGGCTGCCGCACTCCGGCACAGAAGCATCAGAGCGCAGATGACCAGTAGAACATTTTTCATGGAACCTTCCTTGCCGCGATGCTACTTCCTGATATACGCATTGAGGCCGGTGATGACGGGTTTGCCGTCTAGTATTACATCGGTTTCCTTGTTCCCCCGCGTACTTGCAACGACCATTGTCTTCCCCGACGCACTGGGCGTTGGTGTTTCGAGATCCGCGGTGATGATCCGTTTATTCCCCTCGATTTTCGTGGTGATCGCGATGCAACTATCTCCTCGTTTACTTCGTATTGGTAAAATCCACCACAGGCGCCTTTTCGGAGTTGTCCTATTTCTGCGTGTGTCTCCCCTCCGGTTCCTCGTCATGGTCCGCAGCGGTTTCGGCATGTTCCACGCCGCTCTTCTCCCAGGCATCGACCCAGGCGCCCGCTTCCTGGTACCACTCCTGAAAGCGGATCAAGCTATCGCGGCCGATGTACAGCGACCGCAAATACTCCCGGGTAATGTCCGCGGGCAAACCAAGGGTCGGAAGGGTCACCACCGATTCGTGCCCTGCGCCTCCGGCCTTGGTATGCGGACCGGGGGCGATGGGCATCCAAAAGGCGTAACGCGGCAGCGGCTTGCCTTTCGGCGCCTGTCGATTGGCCGTCTGCACAACCTTTGTCGAAAAGTCCTTCAGCACTACTTCAAATGACTGCGAGGCTTTTCCTTTGAACGTAATGACGATCGGCTCAGGAGCCCCTTGCACCGCCGCAAGCACCTGCAAGTGTCCCCGCATGTTCGCGCCCATGGCAAAAGCATGGCGTGGATAATAGGCTGTTTCCGCGCCTTGCCGGACGAACCAGCGAAAGCGCGTGCGGATCGGGGCTATGCTGACGCTCTGCGTTGTCAGCGCGGCTTCTTCCTTTCCGCTGCGAAACGTTATCCGCTCCTTTGTCCAGCCCGGAAGTGCGGAGCCGTTTGCCAGATTCTTTTCCGGCAAGACCACTCCGCCGGTAAATTGCACACCCCCTAGGGCCTTGAGCGCCTGCTGCCCGTTATGCCACTGGGCGACCGGATACACAGGAACGATTTGTTCGGAAGCATTCGGGTCCACGACATCGTAATCGAAATCAGATGCGGTCATAACTCCTCCTCTGGCATGGCAAATCGCGGTGACTGATTTACGGAACTGCTTTATTATAACAAAAGGGTTTTTCATACGCCACCGGTAATAATTTTTACTTGTCCAGCGCTGTTGATTCTTGTATAGTGTCTCCCATCACTATGAAAAAGACGAGAAGGAAAGACATCGCAACGCTCATCAAACCGCAGGTGCGCAGGCTCGCGGCCTATCATATCGATGAAACGCCCTGCCGCATCAAGCTCGACGCCATGGAGAACCCCTTCTCCCTGCCGACGGTGGTGCAGCGTGAACTGGCGAAGGCCGTGAACAGTGCATCGATCAACCGCTACCCCGACCCTTCGGCGAAGAAACTGACACAGGCGATCGCCGGCTTTTGGGGCATGAAACCCGCGAGCATGATCCTCGGCAACGGCTCCGACGAACTGATCCAGACTATCCTGCTCGCCTTCGGCGGGCCCACGCTCATCCCGGTGCCTACCTTTGCCATGTACGACATCACGTCGCGCGCGCTGTCGCAAGCGGTCGTGACCGTGCCGCTGGACAAGAACTTCGATCTCGATGCGGACCTGCTGCTCAAGAAGGCAAAAGCAAGCAAAGCAAAGGTCATCTTCCTTGCCTGCCCGAATAACCCTACGGGAAACCGGTTTTCCGATAAGACAGTGCGCAAGATACTGGACCGGGCGGATGCAGCCGTGGTCCTCGACGAGGCATATTTCAGCTTCTCCGGCAAGAGCTATCTAAGCCTTCTGCAGAACTATCCGAACTTGATCGTGTTGCGCACCCTTTCGAAGATCGGCCTTGCCGGCCTCCGCATCGGCGTGCTTGCGGCGGCGCCTGCCGTCATTGCGGAACTGAACAAGATCCGGCTGCCTTACAACATCAACAGCCTGTCCCAGGTGGCTGCCGTTGCGGTGCTGAAGCACCGCGCCATCATCGAACGCCAGATTTCCCTATTGATTTCGGAGCGGGAAAACCTCTATAATGCGCTTGCTCAGATGAAGGGTGTCACGGCCTATCCGTCTGAAACGAACTTTATCCTGTTCAGGACCGCCACCGATGCAACGGCGGTCTATGGAAAACTGAAAAAGGCCGGAATCCTTATCAAGAACCTGAACAAGCCCGGACCGCTCAAGAACTGTTTGCGCGTGACCATCGGGACGAAGGAAGAGAATAAAGAATTTTTAAAAACATTAAGGAATATTTTAGACACTGATTAGCACAGATTCGTTATGATAAAGCTTTTGGATGTATCATAGTGTTTCAGTGTAAATCAGTGTCAAAAAGGATTTACGATGACACGTAAAGCAACAGTCGAACGAAAAACAAAGGAAACGGACATCAAAATATCCCTGAACCTCGACGGCACGGGCGTGTACAGCATCAAGACATCGGTGCCGTTCATGGACCATATGTTCTCGCACATTGCCAAGCACGGGTTCTTCGACCTCACGATCAAGGCCAAGGGAGACATCGAGATCGACGACCACCACACGGTCGAGGACCTGGGCATCGCCTTCGGCCAGGCGCTCAAGAAAGCGCTGGGCGACAGCAAGGGCATCCGACGCTACGGCGATGCGACCGTGCCCATGGATGAGACACTGGCGCAGGTGGTGATGGACCTCTCGGGCAGGCCCTACCTGGCATACCAGGTCGATCTGCCGAAGAAGTACAAGCTCAAGGACTTCGACCCCGGACTTGCAGAGGATTTTTTCCAGTCCGTTGCGAACCACGCCGGCATGAACCTGCATATCCGCCTCCACTACGGCCGCGATGTCCACCACATGCTCGAAGGCATCTTCAAGGCCTTCGGCCGCGCCCTGGACCAGGCCACCAGCCTCGATCCCAGGATCAAGGGCGTGCTCTCGACCAAGGGAAAGATCTGACGACATAAGAATGTCGTATTGAAAATTGGAAGTTGGAGATTGACAATTTAAAATTTCCAACTTCTAATCTTCAATTTCCAATGTATCAAAGGTTATTACTTATGATTGCAATCATCGATTACGGAATGGGCAACTTACGCAGCGTTCAGAAGGGCTTTGAACGCGTGGGCCGCGAGGCCGTGGTCACCAGCGACGCCAAGACGATCCTGAGTGCAGGCAAGGTCGTGCTGCCCGGCGTCGGCGCGTTCCCGGACTGCATGCGAAATCTTGAGCAGAACGGCCTCATCGACGTGGTCCACCAGACCATCAAATCCGGCAAGCCCTTTCTCGGCATCTGCCTGGGCCTCCAGCTCCTGTTCACCGAGAGTGAAGAATTCGGCATTTCAAAAGGACTTGATATCATCAAAGGACGGGTAGAGCTATTTAAGATTCAAGATTCAACATTCAAAGTGCCGCACATGGGCTGGAATTCCATATCGATCAAACGACGGGCCCCGGCGCTCCAGGATGTTCCTGACAACAGCCACGTCTATTTCGTCCACTCCTTTCACGTTGTGCCCGAGGATAAGAACGTGATCGCGACGACCACGGATTACGGCATCGAGTTCGTCTCGAGCATCTGGAAAGACAATATCTTCGCGGTCCAGTTCCACCCGGAGAAGAGCCAGGCTCTGGGATTGTCGATATTGAAGCGCTTCGGGGAACAAAAAGCATAGGGGCAAGGGTTCAGGGTCCAGGGTTCAGGAAACGATAAAGTCACTACTGGCTCCTGACCCCTGGCTACTGGCTACTGAGGTACTCATGATAATCATTCCCGCAATAGATCTCAAAGAAGGCAAATGCGTCCGCCTCGAACAGGGGCTTATGGACAAGGCAACGGTCTACTCCGACGATCCCGGCACGACCGCAAAGCACTGGGAAGCGCAGGGCGCGGAACTGCTGCATGTGGTCGACCTGAACGGCGCCTTTGCCGGCATGCCCAAGAACCTGGGCGCCATCAAGGCCATCCGGGCCGCCATCAAGATCCCCATCGAAGTGGGCGGCGGGATCCGCGACATTGCAACGATCGAGTCCCTCGTCGCCATCGGCATCGACCGGATCATACTCGGCACCGCGGCCATCGAGAACCCCGCGTTCGTCGGCGAGGCCTGCAGGAAATTCCCGGGCCGGATCATCGTTGGCATCGATGCCAAGGAAGGCCTCGTGGCGATCAAGGGCTGGGCAGAGGTCACGAAAGTGCAGGCAGTCGATCTCGCCAGACAGATGCAGGACCACGGCGTGATCGCCATCATCTACACGGACATCAAGAGGGACGGCATGCTTTCCGGCCCGAACATCGAAGCGACCAAGGCGCTGGCGGAAGCGCTCACCATCCCGGTCATCGCCTCGGGCGGCGTGCATACCATGAAGGACATCGAGAACCTGCTGACCGTCAGACATTCCGGCGTAAGCGGGGTGATAACCGGTAAAGCGATCTACTCGGGCTCGCTCGACCTGAAGGAAGCGATCACCTTCGTCAAGATGAACGACAACCGCTGCGCACGGTAGAACGACAGAAACCATAAAAATCTTAGACACGGATTTACACGGAAAAAAGCTCTGAAGGGTCGCGATACGGCAAAAGATTTATCCGGCCCCTTCATATTTCAAATCCGCCCTTATCCGTGTCAAAGGTTCGTTAGTTGTTCATAAGAGATCAAAGCTCTACTTATTCTCTGGAGTGTTCATGTTAACCAAACGCATCATCCCCTGTCTCGACGTAAAAGCCGGCCGCGTGGTAAAAGGCGTCAGCTTCGTGAATCTGCGCGACGCCGGGGACCCGGTCGAGATCGCCAAAGCCTACGACGAACAGGGCGCGGACGAACTGACGTTCCTGGACATCACCGCCTCGCACGAGGAGCGCGGCATCATCCTCGATATCGTACGCCGCACCGCGGAACAGGTCTTCATGCCGCTCACTGTCGGCGGCGGCATCAAAGTGCTCGACGACATCAGGAACCTTCTGCTTGCCGGGTGCGACAAGGTCTCGATCAACACCACCGCGGTCCACGACCCGGAGTTCATCAAGGCCGCCTCGAACCGCTTCGGCAGCCAGTGCATCGTGGTCGCCATCGACGCCAAACAGGTGATAGCGCACGAACCGGACTTCAAATCGCCCTTGAAATGGGCCGACGACCCCAAGTATAAGTCGCTCCTACTTTCGAAATCCGCAATCCGCAATCCGCAATCCGAAATACACTGGGAGGTCTACACCCACGGCGGCAGAAAGCCCATGGGCATCGATGCCGTGGCCTGGGCGAGGATGATGGCGGAGTACGGAGCAGGCGAGATCCTGCTTACCAGCATGGACCAGGACGGGCAGAAGAACGGCTATGACCTGGAGCTGACGCGCGCCGTGGCCGAGGCGGTCTCGATCCCGGTCATTGCATCAGGCGGCGTGGGAAACCTCGAACATGTGTATCAGGGGTTGACGACAGGCAAGGCAGATGCGGCGCTGGCAGCTTCGATCTTTCACTTCAAGGAATACACCATCAGGCAGGCAAAAGAATATTTGAGGGAACGCGGCGTAGCGGTACGGCTGTAGCTTTGTTCAAGTAAGACGCGATGCTGTTTCTTGCCTCTTACTTCCCTCTTCAAAACCTATACCCCCCCAAATACTTGCAAACGGTCTTGATCAGCTCGGCTTGGTTGACCGGTTTGGTAAGATACCCGTTCGCTCCGAGCTCCATCCCCCGTTCCCGGTCCTTTATCTCGCCCATCGTCGTAATGACCACGATCGGCATATCGCTGTTCAGCCCGGTGCGCACCCACCGGACAAGTTCGGCGCCGTTCATCTCCGGCATGTTCATATCGGTCAGGAGCAGATCGAACTTGCTGCTCTTGATCTTCGCGAGCGCATCGAGCCCGTTCACCGCTTCCGTGATATTGACCTTCAGCATACGCTTCAGGTTCAGCACCAGGAACATCCTCATGATCACGGAATCATCGGTCACCAGTATCGATTTATCTGAATAGTTGAACATCCGGACGGGCTTCCCTTTCCCCTGTTCGGGTTAAGAAAAAGGCGGGAAGAGGCATCCCGCCATGTCTTTCTTGTGCCTGATTATAGCATGTTCCGCGGTGGTCCGCCAGACCGGAAGTTTGCCTTAATCGGCAAATTGAGAGGTTGCTTTTTCGCCCGTCCTCAGTTCAAGACGATCGTCGGCGTGATGAAGATCATGAGCTCCGCCTGATTTTCGAACTTGCTCTTCTTTCTGAAAAGCCAGCCGAGGAGCGGTATGTCTGACAGGAAGGGAACACCCGACTCGGAGATTCCTTCGTTCTTGGTGAGAATACCGCCGAGCACCACGGTCTCACCGTCGTTTACGACCAGCTCGGTGTTCGCGTTCCTCTTCGTGATCGTGGGAATGCCATCCACCACGCGGGTATAATCGGGTTCCGATTTTTCCACCTTGATCACCATGACGATCCGGTTATCGTTCGTAATCGACGGGATGGCGGACAGCAAGAGACTTGCGGATATGATCTGCACCGATGCGGTATTGGTGCTGCCTGCTCCTGTATTGGCGGTGGAGCTTATGGTTCTCACGGGAATGTCAGTACCGCTCGAGATCCTTGCTTCCTTATTATTCAGCGTCAGCAGCTTGGGGCTCGAAAGTATCTTGCCGTTCCCGGTGGCCTGCATGGCGGATAACTGAAGATCGAGGGACAGCGCGCCGCCCAGTTTGCCGAACGAGATGCCCAGGGCGCCGCCCGATCCGACTCCCACGGCAGCCGGCAGGTTTACAATATAGGGGCTGCCGCTCGCTCCGATATCGCCGGTCAGGGGATAGAACGTGCCGCTGCCGGTCGGCTGGCCCGCCCCGGTGACCCCGCCGGATATGACCGTTGTCCCACTGCTGTTCGTGCCGGAATACTGGCCGCCCCACTGTACACCGAACTCTCTCGCATAGGTGGTTGAGACCTCGACGATCTTCGCCTCGATCATGATCTGCGGTGCGCGTTTATCAAGGTCCGTGAGCAACCGCTCCATGCGGTCGATGTTCAGGGAGAGATCCCTCACCACCAACGCGTTTATGCGCGTGTCCACCGAGACCTTGGCTTTTTCGCTTTTTATTTTTTCCACCACTCCGAGCGCATCTTTGCCGTTCGCATACCCCAGGGGAAAGACCCGCGTCTCCATGTCATCGTCCTTTGCGTCGGCCACAGCGACCACCCGCACGATGTTCCGTTCCCGCACATAGGTAAGCCCCTTTGTCTTCAGGATCGACTCAAGGGCATCCATAATATCAACGTTCTTAAGGCTCAACGAAACCTGTCCGGTAACGGTATCGCTGACGATCATGTTGAGGTTCGCCGCCTGACCGACCGCCCTGAGCACGTCCCTGATGTCCGCGTCGCGGAACTCCAGGGAGAACCGGGAGCTGGTTTTTGTAATATCCACGGTCTGGGCAAGAGCGGGGACAGCGTTCAGCCACGCAGCGCCCAGGAAAACCAGAACTGCACCGGTATACCATCTTGATGAAACCATAAATACCTCCGAATGAGTCCGCACATCATTTCTTTTTGTGATCGCCGGACACACAAGACTTCATGAACACGCGTATTCATTATTCATTTACGCATCGAGAAGTCCCGCAAAAAAACTTCCTCGCTGTTGCCTGCGGCACTCGTCAACTTCACGCTCCGCGCGTTGATGGAAACCACTTTTCTGTCGCCGATGCTGCCGCCTTCACGTACTGTTTCACCGTTGAAGATGGCCAGACGAATATCTTTACCGTAAATAATCCCGGTAAGACCTTTGCCTTGGACCTCGGGTCCCCGTTCCGTTCGAACCGGCGCCCGGCCCGCGAGAGGATTATTGAAGGGGTCCCTCCCCCACGCATTGTCCGCCGGGACTGGCGCAGGCGCTGCGACACGTTTCTCCGTGGTATGGAAGGGGTCCCGCTCGATGCCCCCTTCCTGCGCCAGGGCAGCGGCCGCAAAGACCACCGTCATACTGAATAGCGATATTATTTTTTTTATAGACTTTAGGCGCTTCGTCACGACCAACGATTCCTTCCACGGATTTTCATGCCGCTTTCCGCACTCGGTTCACTTCGCCATATACGTGACCGCTTCCACCTGGGCTGCGCATACGGACGATGAATCCGGGCAGGACTCCATGCGTATTTTCCGAACACTGACGAGCTTGGACAGTTTCTCAAGGCTGCTGAAATAGTCCGCGAGCTCCCGGTAACGGCCTTTCAGGTCAAGGTTCACCGAGACCTCGTTGTATTTCTCCTTGTCCACTTGCTGGGCGGGATACACGGAAACCAGGCTGACCCCATTGCGACGCGCTTCACCGGACACGTCCTCAAGAAAAAGGACCACACTTTTCTGGTCACTGAGCTCCCATCCGGCCGAGATGGCTGGACCGGCCGCCGCACGACGAGTGAGGTCTGCGATCTGGATCGTGAGGTCCGTGATGTCCTTTTCAGTTGCGGTGATCTTCGCTTCGCGCGCGTCCACGAGCTTCACCAGCCGTGTATAGGGGAACTGAAAGAGGAGCGCGGACAGAACACAGAACAGGGTGATGATCACGATAACCCGTTCCCGCGCTGTGAGCTTTTGCCACGCTTCCGCCACGATCGTTCTTCTATCGGCCATCACTGCGCCCCCTGTTTTTTCTTGATCCCGCTGACGATCTGAAAGCCGACGATCTCCTGGCCCTGGACCACGGACTTCTGGGCATAGGAAAGGTGCGGGTTCGCAAAATACCCGGACCTGTCCATGGCGCTCATGAACTCGGCCACCGCGCCATAGGTGAACGCGCCCCCCTTGATTTTGATCTCCACCTTGCCCGTCGTATTGCCTTCCAGGCCATCGAACCAGAGACCCCGGGGAACGATCTGTGAGAACTGTTTGAACACCTCGGACCACAGTACGCGCTCGTCGAGCAGGCTCTGGATCAGGGCGGCCCTTTCCGGGCTCGATCCCGCCGTCGTGATGCCGAGCTCCTTCAGCACGACGGCCGCCTGTTGCTGGAGCGCCTGCCGCCGACCCTGGAGGGCCGCCAACCGGTGGTCCACGTCCCATTGCCGTTTCACCTGCCAACCGAACAGCCCGAGCCAGACAAGCGTGAACAGCATGGCCAGCACGCCCCCACGGCTCATGACCAGCGAGGGCTTTTTCTCCTCCCGCGGCAGCAGATTGATATAGTCTTTGACTGATGGCATGTTCTTTTATGCTTTCCGCAACGCCAGCCCGATCGCCGCTGAGAACCGCGGCGCATGAGACCCGAACTCTTCAAGCAGGCTGCTCTTGCAGACCAGGCTGCGGAAGGGCTGGTCGATCTCCACCGGACCCTCGATGGACCGTGAAAAATATTCTTGTATCCCCGGCATGAGCGAAACACCGCCCATAAGGATGACTCCCGCTCCGCCCTTTTCGCGGTGCGTGGTCTTGTAGTACTCCACCGACCGCCGGACCTCCATAAGCAAGGCGTCGAGCCGTACCAGGACCGCGGCAACGGCCTGGTCCTGTTCGGCCGGGGTGAGCACATTCAGGCTGCGCTTTCTCTCTTCCGCCTCGGGCAACCCGATCCCCAGCGCATCCGACACGGCGCGCGTCATGTCCATTCCGCCGCTCTCGATGCACCGGCTGAAACGAAGAGCTCCGCCCTTGAATATATTGATCTCGGTTTTTCCCGCGCCGATGTCCACGACAAGAGTATTCACGTCGCCGGGTATCTCCCGGAGCCGGAAGACGTTGCGCAGCGCCAGGGCGTTTGCGTCCACCGCCGACACCTTGATCCCCGACTCATCGAACGGCGCGAGATGCTGGAGCACCTTTCCGCGCTCGGCGGCGACCCAGACGACATCGTACTTGCTCACCCCGGCCTCGAGCTTCTCTCCGACGATGAGGTATTCCACCTGTGCGGTGTCAAGCGGATAGGAGATATGCTTCTTCGCCTCCCAGCGCACTGCCTCGCCCAGTTCATCCAACGGCATCTTCGGCAAGGTGAGCGATCGGATCGTCAGGTCCTTCCCCGGCATGAGGGTGGCAACGTTCCCGCGGCCGATCTTCTTCCTGACCCGGAGGTCCCGAAGCTCGGTGCTTATGGCTGTGGAACCGGCCTGGTCAAGGGAAAACTCCACGAGCGCGGCTGACAGGAGCTTGGGATGCCTCCCTGGCGAGACGCGTACGACCTTGATGCTCCCTGCGCCGATATCGACCCCGGTATTTACATTTGTCTCGAACAATTCCATAGGTTATGCAAGTCCAGTGTTCAGCGTCGCAAAACAAGTCCAGGATGCAAGGGTTATTCCGAATTTCTCGTTCCGCATTTCAGTTCGTTACTTCACGGCCTTCAGCTCTTCCGAGGCCATTTGATAAGCCGCCTTGTGTTTGAACCCGCGCTTCAAGTATTTCCAGATAATCTTGATGCGCTCGAAGTCCTGCCTGCTGAACTCCCTCGCTTCCAGGTCCCCCATGGGGATCCGCCTGGGCTTCACATACCCCTTCTGCTCAAGGTAGTAGAGCTTGTGCCGGGGGATATCTATTTTGCTCAGGAGTTCCGACGTTTTCATGACAGCCTCTTCCCGCGTGACAACTTGATACGAATGAAATCAAAATCAAGTTCAGGTTTATATTTCTATAGTTGCCTGATGCAAGATAACCACAGGGAACCGCTGTTGTCAAGGTGAAACCTGTTTTTCACAAATATTTCTGCGTGTCGTAAATCCGACTCGCGAAGGCGTGGGCTCCTTTCCTTTAACACTTGCTCCAAGATGCAGGCACGACCCGCGGCAAGTACTCACTGCACCACCTCCTGCCATGCCGCTTGCGGCCTCTGGCGGGGACCGATGACGTAAACTTCCTGAAGATTCTGAATTGTCCAGGATTGAATCTGAATCCACGTGGCGCCATCCCAGTGAATGACCAGCCCGCCGTTTCCCGCCGCCCAGCAGTCGTCAGTGCCGATACAGGTAACGCTGTTGAGATTACTGTTCGGCACGCCCGCGTACGGCCCGACGCGCGCCCAGTTCGGGCCGCCCGTCCAGCGAATAATCACTTCATTGCCTCCTGATACGTTCCCGACAGCCCAGCAGTCGTTGGTGGACACGCAGTACACGCTGTTCAGGTTTGCATTGGGTATGCCTCCACTCGGTCCGACGAGCGTCCAGTTCGGACCGCCTTGCCAGCGTATGATTACTTCATTGCCTCCCGATACATTTCCGACGGCCCAACAATCGTTGGCGGATACGCAGTAAACGCTGTTAAGGGTTGCATTGGGTATGGCTGCCGCCGGACCCACCCGCGCCCAGTTCGGACCGCCCGTCCAGCGTATGATTACTTCATTGCCTCCCGATACATTTCCGACGGCCCAGCAGTCGTTGGTGGACGCGCAATAAACGCTGTTAAGGGTCGTATTGGGTATAGCTGCCACCGGTCCGACGCGCGCCCAGTTCGGGCCGCCCGTCCAGCGTATGATTACTTCATTGCCTCCCGATACATTGCCGACGGCCCAGCAATCGTTGGTGGATACGCAGTAAACACTGTTGAGCGTGGTATTGGGTATACCCGCAATCGGACCCACCCGGTTCCATGCCGCGCCGTCCCAACGGAACATGACCTCGTCCGGCGCATCATCGACATTCCCCACAGCCCAGCCGTCGGCATAGGACAGCATCGAGGCCGAGTTGAGGCCGTTAAGCTCAGGGGGCGGCGAGGGAAGGGTTCCAGAGGCATCGGTCCAGTCAACATCTCGCCAGCGTAACAGGGTAGCATTGGCTTGCGGCCAATGAATCCAGGCCGCGCCGTTCCAATGGAAGATATTCCCCGCGTCACCCACCGCCCAGCAGTCGTTGATGCCCGAACATGTAACACTATTGAGATTAGTATTTACGTTAATTGCTCCGGTATTATAGGTATTCCAGACGCCGCCAGCATAACGTAATATCCATGGGCTTTCTCCAGCTCCACCGTCATCTCCAACAGCCCAGCAGTTGTTTGGGTCCGCGCATGTCACACTGTTCAGGTCTCTGTCTGATATCCCCCCGCTAATTGGCACACGGGACCAGGCAGGTCCTGGCAGGTTCCAGCGAAAAATAACCTCATCGCCATCCTGCTCGCCGACAGCCCAGCAAGCGTTCGCGCCCGCGCAGGCAACGCTGTTAAGATCTATGTTATTAATATTCAAATTACTGTTGCGCGTTGCCCAAGTCAATCCGTTCCACCATAAGATGAACGGCTGCTGCGCGGCCCCGGCGCCAACCGTCCCAACCGCCCAACAATCGTTCCAGCTCACGCAGTATACGCTGCTGAGATCTATACTGTTGATATTCAGATTGCTATTTCGCGTTGCCCAGGTTGCGCCGTTCCACCAAAAAATTAATGGCTGCTGCGCAGCCCCGGCGCCATCCGTCCCAACCGCCCAACAATCGTTCGCGCTCACGCAATATACGCTGTTAAGGTTCTCACTAATGCCTCCCAGCGGAGTGCTGTCGTACTGCGTCCAGGCAGTGCCGTCCCACTGGAGAAATAGCGGTTGTTCATCAATATTACCTCCTGCGTCTCCCACAGCCCAGCAGTTGTCGGCATCGGCGCAATGCACTTCATTCAGGTTCTCCACTGTCGGAGAAGCGACCTCGCTCCAGCTCACGCCGTTCCACCTGACGATCGTCCCGTTGTCGCCGGTAGCCCAGCAATTCGCCGCATCCGTGCACTGGACGCTGTTTAAATTGTCATTCGTCATGCTGGCTCCGCCGACCACCCAACCCTCCTGGAGCTGGACCCCTTCTCGCACGGTCCTCATTGCCGCCGGAGCCGCCATGGTCGGTATTCCTCCCTGCGAGGTAACCGTGCATTGATATTGGCCCACGCTCGCGCCATTCGCGTGAGCTACGGCAATCGAGCCGTCCCGGCCGCGGACAGCGCCGGTAAAGGAATTGCCGATAATGCCGGAATAATCTATCAGCTCCCGATCTATCATAATGCGTCCAGAGGGAGCATACCCCGCGGATGAATTTACGTTGATCGTCGAGGTTAAGGGAGTAATGCCGGGGGCGGAAAGGGTCGTTGCAGCGGCGGGATAGAATGGCGAGCCCGCCTCTGTGGTGACGGTAAACTGCCCCGGCCCGAGCGCGGCGTTGGTAAGCGCCGCGTCTCCGGCAACGCTCGCACAAGCTCTCCGCCTGTCCGGATCGGTGTTGGTTGGATCAAGGATAGGTGAATCAAGAAACCGCACAGCCCTCTCCATCCCTCCCTCTGCGACAGAAAACGCCTGCGTGGACTGCATGTCATTGAGTGAGGTGAAGGTGCTCGTGCTGATCATCGACAGGAACATCAGGCCCATGAACGCCAGAATGACGATGATGAAGAGGGCCGCGATAAGAGAGACGCCTTTTTGATTTATGCTGTTCACCATCTTCGTTTCACCTAAGCACCCATTTACCGTTTTACCGGCTTTTAAAAATTCCTCGGATGAACGCGCGTTCGCATGGCAATGGCCTCCGCGGTTCCCGGATCGGTTGCCGTAAGACTTATCTCGATCAACCAGGCATTGGTCGGCGCCGGGCCGCAAATTACGGTCTGGTTCCCGTTTATGTCGAGAAAGCGAAACTGAAGGGCCGTTATGTTTTTTGCAAGAACGTCGGCGCCCCGCATCAGATCGGTGCCGGTTCGAGAAAACGTGATCGCCGCGTTGTTGATGTCGGTAAAGGTGATCGAGGCTGAGGGATTAACCATGCCCGGAAGATCCGGAGCGCCGCAACTCCTGACCTGCCGCAGCTCTCTCCCCATCCGTTCCATAGCAAGCCCGACCTGGTAGTGCATGTCGCCGCGGCTCTGCTCGTCTGAGTATGCCCGTACACCTTGCAGAATGATCAGGGCGGCGAGGCCGGAGAGGATGCCGACAAGCACGATGGTAATGACAGCCTCGATGAGGGTGAAACCGTGCGCGTTCGGCGTCATAAACGCGCTTTTGTAGGGCAACCCTTTAGGGTTGTTGGATGTTTCTTCTGTAGGGCAACCCTTCAGGGTTGCGGCGTTTCCGACGTTTTCAGCAAGGCTGAAGCCTTGCCCTGCAAAACCAAAGATATCACACCATGAAAACGGATATGAACGATAATCTTCTACCATGCCTTTTCGGACAGGGTTATCCAGAATATATCTCGCAACGCTTTCTGTCGCTTCATCGCTCCTCAAGACGTGCTCGTAGTAATTGATCTGCCATAAATCCACAGCTTGGTTTTCTGCAAGGCTGAAGCCTTGCCCTACAAATACTCCTTTGTTGCTGTAATGACGAAACCAATAGCCGGTCTTTTGTTTAAACAAGGAAGCAAACTTCTTCAAATCTGACGTTTGCTTTTCACCCTCGACCAGGACATGGAGATGATCGGGCATAAAACAGAACGACCATATTTTAAATCCGTGCTTTTCCGCGGCCTCATGCAGAAAGTCCGCGATACCGGATACAAGTACTGCGTTATTAAAATATGCGGCTTTGTCCTTCGTGCAAAAGGTCAGGAAATAGCGAAAGCAGCCCGAATAATCAAAACCTTTGAGGCGAATTCTTTTTTTATGTTGTATGTTTTCCATCATTCGTCTTTATCGTCTTTACGGTTTTCTGCAGGGCAACCCTTCAGGGTTGCAGCTATTCCGAACTTTTCTGCAAGGCTGAAGCCTTGCCCTACATGAAGCATCGAAGCAAACACATCATCAGATACTCCGGCTTTTCGTTTAATAATTCGTGACCACCGTATCCAGAGCAATCGTTCCGATGAGCGCATTGGTCACGGTCACCGTCACGCGCGCGTAGCCTGAAGCGCATGGCAGCGGCGTGCCGGTATCGGTGTTCAAATCCAGCGCCGTCACGCACACAACCGTTCTCGCCCACGAACAGGCGTCATAGGGCGCGGGAAACGGCCCCCCGGCGTCCGGCACAACCGCATTGAACCCGCTTATTCGCCGGAGCGCAAGCGTTTCTTCCATCTTTTCCTGGGCCAACTGCGCCGCCTGAGTAATAATAAGCGGGTTTGCGCTCCCCTTGATGCCCGTGGTGAAGACCGAAAGCACGCCTACCGCGGCGATCGAAAGCACGACAAGGGTAATGATGGTCTCGATCAGCGTGAAACCGCCGGTTCCAGACTCCAGACTCCTGACACCTGCCCTCTGGCCCTGTATCATTAATTCACCGCCCCGGTCCGCATGGCAACTGACACCCTCATGGTCGCGTCATTGTTCACATAGACCGTCATTGTTGCAGCCAGGGGAACCGTGGAGCACGGCGGGCCGGCAACACCGACACAATTATAGGGACTGCCGAGAGAATCATATTCAAGACACCCGATGGAAGGCGTTATCGTGATGCCCGCATAGCTGCCTGTGTCGAGAGCAACACTCAAAGTCACCCCTCCGGCAGGGTCCTCCACTGCGGCAAAAGAACTACAATTATTTGCAGCGCTGTTGTCCAGGGTAACGGAATATATTGTATTCGTCAAATTAACCCTGGTTCTTCGGTTTCTCGTCATCGCGATGTTTTGCGCATAGCGGAGATCCGACTTAATTTTGTCTTTAAAAGCGCTAGCCTTCGTTCCGGTCACATCGCCCAGCTTCGGCGCAACAAAAACCGCGATGACGCCGATGAGCACGAGGACCATGACAAGCTCTATGAGTGTGAAACCCTTTTGGTTCATGTTCATATAGTTGTTATATTACCTGACCTGGACAAGGGTATTGTAAATAGTCTCGTAGCTTGTAACTCAGTGAAAACCAGAATTTTTGCCGTATCGCTCCTCGCCATGACGGCTTACCAGCTATAGGCTCACAGATTTGCAACGAGCAACCTTCGTTTTCTGATAAACAGTGAGAAAAAAGGCCGCCCCATTACTCCGGACGGCCTGTTTTCTCAACGTAAGTTATATTTTTTATCAAACATAGAGGCGGTTGGTTAAGGAACAATACCATGCCCTCTGAACGTCGCGCTCACCGTCACATCAGAAACCAGCTTAACAGTACAGGTGTTGGTCACGCCAGAAGCAATCGCGTCGCTCGTAATGGAGTACGCAGCGTCCAGCGCGCTGTCCAGCGCGCCTGCAACGTCCGTGCAGTCATCGACTGGCACGCCTTTAGCCGGATTCAAGGTGCGCGAGGCAAAGTTGATCGCCGAGGCGCCGCCGAGGCCTCCTGCCATTCCCTTCACTGCCGCTTGTTTTGCTTCTGTCTGTAAATCGATATATTTCGGTATCGCCACAGCGGCCAGGATGCCGAGAATGACGATGACCATGACCAGTTCGATAAGAGTAAAGCCTTTTTGATTTTTTACCATTTGCATTCCTCCTCAATTAAGTTGAAATTTACGACTCAAAACAGCGGCTTCCGTGTTACCAGCTTTCAAACCCTTTTGTTGATGTTCTCACCTCCCCTTTCTCCCGATCATACACAAAGACGTTGCCGAAAGAATCCACTTTGTTTCCCTCGCTATCCACAGCGTTTTTTAAAAGATAGGCTTGTTTAAAAAACGAATCGCTGAAAGGCTCCACACCGATCCTGCCGGGCAGCATAACCTTCTTTTCCATCAATTCGGCGAGGCTGTCCGGATTTCTGCTGTTCAGCATTTTAAAAAGTCTGATACTGGTCCGGATATTCGACAACTCCGTCTTCAGTGCCGTCTCCCGGGCCACCTGGGCCACGTGCCCGTATTTCGGGATCACCACGCCGATCAGGATGCCGATGAGACAAAGAGTGATAATCGCGTCAAGAATCGTGAGCCCTTGGTCATCCTTGAAACAGGTTCCCACTCAGCCTCCAAACCTGATTAACTTTTTATGAATATAGCATATTAACGATAAAAATGCAACAGGTATTTTTAGTTAAAACAATTTAAATTACGCAATTACTGTATTAAACGATATCCCCATTATGGTGCAGGCCTGCGGACCTGCCTGATTTCAAGCTTGCCGGCGTCAAGCCTTAGTTCACCTCTTGAACAGACTCATCAAATTCCACATAGGCAGGAATATCCCCAGTGCCAGAAAGAGGACCATGCCGCCGACAAACAGGAGAAGGATCGGTTCGATCATCGTTGAAAGGTTCCGCAGGGTGTATTCCACATCCATATCGTAATAATCCGAAACCTTGTTCAGCATGGTGTCGAGCTGACCCGTCTCCTCGCCCACCGACATCATCTGAATGACCAACGGCGGGAAAAGCCCCGAGGACTCCATGGGCGCGGTCAGCCCCTTGCCGTCCCGGAGGCTATCGCTCATTGTTTGCACTGCCCGGGCGATCACGACATTGCCTACGGTCTCGCCCGCGATCTCGAGCGTCACCATCATGGACATGCCGCTCTTCTGCATGGCGCTGAATATTCGCGCGAACCGGGAAAACGCCACTTTTTGAAACAGGACGCCGAACACCGGCAGCTTGAGCTTCAGCCGGTCCCATTGCCATCTCCCTCCCGGCGTACGCAGATACCATGCCGCCCCCCACACGGTCAGGATGACGCCGAGGACCAAAAGATACCAGTAGTTCTGGACAACGTAGTTGATAGCGATCAGGATGCGGGTGGGCAGCGGCAGCTCAGTTTTAAACTGGGCAAAGACCGCCGAGAACTTGGGGACCACGAAAGTGACCAGGAACGCAAATGCGGCACAGATGGCGACTACCACGATCAGCGGATACCGCACCGCCGTCTTTACCCGCTCGCGGGTCTCGGCCTCATGCTCCGCGAGCATCGCGAGCCGCACCAGGATATCATCGAGGATACCGGCGGTCTCTCCGGCCCGGATCATGCTTATGTACAGTTTGCTGAATATCTTGGGCTGCTTGGCAAGGGCGTCTGAGAACGAGGCGCCCGCCTCGACACTGCGCCTGATATCGGCGATAGCAGCTTTGAGTCGGGGGTTCTCCGTCTGCCTCTCCATCGTGCCGAGGCTCGACAGGAAGGGGATGCCCGCACTCACCAGCGTTGCGAGCTGCCTGCTGAACACAATGAGGTCCTGCGACGCAACCCTGCTGAACAGGGAATTAAAATCGATCCCGAACAGCAGAGACTGCCCCTGCTCCTCGATCAGCACGGGAATGAAGCCCTGGCCGGAAAGCTGGTCCGCAACGGCTTCTCTGCGTCCGGACTCCATGGAGCCCGTATGCAGGGCGCCGTCCTTATCCCTCGCTTTGTATCGGTAGAGCGGCATGTCCGGCTCCTGAAGAACAGCGGCTTGGAAGCGGCCCGGGAACAGGGCGCGCTGTCGTCTCGCAAACTGTCTTGAGTATAGCGTATCATGCCGCACAACTCAACGAAAATTGAACGAAGTTGCCGACGGGCCGCGGGTTCCGCACGGGCCGGTTATCTCAAAAACACTGCCGCAGGAGGGAACATTCAAAAAATTAACTTTACCACCAGCGCGGCCGTTTTGGTATAATCTGCATAATCAAAGAGGCTGGCCACTTTCACAGCTCGGGATCATGCAAGGAGTGCGTAATGGCGGTTGCGAACACAAAGAAAAAGATGCTCGGCGAAATGCTGGTTGCCAGCGGGCTGATCAAGGAAGAGCAGCTCAAACTGGCCCTTGACGGGCAAAAGAAGCAGGGCGGCAAGATCGGCGAGATCCTCGTGAACCTGGGATTCATCAGCGAGCACAACCTCGCCACCTTTCTCGGCAGGCAGCTCCATATCCCGTATATAGAGATCGAAAAGCAGCTGATCGACGTTGATGCGGTAAAAATGATACCTGCTGATATGGCGCGGCGGGTCGCTGCCATTCCCCTGTACAAAGACAGGGAAGCCCTGGTGGTTGCCATGGCCGACCCGCTGAACATCTTCGGCCTCGATGATATCCAGAAGGCTACGGGGAGGGAGATCCGGCAGGTGGTGGCCACCCGGACCGATATTCAGAAGTCCATAGACCGCTACTACGGCATGAGCCAGAGCATCGAGACCGCGGCCATGGACTTTGCCGGCGCCAAGGGTGGTGCGGCTGCCGTACCGATGGAGATGCTCGGCGCCACGGCCGAGGATGCGCCGGTGGTAAAGCTGGTAAGCATGGTGATCGCCCAGGCGATTATGGACCGTGCCAGCGACATCCACATCGACCCTGAAGGCGATCATATAACAATACGCTACCGGATCGATGGAGTGCTCTCCGAGGCGAGAACCCTGCCCCGCGAGATGCATGCGCCGATCGTCTCACGCATTAAGATCATGGCGAATATGGATATCGCGGAAAAGCGCGTGCCCCAGGACGGCCGGTTCCAGGCCAGAATAACGCATAGTGACAGCGGCCCGGTCGTAACCGCGGTGTTCCGGGAAAGGAGCGCCCTGCGCATGACGGGTGACGTCACCGTGGACATCCGCGTATCGACGCTGCCGGTCATCCAGGGTGAGACCGTGGTGATGCGCATTCTGGACCGCTCTCATGTTATCATGACCCTCGAGGGGTTGCATTTCACCGACGAAATGCTCAACCGCTACCGCAAGCTTATCACCAGACCCTACGGCATGATCCTGGTAACCGGTCCGACGGGAAGCGGAAAGACCACCACGCTCTACGCAAGCATCAACACCATCGACCGGAAGGCCAACAACCTCGTGACGGTTGAAGACCCCGTAGAATACCAGATGATGGGGGTCAATCAGGTCCAGGTCAACCCCAAGGCAGGCGTGACCTTCGCCAGCGGGCTGCGCTCCATTTTGCGCCAGGACCCCGATATCATCATGGTGGGCGAGATCCGCGACCGGGAAACGGCCGAGATCGCCATCCATGCGGCGCTGACGGGACATCTGGTGTTTGCAACGCTCCACACCAATGACGCCGCCGGCGCAGCCATCCGACTCATGGACATGGGCATCGAGCCTTTCCTCATTGCATCGTCGACGATCGGGATCATGGCCCAGCGGCTTGCCCGGCGGATCTGCGAGCGCTGCAAACAGCCTTATCCGGCAGCTCCGGAACTGCTCAAAAGCCTCGGTATTGAGGCGGGGGCCGTGACGTTCTACCGCGGTGAGGGGTGTCCTGCCTGCAAGAGCAGCGGGTACCAGGGCAGGATCGGCATCTATGAGCTGATCGAGATGAACGACGATATCCGAAGGCTGATCGTTGCCAAGGCCTCGAGCTCCGCCATCAACGCCTCGGCTGCGCAGAAAGGATCCAAGACCCTTCGCCAGGAAGGACTGACCAGGGCGGCAAGCGGGATCACGTCCGTGGAAGAAGTGCTTCGGGTGACACAGGAGGCGGAAGAGGTATAAGCTTCCCCGGTATCAGTAAGCTCCGGTCGGCACGGGGCGCGTTTTCGCAGGAACAAATCAAAGATCTTTCTCTTCGCTGCCGACAACGGTATGGCACGCCCCCGTTTACAACCCCGCGAACCACTTCACCGCTTCTGCAGCAGAAAGCTGATCGAACTTCATCCGGAGCTTGACGAAGAATCCCTGGCTGGTGAAATCAGCGCGGGAGAAATCCCGGTCCTTGAAGCCCTCGAAATTATACCCCATGCTGATCCAGAGGTTTTTGGCAGCGGTATAGCCCATCGAAGCCTGACTTCCATAGCTTTTCTGATTGAGTCCCCAGGAATGCAGCAGGCTGCCGCGAAGCCCTACGTCCCAGGATCTGGTGAGGTCGTACCGTCCTTCGATCCCCGTCAGGTCCGTGTATCCGCGGTAGTCGTTTTGGTCGATGGTCTCCCGCACATATTTGGACCCGTACTGGAATGAGATCTGGGTTCGGCTGTCCGCCCGGTGGTTCATGACGAAATTGTTCACCAGCCGCCAGTTCTCGTAGGAGAGCGCGCCGCCCTGCTGGTCCGTGCGGATATAATCGAAGCGGTCCAGCATGATGGTCCGGGTTTCGAAAGGCCGGTAGGAGAAACCGACCCGAAGGTCTCCGTTAAAACTCTCCGCACCCGTTCTCGCAACGCTTCGATAGGTCTGCAGGCCCGCGGCCAGTCCCACGCCGCGCCGCACCTCGCCCACAGCGCCGGTAGCAAAACTGACCTTTTCCTCACTTTCAGAAACACGGCGCTCTGCGCGGCCCGTCCAGGACCACTTCTCCTGGCGATATCCTGCGCCGAGCGAGACGGCAGTGAAGTCCTCGGTGCCGCCTGATGCGGGAGGAACATTCGTATTGACCGAGTACGTTCCGCTTTTGCGGATCGTCGCGGAGCGGTCCACGCCCCCGTCGAGCGACCAGGCCTTCGTGAGCTGCCAGGTCTGCTTCAGCCCCAGGGTGGAGAACAGCCTGGTCCCGTTTTCGGTCTCTTGCTGCTCCATGGTGGAGCTCATCTGACCGCCGGTCCAGGGCGACGCCCGCAAACCGATCCGGGTGGTCGCCGTATCAGCCTGCGTGGCCTGGGTCAGTTCATGATCTGCAAAGAACGTGGCGCTCTGGTTCAACCGGTAATCCATTCCCACGATCGTCCGCGTGGGGAAATCAGTGTTGTCGTTGCTGCCGCCGACGGACTGGTCGTGCAGGACCCTGCCGGTAAAGCGCTCGGTGAACTGATAGCGCATGCTGGTATAGAACTGATCGGACTGGTGCGTTTCACCGGTAGCCAGCACATCCTCTGCCTGACGCAGGCCGGCAGTCACTTCGTATCTCGTTCCCGTGTACCGTCCCCAGAGCTCGGCAAGGTCGCGCGTTGCGTTCGTTGCGAGGTTCTCCTGACGGAAGGCCTCGCCGCCCACGGACCAGGGCTGGCCGATCCGGTAGAGCAGGCCGGCGCCCGTTTTCCGCGTGCCGGTCTCACTGCCGTTCTGCTGGCCCAGACCGAAGCCGGCCTCCTGCTCCCGCACATAGGCCTTGCCGTCCATCCGGTCGGTATGGTGCTGGACTTCTGCCAGGTATGCGGAGCCTTCGGTCGTGACGCCGGTCTGCTCCGTCTTCGTGGACGCCGCCTCTACATGAACCTTGGTGGCAAGACCGAGGTTCAGCGTGGCATCGACGCCTTCCAGGTTCCCTTCGCCTCCGGCCCTCCCCTCGTGCACGTGAGAGACGCCAACCTCCAGGATGCGGTCCGGCTGCTTGGGGGCCTGCCGGACCTCGGCGTCGCCCCGTACGTCGGCGTGCTCGTCCTCCAGCGCCAGGTCCCGAAACTTCAAGGCTGCCCGGCCGCCGTAGGTGTACGACGTGCTTGACGAGTCTCGGGACTCGTAGGTAGCCACGATGAAGACGGGGTTGAAGCTGTTGTCCCTGCTGAATACGGGCGACCGGAAAAAGACCGTCCCGGCCTCGTAATCAATGGTGTAATCAAGATAGCGCGTCAGCTGCAGCTGCGAAACAATGACCTCGCTCCTGAAGCGGTCCCGGGTCTCGATGGTTACGGTCTCGGAATTGGCAACGATGTTCCTGCGCGAGAACCGGTAGAGACCCGACGTGCCGTCTCCCGGTATTTCGTCTTTAACGAATGCCTGGTCCGTGTCCGCCAGGAACAGCTTGTACTCGAAGTTCTCGCCCTTCATCTCGGATTTAAAACCCGTGAAGGCGCGGCTGTACCGCGACAGTTCGGTCACGGTCAGGCCGGTGTCATAGTCGCCGAACAGTGCGTAGAACTGGTCGCGCTCCAGTTTGACATAGATGTTCTTCGCGCTCGCCGCATCGTACCGCTGCTCGCCGGCGTCTCCGTACAGAACGTAATATTTGTTGGGATCGATGGTCTGGTACAGGTCTCTTTTCTGTTCGCCTCTCTTTTTGCTGTCATAGGCGGCCGTGATCAGCCACTCGCCCTTGATCATGCCTTTGGCGTAGAACGCGAGCCTGCCCTCTTCAGAGAAGCCGTCGCCGCCCGCGATCGTCTCCAGGTGACCCGTTACCGTGTCGTAGCCCGCCGTACCCTCGGCAAGGCCAACCAGTATCCAGTCGCGGACCTCGGGTTTGAGCCAGACGCGGATCTCCTGCACCCCCTTGGCGAGCGGGACCCGGACGATCGCCTCCCCGGAGCGCGTGGTGGCCTCCAGTTCGATGAGCGCCACGCCGTCCTCACCAACCTCATACTGGAACCGGTCGGCGGTTTGTGCGATGATCGGCGCCTGCTGCAGCTCCGTCACACGCTTCCGCGGCAGATAAGGCGGGTCAATGCTGAACTCGCCGAGCGCTCCCTGGCGCGCCGGATGGCCGTCCCGGTCAAGGAGCCGGACCGCGACGATCGCCGGGTTCCTGCCGTCGGCAACGAGCCGCGATTTCCCGGGCTCCAGAACGGCCTGCTGGGGAGGCCCTGAATAGTACGTTGAACGCGTCAAGCGGCTGACCTCGGCGCCCGACAGGTCAAGGACGACCAGCTCGAACCGGTTATTGCCGTCAACAAGATGTATCCCGCGCCAGATGCTGACCCCTACGGTATTGTCGCTCTTTTTCACCGTGCCGTCGAAGTAGAGCGCATCCACCGGGGTGCCGTTCTGGAAGAGCCGCATGGTCATGGCGGGGTCATGTTTGATCGCGATCTTCGTGCTCGCAATGGCGGGATGGTCGTTGTCAGGCGGCCAGAGCCAGGCCGTACCGGGCCCTGCTGTTTCGAACCAGGCGGCATTGTAGACCGGCATGTTCTTGTTGTCCTTCACCGCGGCCGCTCCCTTTTCCGGGAGCCAGACCTCGCCGGGACGGAGCCCGACCGTTGCCACGGCCTTCATGCCGCTGGGCGGCCCGCTCTTAAACGCGGGGACGGTCACGGCTTGCTTGGGCGGCCGCACCTTGAGCTCCACGCGGCGGTTCCGGGCCCGGCCTTCCTCCGTGGCGTTGCTTGCCACCGGTTCGTCGGGCCCCTTGCCCTCATACGTGACCTGGTCGGGTGCAAGGCCCAGCCCCTCGGCGAGGTACGCTCCGACCGCTGCGGCGCGCTCGTAGGACAGGGCGTGGTTGTCGGGGTACCGATCCTGCAACCTGCTGCTGATAGGCCGCGAATCCGTATGGCCGGTGACCGAGATGTGCTCCGGGCGGACCTTCTTGAGCCGGGCGAGCAGACGGTCCAGTTCCTGCTTGTCCTTCCCGGTCAGTTCCGCGCTGCCGCTTGAGAATCGGGGATGGAGTACGATGTCCGGCACGGGCCGGAGCTCCTCGCGGGTACCGAGCATGATCTCGGTGTTCACCGCCGGCGTCCGGTTGTTCCTGCCCTCGGGCGAATCCGACGTAAGCACGGCTCCCGTATGCAGCTTCCCGCCTTCGTGACCCTCGAGCGGCACCGCCGCGTCGAACGTGAGCGTCCCTTCCCAGTTCGCCGGGACCTCGGCGAAACGGAAGGTCACCGCTCCGCCGGTCTCCTGAGGCTCGCCCACGGTGACAACGGCCGGGGAAGCTCCGGTCGCCGCTCCGTCGGCGGTTCTGCCGGAAAAGGTCACGCTGCCTTTCCGGTACGACGCCCCCTCGGGGAGCATGATCGAAAGCTTGAGGTTGCGCGCCGGCACCACGCCCACATGCATCGGCACCGTATACTCGATGAGTTCCTTCCCGTTGCCCGCGCCCGGAGCGCCGTCTGCAGGCCGCTTCGGCGCCGTGTTGATCTCGATGCCCACTTCGCCGACCTGCTTCGGTTTGAGACCCAGGTGAAAGTCCGCGCGCCAGAGCGTGCCGCCCTGCAGGTCCACGAACTGGGAGAAGTGGTTCCCGGCAACGCGGGTGTTCTCATCGCAGAGCAGGATCTCGTACTTCTCGGGCAGGGTCGCGGTGTCAAGCTGTACCACGTGCGTGCCCGGCTTCACCGCGGCAAAGTGGAACAGGCCCTGCTGGTCCGTCACCACGTAGGTCCCGTCCTCCAGGAAGATCCGGACCTGCGCCAGGCCGGCGCCGGTGCTCCGTTCAGGATCGCCGCACCCGTCTATGACCACGCGGCCCGCGATGGTCGCGGTGCTCCGTAACAGGTCCTCGGTTACCAGCACCTCCGCCGATGCGACATTGGACAGTGCGTTGATCACGTTCATGGCAACGGCGGTGTTGACCGCCTTGCCCGGAGGGGCGCCGGCGCCGATCTCCGACACGTAGCTGATGGCGGCCCGCGCGCCCGGCGCGAGATCACTGATGCTGAAGACCAGACCGCTGCCGTCTGCCGACACGACGGGATCTGCAAAAGGCATCGTGTTCAGCCGCGCGGAGCCCTTGCGAAAGCGGAAGCCCCGAGGCAGCCGGTCGGTGACCGTAACGCCGGGGGAAAGTGCCGCGGCATTGGTGTTCTCCACCTTCAACGTATAGGGAATGAGATCGCCCACCGCGCCGGTGGTCTTGCCGACGGTCTTTATGAGCCAGAGACCGCTGCCGGTCGGGTCAACGGGGATATCGATATGGAGCGCGGGACCGGGGTTCACGATGAACTCCTGTCCGCGCGAACCGGGATCGACCAGGGCAAAGGGCCCGTTCGGCGACCCCTGAATGGTCGCGGTCGAAACGACCGACGGCGCGCGATAGCCGGCGGGCGGGGCGACATCGAAACGGTACCTGCCCGGCTGAATAAAGGGGAAACGGTAGCCGCCGGGGATGAAAGCGTAGGTCCTGCCGCCGCTGTCCACGACGGTCGCGCCGGTGGCAACAGGGTTCGGGAAAGCGCTCACCCCATCGTCGCCGAACACCGTGGCCGGCAAGCCGGTGGCCGTGTTGATCAGGGTCACCGTGGTGTTATCCACGGGAAGACCGGTGACACTGTTGAATACCTGGCCATAGGGATCGACCAGGGCATTGTCGATCCGGCTGTCGGTGCCGTCTGCCGCATCGACATAGGACCCGTCGATGCGGGAGTCCGCCTCGACATTCACGATGCCGTCGCCCGCCACGGCAGGCCCGGGCCCGGTCTGGATAACGCCGGAGAAGACGCCGGTGTTCGGTCCGGTCTCGTACAACCGCACGACTTCCAGATCGCCGGTTGCAATGATCCTGATCGTGACCAGCACCGTTTCAATGACCGTAAAGTCGAGGTTCTGATCAAGGTCCGTGAGGCGGATAAAGAGCGGCTCGCCGCTGTGAAACAGGGCGCCGGGCACGAGCGGGACCGGCGCGCCCAGGTTGATTGGTGCGTTGCTCGGGAACTGGACGGGCCCCGGTAAAGGAAGAAAGGGCCCGCTGTCCGCTCCCGAATCACTGTAGTCCGTGGCAGAGATCGTGGTCGGGCTTGCGGCGGGCGCGGTCGGCGCGTACTGGAGGAATTCAAGCACCGAAGGCGTGCGCGTTGCCACGGTGGTGATCCGCACCGGATTGGAACTGGAAGAGACGCCCGCGCCTCCCACGGTATAGGCCGCCGTGGCCGTATTATCGATAAAGGCGCCCGGCTGCACGGCCCAAAGAGATGAAGACGAAAGAATAAGAAGGAATAAAACCAGGATTGTCATAAATCCCGCTGATGCTGCCAAAGAAAAACAAGCAGCCGCAGAAGCGCGTTCCACGCCCCTGCGGCTGATGAGCGAATTCTTTTCCGCCTGCGGACGCAGCCCGGCCGTGCTGCCCATGCTCCGGGCTGCCGGTCTGACGGCTGCGTCATTGGTGCGGGAAAAGAAATCCATACCGTATCCTGTTCCTTACTGGACCACGACCTGGAACTTGATCACTGCCGATGACGAGAGAGGGATCGTAAGCCCGCTGACCGTCACGGTATTGGCGGCGAAGTTCGCTCCGTCTCCGTCCGCATTCGTGTTGGTCTTACATCCGCCGTTCACCACGATGCCCTCCCCCCCGACGCAGGTGATCGTAACGCCGTCATTGAACTGCGTGTTGAAGGCCAATCTGCCTGCCGCGATCTCAGCAGCAAGGCTGTCGGTGATGGACACATTATCGGCTTGAGAGCCGCTCGCGCCGTTCGTCACGGTAATGGTGTAAGTGATGACAGCTCCGGGGATCATTTTGGGATTGGACGAGCTGAACGGGTCGGAATAGACCACTGCCGTCTTGGTGATCGACAGCGCTGCTGCGGTCACCCGGTAAGCGCTCCGGTCGGACCCCTCACCGTCATACTGCGTGTCACCCGGCACGGGGCCGTTGGCTCCATCGGCAAAGACCACGTCCACGCCGAGCAGACTGTTCGCACCTGCTGTCGCCGAGGTCGCCGCACCTTGACCTGCCGCGCCGCCGTCATGCGTTGTGGCAATAAGAGCGTAGGCTGCGATATCATTGGTGGCCCGGCCTGCCGGGATGTCCGCCACGATGTAGACCGTCGCGGTGGCGTCGGAAACCAGCTCATCTATGAAGATCACAGTGTCCTCCGCCGTCTGATACCCTGCGGTCGCGCCGCTCTCAACAAAAACTCCAACAAGCGTGGCGTTGAAGTTATCCGTCCCGCTGAAAGGATCGGTGACCGTGGCTGACGAGGCGAGGGTGTAGTCCTGCGTCGTGTTGCCGTTGTTCGTCACCCGAAAGGTCAGCACCTGCGAAGTGGAGCTGGGCGCCGTGCTCACATAGCTGCCGTTCGTGGTCGTCACGGTAAGGTTCACCTTGTTGTCCACCACGAAAGTCGCCGTGGGGCCGGTAAGGATCGCCGTCTGCGGCACGCCGCTGGCCTCGTAGTTGACCGTGGCGCTGTTGGTGATCGATATTCCTGAAGCCGTGCCCGCGGCCTCTGCCGACAGCGGGGCAACGACGGCGACGACTGCGACCAGCAGCAGCGCCATTACCCTGTAGATCTTGTTCGTATTCATGTAGTCCCTCCTTTGTGATAATTCACCATTTCGTTCATGTAATTCACTTTGCCGCACCTTTTCTTTCCTTTATTGGTTTTTTTCCGCAATTGCGCCACACCCCTTTCAACGATCAGTTTTATCAAGTCTTGAGAACTTGCTTGCAGAGATAGTCAATAATCTTTTCATTTCACCATGGCCCGGAACGAAACATTGCCTTTGCCTCCCGGAGCCAGCGGTTTGCCCAGGGTCCAGCGGATATGCGTATACTCCGCGGCCGCAGCCCGCCTCGATGCCCCCTTGGCGTCGGTCTTCACCAGTTTGTCCGGGGCAGCATAGCGTTTGCCCTGGTCAACGGAGAATTCGATCTTCATTCCCTGGCCTTCCGCGCTGTTCTCGACATAGACAACGTGCTCGGACACCGGGTTCATTATGACGACATTCTCCGCGGGCTTCTTGTCGACATTCGCATACTGCGTGGTGAATATGACGACATCGCCCGGTATGACCTTGGATGCGGCTGCATCCACCCGTTTCACCTCCTTTTCTCCTTTGGCGTTCGTTGTGGCGACCTCGACCTCTGAGATCAATCTCAGTTCAATGCTCCCTTTTTTCTGCGCTGCTGCGGTCATCGGCAGCAGCAAAACCAGCAGTACCATGCTCACAACCGTTTTTGTCATCATCCTCTGCCCTCCTTGCATGCTCAATTTATATTCACCTCAAAGGTGATGGTCTGGACCGGGGACGCGCTGTTCAGGTCCCCGAGCCTCACCGTCACCGCTCCTGCGGTCGTTGCGTTCACGTCTCCTGCATCGGTATCCGCTGCATCGGTCAGCAGGCTGTTGTTCAACCTGAGCGTTCCTGCCGCAAAGGTCGTATTGACCGGGACCGGGTCCGCGATCACCACTCCCGCTGCCGTGCCGGCTCCGGACACGGTCACGGCGATGGTGTACCGGATTATTGCGCCGGTGACGGGCTGATTGCCGGCGGAGGTCACCACGGCGCTTTTCAAAAGCGTCACCGCTGCGCCGGCAACACGATACGCTGACGCTGCCGAGTGAGCGCCCTCCCTGGCCCCGTCCGAAGGACCGGCTGCATCGGCAAAGACCGCGTCCACGCCGAGCTGGCTGTTCGCGCCTGCTGTCGCCGCGGTCAGCGCACCAAGGCCTGCCGCTCCGCCGGCGTCATGCGCTGCCGCAATAAGAGCATAGGCGGCGATATCATCGGCGGCCTGGCCGGACGGAATGTCCGCCACGATGTAGACCGTTGTGGTGGCATCGGAAATTAGTTCGTCAATGAACATCAGGGTGTCCGCTCCTGCCTGGTATCCCGGTGTTCCGTTGGTCTCAACAAAGACCTGAACATTCGCGCCGTCGAAGTTGTCCGCGCCACCGAAAGGATCAACGGCATTCGCCGCGGCGAGGCTGTAGTCCTGCGTTGCGTTGCCGTTGTTCGTCACCCGAAAGGTCAGCGCCTGCGAAGCGGGACCGGGCGCAACGCTCACATAGCCGCCGTTCGTGGTCGTCACGATAGGATCGATCTTTCGGTCGACCACGAAGCTGGTCACGGCAGTGATCGGGGGCTGGGGGCTGGCATCATAATCGTAGGTGGCGATCGCCTGGCCCGATATGGTCATCCCTGCAGGCGTGCCTGCTGCGCGGGCAGTTCGCTCCGTGATCGCCGCCAGGACAACCAGGGCGAAGAACGCGGTCAGAATATATCGTGTAGTTCTCTTCATAGCAGTCGCTCTTCTGTGCTCCATCAATTGACCATCACCCGGAACTGCACCGTGAACTGCGGGTCCGGGGGTCCGGACGCTCCGTTCAGCACCCCGCCGGGATTGATGCACACGCCTCTGACATTGGCGTCAAAGCTGCCCGTGGGAGTATAGGTAAAGTTGCCGCAAACATTCGGCGGCGCAAGCAGCGCCGGCAGGGGGAACGTGTCGGTATATCTGACGTTTGCCCCGTAGTTGTACGTCAGACCGCAGGGTGGTACCGCGCTGCACGAAAAGGTCACGGGATCGCCCGATCCGGTATCGACGTACATGGTCGTATTGGGCGGGACAGCATCGGTGATGACCGTCGTATTATTGTCCGCCGGGCCCTGGCCGCTGTTGATCACGGTGATGGTGTACAGCATCACCGCGCCCGGAATGGCCTTGGGGTTCACGGCGCCGTTCACGGGGTCGGACACGGTCGCGACGGATTTGAGCACCAGCAGGTTCGGCAAGGGGCTTATCACGGTCAGGGCGGTCTGGCCATAGTCGCTTACCGTCCCTTCCGTGCCCTCGACGCCGGTCACCCGCGCCGTCCAGTTGCCCGCCGGACCGCCCGCGGGAACGGCATACGCATATTCGTACGTCTTGGTGGCCGCGCCGGAGTCTGCGACCTGCGCCATGGCCGCGTTGGCACGCACCGAGCCGGTCGAATCGGTGACGATGATGCTGGCGCCCGTGATGTCGTAGCTCCCGAAAGGATCGCTGATGACGGAGCGGACGTAAACGGTGGTTCCGGTAAGGACCGACGCGAGCGCGCTGCCGCCGCTGTATGCCGCGTCGTAAAACGCGACGCTGTCCACGTTGATGACGTTCCGCGAGGGCAGATGCACGTATGAATTGTTCGTACCGCTCATGGGGTAGACGTACACGTCGCGGCCGTTGGTCCCGGTGTTGTTATAAACAGTAAGGAGCCAGCTGTCGGTTGCCGCGCAGTTCATGGGCAGGTTCCCTGTCAGGTTGAATGCAAACTGTGACGGGGAGCCTGCGGCCGGAAGGCTGAGATTCTGGTTGCCGGACGTGGCAAAGGTGCCCGGGGCGGAAAAACAGGCCAGGCGCGCCTGAACGGTGCGGTTTCGGGTTACGGCCGAGGTATTGGCAAGCCAGAGGTTGACCGTAACGTTGCTCCCCGTGGTGGTGACGCCGCTCGCCAGGGCCGGGTCCAGGGTCCAGGCCTGCGAACCGCCGTTGAGCACCGTTGCCGTGCCGGTCAAGCCGCTCGGCTTGGTGCGCGACAGCTTATACTGCGGCGAGCTGGTGTTGTCGTACAGGTAGAGCTGTTTGTTGCCCGTCTGGAGGATCCCCGATGCAGAAACCGTGATCGTGACGGCGCAGGGCGCGGCGCCCGTGCCGCCCGGGTTCGTGATTGTCGCGCAGTTGTCGATCGTCGTGCCCGCAACTGTGCCGGTCACTATGTCCGCGGCTACGACAAAGACCGCGGTCCCGTTTGCGGATACCGAAGCGTTGGAAACCGAGAATGTCTGTCCCGAGACGATGCTGCAGGACCCCGTGGGACAGCTCACGACATTCAAATTGGTTAATGTCGCAGGAAAGGTGTCGGACACCGAAACGCCCGAGGCTGCCACATTGCCGATCTCTTTGAGCGTGATCGTGTACTGTATGGTCTCATTCGGATCCTGGTCCCCGCCGTTCGGATCGACCCAGGTTTTCGTGGACGTGGACAGGTCGGATGCCTGCGCCGTTGTGGTGTCGGTCACGTCGTAGGTATTCACTACCGGTCCCGCGGAATTGGTAAAGGTGAATGTCGCCCTGATCGTGAGCGCGTCCGTGGTGTTGTTCGCTGCTCCGGACGGGACCGCTGCCGCCGCAAGAATGCAGATCGCCGTTCCCCCCGTCGTATTCAGGGCTCCGGCAATGAGCGCGTCGCCGCCGTCGTAGGTCCCGCTGCAATTGTTGTCCTGGTAGTAGACCACAGCCGGCCAGGCCGGCGCGGCAGGTAAGGTGGTCCTGGCGTTCTGGGCAAAACTCACGCTGCCGCCGCTTCCCGGCGTGAAGGTGTGGGCATAGTAGACCGTGGTTGACGGCGAACTGCTTACGGCCTGCGTCGTCGGTGCGAACGTATTGTCCGGCACATCGCTGAAAACGACGCCGCTGTAGTCGGTGTAGCGCGTGTAGTTGTTGAAAAGGATATAATCGCCCGCCATGACATAGGTGCCGTTGGTGATTCCTTCGTTGAAGTTCACCGACACGAATCTGGCGGGATTGGCCACCTCAGAGATCCGCAGGGACGCCGTCGGCGTATTCGTATAGAGGATGAAGGCCCCGTTAGCGTCCGTGACAGCGAGGTCCAGCGTCCCGGTCGGCGCAGAATCCAGCGCGATCTTCACCGTCACGCCCGGGATCCCCGGTTCCGCGGCGTCTTGGATGCCGTTATTGGCGAGGGCAAAGCCGGCGGCCGCCCCGTCGTCCCGCAATACCATGCCGTTGATGCGGGAGCCGTTGTAAACGCCGAAGTCCTGGTTCACCATATTCGCCAGCGCCGCGACCACGTTGGGCAAGGTGTAGCTGACCGGCGAGGTATAGGTCCAGTCCGCGCCCGGGAAAGACGGATCAAAGGCGTTCGTTGAGGTGCCGCTCAGGACGACGGTGTAGGTTTTGTCGGACGGCACGCTGTTGAAGGTATACACGCCTGTTGCCTGAACAACCGGCGTGACCGACACCGCGGTGGTCAGGTCGCTTGCGAGGAACAGCTTGGCGTAGATGCCGGCCACGTTTGAGCTCACTTCGCCGCCGTTCCTGGTCCCATTGTGGTTCGCGTCGCTGTAGACCATGCCCGATATGCTCACAAAAGGGCCCACCATGACCGGAAGCGCCGCCGGCGTCCCGCCCGGGCCGGTCAGGGGGGTCACTGCCGCGCTGTTGTTGATCACCGTACCGGCCGGCGTCCCGGGAGCAATGGTCACATCGAACACGATGGTGGCGGTGCCGTTCGCAGCCACGGACATGTTCGTAATATTGAGATAACCGGTGTTGTTCGAGCCGGTGCCGGCGAAGGTGGAGCTGTCAATGCCCGAGGAAAAACTCACCACCGAGAAGCCCGTCACGTTCGCTGGTATGTTGTCCGTGACCGTGACCCCGGTTGCAAGCACCCCGGCCGTTTCCTTCACCGAAATGGTGTACCGCAGTACATGGTTCGGGAGTGAGGGGGCTCCGTTCAGATCCACCACGGTCTTGGTTGACGTCGACAAGTCCGGCGCGGTGATCACCGTGGTGGTGTCGGTCACGTCGTAGGTCGAGTTCGCCGGACGGTCCGAATTGGTGAACAAGAACGTGGCCCGGGTGACCAGCGCGTCCGTTGCGCCGATCGCCGCCGCGGCCGGCACGGCAACCCCGGCGAGGATGCAGATCGGGGTCGTTGCAAACGCAGTCAGGGAACCGGCGATCACCGTGTCGACGCCGTCATAGCTCCCGTTGCAATTATTGTCCTGGTAGTAGGCCGCCGCGGCCCAGGCCGGCGCCGCAGGCGCCGTGACCCGGCTGTTCTGGGCAAAGGTCACGGTCCCGCCGCTCCCGGGCAGGAAGGTATGGGCGTAGTAAATGGTGGTCGACGTCAAGGCGTTCTTGGCCTGGCTTGCCGCAAAAGTATTGTCCAGCACGTCGCCGAACAGAATGCCGCTCCTGTCCATGCCGAAGTTGAAGGTCGCGGTAATGGTGCCCGCGGCGGTGTTGACTGCGGTGCCCGTGGCCGTGCCCGGGTTGTAACTGACCATGAGGTTCAAAGCAGGAATGGTCTGCGTGATCCGCGCCGTGCCCGTTTGGAAAGCGTTGGCCCAATCGATGAAGAGCGCGTAATTTCCCGCGGCGTCAGTCGTGGTCGTGTCGATGGGCGCGCAGACTGCGTCGTTGCAGATGCTCACGCTCACCCCGGAGATCCCCGTCTCCGCCGCGTTCTGCACGCCGTCATTGGCGTTGGCGAGACTGCCGTTGAAGCCGTTGTCCCTGATGACCCTGCCGCCGTAGCGCGTGCCGTTGTACACGCCGAAGTTCTGGTTCGGAAGGTTCACGCCTCCCACGGCGATGTTCGACAGCGTATAGTTCAGCGGCTTGGTGAAAACCCACTGATTGTTCGGGAAGGATGGATCATACAGGTTGGCAGTGCCGGTACTGCTCAGGATGATGGTGTAGTTCTGGTATGACGGGACGTTGTTGAAGGTATAGGTGCCCGCGGTGACCGCTACGACCGCAACTGTCGTGGTCAGGTCGTTCGCGCGGAACAGCTTGGCAGAGACGGCGCCGAGTGTGTAGTCTGCTTCACCGCCGTCCTTGACGCCGTTAAACGCCGTGCCGCCGCCGGCGCCGTTATCGCTGAAGACCAAACCCGATACGGTCACCGGAGGACCGATCACCGACACGATCGCTGCAGCGCTGTCGTTATTGGAATTATAGTCGTTGATGCCGCCGGGGACCGTCAAGGTCACCGTATTCGTGAGCTGCGTCCCCGCCGCTGCGGTCACCGTGCCGGTGATGGTGTAGGTCGCGTAGCTGTTCAGAGGCAGCGTGACCGTGGTATTGATAGTGTTGCCGCTCCCCGAGGCGGCCCCGCACGCCGCTCCGCCCGTGCCCGCGCAGGTCCAGTTCACGCCGGTCAAGCCGGCCGGGACCGTGTCGGTTATCGGCACGCCGGCCGCGGTCATGTTCGTGGGCCCGTAGTTTCGCACCTGCAGGGAATAGGTCACCGTTCCGCCCGAGACGACCGTGGGTGAAGCCGCGAGCTTGGTTATGCCCAGATCGAGGTTTGAATTCGGGAGCGGGTCGATCACGAGATTTCTGATCTCATGGATGTTCGTGGAGCCGCCGGTGCTGGCCGCATACCCGATCTTGACCCACCCGTTATTCGGCGGCCCTGACCCGAGCATGAGCCCGTTCAGGACCTGGCTAAGGGCCGAGGTGTAGCCCAGCTGCATATACACGTCGATGCGCATGTCGGTAACGGGATTACTGCCCACCGGGGTTATGAAAATAACAACCTTGCGGTAATCCGCACCGGACTGGTTCGGCCTCATAGGATAGCCGGGAAAGGCGAGCGTTCCGATGGGTGTATTGGTCCCGCCGATGTAGTTGTACGGCAATGCGAGGTTCGAGGGCCCGCGCACCGCCACGCCGTTACAGCGCATGCCGGGCCCCCCGGTGCGCCCCTCCGTGGGACTGGAAAAATTCCCCCATTCATCGATACCCACGCCGAGATAACCGCCCGTGAGTCCGGCATGGATCGGAGCAACGGTCTTTTTATCGTACCCCAGCGAACCTCCCGAAGCGCCGACCACGAAGTTTGACGCGTTGTAGGTCCCGTCAAAGAGATAAACACTGTAGCCGTCAGCGCCGGTCGCTCCACAGGTGGATCCTGTCCCCGCCCCGCCCCAGGTCGCATAATCGAACGAGATCACCACACCTGCCGAGATGTCGAAAGCCGAGTCGAGGAACGCGGATCCGGCCTGATTGCCGGCAACATCGGTGAGCCGCAACCATCCGCTTCCTGCCGGATCAAGGCCGCCGCTTGCGGTCAGGTACGCTGTCCCGCCGATCACCCAGTTGGGCGCCGACACGTTGGTCATGGGCTCGTTGATGATCGCCCCGTTGATGATCGCCGCCGAAGCAAAGCCACAAAGACCCCATCCCAAAAAAGAAACCATTATAAAAATCAAAGATCTCAGAACAGAAAGAAGTCCGGTCTTTAACCCGCCAGGAGCATAATCCCTCTGATTATGCGCGGCGCTGGTAAGGACAACCCTATCGACAGTTCCCATCGAAAATTCTCCCTATCACGGCCGGTACGGGTATAAGAACACCTGCAGGAATTTTGTTAGGAACCGGAACCACAAGCCCGAAAGTAGCATAGTTTTGTTATTATAGCAGTTAGTATTCTTCTTGAGCTTATAATCTATTGTAAATTATACGTTCTCAACTAATTTTTGTCAATAACAAAAATAAAAGCTGACGCAAAGAGCGTGTCCGTTATGCCCAAAAATACAATCAGTTAGGTAAGTTACTGAAAAATTGCCCTGTATTTCATGGATCCAATATTAAAAAGTGGATATTCCTGACATTATTAAGTAAGCGACGCCAGAATCATGAAGGCATGACCGCATAAAAAGCCTGAAGCTGCGGTCTTGGTCTGGGCGGGATGTTCGATAGGGAGAATTTTGACTGGTATGCGGGAGGAGTATGACTGATCGTTTCTTATTCTGAAATGATCCGTTTGCTCGTGAAGGTATAAAAAAGGCGGGACCAATTCGTCCCGCCTTGTACTCTTCTCGAAATCGATACGTGCTGCTTCCTGAAACTACTTCCTTGCCGCAATTCCCTTCTGAATCGCCTTCACCACGCCGTCGCTTCCCGGCTCATTGATCTTGAGCAGCATACCCGTTTTCTCATAGTAGCCGATGAGCGGCGCGGTCTTCTCGTTGTAGACATCGAGCCGCTTGCTGATCGCTTCCACGGTCTCGTCGGCGCGCTGGATCGTGGGGCTGCCACACTTCTTGCACTTGTCGCCCGGGGCCGGAGGATTGCTCTTGATGTTGTAGATCTCCTGGCAGGACGCGTTGGAGCAGGTCCGACGCGTGGTCAACCGGTCGAGGATCACGTCGCGCGGCACTTCGATGCTCGCCACGAGGTCAAGCTTGATATTGAGCTTCTTCATCAAGGCAGCAAGCGAGTCAGCCTGCGAGATGGTCCTCGGAAAGCCGTCGAGCAGGAAGCCCTTCTGGCAATCCGGCTCCTGAAGCCGCTGCTCCATGATGCCCATGATGAGCGAGTCGGGGACCAGGTCGCCTCGGTCCATGAAGCCCTGAGCTTCCTTGCCGAGCGGCGTTCCCGCCTTCACCGCGCCGCGAAGAATATCACCGGTCGAGATCTGCACTGAGCCGTCCAACGCGGTCAACAGTTTTGACACCGTGCCCTTGCCGGCGCCCGGCGCTCCTAACAAAATAATTTTCATGGAAAGAACCTCCTTAAGGTTTGTGGTGGTGTATCAAGTCGGTTATTATCGTATGAACCGCTCTAAAAATCAAGGAAAAAGGTAACTACGCAGTCAAAAACAGGGCGTCTCGCGCAAAGCCGCCAAGCACGCAAAGAAAAACAATGGCAGATGCTTAAGAAAAGCCATAGGTATGGATTCGAAGACATTAACGAAACATTAAAGCATCATTTTGTTTTCATCTATATAATGACAATTACCTTTTTTGCCGGCTTATCCTTTCTTTGCGTGCTTGGCGGCTTTGCGCGAAAATGCCGTTGATGTCGATCTGATAGAACAAATAGGTAAAGGAGCTGAATAGTTGCGAGAAAGGAGCTGTCAGGCGAGGTTGTATTTTTTGAGCTTCTCGTGCAGCGTGGACCGGGATATGCCGAGGATCTTTGCGGTGGTGGTGCGGTTGTCTTTCTCTGCGCGCAATATTTTAAGGATGTATTCCCGCTCCATCTCCGCCAGGGGCCGGTGATTTTCGCCGCCGGCTTGCCGGCCTGCATCGCCGGTCACGCATTCCTCGCCGGTGATCTCCCGCGGCAGGAGATCGACCGGGACCAGTTCGCTGCGCGACAGCACCATGGCCCGCTCGACGATGTTCTTGAGCTCACGAACATTCCCCGGCCAGGGGTAGGCCTGCATGAGTTCCAGCGCCCCGGGAGAGAACCCGGCGACGTTCTGCTTCAATGTGGCGTTGAAATGCTGCACGAAATAGTCGATCAGGACCGGGATGTCTTCGGGGCGCTCGCGCAGCGGCGGCATGGTCACGGGAAATACCTTGAGCCGGTAGTACAGGTCCTCGCGGAAGCGCCCTTCCGCCACGGCCCGCTCAAGGTCCCGGTTGGTCGCCGCGATAACGCGCACATTGACCGCTATGTCCCGCGTGCCTCCCACCCGCTTGAAGCGCTGCGTCTCGAGCACGCGCAGCAGCTTCGGTTGAACGGCCAGCGGCATGTCACCCACCTCGTCGAGCAGCACCGTACCTCCGTCAGCCACCTCGAAGAGGCCCTGCTTCAGCTCCCGCGCGTCCGTGAAAGCCCCCCGCTCGTGGCCGAACATCTCGCTCTCGAGCAGCGTTTCCGAGAGAACGGCGCAGTTGATGTCAAGGAACGGCCGGTCGCCCCGCGAACTTCTGCGATGGATCTCCCGTGCCACCAATTCCTTGCCCGTGCCGCTTTCGCCCAGCAGCAGGGTGGTGGTATCGGCATTCTCGGCCATCAGATCGATCATATGGTGCAGGGTCTGGATCGCCATGGACGTGCCGAGCACCGGGTGGTCCAGCAGATGCCGGTAATAACGGTTCTCGATCCGCAGTTTCCGCGTCTCGACGATCCGGTTGATCAGTGCCGACAGCTCCACGAGCTGGGCTGGCTTGGTGAGATACTGCTCGGCGCCGAGTTTGATCGCCTCGACGGCGTTCCCGATGGACCCCCAGCCGGTCATGACCACGATCGAGGCCCGGCACCCCTGCTCTTTCAGCTGCCGCAGCACATCGAGGCCTCCCATGTCAGGAAGCTTCATGTCGAGCAGGACCACTTCCGGCGCAAAGCTCTCGGCAAGCACAAGCGCCTCCCGCCCGGTCGCTGCATGTACGGCGTCCCAGTTCAGCGATTTGAAGTAATGGAGCAGCGGCAATATTACAGGCCGTTCGTCGTCTATCAGCAGGATCCTCGGCATGCTGCGCGTTCTGCTCCTTTCCTAACGGAATCGCTGATCCGGACAGGCCGGAAACCGGTGGCAATGATGCGGTACCTGATACTATACCAGCCTTTGTGGAGGGTCAACGAAATAAATCGCGGAGGAATTGTCAGGAAATTGGGGAAGGATCAACGAGAATTGTGCTGTATCCAGGCTGTCGAAAGCCGTTGGACGCCCTCTCCACGGAACGTTATACCCGGATCGGCAGGATCACCACGGGCACGCCCTCGCTGTAGAACCTTCTCTGGACCGCGAAGATCGTATAGTTGTGGAATACCGAGGACAGGAACGTTGTTTTCGGGAAGACAAGCTGCCCGCCGAACAGAATGGCATTGGGAAACTTCTCCAGGATTCCGGGTGTCAGGAGGGCGATCTCATCGACCACATCGGTGCCGAAGGAGGAATAGGCGGACGCATAATATCCGTGGCAGCGCATGTAGTTTACGTAGCGGTCCAGTTCCTTTTTCACTTCGATTTTCATGCGCGCTACCTCTTCGATGCCCTTGAAGTTCCCGGCATCGACGGTGCCGACCTGAATAAACACGAAGTTTTTGAAGGTCCCGCCGAAGAGCCGGATGATGCTGAAGAGCGTGTGCAGTCCCAGGCCGTTGAACCCGTTCACCAGCAGGATTGCGGTCTTGTCCTGGGGATCATATTTTACTTTCAGTTCTTTTTCAGTCCCCGCCGCAGGGGGAAGGGAGGGACAGGAGGACTCGGCTACGTTCACCAGCTCATCGAGCCTGTGCAGAAGCTTGTGGGTGTTCCGGTAGTGGCGTTTCGTGAGCAGAGCCAGGCCGACCAGCGTACCCGTCAGCAGGATGGTGATCCAACCGCCTTCGTGGAACTTGATCACCGTTACCGTGCACAGGATGAAGAGGGTAAGTGTCATGCCCACTCCGTTGATGAAGAGCTTCTTTTCCCAGCCGACCTCCTTCCCCCGGACCTGCCACCAGTGGCGCACCATGCCGAGCTGTGACAGAAAGAACGTGATGAATACGTTGATGCTGTAGAGGACCACGAGATATTTTACCGAACCGTTGGTCAGCACCATGGTGACCAGCGCGGCGCCGCCCATCAGCAAAATGCCCTTCTGGGTCACCAGTCGGTCCGAAAGCATGGCGAACTTGGTCGGGAACCAGCGGTCGAGCGCCATGTTCGAAAGCACGCGCGGACCGTCCAGAAAGCCGGCCTGGGCAGCGATGAACAGGAGCGCCGCCTCCGAAAGCAGCGTGATGAGAACAAACACCGTGCCTGATCTGCCCCAGTCCTGCGTAATGGTCTCGAACAGAACCGCGTTCAGGGTTTTGCCGGACTGCGGCACGACACGATACAGAAGATAGGCGATCATCAGGCCCATCACCGTGATGGCAAGGGATATCGCCATATAGCGCATGGTGCGTTTGCCGGTCACGACCTTGGGTTCCCGCAGGATGGGCAGGCCGTTGCTCACCGCTTCGATGCCGGTGTAGGTTCCCGCGCCCATGCTGTAGGCGCGCAGGATGAGCAGCAGCATTCCCCCGATTCCGAGTTCCGCCTGCGACTGGATCACGTCAGCCCTGGTCGCGGCAGCGATCTCACCGAAACGCCCCAGATTCGAGATCACGGCATAGCCGATAATGAACGCATGGGTTATGACGAACGTAAGGAAGATCGGCACAAGGGGGAGGACCGACTCCTTGACCCCGCGCATGTTCATGACCGTGAGGAGCAGGACACCGACGATCGAGAACGTGAGCTTGTATGGCAGCCATTCCGGCGGGATGAAGCTGAACAGGGCGTCGGCGCCGCTGGCCACGGAGATCGTGATCGTGAGAACGTAGTCGATCAGGAGCGCGGAACCGGAGATCATGCCGACGGTCGGAGAGAGCAGCTTGCTAGCAACCAGATACCCTCCTCCTCCCGTGGGGAATAGCTCGATGATCTGCGAGTAGCTCGCCGCTATGATGAATACGGTGATGCCGGACATGAGCGCAACGAAGACGCTGAGATAAACGTGTCCTTTAAAAGCAAGAAAGGCTTCTTCCGGACCGTAGCAGGATGACGAGAGCCCGTCCGCTCCGAGTCCGACCCAGGCAAAGAACGCGATAAGGGCGAGTTTATGGAAAATTGACGAGTCTTCGATGTTATGCTTCCCGCCGAAGATGAGGGTTTTTACTCTCTTGAGGAGTGAAGGTTTGTGCTGTTGGTCCATGAATCAGGGTTCTCCTTATGATTCCGGTTCGTATTTCAGGCGATATCCAATACCAGGCTCGTTCATGAGAAACCGGGGGCGGGCGGGATCGTTTTCCAGTTTATGCCTGAGCTGCGTCATGTACACCCGAAGATACTGGACCTCATTCACATGCGCTGCCCCCCACACTTCGGTCAACAATTGACGGTGGGTGATCACCTTTCCCGCGTGCCGGATCAGGGTAGTCAACAGTTTGTACTCGATGGGAGTAAGATGGACCTCTTTGTTGTCGAGGAAAACCTGCCGCTGGGCGAGATCGACGCGCAGGTTGTACAGCGAGAAGACAGGCTCCTGCCGACCCGACCGCTGACGGAGAGCGTGACGCAGAGCCACGCGGATCCGGGCAAGCAGTTCGCTCGCACTGAACGGTTTGGTCAAATAATCGTCCGCGCCCGCATCAAGCGCCTTTACCTTGTCCATTTCCTGTTCACGGGCTGAGATGATGATGATCGGCGTTTGGGTCCACTCACGAAGCCGCGTGGTCACCTCGAGTCCGTCCATATCAGGCAGACCCAGATCGAGGAGCACGACATCGGGGTTGCGCGAGGCGGCCTGCAGGAGCCCCTCGCCGCCCGTTTCCGTCTCAACCAGCCGGTATCCCTTGCTTTGGAGCGTGATCCGCAGGAACCGCCGCATCTGCGGCTCGTCTTCGATCAGGAGTATGAGTTCTTTGTCGTCAATCATGATTTAGTACCAACGTCGGTTATGCGTGAAAGCGTAAATGGGTAGATGCGGCAGTGGCATCACCGCTTATACGCATACACTCATTCACGCGTTCACGTTTCTTCTTCCTGCTTCGGCGCCGGAGGCAGTCCTGCCGCGGACAGCGTGAAACGAAACACCGCGCCGCCGCCTTCGCGATTCTCCGCCCATATTTTACCGCCGTGAGCGTTGATGATGGTGCGGCAAATAGCGAGCCCCAGGCCCACGCCGCCGCCCGCGCCGCGGCCGCGCACGAATTTATCGAAGATGCGCTCCTCGTCGCCAGGCACAAGGCCGGGACCGCGGTCCGCGAGCTCGATGGTCACGGTATAAAACGACTCCGACGCAGACAGCTCCAGCGGCGTCCCCCTGGGTGAATATTTTATGGCATTGTCGAACAAATTCATAAAGACCTGTTCGAGCAGCAGGCTGTCAAAGGGAATGAGCGGCAGGTTTCCCCGGAGGTTCACTTTTAAGGGATGATCGTTCAGGCGCTCTCCGAGACGGTTCAGCACCGCGCCCACGATCTCCTCAAGGGGCTGCCACTCTTTATTCACGGTTATGGCGCCGGATTCAAGGCGTGTCATGTCGAGTACGTTCTTCATGATCCGGTTCAAATGATCGGCCTCTTCCTGGATGGTCTGCAAAAGTTCCAGGCGGTTCTGCCTGTCGAGCGCGATGTCATTCTGCAGCAGAGTCGTAGCGGCGCCGGTGATCGCCGACAGAGGAGTGCGGAGATCGTGTGAAATAGAGCTGAGGAGGGTATTGCGAAGACTTTCAGTTTCCGCTTTTAAGAGCGCGTTTTGCGTGGCCGCCGCGAGAAAAGAGCGTTCCAGCGCGATTGCGGCCTGGTTCGCAAAACCTTCGAGATAATGCAGCTGTTCCGGCTCGAAGGCATCACCGGTCGTTCGCGGCTCGATACCGACTACTCCCACCGGACCGCCCGAGGCGATCAGCGGAAGGTACAGGGCCCTTGCGCCCGGCAGGGTGTCCGTGCTCAGCCCGGCAGGCTGGCGGTGCTCGTACACCCATTGTGCAACGCTCAATTCCTGCTGATCAGGGGTAAACACCGAGGGACCGCTTACGGAGATGGCCAGACGGTTCTGCTCATCGGGGACGAGGATCACGACCTGACTGTCGAATACTTCGCCGATATGTTTTATCGCAAGTTCGCTCAAACGTTCCGTGCCCCGCTCGCGCACGAGGTCGCGGCTTAAATTGTAGAGTGCGGCGGTCCTGCGCTCGCGCATGCGCGCAGCTTCCGCCTGCTGCCGGACCCGCAGCGTAAGCCTGCTGATGACGACGGATATGATGAACATGACGATGAAGGTGACGACATGTCTGATGTCGTTCACCGCAAACGTATTATAAGGCGGGACAAAAAAGAAATCGAAGGCGGCAATGCTCGCAAGAGTGGCGAACAAAGCGGGCCACGTACTGGTGCGGCTCGCGGTGATGACGATACCCAGGAGATATACCATGACCAGATCGACGGACTCGAAGTAGGAGGACATAAGCGCGGCAACGCCCGTGCACAGAGAGACAACGAGGACGCTCCATATCCATTCCCTTTTGCGCGCTGCACGCGTTCGGGTTTTCGGCTCTGGGTGCAGATGCGGCTCCAGGGCGTCGCCGCTGATCACATAGACATCGATGTCGCCGCTGGACCGCACGATGTCGTCCAAAGGGGATCCAAAAAGCTTGTCCTTCCAGCGGGCATGGGTCGGTTTGCCGATAATGATCCTGCTTACGTTCCTGCTGCGCGCGTAGGTTATGACCTCTTCGCTCATCCGCTGGCCGCTTAATACCACGGTTTCCGCGCCGAGACTCTCCGCAAGCCGCATGTGGTCGCCCAGCCGTTTTATATCGCTTGCTGAAGCCCGGACCCGGGACGGTGCCTCCACATGAACGGCGATCCATTCGGCCCGCAGGCCGGCGGCCAGTCTCCTGGCAGCGTGGATCAGGCGGATCGAGCGGGGATTATGGCCCACACAGACCAGGATGCGTTCGCCGGCGGGCCAGATATTTTTGATCCCCTTGTCCTGGCGGTAGTCCTGCATCTGCTCGTCGACGCGGTCGGCAGTGCGCCTGAGCGCAAGCTCCCGGAGAGCGATCAGGTTGCCTTTGCGGAAAAAGTTCTCAACGGCCGCGGCGGCCTGTTCGGGCATATACACTTTGCCTTCCCGCAAACGCTGAAGCAGGTCGTCGGGCGGCAGGTCGATGAGCTCGATCTCGTCGGCGCGGTCGAGGAGAAGGTCGGGGATTGTTTCTCGCACGTTGACGCCGGTTATCTGGGCGACGACGTCGTTCAGGCTCTCTAGATGCTGCACATTCACGGTAGTGTAGACGGAAATGCCCTCCCCGAGCAGTTCATAGACGTCCTGCCAGCGCTTCTTATGGCGTGAACCGGGGGCGTTCGTGTGGGCAAGTTCGTCAACAAGCATGATAGCGGGCTTGCGGCGAAGTGCACTGTCGAGATCGAACTCCTTCAGGAGGGCGCCGCGATACTCGACGCTCCTGCGGGGCAGGACTTCCAGGCCATCGAGGAGCGCCTCGGTCTCTGCACGGCCGTGGGTCTCGACAAGGCCGGCCACGATTTCCACGCCCTCGCGTTTCTTCTGGCGTGCGGCTTCGAGCATGGCATAGGTTTTTCCCACACCGGGCGCAGCGCCGAAGAATATCTTCAGCTGGCCTTCGCGGCTTCGTTCGGTTTCTCTGCGCACCTTGTCAAGAAGCTGATCGGGATCGGGCCTGCGTTCTTCCATTTGTTGGCTGACTCCTGGTTGCTGATCTGCAGCCTAAGCATACCTATACATATTTTCGCATTTTTTCCGCGTCACGGGTGAATATTTTTTTCAAGCACTGCGATTATTTACATTTCTCTCCCTCTACTGCTGTCCATCGAGCGTTAGGTTCAACTCAAGAACATTGACAACCGGCTCGCCAATCACACCGAGCCAGCGTCCCTGTGTATGCCTTGCGATCAAAACGCGAAGACTGGTTTGATCGAGACCTCGGGTCTTTGCAACCCGATTTACCTGATATTCCGCCGCAGCCTGGCTGATATGCGGATCGAGACCGCTTGCCGAAGCAGTGACCAGGTCAACCGGGACCGCCGCCTTATTGCCCGGATCAGCGTCGCGCAGGGCCTGAATCCGAAATTGGACATTCGTCATGAGGGACGGATTGTTCTGGCCGAGATTCGATCCGGACGAAGCGCCGCCATTATAGGGACAGGGAGTTGTAGCCGACAGCCGTCCCCAGAAGTACTTCGGGTCGTCGAACTGCTGGCCGAGAAGCTTTGACCCGACGGCTTTGCTGTCCTTCGTGATTATGCTACCATTTGCCTGGCTTGGGAAAAATGCCTGGGCAAGCCCGGTCACCACCAGGGGGTACAAGAACCCTGTAAGGATGGTAAAGAGTAAGAGGGACATGAGAGCGTTGCGGATCATGGTGAGCATGAGTTCTCCTTTCAGTACGATACCACCCCTCACCTCTCCCACCGGGGGAGAGGGGGACAAATCGTTTCCTCTCCCTTGATGGGAGGGGTTAGGGGAGGGTGACATTTTAAACAATATGGATCGCCGTTATCAACATATCGATCAGCTTGATCCCGATGAACGGGACGATCAGGCCTCCGCCTCCGTAGATCAAAGCGTTGTTTCGCAGGACCACCGACGCTCCAAGAGGCCGGTATTTCACGCCGCGCAGCGCCAGGGGGACCAGGAAGATGATGATCAGCGCGTTAAAGATCACCGCCGACAGTACTGCGCTTTCCGGCGAGGCCAAACCCATGATATTAAGCGCTCCGAGCTCCGGATAGATGGATAGGAACGCCGCAGGCAGAATCGCGAAATATTTCGCCACGTCATTGGCGATGCTGAAGGTCGTAAGCGTGCCGCGGGTCATCAGAAGCTGCTTGCCGATCTCGACGATCTGGATGAGCTTGGTCGGATTCGAGTCGAGATCCACGAGATTGCCTGCCTCCTTTGCCGCCTGAGTGCCGGTGTGCATGGCCACGGCCACGTCCGCCTGGGCAAGCGCCGGCGCGTCGTTCGTGCCGTCGCCGGTCATGGCAACAAGCCTGCCGCCTTTCTGGTATTCACGGATGAGCTTCAATTTCGCTTCGGGGGTCGCCTCGGCCAGAAAATCATCGACCCCCGCCTCGGCAGCGACCGCAGCCGCGGTCAGGGGATTGTCGCCGGTGATCATAATGGTCTTGATCCCCATCCTGCGCATCTCGGCGAAGCGTTCCTTGATCCCGCCTTTCACGATGTCGTTCAACCGGATGACGCCGAGCACTTTGCTCCCCTCAGCGACCACGAGCGGTGTCGCGCCCTGTTTGGCAACGTCGCTCACGAGGGAGCGCACGTCGGGAGGGAAGGCCCCGCCCATTTTCCGGACGTATGTTTCCACCGTGTCCGCTGCGCCTTTACGGATCTCACGGTTGTCAAGGTTTACTCCGCTCATCCGGGTCTGGGCAGTGAACGGGACAAATACCGCCTTGATGCTTTGCATGTCCCGGGCGCGGAGGCCGTACTTTTCTTTCGCCAGGATTACGATGCTCCGCCCCTCCGGCGTTTCGTCAGCCAGTGAAGCGAGCTGCGCCGCATCTGCCAGAAGGCTCACCGGCACTCCCGGTGCGGGAATAAACTCCGTGGCCTGCCGGTTTCCGAGGGTGATCGTGCCGGTCTTATCCAGGAGCAGCACGTCAACGTCTCCGGCTGCTTCCACCGCCCGGCCCGACAGGGCGATCACATTTGCCTGGATCATCCGGTCCATGCCCGCAATGCCGATGGCCGAGAGCAGCCCGCCGATCGTGGTCGGGATAAGACAGACGAGCAGCGCCACGAGCACGGTGATCGTGATGGGACTCCCCTGCCCCGCGGCTTTTACGCTGAAGAGCGAGTAAGGGAGCAGGGTCATGCACACCAGCAGGAAGAGAATCGTCATGCCCGCGAGCAGGATATCGAGGGCGATCTCGTTCGGCGTCTTCTGCCGTTTCGCGCCTTCCACCATGCTGATCATCCGGTCGAGGAACGTCTCCCCCGGACTTGTCGTGATCCTCACCACGAGCCAGTCGGACATAACGGTGGTGCCGCCCGTGACCGCGCTCCGGTCTCCGCCGCTTTCGCGGATCACCGGTGCGCTTTCGCCGGTCACGGCGCTTTCATTCACTGAGGCCACACCCTCGATGATCTCGCCGTCCATGGGAATGATATCGCCCGCTTCCACGAGCACGACATCATCTTTTTTTAGCTGTGACGAGGCTATCAGCGTAATTTCCGCATCGGGCGATGCCTTCGCAAGCCGCTTGGCTTTGACCTCGCGCCGCGTCTGGCGGAGGGATTCGGCCTGGGCCTTGCCGCGGCCTTCGGCCATGGACTCCGCAAAATTGGCGAAGAGCACAGTTATCCAGAGCCAGATGGAGATTTGAAGAATAAAGGAAGGGGATGCCTCCCCTTTGCCCGTCAGTACGGCGTGGACGAAGAGGAGGGTCGTAAGAATGCTCCCTATTTCCACGACAAACATGACCGGGTTCTTGATCTGGCGTGCCGGATTCAGCTTTCGGAACGAATCCCATAATGCTTTTTTGGCGATCGCCGGATCAAAGAGAGAGCGTTTTTTCGACTTACTGCTCATTACCATTCCTCCTGTTTTAAACAAAACCTGCCACGAAGACTCGAAGGCACGAAGGTTTAAGATCAATACTCAAAATAAGTTTTTGTATCTGCCTTTCTTCGCGTCTTAGTGCCTTCGTGGCTGATTTATGTTTATCTCGCCGCCATCAACTGTTCAGCGATCGGCCCGAGCGCCCAGGCCGGCATGAACGATAAAGCGCCGACGATCACGATGACCCCGATCAAAAGCGCTATGAATAATGGTGTATGGGTCGGCAGCGTTCCCAGACTTGCCGGCACCTGCTTCTTTCTCGCCAATGACCCGGCTATGGCAAGCACCGCGATGATCACCCAGAATCGTCCGATGAACATGGCGATGCCGAGTGTTGTATTATAAAAAACCGTATTAACGGACAAGCCCGCAAAGGCGCTGCCGTTGTTGTTCGCGGCGGAAGAAAAAGCATACAAGACCTCGGTGAATCCGTGTGGACCGGGATTTGCGATCCCCGCAGTTCCCGCCTTCACGGAAACACCGATTGCCGTCCCGATCTTGACAAGGGCATTAACGATCAGGATCACGAGCACGGCCATCTTCATCTCGAACATCTCGATCTTTTTGCCCAGATATTCCGGAGTGCGACCCACCATAAGACCGGCGATGAAGACCGTGATAATGGCCATGATCAGCATGCCGTAGAGTCCCGAGCCGACGCCTCCGAAGACAACCTCTCCCAGCTGCATCAGTGCCAGAAGGGAGAGGCCGCCCAGGGGCGTGTAGGAGTCGTGCATGGAATTGACCGACCCGTTCGATGCCGCCGTGGTGGCGGTAGCCCAGATCGCGGAGCTCACGATCCCGAAGCGCGCTTCTTTGCCCTCCATATTGCCGCCGGTCTGAAGAGCGCCCGCAGTTTGATCGACGCCCAGGGATGCGAAACGCGGATTACCGCCCTGCTCGCTCCAGGTGCATAGGATCATGAGCGCAACAAGAACGATCACCATCGCCGAAAGGAGCGCCCACCCCTGGCGAGGATCTCCCACCATCGTGCCGAAGGTGATACAGAGCGCCGCGGGTATCAGGAGGATCGCCAGCATTTCAAGAAAATTGGAGAACGCCGTCGGGTTCTCGAAGGGATGGGCGGAATTGACGTTGAAGAACCCGCCTCCGTTCGTTCCGAGCTGCTTGATGGCGATCTGTGAAGCAACGGGGCCTAAGGGTATGACCTGCTCTTTCATGAGCAGACCACCCCTCACCCCGGCCCTCGCCCCCTGAGGGGCGAGGGAGTCAGTAACTTCCTCTCCCCTTCCGGGAGAGGATTGAGGTGAGGGGGGGTAGGTGATCGGTTGAATAAGCGAGACGGTCTTATATTCACTGAACGTCTGTACTACGCCTTGCGACACCAGCAGCAGCGAATAAGCCAGCGCAAGCGGCATCAGGATATAAAGCGTAGAGCGGGTCAGATCAAACCAGAAATTACCAATGGTGTCGCTGGAATTTCTTTTGAACCCGCGGATCAAGGCCACGAGCACCGCCATTCCCGCTGCCGCCGAGACAAAGTTCTGCACTCCCAGTCCGGCCATCTGGGTGAGGTAGCTCATCGTTGTTTCGCCGCCGTACCCCTGCCAGTTGGTGTTCGTGATAAAACTGACAGCTGTATTAAAGGAAGAATCCGGGGAAACTGCCGGGAACTTTTGCGGGTTCAACGGGAGCCACCCCTGCACTCGCTGCAGGAGATAGAGGAAGAACACGCCCGCTCCGCTGAAAAGAAGCACGGCGCCTGCGTACTTTTTCCAGCTCATTTCCTCATCAGGATTGATATTGCAGATCCGGTAGATGAGACGTTCGGCAGGCCCGAGCACGCGGTCCAGGCCCGAAGGCTGTGCTTCGTAAACCTGCGCCATGTAAACCCCCAGCGGTTTTGCGAGGAGCAGCAAGACGCTTACATAGCAAACTATTTGCAGAATATCGTTGCCGGTCATGAGAAGGCCTCCGGTTTAAGCAGTGCTGTCACGAGATAAACCAGCGAAACGGCGGCGAGAATGCCGCCTACCCGGGAGAATAGTGTCATAGCTCCCGCCTAAACGCGCTCAATGAGCTTCACGAACAACCAACTGACGGCGAAGAGCGCGATGCAGCTCCCAAGATAGACCATGTCCATTGGCCACCCCCTTTACGTGGTTATATATAAGCATACCCTGGATAAAATTACTGCTAAGATTGCCTGCAAATGCATTAAAACTTCATAAAGACGCATTTTGACAAAGAGGTCCGGAAGTGATGGCATTACTCGTGCAAAAACACGGGCGGGAGGGTTGTAAGCGGCGCACGAGAAGATCAGTGCGATAGTTGTCTATCGGCGGCACAAAAAAAGCAGAACCCCTTCATGGGGATTCCGGTGTTGCTTATGTGTTAACCCCTGTCTTAGAGGTCGTGGTACAGGAAGAACGCATGCGGATGGGCCGGAATGCTACCGGAGACCGCAATTGTTAAAATGATCCGAGTACTTTTTATCAGTGACCATGATGTGGTCCTGAAGCCACTCCTTCAGATAGTTCAGTACTTCCAGGGTGAGGACGAATTCCTTGCCATCCACGCGTGCCTTGAGGTCGGCCGCTTTCTCGGTGAACCGGTCATGCTCTGTTTTGTGGCTTGCATGACCGGGATACTTAAAGAGTCGCATATATTTATCCTCAGTGCCGAAATGGACCCCCGCATAGTTGACCATGTCGGAAATGATCCGTCCCTGCGCCTCCTTTCCCCGTCCAGAGATCAACGCGTCATGAAGCGCGTTGATCATGCCCACCAGCTTTTTATGCTGCTCGTCTATTTCCTTCACCTTCACGCTGAGATCATCCGACCAGTTCAGATACAACATGTGCTCTCCTCCTCGATAGTTCGGCAGATTTCCCCGCCTGCATCCTTCGATGGCTCCGGGCGAGGCTGCCCCCGCGTATTCGCCTTTGCAGGCTCCGTTGTGAGCGGTCGATCACGAACAAGTGGATATTGGCAAGCCTCGCATCAACCTTGCTCTTTCCGGGTGTTGATGTTTCTCTTCATTTTAACGTACTCCGCCAGCACGATACTGTCCTTGAGGTCCTCATGCGTGGGGATTCTCACGAAAGCATGCTTCAACTCCTGCTCGTCCTTGCAGCAGCTTTCAAAAAGATACCGCTCTTCATGCCGGCTCACTTTCCAGCCACACCAGGCGCTCCCGCACAAGCTTCCGGCCCAGGCTGCATACTGCGTTGTTCGCCGGATCTTCCTGCACAGCTCCGGGCATTATGATCTCACGTAAAGAAAGGAGGACATACCCGTGACAAAAAACCGGGACCCCATTACTGAGGTCCCGGTCGTGTTAGGCTGCTCAAAGCGATCCTAGATATCGTAGTACAGGAAAAACTCGTACGGATGCGGCCGGAGACGGAGCGCGTCCACTTCCTTGGTCCGCTTGTACTGGATATGCATCTCGATGGCGTCCTTGGTAAAGACGTCGCCCTTCAGCAGGAAAGCATGGTCTGCTTCGAGGTTGTCCAGGGCCTCTTCGAGCGAACCCGGCATGGAGGGTACGCTTGCCAGTTCTTCGGGAGCCATATCGTAAATATCCTTGTCCAGCGGCTGGCCCGGATCGATCTTGTTCTCGATGCCGTCGAGGCCGGCCATCAGCATGGCGGCGAAAGCCATGTAGGGGTTGCAGGACGGGTCGGGGAAACGGACCTCGACTCTCTTTGTCTTGGGGTTCGCGCTGTACATGGGGATGCGGATCGAGGCCGAGCGGTTCCGGCTGGAGTAGGCCAGATTCACCGGCGCTTCGAAGCCCGGGGTCAAACGCTTGTAGGAATTCATCGTCGGGTTGGTGAACGCGGCGATCGTTTTCGCATGCTTCAGGATGCCGCCGATGTAGTGGAGCGCCATCTGGGACATGCCGGCATACTGGTCGCCGTGGAACAACGGCTTGCCGCCTTTCCATATGGACTGGTGACAGTGCATGCCCGAGCCGTTGTCGCCGAAGATCGGCTTCGGCATGAAGGTCACGGTCTTGTTATTCCGCTTGGCCACGTTCTTGATGACGTACTTGAACATCATAACCTGGTCGGCGCACTTGACCAGGTTGCTGAACCGGATGTCGATCTCGGCCTGTCCCGCGGTCGCCACTTCATGATGCTGACGCTCGACGTAGATGCCGACCTTCTGCATTTCCGCCACCATCTCGGAGCGGATGTCCTCCTGGGAATCGATGGGCGGCACCGGGAAGTATCCTTCCTTGTGCCGCGGCTTGTAGCCCAGGTTCGGGTTCTCAACGCGGCCCGAATTCCAGATGCCTTCGGAGCTGTCTATATGATAGTAGCCTTCATGGGAATTCTGGTCGAAGCGGACATCGTCGAAGATGAAGAATTCCGGCTCGGGGCCGAAGAAGGCGGTGTCGCCGATGCCGGTGGACTTGAGATAGGCCTCTGCTTTCTGGGCGATGAAGCGCGGGTCGCGGGAATAGCGCTCCTTGGTGATGGGATCAACGATATTGCAGATGAGCGAAAGCGTCGCATACTTGGTGAAGGGGTCCATCACCGCGGTTTCCGGGTCAGGTACGACCAGCATGTCGCTCGTGTGGATGGACTGCCAGCCGCGGATGCTCGAGCCGTCGAATCCAAGGCCTTCCTCGAAGATCGCCTCGGTCAGTTCGTCCACGGGCACGGAAAAGTGCTGCCACAGCCCCGGAAAATCCATGAATTTGAAATCCACCATCATTGCCTTGTTCTCTTTTGCCATCGCAACTACATCTTTGGGTTTCATTGTAGCCTCCTGTTTAAGAATAAAATTAAATTTTCAAATTCCAAATCCCAAATAAGCTCCAATCTTCAAATTCGAAAAAACAAACTGTTTTGAATTCTGTACTTTGCATTTTGGGATTTATTTGTAATTTGGTGCTTGGGCATTTGGTGCTTGTCGTTAAATAGCTGCTTCCCCGCGCTCGCCGGTGCGGATCCGGATCACTTCTTCCACGGTCGTGACGAAGATCTTGCCGTCGCCGATACGACCGGTCTTGGCGGCAGCCTCGATGGTCTCGATGATCTTCGGCACGAGCGAATCAGCGGCGATCACCTCGAGCTTCACTTTCGGCAGAAAATCGACAACATACTCCGCGCCGCGATACAGCTCGGTATGGCCCTTTTGTCTTCCGAAACCCTTCACCTCGGTCACGGTTATACCCTGAACGCCGATGGCATTCAGCGCGTCCTTAACCTCGTCGAGCTTAAATGGTTTGATAACAGCTTCGATTTTCTTCATACCAAACCTCCTGTAGGTGCTCTAAAGCAATTTCAATGCTAACTCATAATGTATGAATTTTCAGCAAGTTAATACTCGGGAATATGGCGGCGAATGCATCATATTTAATCAGATGCCCAAATCATAGGCATAGGCAGGCTATTGTTTGACCTTCTCGTTTTTTCTGCTCTTCTCCTGACGTTCGATCTTCTCGCCCTCCTGGAGGAACTTGGCGGAAATATCCCGCTCAATGTCGTTCTTCAACTGGTCCATGGAAACGTACTGGCCCTGCTTAAGCTCCTGGAGCTTGGAGGCAATGTCACGATAGTCCCGGTCGGCGTTGTATACTTCCTGGAACTCGGCGAGCGCGGCCTCAACATCGCCCGACCCCTGGTAGGCGAGACCGAGGTCGTAATGCATATCGATGCGTTCTTCCGCGTTTCCGCTGTACGTCATGGAATAGTTCAATGCATTATTTATCTCCGTGATCGCTCTCTCATAGTCACCCTGTTCCATGTAGCAGAGCCCGAGCAGATAGCGGCTTTGAACGAATTTCGACTCTCCCTCGGGCGTCAGAATGAACTCGGCAATGGCATCGTCAAGGAGCCCCATTTCCTTATAGGAAACGCCGAGATTATAGTGCGTATCAACATCATGCCGTTCTTCCTGCGCCTCAACGCCCTTTTTGAAATCCTCAAAAATATCATCCAGGGTCTGGTCCTCGGCCGCTGCAGGCTGCGATGCGACTGAAACGGTGTTCAACTCGTCCCTGAGCTCGGCCGCAAGATCGAAGAAATCGCCGGCTGGTGGCGCCTGTTTCGGGGCGGCCGCCGGCGCTGCCATCTTGCTCAGCTCTTCGCCGAGATCGAAATAATCCTCATCTGCGGAAGCGGCCGGCGGTACCGGCGCTTTCGGCGGCGCAGGCGGCGCTGTTCGCCAGTCATCCCTGGACACGGACTGCTTCAGGTACTGCTCCTGCAGCGGAGCAGCAGGAGCGTACTTCGGGGACGACGTTTTCGGAAGCGGCGGCGCAGCTTCTCTCGGCGGCGCCGGTTTCGGCATTTTTACCTGGGGGGGAGCAACGGGTGCGGGTCGCTTCGGCGGAGCCGGCTTGTGCAGCGTCTGGATCTCCTGCATCAGGTTCCTGACCGCCTCGTCATCGGACTCGCTCGATGCGAGCTCGCCGTCAAGCGATCCTGACGGCATGAACTCCTCAAGGTCCTCGACCGCTTCGGCCAGCTTCGTAAACTCCTGGGACTCCTCGGCCTCGCGCGAGATCTCGGTCAGCCGCGCGATGGCCCGCATATCGCTGGGATTAAACTGGATGATCTTGGCGTAATGCTTCTTCGCCTCATTGAACAGTCCCTGCTGATAGTAGAACTCCGCCTCGGCCCAGACCTCGCTGATATCGAAGTCCGCGAGCTCCCCTGCTTCCTGGGGTTCAGCAACTTCCGGCTCAGGCCGTTCTTCCTCGTACGGCGGTTCCTCTTCCTCAACAGGAGGTGCGGAAAACTCCTCATCCAGGGACGGTTCAGGCTCCGGCCGCTCCATCGGTGGCTTTTCACGCCGCGGAGCAATACCCGGAAAGTACTCGGTCCGGAGCGACTTTGATGGTGGTTGCTCAACAACGGGCTGTTCCACGGCCGGGGCTTCTGCATAGGGCAGGGCCTCATCCGGAACAAACTCGGTCATGAACTGGTCGACCGGCTCAGGCGCTCCCAGCTCGATCGCCTCGCCGGGCGCTTCAGTGAGGCCGCTCAGATCAAGGTCTCCATGTTCAAAAACCGGCGCTGCCTCTTCCTCGGCTGCGCCAGGCTGGAACGCCGCTTCTTCGGTCATCAAACCGTCGGCAAAGGCCGGCGGGGGCATCTCCACAGCTTCTGCGGCAGCCGCCGGAGCAAGGCCAAGGCGGGATCGTATGGCCGGGTTTTCCGGGAACGTCTCCAGTGCGGCACGGAGCGACATCTCAGCCCGCTCGGACATGCCCGCGCGGTCGTAAATCGCCGCTAGCGCCAGTACATGCTCAACAGCCTTCCCGGCATTGCCCCCGTCCTGGTAAAGATCGCGCAGCCGCGCATGGACCTGCGGGCTGTCCGGGAACCGTCCTGACAGCTCTTCGAGCTGCTCGATCGCCTTTACAGCAAGACCGTATTTTATGAGCACTTCCACTTCCGTGAAAGCCTCGCTCAGCGCTGGGGGCTCTTCGAATGCGGATGGTTTTGACGCTGCAGGCTGCTTTGGCGTTGTGGACTGCTTTGGCGCTGCGGGTGCCTCACGTGCCGGCGGCGCAGCAGGCATTTCGATCTCAGGAGCAGCAGGCTCCTGCATGCTTTCGAGGCGGCTCCGCGCTGCGGCATGCGTCGGCACCAGCTCGACAGCCCGGCCGAGAACCTGTTTGCCGCCATCCCGGTCGCCGTCCTCGATCAGGATTTCAGCTGCCTCCACAAACTCGTCGGCCGCCCGGTCCGGTTTTCCGGTATTCTGATAGAATTCGGAAAGTTTGAGGCGGCCGTCAATGCTGCGGGGGGCTTCTGCGACAAAGCCCTTCAGGAGCTCCTCGGCTGCATCGAGCTCCTTGCTCTCAATGCGGGCGGCCGCTATTGCCCACGCTTCGGCCAGCGCTTGGTCGAAATCTTTTTTTGCGAGATAGCTGCGGTAGAGCTTTTCGCGCAGATCGATCCGTCCGGGGTCCTGGGTCAGCAGCTTTTTATAGATCTCCTCGGCGTCGGCATCGCGTCCGGCTTTGGAAAGGGCGTCAAGATACAGCTCGAGCAGTTCCTGATTGGAGGGATCGGCGGCGAAAGCCGGCTTGAAGGACTTGCACGCTTCGTTGAACTTGCCTTCTTTATAATAGATAACGCCGGCCTTGAAGTAGACCGCCTTATTGTCCGGGTCGAGGGCGAGCACTTTTTTGAATATCTCGCGGGCCTCCGGGAAGGCGTCCTTGGACAGGTGAACATCTGCGGCCTCGAGGTAGGCCTGGCAAGCCTCTGTCTTCATCCCCTCCTTGGCGTACATGTCCGCCAGCTTGAGCCGGAGTGCGATATCCGGCTTCATGTCCGCCATTTTCTGGAGAATATCGAGGGACTTGGCTACCTGCTTGTGCTTCGCATAATGGCTGTAAACGAACTTGTAGTTTTCGAGGGCGTTGCCGATCAGGCCCTTTTCCGCATTCATATCGCCGAGGATTATATGAACGTCGATCTGGGCTGGATCGATGTTCAACACCTTTTTGTAGAGGGCAATGGCCTTTGAGGTGAACCCGTCGGCGGCGAGAAGGTCGCCGGCACGTTTATACGCTTCTACCGCTTCTGTTTTGGAGTCCTTCTTGAGGCACAGGTCTCCTATCGTATTGAAAAGGTTGGGGTCATTCGGCGACTCCTTGACGACCTTCTTCCACTCCGCGATGGCCTTGTCGAACTGGCCTTTGGCAGCAAACTTCTGCGCCTCTTTTGCTATCGCGTTTTTATCGATTGCCATGGTTTTTTAAAATACCATAAAGCTTTGATGGAAGTCAACAGTATCGTGGCCTTGGGGCATCTTAAACCTTGATTTTATATATCAATCATGTTACATATGAACATTATGGCACTTCGAAACATTTGCACCTATCCTGACCCCGTGCTCAGGACCAAAACAGCCCGAGTGGGCACGATCGACACTGCTACCAACCGGTTGATCGACGACATGATAGAAACCATGCACGCTGCTCCGGGGGTGGGCCTGGCCGCGAACCAGGTCGGCGTGTCGCTCCAACTCGCCGTGATCGACCTGAGCCATGTAGAAGACGAAGACCGGCGTCATCCGCTCCTGGTCCTGATCAACCCCGAGCTCCTCTCCATGGAAGGCTCGGTTACCGAAGAGGAGGGCTGCCTCAGCATCCCCGAATACACCGAGTCCGTGAAGCGCGCGGCTAAGGTCAAGGTGCGTGCGCTCGACCGCTCGGGCAAACCGTATGAACTGGAAGCCCAGGGACTGCTCGCCAAGGCCCTTCAGCATGAGATCGACCACTTAAACGGCCTGCTGTTCATCGACCGTTTAAGCCCGCTCAAAAAGAACATCTTCAAACGAAGATTCCGGAAGACCTCATCTCAGACGGAATAAGCTGCTCATCACGGAACCGGGGGGCCTATGAAACTGGTATATATGGGCACGCCGCAGTTCGCGGTGCTGCCATTGCTCTCGCTGGTGGAGGCGGGCCATGAGGTCGCGGCCGTGGTCACCAGGATCGACAAACCGGCGGGACGGGGACGGACCGTGGCCGCGCCTGCGGTCAAGCGCGCGGCGCTTGACCGCGGGCTCAGGGTATACCAGCCGAAGCGCGTGCGCGAGCCGGAGTTCATCGAGATACTGAGAACGCTCGCTCCCGAGGCGATCGTCGTTGCCGCCTATGGCCAGATCCTGCCTCAAGAGATCCTGACGCTGCCGAAGTACGGGTGTATCAATATCCATGCCTCCCTGCTGCCGCGCTACCGCGGCGCAGCGCCCATTACCTGGGCCATTGTCCGGGGCGAGACCGAGACCGGCAACACCATCATGCAGATGGACCAGGGCATGGACACCGGTGCGATCCTGCTGCAGGAACGCATCCCCATCGACCCGAAAGATACGGCAGGCACACTGACGGAAAAGCTGTCCCTGCAGGGTGCAAAAATGATAACAACGGCGCTGCCGCTGATCGCCACAGGGAAGCTCTTGCCGACGGTTCAAGACAGCTCCCAGGCAACCCTGGCCCCGCTGCTCAAAAAAGAGGACGGTCGCATCGACTGGGAGCGCGAAGCGCAGGAGATCCACAACCGGGTCCGCGGCATGAGCCCCTGGCCCGGAGCGTACTCGGTCCTCGACAACAAGATCGTCAAACTCATCGAGACCGCGGTCGTGGACGGAAGTTCGGAGCCGGGCCGTTTGCTCGAAAAGGACAGGAACGCCCTTTTCGCAGGCACCGGCAGAGGCCTGCTCCAGTTGCTGACCATTCAGCCGGAGGGCAAAAAGCCCATGTCGGCTGCTGAGTTTCTGCGCGGACACCGGGGAGTAAACGGAAAGCAGTTTACAAACGTATAATGCAAATTGCAAAGTGCAAAGTGTAAATTGCAAAATAGTAATCCAATTGACTGCACGCCAATTTGCATTTTGCATTTTGCAATTTGACTTTTGCACTGACTCTTTTAAACTATGTCCGAACCTAAAAAACGCATATTCATCGGCCTCATCGTCTTTACCGTCCTCCTGATCACCGCGATCACCGTGGGGCTGTACCTGATCCCCTATATCGGGCTCAGGAACATCCACCCACTGGCGCCGACGATCGTCTGCTGGACCATGGGCTCAACGCTCGGCCTCCTGCTTTTGGGAGTGGGCCTCCTCATCCTGACGCTTGTTCGGGGCAGAGAGGTTTTTCTTGCCACGCGGCTTCGGGGCATCGTCATCGAGGTGCTTTTCCCGATCATGATCATCGTCGGCAGGGTCCTGGGCATTTCCAAGATGAAGGTCCAGCAGTCCTTTGTTGAGGTGAACAACCTGCTCGTCCGCGCCCGCTGTGCCGAGGTCAAGCCGAAGCGGCTTCTGCTGCTCATGCCGCACTGCCTCCAGTTCAGCGACTGCGACATCAAGGTGACCAGCGACGCATCGAAATGCAAGGCCTGCGGAAAATGCAAGATCAAGGACCTCGTGGAGCTGGCGCAGAAATATGATGTCCACCTTTCCGTTGCCACGGGAGGGACCCTGGCGCGCCGCCGCGTTGCCGAGGCCAAACCGGAAGCGATCATTGCCGTGGCCTGCGAACGAGACCTCACGAGCGGCATCCAGGACGCCTACCCCCTGCCGGTGATCGGCATTCTGAACGACCGCCCCTTCGGCCCCTGTTTCAACACGAGCGTCGACATAACCAAAGTTGCCGAGGCCCTCGAATTTCTCGCCCACGGAAGGTGCGGGACCCCCGTTGATTAAGGACATCCCGCGGGAGACAGCGCTTACGATCCTCTGCCGTGCGGAAGAGGGCCTCTTTGCCGATACGGCGCTTGCCCTTGCCCGGCAGAAACTTGATGCGCGCGACAGCGCATTCCTTCTGGAGCTCGTGTACGGAACGCTCCGGAACCGGTCGCTCCTTGACTGGACGCTCAACCGGTTCTCGGCGAAGCCGGTGGACACGACCGATGCCTGGACCCGGAACATTCTGCGGCTGGCGGCCTACCAGATGCTGTTCCTCGACCGGGTGCCGGTGAGCGCCGCGGTAAATACCGCAGTGGAACTGGCCAAGGCACATGGCAACAAACACGGGTATGTGAACGGCCTCTTGCGGGGCCTGGACCGGAAGCGAAGCACGATCGGGCAACCGGACCACGCTGATCCGGTTATGCGGCTGGCCATCCAATACTCCCATCCGCTCTGGCTGGTAAAGCGCTGGGCCCTGCGCTATGGAACTGAAATAGCCGAGTCGGTGCTTCGGGCAAACAACCTGCCGGCGCCGCTCACGATCAGGACCAATACGCTACGAACAACACGGCAGGCGCTCCGGGCAGCGCTGGAAGCCGAGGGCGTTGCGATCGCGGAAACGGAGCATGCTCCTGCGGGCCTCAATATCCTGGCAACACCGCAGTGGCTGCGCACGCTTCAGGCCTATCGGGACGGCTGGTTCGTGGTGCAGGACCAGGCCGCCCAGCTCATCAGCTTGCTGCTTTCGCCGCAGCCTGGCGATACGGTACTTGATGCCTGTGCAGCGCCCGGCGGCAAGACCACGCATTTGGCGGAACTCATGCAGGACCGGGGAGCCGTTGTCGCGCTCGAGCTGGATGCTTCGCGCATGGTGAAGATCCGCGAGAACTCCAGGCGGCTCGGCCTGACGAGCATCGCAACGGTTCAGGGGGACGCGACATCCTACCACGAAGGCATCTATGACCGGGTCCTGATCGACGCACCCTGCTCCGGCCTCGGCGTCCTGCGGCGGCACCCCGACGGCAGATGGAACAAGACCGAGCAGACCGTGGACGAACACGGTTCGCTCCAGCGGCGGATCCTGCAGAACTGCTCCACGCTGCTGAAGCCCGGCGGCACGCTGGTCTATGCCACCTGCACCACCGAGCCCGCTGAAAATGACGATGTCATCGACTGGTTCCTTGGCGGACCGGGAATCTCTTTCACGATCGACGATCCCCGTCCCTTGTTGCCGCAAGCGGCAGCAGCGCTCGTGGACAGCCGCGGTTTCTTCAGGACCGTTCCGAACGCACTGGCTATGGACGGGTTTTTCGGAGCACGGATGGTAAAAAGCAGGTAGACGGTTATTAGGCTGAAGGTGGCAAGGCGGTAGGTGCTTGTATGGCCCTTCAGCCTTCGGCCTTCAGTCTATCCACCTGAATGCTTTGTTCTCATTTTATTGCTCTTGCATCTTATGATTACTCTGGTAAAATACGGGCTTAATTTATGAAGCGTTTTTTGAGCGGCTTCGGCATATTTCTCGCCCTACTCGGCATCGGCATCGTCAGTGCATTTGCCGTGGTCTCATTCCTGCTCCGCCAGGAGGAGGTGCGGGTGCCTGACCTCACGGGCCAGGATATCGTGACCGTGATCGACACGCTGAACCTGCAGGGGCTCCAGCTCAAGGTAGAGCGGCGCGTACCGGACCAGCTCATGCCCAGGAACACCGTGATCTCCCAGACCCCGCCGGCCGGTAGCGGGATCAAAAAGGGCCGGCCGGTCAGGGTGGTCGTAAGCGAGGGTCCCAGCGACCTGCTGACGCCCCGGCTCATCGGCGAGCACTATCGCAAGGCGGATATCCAGATCAGGCTGGCGGGTTTCCTCCCGGGTAGCGTTGCAAAAGTTTCCTCGGACACGGTGGAGCGGGACCTGGTGATCGCCCAGACGCCCCAGCCCGACACCCCGCTCGAAAAAAGCGGTACCATCAGCCTGTTGGTGAGTTCGGGGAAGAAGCTATCCACCCTGACAGCGCCGCACCTCATCGGCAAGCGGGCCGAGGAAGCAGTACGGATCATTGAACGCATGGGACTCCAGCACCGATTGTCCTACCGTGCGGCAGATGGAAAAGGACAAACAACCGGGCGCATGGTGTTAAGTCAGCGGCCCGTTGCGGGCTACCCGATAGCACCGGACGGCATGGTGGAGATCGTAGCGACCCGGTAGGGAACGGTTCGGCTATGGACCTGTAAACGGCAGTTAGCCACATAAAGCACATAAGTCACAGAACAAAAAGTTGAAACAACTAGAATTTATCACCAAATAGATGGGATATTTCCCAAGCAAGTGTAACTTGATTTTTTTTGTGAATTCTGTGCATTTTGCTCCATCGCTCTTTTTAGATTGAAAGGTAATAGCCCATGTCACGAACGATCAAAGTAGCGCCATCGATCCTCTCCGCCGACTTCTCCCGCCTTGGAGAAGAGATCAGGTCCGTGGAAGCGGCAGGGGCCGACATTATTCACGTGGACGTCATGGACGGGCACTTCGTCCCGAACATCACCATTGGTCCCCTGATCGTCGAAGCAGCCCGGCGGTCCACGAAGCTGCCGCTCGATGTGCACCTCATGATCACGAACCCGGAGCTGTACATCGCCGATTTTGCGAAGGCCGGGGCGGATTATCTCGCCGTGCATGTGGAGACCGCGTTCCATCTGCACCGGCTCATCCAGTCGATCAAGGAGAACAAGGTAAAGGCCGCTGTAGCGCTCAATCCCGCCACACCGCTCTCGGCGCTCGACCATATCCTTCCTGATCTCGATATGGTCGTGCTCATGTCGGTGAACCCCGGGTTCGGCGGCCAATCCTTCATTCCCTCTGCTATGGAGAAGATACGCCAGCTCAGGAAGCGGATCGATGCGGCTGGTCTGAAAATCGAAATCGAAGTGGACGGCGGCGTCAAGCCGTCCAATGCCGCGGCGATCTTCGCTGCCGGCGCCGATATTCTGGTGGCAGGCTCGGCCGTATACGGAACAGAAGATTATGCAGCAGCAATCAGAGGCATTAAGGGAGTGCAATAAATCCAAAGCACGAAATCCTAGATCCGAAAGAAATTCAAAGATTCAAAAGTTCAAACGTTTAGGATTTCGAAATTCGTTCATATTTAGTATTTGTTTCACTCAGGAGGTTCCCTTGACCATCAAAAAACAAACATCGCATAAACCCGTTGAGCTCAAGGATGTAAAAGAACCGGTGCTCTACCGCGACATGTTCCCCTATTCGAGCGTGCCCCGGGTGGTGTTCGAGGACCGGATGATCCAGACCAACATCCCCAAGGACATCTGGATCACGGACACGACGTTCCGTGACGGCCAGCAGTCGCGGCCGCCCTATACGCCGAAACAGATCGTGGACATCTTCGACTTCATGCACCGCATGAGCGGACCGAAGGGGGTGATCCGCCAGACCGAGTTTTTTCTCTATTCGGAAAAGGACCGCGAAGCTGTCCGCCTCTGCATGGAGCGCGGCTATCGTTTTCCCGAGATCACGGGCTGGATACGGGCCAACAAGAACGACTTCAAGCTCGTCAAGGAAGTGGGGCTTAAAGAAACGGGCATCCTCACTTCGTGTTCGGATTACCATATTTTTTTGAAACTGAATCTGTCGCGCAAGGATGCGCTCAAACAATATCACGACATCGTCGTCACGGCGCTGGAGCAGGGCATCACGCCGCGCTGCCATCTCGAAGACATTACGCGCGCTGACTTCTATGGTTTTGTCATACCCTTTGTGCAGGACCTGATGAAGATTGCTCAAGAGTCGAGGGTCCCCATCAAGGTCCGCGCCTGCGACACCATGGGCTACGGCTTCCCCTTCCCCGGAACGGCCTTGCCGCGCGGGGTCCCGGAAATATTCTATGCCCTTATCCACGACGGCGGCGTGCCGTCTGAACAGCTTGAGTGGCACGGGCACAACGACTTCCACAAAGGCCTGGTGAACGGCGTGGCGGCATGGATGTACGGCTGCGCGGCCGTGAACGGGGCGCTCCTCGGCTTCGGCGAGCGCACGGGCAATACGCCCGTCGAAGCGATGCTGATCGACTACATCAGCCTGACCGGGGACAGTGACGGCATTGACACCACGGCGATCACTGAGATGGCCGAGTACTTCCGCAAGGAGATGAACTTCCCCATCCCGACCAACTATCCCTTTGTAGGATCGGAGTTCAACTCGACGAGCGCCGGGATCCATGCCGACGGCATGATGAAGAACGAAGAGATCTACAATATCTTCGACACGACCAAAATCCTGAAGCGGCCCATGGGCGTGATCATTACGGACAAGTCGGGGATCGCGGGCATCGCCCACTGGGTGAACGGCCACCTCGGGCTCGACGCCGACCGCAAGATCGACAAACGCCATCCCGGCCTCGCCAAAATGCACAAGTGGGTCATGGCACAGTATGAGCAGGGCAGGACCACGAGCATCTCGCACGACGAGCTGCTGGAGAAGGCCAGGAAGAATCTGCCTGAGTACTTCGTCTCGGACCTGGACCGGCTCAAGAAAAAAGCCGCTTTGGTGGCGCGCCATATTGTCGAGGAGTTCGTCGAGCGTCCGGAGATACGGACCATGGATCCTGCGAAGCAGGAGCCGGTGATGGAGAAGCTGCAAAAGGAAGACCCTTATATCCAGTTCGTCTATGTGGTGAACTCCCAGGGGAAGAAGATCACCCGCAACATCACGGACATCGAGAACAAAGCAAAGTTCGAGACCGCCGGCCTCGGCGACGACTTCTCGGACCGTTCGTGGTTCATCAGCCCCATGAAGGACGGCAAGAGCTTCGTGTCGGACTTTTACACGTCAAAGATAACGGGCGCGCTTTGCATCACGGTGTCGGCGCCCATCTCTGACGAAGATAGCAACATCGTCGGCGTGTTCGGGGTGGATATCCGGTTCGAGGATCTGGTGCGGGCGGAATAAGCTGCGCTCCGGCAACGATGAGCGGACAACAAAAAGACTGCCGGGTTTTTCCGGCAGTCTTTTTTATTTCTATACTTCCTTTTATCTTCCCCTTAGTTCCTTCTCATCACCAGCAGCAGCCAGACAAAAAGCACGCCTGCTCCCCCAGCGGTCCAGGCGCTCTCGACCGGGAAATTATTGATCCGCAGAAGGAGAGCACCGGCGCCGAGTCCGGTGGTCAGCATGGCAAAGATGAACCCCTTGCCGATGCGGTAAATGTTCCTAAGCTCGCGCACGACATCCGCTGAAGTGATCTCGACCCGAGTCTCTCCCCGGCCCGTCGTCACCAGGAATTCGGCAAGTAGCTTCGGCAGCTTGCCGAGCGTGCGGACCGATGCGCCGGCCTGCTGCAAGATCGCGGCCGCGGTAAATTTATCAGCCGTAATGAACCGCTTGGCAAAAGGCGCCGCGATCTCGATGATGTTCGTCTCCGGATCGAGCCGGGAACCCAGACCGTTCAGCATACCAACTACCCTGCCGAACAGGATGAAGTCATTCGGGATCTGGATCGAGGGGGAGAGCTGCAGCGCCGCCATAATGTCGTTGCCGATCTCTTCGATGTCCATGGCCTTGAATTCCGACGGAGAGATGTCGCGGTATTTCTGCAGGATGCGGTCCACGAACTGGACGAGCGGTTGGATATCGTGAGTCAGCGGAATGAACCCCATGTCCACCAGCGCGCGCACCAGCCCCAGGCTGTCGCGGCCAACAACGGCGCTAAAAGCACGCCGCAGCCCGTCGCGTTTCGGCCCCGAGATGCGGTCCACCATGCCGAAATCCACCAGAACGATCTCCGGACCGGGTGTGACAAAGATGTTGCCGGGGTGCGGGTCGCCATGGAACAGTCCGTCGCTGAAGAACATCTGGGCATAGGCTTCGGCAAGCGTGCGCGCGATCTCCTTCCGGTCGATGCCCTGCCGGTCGATCTCGTCGAAATCGGTGATCTTGATGCCGGCGAGATATTCAAGCGTCAGGACCTTGGATGTGGTGAACGGCCAGTACACGAGCGGGATCTTAATCTTCGGGTTATCCGCGAAGTTCTTGGCAAAGGTCTCGGCGTTCTTGCCCTCCTGGAGATAGTTCAACTCCTCCAGGATGATGCGTGAGAACTCGGAATAGATCACGTCGATATTGATATGGCGATAAATATTGCGCAGGATACGGATGATGAACTTGAGCGTGCGCATGTCCGCGGCGATCACTTCTTCGATGCCCGGATACTGGACCTTGACCACGATGCAGTCGCCGTGGCGCAGGCAGGCGCGGTGCACCTGGCCGAGCGAGGCGGACGCGATGGGCGTCTCGTCAAAGGACGAAAAGACCTCGTTCATGGGCCCCAGCTCCTCGGTGACCCGCTGGACGATATCGTGGAACGGCGCAGGCGGCACCTGGTCCTGGAGCTTCGAGAGCTCGCTCGTGTACTCCTCGGGCAAAAGGTCGACGCGCGAAGAAAGGAACTGGCCGATCTTGATCAGCACGCCGCGCATCTCGATCATGCGTTCCCGGAGCAGGATGGCGTTTTTCGCGTGGAGCCGCTTAAGCCGCTCCTGTCTGATGTGGGGGGCGGCAAAGGAGTTCCTGAGCCCCAGAAACTTGTAGCTCAAGAGCACGCGCAGGAAAAGGACAACTCCCTGGATGAATCTGCCTCGTATGTTCGTTGAACGCATGAATTTATTATACCAGATAAGAAGATTGAAGGGTATGAAACGCTTTTGATTCGTATTCGATCAGCTGCGGTAGATCGGGTAGTGAAAAGCGAAACCTGACAAATGCCGTTGGGTTGGGTTGCGCGCAACCCAACCTGCGAACTGCCTCAGACGCAGGGGGGTATTTTAAATCATCTGCCGAAGAACCGGCTTTATTTGAGGGATCACATCCTTAATCGTCCGCCACACCAGTTCGTATTTTACGCTCCGCTGCATCCAGAATGTCTTTCACATAAAGCCTGTAGTCTCTCATACAGAGACCGTCTCTTTCAGGATATCCGATTTCAATTCTTTCCGGAGAGCGCTTTGCGGCACGACATCAACGGGGCAATGCAGCTTTTCTTCGAGGTAAAGGGAAAGACCGACCAGATCGATAAGGTTTGCGCCTTCATGAAATTCAACCAATACATCCAGATCGCTTCCCGGCTTTTCTTCACCCCGCGCATAAGAGCCGAATATTCCCATTAGCTCGGCCTTGTATTTTCGACTAACTTCTTCCTTCAACTCTTTCAGCGCTGTAAGGATTTCGGGAAGGGAGCCCGCCTTCGTTCCAGCATTTCCCATAAGTCCCTCCTAACCGGATCATTGTGTTGCACTGCCAAATGCGATTACAATAAAGACGCGAAGATTATTGCGTACTGTTTACTTTTTGTCAAGGGCTTAACAGCCTTACATGAGGGGAAAATCCTTTATGAAGCAACCAGCTGGCCTTGCTTGCGCTTACCTCAAGCTCGCCGAAGGGTGTTCATTCTTAATATACAAATCCTGATCAAAATTCTAGTTCGCTTTCCACATCGCCATCATCCCCTGCTTCAAGTTGTTTAATGGTGGTCAATGACGATCCGATGATCCCCTGCAGGTCGCCATACATCCCGGAGGTGTTGACGATAACGCGATCAAGTTCCTTCTCCCGCTTGGCCCACGTTTTGATTGTCGCACGTTTTTCCCTCTCAAGATCGCCTTTCATACTGACGAAGGCTTCGACGATAGCCTCCACGCGCTGCCTGAATTCCGTGCCGGTGAGATAGGTATGGAGCGCCTCCATCTTCTTGTCAACGCTCACCGAGGCGAGGCGCACCTGGCAAACGTGGAGTAGGAGTATGCGCAGCACGTTGGCAAGGTTCAGCGCCATGGCGGGAGAAACGACCCAGACGCCATCTATTTGGGCGAAGGACTGGATTTCTTCCGGCAGAGCCTCCGAGACGATCACCGCGAGTTCTGCCTTTGCTTCCCTCTGATCATCCTTCACTTTCCTGACCCAGCCATCGCTCCAAGCCTTCGTGCGCTTGGTCTCCCAGATGATAGTACCGGCACTGGTGCCGCTGGCAGTTAGAACCTTTTGGAGAATATCAGCGCCACGGACACCTTTCGATACCGGAGAAATTGAATCAAGGGGATAGGTGGCCCTGAGGACCTGCTCAAGGTCCAGTTCCAGCACTTCTCCCTGCGTTTGCATAGAACCCTGCTGGGACTTGCGCTTCAGTTCCTCGATAAGCTTCTGCATGTCTTGGATCTGCTTGTCCTTTTCCAGGTCCTTCAGGCGATGCTGCTCATCTGACATCTCGAACGTCTGCCTGCGAATTTTCTCACTCTCTGTGTCAACTCTTCGAAGAACCTCCAGCTCGATGGTCTTCTTCTGCTCTTCCAGATCGCGAACCTTCTTGCGGAATTCGATCTCCTGTTTCTGCGCATCGGCAATCTTGCGATCCTTTTCCGCCACCTGCTCCTTCATATCCTTAAGTTCGACATCTATGGCTTTTTCAGCATCGAGACGAGCCTGCTTCTTAATATTGTCAGATTCAGCTCGCACACCCTCTGCAATCTGCTTGGCGATATTATCCTGCAAAGACTGAAGCTTCTCGCGCTCAGCCGTCAGCGTTTGCTCGCGGTCGGCAAAACCCCGCTCTTTTAATCGGAGCTTTTCATCCAGCTCCTTTGCATACTTCTCCCGGAGCTGGTTCGACAGCGTTTCTGTAAGGGGGATGTTCGTGCCGCACTGGGGGCATTTAATAATAGATTCGGTCATGTTGTGTTCCTTTCAATTGAAGTAGCTCTTTGCCATGCTCGGTGTATCCATGCCATACTAATAGCAAAGCATATGCCAGTTCAAAATGCAGGGGCAGGATCCGCCGGAGGGAACAATTCCTCAGTTTTCCAGCCAACGTTATGTAGAAACAGGTGAAAGATAGCCTTTTCATAGGAATGCAGCTATAATATTTCTTGTATAATCATAAAATTTCTTCTATAATCTGCCCTATGCCAAGCAATGGAATATTGTTCGCCTGGATCGGGATGACCGACCTCAAAGCCTCTCGTGGTGAATTAGGAACGGCGCTCGGGCCAATAGGTCAAGCGTTGGAGAAAAGAGGGTTCTCTCATCTCGTCCTGATATCCGACCATGCTGCTGATATTGAGAATAAGTACATAGCCTGGATCAAATCGAAATTCGATCTCCCTGTCACCAAGTTTCACGTCAAGCTGACCAGTCCAACCCGCTATGATGAGATCTATAAGGCGGCTAAGGACGCGGTAGAGAAGACCGTCACCAAGCAGGGCAAGGATGGAAAATTAATATTTCACGTAAGCCCTGGCACGCCTGCCATGGCTGCGGTCTGGATCATCCTGGCCAAGACCGCCTTTCCCGCAGAGCTTATCGAATCCTCTCCACAGGCCGGGGTCCAGACCGTATCCGTTCCCTTTGATCTTTCGGTCGAATATCTTCCCGATTCTCTTAAGCGTACCGACGACGATCTTTTGAAGCTTATCCAGGGGCTCCCTCCCGAAGCTCCGGAATTTGCTTCTATCATCCACCGCTGTCAGCCAATGAAGCGGTTGATCGCGCAGGCGCGAAGGCTGTCTGTTCATGATGACGTGCCTGTTCTGATCCAGGGCGAATCCGGCACCGGCAAGGAGCTTTTTGCCCGTGCGATACATCAGTCGAGCCCTAGGAAAGAGAAACCCTTTGTCGCGGTGAATTGCGGAGCAATCCCTCCTGAACTTGTTGAGGCTGAATTGTTTGGCTATAAGAAAGGTTCCTTCACCGGAGCAAGCCAGGACCATGATGGCTACTTTCTGGCAGCAGATGGCGGCACGCTCTTCCTTGATGAGATCGGCGAGCTACCCTTACCTGCCCAGGTGAAAATGTTGAGGACCATTCAGGAAGGTATTGTAACGAGGATCGGCACTACAAAGCCGCAAAAGATCGATGTGCGGATTATCGCGGCGACGAACCGCAATCTTATTGACGACGTAGCGACAGGTCGCTTCCGTGAAGACCTTTTCCATCGTGTCGCAGTAGGCGTACTGAAACTCCTGCCTCTCCGGGAGCGCCAAGGCGATCTTAATCTCTTGATCGACAATATCCTGGAGGGCATCAACAAGAAGTTCGAGGGCAAGCCTGGGTGGAAGCATAAGAAACTTTCTGCTGGCGCAAGAAATCTTCTGCATCAGCACCCCTGGCCGGGGAATATCAGGGAACTTTCCAATACCCTTTCGCGGTCGTCAATCTGGACGCCGGAAGACACCATCGACACGGATGACATACGGGAGTCTCTTTTCAGCTTGCAAACAACACCAGATCATGATCAAATACTGAATCGTGAGCTGGGAAACGGATTCAGCTTGCCCGAGATTCTTGCTGAAGTTTCAAAGCATTATCTCAAAAGAGCTGTAATGGAGGGGAAAGGCAATAAGTCGATGATGGCGAAACTTGTGGGCCTACCTAACTATCAAACACTCACTAACTGGCTAAGCAAATACAAGGTTCAGGAGTAGTGGCATGACGATTGCAAATACATCGCTGAAATGGAAACAGCAAACATGATATCGATCAATTTTGAAATGCTTCGGAAGAACTCCCCGGAACTAGCTGATCTCGGAGGATTTGCAGAGCAGTACGTTCATCAGGACCCATCGAGCTGTCTTGTCAAGCTTCGCTCGTTTGTCGAGCAGGTCGTTGCGCGCATATATGCAAAGATAGGCTTGCCGCGACCATCTCAGCCCAACCTTCTTGATCTTCTGAACAACGACTCCTTCCGGTCTACAGTGCCTTCCGTCGTCCTTGATAAGCTACATAGCATCCGCATTCATGGCAATAAAGCAGCCCACGGTGATCCGCAGACAAAAGAAAAATCACTTTGGCTTCTTAAAGAAGCTTATGATCTCGCATGTTGGTTCCGCATCGCTATCGAAAAAGGAAGCAAGACCGATTGTCCCGCCTACCAGGAGATCGTGCCTCCTGCAACCGAAGAAGGCGCAACAGTCACGACGATGCGCAAGGCTCTCTTGGAAAAACTTGCCGCTCAGGAAGCCCGACTCCAGGAACTTCTCCAACAGATTGAAGCGAAACAAGCGGCTATAAAGATTGTTGTACCGAAACCCGCAGAGCTGGAGGCTCTCTCCTCCTCCGGGAAACAGGCTGTTGATGTTCTTGCTTTTAACGAAGCGGAAACGAGAAAGCGACTGATCGACAGCATGCTCACCGAGGCCGGATGGGATTTCAACCCGGACTGGACTAAAGCCGATGTCGTGAGAGAGGAAGAGGTTCCTTATCAGCCCACTCAGACAGGTATTGGATATGCTGACTATGAGCTTAAGGACGACAGTGGCAAGCCCCTGGCTGTGATCGAAGCAAAGCGGACAGCTGTTGATCCTAATATTGGACGCAAACAAGCGCAATTATATGCAGATGGTTTTGAGAAGAAGTACGGCCAGAGACCGGTTATTTTTTACACCAACGGCTATGAGCTCTGGATCTGGGATGATTCCCAGAATTATCCGCCGCGGCAGTTGCAGGGCTATTATTCAAAAGACAGCCTGCAGTATCTGGTGCATCAAAGAAAAACAAAAGTACTGCTCGACACGCTTTCTCCCAAACCCGACATTGTTGATCGCCTCTATCAAGTAGAGGCCATCAAGCGTGTTTGTGAACGATTCAGCAATGGTCACCGTAAGGCGCTACTGGTTCAGGCCACAGGGACAGGAAAGACCCGGGTTGCTATTGCGCTCACGGATCTTCTCATTCGTGCCGGGTGGGTAAAACGGGTACTCTTTCTCTGCGATCGCAAGGAACTCCGCAAGCAGGCAAAGAACGTCTTTACTGATTACATCAACGAGCCTCTTACTATTGTACGTGCCGGCACAGCAAAGGACCGCAGTAAGCGGATTTACCTTTCAACGTATCCTGCGATGATGAGGGTGTTTGAAACCTTTGACGTAGGTTTCTTCGATCTTATTATTGCCGACGAGTCGCATCGAAGCATCTATAACCGGTACCATGACCTGTTTGTGTATTTTGATTGTCTCCAGATCGGGCTAACCGCAACGCCGGTGAACTTTATCTCTAGAAATACCTACGCACTTTTTAACAGTGAAGACCGTCACCCGACAGCCTATTATCCGCTTGAGCGGGCTGTAGATGAATGTTATCTCGTCCCTTATGAGGTCTATACCCATACAACTAACTTTCTCCGTAGCGGCATCAAGTACTCTCAGTTGTCCGAAGAGCAAAGGCGGCAACTGGAGGAGGACGGAGAGGATCCTGAAACCTTTGATTACGAAGTAACGGAAGTTGACCGGCAAATTTTCAACAAAGATACAAACCGAGCCATTCTCCGTAATCTGATGGAGAATGGACTTCGAGAGGCCACTGGGCAGCATCCCGGCAAAAGCATCATTTTTGCGCGAAATCATAAGCATGCTGTAGTGCTCGCCGAACTCTTTGACGAGATGTATCCGCAGTATGGTGGTTCGTTTTGCCAGGTGATTGACAACTACGATCCTCGGGCAGAGCAGCTTATCGATGACTTTAAGGGAACGGGAAACAACAAAGATCTGACCATTGCTATCTCTGTCGATATGCTCGACACCGGTATCGACATTCCCGAGATTATCAACCTCGTCTTTGCCAAGCCAGTAAAGTCACGCGTAAAATTCTGGCAGATGATCGGACGCGGCACCCGTCTCCGCAAGAGCCTCTTCGGTCCAGGAAAAGACAAGACCAAGTTCCGCATTTTCGATCATTGGGGGAACTTTGAGTACTTTGAAGAAAACCGGCCCGAGGCCGAGCCAACCGTCACCAAATCGCTTATGCAGCGGCTTTTTGAAGCGCGTATTGACCTCGCGGAACTGGCGCTGACGAAGCATGAAGTGGAGATACATAAACAGACTGTTTTGTTAATCGGCCAGGACTTGAATAGTCTGCCGGATAAAACTATCGCTGTGAAAGAGAAATGGAAAGAAAGAAGGGGTGTTTCTCTTCCCGAGGTTCTCATGCAGTTTGCACCGGCAACCGTGGCTGTACTCCGCAATGACATGTCGCCGCTCATGCAGTGGGTAAATCTGTCTGGCCCGGCTGATGCCTATGCGTTTGACTTTTTAATCACTCAGATGCAAACAGAGCTTCTGCGCGGCAGTGGACGCTTTGCCGATCTCAAGGATCGGTGCATGAATTGGATCAGCGAGCTCATTCTACACCTCAATCCTGTCAGGGAGCGGGCAGAAGTCCTAAAGTCCGTAAAGGAGTTTGCTTTCTGGGAGTCGATAAGCGTTGCCAAGCTCGAAGATGTGAGAAAAGAGCTGCGTGGTATCATGCATCACCGACAGAAGGATACAACGACGTCACTGCCTGCAAAAGTGGTTGATATTGTTGACGGCGACATAGAACTTATTCACAGGCCATCCAATATTCGCGAGATCGATGCGTCGGTCTATAAAAAACAAGTTGAAGAGGCTTTGCGCAGTCTGTTTCATGCCAATCCGACTTTACAGAAGATCCGTGCAGGACAGCCGGTGACTTCAGACGATATGAAGGCGCTTTGTTCTCTTGTGCTTACCCAGCATCCCGGAGTGGATTTGGAACTGCTGAGGGAATTTTATGCAGAGACCGCTGTGCCACTTGAAACTATAATCCGGTCACTCATCGGGATGGAGCCGGACCTTGTCAGGAAGCACTTTGCAGGATTCGTGCAGCGCTATCCTAAGCTTACGGCGAACCAGACGTTGTTTCTTAATCTGCTGCAGAATCATATCGCGAAGTATGGAACAATTGAGATGGCGCGGCTCTATGAGCCACCGTTTACATCGATCAACAGCAATGGTTTGGATGGAACATTTACCGATGAGCAACAGGTTCATGATCTGTTGGGGATTATAAAGAACTTTCAATTACCAGGGAATAAGGAGATAGCATCAGCATGATTACCGGAGAGCTTCAGAGCCGCATCAATAAGCTATGGGAGGAATTCTGGACGGGTGGGATCACCAACCCTCTGACGGTTATTGAACAGATATCTTTTCTCATGTTTGCCCGGCTGCTTGATGTAGCCGAGACGCGCAATGAGAAGAAGGCGCAGAGGACAAACAAACCATTCCGACGCGTCTTTCCTGAGACAAAGGAAGGCCAGGCGCTTCGTTGGAAGGAGTTCAAGAACTACGGCGCAGATAAGATGCTTCCCCATGTGCGGGATAATGTTTTTAAGCATTTCAAAAGCGTAGCCGTGGAAGGCGCCAAGTTTGGTGAGTATATGAAGGATGCACAGCTGATGATCCAGAAGCCAAGTCTGTTGGTCTCAGCCATCAATATGATAGATGCACTACCCCTGACTGAGGGGGATACCAAGGGCGATCTATACGAATACCTTTTGAGCAAGCTGACCACCGCTGGGATCAATGGCCAGTTCCGCACTCCTCGACATATCATCCGCTTAATGGTTGAGATGCTCGACCCGAAGCTTGAACACAAAGAAGTAATTGGTGACCCTGCCTGCGGCACCGCTGGCTTCTTTGTCGAGACCATGCAATATCTTCAGCGGAAATACACCTCGCCGGAAGGAGTCATTGATCACGAAAGGGAAAAGGTTTACAGCGGCGATCTACTTGAGCCATATCGCGAGCATATACAGACTAACCTGATCCATGGTTTCGACTTTGACGTGACAATGCTTCGGATTGCCGCAATGAATCTGCTCTTGCACGGCATCGATGCACCGGACATACATTACCAGGATACGCTGAGTAATAGTTTTTCTGATCATTTCCCCAGCCTGGCTGAAAACTATTTTGATGTTATATTTGCTAATCCGCCTTTCAAAGGAAGCTTAGATTTTGAAGATGTCCATCCGTCGCTGTTGGCACAGGTGAAGACTAAGAAGACGGAACTCCTTTTTGTTGCTCTCATCCTGCGCATGCTCAAGAACGGTGGCCGCTCCGCCATTATCGTCCCAGATGGTGTGCTGTTTGGCTCATCCAAAGCCCATGTGGCCTTGCGCGAGACGCTGGTGGAAAAAAACCAGCTAGAAGCGGTTATCTCATTGCCGTCCGGTGTATTCCGGCCATATGCTGGGGTTTCAACTGGTATTTTAATTTTCACCAAAGGCGGTAAGACCGATAACGTCTTCTTCTATGATTTACAGGATGACGGTTTTTCCCTGGACGACAAGCGGAATCAGCTTTACGACAGCACATTTGCCGGCGACCTGCCCAATTGTCTCGCCCGCTGGCAAGGGCGTGATCCTAAGAAAGACCTCGCCCGCACTGCCAAGGCTTTTTTTGTATCGGTCAAGGATATTCGTGAGAAAAACTACGATCTTTCGCTGAACCGCTATAAGGAGACAGTGCACGATGCAGTACAACATGAACCGCCTAAAGATGTTCTAAATAAGCTGAAAACACTGGAAAATGAGATCATGCAAGATCTGGTGGAGTTAGAGGAGCTGCTGGGATGAGCCATCAGATTCACACAGACAATCTTGGCAATTACGTCCGAGTTCGAACAGGAAAACTAGACGCTAATGCCAATGATCCAAACGGAGAATACCCATTTTTTACATGTGCAGTTGAGCCCCTTAAAATAACTGCTTATAGTTACGACTGCGAATGTGTTCTTGTTGCAGGCAATGGTGATCTAAATGTTAAATATTTTAATGGTAAATTTGATGCTTATCAGAGAACATACATAATTGAGTCCACTGACAAGTCTATTTTGGATGTTAGATATCTCTTTCATTTTCTGTCTGAGTATGTAAATAAACTTCGAGAAATGTGTATTGGTGGAGTTATTAAATATATTAAGCTCAATTTTTTGACAGACGCTCAAATTTATCTGCCCCCTATCGACGAACAGCGCCGCATCGCGGGCATCCTCGACAAGGCCGACGCCATCCGATACAAGCGGCAGGAGTCAATCCGACTGACGAACGTATTCCTCCGCTCGGTTTTTCTCGACATGTTTGGAGACCCGGTAAAGAATTCGAAGAAGTGGGAAATGAAAAAATTTGCAGATGTCGGGACATTAGACCGCGGAGTTTCTAAAAACCGGCCCAGAAATGCACCGGAACTCCTCGGTGGCCCCTATCCATTAATACAGACTGGAGATGTCGCTAACTCCAACGGATATATCAGGAGCTACAAGAGTACTTACTCGGAAGTGGGACTAAGGCAGAGTAAAATGTGGCCTTCGGGAACCTTGTGCATAACTATCGCTGCAAATATAGCAAAAACGGGAATTCTGACTTTTGATGCTTGTTTTCCTGATAGCGTCGTTGGCTTCGCCCCGAATGAATTAACTACGACTGAATATGTACAGTCATGGCTCGGATTTCTTCAGAAGAGTCTCGAGGAGAATGCGCCGGAGTCTGCACAGAAGAACATTAATCTCGATATCCTCAGAAAACTTAATATACCGGTCCCTGATATTGAATTACAGCATGAATTCACCAAGAGGGTCAAAGCAACGCAAGACATAAAATCCAAATTTGTCACTGCTTCCGTCCAAGAGACACAGTTATTCGAATCATTGTCACAAAGAGCCTTAAACGGAGATCTCTGATGATAATCAAAGCACTTACCATTGAGAATTTCAAAGGAATCCGCGAGCCGGTGCGTGTGGAATTCAAAACGATTACTCTGCTCTTCGGTCCGAACAGCGCCGGGAAGAGCACAATCGTGCAGGCCATGCACTATGCACGCGAAATTCTGGAGCGTCATAATCTTGATGCCGACATAACACAGCAGGGTGGCGACTATGTAGACCTGGGTGGTTTTCGAAATCTTATATTTGATCATGATGAAACAAGATCAGTGAAACTGTCATTCGAACTTGAGCTTGGTACTCGCTACGAGTTGCCGGACTACATTGAAATTGACACTATCCTTGACTTTGATTCTGATATCCACGATTCAATCATTGATTTTCCAGCAGACAAAATAAAATCGGTGGCAGTAAATTTCGATATCTCATGGAGTAGCTTTTTTGAAAAACCGTATGTATCTGCATACGAGACAGGAGTAAATGGTGAATTCTTCGCGCGCATTACATCGAATAGCGATGGAAAATGGATAAACATATCAAAGATCAACTTTGCTCATCCTTTATTTATAACGATCCAAAAAGAAGCCAGCGATGACCCGGAATTATCTCTGCTACGCCTTTATAAAGATATCGTTAAGAGAGAAATAGCACCAACGATCAATGATGTTGACCTCAAGCTTGTTGGCTGCCAGGACGCACTTCCTCCGATAGACAGTCCGCTTTCATTTTTCAAAGAAGACTTTTACGAGGAAAAGGACGTTGCAGCGTATGGGTCGTTGCACAAAATGTTTACCGCCTACATGAGCCGCCTGCTCATTGGCCCAGCTGCCGTGCTGCGCGATGCCTTGCGCACGTTCCGCTATCTTGGACCAATTCGCGAGACTCCTCCCCGGAACTACGAATCACCACGTTTTCATGAACATGCCCGCTGGTCAAATGGCTTGGCAGCCTGGGATGTGCTAAATACTGCTGATGAACGTCTAATTTCAGAAATAAGTAAATGGATGAATGATCGGCTTAAAACCGGCTACACGCTCACAATAAAAAATACAAAAGAACTCGAAGTGGGGAGTCCACTTTACAATTCACTGGTGTCAGGTACAGTTCTCGATGACTATGACAATATCGCAGCGGAGATAAAGCGTCTTCCATTGACACGGCATATTCGTTTGATTGATGAGAAAAGATCTCTTCAGGTCATGCCGCAGGATGTAGGAATTGGAATTTCGCAGGTGTTACCTGTAGTTGTTGCCGCATTATCTGGCACTGGGAATATAATTGGCATCGAACAGCCTGAATTACATATTCATCCAGCATTACAGGCTGAGTTGGCCGATATTTTTATTCAATCGGCGGTTGCTGATAAAAAAAATACGTTTATTATTGAAACGCACAGCGAACACTTAATCTTAAGAATTATGAGACGAATGCGTGAAACGGCTTCAGACAATATTCCGCAAGATGGTTTTAAGGTGACGTCTAATGATGTGGCGGTATTATTCGTCGAGCCTGACGGGGCCAGAAGCATTGTCAGAGAGATGCCTCTTAACGAAAAAGGTGAATTAGTAAAAGCCTGGCCGGGCGGCTTTTTCGAAGAAGGTCTGCGGGAGGTCTTCTGATGGCCCTGTTAGCAGAATACGCTCTTACACCGGGTATCTTTGACACGACTTGCTATCGCAGTGCTGACCTGTGCGATGTCCATCTCCAGAGTTTGAAAGAAGTTTTGTTGTCGGAGGGTCTGGTAAGAAACTTAAGGAATGGAGATTGGCAAACGGTGTTCGTCGATGGTTCAACCCGGGTATGGCATCAGAGAGGCAAAGAATTACTTAAAAAACTCATTGTCCAAAAACGCATACCACTTCACCCACCCGTTCTACCGGCTGCACCGACAAACGACGCCGATTGGTGCAAAGAAGCAGTTGCTTCTCACAGCCAAAAACCGCTGTTCGGTGTAATAACGACTACAGAAATAGCCGGCACTTTTACTTCTCAACCAGTTGTCGCTGCAATTGATAAGCTGCAAAACACACTGTGGTGGATTAGTCGTAGCCCATCGATAAGGCTTAATAGAACGCTAAACGATTATGAAAGCAATCTGTCGCTCGTGCTTAGCCATGCCAATTCAATTATGTTTATCGATCCCCATGTCGACTTCGAAAAACCACGATATACGGATTTGGCTAAACTTATTGGCCGACTAACAATACGAAACTCTAAGCCGTTGGTGGAAATACATCGTGTATGCTATGAAGGTTCGCCATCAACTCGATCATTTCCGACTTTAGCTGAATGGGAGTCCAGTTTTAGGACGGGGTTAGCCGGGATTATTGGGAGCGGTTTAAGAGTCGACGTTTTTATATGGGATGACTTTCACGAGCGATATTTAATCAGTGACCTAATCGGAATAAGTGTCCCTTACGGATTTGATACATCATCGGGCACAAACATGCTTACCACATGGACTCGTCTCGGGCGAAGCGACAGAGATGATATCCAGAGAGAATTCGACCCGGCAACCAACAGACACACTCTTCGAGCTAAGTTCACGATTTCGTAATATCGCAGAACTTGAACAGGGATTAACATGAGAAAACATACGATTTTCTCATGGGGCTTCTGGGGCTGGGGAACTCCTGCAGAAAGCTTTATCAAGGTCGTTATGGCCCCCGTGCTACCGAGATATCCTAAACCTTGTTCAAGAAAACAGCGCTTTCGTGGAACGGCTTCGAACTCGGTCTTGATTTGTCGTCAATTTATTAGGGGAGGGTTATGAAACCTATACGGGCTTTAAGCATTCGACAACCGTATGCTGAATTGATCATGCGGGGAATTAAAAAGATCGAATATCGGCCAATGCTGACCAATATCCGGGAACGGGTGTACATCTACGCTACAAAGCGCCCCGGGCATCCTGATGATTGGGCTAAGATGAAAATGCAACCCGGCGATCTTGCTGCTGGCGTCATTATTGGTACTGTAGAGGTTTGCAATTGTACCGGCGAACAGGGCGACTACAAATGGCATCTCAAAAATCACAAGAGACTACGAAAACATCTGGTTCCGGATAACCATCCTCAACCGTCCTGGTTCCGGCCGTTTTAGTCGTTGAACGCACTATCATCGTCTAAGGCAAATAACACCCGCAATACTACCTACCTCAACATCCTACGTAAATATCCCGATCACCGCGCCGGTCATGCAGGTCGCCAGCGTGCCGGCGACCAGGGCCTTCATGCCGAGCCCCACGATCTCGTCGCGCCTCTCCGGCGCGAGGCTGCCGAGCCCGCCAAGCAGGATGCCGAGGCTGCCGAAGTTGGCAAAGCTGGAGAGTGCATAGGTCATGATAAGGCGGCTTCGGGGGTCCAGCGCTTCCGCCGGGAGCTTGGCCAGCTCAAGGAACGCAAGCAGCTCGTTCAGGATGGTCTTGGTGCCCATGAGGTAGCCGGCGGTCTGCGCCTGGGGCCAGGGAATGCCGAAGAGCCAGACCACCGGGGCCATGACGAAGCCAAGGATCCGCTGGAGCGTGAGCGGTTTTTCCCCTACATCCGGCAGGAGGCCGACAATCAGGTTCGCCAGGTGCACCAGAGCCACCATCACCACGAGCATGGCAATGATGTTCAGCAGCAGGTGCAGTCCGTCCATGGTTCCCTTCACGATAGCGTCCATGGAACTGGTAGCGGTCTGCGTCGGCACCAGGCGCCCCGACGTCTCCTCGCCTGTCTCAGGCACCATGATGCGGGCGATCGTGATCGCCGCCGCAACATGGATAAAGGACGCGATCAGGATATGGCCAAGCGGGTCGGGGATCACTCCGGTCAAAAAAGCGGCGTACAGGACCATCACGGTGCCGGCGATGCAGGCCATGCCGACGGTCATGAGCGAAAAGAGTTCGCTCCTGGTCATGTTTCTGAGGTAGGGTTTGATCAAGAGCGGCGCTTCGACCATGCCGAGGAAAATCGTGGTGGATGCGCCAAGGCCGAGCGCGCCGCCGATGTTCATGGTTTTTTGCAGCAGGAACGAGAAGGACTGGACCACCACCGGAAGGATTCCCCAGTAAAAGAGCAGGCCCGACAGCGCCCCGATGACAAGCACCAGCGGAAGCGCCTGGAACGCAAGGATGAAGTTCGATCCCGGGTCGGTCAGCAGGAACGGGGGCGTACCGCCGCCAACATACCCGAACACGAAAGACGTGCCCGCCTTTGTCGCTGATTCAAGGGCCAGTACGACCGTATTAAGAAGGAGAAAGAATTTTTTAAAGAAAGGGACATAGAGAAGAATGGCCGCGATGCAAAGCTGTATGGCAACGCCGGTCAGCGCAGTGGCATACTTGACGCCTTTTCTGTTCTCGCTGATGAGCCAGGCAATTCCGGTGAACACCGCGAGGCCGAGCAGTGCTTGAAAGAACATAATGAACTCCTCTCCGTTATTGACCTGCCGAAGTGGCGCTATTATGGCATGTGAAATAGTAATTTTCAATTTAAAAGAACGCATTTGTTTCCGTAGCAAGGAGCAGTCGCAAACTGCGGACCCGCTGCCGCGGCCTGTGTTGGCACCAGGCCGGCGGAAAATAATAATTCTTGACTTCCTGGCGTCAAAGTGGGATTATAGGTTCTAGAAGTTCCGGATGTACTTGTAGGGAAACCACAAAGACAGATCGGCTTTGTGGTATTTTTTTGTCCTTGTCCGTCGCTTCAATTCACAAGAAGGAGGTAGCTCATCATGGAAAATGGTACGGTAAAGTGGTTCAATGATGCCAAAGGATTTGGCTTCATTACCCGTGAAAAAGGCGGCGATGTCTTCGTGCATTTCGGCGACATTCAGGACAGCGGCTTTAAGTCGTTGGCCGAAGGCCAAGCGGTGCAGTTCGACGTTGTCGACTCGCCCAAGGGCCCCAAAGCAGCCAACGTTGTAAAGCTCTAAGCTATTATTGCTTGAACTTTTAAAGCAGGCTCTGCTTATGCAGAGAGCCTGCTTTTTTCTTGTTCTCCGGTTCCCTCATGCTTCACCGTCCTGTCTTGACCACACCACGTTAACAGGCTGAATAATGCAAACATCGCTGCCCCCTGAGGGACCGTATTTGACCTGTTCAGGAAAACACCTGTTGCTATTATTCCCGGAAAGTGCCATCATATAAGGTAGTTATTGAGTCGCAGGAACCAGCTCATGCCACAAGGATTGGCGTCTTTGTGGTTTTTGCATTTCAGCTGGGGCTACCCGAGGAGGAAAAATGCGGTACAGGCAGAGCTATAAGGAAAAGATGGAGCTGGAGAAGGCTGTCATGGTCGCCGCCGGTCTGGTTTCAGAACGCTATGCCGGGGTTTCGAACATCGAATTCCAGATGACCTATTACCAGCGGGGCCTCCATCCGGTACTGATGACGCGCACGCTCAGTTTTTTGCCAGCCAATTACGCAACGTTTCACCTGAAATGTATGCAGGATGGGTGCACGGACGGCGGATATGACCTTGCCCCGGTCGTAGCCGGTCTTGCCCATTCTCGTAAAAAAACGGTCAAGGGAAAGATTTTTTGTCACGGAACGAACGATACCATCGGCCACGCAAGCATCGCCTACGAGGTCAATATTCAGTACTGCAAACCCGTTAAATAGAGCTCTCCAGCCGCTTCCCGGTCCGCATCGTCCGTGGCCTGCAGCCTCGCCGGATCATGATATCTGGTGAATAACGATCGACTGCGTGTCAGCCTTCTTGTCCCCGATGCCGCGCACCATAAGCAGGTAATCCCCGCTGTGCGCCAGGTTCAACCCCTTCATATACGCCTCCGCAAACGCGATTCGCTTGTCGACCGCGAGCCTGCTGCTGACCAGAAGCGGGACCGTGCCCCAGAGCAGCTGGAGCCTGCGCTGCACCTGTTCCGACTGGATCAGCACGATGAGCGGAGCGGCCGGCCGGTCGGCCGAGATCACCTGTGCGGTATGACCGCTCCGGGTCACGACCACGATGCAATGCACCATAAGGTCCCTTGAAAGCTGTGCAATGGCCGAACTGACTGCGTCCTGGACCCCGCTGCGGCGGCTGGGCACGGGATCCCGGAACATTCCCGCGCGCGCGAAGAACCGGTAGGACTCGGTCTCCCGCAAGATGGCATCCATGGTCTCCAGCGCCTCAATGGGATATTTCCCTGAGGCGGTTTCACCGGAAAGCATAACGGCATCAGCGCCGGACAGGCAGGCCGCCGAGACATCGGTGACCTCCGCCCGCGTAGGTCTGAAATGCTCGATCATGCTCTCCAGCATCTGGGTCGCCACAATGACCGGTTTCCGGTGCTCGATGCAGGTCTCGATCAGCTTGTCCTGCACAAAAGGAACCTTCTTGGCCGGCAGCTCGACGCCCAGGTCGCCCCGGGCGATCATGATGCCGTCGGCGGCGGCGATAATGGCCTGGATGTTCTCGAGCGCTTCAGGTTTTTCGATCTTCGCGATCACTCCAATATCGGCCTTTCTGCGGCGCAGGAGGTTTTTCAGTTCCAGGATATCGCCGGCCTGGCGCACGAAGGAAAGTGCAATGTAATCCACGCCGCCCTGAATGCAAAAGACCACGTCCTTCCGGTCCTTCGCGGTCAGCGCCGGGATGTTCAGCTTCGTATCAGGCAGGTTCATTCCTTTATTGTTCCTGAGGACCCCGCCGCGCACGACCCGGGCCTGGACCATGCCCCGGGCCTTGCCGAGGACCAGCAGCTCCAGGTTGCCGTCATCAAGCAGGATGTGGTCGTTGATCTTCACATCCGTGACAAGCTTTTTGTACTGGCAGGGGATCAGGGTCTCATGGCCGAGGACCGGGTCCACCGTGATGGTGACGAGGGCCTTGTCCTTCAGCAGGACCGCGTCATTCCTGAACCTGCCTACGCGGATCTTGGGGCCGCAGAGATCACCCAGGACCGCGACCGGCATTCCCAGCTGCGCAGAGATCTTCCGTATGGACTGGATCGTGTGGAGGTGGTCCTCGGGCCTGCCATGGGAGAAGTTGATGCGCGCTACGTTGAGGCCTTTCAGGATCAGCTGCCTCAGTATCTCCGGCGAAGAGGACGAGGGGCCGATGGTGGCAACGATCTTGGTCCTTCTGAAGTAAAGGTACTTATGCTTCAGGCCGAGATCGAAATATTTTTTGTCGTCAAGTGAGCCCTTAGCGTTTTTCACTTCCAATCCTCCGTTATGCTTCCCTGTGTGCCTCACATCTATCTATGGTAGCACGAGAATTGTACCGCAGAGGGTGGGAATCAACAATAATCATTTGCGTGGCGCAGTCTCTGCGATCGCGGACCGACGAATCCCAGGATAAGGTAAATTTTAATGAAGGTCTATTTCCCGCCTGACCACGTATATTACTGATCGTTTTTTTCAACTTCTCCAAAACTGCGAGGCACCATCTGCACGACTGCTGTTACTTCGATCTCAGGGCGTATGCTTTGAATATACACACGTCCCGTTACGAGTATGTTTAGCTGCTGGAATTTCGCTTCTCACCGGTACAGTTTGTTTCATTTAAAAAACATCTTTACCTACCAACACTTTATTGCCCTCTGTTGCAATATCTTAAATTATGCGCGAATTCAATCAACAGCAGTGCGCATACTTGCTCAGAATTTATGCTTCCCCTAAAACTACATATATGTAATCGCATGGTTTTTGTAAAAGCATATTAATTGCATATATGCTTAACAATGTAACTCACAATTGAATATATTCTGGTACTACTGCTCTTGAAGGCAGTGCGTCCGAAGGTCATGAAGCCTTCCAACAGTTTGTCACAATTCCAACTAATACTGTTTAGGAAGGCTTTTTGTTTTCAAAGAACACTTTTTAGCCGGCGAGGCGTTTTAGAAAGCAGCGGCAATTTATGCAGTGTACGTTCGATTGAGCGAGGCACAGTCCATGGAGCGGTTAAAGATTCTTCTCGTTAGTGAGGATCGTTGCGAATCGCTGAGTCTCTCCGCCATGCTCCAGAACTTGGGTCATACACCCATAACCTGCGCTCATGATGTAACAGAAGCTGTCACTAAAACAAGTGCGCTGTCACCGGACCTTGTCATCGTGGATGTTACCATGGATGACTGTTGCGGCCTCCAGACAGCCACGGGGATACTGGAGCAGCATGCGTTGCCAATCGTGCTCATTACCAGTTTCATCGAGCCGGAGTTGATCGATCAAGCTGACGCCCTGGGCATTTCAGGTTATATGGCCAAACCGGTTTCACAGAAGGACATCCAGTCGGTCCTTGTTCTTGCGCGCTCTCGATTTAAATACCTCCAATCGCTGCGATCGGAGATCCTTGATCTTAAGGATATGATGCGGACCCGCAAGCTCATAGAGCAGGCGAAGGGTTTGCTCATGGAACGGGAATGCATCCCTGAAGCTGAGGCATTCAAGAGGATCCAGTGCATGAGCAGGAACCAGAACATTCCCATGGTTGCTATCTCAGAAGCCATTATCATGACCGACAAGCTGACCCATAAAACAAAGGCAAACAAAAACCGCTCGCGAGAGCGTCGAGGTGGCGCTCAAGAACATTCTCAGGAGTAGCCTGAGCTGACATACACTGCTCGTGACGGCGGTAAACCGAAGGTCGAGAAGCCTTCTTGCGAAATGTCCTCTGCAGTATGACATTCGCAGGAGGGCTTTTTTGTTTGGAGACCTGCTAACAGGGAGAAACGTGCGCTATGACGGATAACGAGGTGAGCAACAGATCGAACGCTTCGCCGGATCCCGAGAGCCCGCCAACGGTTCTTTGCAAACTATTCTCCGACCGCGTTTCGGAGCATCTCTGCAGGCTCCGGAAGAAGGAGCTGGACCTGAAAGGTGCGTTCTCCTGTGAAGGCTGTCCGACAGACGCGGTCCTGCGCGGGCAGCTGAAGGTCGTTCAAGATGGCCTCGATCGTTTCCGTGATCAGAGCGCCTGAGTACAAGAGATCTTTTACCAGGACATTACGATGGAAAGGAGGAAGGTTATTTATCGAACACGTTCGTGCTGGAAACAACGATCCGGAGAGCTCCGGATCGAACATTCACCAGGGAGGAAAAATGATGCGAAAAGTCTTATCACTGATCAGTATTCTAGCCATGGTTGGCGTCTTTGCAGTCCCGACAGCGTTTGCAGCGAAACCAGTAACGTATTATACCCTGACCGTTGCCTCCACCAATCCGAGCAGCGGCGTTGCCGTCACGGTCAGCCCTCTTGACAGAAACGGGGCCGGCAACGGCACGACCCAGTTCACACGATCCTATGCCAAAGGAGCTGTTGTGTCGCTTACCGCGCCGGCAACATCAACCGGTGGTAGTTTCGTAAAATGGCAGAACGGCACAGCCGATTATGCCACCACCGCGAGCACGACCGTCACCGTGAACGCCAACACGACAATGACGGCAGTGTACGGAGCAGCAGGGCATGCCGGCATTACCGGGACCTTTACTACTCCGGCCCAGGTAACAGCCATGTGCCTGACCTGTCATTCCGGGCAAGGGACCGCTGTGGTCAATTCTTTGCACGGCATGATGCCCACACTCTCTCCGAAGGTGATCAATGCTTCGGGCCTCAGCCAGAAACTGCAAGAGATCAATACGTTCTGCAGCTACCCGAACCCGGATATTGCGGCTGCGGCCTGCCTCAATTGCCATCCCACCTTGGGCAAGTTCGAAAATCTGGCGGCAACGGATATCGACTGCCTGCAGTGTCACAACGATGCCTACAAACGCAGGTTCACTCCTGAACCCGATCCGGCCAAATGGATCAATGTTGTTGACTGGCAGGGATTGTCAAAGACGTATGTCCCGGCCTTCAAGAAAACCGACGGATATTTCCAGATCGAATTTAACTGGGCCGCCATGCCCGGCATAACAGCGCTTGACCTGGTACGGGGTGTAAAGAAGCCCACCACGACCACTTGCCTGAGCTGTCATGCTAAGGCCGGCGGCAGCGACTGGGCAAAGCGGGGAGACCTCGGATTGAACAGCGCCAGCGCAACAGCAGCGCAGGATGTTCATCTGGCTTCAGTTGCCAATGGCGGCGCAGGCCTGAGCTGTACAAGCTGCCATGTGCCGGCGAACCATAAGATCCCCGGCCGCGGCATTGATCTTCATCCGACAGAAACGGGTGTTGCCGTGAAAGAGTGCGAAGACTGCCATGCCAATATGGCTACCGGCGGCGGACACGCCGCCCTCGGCATCCGTGTCGAGCCGGACCGGCATATCAATCGTGTATCCTGCAAATCCTGCCATATCCCTGCCTTTGGCAAGGGCGGCGCAACAGAAATGTCGAGAAATTGGACGCTCCCTGTCTGGAATCAGGGGCTTTGCAACGGCCAGGGCGCATGGGCAGGCGAGGAATCGAAAGTCGCCAATGTCGCTCCTGACCATGTTTTCTTCAGCGGCACCAGCTATGTGTATGCATTAGGACAGACGCTGAACCGGATCGATCCGATCAGCGGCTCTACCTTAATGGCCGATGCGGTCGGTGGCGTTAATGATGCGGTTGGTGTAAGCAAACTTATTCCGATCAAGCGTCATAAGTCCAATATGGCTGTTATGAGCTCCGGTACGAACATCGGGAAAGTGATCCCCTTTGACGTTACCTGGCAGTTCATGACCGGATTCTCAGACCAGGCAGCGGAGCGAGGGAAGGCCTTCGCCGGCTATACAGGCTCGCACGAATGGAAGTGGCTTGAGGCCGAATTGGCCATCAACCATGGCGTGGCCCCGAGAGCGGATGTTGCCGCATGTACGAGCTGTCACCATAGCACTGGTCAGTTCTCCACGGCAGTCACGACAAAGCTGGACAAGCTCGGCTATGCCCTGAAAGACGCCAACAAGGACGGTGTTGTTAATGCTGCTGACGAAGCGATCATCTGCAGCCAGTGTCACCTGCAGAAGGCTTTCAAGCGTGACTGGGAGCAGCAGCATGCCCACACGGCAAAGGGCTCCGGAATCGGCTGCACCTTCTGCCATGACATCAAGCGCCCCGAGCGGGGTCTCTGCGAGCCCTGCAATCCCGATGGCACGGAAAATACAGCCTGTATCAACGAGTTCGTGGACACCAATTACTATAATCATTGTCAGTAATTTCGGCAATCAAGTTGTCGATACTACCCTGGGGCTGTCTCGAGAGCGAGGCAGCCCCCTTTTCTGCGTGAAGCATTATTGTCTGTCCGGAGAGAAATGACTCAGCACCCGGCTTTTCAGGTTTTAATGAACACGCTGGTACTGTTCAAGAATAGCCTCAGAACCAACCTGAACTGACATACCCTGCTCGTGATGGCAGTGAAACGAAGGTCAAGAAGCCTTCTTGCGAAGTGTCATAGCTTTATGACGCCTGTGGGAAGGCTTTTTTATGTCAATGAACTGACCGGGAGAAGGCACTGCCGTCACGTAGCATTTAAAAGGAGGGTGAATTCATTTCCAGAGCAAGTTGTTTCCGTAAGACGATCCGGTGAACGCCGGATCGAACATTCAACTGGGAGGATAAATGATGAAGAAAGTTTTAGTATTGATCAGTATTCTAGCCATGGTATGCGTCTTTGCGGTTCCCACAGCTTTTGCTGCAACGTACACGTTGACGGTTGCTTCTTCCAACCCAACCAGCGGCGTCGCCATTACGGTCACCCCGAACGACAGAAACGGCAGGGGCAGCGGCACGACCCAGTTTACGAGGAGTTATTCGGACAGCACCAGCATCAAGCTCACTGCTCCTTCAACCGCAAGCGGGAACACGTTCCAGAAATGGCAGCGGGACGGCTCCGACTACTCCACAAACAGAACAATAACCTTCTCGCTGTCAAGAAACAGAACCATGAAGGCGGTCTATATAACATCCACTACGGCCTATACCTTAACCGTGGCTTCTTCGAACCCGACCAGCGGTGTCGCCATTACCGTCAGTCCCAACGACAGAAGCGGTCTGGGCAACGGCACGACCCAGTTCACCCGCTCCTATAACAGTGCAACCGTTGTCTCACTCACCGCGCCGGCAACATCAGGCGCCAATACCTTCCAGAAGTGGCAAAAGGGCGGCGTGGACTATGCTGCCACGCAGGCCACGACCGTCACCATGGGCGCCGCTGCAACAATGACGGCAGTGTACGTTACAGCAAGTGGGCATGCCGGCATTACCGGGACCTTTACTACTCCGGCCGAGGTGACCGCCATGTGCCTGACCTGTCATTCCGGCCAGGGGACCGCTGTGGTCAATTCTCTGCACGGCATGATGCCCACGCTTTCTCCGAACGTGACCAATGCCACGGGCTTCAGCCAGAAACTTGCCGAAATTAATACCTTCTGCAGCTACCCGAACCCGGACATGGCGGCTGCGGCCTGCCTCAACTGCCATCCCACCCTGGGCAAGTTCGAAAATCTGGCGGCAACCGATATTGACTGCCTGCAGTGTCACAACGATTCCTATAAACGCAGGTTTACTCCTGAACCCGATTCAGCCAAATGGGTCAATGTTGTTGACTGGATGGGATTGTCAAAGACGTATGTTCCGGCATATAAGAAAGCCGATGGTTATTTCCAGATCGAGTTTAACTGGGCCGCCATGCCCGGCATAACAGCGCTTGACCTGGTGCGGGGTGTAAAGAAGCCTACCACGACCACCTGCCTGAGCTGTCATGCCAAGGCCGGCGGCAGCGACTGGGCAAAACGCGGAGACATCGGACTGAACAGCGCTACTGCGACAGCAGCGCAGGATGTTCATCTGGCTTCAGTTGCCAACGGCGGTGCTGGCCTGAGCTGTACGAGCTGCCATGTGCCGGCCAACCATAAGATCCCCGGCCGCGGCATTGACCTGCGTCCGACGGAAACAGGCGTTGCCGTAAAAACATGCGTATCGTGCCATCTCGGCAAGGATACCACCAGTGGACATTCGACCTCTGCTGTTAATCGTCATGTCGGGCGTGTGGCCTGCCAGGCCTGCCATATCCCACAATTCGGCAAGGGCGGCGCGACTGAAATGTCGAGAAACTGGACCCTCCCTGTCTGGAATGCGGCGCTCTGCAACGGCCAGGGCGCATGGGCAGGCGAAGAAAGCAAGCTCTCTAATGTCAGCGCTGATCTTGCGTTCTTCAACGGCACCAGTTATGTGTATCAATTAGGACAGGTGCTTAACCGTGTTGACCCGGTCACCGGCTTTACCATGCTGGCCGAGGCGAATGGCGGGATTACTGATGCACCTGGCGTAAGCAAGCTTGTCCCGATCAAGCGCCATCAATCCAAAATGGCTGTCATGAACTCCGGTAGTGACACCGGGAAAGTAATTCCTTTTGATGTCGTCTGGCAGTTCATGACCGGTTTCTCAGACCAGGCAGCAGAACAAGGGAAAACCTTCGCGGGCTATTCAGGAACCCATGAGTGGAAGTGGGTTGAGGCTGAACTGGCCATCAACCATGGCGTAGGCCCGGCAACGACCGTCGCCTGCGCAAACTGTCATGGCACCTCGATCATTAATACGAGCACTGACTCGAAGCTGGATAAGCTCGGTTACAAGACGCCGAAACCGACGTCAGATCTGTGCAATGATTGTCATGGCTCTGAAACAAATACCAGCTTCGTCTCGCTCCATGACAAGCATGTCAGAAGTGAAGGCTATAACTGCAACCGTTGCCACAGCTTCTCGCGTCCTTAGCGCATTGTCGCCCTCAGCCCGGCACTTTCCCTGTTGGGGAATAGCTGAAGGAGAGAGGCGAAAGCAGTTACGAATCTAAATACAGTTAGATAAAATGATGTCTTTCATATAGGGGCTGTCCCAAAATTGGGACAGCCCTTTTATTTAAAACGGGACGACAATGCTACACCCCGTTCGCACTTCACCTTGCACGAGTAAACATTAGAAAGGTACACCGAGCAGGAACCTGACTTCTCGGTCATTGGTTCTGCGGTTCAGTCCGTACGCGGCGCCGATGTTCGCCCAGATCCTTCCACCGATCCATGCGAGCGTGGGGCCGGCAGCATACTTGTCCGTGCGGTAGTTGCCCTTTGACTCCAAACCGAGCCTGAAGGCCGGAGTGACCTCATAGCTTGCGCCGGCTGCATACTCATGGTCCGCTCTGTCTCCGGACGTATAGGTGTTCTTGTAGATCTGGTTGTACGCCACGTTCAGTTTGCCGATGTCTTTGACCAGGATGAGCTTTCCTTCGAAGACGTTCTTCGCGTCGACCTTCTCCTGATGTTCTGCGTACAGAAGTACGTCCAGAGGAAGCTCGTTCTTTTCAGCGATACGATACCGCAGCCTGAACTTGTATCCGGCATACTTCATTTTGTCATTCTCTTTCTGCTCGTAGACCTGATACAGCGCCGCGTCCACCCGGTCCGTAATCCCGTATTCCAGTTCCACCTGCTGCTGCCAGTCGCTGCTGTTGTCTTTCTGCCGGTCCTTGACCACCGTGGTCTGGTAATATTCCAATTCCGCATGGTCCTTTGACAGCGTCAGATACTCGTAGGTCCATACGTAACTCCGCTGGTCCGCCAGGGCGGTCCCAGGGAACCGGACCAGGAAAAAAGCTCCCACTAACAATCCACACACGATCTTCTTCATCACGATCTCCTTTTTAGCTACGCTATTAATTCATACTGGTGGTAAAATTTATTTTCACTTGTCTGGACGTTACAAAACAATCCGTTGCGTCCCCGATACCGCGCTTTGGAGCTCCTGCTTCTCATTTTCGGAAAGGGTCCGCTCCGCCTCCTGAAACCTGGTGTACCCCCCGTGGAACCCCAGCAGGTTGTCCAGGTAGACCGTAGCTGCCTCTTCTCTGCTCATGAAGACCTCCTTTCTGTTGCCGGTGCATACGACCCAGGCCACCCGGAATACCCTGATTTGATTTTGATAATCATTATCAATTACAACGCACCCTATTTACCATGTTCCATGGAATAATGTCAATACCTAAGTTAAAAATAAAAGTGTAAATCTGTTTCACCCTTGCATTCAAGCACATACGCAACCACTTCGACATGTTGCAGGCGTGGAGTCGGCGGTCCCAGACAGGCAAGGCTGGAAAAAAGACGTACCAAGGTTGTTTCAAAAGGTCGTTGTCGGAGGTTTATCGAAGAAGGAATCCGGAGGGCTGTAATCAGAAATGCAGCAGAGTTGAACTATCGAAATAAAAAAGGCCAGTCCTGCTTTTGAAACAAGGGGCTTTACGCCTTCGCCACGCGCACGAGCGAGTTGTTCTCGTTCAGGCCGTCGATGATGGCGCCGAGGCCGGCCATGTTCTGGAGGTAGTTCAAGGCGTCCTGGGAAATCTCTTCTCCCGGGACCAGGAGCGGGATGCCGGGGGGATAGACGGTCACGATCTCGGTCGAAACCCTGCCCACGGAGTCGTTTACGTTCACCAGCTCGCTGTCGGAATAGAAGGCGTCGCGGGGGGTCATGGCAAAACGGTTGTCCAGCACCGGCGGGTGGACCTTGTCGAGCGGCAGCAGCGCGCCTTGGAGCCCGGTCTCGGAAGAGATCACCTTGAGCGCTTCAACGAGCAGGTTCAGGTCGTCCTGGCGGTCGCCGATCGAGACGATTACGAGCACATGGAAGGGGTCCGCCATCTCGACCTGGATACCGAAGCGGATGTTCAGCACCTGGGAGACGTGGTAACCCGATAGTCCCAGGTCCGCCACGGTGATCGTCAGCTTGGTCACGTCCATGTCATGCATGCCGGCCGCTTGTGCCTGGTCCTTGGTGAAACAGGTGATGCCAGGGATATTGTTGATCTCGGCGCGGGCATCCTCGGCAAGTTTGATGGTCCGGGTCAAGAGCTTTTTGCCTTCCGTGGCCATCTGCATGCGCGCGAGGTCGAGCGACGCCATCAGGATGTAGGACGGACTTGTGGTCTGGAGGAGCTTCAGGGTGTTCGTCACATCGTCCAGGTTGACCCTGCCGGCGTTGGCGTGGAGCATGGACGCCTGGGTCATGCCGCCGACGATCTTGTGCGTGGACTGGACACACATGTCCGCTCCGGCCTCTAAGGCGCATTTGGGAAGCTTGGGGTGAAACTTGAGATGCGGGCCGTGCGCTTCGTCCACGAACACCAGGAGACCTTTGTCGTGAGCGTAGGAGATGATATTTTCGATGTCAGCGCAGAGGCCGTAGTAGTTCGGGCTGGTGATCAGCAGCGCCCGCGCTCCGGGGTTGGCGTCGACTGCGGTCTTGACCGTTTCAAAGGTAACGTTCAGGGTGAGCTTCAGGTCGCGGTCGAACCGGGGCTGGAAGAAGATGGGCTGAGCCCCGCTCATGATGAGCCCAGTCAGCACTGACCGGTGGCAATTCCGGGCGATGAGTACTTTGTCACCGGGTCCGGTCGTGGCGGCAACCATGGCATGGTTCCCGACGGTGGTGCCGTTCACCAGGAAAAAGGAGCGGTCAGCGCCCGCTGATTTGGCTGCCAGTTCCTGCGCTTCCTTGATGACACCCGTAGGGTTCTGGAGCGAATCGACCTCATCCAGGGTGGTGAGGTCGATGGAGAAGACACGAGGCCCCACGAACTTGCGGAACCGGGTGGCAATGCCTTTGCCGCTCTTGTGCCCGGGCGTATGGAACGAGACCTTGCGGCTTTCGGCAAGGTTCACCATAGCGTCGAACAGGGGGGTGCGGAACTGCTCGTCGTCAGGTTTGTTGGGCGGGGGGGTCATGGTCTACTAGACCTGAAAAGGCATTGGGCCGCAGATTGACGCAGATGAACGCGGATGAAAGGAAAACTGCTCATAAAAAGATTCACCCGAAGGAAAGGTTTAATTAATAAAGCCTTATCCGCCCTTATCAGATGTTAATCCATCTTTTATCCGTGTCTAAAGGTTGGTTCAGTCTCAATGGTATGTGAAGAGCGGTGCATTATCTTCGATGATCTTCGTCTCTTCAGCCATGGCCTTGCGGATATGCTTCGGTAGAGAATACATACCCTGGTTCGTGATGCCGTCATAGTACCGGTTCTCGCCCTTGATCCGCTTCTTGATCATCTCGTCTACTTCCTTGGGAGAGAACTTCCGGGGATCGAGGTTCTTCGATGCCAGGGTAAAGCCCCAAGGCAGGCCGAAGGACGGGATCGAGACCGCATAGGGCGCGACAACGGGGAAGACGGCGTTCAGTGTTTTGTCAACCGCGGTGAAGTTCAGGAGCTGGTGCAGAGCGGTGGTGCCGGCCTGGAGCGAGATGGTGCCGTCCGGGCTTAAGCGCTCTTTCACGATCTCGTAGAACTCGCGGGTGTACAGGAGGTACGCCGGACCTTCTTCGACCGGCTCGGAGATATCGATGATGATAACGTCATACGTGTCGGTCGTTTCCTCGAGGTACTTGCGCGCATCCATGTACCGGAGGTCGGTCCGGGGGTCGTCAAAAGCGCCCTGGTGCCACTCGGGCAGCAGTTCTTTCGACTTTTCAACCACTTCCTGGTCGATGTCCACCATCATGCAGTACTCGACGCTCTTGTGGCGCAGCACTTCGCGGAGTGTCGCGCCTTCGCCGCCGCCGACAATGAACACCCGCTTCGGGTTAGGATGCGTAAGCATGGCCGGATGGACCAGGCCCTCATGGTAGATAAACTCGTCGGTGACCGTGGACTGCATCTTGCCGTCGAGCACCAGGCACCGGCCATAGCTCCCGCTGTCCATGATCTCCATCTTCTGGAACTTGGTCTGGCTTGCATAGTGGATCATCTTGATGCCGTGAATATGCCCCTCGTCGGGGCTCGTGTATTCAATGAACCACTTGTTGCTCTTGGGCTCTATCATGCTGAAACCAATTCTCCCTGAACAACCGGTTTATGCGGAAGCTTTTCGTTGCCGAGGATGCCCCGCTTCATTTCAACCATGGAGGGGCTCTTTGACTGGAACTTCTCGATAAGGTAGTCTGCGGCGACCCGGGGGTCGATCAGGTCTCCGCAAGTGAAGACGTCGACTGCGGCGTAGCCGTATTCCGGCCAGGTGTGGATGGCAAGGTGGGATTCGGCGATGACCACCATCCCGCTGATGCCAAAGGGGCTGAACTCGTGGAAAGCGACTTCAACAATGGTCGCCTTGGCCTCAAGTGCTGCATTTTTAAGTGTTTCCCGTACAAACTCTAGGCTGCCTAGTGTTTTGGGGTTGCAATCCTTTAATTCCAAGAGCAGGTGAGTTCCTAATGCGTGCAACCTGTTTACCTCCTTCTCAGCCCGCTTCGCAAGCTTCCCGAGGTCATCGGGATCTCAGCAGGACAGCCTCCCGATCACTCGAGAGGGCTCGTTGACCAAATCCAATCCGCCTCGACTTCTGACGGGCCCACACAGTGTAAATTTGTAATGTGATTTATCAAAAATACGCTTCTTTGTCAAGAATAAAATGGAGCGAGCTTCATTTTATTCTCGCGAGAGTGGAGAAGGACCTCAGCACGACTCCCAGCGGATATTTTTTACTCTTCGACGCGGTCTCGGCACGCTTTTTGTCGCCGATTTCTAGGCTCCCATCGGACGATGCGAGCGCAATTTTTTCTGCGTGAGCGATCGACTCCGCTCCTGCGTCAGAGAAGAGAGGATTTTTCCCCCTCGCAGAGCGAAATACCCTCCAGCTAGAGCCAAAGGAGCACCTCACGATGCAGCTCACGACGCTCAAGCGCAACGTTTCCTCGCTTAATCTCCCCGATGACCAGCAGCCGCCTCCGCTCTCTGTCCGATCCGTCAAAAAAGTCTTTACATCTGCTGTAGATAGTTTTAATATTGTGCCTTAAATCGTCGGCCGACCGCCGCGAGCCGAATGAGCGCCGGGTTTTCACCCTGACCGCTGTTGTTCTTTCGGCATCTGAACCCAGTTCTGGAGGTTTTACCCGCATGTCTTCCAAAAAGTTCGTTGAGATCGGCTCCGTGCTCGTCAATCCCGAGATCTTCACCCGCCCCTATACCTGCGACGTGGTTGGTTACGACTGCAAATCGCAGTGCTGCTACCGCGCCTGCATCGTGCCGGAGCAGGAGACCAAACGGATCGAGGCGAACTTCGACGATATCCTTGCGTATCTCAGCCCGGAGAACCGCGCCGTGCTCAAGAAGAACGGCACGATCCTGGCGGACTGCAAAAAACAATGCCCCAAAGGCTGCGAGATCCACGACGACGAGGCCCAGGCCATCAAGCGCCACTTCGGAGGCAAGGAATTCCGCTGCGTCCTGATCCACAACAATATCTGCTCCCTGCTCTATACGAACAAGGAAGGGCTCAAGTACTGCGCCGTGCATACCTATGCCATGGACAAGGGCCTGATCTGGGAAGAGTATAAGTTCGCCGACTGTGTGCAGTATCCCCTCGCCTTCTACACCACCGAGGAGGGCAGACAGGTGCTGTCCATCCAGGACACACCCTATCTGGACCACATCCCGTGCATGAAGAACCCCAAGGGCGAACCCATGTACAAGAGCCTCAAAAAGACCATCGAAACCTACCTGGGAAAAGATTTCTACAAGGAACTGGAAGCTTACGCGAAGAAGAAGTAGCGGGATAAACCGGACAAGCGAGAACCACAAGGCATCTCTCGCAGGCGCAAAGGGAACCTAAAAGTCAACAACTTTTGGATTTAGCACCCAAAACAAGCCGTGGTTTAGGATTTTCTTGGCGACCTTTGCGCCTTTGAGAGAAACATTCTTGCCCTTTTGTGTAGAATTTGATCCCTCTGTAACTAACCTATGGGAAACCTCTTCCTCAGTTTTAGCATAGCCATCTCGGGCGCGATCGGTCTCGTGATCCTGAGCCGCATTTTAGACTTCGAAAACTACATCAACAGGATTTTGCCGCTCATTCCCGTACTGTACGCCATCGTCTATGAGGTCCTGGAACACAAGAAAAAGGGAAAACCTAAAGCCCTGCAGACACTCCAGGAGAAGGAAGAGACAAAGGCGCGCGAAGCGCGCGCCCCCGAACCGCTCACCTTCGGCAGGATTGTCACTGACGTTGGCGTCATCTTCATCATCAAGTTCTCCGTCGAAATATTCCTCCTAGCGCTCTTCCTCTTCTTCAGCGGCCAGACCTTCAGCCAAACCTACGGAACGTTCTGCATCGACACCGTGGGGAAACTCCTCCGGGGAGACCACCCCTGGCTCATTGGGAACGAAGGCATGTACCTCTTGGCGCTCATCGCGCTCATTACCTGCGTCATCTCCGGCCTCTGGATCGGGTACACGTCGAAGGGGATGGCCATCGTTGAAGGCGTGCTCGCCGGGGCAGCGGTCACCGTGGTCATGGCCATGACCAGCATGCTCACCCTCTACCGGAAGCTGGAGGAGGTCACCGTCCAGTTCGCCGACTCCCTGGGCTACGTGATAAACGCGGGATTTCTTGTCGTGATCGCGCTCCAGGTGCTGCTCTACGGCCTCTGGAGCGGACTGGTGCAGCGCGGGAAGAACGAGCGGGTGCGGCTGATGGCGACTGCGAAACTAACGAAAAAGTCGAAGAAGTAACTACCCTCCGGATATTTTCTGCACTGCTCACCTGAAAAAAGCTGTGTTCCTCCCGTTTGCGGCTGACGTGGGAGAACTGCGAATAGTTCTCATTGATTGAAGTGCTTTGCCAAGCCGGAAACGTTTACTGCCGGGGCCGGTCCTTCTCCGACGCCTGGCGGATCAATGCATCGTTCTGAAGCGCCATGTCCACATCGAGCCGCTGATAGCGGGCGCTGCGTGCGGACCAGTCAACGAGGCCGCGCATCCAGCGCTTCAGCAGGTCGATATACGCCTCGTAAGCCTCCCGGTCCCTTTCATAGGCCTCCCCCAATAACATCGGCAGCTGTCGCTCGACCTCCAGGAACGCCTTGAGCTCTTCATCGCACATGCGGCCGACCATCCGGGCTGCATCCGCACGGGAGAGCGAATGGTCTTTCTCGAGCGTAAAGATCACATTGCCGAGGCCGCGTTGTATGTCGCGTTCCAGACCGGCCAGGTCGTTGATCCAGATGCTGTAGTTGATCGCCAGGCGCTCGAGCCGGTTGATGAAGAAATTCTTTTGAAAGGGTTCCGGCGGGACCTGCATGATGATCGCCATGAGATCATGGCAGGGCGCGACGCCCACCGACATATGCCGGATCTGCAGGTAAAGCGGCGTGTTCGTGTTTGAAGCGTTGGTGGGACCGATATGGCTCTCCCAGCATGCGCCGAGCACATACTCTTGCAGATGATGCTTCATGCGCTTGTACCAGAAGGAGGAGGGATCGTTGCTCAGCGTTTTGACCTGCTGCAGATAATCGGAAAAGGCGCGGATACAGCACGGGTCGTCTTCTTTCGCTCCTGCCCCGCCCAGGACGTCCAGATGCCGCCTGCACAATTTCGTCCGATACTCCCGGATACCCGGTTCGCTGCCATGGTCGATGTCCATGACATCGTCGAACACGAAGAACCAGGCCATAAGATGGCTCGCTACGACAACCGATTCCACGGGGAGATCGTACAGCTGATAGGCGATAAGCAGGTCGAAGCGGGTGTCGCAGAACCGCTGATAGCTCTCGCTGCTCGACAAAAGACCGAAGGCGCGCGCCCATACACGATGCTGCTCCAGGATCGTTTCCTGGTCAGCATGCATCCTGCTCGTCAGCGGGCAAGAGATCTCTACCTCGAACGGGGCGACCTGCGGAAGGTCGTCGTACCGGAAAACAACCCTGCCGTCGTCATACAAAGAATGCTTGTTCATGTTCATGATCGCGCGACACCATAGGTGCTCTGGACGTAGCCGTTATCGAAGACCCGTGTTGACCGATGTACCAGCGACACGTCTTTGGCAAGACGCCCGAAAAGCGGTATGCCCTCGCCGATAAGAACAGGGATCCGCGTTATGGTAATTTCGTCGATCAGGTCTGAATCGAGAAAGCGCTGAATCGTGATGCCGCCATCGACGTACAGGTGTGATGCCCCCTGAGCCGACAAACGCTCTACAATTTCTCTGGGAGTCTCTGACGAAGAGGAAACGGTTTTCCGCAGCAAGGCCGGGATCTCGACGGTTCTGCTGCTCAACACCACAACCGGCTTTTCTCCATAGAGCCACGCGCCGAAGGTCAGGACCTTCTCATAGGAGTTCCTGCCCATGACGAGAACATCAACGGAGTCCATGAACGCCTGGAACCCGTAATCTTCTTTGCCCTGCTCTCCGGCGTTGCCAAGCAGCCAGTCCAGATCGCCGTCTTTCCTCGCGATGAACCCGTCAAGGCTCGTTGCAACAAAGACAGATGTTTTAATACTCATTCGCACGTCCTCGATTACGCCGACGGCTGCTCCAATGCATCGCCAGGCGCCGTCATCTGGCTTCAGCTTCCTTGGTACAATGCATGGGAAGAACAAACCCTCCGGCCTTAACGAGAGCAAGACGGTCCGTTGAGCTGAATGCGATCAGAATGTCTTCGCGGCCGTCGATCCTTCGATTGGGGTCGGACCAATCAACCTGCTTCTGCGAAATAACGAGAAACGGTTCGTTCCAAACCGCCTTACCCTTTCCTTCCCAGCAGCCGGAGTACGCGCACACGGAAAACGTGCCGTTCGAGTCGAAGGAGACATTCATGGGCGTGAACTCGCCACCCTTGGAAACGCTGCAGGCTTTAGGGCCGCACTGCACTTCGATGTCATTGCGACAGGTCCACGCGTCCGCGCGGCCGCCGACCGACGCAACCGCAAACGTCAGCACGAGCACTGCCCTTGTTAGTTTAGTCATGGGCTTCTTCCAACACGAGCGTGTGAAGGGCTCGGTTTTCCATGCGCCGGAATCTCCTGGCTTACTGTTTTTTATCGATCCATTCGAGCAGTTTGTCTTCCGGGAGAGCTCCGGTAAGCACTGTCCCGTCGTCACGCACCAAGGTCGGCGTGCTGTTAAAATTGAGGGACCGGGCCAGCGCGGTGTTTCGGTCCATCGCCTCGGCGGTGCAGTCTGCGGGCGGCTCCGGCGTCGTCTTTCCCGCGAAAGCGTCATCGAGCATATCCACCGATTTCGAGCACAGGATGGCCTGGACTTTTTTGGGGGCATCCTTATGCATCGGCAGGGGATACAGGATCTCCACAAAGGCGATATCGGGCCGTCTGGCGATGATCTTTTTTATGCTGTCGTGAAGCGTCCGGCAATAAGGACAGTCGGGGTCGCTGAAGACGATCACTTTCTTTGCGGCCGTTTTTGCACCCACGGTAATGGCATCGCCCAGGGCGATCTTCGATACATCGACCTTTTGGGGGGCCTGCTGCGTCTCCATCTGCTTGAGATAGGCCTCGAGCGGCATAAGCTGGATCAAATATTTTCCCGAGCAGTCGAGAAATATCGCACCGCGTTTACCGTTTTTTTCAATTTCAATCTCCCACACACCCTTGACCGGCGACTCTTTGATCTCCCCGATGTTGGCGTCGGGAACGAGCTTCTTGACAACGGCGTCCACCTTCTTCTTTTCCAAAGCGGGGCATTTTTCTGCAACATTTTTTTCGCTTTTGTCCGCCGCCTGCGATGCAGGCGTGAACATAAACAGGAACAGCACTGCGGAGACTACTGCAACACCCTGAAATCTTTTCATTGAGAGCTCCCTTCCGATTTAGTATCGTTCGTTATAAGTTATGCGATTACATTTCCCCTGCGTACCTTTACTCGCTGTCGCCCGCGCCTTTGTCCGTCTTTTTGGCCTTTCCTTCCAGCTGCTTGAACTTGCGGAAGGCGACGGAAAGCGTGGAGGAGTCGGCGATGGCGCCCGCGATCAGCAGGGCATCCATGATCTCGTCGAGCGACGCGCCCTCGGCGCGGGCCCGGTGCATGTGCGATTCGAGGCAATGCTCACACCGGAGCGCTGCGGCCGCGCCGATGGCGACGAGCTCGGCGGTCTTCCGGTCCAGGGACTTTGGTTCCTTGTAGATGGACATACCCTTCAGGATGAAGGGGTTGAAGTTCCGCGGCCGCTCTTTCAAAACATTCAGGATGTAGCCGAGGCTGCCGTGCTGCTCGATGAGTGATTCGACCAGTGCCTCGGTCAGCTTCTCGTCGCCAAGCTGTTCCCTGATGGTGCGTATCCTGGTTTTGCCGTTCTTCGTTGTGCTTTTTGAGGACTTCTGCTTCGCCCGTGGACTGCTCACTTTTGGCATGATCCGATTTCCTTTCGGACGTTCCTTTACACCGAGGAATAAAATTCAACACAACATAAACTGCATGTTCTCGCAAAGCACGCAAAGAAAGGCAAGCCATTCGGGGGTTAAAAGACCGGGACTTGAAGATTTCCTTTGCGGGCTTTGCGCGCTCAGAGTGGCCCGTTCATCGGCCATTGCGAGAGACGCCCTTGCCTTTGACCTAGGTACTTATCCCATACTTCTTCAACTTAAGATACAGCGTCTTCCGGTCGATTCCAAGGAGCTGGCTCGCCTTGGACTGGTTGTGGTTCGCTTCCTTCAGCACGCGGAGGATATAGTTCTTCTCCATTTCTTCCAGCGAAGGGTTCGTGCCGAGCTCCGTGACCGCCGCCGGGATCGAGAGGTCCTCCGCCCCGATCTTGTCCGATTCGCAGAGGATCACGGCCCGTTCGATCACGTTCTCCAGCTCCCGCACGTTCCCCGGCCAGTGATATCCCGCAAGAAGGTCCAATGCTTCGGCGGTGAAATCCGCCACGGCCTTGGACAATTTCGCGGAATATTTTTTCATGAAATAGCGCGCCAGATCGGGAATATCCTCTTTCCGCTCCCGAAGCGGCGGGATGACAACGGTGATGACATTGAGGCGGTAGTAGAGGTCTTCGCGGAAGGTGCCGGCCTTGATCATTTCCGGCAGGTCCTTGTTCGTTGCCGTGATCAAACGGACATCGACGCGCATGGCCTTGTTCCCGCCCACCCGCCGGAACTCGCCGGAGTCGAGGAACCTGAGCAGCTTGGCCTGGAGCCCCACGGGCATCTCGCCGATCTCGTCCAGAAAGAGCGTGCCCTTGTCGGCGACCTCGACGAGGCCGTGCTTCAGTTGATAAGCGCTGGTGAAGGCGCCCTTCTCGTGGCCGAAGATCTCCGACTCGATGAGGTTCTCCGACAGGCTTGCGCAGTTCAGCGCGATGAACGGCGTGTCCTTCCGCTTGCTGTTATGCCAGACCGTGTTGGCCACCAGCTCCTTGCCCGTACCGCTCTCTCCCTGGATGAACACGGGCGAGTCCGTGGGCGCCACCTTGCGGATGAGCGCCAGGATCTCCTTCAGCTGCCTGCTGGTGCCGATGAACTCGAAAGGGGATTCCTTGCGCACCAGTTCCTGCTCCAGAAGCTTGCTCTTGACGCTCAAGCGGCCGTACTCGCAGGCGCGGTCCACGACGATCACCAGTTCGTCCAGTTTGTACGGCTTGGTGAGATAATCATAGGCCCCGTTCTTCATGGCCTCCACCGCGGTCTCCACCGTGGCCTTGCCGGTGAGCACGATGATCGGGGGGACCTGCGGGTCCTCCTTCAGCTTTTTCATGAGCGACAGGCCGTCCATGCCGGGCATGACCACATCCAGCAGGATCGCGTCAAAGGCGTTGCTCGACAAAATCCGCAAAGCCTCGCCGCCGTCGGCGGCCACGGACACGGTATAGCCCTTGCGCGTCAGCTCGTTCTTCAAGAGCCTCCGGAACGGCTCTTCGTCATCGACGACAAGAATATTCACCATTATAGAAATCCTAACCCGGACAAGCCGGAACTGAGTAGCCAAAGCTAACGGCGTCTCTCGCAAAGCCGCAAAGCGCGCAAAGAAATACTTTTACGTCATTGCACTAAACAATAAACTTTTTATGTTTTTTGCCGTTCTTTGCGGCCTTTGCGTCTTTGCGAGAGACCAATATTAAGTTTCTGTCCGTTTTAAGAAGAAATTCATTTCACGCCTTTGTCCGTGTCTCTGTGCCCCTGTGGCGGAATATGATTTCACCCGTGCCGGATCGCCGGCAGCTTGATGATGAAGGTCGTTCCCTTTCCGAGTTCGCTCTCCACATCAATGGTCCCGCCGTGCTCTTCCACGATGCGGTGGCAGATGGTGAGGCCCAGGCCGGTCCCTTCGCCCACGGGTTTGGTGGTAAAAAAGGGATCGAACACTTTGTCGAGGAGGTCCGCGGGGATGCCCGCGCCCGTGTCCCGGACATCGAGCCGGATCCCACCCGCGCGCTCCGCTTCGTCAAGGCCGGTCGTGATGGAGATGCTCCCGCCCACGGGCGTGAAGTAGATGGCGTTCAGGAGCAGGTTCATCAGGAGCTGACGGAGGCTTCCCGCGTCAGCGAAGATCTTCGGCAGATCGCGGTTCAGCGTAAGCGACAGGGTATGCTGCAGCCGCGCGGTCCGGTGTTTGAGCAGAAGCAGCACTTCCTTGATGAGTTCATTGATGTCGATCTCCCGGAACGTGCCGCCTGACGGCCGCGCGAACTCCAGCAGGCTTTTGAGGATCCCCTTGCACCGGAAGATCTCGCTGTGGATGGTCCGCAGATACTCGGGAAAGTCCTCGAAGCCCGGGACGTTCGCAAGCGCTGGTTCGTGGGCGCGGTCGAGCAGCGCCTCGGAGTAGCCCGCGATGATGCCCAGGGGATTGTTGATCTCGTGGGCGATGCCCGCCACCAGCGTGCCGAGCGAAGCCAGCTTGTCGGACCGGACGAGCTGCTGTTCGAGCCGCCGCTGTGCTGTCACGTCCTTGAGATAATGAACGATGGCGTAGAGCCGGCCCTCGTCGTCCAGGAGCGGATAGGCCCAGAAGTGGAAAATGTTTCCCCCATTGTTCTTCAGCTCCTGGAAGGTCGGGCACTTATTGGTCATGGTCTCCTGGCACAGGCACTGGGCGATCGTAATGCCGATCCGGTCCAGCAGCTCTCCGCAGTACGTGCCGATGATCTCGGTCTTGGAAAATCCCGTTGTGGCGAGCAAAGTCTGGTTGGCGCGCACGACCTGCTGTTTGCCGTCCTCGATCCAGACCATGTCGGTGATCGCATCGAAGGTCCGCTCCCATTCCTTTTTTTCCTTCGATATCTCTTCAAAGAGCAGCGCGTTCTCCAGGGCGACGGCGATATGCTTTGCCACCATCAGCAGGACATCGAGGTCCTTCTCGGAATACTGCCCGGGCTCGGTGCTGTCGAAGTTGAACACGCCGAGCATCCGGTCGTGGTACAGGGGAATGCTGACCGTGGAGCGGATGCCTTCCTGCAGCAGCTTCCGGTCCAGGGGGAACCGCGTTTTTTCCAGGTCTTCGCTGATCCAGGGCTTGTTGTTCCGTACGACCCAGCCGGCGCTCGTGCCCTCGATCGGCGCCTTGACGCCCTTTTTCATGGCCGTCTTCATCTCCGTGTCCAGGGCGAAAATGAGCAGCGTGTTGTCCGTTTCGTTATAGAGGAGGAGGCTGGCCCTGCTGTACGCAATGAGTTTGCGCAGTTCCGACACAACCATGCGGAAGATGGTGCCGATGCTGAGGCTGGAGTTGATGATGCCCGATAGTTCATTGATAAGCTCGACCTGCTCCACCTTGCCCGGAGGCATGCAGGCGGGCAGGCCGTCCTCGGTCGCGTCCCGTACCACGATGGTGCGGAGGCCGGGTCCCGGGTCCTGGCCGGGAATGACGGCGATGCGCGAATGAAACACGCTCCCGTCCTTCCGGAAACAGGGAACAGGAGCCGAGACAGCGGGCACGTTTGCCGGATCGGAACGCAGCCCCTCGATCGAAAAGAACCGTCCCGCCGTAAGGCCGATCATCTCGTCCCGGCTCCAGCCGAAGGCCCTGGCTGCGCTGTCATTGCAGGAGACAACGATGCCCCCTGCGTCGATGACGAACGCCGGCAGGTTTAGCACATCGAGGGTCTTCAGGAGTTCCGCGCCGCTGTTCTGAAGTACGATGTTCATGATTTATAGTAGCACACTCAACAGGGAGGTTCAATTATTCAATTGCGGATTTCGGATTGCGGATTTGACGTCTTACGGGTTTATTTTCGTTGACCGCACTCAGCTCAAATCAAGTTAAAGTCTTGACGTCGATGCTTCTTTTTTATTGTTTTATTCCGCAATCCGAAATCCGCAATCCGCAATTCCCTCTGCTTGACTAAGCAAGGGATGTTGACTATTATGAATCCGTGAAGATCAGGGTCGGACATCTCTCCACCTTCTACCATACCGCCATCCTCCTGATGGCGCGGAAGGAGATCACTTCCCGCCTGGGCCTGGAGATCGAATGGACGCTCTTGGGCACGGGGCCCGCCATCATGAAGGCTTTCGACAGGGGCGAGCTCGATCTGGCCTACATCGGCCTGCCGCCTGCCATCATCGCCATGGAACAGGGCAGCCGGGTCGTCTGCATCGCAGGCGGCCACATGGAAGGCACGGTCATGGCCGGGAAGTCTCACTGGCTGGGCTTCCCGGAGACGGATGATCTCGGAGAGATCTTCGGCCAGTTTGAAGGCAAGACGATCGGCGTACCGGGGAACGGTTCCATCCATGATGTCATCCTGAAGGATTGCATCGTGAGATACGCAGACCACAGGAATATATCGGTCAGGAACTACCCTTGGGCAGACCTCGTCACCGAGGCAGTGGTGTCTGAAGAGGTTGCGGCGGCGTTCGGGACCCCTGCCCTGGCGATCGCAATCAAACGTTTCGCCGGCGGGAGGATCCTCTATCCCGCTTCGAGACTCTGGCCGAACAATCCAAGCTACGGTATTGTAGCGGACCGGTCCTATTTGAAGGCTCATCAAGAGACGGTCGGGAGATTCCTCATCGCCCACGAAGAGGCTGAGGAGCTTCTCAGGAATGCCCCCGCAGTTGCCGCGCAGGCGATCGCCGGTCACGTGGGAATCATCGACAAAGAGTTCGTGTTCGAGACCCTGCAGGTCTCGCCGAAATACTGCGCGCAGCTCACGCCGGAGTACATCTCCTCCACCATGGCCTTCGTCAGCGCTCTCCGGAGACTGGGATATATCAAGCGTGAACTGAGTAAGGACGAGATCTTTGATGCGTCGCTGATCAGAAAGATCCATCCGGAGAAGGACCATTACGGAGACGGCATAGCCATTGTCTGACGCTTTCCCTCCCACCGATTTGTTTCAACCGCACATTAGTCTTTGTGGTCGCCGACGTGCAGACATCAACATGATACTGCCCCTAGTCGTATCTGCCATGCCTAGAAATAAGGTTTCCTTCACTTTGTTAACTTTCCTGCGCCTACAATCACACTATTAACTGGCAATACGTATTAAATAACAACTATTTATAAAATTGAAACAATTTAGCCAACAAATTCGTTTTTTACATTGACAAATGTATTAAAGCATAATATTATTAAAACAGTATTGTTGGCAACAAAATTGTTTTAATAATTTTGGAGGTAATATGGAACGTAAACTGAAGCAATCTCTTGGGAATTGGGTCGAGGGGGATCGGTTTTGGGACAGAGAAGCCGACATCGCCCTTTTTACGAAGAAAATTGATGATGGTGCTCATATCCTTTTGGTAGCTCAGAGGCGTATGGGAAAGACCAGCCTAATGAAGGAAGTCAAACGACAACTGAGCGACCGTTATACATGCATGTTTGTCGATCTTCAAAAGGCGTCTACCCCAGAAGACGCGATAGTCGAAATCAGTCTCGCCCTCAAAACGCATAAAACTCTATGGCTCAAGACTAAGGATCTCTTCTCAAATGCACTCGACAAGATTGTTGGCAGTATTGAAGAACTGAATTTAGGGGAAATCGGCATCAAATTGCGGGCAGGCCTTACGTCCGGTAATTGGAGCGAAAAGGGGGACACCCTTTTCTCAATCCTAGCCGAATCGGAGCGTCCAGTGCTGCTGCTGGTTGATGAAGTCCCTCTCTTGGTTAACCGTATGCTCAAGGGTGAAGACTTTAAAATCACCCACGAAAGAAAAGCAAAGGTTGACGAATTTATGTCATGGCTGAGAAAGAATAGCCAGACCCACCAGGGGAAAGTACGGATCGTTCTATCGGGTAGCATTGGTTTTGAACCGATACTTCGCCAAGCCGGTCTTAGCGCTACAATTAATAACTTTCTAGCGTTCGATCTTAAGCCATGGGACGAGACTACCGCGGTCGAGTGTCTCCAGGCGCTTGCAAACGAATACTGTATCCTTTTCAAAGATGATGCTGCGGTCGTCATGGCAAAACGGCTTGGATGCTGTATCCCCCACCACGTACAAATGTTCTTTACACATGTATATGACCGATGTAAGCGAAGAGGGCGGATGGAGTTTTATCCAGATGAGGTGAATGATATCTACGAAAACGAAATGCTCGGCATACGGGGCCACGTTGAGCTTACCCATTATGAAGACCGACTGAAACTCGTACTCGGCAACGAGATCTATCCTCTTGCGCTCGAAATGCTCAGCGAAACCGCGGTGACTAATTGCCTGACGCGCGACTCGCTTGCAGCCCTTCAAAAAAGCTACGAGTTCAACGATAGGAGTGCCCGGGACGCACAGGAAGAAATCCTGCGCGTACTTGAACACGATGGTTACATAAAAGCAGGTAAGAACGGCTACGTCTTTGAATCACACCTTCTGCAGGACTGGTGGAAGAAACGATACGGTTTCTTTTATGTGCCGGTGATGGAGAGGGGGATTTAATGGTGGCTAAGCGATTCGTTAAGTACAATCCGGCATTTCTTTCGGACAAGGAACTCGTAGATAACTTTGTAGTTCGGCACGCAGATCTTGAGCTGATTATAAGGATAATCGGCGATAACATTTCCGACTCAAATCAGCATTTGCTGATTATAGGGCCGCGCGGCAGCGGCAAGACAACACTTGTAAGGCGTGTGAATGCGGAGATCGGCCTGAAAGAAGAATTGCGTGGCAAATGGTATCCCTTAATCTTTTCCGAAGAAAGCTACAAAGTTGTCTCTGCTGCCGATTTTTGGCTTGAGGCCTTGTTTCATTTAGCAGATCAGACAGGCGATGAAAAATGGCTTCGCGCTCATAACGAACTTCGTAATGAAAGCGACGATCAAAAAGTTGGTGAGCGCGCTCTCTGGCAAATTCTAGATTTTGCCGACAGCCAGAAAAAAAGAGTACTCCTAATAGTCGAAAATCTCAATATGCTCTTCAGTGATTTGACCAGCGAGGACGAGGCTTGGAAAATACGGCACACGCTGATGCATGAACCGCGCCTGATGCTATTGGCCACAGCGACAAGCAGATTTGAAAATATCGACAGTCCTTCGCACGCCATGTTCGAAATGTTCAAAGTACAAGAGCTAAAGCCACTTAATGACGATGAGTGCAACGCTGTCTGGGAACTAGTCGTGGGCAGCAAACTGATCGGCGAACAGATCAAACCGATAAGAATATTGACTGGAGGCAACCTCCGCCTGCTTGCCATTATTGCCAAATTTGGCGCACACCGATCCTTCCAACAACTTCTCGACGACCTTATAGACCTGATCGACGACCATACGGACTATTTTAAAAGCCATCTCGATAACATGCCCGCTATCGAAAGGAAGGTCTACCTCGCTCTTGCGGAATTATGGAAACTCTCGACTGCCCGTGAGATTGCAGCAGTGGCCCGCCTGGATGTCAATAAGACCAGCTCTCTCCTGAGCAGGCTTGTAGGCCGTAGCGCCGTGTTTGTCGAGGAAGAGGGGAAAAGAACGAAATGGTACAGGGTTTCGGAAGGGATATACAATATCTACTACCTTATGCGACGGCGCGGGAAACCCGCCGACAGGGTAAAAGCGGTCGTGTCGTTCATGATTGCCATGTATGGCCCGGAAGCAACTACAAGATTAATAGCAGACGATGCATGCAAGCTTTCACCGGAACTTTGCAGCGACCATTACGAAGCTTATAAGGAAGTGATAAAAAAGGTTTCTGACCACCAGCTCCTTGAAAAAATAATAACTGCAACTCCGAAGACTTTTTTGGACTCACCCTATATCAGTGAAACAGTAAAAAACTTTGCGACGATTGATAGTAAGCTTATAAAGAAAGAGAAATTAAGCAGTAAAGAAGATAAAGAGCTGAAGGAGGCAAATGAACTAATTGAACATGGTTTCAAGCTCGGTAGGGAGGGAAACTTTGAACAAGCTGTTATTCTGTTTGATCATGTAATCAACAAGTTTGGGAGCACAAACAACTTTAATCTTAAGATTGAGCTAACAAGGGCGCGTGTGAACAAAGGAGTCGCCTTTAACATGCTTGGTAAGTCGCATGATGCTCTTACCCTCAACGATGAGGTGATTGGACAGCTTGTAAATGAAAAAGAACCAGCGTTACTTGAGCTAGTGGCAGCAGCCATGTTTAGCAAGGGTGTTGCACTCGATGCGTGCAAGCGCCCTGACGATGCAATTCGGGTTTATGATGAGATCGCAGCACTGTACAAAGATCGGCTCGAAGTGCAGATTGCAGAACACGTGGCGGCAGCTATGTTTAACAAAGGAGTTATACTCGGCAAGCTTAATCGTTCAGACGAAGAAATTCAGGTTTATGATGAGATCGCAGTATTGTACAAAGACCGAACCGAACCGCAGCTTGCTGAACAGGTGGCACAGGCCATGTACAACAAGGGAGTTACACTAGGCAAGCTTAATCGCTCAGATGATGCAATTCGGGTTTACGATAAGATCGTCGCACTGTACAAGGGCCGAACTGAAACGCAGCTTGCAGAACAAGTGTCAGAATCCATGTACAACAAAGGCGTTACACTCGGCAAGCTTAATCGTTTTGATGAAGAAATTCAGATTTATGATGAGATTGTAGCACTGTACAAAGACCGTACCGAACCGCAGTTTGCCGAACAAGTAGCAAGTGCCATGTACAACAAGGGAGTTACACTCGGTACGCTTAATCGCCCTGATGATGCAATTCAGGTTTACTATGAGATTGTGGAACTTTACAAAGACCGGCCTGAACCGCAGATTACTGAAAAGGTTATAAGTGCCATGTTCAACAAGGGAGTTACACTTGGACAGCTCAATCGCCCTGATGATGCAATTCGGGCTTATGATGAGATCGTGGCACTGTACAAAGACCGGCTCGAACCGCAGCTTGCGGAACCGGTAGCAAGGGCCATGTTCAACAAGGGAGTTACACTTGGACAGCTCAATCGCCCTGATGATGCAATTCGGGCTTATGATGAGATCGTGGCACTGTACAAAGACCGGCTCGAACCGCAGCTTGCGGAACAGGTAGCAAAGGCCACGGTCAACAAGGGAGTTACACTCGGCATGCTTAATCGCCCTGCCGAAGAAATTCGTGCTTATGATGAGATCGTAGCTCGGTTTAAAGACAGGCCCGAAACACTGCTCGCCGGACAAGTGGCAAAGGCGATGTTCAACAAGGGGGTAAGACTCGGCACGCTCAATCGCTCAGACGAAGAAATCCTGATTTATGATAAGGTCGCAGCACTGTACAAAGACCGGCTCGAACCGCAGATTGCTGTCCATGTGGCAGGGGCCATGGTCAATAAGGGAGTTACGCTCGGCAGGCTTAATCGTCCTGACGACGCAATTCGGGTTTATGATGAGATCGTGGCACTGTACAAAGACCGGCTCGAACCGCAGCTTGCTGAACAGGTGGCAAGGGCCATAGTCAACAAGGGAGTTATGTTCGGCATGCTCAATCGCGCCGATGATGAAACGCGGGTATATGATGAAATCATAGTGCTGTACAAAGACCGGCCCGAACCACAGCTTGTCGAACAGGTGGCAAGAGCCATGTTCTACAAGGGAATGGTGCTCGATCAACTTAATAAATATGATGATGCTGAAAAGGCATATCGCAATGCACTTGATAAAAAACCAAACCTGACTGCAGCACACGTTAATGTAATTAGATTGCTGTTAAGAAATCCTGAAGACCCAAAAGAGGTTCTGCGAATGACTGAAGAAGTCATTCGTAATCGGCCAGACGATTCAGAACTATTGAACTCTCTCGCATATGTTTTCTATGAATATGGCGATTCTACTTTGCTACCAAGGGCGGAAGTAATGGCACGACAGGCAATTGCCATATCGCCCGATAACCTATATTTGTGCCATACACTGGCCTGCATTTTAGCCGCCATGGGAAAAGGTAGAGAAGCTCTGGAATCGGCGACTACCTACGTAAAAAAAGCTGAAATCGTTGAAGAAACAATCGAAGAGGCCATTGAGCTTTTTGTCGAACTGGCCGCTGCGGGATATGCAAAGGAAGCGCTTGATATTCTGGTCAATTCACCGGCTGAGAAATATCTCGAACCCCTCGTAGTCGGCTTGAGGTTGTATGTCGGCGAGGATGTAAAAACTTCCATCGAAATATCGGAAGTGGCGAAAGACCTTGTTAAAAGGATCGAGGAACAGCGGAAAAAACGCCAATAATGCGAAAACGGAGCATAGGGCACGTCAGCTTCTACCGATACTGTTGTTGCCATGTGATGGATTGGCCCGTTTTTCGTCTTTCGTTACATGAAGCCCACGACGCCCTGCTGAACATTCTCCTTGAGACGCGGACATCAGGAGCTTATAATATTCCCCAACTTGCCTGTGGTTGTCTCTATGACTGCACGCTAAAAAGATACATATCGGTGACCCGTGTCCAGACAAAAACAAACCTTGCTCGACAATATCAGCATCGTTCTCGTGGATACGAAGACGCCTGCGAACATCGGGGCTGTTGCCCGGTGCATGATGAACACAGGCCTCTCCCGCCTGATCCTGGTGGATCCGCCGGCCGACCGGAACCATGAAGCGCGCCGGTTGGCTGCGGGAGCGTATGCACTGCTCGATGCCGCGGAGATCTATGACTCGCTGGACAAGGCAATTGCCGACCATCACCTGGTGATCGGCACCACGCGCCACAAAGGAAAGCTGCGGAAGAATATGCGCTCGCCGCGCGTGCAGGCCGAGCACGTGGTCCCGCTGCTGGCGCACAACAAGGCGGCGGTCCTGTTCGGCAACGAGGTGAACGGATTGACGAACCAGGACCTCGCCCGCTGCCACGAATTGATCGCCATCCCCGCGGCCGACGCCTTTCCCTCCCTGAACCTGTCCCATGCGGTCATGATCGTGGCCTATGAACTGTTCCTGGCCGCGGGAGCCTCGCCTTCTCTTTCTCCGGCCGTACTGGCCGCGGGAGCTGATGCTGAACAGTTCTTCGGCCATCTCCAGCAAACCCTGCAGGATATTCAGTTCATCGACCCCTCCCACCCGGAACGCATGATGCTGGCGCTGCGCCAGCTCTTCGGCAAAGCGCGCCTCTCCGAACGCGACATTAAAATATTGCAGGGCGTCCTCAGCGCCGTGGACCGTGCCCGAAACCCCGGAAACACCGGGTCCTGAACCCCTCAAGTTGTGATTAGCAGACAATCTCCAGTTTAACATTCTGATTGATTTTTATTTCCGCATTACTTATAGTACCCGAAATCTGATGAGACGCTGTTCGCAGTTCTTTTCGCGGACATTTTTTTGAATGAGTAGGGCCTCGGGGGGGGATCCGATGAAGAAGAACTGCTGGGAGCATAAGAAGTGCGGCAGGCAGCCGGGTGGCAGCAAAGCCGCAGAACTCGGCATCTGTCCGGTCACTACGTACAAGGAACTTGATGGGGCCCATGAGGGGCAGAATGCGGGCCGGGCCTGCTGGGCCATCGCGGGCTCGCTCTGCGGCGGCAAGATCCAGGGCACCTACGCGCAAAAACTGCACAACTGCTGGAGATGCGATTTCATGAACGCCGTCAAGGCCGAGGAAGCACCCACGACCTTCGGTTTTTCCGCCACGCGCCTCGGCATGGACAAGGCGCTCGAAAAAGAACGGACAGCCAAAGTCGTTCCCTCACCGATCGCTGAGCAAAGCAAGCCGAAACTATAGACCTCCGGGGCAGGAAAATTTGAGCAGAAAGGATGGAGCATCGATCGATGGCAAAATTGAACTGTTGGGAGCACAAGAATTGCGGACGTCAGCCGGGAGGGCACAAGTCCCAGGAGCTGGGCATCTGCCCCGTCACCACGCATAAGGACCTGCACGGCGCCCACGACGGGAAAAATGCGGGCAGGGCCTGCTGGGCCATTGCAGGCTCGCTCTGCGGCGGCAAGATCCAGGGCACCTATGCACAGAAACTGTCGAACTGCTGGAGATGTGATTTCATGAACGTGGTGAAGAAAGAGGAAGACCCGACGCCGCTTGGATTTTCAGCAACGCGCCTGGGTATGGAGAGGTCCATCGAAAAGCAGCGGTTCGGCATGCCTGGCGGAACGTCGCCAACGAACCAGAAAACCGATTCCCACTAGGCAGTCACAACCTATCGTTATATCCTATGCCACAGCACATTGCTGTGGCATTTTATTTTCCTTTAATCCGCCTGCCGCCTGAGGAATGTGGGCTTGTCGTAATCCTGGTCATCGATGCCCAGCGCCTCGTTCTTGAAGGCGAAGGCCTCCTGCTTGCGCACCGCCTTGGTAAGCCCGCCGATCTTCTGATACTCTTTCAGGTTCGACACCACCTTCATGCGGGTCTTGGCGCCCTCTTCGTCGAAGCCCGTGGCGATCACCGTTACCATGAGCTCCTCGCTCATGACCGGATTGATCACCGCGCCGAAGATGATGTTCGCATCGGGGTCCACCTCGGCCTTGATGATTGCCGTGGCTTCGTCGAACTCGAAGATCCCCATGTCGCTGCCGCCGGTAATGTTGATGAGCACGCCGCGGGCGCCCTTAATGGAGCCGTCTTCGAGCAGCGGACTGGAGATGGCCTTCTGCGCCGCCTCGACCGCCCGGTTCTCGCCCGTGCCGATCCCGGTGCCCATGACCGCCCTGCCGCGATTGGACATGACGGTCTTGACGTCGGCGAAATCGACGTTCACATAGCCGTGCATCATCACCACGTCGGAGATGCCCTTGACGGCCTGCACCAGCACATTGTCGGCCAGCTTGAACGCATCGAGCGCCGAGGTCTTCTTTTCCGAGAGATTGAGCACGCGGCTGTTGGGGATGACAATGAGCGCGTCCACCTGTTTCTTGAGCTCCGCGATGCCTTCATCGGCATACTTCATCCGCTTGGCGCCTTCGAAGTCGAACGGTTTGGTCACCACGCCGACGACCAGGGCGCCCACCTCGCGCGCCAGCCCCGCGATCACCGGCGCAGCGCCCGTGCCCGTGCCGCCGCCCATGCCCGCGGTGATAAAGACCATCTCGGTGCCGGCCAGTACTGCCTTGATCTTCTCGGCATCTTCCAGCGCCGCGCTTTTGCCGATCTCCGGGTTTGCCCCGGCGCCCCGTCCGCTGGTGAGCTTGGACCCGATCTGGAGCTTCACCGGCACGGGCGATCGGTCCAGGGCCTGCATATCGGTGTTCACCACGATGAACTGCACACCCTGCACATCGGACTTGACCATGGTGCTGACGGCATTGCTTCCGCCGCCGCCCACGCCGATCACCTTGATGATCGCCGGCAGCTTTTCCTCGGCGAACTGGAGCATTCCCGCCTCCCGCGCTGCCTCGGCAGCAGGCGGTTTGGTGCAGACGGGCTCTCCGGCAGCGGCGCCGTGCTCGCCTGCCACGAATTCCATGATGTCCTGAAATCCAAAATCGAGATTGTCGTCCATCAACCCCTCCGTTCTTTTTAGTGAACCCGGGTCCCCCGTCACCTTCGCTTCGTTCGCCCCGTCGGGCTTGCGAGGTGCTGCTTGCTCTTCCTGGTCAAAGCTCAGCATTAGAAATATTCTCCCATCCATTTCGAGACTTTGCTGATGATCCCGGTGCCCCTGAATTTCCGCGGGGCCTCACGCTGGTTCGCCGCGCCGTACAGCACCAGCCCGACGCCGGTGGAGTAGACCGGACTGTTCACGACATCCATGAGGCCCCCGATGTTCTTCGGCGTTCCGCGCCGCACCGGCAGCCCGATAAAGCGCTCGGCCGCCTCCTGCAGCCCTTCGAGCAGGGCGACCCCGCCGGTCAGGACGATGCCTGATGCGCACATGTCCTCGTACCCGGTCTTCTTGAGCCGCTGCTGGATCATGCCGAAAAGTTCTTCCACGCGCGGCTCGATGATCTCGCACAGGATCTGCCGCGACAGAAGCCGCGGCGGCCTGCCGCCCACGCTCGGCACATCCAGGGTCTCTTCGTGCTTCACGAGCGACGACAGCGCGCATCCGTATTTGATCTTGATCTTCTCGGCCTCCGACGCGGGCGTGCGCAAGCCGATGGCAATGTCGTTCGTAAAGTGGTTGCCGCCGATGGGAAGCACTTCGGTATGCCAGAGGCTTCCCTCAAGGAAGATCGCCATATCGGTCGTGCCGCCGCCGATGTCCACGACGACCACGCCAAGCTCCTGCTCCTCGGTGGTCAGCACGGCGCGGCTCGACGCCAGCGGCTGCAGCACCAGGTCGTTGACGTGGAGACCGGCGCGGGAGCAGCTCTTGACGATGTTCTGGATCGAGGTAACGGCGCCGCTGATGATATGCACCTTGACGTCCAGCCTAACCCCCGACATGCCCAGGGGGTCCTTGATCCCGTCCTGATCGTCGATGATGAACTCCTGCGGCAGCACGTGCAGCACCTGCTGGTCCATGGGGATGTTGACGGCCCGGGCTCCGTCGATGGCGCGCGCCACGTCGGCCTGGCCCACTTCCTTGTTCTTGATCGCCGCCACCCCGCGGGAATTGAGCCCCTTGATATGGCCGCCGGAAACGCCCACATAGACGGAGTTGATCTCCACGCCGGCCATGAGCTCCGCCTCGTGCACGGCTTTCCGGATGGACTCGACCGTGCTGTCGATGTTCACCACCACGCCCTTCTTCAGTCCGTTGGAGGGGCTGATGCCGATCCCGATGATATCCACCTGGCCGTCATCCTTCACTTCGCCGACGATGGCACAGACCTTGGTCGTCCCCAGATCGAGTCCCACCAGCACATTATCCTGCTTTTTTACCACGGCATCCTCCGGTTCAACAATAGATCGAAATTGAACAGGTGAGCAGGGGGAGGCTCGGAAGAAGTTTCTCTCTCCGCATCTTCTTACCTTCCCACCTTCTTACCTTCCTGGTTTTTATGCGCCATCACCGCAGCCTGACGCTCGGGACGCAGGTCAGCATAGGCAACGGTAAGCCCGCGCTGCTGCACATCGTTCAGGATCTCGCCCAGCCTCCTGAGCTTTTCACCATAGTTGCCGCTCCCGATCCTGAATTCATGCCCGCCGTACACCACGGCAAGCGTTTCAACCGAATTCGCCCTGATCGTAACATCGGCCGCCCTCCATCCGCCGCGGTGCGCGATCTCCGTGAGCAGCGCCAGCGCCTCGTTCAGCGCTCCTCCCTCCACCGGCTGTCCCGACCGCAGCCGGCAGCCGCTGATCGAAACGATCGGCAGGGCCTCCGCGTCGGCCCCGGCAGCGGCCTCCCGGACGATCACCACGCCCTCGTCGTCGACGACGTAGCGTCCGCTGCCGTTGTCCAGCAGGGCGACGGGAGTTCGCTCGGTCACGGTCATGCTGATGCGGTTCGGCAAATGCCGGTAGAAACGTACGTCCCGGACCCAGGGAAGCGCGCGGGCACGCTGCGCTGCTTCATCCAGGCTTACTTTGAAAATGCTCTGGCCCCTGAACGAACCGGCAATGTTCTGCAGCTCGTCCTTGCTCAGATGCCGGGCGCCGGTTACGTCGACACCGGCGACCTGAAAGGTCTGGCTGTGCGCCGCCCATTGATACCCGATCCACCCCAGGTAACAGCCTCCGGTGACCAGCACGATCACCATGACCCTGATCAGCGCGGCCGTCAGGTCTGACGGTTCCCTTCGCGGTCCGCGGCCCACCGACACCCGCTTGACATTCGTTCGGGTGTTGCGCGAGCGGTACGATCCCGGTACTTTTACGTTCTTATAATCCCGCATAAACCATTTCGGATTTCGGATTGCGGATTGCGGATTTTAGCATCGATCTTTTTTCGTTCGCATTCCGCATTGCTTTACCCCTGAACCCTGGACCCCGGACCCTGTACCCTGCATCATGTAATCCGCAATTAAAGAGCCTGTCTCAAGATCTCTTCCACCAGGTCCGGGAAGGAGATCCCCACGCCTCGCGCGATGTCGGGCAGCAGACTGGTGGCGGTCATGCCCGGCAGCGTGTTCACCTCGAGGATATACGGCGCGCCGTTATCATCGATGATGAAATCGACCCTGCTGTAGCCCCGGCAGCCGAGGGCGTGATGCGCCTGCAGCCCTGCTTCGAGCACCTGCGCGTAGGCCTCGTTATCGATCCTGGCCGGGAAGAAGTGGTCCGACATCCCCGGCTTGTACTTTGATTCGTAGTCATAGAAAACATTCTTCGGCACGATCTCGATGGCGCCGAGAGCGCGGTCGCCAAGGACCCCGACCTGCACTTCTTTTCCCCTGATGTATTTCTCCACCAGGATCTCCTGGTCATACTGGAACGCCAGGTCCGCTGCGGACCTGAGCTCTTCGTGGGAGTACACCAGGCTTACGCCGACGCTGGACCCTTCGGAACTCGGTTTGACGACCACCGGATAAGCCATGATCGAGGGCACTTCGTTGAGATTTTCCTGCCTTCGCGCATCAACGACCAGGTAGGGGCCGACCAGGAGTCCGTGGTTCTTGAACACCATCTTGGAAATGATCTTGTTCATGCCCATGGCGGAGGCCAGGATGCCCGAACCGGTGCAGGGGATGCCGGCAATCTCCAGGAGCCCCTGGATGGCGCCGTCCTCGCCGAACTTGCCGTGCAGACCGTTGAACGCGACCTCGATGCCCGTTTTCCGGACCTGCTCCCCCGCGTCCCTGCCTACATCGATGGCCACCGCGTTGTAGCCTTTTTCCCGAAGCGCCGAGAGGATCGCATTTCCCGTGGAGAGCGATACCTCGCGCTCCGACGAAAACCCGCCCATAAGCACGCCGATCTTTTTATTCGTCACCAAAGCCATAGTAAAGAAATCCCAAATCACAAATAACAAATCACAAATAATATCGAAACGCCAAGACCCAAAGTACGAAACGCTTTATTTTCCTTTTGGTGCCTGGAGCTTATTTGAGATTTTGTGCTTGTTCTTTGGAATTTGTCCCTCCTCTTCCTCGCTGCTTTCTTTATAAATCCGCAATCCGAAATCCGCAATGCTTCAGTCTTCTCCGATGATCTTGATCTCCGGCTCAAGCCGCGCGCCGTGCACGTCGAGCACGGTCTGCTTCACGATCTCCATGAGCGCCAGAACATCGGCGGCTTTTGCCTTGCCGGTGTTCACGATGAAGTTCGCGTGCTTTTCCGAGACCTGCGCGCCGCCCACGGTCTTGCCCTTGAGCCCCGCACTCTCGATCAGCTTGCCCGCCGACTCGTCCAGGGGGTTCTTGAACATGGAGCCCGCGTTCTGCAGCCCCCAGGGTTGGCGTTCCTTCCGCTTGTCCATAAGCGCCTTGACCCTCGCTTCGATCTTCTTCTGCTCGTCGTGGCGCAGCTGCAGCAGAGCGCTCAGCACCACGTGTCCCGCAGGAACGTTGGCGGTCCGGTACCCGAAGCCCATTTCCTCCTTGCTCCGGGTGACCAGCTCCCCGCCGGGCGTGAGCACCGTGACGGTCTCGACCACATCTCCCATCTCCCCTTCGGCAGTGCCGGCATTCATGCAGACCGCGCCGCCGATGGTCCCGGGAATGCCGGTCGCGAATTCAAGGCCCGTCAGCGCCTCGTTGGCGGTGAAGGAGATCACCTTGGCAAGCGTTGCGCCCGCTTCGGCATACACGACCGCGTACGTGCCGCCCAGGGAGCGGTATTCCCGCTCGACCCTGATCGCATTCAGACGCCGCAGGCTGATGGCGACGCCGCGAAACCCACCGTCCCGCACCAGGATGTTCGTGCCTCCGCCCAGGACGACGAAATTCAGCTTCTGCGCTCCGATCTCCCGGAGCAGCGCCGCCAGATCATCGCGGTCCGCGGGGTAGACCAGAAGGTCCGCCGGCCCGCCGATACCGAACGACGTGTGCCTGCTCAGCGGTTCGTTCCGCAGCACTTCTCCCTTAATGTTTTTTATCTCCATGCTTCAGCCCCTCCAGTGTCTGTTCCCCCAGCTTCCACACATCGCCGGCCCCGAGCGTTATCAGGAGATCGCCCTTTTTGAGCACCTCCACGAGGTGCGGCACGATCTTGTCCCGGTCCGGGATAAAGGTCGCATCCTTGTGCCCGTACTTCTTGATGCCTTCGAAGAGCGCCTGGCCCGTAACACCCGGGATCGGCTTTTCTCCGGCGGCGTAGATCTCCATGACAATGAGCTTGTCCGCCTGGTTGAAGGCCGTGAAGAACTCCTGGAGCAGATGCTGCGTCCTGGTGTAGCGGTGCGGCTGGAACACGACCACGACGCGGCGCTCCAAGCCTGCCGCCGCGGCCGCCAGCGTGGCCCTGACCTCGGTGGGATGGTGGCCGTAATCGTCCACCACGATGATGCCGTTCACCTCGCCCTTGATCTGGAACCGGCGCTGCACGCCGGCGAACTCCTTGAGCGCCTTGCGGATCGTTTCCAGCTCCACCTCGAGCTCCCGGGCGACGGCTATGGCCGCCAGGCTGTTATTGATGTTGTGCACGCCCGGCACCGACAGTTCGAACCACCCGAGATCTTGGCCGAGATGGACGACCTTGAACCGGGAACCCAGCGGCTTGAGCGCCACCTCTTTGGCTTGGTAATCAGCCTGGGAGCTCAGCCCGTAGGTCTGGTAGCGCTTCTGGACCGACGGAATGAGCGCCTGGATATGCGGCTGGTCCAGGCAAAGGATCGCTACTCCGTAAAAGGGCACCTTGTTGATGAAGGTGAGGAAGGCGTCCTTGATCTCCGCGATGTCCTTATAGTAATCGAGGTGCTCCTCATCGATGGTCGTTACCACGGCGATGGTGGGGGACAGCTTGAGAAAGCTGCCGTCGCTCTCGTCCGCCTCGGCCACCAGGAATTCGCCCTGGCCCAGCTTGGCGTTGGAACCGCCCAGGCTGTTCAGCCTGCCGCCGATGACGACCGTGGGGTCGATGCCTCCCGCGGCCAGCACGGTCGCCACCATGGAGGTCGTGGTGGTCTTGCCGTGCGCGCCGGCAATGGCGACGCCGTACTTCAGGCGCATGAGCTCGGCCAGCATCTCGGCGCGCGGGATCACCGGCACCTGCTGTTCCCGCGCCGCGATCACCTCGACGTTGTCGTTCTTGACCGCCGAGGAGATGACGACCACATGGGGCGAAGTGATGTTCTCTGCGCGATGCCCGATGGCGATCTCGCCGCCCAGCTTCCGCAGCCGCTCCGTGGCGTCCGATTCCTTCATGTCCGATCCCGAGACCTTGTACCCGAGATTCAGGAGCACCTCGGCAATGCCGCTCATGCCGATGCCGCCGATTCCGACAAAATGAATGTGTTTAATTTTTTTGAACATAGTCCCTGCAGATGCCTGCGATCTCCTCCGCCGCTGTATTCGCCATCGGTTGTATCGATGGCGCTGTTGCTGCTGCATATTTTTCCATCATTGCTGTGAGCTTCTCCGCTGTCAGCTCCCGCTGCAGGACCACCTCGGCTGCGCCGCGGGCCGCCAGCGTTCTCGCATTATGCTCCTGATGATTGTCCGCGGCAAAGGGGAACGGTACCAGCACCGCCCGCTTTCCGCACACGGCGAGCTCCGCCACGGTGGTGGCGCCGGAGCGCGAGACCACCAGGTCCGCCGCAGCGTAGGCGCCGGCCATGTCAACGACGTAGGGAAGCACCACGGCCTTCACCCCTGCGTCGCGATAAGCGTCAGCCACGGTGGCCACATCCGCCGCCCCGGTCTGATGCAGGACCTGGAAATTGACGAGTTTGCTCAAGCCCTTGGCCGATTCCTTCATGGCCATGTTGATGGCATGAGCGCCGCCGCTGCCGCCCATGACGAAGACCGTGAACCTTCCGGGCTCCAGCCCGAAATCGATAAGCGCCTTTCGCCGATCGCCCTGATCAATGCCCTTGCGCACCAGCGGCCCTGCAGGGACGGTCTTCTGCTTCGAAAAAAATTGCTGCCTGTCCGTGCCCGGAAAACAGAGCACCACCTTCCGGGCCAGCCTGCCGAGCACGCGGTTTGCCAAACCGGCATAGGAGTTCGGCTCGATGATAAAGAGCGGTCTGCGGCAGAGCCAGGCTGCAAGCGCCACAGGCCCCGACGCATAGCCGCCGACGCCGATCACCACATCCGGCCGTACTTCCCGCAGCAGAGAGAGCGACTGCAGAATGCTTCGCGGCAGCGTGGCCAGGGTCTTGAGCGTCGAGGCCAGCTTCATGCCTTTGAGCTTGCCCACGCTGATAAAACGCACGGGCAGTCCTTCGAGTGGCAGCACCCGTGCTTCAATGCCCTGCTCGGTACCCACGAACAGGACCTCGTTGCCCGGCTCCCGCAGCAGCTCGCGGGCAATGGCTATCCCCGGATACAGATGCCCCCCCGTTCCCCCGCCCGCGATGATCACCTTCATAGTTTTAATCCGCAATCCGAAATGCCTCTCACGTTTCCCTGGAGATATTCAACAGCACTCCCAGCGCCCCCAGGGTGATCACCAGCGACGAACCGCCGTAGCTGACCAGCGGCAGCGCAATACCCTTGGTCGGGAACATGCCCGTAACGACCGCCATATTCATGAGCGCCTGGAGACAGACCAGGAGCGTAATGCCGAACGCCAGCAGCCGGCTGAAGCGTTCACCCGCCGCGAGCGCGATCCGTACGCCGCGCCACAGGAGGAACAGGAACAGGGCGAGCACGGCAAGCGCGCCGATCAACCCGAGCTCCTCGCCGATCACTGCATAGATGAAATCCGAGTGGCGCTCGGGCAGGAAGAGCAGCTTCTGCCTCCCCTCGCCGAGCCCCCGGCCGAAAATGCCGCCGCTGCCGAAGGCGAGGAACGACTGGATGATCTGGTGCCCCGAACCATGCGGGTCGGCCCAGGGATCGAGGAACGAGAAGATCCGCCTCGCCCGGTACGACGTATGGAAAACGGCGATATACATAAAAGGCAGTCCAACAAGAACGGTAGCCCCAAGATGCAGGACGTTCGCTCCGCCGGCAAAAAGCATGATGCCTGTGATCAGGGCGATCGTCATGGTCGTTCCGAAGTCCGGCTGGAGCACGACCGTTGCCATGAACACGCCTGCAACGACATACACAGGCGTGATGCCGTTCATGAAATCCCTGATGCGTTCGCCCTTCTTAGCAATATAGTAGCTCAGATAGATAACGAGCGCGACCTTGGCAAGCTCCGAAGGCTGGAACGAGAGCATGCCGAACCGCAGCCACCGGCGAGAACCATTGACCATCCGCCCGATGCCGGGCACCAGCGTCGCCGCCAGCAGGAGCAGCGATACCAGGAGGATCGCCACGACGACCCGCTGTTCTCCCAGCAGACGGTGGTCCACGCGCATGGTGATCGCCATGACCAGAAGCCCGGCAACGGCCCAGATAAGCTGCCGCCGTGCAAAGAACGCCGCGTCGCCGTAGCTCGTGAGGGCCACCACGCTGCTCGAACTGTAGACCATCACCACGCTGATGATGATGAGCCCCAGGATCGCTGCAAACAACGGGCTGTCGTAATGGCCTTGTTGTGTCGTTGCAATCTGCATTCAGTGTTCCCGATCCAAACTTCGCCTTGCCTTCATTTTAATCCGCAATCCGCAATCCGCAATGCCGTTTACAGTTTCTTCACCGCTTCTTTGAACTTGCGGCCCCGGTCCTCGAAATCCTTGAACATGTCGAAGCTCGCGCAGGCCGGCGACAGGAGCACCACATCGCCTAACGCCGCCTGCTCTGCCGCGATCCGCACCGCTTCCTCCAGGGAAGCCGCGCGCACGGTCTCGGTCGCGCTGCCGAGGGTTTCTTCCATCTTGTCCGCGGCCTTGCCGATGAGGACCAGCAGTTTCACCTTTTCGGCAAAGAGATTATAGAGCGGGCTGAAATCGCTTCCCTTGTCGAGCCCGCCGGCGATCAGGATGACCGGGTGCGTGAAGCCCTCGACGGACTTCACCACGGCGCCGACGTTGGTTCCCTTGGAATCGTTGATATAGGTGACGCCGTTCCGCTTGCGCACGAACTCCAGCCGGTGCTCCAGCCCGGGATACTCCTTCAGCACGGCTGCGACCGATGCGATGTCCGCTCCGGCGACGAGCGACAAGGCCGCGGCTGCCAGGGCGTTCTCGAGATTATGCACTCCCTTGATCCTGATCTCGTCGGTCCTGATGACGCGCTGGTTGTTGTACAGGAGGTGCCCGTCCAGAACGCAGGCGCCGGGGTTGAACCGCATGAGCCGCGAAAAGGGAACGATTGCGGCATGTGTCCGCGTCGCGAACGCCTTGACCTCGGGGTCGTCGAAGTTCAGCACCAGGATATCGTCTTTCTGCTGGTTCATGAACACGCGCGCCTTGGCTTCGCCATACTCGGCGAGGTCGTGGTACCGGTCGAGATGGTCCTGGGTCACGTTCAGGACCGCGGCAACGCGGGGTTTAAAGGTATCGATGTCCTCGAGCTGGAAGCTCGACAGCTCAGCCACGATCCAGTCCTGGCCTTTGAGCAGCGCCACCTCTTCGGTCAGCGCAGTGCCGATGTTGCCTGCCACGAGGACTTTCTTCCCTGCCTTGGCCAGCATGAGCCCCACCAGGGTCGTGACCGTGGATTTGCCGTTGGTGCCGGTGATGCCGATATAGGGTGACTCGGACAGCAGCCACGCGAGCTCCAGCTCGCTGATCACCGGAACGCCCTGAGCGCGGGCCTTCAGGAGCGGCGCGATCTTGGGCACGCCGGGGCTCAGCACGATCAGGTCCGTTTCGAGAAAGATGCGCTCCGGATGGCCGCCTGCCTCGACAGTGATGCGACCGGTGTTCAGAGCCGCAACCTGCACGGCAAGGTCTGCCAGCGGTTTTTTGTCCGTAATGGTCACGTGCGCGCCAAGTGCGTCGAGCGCGCGGGCTGCCGCAACGCCGCTCCGGGCCATTCCCACCACCGTTACCCGTTTATCCTTAAAGTTCACCACTCGTTTCCTCCACCGTGAGACCTTTTCTATAGTTACCCACGATCTCGCGAATCATCTCTTGCTGTCATTGCGAGGAGCGCAGCGACGCGGCAATCTCGTTTTTCCAATCAGTTTCCAACTGCGAGATTGCTTCGCTGCGCTCGCAAAGACGGCTTTTAGAATCTGCTGGCAGGCTCCTTCTACCGCAACTTCAGCGTGCTGATCGACACCAGCGCCAGGATGATGCCGGCGATCCAGAACCGCACGATCACCTTGGACTCCGGCCACCCGATCTGCTCGAAATGATGGTGCATGGGCGCCATCCTGAAGATCCGCTTACCCCGCAGTTTGTAGGACCCGACCTGCAGCACCACCGAAAGCGTCTCGGCGACGAAGATGCCGCCGGTGATCACCAGGATCAGTTCATGCTTGGTCACCACGGCCAGGGTGCCGAGCGCGCCGCCCAGTGAGAGGGAGCCCACATCGCCCATGAACACCTCGGCAGGATGGGCGTTGTACCACAGGAACCCGAGGCTCGCGCCGAGCAGGGCGCCGCAGAAGATCACCAGCTCGCCGCTGCCGGGGATGTACTGGATCTTCAGATAATCGGAGATCACGCGGTTCCCGCCCAGATACACCAGCACGGCGTTGGCCGTCGCCGCAATGCCCACAAGCCCGATGGCCAGTCCGTCGAGGCCGTCGGTCAAATTCACGGCATTCGACGATCCCACTATCACGAGCACCACAAAGGGGATGTAGAACCAGCCCAGGTCGATCAAGATGTTCTTCATGAACGGCACCGAGAGATAGGTGCTGTTAGGATCGCTCGGATTATAAAAAAGGAAGAACCCGACGGCCAGCGCCGCGGCGATCTGCAGCCCGAATTTCTCCAGGGCCCGAAGGCCTGTGGACCGTTTTTTCACGACCTTCAGGTAGTCGTCCCAGAATCCGATGGCGCCGAAGGCAAGGGTGGCCAGGAGCACTACCCAGACGTACTTGTTCGTAAGGTCGGACCACAGCAGTGCCGATCCCATCAGCGCGACGATGATGAGCAGCCCGCCCATGGTCGGCGTGCCCTGCTTGCTGAGATGGCTTTGGGGGCCATCGTCGCGGACCTGCTGCCCCACCTTAAGCCTCCGGAGCCAGGCGATCATGGGCTTGCCGAAGACGAAGCTCACGATGAGCGCGGTCAGGACCGCGCCGGCGCTCCGGAACGTGATGTACCTGAAGACGTTGAATCCGGAGAACTGGTCACGCAGCGAATAGAGCAGATGATAGAGCATTAGAATTCCTCCAGGATCTTTTCCATCTTCATGCCGCGCGAGCCCTTGATGAGCACGGCGTCGCCGTTCTTGGTTTCTTTGGACAGCCGCATTGCCGCCTCGGCATGCGATCGTGCCGCGAACAGGCGCTCCGGCCGCATCCCTGCCTCGCGGGCGCCTTCAAGCATTTGCTGAGCCTGCGGACCAACGGCGATAAGCGCATGCACGCCCAGGCGCGCAGCGATCCTGCCGATCGCGCGGTGCTCCTCCGCGGAGGAAGAACCAAGCTCGAGCATGTCGCCCAGCACGGCCACGGACCGCGCACCCGGCCGCAGGGTGACCAGCGTTTCGAGCGCAGCCTTGACCGAGCCGGGGTTGGCATTGTAATGATCGGCCAGCACCGTCCTGCCCTTGACCACTTTGAGCTCGGAGCGCATGGCAACCGGGGAAAAATCATCAAGCCCGTATTTTATCGTCTCAAGCGGCATGCCCACGGCGAGCGACGCAGCCGCTGCGGCCAGCGCATTGTAGATATTGTGCCTGCCCACGACGCGGAGCCGCAGGTTCACCTTCGACCCCTCCGCCTCGAGCGTAAAATCGGTGAACTCTTTGTCCTGCCGGATATTGGAGGCGTGCACGTCCGCGCGCTGCTCGATGCCGAAGGAAAGAACGCGGCCGGCCCACTTGTTTTTGAGCGTTTCAAAATAGGGATCATCGGCATTCAGCACGGCGGTGCCGTCTCCTTTAATATTTCCGAGCAGCTCCGCCTTGGCCTCGGCCACCCGGTCCAGGGAGCCCAGGAACTCAAGGTGCGCCGGGCCGATGTTCGTGATCACGCCCACGTCGGGGTTCACGAGCCGGGCCAAAAGATCGATCTCGCCCGGGGCGCTCATGCCCATCTCGACGACCGCGGCGCGGTGGTCCTTTGTAAGCTGCATCAGCGTAAGCGGTACGCCGATATGGTTGTTCAGGTTCCCTTCGTTTTTCAGCACCGGCCCCCGCTGCTTCAGGATGCCGGCAATCATCTCCTTGGTCGTGGTCTTGCCGTTCGACCCGGTGATGCCCACCATGGGAAGAGAGAATTTTTTACGGTGCAGGAACGATATCTCCTGGAGGGCCCGCAGGGTATCTTCCACTGGAATGATGTTCGGCAGCCCGCCGAACTTCCCGAATTGTGATTCCAGGATGGACTTATCGACAATGGCGCCCCAGGCGCCTTTTTTTATGACCTCAGGCACAAAATCGTGTCCGTCGAAGCGGTCCCCCTTGATCGCCACAAAGAGCTCGCCTTCCTTGATCTTCCGGGAGTCTATGGATACACCCTTGATCTCCATGGCCTCGATCCTTTCGAGTACGACCATCAGCTTTTTTTTCTCAGTGTCGTTCATTGCTTGGTTTCAAGTAACTACTCAGGTCAATATATTATCCGCAGATGACGCAGATCAAAACAAACCTGAATTGTTTTTTAAAATCTGCGTCTATCTGCGAAATCTGCGGATAAAAAGGTTTCTCTCTGCCGTGCTTTTATCCCCTGCAGCCGCATTCCGCACTTCGCTTCCTCTTCCCGATCGCTTCGCGCGCCACCTCCCGGTCGTCGAAGTGGTGCTTCGTGTCGCCGATGATCTGGTAATCCTCGTGCCCCTTGCCGGCAAGCACGACCATGTCCCCGGGCTTTGCAAGCATGATCGCCGCGCTGATCGCTTCGGCGCGGTCGGGAATGACCAGATAGGGCGTTTTCCCGGGAAGGGTGCGATCTGCTTCCGCCGGCGAAGCGACCCTGCTCCCCGAAACGATCATGCCGCTTTCTATTTCAGTGATGATGGTCTGCGGGTCTTCGGTCCTCGGATTGTCCGTGGTGACGATCGCAAGGTCGCTCCGGTCCACCGCAACAGCGCCCATGGCGGGCCGCTTGGTACGGTCCCGGTCGCCGCCGCAGCCGAACAGCGTGATCACCCTGCCTGTTGTTATTTCCCGGACAGCATCAAGCAGCTTCGCCAGCGAATCTTCGGTGTGCGCATAGTCCACAATGACGCCGAAGCACTGTCCCGCTTCCACCTTCTCCATCCTGCCCGGCACGGCCTTCATGGCCGTTATGCCCCGGCTGATCGTTGCCGCGCTGAAACCCTGAGACAAGCCGGCGCCGATGGCGGCGAGGATATTATAGACATTGTGCTTCCCGATAAGCGGCGACTCCACCGCGATCATGCCGATGGGCGTTCGCGCGGAAAAGGAGAGCCCGCTGATGCCGTGGCCGATCTCCTTTGCCGGATGAATGTCGGCCTCTGCGGTCATGCCGTAGGTATGCACCTTCGCCTTCGTCCTTCCGATGATGTCCGAAAAGACCGCATCGTCCCTGTTGACCACCGCGGTCTTGTCCGCGGCAAGATCCGTAAAGAGCCGGAGCTTTGCCTGAAAATAGGACCCCAAGTCCTTGTGAAAGTCCAGATGGTCCTGCGCCAGGTTCGTGAACAGGGCGGCCTCGAACAAGCAGCCGTCGGTGCGGCCCAGCGCCAGGGCATGGGAAGAAACTTCCATGACGCAATATTCAACGTCGGCTTCCACCATCTCGGCCAGGAGCCTTTGCAGGTCCAGCGACTCAGGCGTCGTGTTCGGCGCGGGATATACCTTCTCCCCTACGCGATAGTCGATGGTGCCGATAAGCCCGGTGCGGTGGCCGGCAGCATCGATGATGGACCGGACCAGATAGCTCGTGGTCGTTTTGCCCTTCGTGCCGGTGATGCCGATAAGCTTGAGCCGCTCAGAAGGCCTGCCGTAAAAGACCGTTGCAAGGCGCGCAAGGGCAGCGCGGGAGTCCGGCACAAGGATCACCGGAGCAGCGCCCGTGCCCGTCGCATCCCGCTGTTTCTCGGCAATGACCGCGACAGCACCCTGCGCCAGGGCCTGCGGAATAAACTGATGGCCGTCCGAGTGAAATCCCCGCACGGCCACAAAGAGCGACCCGGCAGTGATCGTCCGGGAGTCCTGGGAAAGGGCGACAACCTCGCTGTCCGGGCAATGCACGGGCAGCGCGACCTGCAATGCCGTGGTCAGCAATTCACTGAGCTTCATCGGTTCACCAGGAGCATGCCGCCTCCCGCATCATCGGGCGCCACCTGCAGATAGGCCAGGCTCTGCTCCGCCACGGCCCGGAACACCGGCGCTGCCACTATGCCTCCGTAGATGTCCCCTTCAGGGGTGTCGACCATCACGAGGATCACGAGTTTCGGCGACGACGCCGGCACGAAGCCCACAAAGGAACTGACATACTCTTTTTTCGAATACAGGCCGGTCAGCGTGTCGATCTTCTGGGCCGTGCCGGTCTTGCCTGCAGCGCTGTAACCCGTGGGCTTCGCCTGCTTTCCCGTGCCGGTGGCCACGACCCGCTGCAGCATCCGGCTCATCTTTGCGCAGGTCTCTTTCGAGATGGCCCGGCCGACCGGCTGCGGTGTGAATTTCTTTCCAGCCCCGCCGTCCTGGGCCACGATCCGGGAGACGAGATAGGGTTTCATGAGCATGCCGCCATTGGCCAGCACGCCGTAGGCCGCGGCCATCTGGATCGGCGTCACCCCGATCTCCTGGCCGATGGCGATGGAGCCGATCGAGACGCCCGACCACAGCCTGCGGTCCTTGAGCAGCCCCGGGATCTCGCCGGGAATGTCCACGCCGGTCTTCTGTCCGAACCCGAAAGCGGTGATGTATCTGGCGAAGCGTTCCTTGCCGAGCCGCAGGGCGACCTTGATGGTCCCCACGTTGCTCGAATCGGCGATCACGTCCGTGAACGTCAGCACCCCGTTCCGGTGGGCATCGCTGATCACCCGGTCGGCAACCTTGATGCTCCCGGCGCTGCAGTCGATCTTCTCCAGCGGGTGCACGACCTTCTCTTCCAGCGCAGCGGCTGCGAGCACCACTTTGAAGATCGAGCCGGGTTCGAACACGTCGGTCACGCCGCGGTTCCGCCACTCTCCCGACCGGTATTGCTGCGGCTCGTTCGGGTTGAAGGCCGGCCGGCCGTGGGCCGAGGCCACCGACAAAGCAAGCAGCTCGCCGGTGCCGGGATCCATGACAATGCAGACCCCGCCCTTCGCCCGGGCGGTCGTGACCGCACGCTCGAGCTCCCGGTCGGCAATGTGCTGGATCACCTCGTCGATGGTGAGGACGATGTCGTTGCCTGCTTTCGGCAGCCGGTACTGGAAGCCGGGGCCGCCGGGAAAGACCGTCCTGCCCACGGCGTCCTTTTCCGCCAGCACCCAGCCGTTCACGCCGCGAAGCTCCTTGTCATAGGTGCGCTCCAGGCCTTCGAGCCCTTCGTTGTCCATGCCCGTAAAACCGAGCACCGGACCGGCAAGCGCCTTCTTGGGATAGAACCTGCGGCTCTCGAACCTGAACCCCACGTCCTTGGACCCCAGGTCCTTCACTTTCGCGGCGCGGCCCGGCTCCACCTTGCGGCTGATCCAGACGAAATGTTTATCGCTCGAAAGCCGGCGCTCCAGCGTTTTCGGGTCCTCGCGCAGGATCCGCGATAGCTGCTGCGCCATCTGCCGGGGGTTCTCCATATCGGACGGAACGCCGTAGACCGATTCCACCTCGAGGCTCACGGCAAGTTCCCGCTCCTGCCGGTCGAAGATCGTCCCGCGTTTTGATTCCAGCTTGACCACACGCTGCTGCTGCCGCTCTGCGCGGGCTGCAAGGTCCGCCCGGTCGATGACCTGCAAATACACGAGCCGCCCCGCGACCAGCGCGAAACCCAGCGCGATCAACGCAACGATAAGAAGTATCCTCCCCCGCCTGTCCATCCGATCCTGCTCCTGCTGCACCCTGCCCGGTCTCGGCCGCGGGCCCCAACCGGTTATTTCGCCCGCTGCGCGGCCTTCGGCTGTTGCTTCACGACGATGAGGTTTTCCTTGGCGATCCGCACCATACCGAGACGCTTGAGAGCGATCTCTTCGATCCGCGCCGGCGATGACAGGCTGGCGGCCTCGATGCGCAGGGCGCGGTTCTCGCGTTCGAGGTCGCGCTTTTCCTTCTCCAGCGCCTCGATCTGGTACCCCAGCTGGACGATCTTGACCTTGCCGCCCACATAGAGCAGCAGGGCCGCGACGATCACGAGGACTGCCAGGACCCGTCGCAGACTTCCCCGGTTGCCCCGTTCGAATACAAAAGACCCTATGTCACCTGTTCGTGTCTGCATTGCCTCACCATACCGGTCTTCTCTGAACCATGCTGCCGAGAAGTTTAGTCAGTTGCGATTCAAATTCTTCTCAAAATGGCAGGAAAAATCCTGAAATCTTTGACACTGATTAAAGCGGATAACAGCTATGAAGGTGAATCGTTCTTAGCTCTGTTTTATCATAGCCGTCGTCATGTCTTTTATCTGTGTCAATAAAGTTGGTTCCTGCTTGTCCGGGTCCGCCGCCCGTTTTAAAGCTTCTCCGCACCCCGAAGCTTTGCGCTCCGCGAAGCCGGGTTGCGGTCAACCTCGTCAGGCCCTGCGATGACCGGCCTTTTGGTCAGCACGCGGAGCTCCGGGACCTTTCCGCAGGCGCACTGCGGCAGCTTCGGCGGACAGATGCAGGAAGTGGCGCCCGCGACAAAGGCCTGTTTGATGATTCGGTCCTCAAGGGAATGAAAGGAGAGGACGGCGATCCTGCCGCCGGGCCTGAGTGCGCCGATCATATGCTGCAACCCCTCGCGGAGTGCGCCGATCTCGTCGTTCACCGCGATGCGGAGGGCCTGGAACGTCTTGGTGGCGGGGTGGATGCGCCGCGGGGGATAGGGCGGGAACACACTCGCGACGATACCGGCGAACTGGACCGTGCCCGTGATCGGCCCCCGGGTCCGCGCCCGCTCGATGGCCCTGGCGATGGCAACTGCTTTGTCTTCCTCCCCGTATTCGCGGAAGATCCGGATAAGCTCCGTGACAGGAAGCGTATTCACGAGGTCCGCTGCGGTCTGGGACCTTGAGCGGTCCATCCGCATATCGAGCGGTCCGTCGAGCATGAAGCTGAAGCCCCGCTCCGGGGTGCGCAGATGGAACCACGAGACCCCCAGGTCGAGCATGATCCCGTCCACGGCCTCGTAGCCCAGTTCGTCCAGCACTGCAGGCAGGTCCCGGAAGTTTTGCTGGCGCAGCACGGCCCGGCTGCCGTAGGGTGCAAGGACTTCGCGGGCCCTCGCCAGCGCCTGTTCGTCCTGGTCCAGCCCGATGACCACGCCGTCGGGCGCCGATCGCTTCAGGATCTCCGCTGCATGTCCGCCGCCGCCGAGCGTCCCATCCACATACACGCCTCCCGAACGGGGCGCGAGCAGGTCGACCGCCTCGCGGAGCAGAACGGTGATGTGTTCCGATTGCGGATTTCGGATTTCGGATTTCGGATTGGAATCCGGGTCGGATCTCATGATTCAATCCTCCACAGGCGTTTCCACGCCCAACAATCCGAAATTCGCAATCCGCAATCCGAAATTCCGTTCACAGCCCCAGCGGAAGGTTCGTCGCCGGCTTTGCCACCCCGAAGCTCCGGGCAGCCTGGAGCGGAGAATCGAACACCTGGAACTCCTCGAGCATGCCAGTGGTGCGGAAAATGTTCTTGATATAATCCGACAGCCCGGCGAGCCTGAGGTCCCCGCCGAAGGACTGGAGCCGTTTTTTCTCATCCACCAGCGTTGAGAGGATCGTAAAATGCACATGCTCGACGGACTCGAAGTTCAGGATGAGCCCGTACATCTCGCCCTTGACGAGCTGGCCGATGACGCGGTCGACCTCTGCCATCTTTGCGGCATCGATCTCGCCTTCGAGGTTCATCTGATATACTTTGAGTTTGGTCTCCATGCTATAGGCCCAGTGCTGCAAGCGTCTCGTTGATCTTGTCTCCGTTTTGAGAATGTCTCGCCTCCCATGCCCCGCTGTCCCAGATCTCTATCTTGTCGATGATGCCGATGAGCACCACGTTCTTGGCGATCGTCGCGTGTTCGCGGTGCGGCGGCGGGATGAGAATGCGGCCCTGCTTGTCCAGTTCGCACTCCGTTGCGGACGAGAAGAAGAAGCGCATGAAGTCCTTCACTTCCTGCTTCATCATCGGCAGCGCCTTGATCTTCCCTTCCAGCTTCTCCCACTCCTCGAGCGGATAGACCGTCAGGCACTTGTCGTAGTCCATGGCCAGCACGAGCCTGCCGTCATAACGGTCGGCAATGATGTCCCGGAACTTCGACGGAACGCTCACCCTGCCCTTGGTGTCAACAGTATGTTCAAAACTGCCTCTGAACACCGGCTCCTCCAATACAGCCCACTTTTCCCCACCCTATACCACTTGCCAGCCAAAGTATATCTTTCGCGTGTATCGATGTCAAGAAAATTATTAATTTTATAGTAGGTTACGAGGTGGGTAGGCTGGCCATAAAAAACCTGTTTTTGGAGGTGACAAGAGGTGGTGAAAAAGGTAGTATGGGCTGCTGGGATAACAGAAGTCAGCACCCGGAAACCAGTTTGAAATGAGGATCTGCGCCGATCTTATATTGCGGTCTCATCTGTATTCTGAGACCCACTGGCTTATTCTACTATGACCGACTCCTTTTTCTATACAGCGGACGAGCAGCATATCAAGCGCGAGAAGAGCAAAGCGAGAGAGCTCCGGGCCTCGCAATGGTGGAAGCGGAAGCGTTCGAGCGGACGATGCTACTACTGCGGCCAGACGTTCAAGCCCGCGGAACTGACCATGGATCATCTCATCCCGGTCGTGCGCGGCGGCAAGTCCGTGCAGGGGAACCTCGTGCCGGCATGCAAAGACTGCAACAGCAAAAAAAAATATCTTCTCCCGGCGGAATGGGAGGAGCATGTAGCATCGCTCAAAAAAGAACCTGCCCACGGACCGGAGAACGAGCCTGAGGACAGGGAACCGGCCTGACAGGGAGCGCATCGTTTTTCAGGAGCCTTGTTTTTGCACGATGCCCGCCTCTCCCGTTCTCGCGTTCACGCCTGATGAAGCAGACCAGGTTCCAACCAGGACGACCCAGGAACATTGAACGCTCCACCAATCGCCATGATCAAGAACATCCTGCAACTGTCCCTCGCCATACTGTTCATCGTAACCCCGGTCCCGTCATTCGCGGCGGAAGAGCGCCTGATACTGCTCGACACACGGCCCGGTGTTTCCGTTATGATCTCTTATGCGAAACACGCTGATGCCAAAGCTACGGTGGTCCTGCTGCCGGGAGGGACCGGCGGCTTCCGGCTCAAGTCCGGCACCTCTGCTTCCGGCGGCTTTCTCTTCGACAATCGCGACAATTTTTTTTCCAGCGGTTTTAACGTAGCCGTTGTCAACAAACCGAGCGATGTACAAGACCTCGATTTCGATTTCCGGTCCGGTCCCGAGCATGTGGAGGACCTTCGCCAAGTCGTGGCGTACCTGAAAAAAGAGGGAGGACGTCCCATCTGGCTTGTGGGCACCAGCAGGGGGACCATCTCTGCGACCGCTGCGGCAATTGCCTTTGGGAATGAAGCATTGGCAGGTATCGTGCTGACCTCGAGCATAACGGGCTGGTGGAAGAACGGTGATGTCCCGTCACAGGACCTGAAGGCCATTCGCATCCCGGTGCTGGTCTTGCACCACACCCTGGATGCATGCTCGATCTGCGCACCGACCCAGGCTTCCCGGATCATACAAGGCCTGACCAATGCGCCGGTCAAAAAATTGATCATGATAACTGGCGGGGGACCGCCCTCAGGAGACGAGTGCACCTCGTCGCATTGGCATGGGTTCGTGGGACGGGAACAAGAGGTGGTGCGGATCATTGCCGACTGGATAAAGAAGCCGGTGAATTGAACGCGCCTCAATTTTCCACCCGGAGAAGGGAGATGTTCCAGTCATAGCTGAAGTATAACGCGGCGCGGCGGGCGCACCATCAAATCCCCAGCCCAGTCGGCAGCTCGCCGTCATTTCTCATGACCCGGCGTCAGGTCCGTAAGGCTGAATATGAATGAGCCGATAGTGATCGTGCTCTTCATGAGAACAGGAACCTTCCGGTTGTCATCCGTAAGCCAGATAAAAACCTCCCCCTTGTTGAGGAAGACCCCTTCGTACAGCGGATGGGTCTTGACCTTGATCGCGGCAAACTCGCCGGCAGGCGTTTTCACCGTCTCCCTGCCCAGCGTCAGGACCTCGATGGACCAATTCTTGTTGCTGTCAAAAACATTGACCGTGATCACCTTCCCGATGGTGAATTCATTGATCGTCCGGAGATAGTAGAGCGACGACAGTGCATCCTGCACCTGCTCCGGGATGTCAAAGGTCTTTGGGGCATCGTCGTTCTGCGTGCTGATGGCCTTCCTGCGCGGATGGTCGAAGACCACTTCGCGGCGCATCTTTTTCTTTCCGTGGCTCTGCCTTATGCTGTAGGAGAGGCTTTCCATGATCTGCGGGTCAAAGGCGCTCCGGACAGCGTCGTTCACCGGAAAAAACTTATCCACGGCCCCTCTGGAGCGGCCGGTGACGACGAACAAAAGGACCGGCCTTCCTCCGGGCAGGGTTTCGCTTTTGATCTCCATGACCGCGGTCCCTGCGGAGAGGAGCCTGGACCAGCTGATGTCGTAGGTCAGTCTTTCGCCGGGCTGGAGAGCCCGAATGCCCGGTTGGGCGGAAACGATCTGCTGCTCGGCTGCGCTGACAGCGCCGGGAACGAGCAGGTGTCCGTACAGGAAAAGAGACAGGACCGCTGTTTTCAACAAGATATGCCGATATTCGCCGCGTGAAAAGATATCCATGCGCTGACTGTATCAAAACCTCGGGCGATAGTCAAACAGCATAGATATGATGTCTACGAACGGCATTTGACACTGATCAAATTTGAGGAAGTCGTAAAAACTGAAGATGGCCACAAAATGCACAGAAAGCACAAAAGTAAAATCATTAAAAACTAAAATTTTTTCTGTGCCTTTTGTGACTTATGTGGCTAAAAATACTTTTTACGATTTTATCAAATTTGATGATTTCGTAAGAGGTCTGTTGCGGTTTTTACCGTTGATGGTCGAGGAAGAAGGAGGCGTTGATAATACAACAGCAGGTGAAGTTCGTGTCGGCGCAGTGGGCGGCCTAAATCTTTTTCATTCTCCGGGCCCGGTGCCGGTATTTCCTGACCGGGGGCTCCTGGAAGGAGATCTCGAGTTCCGGATTCGTTCCAAGCTCGGCCAGCGTCTGGGTGCTCTCCCAGAGCCGGAACCGTGATGCGGCCCCCAGGACCGCGGTATAGATGATGCCCTTCTCCGTATCCATGGCGCCGACGAAACAATGCTGCGCGCTGTTCGTAAATCCCGTCTTGCCGCCGACCATGTTGCTCCGGTACCACAGCATATCATCGGAATTTTCCAGGTAGAGCTCCCTGCCCGCTGTTGTGGTGACCTGCCACTCTTTTTTTCCCAGGATCTCCCTGATCAGCGGATAGGTGAGCGCCCGTTTCATAATGATGGCCAGATCGCGGGCGGTCGTATATTGCTTGCCTTTGGGCAGCCCCGAGGCGGTAATGAAATGCGTATCGCAGGCCCCGATCTCGTCCGCCTTCCGGTTCATGAGGTCTACAAAAGCATCCTCCGAGCCTGCTGCCTCTTCAGCCAGCGCCACGGCTGCGCCATTGATGGATTTCATGAGCGCCAGATGGAGCAGATCAGCGACCGTCAGCTCCTCGTCCGCTTTCAGCCTGGGCTTGATGGAGCGCGTTGCTGCCGCAGTGCGGCTCACCGTAACCAACGCTTCCGGCGCAAGGCGGTCCAGGGCCACCATGGCGGTCACCAGCTTTACCGTGCTGGCAGGCGGCAGTTTGGCTGAAGGGTTCCTGGCGTACAGGACGGAATCCTTATCATCCATCACAAAGCACGCCCTGGCGGATACGACCTGCGAAGAAGGGGAAAAGGGGAAAGCCGGCTGGACCGCTGCCAGCAGAAGGACCACTCCCAAGAGATACATACCAGATCGTTTCAAGACAGCTCCTGAGATCGCTATCGACATCGAGTAAAATACGTCCGCATACTATACAACACGCACCGAGAGTATCAGGACTGACCTGAATTGTCAAACAGATAGACATCTGACGGACAGCGGTGATTTTGAGCGGGACGTTTCCGATAATACCTGACTGTTGCCGCCGATGCATTTTATTGCACTTCGCGCCTGCTGACGGAGTTGAGGAGTTCGAGTGTTCATGCTATAGTTGCACTGTTGCTGCGACCTGATGGATAAGGAGCCACCTTATGGAAGATAAAGCACCGGTGCCGGTCAAGGGATATCAAAAACAGGTCAAGAAAGAAGAAAAGCCGGTCATACCGTCAAAGCCAAAAGGAAACTACGCGCCCTCGCCGACCGCGCAGAAATGGCCTGTCCTTATCGAGGCGATCGAGAAGGGAAATGTCGACGTCGTAAAAAAATTGATCGAAGAGGGCATCAATGTCAATATCGGCCGGAACGGCGTCACCCCGCTGATGCTTGCCGCGTCAAAAGGGCACACCGAGCTCGCCGAGATCTTCCTGCAGGCGGGCGTGAACATCAATGCAATGGACGATGACGGCTGGACCGCCCTGCATAAGGCGGCCGTTGATCAGGCAGGGACCGCCATCATTGAACTGCTCATTCACTCGGGCATCGACGTCGCGGCGCTGAACAATTCCAAAAAGACCGCCCTGATGCTGGCGGAAGAGGCAAAGCACCGCGACATCGTTCAGCTTATGAAAAAATACCAGCAGATGCTGGAGGCCGACGCCCGGGAGTGGGAAGCGTTCCTGAACTCGCCCGAAGGAAGACCCTATAAGCAAAAAAAGCTTCAGGATACCCTGGCCTCGATCAGCAAATTTATCTGGCTGCCGCCGGTGGCGCTGGGCGTCGCCGGTATGGTGCTCGGCGCGCTCTTTCACGCCGTTATTCTATCAGCGGTCATCGGCATCGTGCTGGGACTGCTGGCGAGCCTGGCAGGGTACGTACTGCAAGGGAATACCGAGAGATACCTGGACGGGCTCGAGCCGTTGCCCTACCTCGATATCCATAGGGTGCGCGAAAAGCATAAGGCCGGTGAAAGGATCACGGTCGGGAAAAAGAAAATGGACGCCTTTGGCGAGAAACCGGCTCACCACACTCCGGCTGACGCCGCGGCAGATATGCATCTGGAGGTCAGCACTCTGGTAAGCAGTTCGGACCTTTCTGATAAACCAACGACCGCACCTGAACCGTCACCTGCAGGGGAAGGGACCGACCACTCTCCGCATGATGACGTGCTGGATATGCATCTGGAGGCCGCCACGCTGGAGAGCAGGCCGCACCCTGCACCTGCTGACAAGCCGGCTCCTGCAAAAAAACCGTCGTCTGCAACAAAACCAGCGGCCAGGTCCGGCCTAAACCTTCGGGTAGTTGCCGCTGCAGCCGGCGCGCTCGTGCTGGTGCTCATCGCGGGTTCGCTGTTCCTGTATCGGGGCCCGCTCTCGAACTGGTATTATGCGAAAAAGATCGAACGCGCGGGCCTCGACTTCTCCGGCCAGGCCTTCCTTGCCGAGGTGTCAAAGAACAATGAGGAAGCGGTGGACCTGTTCATCAAGGCGGGCATCCCCATCGATGCAAAGAACAAGAAAGGGCAGACCGCCTTGACGATCGCGGCCGAAAAGGGGAATGTGAGCATGCTGGGCAAGCTCACCACGCTGGATGCGGCGCTGCTCAGCCACGCTGATGCGGACGGGAACACGGCGTTGATGATTGCCGCACGCCAGGGGAAAGAGGAGAGCGTCAAAGCGCTCATTGAAAAAGGCGCCGGGGTCAATTACGTGGTCCCGGCCGTTGAGGGCGCTGCCACCCCCTTGCAGGCGGTCCTGGATGTTGCGGACTTTTCCGCAGCGCATATGATCGTCACCAACTTACTTCTGCAGCACGGCGCGACCGTAACCGGAAAAAATACAGCGGGGCGGTTCCCGTTGTTGTTCGCTGCGGAGCATGGACGGACTGACGCGGCCGCTTTGCTGCTCGAAAAGGGCGCTGAGGTCAATGATGCGGATCTCAAGGGGAACTTCCCGCTGCTGCTTGCTGCCTGTAATGGAGAGAGCGCCCTGGTAACGCTGCTTCTGGATAAAGGCGCGAACATGCAGATGGCATTGCCCGATGGACAAACGCCGCTCATGTGCGCGGCAAAGGAAGGCCGCGAAGACGCGGTCAAGGTGCTGCTCGAGCGAGGGGCGGTTGTCAACGCCAGAACAAAGGACGGCAATACGGCGCTGACCGCCGCTGCCAGGACCGGGAACGTCGCTATGGTGAAATTGCTCCTGGAAAAAGGGGCCGATCCCTCCACCGGCTTTCTGCCCGATCCGTTCATAGGCCTGAACGGCAAAGCGATCGCTATCAGCGCAAAGAAGGGCAAACTGGGCGACGTACTCGGGAAAATAGCGAAGACGGCTTCTTTAGACGGCTATACCGTCGCCCTTGCATCAAAACCGGAGCAGAAGGTCAACGTGCGGATGAAAGGCGCCTGGAACAAGGTACTGGCGGAAGTAGCCACGAAAAACCATCTTTCGCTGGTCGTCAAGGACACGACGGTGTTCGTGCTGCCGTATGATCCCGCGGCGATCAAGCGGGAAGTGCTGCAAACGGCGCCGGTTGCCGCGGTGCCGTAGCCGGGGTCTGTCCAACAGTATCTGAATAGTGAGAATATTTTGCTCAGGTATTCTATTTGCCCGCCTTGCCACTCTCCATTTTCACGAGCTGCCAGACAGCAATACTATCGGCAATTAAAAACGCGCTGTCGAAGCTCAGATTTATGGCGCCTTTCAAATCAGACAATGCCAAGAGGTAGATCATGACATAGATAACCGCGCCTCCGGCAAGGAGCCCGATGATCTTCCCCAGATAATGACCGCGAAATAAGAGGATGGCTGCCGCAAAGTAGAGTGGTATGAAGAACATATCGGGGTACATGAGAGCGTAGTATGCTTCCTCGGGAAAGGCTTCCGGGCGGGTCCAGGTACCGGCAATGACCGAAGCAACGGCATAGAGCTGAAACAATCCCCAGACCGTAAACCACATGATCGCAATCCAGGGCTTTTTTTGCACGGCCGTATCTTTTTTCCTAACAGAGGCGAATCCCATTTTTTAACCTCCTGTTGATTTGCCGATCTTTGCGTTAAGGGGCGGGGAAGTGGGTTGTTAGTCTCCGTCACTTCTGTCTTGTCTCCCTCTTGTTGTTCATTACCGATCTTGAGGTGTCAAAGGCAAGTCCATAGTAGTTTCTGCCCGAGAATTCAAACTCGTCTATTACCGCTAATCCCAGTTTGCGCGTATGCGCCATAAACGAATGTTCATTCATACGATTTATAAAGGTGACGCCGACGGGATAACGAGACGATAATTCAAGCCGCATTTCCTCAAACAGTTTTGGGAAGAGTCCCGTTCCACGATGAGCGGAAGCTATGCAAACAGGTCCGTACTGAAAACTTTGCTCGGGAAGGATCGGTTTCTCTAAAAAGACGAGTGATCCCAGGCGAGAAACCATATAGGGGAATATCGGCCAAGTGGCAAAGTAGCTCCAACTTCCTGCCATGGCATAACCCGCAATTTCGCCTCCTTCTTCCGCCACAAAGATCCCGCGCTGCGCCAACAGTTCTTTGAGCTGTGTTTCTGAGAATGGTGTTGTAACAAAGCCTCGCTTCCGTTCATCCGCGGAAAGATTGTCATGTAAGTTAGCTTTTTGCAACGTGAGTATGGCGTTTATGTCGTTTGTTGTTCCGGGCCTGGTGATCATTTCATTTTCTAAAGTTATTAATGGTCTCATAATAATATCGACATTGAACACGGTCCCATCCCCCTCTCAATCTCCCCCTTGAAGGGGGAGAAGTTGATTTTCACCCTCCCTTTCAAGGGGAGGGCGGGGGTGGGGATGGGTCTTGTTAGCAGCCTGATGTACGGACAATTATGAGACCGTTAATAGATTTCATCGCGATATCCATATGACCCTTAACTAGGATAAAATATATTCTCCCTGGATCCGTACGATCGCTCCGCCCCCGAACAGCACTCGCATTTTTCCGTGCTCATCTTTTCGGGTGGTCAGCTTAACAATGTTCGGGCTGCTGAGCTCTCCGTTCTGCTCCACGGTCATCGGCTTCCCGTCCCACTTGCCGTTTTTCAAAAGATAATGGCCGAGTGCGGCGTTCCCTGAACCCGTTGCGGGGTCTTCAAGGTAGCCAAAGGTCGGCGCAAATACTCTCGTCCGAAAGCTATTCGGTTTATGCGCTACTTCATCGGTAAAGACCGTGATAATGTCCACGGAATTTTTCCGGCAGTATGATTTCAACTCGTCCAGTTGGGGGGACAACGACAGTATGGTGTCCAGCTTCTTTATGGGGACGATCAACGTTTCCAGCCCGGCGTTGACGACTGAGACAGGGTACTGATCGCTTATTTCATTGGGCTCGATCTTTATTGCTTCGGCAAAGCTGTACTTGTCGATCGCTGTTGGTGAAAATACCGGGTCAGGGGCGGTGATGAACACGGCATTGTCGTTCGGTATCCTGTTCTGAACCTCCAGCTTCCCCTTGTTGGTTACGATAGAAATGATCTCCTTCCGCATCAGCCTGTCATTGCTGCGGATAAGGTCGTGCATGATGGCAATGGTAGCGTGGCCGCAAAACTCGACTTCCCGTTCAGACGAGAAGTACCGGAGTCCGTACGTGTCGTCGTCATTGTGCCAAAGATAGCCCACTTCGCTAACGAATCCCTTTAACTCACGGGCAATTCTCTGCATCTCCTGTTCGGTGATGTCGTTTTGCGTACGCAGGGAGATTACGCCGGCTGGATTTCCTGAGGACGTTGCTGTGGCAAATGCGTCGATCTTTTTAAATGAGAACGTTTTCATATGCTGTGGTTCACCGTAACCTTTGACCATGGTGCTTTTATTAATCGTCCATGAACTGCATTCCTGACCGTCACCCTCCCCAACCCCTCCCATCAAGGGAGGGGCTACAACTGGAGATTTCAGCGGTTACCTCGGACAGCCGCAACAAAGAAAAGAGAGTCCCACTACTGTTCCTTCCCGCAGGCCTTGCAGTACTTTCCGTATACCGGCGTGGCCTGATCGCAGGCGGCGCAGGTCTTGAACTGCGCAAAACCGCAGAACGGGCAGGCATTCGAGCCCGGGGGCAGGTGCTTTCCGCACTGCTGGCAAAGACCCTTTGCGATCCGCCGCTCCATCAGTTTCTCCCGTGAAAAAAGCTTTTTCTGGAAAATATAAATTACGAAAAGGGCTGCCGCAATTGCGAGCGCAATGACGAGGTAGTGCCAGAGCGCAACGAGCTTCAGCGACTCCAAAAGGTCGATGAGCTTCTTCAGCATCTTCTTCGGGATGATGTCGTAGACGGTCTCGATGATCTTGAAGAAGACCGGGATGAACGATACGACCAGGAGGTGCGAGGAGACCAGTACCTGGATGCCGCGGTTCTTCCTGATGCTTGCATTGTTCCAGAGGTAAAAGATCGCAAAGAGCGGCAACAGGAAGATCATCTGCATGCCCAGTCTCTTGACCGGGTACCAGAAGTACAGGGTGCGGAGATCGGCTTTCAATTTTTCCCGGTCTGCCGGCTGCAAGGTTTCCAGTTTTTCCCAAAGCAGTTTGACCTTCTCGTTCCCGTTGATCTTCTGTTCAGCAGCCTCGATCTGGGCGCGCAGAGTGTTCAGGGCATTTGTTTTCGCCTGAATATCCTTCTTTACACTGTCGACATTCGCCTGTCCTTCCTTCTGCCTGGCGATGGTCTCCAGGAGGGAGGTATCGTAGGCCCCCTTCAGATTATTGATCTCCCGCTGCAGGTCTTTTGCTTCATGGTCAAACCTGCTCCGGTCTTCGAAAAGAACCGTCAACTCCTTGTCGTTCTTCATCTGGTCAAGAAGATCAAGATAGGGCGCGCAAACCGGATGGCGCCCCTTTTTTTTCTCTTCGATCTGATAATAGTAGTTGTTGTACGAGAGGATGATGTCCGAGAGGTTGTCCGTCCGGTTCGTGGGGTTCCATTCCCGGTTGATGACGATCTCCCTGCAGGAATAGGGAATGTAGTCATCGGGCGAGGAGAGCTGCCGGGTATGTTTCTCAAGGCCGTCGAAGATCGAGATGAGAATGAAGAGGTCGAGGAAAAGAATGATGATCAGCGAGGCTTTGCTGATCGGCTGGCTGTCAAGGCTGGTGAGATTGGATTTGATCCGGGAAAGCTTGTTCTTCATCGTTCCGAAGATGCTCATGGTATCTCCTTTTAATCAACAGTCCCCTCCCTGGCAAGGAGGGGTTTGAGACTTTTTTCTACCACGGAACACACTGAATACACGGAAAAAACCAATTACTTTCTTCTTTTTGCCTTTTCACCTTTTTATATGATTTTTCCGTGTGGTCCGTGTGTTCCGTGGTTAAATGTTTTTATAAAACGATTCTTTCGATCTCTGCCTTCGGGTAATGACCAAAATTTACCAGAAAGCCCAATTCAAGACCAGTCGCTTTGAGGTAATTGTGGACTTGTGCACGGTGTTCATTCCCCAACTCCTTCACCGCTTTAAGTTCAACGATGATCCGCTCGATGCAGATAAAGTCCGGTTTGTAGGTCTGTTCCAGCCGCTCACCTTTATAATGCAGGATCAGTTCCCGTTGAGCAACAAAGGGTATCCCCTGCCTGACGAGTTCTTTCTCCAGGCATTCCTGATAAACGGGCTCCAGAAACCCGCATCCCATTTCCCGATAGACCTCAAAGACGGCTCCCCGTATTTGATAGCTTTCCTCCTCAAACATCAGCTTTGCCATTTTTTCACTCCTGTGTCGATGTCAAGCACGAAGTTTTTTCTATCTCGGAACTATCAAGAGCCCTTGTATTCTTTTTTCTCTTCGATCCTTTACTCTTTTTATTTCATTTCCTTACTTTCCGTGTGGTCCGTGTGTTCCGTGGTTAATGATCTATCGACTTGACGAGTTCAATCAGGTCCGCCTGGTAGCTCCCGATCTGGACTCCGAGCCACTCCATATGCCGTTCGTACCTGTTCTTCATGTTCTCATAGTAGCGCGAAAGCTCATCCAGACGATCGAGCATTCTGAACGTGCCGGCCCTCGTGATAGTCCGGATCTTCGCATCGAGCTCGTTGGATTTTCTCTTGAGCGCTGCCATGTCAGCTTCATACGTTCTGATCATACCCCGAACAGCAGCGGCCACCGGGCCCGGCTCTTCTCCGCCAATGACCCCGGCAAGCTCCTGCAATTTCGCGAACTCATCGGCCTTGATGATCAGCCAGCTCTCTTCATAATTCCCCAGCTCGGCCAGGCATTCAAAATACTTCTGCTGCTCACCCAGCGTTTTCAGCTCGTTTTGGAAATAGAAAACCTCCGCATCGGAGAGGTCCTTGTATATCGCTTCCCGGCGATCATACGATCGATACGCCGGCCAAAGCTCGCGCGCCAGCTCCAGGTCGTCCTTGTCGACCAGGATGCGGCGCTCCAATACGGCCGTATTCAGCTTCTGCATGCGTGCATCGAGCTTTTTCTTTTCTCCTTCCAGCTTCTGCATCATTCCGCCCAGCTCAAGGGAAAGCTTTCGATACCCCTTTGTCAGCTCATCATATCGCGCGGTCCATCCGGCGCCTGCCTGCGGCTTCGAGAAATACGCGCTCACCTCGAGATCGAATTCAGCAGACATCCCCCCGAGCCAGTCGGAATATTTTTGATACCATTCCAAAAGGCCGATTCGTTCTTTTGCCTTGTTTTCGGGCTCGTGGCTCTTTGCAGCTTCGACCTGCTCGTTCAGCACAGCGAGGGTTTCGCCCACGGACGCAAGCGTCCTGCCGAGGTCATCAGCACCCCTCAGAAGAAACGCCTTTTCCCGCTCAATCCTTTTTTTGGACGGGTCCTGGAGGCGAGTGCCGGGAGCGTCGGCTGCGCTTGCAGCGGAGAAGGATAACAGGAGGAGCAGTGTGGCAAACAGACGTATCCAATGTGGTTTCAGTAAAAGCAATTTGTTTACCCTCTGTTTCTATTCATTCCCCGAAAACCAGGGTGGTTCTTGCCGTCAGATTACTCGTTGTTCTCAAAGATCCGAACATAGCTTGTATATATGGATAGCATTATGATTGGAGCGAACATCGGCCAGAACAGAAAAGCCATCACCGTACCCATCGGCTTTATGAACGTCGTCAGTCCCAATGGGATAAAGACAATGCCGGGGATAACGAGCATGGCGACCAATGCCACCAGAAATATTCCGCAGAGCACGATGCTGAACAGAGTAAAAGCGCCAAAGTTCCTAAGCGTGGCCTTAAAGCTCGTCGTCATTGCATTTTTCCACGACAATCCTTTAAAAACTATCAATGGCGGCGCGAACCAGGTAGCTGCAGACAGCGCAAAAAGGATAACCAGGAGGAACAATGCGGTGATAAGCAGTGAAACCGCTGATTCCGGCGACACTATTCCGCTAAAATCCGTTGACATCCCGAGAATGACGAGGACGGCCGTGGATTTCCCGGTCATGAGAAGCGCTATTCCGGCACATAAACCCAGAACGAAACAATAAGCTCCTCCTACAAAGAGCAGATCGATGATAGCTGATCGTATTGTTACTTTTCTGACATTGATGGCTTTATTTTTCACGACCATCTGGCTGATGATCATCAATATGCCGGTGATCAGGGGTGATAGGAACATTAAAAACAGGTAGCCGGCCTTCGGTATTCTAATCACCCCCTGCCATTGCAACAGGGTTACCAGGAATAAAACAGCGTATATTCTGAAGCTGTTTTTTGCGATCAGCAGCGCGTCGCTGAGCCAGGTCCATCCTTGAGAAGCCGGAAAACGAAGTACGGGGACAACCACGCTCTTGCCGTTGTTATCCGCGGTGCTGTCAATCTTCATATCGCTGCTTCGAACAGGCTCTTCATCCTTCTCTTGGATAATGCCTTGCGCCGCCAGCTCTTTTGACTGCGTCGCGGAAGCAAGCTGCGCTTTCCATGCAATGATGATCACTGCAATAGCCCCGGTCAAGATCGCATAGAGCATTACGGAACTCAAGGACGCATAATAATTCCTTTCCCGCAACTTCTCAAGACCGTCAATCTTAAACGTGAGCGACCCAAAATCTTCCTGGAGCTCGCCGTTCAGCGCCACGGAATAAACTCGCATCAGGCTCGGGTCCGTCACCAGTACGCGGTCCCCGATAATTGCGATCGCGGTCGGGTCGGCGTTTTCTGGAAGCTCCACTCGCTTGAAAAGCTTCCCGCTCTCATCGTAAATTACGAGATCGCCGTATCTCATATCATGACCCGCATTGAGAACCCACCATCGGTAATTGCGGTCCTGCCCGAGGGCAAAAGGCCACTGCTTGTCCGGGGTGCTTATGGTATTGAGGATGGAAAAGTGCCGCTCTTTATTGCCGAATGCATTGTATGAGGGGTCAACAGCAACGATCTCGTGATGATTCGTATCAGCGATATAGAGCAGGCCATCGCTGCCGCCAATGACCCCGTTCGGATACAGGAAGCGCACATCGGACTTTCTCTTCAACTCACCCCGGAGATCGTATAGCAACAACTGATGCGCTGGCGTGTCGGTGATATATACATTGTCCTTGTCCTCATCAATGAACACTTTAAAAGCGCCGATCTTTTTGAAAGCGTCCAAACCACTGCCAAACGGCGTGCATGCGTACGAATTCAAATTGCAGCGCTGAAGTATCCCGTCGCTGGAATCAAGACCATCCTGTTTGCTTGAACCATCCCGGAAATAAGTTTCCAGCTCCCGCTTGCACGATAGTTTTGTCGTCGTTTCCTTCCGGAGCAGGATGTCGCCGTTCTTGAATACCCAAAAATCTCCGCGAGCCTTTTCCAGTCCGAAACGCTCAAGCGGAAGGTTCTCCATCAAAACTCCGTCGGCGTCATGGATAAAGAGTTTTCCGTCTGTCACTATGTACACGAGACCATCGGGCCCTTTGTGTATGTTCGCAGGCCCTTCGATCAGAAAAGCCTTATCGTTCGACCAGAGACGCAAACCAAGAGCGGCAAGAATGAACAGTATCAGTACCACTGCAATAGGAACATATTTGTTGTTGCCGGATGTCATGCGCTGGTCTCCTCGCTAGCTATACGTTGGGCTGACTTGGATGTAACTAACCGCTTTTTACGCGCAGAGCTCAGTTTTATTTCATTTCCTTACTTTCCGTGTGGTCCGTGTGTTCCGTGGTTAAATGGATCTCCCGTCAAGGAAGGCATCGAGCAGCTTCAGATCACCGGCTGTCCAGCGGTTATCATTGTCCAGGTCGCCCAACATGACCAGTTCGGAGTTGGATCTCGATGCGATGAGTCGGAATGGCAAATTTCCAGTAGGCGTAACCGATCACGCCGATTATGCAAAGGACAAGGAGCCACCATTTCCATTTCTTCATCCGCGTGTTCCTTTTTTATTGCCGAAGTGCCATGTCGTAGGGTCTACCGTGTTGGCATGACATACAAAGGATGAATTTGCTTGCCATATGTGAACGCCAAGCTCAGCAGAGGATGGCCGCAATGCGGCCTGACGTCGGCTGCAGCGCCGTGTTAGCTGCATATCGCATCTTTAATGCACCTTACTCGCGGATCATTAAGGATTGGTCCTTTGAGTATTAATATATGAGCATTTACATGCTCTCTGTACGAAGCGTACTCACCAACAACCTCGTGAGGAATTAGCAATGCCTCTATTACATTAAAATTTTCGTCGTATATAACAGCGGCCAATACATCAAAGTCTTTTTCTTCGTATTTTCGGATAGCACTTAATTGCCGTGAGTTATTCTTTGGAGTAACTCTTCTACCTTTAATTTGAACTCTACCCCATCTTTACCTATACCGTCATATCCTGCTTTTGAGTTGGCTTCAAGCATAAGATCCAGAGCTTTCGAAACTAGCCACTCAGTATAGTCACCCAGAGGGTTATTCTGTGTTCTGACTATGCCACGATCTTTGAGCTCGTTTGTTATCGACGTTTGCAACTGCAATAGCTCTTTCACTTCCATTAGTTTGAGATTCACTATGTTCCTCTTTGCAGTTAACGCGAAGGTCGGGGGCGCGGTTCTGAGCGGCCCTCTGGACCTTTATCGTTGGAATCAAGGTGTGTTTGATTTTGTATAGTTTTATTGTCTGCGAAATTAATGCCCATAATTTTTAAGAAATCATCGGTAGTTTGTAGGTTGGGCTACGCATCACAGCCCAACATCTTTTGAATTCTGTTGGGCAAGGCGAGGCGTTTTGCCCAACCTACCGGCTGCCACCGCAAGTTCCAAATTGCACTTGCTGTTGGCCACACGAAGTCAAAAACACTTGTTAATCGAGCTGCCGCGCTCTTAGATGTGAGCAGGAATAGCTTTTCTTTCAATAGATCTCCTCTTAAGATTGTCCAACGATGAGCTTACACGCAGCGAAGGCCCTCTGTGTCAATATAACTGAGACACCTCCCCTGTGGTAAATTAGAGTAGAGGGCGGGGAGGAGAAATCTATATGATAGCTTCAAAGATTAAAGCATCCCAGGGAAACAAAGGAGCCCGTAGGGCGACTGAGGTTCCCTGGGGAA
>Ga0210377_10000003_pt1 | contig 271448 bp, 253 predicted proteins | sample PLM4_65_b1redo_FD_155480 | JGI IMG/M metagenome (GOLD analysis project Ga0210377, IMG submission 155480) | Groundwater sediment microbial communities from an aquifer in East River, Colorado, USA - PLM4_65_b1 redo | ecosystem: Environmental > Terrestrial > Soil > Riparian zone | place: USA... | reverse complement strand
ACCGGCTGAAGTAGACTTCCTTGATGCGTTTGTTCTCGGGATCGCCGTAGGTGCCGCGCAGCATGCCGGGCCAGGGTTTGTCGATGCAGAGGTACCCGCCTTCGTTGGCCTTGGCAACGGAACCGTCCTCCCGCACCACGCTGGGGACCACGCCGAAGAAGGGCCTTGTTGCAGATCCCGGCTTGGCGGTGATGGCGCCGGGCAGCGGCGTGATGAGGATGCCGCCGGTCTCGGTCTGCCACCAGGTGTCGACGATGGGGAGCTTTTCGTGGCCGATGTGCTTGTGGTACCACATCCAGGCTTCGGGGTTGATGGGCTCGCCCACGCTTCCCAGCACTTTGAGGGACGACAGGTCGTGCTTCGTGGCCCAGGTGTCCCCTTCTTTCATGAGCGCCCGGATGGCCGTGGGCGCGGTGTAGAAGATGTTGACCTGGTGTTTGTCCACGATGTCCCAGAACCTGCCCGGATCGGGGTAGGTGGGCACGCCTTCGAACATGAGCGACGTGGCGCCGTTCGAGAGCGGGCCGTAGAGGATGTAGCTGTGGCCCGTGACCCAGCCGATGTCGGCGGTGCAGAAGTGGATGTCTTCTTCGTGGTAATCGAAGATGTACCGGAAGGTCATGTTGGTGTAGAGCATGTACCCGGCGGTGGTGTGCAGCACGCCCTTGGGCTTGCCGGTGGAGCCTGAGGTGTAGAGGATGAAGAGGGGGTCTTCGGCGTCCATCTCCTCGGGTTTGCAGTAGTTGGCGATGTCCTTGGCGGCGAGCTCTTCATGCCACCAGGTGTCCCTGCCGGGCTCCATGTTGACCTTGCCGGTGCCGGCGCGCTGGACCACGATCATGTCCTTGACGGTGGGGCATTCGAGGATGGCTTCGTCGGCATTGGCCTTCAAGGGCACGAATCGGCCGCCGCGCAGGCCTTCGTCGGCACTGATGACCATGGAGGACTGGCAGTCCTGGATGCGGTCCCGGAGGGCCTTGGCCGAGAAACCGCCGAACACGACGCTGTGGATCGCGCCCACCCGGGCGCAGGCCAGCATGGAGATGGCGAGTTCGGGGATCATGGGGAGGTAGATGGTGACGCGGTCGCCTTTTTTGACGCCTTTTTTCTTGAGCACGTTGGCGAAGCGGTTCACCTCGTAGTAGAGCTGCTGGTAGGTGAAGGTCTTGTACACGCCGCTGTCGGCCTCCCAGATGATCGCCGCCTTGTTCCGCGTGGCCGTGGTGACGAACCGGTCGAGGCAGTTGACCGAGGCGTTCAGCTTGCCGCCGGCGAACCACTTGATGTAGGGTTTGTGAAAATCGTAGTCCAGGACCTTGTCCCACTTCTTGTACCACGTGAGGTTCTTCTCCGCCATCTCGCCCCAGAACTTCTCGGGCTCGTCAATGGACCGTTTGTAGAGCTGCTCGTATTCCTTCATGCTCTTCACGTGGGCTTTTGCGCTGAACTCCTTGGACGGCGGAAAGGTCCGCTTCTCCGTCGATAGTACCTGGAAACTGTCGTCTGCCATGGCTGCCTCCCTTAATGAAAATTTATCCTTTAAAATTTAAGCATTGAAAAGAACCGGTCAAGATGCAGCGGACTAACACTGCCGACCATATTCTCAGTGAATTTTCGGCGGCGTGAAAAAGATAATAAGAACGAGTCTCAAAACAACGATCAGCAGCACCGATACAAAGGGAACGCAGCTTTCCTTCACAAAGGGAAGCGCCTTGCGCACCACCAGGTAGACCGGCTCCGTGACCTTCTGGAAAAGCCGGGTGAAGATCATGTCCCGGTTCCCGATCATGAGCGTCAGCAGGATCCTGCCGAGGATCATCCACATGAAGAATGAGAGCGTATAATTGATGAATTGGAAAACAAAGATATTCATGATTCCTTTATGATTCAAACGCCTGGAGATTGCAGCTTATTTCAAATTCTTATAATCAATGCGGCCTGATAGTCCCGGTCTTGAAAAACGCAGGCAACGGCCCATCCGGGCCATTGCCTGCATATTGTAGCATACTTTTTATTCCGCGTGCGCCTGAGCTGCGCCTTTGGGAATACGGACGCTTTCAACAAAGTCCTGCATCTCCTGTGACGGAGGCGCGGTCATGCGAGACACGGCCCAGATGGTGAAGAACCCGAGCGGTATGCCGAACAGGCCCGACGAAATGGTCTTGATGCCCCAGATGTCGAGACCGTAGAACCGGCTGCCGACCATGTAGATCACGCAGGTGAGGAAGCCGACCCACATGCCGACCAGCGCGCCCGTTTTATTGGACCGCTTGTCCCAGATGCCCATGACGAGCGCCGGGAAGAACGAGGCAGCGGCGATCGAGAAAGCCCAGGCCACGAGTTCCACGATGATCGTCAGCCTGAAGGTCGCCACCCATGCGGAGATGAGCGCCACCACCACCAGAAGCACGCGGGAGAGCGTGAGCCGTTTCGTGACGGAAGCCTTCGGGTCGATCATCTTGTAGTACAGATCGTGTGACAGCGCATTCGAGATCGTGAGCAGCAGACCGTCTGCGGTCGACAGGGCCGCGGCCAGACCGCCGGCTGCAACGAGGCCGGAGATCACGTAGGGCAGGCCCGCGATCTCGGGCATGGCAAGCACGATGGCGTCCGCGCCGATCGTGAGCTCATAGAACTGCAGAATACCGTCGGCATTCAGGTCCTTGAACGATACGAGGCCCACCTTGCCCCAGTTCGCCATCCACTGCGGCAACTGGTCGATGGGAAGACCGACGACGGTTCCCAACACCGCGTTCCGCGCAAAGGCGGCCACGGCAGGGGCCGTGAAGTAGAGCAGGAAGATGAAGAACAGGGACCAGCCCACTGAGATGCGTGCTTCCTTCACTGACGGCACCGTGTAATACCGCATGAGGATATGCGGCAGACCTGCGGTGCCGACCATAAGGCAGAAGGTCAATGCCATCATGTTCTTCATATCAAGCCGGGCAAAAGCCTGCAGATAGGGTTTGATCGGCTTGGATTTGCCGAGGGCCGCCTTCTTGGCGTCCGTCCATTTCTCTTTTGCGATTTCAGGGGTTGCCGGAAGCCCAGCCAGGGACTTTTCGAGCTTTTCCTTGTCCGCAGGAAGAGCGGTTGCCGGGAGCGCAGCGATCTTGGCCGTCAGGTCCGCCTTCTTGGCATCAAGGCTGCCGGGAAGGCCAGCGATATCCGCATCGATCTTGTCAGCCTCGACCTTCCAGAGGCCCATGACCGCGATCTCCTTGGGATCGGCGTTGATCGCCTTTTCCTTAGCATCGATCTTCTGGAGTACCTGGCCGTAGGCTATCTCGGAGATGGGGTTGCCCGTGGTCTTGTAGGACATCACCGTGGGCGGGATCAGGTACGCAATGATAAGAATGATATACTGTGCAACCTGCGTCCAGGTGACGGCTTTCATGCCGCCGAGCATGGAGCAGACCAGGATGCCGCCGAGACCCACGAACACGCCGACCGTGAAGTCGAGGTTCAGGAAGCGCGACATGATGATGCCCACGCCCGTGACCTGCGCGATGAGGTAGGTGAACGACGCGGTGATCGCGGCGATGATGCCGATGGACCGGGCCGCGTTTCCGCCGAACCGTGCGCCCAGGAAGTCGGGGATGGTGTACTGGCCGAACTTCCGGAGGTAGGGGCCAAGGAAGACGGCGAGCAGCACATAGCCGCCGGTCCAGCCCATGATATAGGCAAGACCGTCATAGCCGAGGCCGTAGATGGTGCCGGCCATGCCGATGAACGAGGCGGCCGACATCCAGTCCGAACCCGTTGCCATGCCGTTGAACAATGCCGGGACCGAACGACCGGCAACATAATACTCCGAAAGCTTCGCGGTGCGGGATGAGATGCCGATGACCGCATACAGGCCGATGGTGATGCCCATGTAGATGTACCCGATCATCTTGGGCGACATGCCGAAATACGCTTCGGAAATGCCGAGCAGGATCACGAATGCGATGAAACTGCCGGTATAGATCGCGTAGATCTTGCCGAGGTTGTCAAGAAACGATGCGCCTCCAACTCCAGTGCCTTTGCTCATTTATTCCTCCTCCCCAACACCGTACTTTTTGTCGTAATCGTCATTTTGAAAGCGTACACGCTCATTTATTCCTCCTCCTCTACGCCGTACTTTTTGTCGTAAGCGTTCATCTTGAATGCATACACAAAGATGAGGATCACGAACACGATCAGGGAGCCCTGGGCGCCCATGTAGTACCCCATGGGAAAACCGAGGATTACGATGTTGTTCAGCTCAGGCGTGAAAAATATTGCCACATAGGTTACGATGAACCAGATGGCCATCACGACCGAGGTGAGCCTCACATTCGCGGCCCAGTACTGTTTTAACTTCTCTTTATCCAGTCCTGCAAGTTCTTTTGCCATTTCCAACCTCCTTCATAAATATGATTTGGATCTTGTATTGTTGCCGTTGTACCTCAAGTGTTTTTTTCCTCCCCCTCACCTCCCCCTTTTAAGATCTTAGTGCAAAGTGTAAAGTGCAAATTTCAAAGTGCAAAGTTGGCAGGGCAAGCAGCTTCCGATCTTGCATCAATTTGCACTTTGCATTTTACCCTTTGCATTTTGCAGTGACTGTTTTACGACCGCTACGGCTTTCCGATCTTCAGCAGCTCTTTTATGGTCCTCACCCCGAGTCCGGGCAGGATCGCGAGGAACCGCTGAAAAAGCTGCGCCGTGATAAACGCATCGCCCAGGGCGTCATGGGCCTGGGCTATCGGCACGTTATATTTTTTTGCCAGGGCGAAGAGGTCGCGGTCTCCGCTCTCTCCGAAATCCCTGCAGGCCGCATCCGTCTGGTTCTGGATCCAGGAATGGATCCGCCACGTGTCGGCCACGAAGTTCGGAAAGGGCCTGCCCGACACCGCTTTCAGTTCTTTGTTCAGGAAGTGCAGGTCCAGCGAAAGAAAATGCCCGACCACTACGGTCCCGGCGCAGAACTTCAGCAGCTCGTCGATCACCGCGCCCGCGGCCGGCTTGTCCGTGACGTCCGACGGCATGATGCCGTGAACAACGACCGTTTCGGACCGGAACGCCGTCCGGGGGCTCACCATTTCGTAGAACGTCTCGCCCAGACGGATCCTTCCGCCGGTCATGGCAACTGCGCCGATGGACACAATGGAGTCTTTTTTAAAATCAAGCCCCGTAAGCTCGGTGTCGATGACCGCATAGCGGCACCGGTCAATGGGCGTTGCAAGATCAGGAAAGGACTGTTCGTCCTCCAGCGTACCAACCCCTCGTTTGAATAGACTCAGCATAACCATCACCCGCTTCCCACCATGCCCGGCCCATAGTTGTCTATGATGCCGTCCTGCAGCGTCGAAATGACCTGGAACGATTCCTTGAGCGTGCTTTTTTCCAGGTTGCTTAACCTGCTGGGATTGATGAAGTTGTCCGGCGCCTGGCCCTGTTCTATCTGTTCCACCTGGTGGTGTATCCTGAGCAGGGAGATGAACTCAAAGGCCTGGACCAGCTCGTCTCCCAGGGAATCGATGGAGGCGTTCTTCCCCCGCATGGCCTCGATGCGCTCCAGCGTCGAGGTTTCCGCCACGCCGGACTCCAGCGAAAGGAGCCGCACGATGTCCACCAGCGGCCCGATGCCCCGGAGCTTCAGGTTCAGTTCGTTCTTGTGTTCGCCGTCCTTTTCCACGAGAAAGGTCTTGAAGAATCCCAGGGGCGGACGGTTCCGTGCCGTTGCTCCTGCCATCTGCGCCAGGAACAGGTTCCGTCCCTTCAGGTTCTTCATGAGATGGCTTCGCAGATCGATCGCCAGCGACTCATCACCGTAAAGATGCCGGAAATCAAAAAAGATCAGCGACCGGAGGATCGCGTCCGGCGTCGGGTGCCCGATCCAGGTGGAAAAAAGCTTTTTCCAGGCCGACAGCGGCTGGCGCCATTTCGGGTTGCTCGCCATGTAATCAGCGGGACAGAGCGGGAAACCGCATTTCACCAGCCCGTCCCGCACAAAAAGCGCAAAGGCGGCAAAATACTGCTCTGCGGCCTCTTCCTGTTCCGGGGTTGCCGGATCAGCATAGACTATGGCGTTGTCCTGGTCCGTTTTGAAGGTCTGTTCTTTCCGGCCCTCGCTCCCGAAGGAGAGCCAGCAGTAAGCCACCGGCGGACGGCCGAACTTCTTCTCGGCGATCTCCAGCACCTTCCGCACCAGCCGGTCGTTCAGTTCCGCGATGATCCGGGTGATATTGCTCGCCCGCGCGCCTTCCTTCAGCAGCAGCCCCACCACCCGGTTGATCTTCGCCGACACCGGCGCCAAACCGTCCACACTCTCCTGGCTCTCCAGGTCTTTGGCAAAGGACAGCGGCGACGTGCCCTGAAGCATCATGAGGTCGTGGTTCGTCAGTACCCCCTTGAGATTTCCGTCCTGGATCACCAGAATATGATGGATGTTGTGCTTGATCATGGTGAGGACCGCTTCGAAGCAGTAGTCCTTTGCATCGACGCGCACCAGGGGGAGAGACATGATGTCCCGCACCGGGTCGTCAACGGACCGCGCCCGCGACACCACCTTCTCTCGCAGATCCCGGTCCGTCACGACCCCAACCGGAAGTTGCCTCGCGTCCACAATGATCACGGAACTTATGCGGTGCCTCGACATCTGCAAGGCGGCCTCCTTGATCGTTGCATCATCGCGAACAGCGACCACGGCCTTCGTGGCAATGTCCCCCACCGGCGTCGTAAACAAGAGATGATCGCTGCTCCCGTAGAACAGGCTCTTGTTGTGCATCTCCCGGTAGACCTTGTCCACATACTTGGTGAAGTGGGAATGGAGAAAGTATTCCGAGACCACGGGTTTGGTCTCGATCAGTTTCAGGATCTTTTCCCTGCTCAGGAGGTAGCAGATGGAGTCCTCCATGGCAATGACCGTCGTCTTCTGCTTGTCGCGTCCCATGAGAGAGATCAGGCCGAAGGTTTCGCCTTCTCCGCGGTGGTCGATGGTCACTTCCTCGCCGTTCTCGGTCCGCATGGAGACCTTGACGCCGCCCTTTTTGATGATCCGCAGGGCATCGCTGGCAAATCCGTCCTGCTGCAGAATTACCGTGTCTTTGGGATAGAATTCCATCGTAAGATCATCCGAAACGGCTTTCAGTTCAACCGCTTCCAGAAACTGGAACGGCGGCACTGTTTCCAGAAATTTTACGACATCTTCAGTGATAGTCATGATGAATGATAGTACCCCTATAATTAACCCGATAATATAAGAGCAAATATCATACCAGCGGAAGGTGAAGCGATGGAGGGTACGCATTAATTGGGGAGGCGAAAATAGGGGGGAGCCAGTTGAAGATCAGCACGACGCACTACATTGCCAAAACAACAGAAAAAAGCCGGCTAAAAGCTACTCAATACATTGAAAATAAACGCTGTTCTGTCCATATGCGAGGCAGTTTGTAAAAACTTGAGGATATCTGGCATTAAAAGAAATTAAATGCTACCTTATGTCTATCACTCCCGCCATAACAAAGCATAAAATTCAGATTTATAACTATTGCAACGTGTCAATATCATTTAGATTTTTTTGTTTTATTAGTGTAACAATTATATACGCCCGCAAACACTCAAATGCTACAAATGGTAGCCTTCAATAGACGCTCGAATACGGCAGAAAATGCTTACTTTTGTCATGTAGTTGACCTTGAACGGGCCGCTGACCACAATTTTTTAAGAGGCTTGATAACACTCATCGTGTCATGCGTATACGTAATGATCCAGAATGATCGCTGGCGTATCAGGAGGCCATCTCCCTTCCCAAAGATGTTGCTCAACACCTGCGCTCCAAACTCATCCTGATGACCGGTGATCTCGTTCCACGTTCCCATGTATCCCGCATACTTATCCATGAGATCGCGATGCCGCTCCTCAGGAAGGCCGGTTGCGCTGAAGTGCCTGAAATAGTGGTCATGCAGCCCCTGCATCAGGTCGCGCTTCCCACCCGCGACCTCGGTATCCAGTATCCAGAAGGTCACCGCCAGCATCTCATGGAACAGGACCGCCGCGGGCGTTCCATGGAAGGGCGAATCGGTTCCCCGCCCGAGCTGGTGCTTCACAAACTCAGAGGCCTGTTTCACGCTGACTTCGTAAAAGATCGCGCTCATCTCCCGGCGCGCCTCGTTTTCCGGAAGTACGCGCAGCCGCTTCACCTGCTCACGCGGAACGAGCGGTTCTTTGCCCAGCAATATCTTGATAGATTCGATGATCCCCATTGCTACTCCTTCGTACGGGCCGTAGGTGATGTAATAATCTTCGCTGCAGAGTACCAGGAAATTATGATAAGGTCGTAAAAACCAACAATCCACCGCTGAGGCGCTGAGACGCTGAGAAAAAAATTTGGACCAAAGGTTCTCTCTGCGCCTCGGCGTCTCTGCGGTAAAAAACTTTTACGAGGCCATCAACTATGGTGAGTTGACTGCTCGGCGGCCAGTCGAGCGATGTGGTCCATACCGGGCAGACTGTTCCACTATCAGGCTTTCCATCCTTTTTTCTTAAGGAACTGCTCCAGACGGTCGCCATCGGCAGACTCCAGGTCCTTGAGCCAGATCGTTGTTTTTCTGATATCGTGGCCTTCCCGCACCGCTATGACCAGCTGATCGTCCTTGGTCCGTGTCACCGTGCTGATCTTGCTGTAGGTCACGAACTGGGGACTGAACTGCTGTTTCAGCTCCAGATACTCATCCCGCACGACCACCCGGGGTTTCCGGCGCTTGTACCAGGTCAGGAAGAACATGCCCGCCCCGAAGATGAGCGTGAATCCTTCAGCGCCGGAGGGGTCCTGGTTGCGGGACAGGGAAACAGCGATAAGCGCCACGCCGATGAGCGCCAGGATGCCGTACATCATCAGAAAAAAATCGGAGCGGGATTTTTTCTGGTAAAGCTTTGTGCCGATCATGGGACCTCCAGAGCGGGGAGTTGCAGGTGGGTAGATATACCATGGGCAGAATAGAATGTCAATTTGGCCTTGGGAGATGGGTCGGAAGCAGATAGCCGCAAAATGCACAAAAATCACATAAACAAGTTCACTCTTTATGAAAACACCACACCGATCCGGCCTTATGTATGTAACGTATGTGCTTTCTGTGGTTAACTGCCGTTTACAGGATTCTGTTTTTTTGCTGTTCCTTTCTGGTCTTTCTGTTCTTCCGGCTTTTCGTCCCGTCTACAGACGGGATCTGGGCCATGTCCTCAGCCCATACCGAAATGGTTCTTCACGATCCCGAGGACCGCGAAGAACAGAATAGCGACAATGATGTTTACCGTTTGCTCCGACATAGTGTTTCCTCCTCCCTGTCCGATCAATTGCAGCTTATTGTAACTCTTTTTGATCGAGCGATGCAATCTTTTAAACAGGGCAGGTCGAGGGTTTTCCCGAGGCGAGACATCTTTATAATGAGCATATCATGAGGCGGGCGTTTTTGCACCTCGCTTCCCAAGGCAGGGGGACTGGACGCGGGAATTCCCTCCCGCATGACCAAGAGACCACGGGGAGGGTGAAGCAAAGGACAGTTCAACGTGAGAGCGAGCCCTACTCCTTGAACCGCGTTTCTTCCTTCTGGATCCGCTCGAGGTTTTCTTTGCGGGTCTTGCAGGCGATACAGTAACGCGCCAGGGGATTGACCTCAAGCCTTTTGATGTCGATCTCCTCGCCGCACTCTTCGCAGAGGCCGAAGCTGACATTTTCGAGCTTGCGGAAGGCATCGGCAATGTCCTTGTACTGCTCATACTTCATTTCCAGGAGCGAGTAGTCCATCCCCTGCTCCACATCGTGGGAGGACATATCGGCGCTGTCCATGGCTGAATCCACTTTTTGCCCGGATTCGGTCGTCAACTTGAGGCCGATCCTCGCCTCGATCCCGGCTACGACCTCGTTCCGCTTTTTCAGCAGGATCGACTTCAAGAGCGCATAGCGCTTCTTCGTGGCCGGAGACATGTGCGCCGCATCTTCCTTCGGCTTGGCCGCAGTCGGGCTCTTCGCCGGTTTGGCTGCTTTCGCGGCCTTCCTGGCAACCGCCTTCTTGACCACGCGTTTCACGGTCTTCTTTACCGCTTTCCTGGCAACGGTCTTTTTCGCCTTCTTTTTTACGGCCTTCACTGCCTGCTTCTTTACTGTTTTCTTGGCAGTTTTCTTTTTCGCTGCCTTCTTGGGCCTGGCAACGGCAGATTTCTTTTTTTTGGCTCCCTTTTTTACCGCCATAACGTTCACTACCTCCTGACAATGTAGAACTTCCGAAAACCGGGGCCGGGACATTCATCTTCCCGCATCCATATTGGTAGTGATTATAGATGCGTCTCATCCTAAATTCAAGACAATTTGGCACGATCTGAAAATAAATATGACGATCCCTTTGAAATACCTGTTTTAGATATGTTCATCGGGAATAACGGTCTCCCATAGGGTCCCGGATCACGAGCCGAGAGGCAGGCCATAGCCATTTCCGCCCGTTTCTGTTATTATAACCAATGAACTTTTTAAATCGAGGAACAGATCAGGACGGACGCTCAATGGCTCTTAGATCAATATTGCTGCTCTCGTTGCTCGCGCTCTTTCAAGCAGGCTGCATTACCGGAGCACGGGACCGCCCTCCCCTGGCGCCGGTACAGGAGATCGACAACAGCGGCGCTGACAAAGCACTCAAAAGCTCGGGGATCAAGGACCTCAGGGCCTTTTTTGCCGATCCTCTCGTACAGGCGATCCTGGGAACGGACTGGACGCAACGCAAGCAGGCGCTGCAGGATTACGCGGCGTTCGTTCATGCCGGCAACGAAACCCCGCTCAGCGCCTTTGACGGAGGCAATGACCCCTCGGCAACCCTGTTTAAAACCAAGGCCGCGCTGGTATTCCACCTCCTCAAGACCATGATCAAGGAAGAGGCCTTCTCCCGTGCCGTTGCGAAGCTCGGTGAACACCAGCAGGCAGGACCGCTTTCCTGGGACGACATCCGGGCGGTCTTCGAAAAAGAGAGCAGCCAGGACCTGGGCTGGTTCTTTACCCAGTGGATGGGCCGCAAAGGGCTGCCCGGCCTGCAGGTGAAAAATCCCGGCCTGAAACGGAGCGGAAACAGGTTCGAGGTGAGCTTCGAGGTGTTCCAGGATAACGGAGTATATATCCTGGACCTGCCCGTGACCGTATTCTTCCAGCATGGGGGTAATACGACACAGAAGATCAGGCTCGACGAAGAACGAAAGCTGGTCACCTTGACCTTTGATGACGAACCGGCATCGGTCGCCATCGACCGGGACTACGATCTCCCGCGCATGCTCACCGATAACGAGACGCCGCCGCTGCTCGCAACGCTCCTGGGCGATGAGCACCCCCTCGTGGTGCTGCCGGTCTCGCAGCCGGAGGTATACGCGGACCTGCGCGAGCTGTTCAAGAAGCGGGGCGCCGAAGAGCGGAACGCAGAGGGCCTCGGCAACGAGGACCTCAAGGGGTCGTCGCTGGTGCTGCTCGGAAGCGACAACCCCGTTATCAGCAGGCTCTTCGGGCGGATGGAAGCGGTGACCGCCGACGTCGCTGTCGTGGTGAAAAAGAATCCCCTGAACCGTGACAAGGCGGCGCTCTTGGTCCAGGCGCGGTCGGGCAGCGCCGCTGCCGCAGCAGCACAGGAACTGGCACGCTACGGAGCATCGAGCACGGTCCTGTTCGACAAGACCATAACCGCGCAGACAGCCGGCTCCGAAAGGGGGATCGTGATGGAACTGGGACAAGAGCCCCTGGTCATCGACCTGTCGCTGCTCAAGACGATGAGCGCGGTGATCGACGGCACCGCAGGGAAAAAGATCGTCTATGTGGGGGAATATCACGACCGCTTCGCGCACCACAATGTGCAGCTCCAGGTCATCAAAAGCCTCCACCAAAAAGACCCGAAGCTCGCCATCGGCATGGAGATGTTCCAGCGGCCCTTCCAGAAAACCCTGGACGACTACCTGGACGGCGTCATCGAGGAGCGCGAGTTCCTGAAACGATCGGAATACTTCAAGCGGTGGGGCTTCGACTACAACCTGTACAAACCGATACTCGATTTTGCGCGCGTTGAAAAGGTCCCGGTCGTCGCCCTGAACCTCACCCGCGAGATCGTCGAGAAGGTCTCGAAAAGCGGCATGGACGCCCTCTCCGATGAAGACAGGAAGACGCTGCCGCAGCAGATGGACTTCTCCGACGACGACTATCGCGGCCGGCTCAAGGAGGTATTCAACCAGCACAAAAACGCGAACGACCGGAGCTTCGACTTCTTTTACCAGGCGCAGATCCTGTGGGATGAGACCATGGCGGAATCCATCGACCAGTACCTGAAGCAGCACCCGGACCGCCGCATGGTCGTCCTGGCAGGCGGCGGCCACATTGCCTTTGAATCGGGCATCCCGCTGCGCGCCTTCCGCAGGAACAGCTATCCCTATGTGACGGTCCTGAACGATGCGGACATCGAGCCGGGAGCCGCAAATTTTATCGTGTTCCCCCAGCCGCTGGACGGCATGACCGCGCCGCGCCTTATGGTATCGCTCAAGGAGCAGGGCGGCCGGCTGAGCATCGTTGATTTTCAGGAAGGAAGCGTGGCGAAGCAGGCGGGGCTCAAAGCAGGCGACGCCATCATCTCCGTTGACGGCTCGGCCGTCGGTACGGTGGAGGACCTGAAGCTCATGCTTTTCTACAAAAAGAAGGGCGATGCCCTGGCGGTCAAGGTCGTGCGAAAACGGTTCCTGCTCGGCGACAAAGAGCTGGAATTCATAGTCAAGCTATGATGGACTCACAAAAAGTATCGTTTTTACCGCAGAGACGCCGAGACGCGGAGAACGGCTTACTGAAAATATTAAGGATTTTCTCTGCGCCTCCGCGTCTCCGCGGTTATATCCGGATTCTTACGAGTTAAACGACCTATGATGCGCATCATAGCGTGTTCATGCGAAAAGGAGTATAGTTCACCCATGTTTAAAGAAGGATGCCCAGGAAGTATAGAGATCCGGTCGCCAAAACCGGAAGATATCCGTTGCCAGCAGTGCGGCGAGAAGATCGAGATCTGGTCTGACGAGCCCGACACTGCGTGCAAGAAATGCGGACATCTGAATGCCCGGCCCATCGGCACGTCCTGCGTCGAGTGGTGCGCCTTTGCCAAAGAATGTGTCGGCGCGGAGAAACTCGCAAAGCTGCTGAAGGCAAGCAAGGGTTGAGCCGGGGCCGTTGACGGGATTCCGGCGGTGAAGTGCGTTCCCCCCTGACCGCAGGCAGCCTTGGGACAAGGTCGATCCCTTTACCCTGCAAAAACCTCAAAGGGTTAGCCATGACGGCTAACCCTTTTGTTGTGCTCACTCTCCCGCGTAAAGTCCGGGTCTATCATTAAAAATACTGAACGATATATTTTATTGCAAGAAACAGGATAGCAGTGCCCACGAAGATCGTGATGAATTTCTGCGGCACATATTTTTGCGTCTTCGCGCCGAGATACATCCCCACGAACCCGCCGATGCCGAAAAGAATGCCCAAAGGCCAGTCGGGCATGGGCGAAACACCCTGTGTTGCGGGCAATACGCTGAAAAAAGCAGCGCCGGCAACCGAAGTAATAAACGTCCCCATGAGCGTAGCGCCTGCAATGGAATAGATCGGCAAATGAAAGAAGGCAACGCAGAACGGCGCAATGATCGCGCCGCCGCCGATACCATAGGCCCCGCCGATGATGCCGACGACAAACGCAAGCGCGAACATGCCGAGCGTGTTGAATGAGAACCTTTCACCCCAAAACTCATACTCCACTTTTTCCAGCGATATACTGATTGTCTTCACGACCGCGTCAGCAGGGAATCCCGCGGCGACTTTAGAATTCTGCTCTTTTTTTATTTCCGAGGCCCGAGCTTTGAATTTTTCTTCCAGTGCTTTAGCACCTGCTGACCGGCCTGTATTGCCTCCGAGTAATTCCTTGAAAAGCCTGATGCCGATATACAGCAGAACACACCCGACGAAGAGTTTGAACGTCTTCGGATCGGGGAGAAACAGGACTCGGAGATAGTACCCGATGAACACGCCCGGCAGCGTGCCGGCGATGACCACCCAGGTAAGAGGCCAGGCCATGCGACCTTCTTTGATATAGCGATAGACGCCGCTGGGTATTGCAATGATATTGAAGACGTGGTTCGTCCCGCTCACGGACGGGGCTGTGTAATTGAGGACGCTCATCTGGAAGGGGAGAAGCAGGAATGCGCCGGATATGCCGCCCATGGAGGTGAAGAACGAGATGACCATCGCGATCAATGGCGGGAAAAGAACGTTCGTGGTCACCCCGGAGATGGGGAAGGTCATGTGCAAGAAGTCCACCGAGCCGCCTCCTCAACGAACCATAAAAAAGCCCGACCCCTGCTAACGGGTCGGGTTTGATTATATTCCCGGAGAACTGCCGCGTCAACTGCAAACAGGGTGCGCGTTCGGAAAAACGTCTGGAAGCGCTCTATTCCGATCGCAGCGCATGGATCGGATCGAGTTCCGCGGCCTTCTTTGCCGGATAGATGCCGAAGAACAGACCGGTCGCGGCCGAGAACAGGAACGCAACGACGACCGACAGGACGGATACGCTCGTCGGAAGCTCCGTTGTCCAGCCCGTGATCAGCGATCCCGCGACGCCGAGCACCACGCCGATGATCCCGCCCGCAACGCTCAGCACAAGCGCTTCGATTAGGAACTGGAGCAGAATATCCTTTTTTCTCGCTCCCACTGCCCTGCGCAACCCGATCTCCCTGGTCCGCTCCTTGATCGAAATGAGCATGATCGCGAGAATGCCCACACCGCCGACGAGCAGCGAGATCGCGGCAATACCGCCGAGGAGCATGGTAAAGGTCTCGGAAGTTTCCTGCTCCGCGCGGATAATGTCCATCTGGTTCTGGATGCTGAAATCGTCGTCCCTGCCCTCCTTCAGATGGTGCCGTTCGCGAAGGATAGAGGAGATGTCGGCCACCGCCTTATCCATGAGCGATGCATCGCGCGCCGACACGTACACATTGTTGACGTAGATGACGTTCATCAATCTGCGCATGACCGTGGTGATCGGAATGAGGACCTGATCGTCGTCGTCCTGGCCGATGGCGTTGACGCCTTTTTCCTCAAGCACGCCGATGATCTCGAAGGGCACATTATTGATGCGTATCGTTTCGCCGATCGCCGCGCGGTCCTCGAACAGGTTCCGGACGACGGTCTTGCCGAGCACAGCTACCCGCTGGGAAGCTTTGACCTCATCCTCGGTAAAGAATCGACCCGTGGTGGCCCGGAAATTCCTGATGTCGGGGAAGTCGGGCGTGGTGCCAGAAACGACCGTATTGGTGCTTGCTTCGCCGTATTTGACGATATATTTTTTTCCCTGAAAGGGGGCCGCTCCTGATACGGCCGCGGACTCCGTGGCAAGGGCCTCGGCATCGCGAACGGTCAGCGTCGTTGTATTGCCCGTCTGCCGCGGCCTGCCCGCAATAACGCGCACCTTCCCTGCGGTCACAATGATCAGGTTCGTGCCGAGGCCCTGGATCTTCTTCAGGACCGACTCCTGCGCTCCCCGGCCGATGGCCACCATCAGGACCACGGCGGAAACGCCGATCACGATCCCGATCACGGCAAGGGCCGTGCGCATCTTATGCGCCCCGAGGGTTTTGAGGGCTACCTTTGTGCCTTTTAGTAGTTTCATACGATGCAAAAAAGTTGATGCTCCCCTGCCCCCCTCCCCCTGCCCCTCCCACGAGGAGAGGGGTGACTTTATTTCCTCTCCCCTCCGGGGAGAGGAATAAAGGTGAGGGGTGGCTTGCTTTTTATTTTACAATCCGCAATCCGAAATCGAATCATCCTTTCAGCGCGATCACCGGGTCCAGTTCCGCCGCTTTTTTCGCCGGGTGCATGCCCGCGAGCACGCCCACGAGCACCGAGAAGACGAACCCGAGCACGAAAGGCTCCCAGGACAGCATGGACGGCATTTTCCCCTTGCTCAGCATGGGAAGCAGAAGCGCAACCACCAGACCGGCAAGCACGCCGATAATGCCGCCCATGAGCGTAATAAGGGACGATTCAATCAGGAACTGGTTCTTGATGTCCTTTTTCTTCGCTCCTACGGCCCTTCTGAGCCCGATCTCCTTCACCCGTTCACCGACCGAGATCAGCATGATGTTCATCACGACGATGCCGCCGACAACAAGAGAGATAAGCGATACGAGTCCGAGAAAGAGGTTGAGCGTGCCCATCATGCCCTTTGCCATCTTGCTGACCGTCGATGCACCCCGCACGCGAAAATCCTCGGGGAAACCGGCCTGGATATGGTGCCGCTCCTTGAGCAGGGCCGCCACATCGCTCTCGATCTTCTCCACCTGGTTCGGATCAACAGCCGCGACACGGATGAGGCTGAGATAAGGGGTATTGAACACCCTGCGTGATGCGGTGCTGTAGGGGATCACGATACGGCTGTCCATGTCCATACCCATGGGGCTCGTCCCGCGCGGGGCAAGCACGCCGACAACCTTGAAGTTCACGTTCTCGATCTTGATGTTCGTTCCAATGGGATCAATGGAGCCGTACAGTTCATCGACCACCGTCGTTCCAACCACGGCGACCCTGGCCATGCTTGTCACGTCCTCTTCGGTGAAATAGTCGCCGCTCTCCACGTTCCAGTCCCAGGCGTCGCCGTAGCTCACGGTGCCGCCGTAGATAACGGTATTGGTGTTGTTCTCCTCGTACTTCACGGTCCGTCCGAGCCGGATGAGCGCGGTATCGATGGACCGGATGCCTTTGACCTCCTGCATGATGGCCTGGGCGTCTTCCTGCGTCAGTGTATTGGTGTTTTCATCAGGGGGCCCCATAATCTTACCGCCGCCCGCGAAGATCATCACCGCGTTCGCTCCGAAGTTCTGGACGGTCTTCATCACTTTGGCGCTCGCGCCTTTTCCCACGGAAACGATCACGGTAAGCGTGGTTATGCCGATGATGACGCCGAGCATCATCAAAAAGGCCCTCATCTTGTTCATGCCGATCGCTTTCATGGCAAGCCTGATTGTTTTGACTGATTTCATTTCGTTCCTCCTGAAATTTGTTTGTGCTGCAACAGGGATCGTTTAGGATTTGATCGACCTTCGTTCGTCGCTCACGATCTTGCCGTCGCGCATCCTGATGATCCGGCTCGCGCGCTGCGCAATCTCGTCGGAGTGAGTGACCATGACGATCGTCCTGCCGTCCTTATGAAGCTTGTCGAAGATGGACATGACCTCGGTGCTCGATGCCGTATCGAGGTTGCCTGTCGGTTCGTCCGCCAGCAGGATGCTCGGGTCGTTCACCAGGGAGCGCGCAATGGCAACGCGCTGCTGCTGCCCGCCGGAAAGTTCGCTCGGTACGTGATTCAGTCGGTCGCCGAGACCGACCTCTTCCAGCGCCGTGGACGCGAGAGCGTTCATATCCAGCTCGTCCGTGCTGTAGATGAGCGGAAGCTGCACGTTCTCCAGCGCCGTGGTGCGCGCCAGGAGATGAAATGACTGGAACACGAACCCGATCTTCTTGTTCCGAACCGATGAAAGGTCATCATCGTCCATCTTATCCACTTCGATCCCGTCAAGGCGATACTCTCCCGAGCTCGGCTTGTCCAGACAGCCGATGATGTTCATGAGCGTGCTCTTGCCCATGCCCGACGGGGCCATGATGGCCACGTATTCGCCCTTTTCGATCTTGAGCGAAACGCCCTGCAGAACCTTGACTTCCATGCCGCCGTTTTTCTTGTACGTCTTAGTGATGTCTTTCAAATCGATCATTCTGTCCTCCCTTGAATTTCAGATGCCAGGAGCCAGAACCCGGAATGAACCTCTTTAGTCCGAATACCTGTCTCCTGTCTCCTGTCTCCTGTCTCCTGACTCCTGACTTCTGACTTCTATCACTTCACAACCACCACATCCCCTTCTTTAAGACCTGACGTGATCTCGAGATACGAGTCTTCCTTCCACCCGGTCTTGACTTCCCGGCGGGTTGCTTTCCCGTCCTGGGCCTGCAGCATCACGTATTTTTTCCCGCCTTCGCGCGCCACTGCCGCGCCCGGCACCGCCAAAACGCCTTTTTTCTTCTTGAGGGTGATCGTCACGTTTGCGGTCATGTCCGGTTTGAGCTTGCCTTCGGAATTCTCGATGCTGATCAGCGTAATATAGTTGACCACGTTTTCCTGCAAAACTGCGCGGGGATAGATGGCCGTGACCTTGCCTTTGAAATCCTTGTCCGCAAAGGTGTCAACGGTAAAGAGCGCTTCCTGTCCTACGCTGATCTTGCCCACGTCGGTTTCGTCGATATAGGCGTTCACTTCGAGCTTGTTCAGATCGATGATCGTGATGAAGGTAGGGGCATTCAGACCGGCGGCAACCGTCTCGCCCTGCTGGGTCGTTACCGACGCGATCGTTCCGCCCATGGGCGCTGTTATCGTTGCATAGGAAAGCTGCGCTTTTGCATAGTCCTTATCGGCCTTTGCCTTCATGACCCGCGCTTTCGCCATGTCATGGACGTTCTGAAGCACATCGATGTTCTGCTGGGAAATATAGCCCGCTTGCGCCAGCGGCTTGTCCCGCTCCAGGTCGTTCTTCGCCTTGTCGAACGCGGCCGCGACCTCAAGGTAAGCCGCTTCGGCCTGGTCCGCCCTGGCTTTCAGATCGTCCTGTTCAAGCCGAACAAGGACCTGGCCCTTCCTGACCCGGTCGCCGATATTGGCATACAGATGCTCCACCTTGCCGGTGATCCGCGCCCCGACCTTGACCTCCGCCCCGACCTTGGGCTTGATAATGCCCGTGGCCTGGACCAGGGAACCCATGTCGCGTTTTTCAACAACAGCCGTGGTGATCGCGGACTCCGACTTGTCGCTGCCTGTCCTGGAACTGGCGATGAATGCTACGACTGCGATCACCAGGATCGCCGACGCTGCCGCTATGCCGATCTTCTTCTTTTTTGTCACAATAGGCCTCCCTGCTTTTCGCTTGCTGCTGATCTTTTTCCGGTAATGCGGTCAAGACGCGCCGAGGCGGACTGGTAATCCCCGACGGCCCGCACATACGACGCCTTTGCCTGGGTCAGGTCCGTCTCGTTGGTCAACACCTCGACATAGGTCGCCTTGCCCCGTTTATAGAATTCCATCGCCGCCTTGTAGGCCTCGTCCTGCGCTTCAACCAGCCTTTTGGAAGACCGGATGGATGCCAGCGCAGTCCGCATGTCCGCCAAGGCCTGACGAAGATCGACCTGCACCTGATCTCTGATTGCTTTGTCGCTCCACTGGGTCTCCCGGGAGCGCGCGCGGGCCTTAGCGACCTGGGCGCGGGTACTGCCGCCTTCGAACAGCGACCACTCAAGAAATACGCCGGCCATCCATTCGTCCCCCGAGCCGCCCCCATTCCGGTCCCGATAGCCATAGCTTCCCTGGAGGCTGATCTCGGGCAGATAGGAGGCGTCTGCGGATTCTATGGACAATCTGGCCTGTTCCTTGAACTGCGCGCTCTTTTTGAGGTCGGGATTATTCTCGAGCAACAGCGCCAGCAGAATCGCTTCTTTTTCCGGCTCGGCAAAGGTTTCCGGCAGGCCGTTCGCGATGGTGATCTGCGCATCAATGCCCGCGCCGATCGTTTTTTTCAGGATCAGCTCGCTGATCCCCAAGGCCTCGCGCGCCTGGACGAACATTCTTTCCGCATCCAGGAACTGCGCCTCGGCCTTGAGCGATTCCAGACGCGTCGCCTTTCCCGCTTTCTGGTAGCTGTCGGTCAGCTTGAAGAACGCCTCCCGCTGCGATCTTGAGTTCTCTCCTACGCGCAGAAGCTCGCGCGCCTCCAATACCCGGTAGTAGGCCTGGCTCACGGCAAAGACGGTATCGAGCCGGGTCGCCTCCACGGAATCCCGCTGCGCCTCCGCAGCCTTTGATGCCGCGCGTCCGCTGTTCCTGGTCCTCCCTCCGTCGTACAGGAGCTGCTTCACCTTGACCTGCCCCAGGGACTCCTCGGTATACTGCATGGTCGGCTGCACACCGACGCGGTCGCTGTTGATCCTGGTGGCGTAGGCGCTGGCCGTGACCTTTGGATAAAGACCTGCGGAGGCTATGCGATAATCATTCTCCAGTTCGACGATCTTTTCCCGTTCGATCTGGAGCCCGGGATTGTTCTCAAAGGCCAGCTCGATGCATTGGTCGAGGGACAGGGTCTTGATATCTGCAACGGGATTTTCAGAAACAGGGTTATAAAGTGAAGTCTTCTCTTCAGAAGACACTTTCTCCAGGGTCTCAGCAGAAAAAGCGTAACCCGATTGAAAGATCAGGAGAATACCAGCAGCAGATAACAGGTTTAACCGTAGCATGAATGATTGTTTTATCCTTTCAGCGAATCTTGCCGGACGAGACATGAACGCTACCTGCTTCCGTGCGTGGTGCAACCTCATAGTGATTAAACGAAGGAGTTCTGATTTTGTTCCGTATTATTTTTAAAATTCCCAACTCAGTCACAAAAAGCCTTCTTTACGAGAACATCATTTCCCAGTACTCGTAGCAGAGAAGTCTGTCAACACACCGTTACAAAAACAGCGATTATTCTGTTTACAACCCTGTCTTCCCCCTGCTATACTCGCGCAACCTTCCTTGTTAATTACGAATAAATAGTAGTAAGGATAGTAAGGAGATCGATCTTGAGCACAGCCGACGACGGCAAAGTGCATTCACGTGAGCCAAGATACCGTATGAATTCAATGGGTCCCATCCTTGGAAGGACATAAAAAAACAAAAGCTATGGACATCCAGGAAATTAGGGTTAAAATACATGCGGGAGACTATCGCTTTTCGGATCATTCGGTAAAGCAAATGATCAAACGGTCTGTCGCTCGATTTGAGATAGAAGAATCCGTGTCAGCGGGAGAAATTATCGAAGAATATCCCGACGACAAATATTCTCCGAGCTGTCTCGTGTACGGAATGACAAAGGTCGGCAGGAAGCTCCATATTCAGCTTTCGATTCCTCCTACGGTCGTTGTTGTTACCGTTTATGAACCGGAGGAAGCAGAATGGATAGATTATCGGATCAGGAGGGAAAAGCCATGAAATGCGTTTTTTGCGGTGGAACTATCAAAAAAACGACAACGACCTTCAGCTATGAAGAAGAGGACAATTATTTTCTTGTTGAGCATGTTCCTGCCGAAGTTTGCGAGCGATGCGGTGAGAAGACCTATTCTCCTGAAGTTACCGCCGAATTGCTTAAATTTGCCAAGGACAAATTTAAGCCGGTTAAGAAACTTGAAGTACCTGTTTTTGACTTTGCTGAAGCTTGCTGATTCACGCCCCGTCTGCCCATGCCTGCATTGGTCCAGGCACATTAAATGATAACAGACTCAAATCACTTACGAGGCGGCATAAGAGAAACCTCATATCGTCAGCGAGAAGATCTCCATCAATTCCTTGTTGCCGAGTTCCGTGATCCAGGCCTCGCTTCCCGCCTGAATAACATCGGTTGACAGTTTCAGCTTCCCCTCGATCATCTGATCGATTTTCTCCTCCACCGTCCCCTTGGTTATGAATTTATGCACCAGCACGTTCTTCTTCTGGCCGATGCGGAAGGCCCGATCCGTTGCCTGGTTTTCCACCGACGGGTTCCACCACCTGTCGAAGTGAATGACATGATTCGCAGCGGTAAGGTTCAGGCCCACGCCACCCGCCTTGAGCGACAACACCATGAACGGCACATACTCCTCGCCCTGAAACGCGGCCACGAGCCCCTTCCTCTTCCCGACCGGCACCCCGCCATGCAGCACCAGCCCGTCGCGCCCGAAAATCCCGGCAAGGAACGTTGACAGCGGTCCGGTCATCTCGCGAAACTGGGTGAACACCAGCACGCGCTCCCGTTTTTCGCTGATCGTCCCGCAAAGCTCCCGCAGCAGGTCGAACTTGCCGCTTTCCGTTTCGTCGAATGCGCCGCTTCCCAGGAACTGGTCGGGATGGTTGCAGATCTGCTTGAACTTCAGGAGCGCGCTTAAGATGACGCCTTTTCGCTGTATCCCGTCCATTGTCTCGACAGCCCGTTTCAAATCGCCCACCTGCTTCTGATACAGGGCCGCCTGTTTTTTCCCGAGGCGGGGCCATTCCTTCAGCTCGATCTTGTCCGGCAGGTCCGCGATGACGGTCTTGTCGGTCTTGAGCCGCCGCAGAATATAGGGGCTGATGACCCGCCTGAGACGTCCGTATCCTTCGTGGTCACTGGCAAGACCTTTCACAAATTTACCGAATTCCTCCGCGCTTCCGAGCAGGCCGGGATTCAGAAAATCAAAGAGCGACCAGATATCGAACAGCCTGTTCTCAACGGGCGTGCCGGTCATGGCGATGCGGTTGGCTGCCGTAAGCTTCTTTACCGCCCGGGTCTGCTTCGTGCCGGGGTTCTTGATCGCCTGCGCCTCGTCGAGGATAATGAGCTTCCATGCATAGGACTGAAGCCACTCGTATTTTTGTATCAGCGAGTAGGTCGTAATCACCAGGTCGAGGCTGTCCAGGTCCCCTGCGTCTTTAGGCGTAACCATCCTCGCGTCATTTCCCGAGGGATGTGCAATGTAATACGAGAGGTGCGGGGCGAAACGGCCGAGTTCATCGGCCCAATTCGCGAGAAGCGAAGCAGGCACGACAAGAAGGCTCGCGCCCTTTGCCGACTGCTGCTTCAGCGTGTCCAGGAGCCCGAGCACCTGCACGGTCTTCCCGAGCCCCATGTCATCGGCGAGACACATCCCGAAACGGAGCGAGTTCAGGAACGACAGCCATCTCACACCCTTTTGCTGATAGGGCCTCAATTCCGCCTTAAACGACGGCGACTGCGCCACCTTGTCCAGCTTCCCGGGGTCCCGCATCCGCGCCATGACCGTTTCGAGCCACGGGCCGTTCGAGACGATTATGCTCTCGCTATCCCCCGTCAGCCCCGGCAGCGTCTTCGGGTTCATTTGAAACCGCAGCGCGTCGCGGAAGGTCATTCCGCCCTGTTTGATCATCGTGCGCGCTTTTTCGTAGGCCTCAAGCGTCTGCCGGAGTTTCTCCGGATCGACCGCCACCCAGCGGTTCTTGATCAGCGCCAGCCCCTCCGTAGACGCAAGCAGACGCCGCGCCTCTTCCCGGGTAAGCTCAGCGCCGCCGAGTGATAGGCCGATATCGAAGCTGAGCAGCGCGTCCATGCCGACTGCCGAGGGTTGGCTTCCCCCGATCGTCACCTGTACGCGCGGGTTTTGGGAACCGGCCTTCCACCAGTCCGGGATCCTGCAGAGAATGCCGGACTGTTCATAGAGCGGTATCTCCCGCAGAAAGGTGTAGGCCTCGCGCGCGGACCATGCGAGGGGATGAAACAGCTCGCCGCTCTCGATCAGTCCGGCGACAAGCGCGCTCTCCTTCGCCGCGCGATGGACCGTTGTCAGCAGTTCAAGCAGTTTCCGGTTGTCTCCGCCGTACTCCGTCAAAGCATTTTTGAGCGGAAGATGCTGCGACGTGCCCTGCCGGGAAAGGCCGGTGGAATAGGTCGCGAGAAAGGCGAAGGGATAATCGTCCTTCCGACTCTCAACGAGATGAAAATAGACCCTGCCGGCAAGATGCACCTCCGGGCTGAAGCCCCGGATAAACTCCTCAACCGTTCCCTTGTGCCTTCCGAGTTCGCGAAAAAACTCATCATGCATCCGCTCCCAAAGCCCTTTAAGCGTGTCGGGCCGCAGGTACTCGCCCCCGGTCATGGGCGGCGCGGATTCGAGAGTTTGCGCAAGTTCGCCTTCCGGCAGCTCGATCCTCACCTTCTGGCGGACCGTTTCGATATCGGGGGTAAGGCTTATTTTTTTACCGAAGCTTCCGCAGAACGCGCGGAGGAAATCAAGGGATGGGGAAAGAGAGGGCGATTGAGAACAGAACCCGAGATAGAGGAAGGCGCTGTCGTGGGAAGCGGAATACCGGCGGAAAATTTCCTGCTGCAGCCGGTCCCGGCCCGCGCTGATGAGCTCATCACCTGCGGCCCATTCGAGCTGAATCTGTCCTGAGGGGGTGATGACGGCCTGGAGGTCCTGGGTCATGTTTTCTTCAGGCGCTTCTTCGTTGCTTTCTTTCGCGCGGCAACAGGCTGCTTTTTCACGGCCCTTTTCTTCAGACCGGCCTTCATTTTCTTAACAACAGGCGCCTTCTTTTCCAGGGTTTTCTCTTCCGATTCCGGCGCCCGCAATTTTCGCGAAGGAGCAGCTTTATGCGCGGGCAGCGCGGCGCCCTCGGCCAGCTCAATGCCGAATACATCGGAGAGGTCCGCATCGGAAATGATTCGGGCGCTCTTTTTGCCCGCCTTGGAGAGGAGCTTTTCCGTGCCGGAAGCAATGGTCCGTGATACCAGATCGGAGGTGGCAACTCCCCGAAGGCTGAAGAACAGCGAGGGGTCGTCATCGAGCCGCGCGCCCACGCCATACAGCGACGCGGCCACATGTTTGCACATCGTTGCCGAATCCGGACAGGAACACCGGAGTTTGATCTCCTTTGGCGCCGGAAACAGTCCTGTTCCCTGGCGCATAAAAACCTCGGCCATAGCCTTGGGAAACTTCCCTGCCATCAGCTCCGACAGCGACTCGATCATCCCGGCGCAGGAATCGCTGATATTTTTCCACGCATCGCCGGCAAGCTTGTTGATGGTTATAATGACCTCGTAAGGGCTGGATTGAGAACCTTGCACTAATGCTACGACCTCGCCCTCGCGGATCTGCAAATCGAGGACCGCGCCGTGCCGGACGTAGCTTCTGCCGCGTCCAATGCGGTTTTCATAGTCCGCGTACCGCTCCAGGTTGTCGTTCCAGGCCTTGCCCCACCAGGTGCGCGCAATCGCCTTCCCCTGAAGAACAACCGGTTTCACGTCCCGTTTCTTCTTCAGTTTTTCGAGCTTTTTCGCGGCCTTTGCCCGTTTTTCCGCGACACTTACGTATTTTGGAAATCCCCAGTATGACATATTACCCCTTTGACAACAGCCGTCATTAGACAGTTAGAAATGAAATTCGTCTCAAAATGGCAAAAACCCTTTTACCAGGTGCGAAGAACGCGAAGAACACAAAAACAAAAGAGTCCTTTTTTCTTTCCTGTTGGATTTTCAGGCTTTCTTCTCGACCTTTGCGTCTTCGTGGTTCCAGGGTTTTGGTTCCGGTTTGTCCGGGTCAGGTGAACATAAGACAAGGAGGCATTCAGGCGAGTTCACCGGCAACGATTATAAATGGTGAGAGGCTTTTTGTCAAAAAACATTATTTGCCGTGAAGTGTTCAAAGACGACGCTTCAAGCGCACTGCCCAATGCATTCAGAATGCCCGGCGATCTGCTTGCAAATGGACTACATCCGCCCCTGCGAAGGCGGACAGGCCATTGGTCCGCCCACAGCCATGTTCTTTTCAATAAGCTCGAATAACTTCCGCTGCTGGTCCGCATCGAGAGACGATTTTATCTCAAGCATGTGGCCCACGATCATCCGCTGCATCTCTTCCTGTCTTCCGCTTATCTCCTTGATCGTTCCGTCGATCGCCTTCTTATCGGGACTCTGGATGCGCATGAGCGCCACCAGTTCTTTTCTCTTCTCGCCTATCTCCAGCCTTCGCCGGTCTATCTCGGCGCGAAACAGCATTGCTTCCTGTTTCATGACCTTCATTTGCTCCGGTTTCAGGGACAGCTCTTCAAACATAAACCGGTCTTTCTCCATGACCTTGCCGAAGGGTGAAACCCACATGCGGGACTGGGCGTAATACCGGTATCCAATAGTTGTGATCACCGTCAGGTTCAGGACCAGGGAAACCGCCAGGGCGAATTTGAGGAGGCTATTTTTCATTGCTCGCCTCCGTCATGGCGAGGTACACGCCGCCCAGAGAGCCCGGGGGAGCTGCATCGAAAAGATCGAGGGAAAGCGATGATGCCAGGTTCACCGGCTGCGTCATGGATGAGCCGTTCGTCATGAACCTTCCCGCCATAATTCCCACGAAGATGACCATGAGCAGAACAGCCGCTTCTGCGGATCGAACGAAAAATGGTACGAACCACGGCGCCTTCTTCTTTTCCAGCTCAACGGTGCGCGCCATGACCCTGGTGGAGAAACCGTAGGGAGCTTGATGGCGAGCGGTGCTTGCAAATGCGGCTCGCAAGGCCCGCATATCCATAAGGGCCGCTCCGCATTGTGCGCAGCCAGGCAAATGGGTTTCCAGTGCGGCCCTGTCGCCGCTCGGGAGTTCCTCATCAAGGTATGCCGAGATAAGTTTCGTTTTGGGGCAATTCATTTTTATCTCCTATCCTGTTAAACGATCCACTAAGGATTTTGTTCCCTGAATTTTTGCATTAATTTTTGCAGCTCCTCCCGCGCCCGGGCGATGCGGGACTTGACCGTTCCCATTGAAATAGCAAGGGTATCGGCGATCTCTTCATAGGAAAGCTCCTCGATCTCCTTAAGAACAATGATCGCTCGTAGTTTCGGCGACAATTTTCCGAGGCTTATTTGCAATTCCCGGCCTATCTGTTTTGAACGATAGAGTTGTTCGGGAGACGGAGCATCCGAGGCACGGTCATGGACAAGCCTTTCCCCTTCCCCGGAATCGCCGAAGAGGGATGCAAAAATCGGCTTTTTCCGGTAATCGATGCAGGTGTTGGCAGCGATGCGATAGAGCCAGGTGTATAAAGATGCGTCGGGCTGAAACCTGGGCAGGGCCTGGTAGGCTTTCAGGAACACGTCCTGCGCAGCGTCCTCCGCGTCATGCACGTTCCCGAGCATATAGCGGCAGAGGTTGTATATCTTGTCCTGGTAGGCAAGGACGAGCTCGCCGAATGCCGCGGTGTCGCCGTTCTTGAACCTGTTTATACGATCGAGGTCGTCGGAGTTCTGCACGGGACATAATAGCAGAAAAGACCAACCGCGCAGTAGCATTTTTTCCCGGCAGGCAATTCGTGTTCATTCGCGAAATTCGCGGTTACCTGTTCTCTTCCGCCTCAAATCAGTTGACACTGATAACCATTCTGCTGTATTTTAAAACCGCATAGTACAGCACAAGATTTCCCGCGGTCCACGAGGCGTTGCCTGATGAAAATACTGGTTGTTGATGATGAGAAGAACCTGAGGCAGGTCCTTGCCATCGAGCTCTCCGCTGACGGAGATGAGGTCGATACGGCGGAGGACGGCGTCAAAGCCCTGGAGCTTCTCGAAAAAAAGGAATACGACGTCGTGCTCCTGGACCTGAACATGCCCCGCATGGGCGGCATCGACGTCCTGAAGAAGATCGAGGCCCTCGAGCTTCCCGGGGAAGTGATCATCCTCACCGCGAACACGACCATCACTGCCGCAGTCGAGGCCATGAAGCTCGGGGCCTACGATTACCTGACCAAACCCTTCCGGCTGGAAGAGCTCTCGCCGATCATCGAAAAAGCCTTTGAAAAAAAGAAGCTCCGCAGCGAAAACCTCATCCTGAAGACCCAGATCGAGCGGCAGCATGACAACGGCTACATCGTGGCGAAAAGCCCCGCCATGCTGGAACTCCTGGCGACCGCGGGAAAGATCGCCGCCTCCGACTACCCGGTAATGATCACCGGCGAGAGCGGCGCGGGCAAAGAGCTCATTGCGTCGAGCATTCACGCGGGATCAAAACGGCCGGACAAGCCCTTTGTCGCCCTCAACTGCGGGGCCATCCCCGAGAACATGATCGAAAGCGAGCTGTTCGGCTACGAAAAAGGGGCCTTTACGGGCGCCCAGGCCAGGAAGCTCGGCCTGCTGGAAGTGGCGAACAAAGGCACGCTCTTTCTTGACGAGATCGGCGATATGCCCCCGGCGCTCCAGGTGAAGTTGCTCCGCGTCATAGAGACGGGGACCTTTTTCCGGCTCGGCGGCACGAGGGAACAGAAGGTGGATGTCAGGATCGTCGCCGCAACGAACAAGGACCTGAAGGCCGAGATCGCACGGGGTTCCTTCCGTCAGGACCTGTATTACCGCATCTCGTCGTTCGTTGTGCATATCATGCCGCTGCGCGACCGGCCGGAGGACATCCCGGCGCTCATCGCCTATTTCACGGAACGCTCGCCTGAGTTCCGCCACAAGCGGTTCAGCAAGGAAGCGCTGGCAATGCTCTCACGGTACCCTTGGCCCGGAAACGTGCGGGAGCTGCAGAATGTGCTTCACCGCGCCCTTCTCCTGTCAAAAAACGATATCATCGAACCTTCCGACCTCCCCCTGGACCTCTGCGGAGCGCAGCAGAGCGGCAGCGCCCGCCTTGACGATGTGGAACGGGAGCATATCCTGAAGATCCTGAAAGCCTCGGGCGGCCAGCGGAGCCGGGCTGCCGAAGCGCTCGGCATAGATCCCAAGACCCTCTATAGAAAACTGGTCGGGTATGGTTTGAAAGAGTGAGGGCTCACCGGTTTTCCCGTAACTATTCGGCGTAACTGAACACCGAAGGGCATTACCCCGGGAAAAATCCTTTTGTCCGCAGATTTCGCAGATGGACGCAGATTAAAAAACAAAATTCGTGTCCATCTTAATCTGCTGATACTATTTTGAGCGAAGAGTTCCGCTTCCCCGTTCTTCACCATGAGGGAATAAAAACATGCGCGACAAAAACGAACATCCCGAAGGCGCGACCGTTGAATCCCTGCAACAGGCTTTGAAAAAAGCTGAAGCGGAAAAGGACCGGGCCGAGGCGATCATCGCGGCCATCGGCGACGGCATCAGCATCCAGGACAGGGATTTCCGCGTTCTCTATCAAAACGAAGTGCACCGGAAGATGGTCGGCGACCACGTGGGCAGGTTCTGCTACCAGGCCTACGAACGGAGGGACGCCGTCTGCGAAGAATGCCCGGTTGCCCTCTCCTTTCAAGATGGCGGCATCCATACCGTGGAACGGACCGCCCCCACCGAACGGGGGACCATCCATGTAGAGATCACCTCTTCACCGCTCAGGGACCCCCAAGGAAAGATCATCGCCGGCATCGAAATAGCGCGGAACATCACCGCCAGAAAGCGTTCGGGGGCGGACCTGCTGGAACGAACGCGGCATGCCTTGCTCGGCGCTGATATCGGAAATGCCCTGACCCGGGGGGACAGCGTCCAGCCCATGCTCCAGTCCTGTGCGGAAGCCCAGGTCAGACACCTTGATGCGTTCCTTGCGCGGATCTGGACGCTGAACGAGGAGATGAACACCCTTGAACTGCAGGCCAGCGCAGGGGCCTTTACGCATCTCGACGGCCCCCACAGCAGCATTCCGCTCGATCACGATGACGGTCGGATCGGGTGGATCGCAAAGAACCGGAAACCGCACCTCACCAACGCCGTGATCGGCGACCCGCTCATGAGCGACCAGGAGTGGGCGCGCAAGGAGCGGATCGTTGCCTTTGTGGGCCATCCGCTGGCCGTGAAGGACCGGCTCGTCGGCGTTCTGGGGGTGTTCTTCCGGAACGAACCGTCCGAGGCCGCTGTGCAGGCGCTGGCGTCGATCGCCCATGAGATAGCGCTCGGCATCGAACACAAACGCGCCGAGAAGGAACGGGAGAACATCACCCGGGAGCTGCAGAAGCTGATCGACAAGGTCAAAAACTCCCAGCGGGAATGGCAGGATACCTTCGACAATATCCAGGACCCGATCTACATCACCGACGCGGACTATACCATCAAACGGGCCAACCAGGCGTTCATCGATTTTATGGGCAAGCCCTTTTCCGCGGTCCTGGACCGGAAGTGCTTCGACCTGCTTCAGGGGGACGGTGAGCCCTATCTGTATTGTCCTCACCAGGCGCTGCGGAGAACAGGCATGCCCATGGACGTCGAGACCACGGACCCGGTCCGGAAAAGGACCCTGGTCGTGTCGCATTTTCCCTATGCACTGCTGGATGGGTCCTTTGGCGGGTCGGTCAGCCTCATCCGGGATGTAACGGAAGACCGGGAAAAAGAGATGCGGCTCATCATGGCGGAGCGGCTGGGCTCCCTGGGCCAGATGGCCGCCAGCATCGCCCACGAGATCAACAACCCGCTTGCCTCGATCCTGGGCTGCGCCGAGGCGCTGCATCTGCGGGTCAAAAAAGGCAGGTACGATGCCGTCCTGTTCGAGAAGTACCTGACGATCGTGCAGGAAGAAGTGGCGCGGTGCAAGAACATAACGACCAACATGCTCTCGGTTTCACGAAATGCGACCTACGAAAAGGGCACCATTGACATCAATGTTACCCTGCAACGGACCATCGAGCTCATAGGATATCAGGGGCGGCTGAAGGACCTGCAGGTCCATAAGGAGTTTGCTCCCGGATTGCCGCCGCTGCAGGGGAACGAAGGTGATCTCCGGCAGGTTTTTATCGCCGTCATTACGAACGCTCTGGACGCCATGAACGACTCGGGTGTGCTCACGATCAGGACCCGCGAGGAGGGCGGCAGCATCTCCATCACGATCAAAGATACCGGCCCCGGCATCCCTCCGGAACTGGCCGGCAGGGTCTTCGACCCCTTCTTTACCACGAAGTCAGGCCAGGGCGGCACCGGCCTCGGCCTCGCGATCGCCAGAAAGATCGTAGACAACTACAAGGGCCATATCACCCTGTCCTCGGAGCAGGGAAACGGTACGACCGTCACGATCACGCTCCCGCTGGAGCAATGAAGCTGGAACCAATGCTATAGCCGGAACCAATGCAAAATGCAAATTGCAAATTTTAAATTGCAAAATTGAGGTATGTCCTATCCCTTCATTTTGACTTTTGCACTTTGCACTTTGCATTTTGCACTTCTACCCCCTTCACTCATCCAGCACGTCACGGATCGTTTTCAACAGCGTGGCCATGGGCACCGGTTTATAGACCACGGGCACGTGCTGTTCGAGCAGCGCCTTCTGGCGGACCATGTCCGGATCGTAGCCGCTCGCAAAGATGACCTTGATGTCAGGCCGCATCAGCCGGATCTCGTCATAGGCATCCTTGCCGGACTTCCCCGGCATGATCAGGTCGAACAGAAGGAGCTCGACCCGGTCCTTGTTCTCGCCGAACTTCTTCACTGCGTCCTCGCCGTCAACGGCGGTGATGACCGCATAGCCGAAGTCCTCAAGCATAAGCAAGGTCATCTCCCGGACCGTTCTGTCGTCTTCAGCCAGAAGAATGGTCTCCGTGCCCCCTACCGGGGGTTCTTCCGCAACAGCCTCCGGCTCTGCGGAGATGTTCGTTTCATTGATGGGCAGGTAGATCCTGAAGGTCGTGCCGTGGCCGGGTTCGCTGTAGACGGTCACCTGGCCGTCATGCTGCTGTACGATCCCGTAGACGACCGACAGTCCCAGGCCAGTGCCCTTTCCCACCTCTTTCGTCGTAAAGAAGGGCTCGAAGACCCGCTGCCTCGTTTCCTCGTCCATCCCCTGGCCCGTGTCCGACACGCTGATCACCGCGTACTTGCCGGACATTCCGAGGCCGCGCGAGAAGGTGAAGGATTCATTCAACCAGACCTGCTCCGTGGTGATCGTAAACGTGCCGCCCTTCGGCATGGCGTCCCGCGCATTCGTGGCAAGATTCATCAGGACCTGGTCGATCTGGTACGCATCGGCAAGCACCGGAATGGCCCCGCCGGACAACGTGGTCTTGAACGCGATGTCCTCGCCGATCACTCTCGCCAGGAACTTGCTCAGCCTCTGGATGCCCTCGTTCAGATCAACGGGTTTCCGGTCGATCGGTTGTTTTCTGCTGAAGAGAAGAAGGTCCCTGGTGAGATGGGCTGCCCGGTCGGCTGACTCCAGGATCTGCTGGATGTTCATCCGGTTCGGATCACCAGGCGTCATTTTCATGAGAGCCATGTGGCCGTAACCGGAGATCGCAGTCAGGATGTTGTTAAAATCGTGAGCCACTCCGCCGGCAAGCGTGCCGATGGACTCCATTTTCTGGGACTGGCGGAGCTGCTCTTCCAGTTTCCTGCGCCCCGTGATGTCTCGCGTTATGCCAAGCAGGGCGACGATCTCATTTTTCTCATTGCGGAACGGCACCGCACGGGTCTCCAGCCACACATGTCGTCCTTTTCTTCCGACCATCTCGAACATCAGGTTCCCGGATTTTCCCTCAAAAACCTGCGTCGTCAGGTCCATAAATGCCTGCCGGTGTTCGGAGGTGATGAAAGGGCAAACGCACTGTCCTTTCACCTGCTCAAAATCATCCACTTCGATCATGTCCAGACCTGCCCGGTTCATCATGATCAAATTGCCCTGCGCATCTACCATCTTGACACAATCAGGCTCCATATCGATAATTGTCTGCAGCAGGTTTTCGCTTCTTTGCAGCGCTTCTTCCATCCGCTTCCGCTCGGTGATATCCTCGCCGATGCTGGCCACGCCGGTCACGGTGCCGGATTCGTCACGAAGCGCAATATTGCTCCAGGAAATCAGTCTTTGTTCTCCTTGGCGGGTAATGATCGCATTTTCATAATGGGTCTGGATTTGGCCAGTCCTCGTGAATGGAAGGAAGACCGATGCCTCGATGTCTGCCCGGACGTCCGGTGGGAGGAACACGTCAAACCAGTTCTTATGCAGTACTTCCTCGCGCTTCCAGCCCGTTAGCGAGAGCAGGTAGTCGTTGCACAGGATGATCCCGCCCTCGGTATCAAGTATGAGACCAATGAGGGACATGTTCTCAAGGATCTCCCTGAAGCGCTGCTCGCTCTCGCGCATGTCCTTCAAGAACAAAAGGCTGCTCAGTCCGTCCCCGATCCTCCGCGCGATCTCTGTGAAGAGCCGCCCGTCTTTTTCACTCCAAACACGCGCGTGCGAGCACTGATGTAAGCCGAAGACCCAAGGTTTTCCCATTTTCGGGTAGACCGCAGTCAGGATCTGTGACAGGACCGAGAACTGCCTGGACACCTGCTGTACAGACCGCCCGGACTGCGGATCGTAGACAACAGGTCCGCTGGAATTCAATACCTCTAAAAATGCCTGGCGGACATCGGGCATCATCGGGAGATCCATTCCCCTGGCGAAGGCGCCGGGGTACTCGGCGCGGGTCCGCTCCATGGGGACCCTCCATGATGGAGCTTCCGGATCACAAGGATAGACCAGCCACGCCCGGTCGCAGCCAAAGATCGTTAGCGCAGTATCGAGAACATCACTCATCATCTCGTCAAGCCCATTCGCCCCCTGGATGACGCGGTTGACTTGGTCCAGGCTTTCAAAGAATCGGAGATGGGCTAGACGATCTTCTTCTGCCCGCTTGCGCTCTCTGATGTCTGCAAAGGCCGTGACCGCGCCGGTCAAGGTCCCGTCGTGCATGATCGGCTGTGCCCAGTATTCAACCGGAAAACTTGTTCCATCTGACCGCCAGAACACTTCATCATCGCTATGAGCGCCTCGCCCCTCCCGGCAGGAACTATATATCTTGCAGTCTTTCGAATGATAATAGGCGCCGTCGGACTTTGTATGGTGTATGAGCGGGTGGATTTTCCTGCCAACGATCTCCTCCGCACGCTCATACCCCAGGAAACGGAGTGCGGCCGGGTTGCAGAACGTGCAGATTCCCTGGAGGTCGACGCCGTAGATACCTTCAGCCATGGAATTGAGAATCAGTGAAACGCGTTCCTCTCTGGTTTTCAGATCTCCCGTGAGTTTTTCCACCTTTCTTTTTAGCGTACGGTTCCAGGTGAACAATACCAGCACCAGCAGGCACAGGCCGCCGGCAATACTAAAGAAATAGCGCAGCTGTTTTCTATTGACCAGGGGCGAGCCGTTCCAAGTGCTCTCAATTTTCCCCAGTTCCTCCGAGGAGTAGGCGCCGGAGAAGTCGAGCCATCGGGCCCGTTCTTCGGTCTTGAAGATCGTGTCGATGACGTCGAATTCTCCGGCCTTCATCCTGCGCAGCGCTTCGCCCCAGTCCATGGCGCTGATATCCGCCTTGATGCCGGTCTTCTGCTCCCAGAGCTTCCACTGGTCCACCAGGATGCCCTGAAGTTTGCCCTCGCTGTTCAGAAAGACATACGGAGGATAGTTGTTGTCCATGACGATCGTGATGACCTGAGGACGCGCTGCGGCAAGGGTGATCGCGGGATGGAGCAGGAAAACTGCGAAGAAGAAGCAGATGACGAATACGATCCGGTCTTTCATGAAACGCCCCCTGGTTTCATTTGCAAGGTGCTTCAATAGTAACACGGCTCACAGCATATTTGTAGAATAATCTGACCACGGCTAGTCTGACTATTCAGGTTGACGGACTGAAGGCTGAAGACTGTAAGGAAGTGAAACACGGACATCTTAAAATCCATTTCGCCATTTTTCTCCATTTCTCCACGAAGGTTCTCGTGTCATCCTTCCGCGAAACAGTGACCTTGCACGACGCATCTGCATCATCGGGCATTCTGACCGAACCGCAGGGCAGTTCGCCCGATAGCTCCATGATAACAAATGGAATATCACCTGAAGAATCAATGCCTTCACTTCTGGCAACGCTCTTGCTATTGACTATACAAGAATTCAAGAAACGCATACCTGGGGAGGGCTTAATGAAACTCAATTGCTGGGAACATAAAAAGTGCGGAAGGCAGACAGGCGGGCATAAAGCACAGGAACTGGGCGTATGCCCGGTGACCACCTATCAGGAGCTGGATCGCGCCCATGACGGTCGGAACGCCGGCAGGGCCTGTTGGGCGATCGCCGGCTCCCTCTGCGGCGGGAAGATCCAGGGGACCTATGCGCAGAAACTGCATAACTGCTGGAGATGCGATTTTATGAACCTCGTTAAAAAAGAGGAAGAACCCACTTCCATCGGCTTTTCAGCCACTCGCCTGGGCATGGACCGATCGCTCGAAAAAAAGTCCGCCCCGGCTTCCGCAGTGTCTGACCTGAACGTGAACAAGCACTAGCATTCCGGTCATCCATTGATCCTATCCCTAAGAGGAGGATTCCAACCATGAGAAAGAACTGCTGGGAGCACAAGGGCTGCGGAAGAGAACCGGGCGGGAAATTCGCGGCGACGCTGGGTATATGCCCGGCGACGACCGATGCCCGGATGCATGGCGTCCATGGCGGGAAAAACAGCGGCCGGGCCTGCTGGGTGATCGCCGGCACGCTCTGCGGCGGCAAAGTTCAGGGGACCTTCGGCGTGAAGTATAAGAACTGCGAACAATGCGATTTTTATCAGACCACACGGGCCTCGGAAGGACCGAACTTCAAACTTTCCGTGTTCCTCCTGGGCAGGCTGAGACCGGCTCCGATCGCTCCAGCGCGGGTTTGAACGCAGTACCATGATGGTGACAGTCCTTATCGCTGCTTTTGACGGGAACCTTGGATACGTTCTGGGTAAAGAACTGGAGGACGAAGGGCATTCCGTCAGCCACGTGCCCCCGGGCGTGGAATTGACCGCCTACCTCGTGGACCATCCGTCCCATGACGTCGTGCTCATAGATCTCCTGACCTCATGCCTTACCGAGATCAAAACCCTCAGATCGATCAAAAAGACCTACCCGCATATCCATACCATCGTCTTTTCCGACAGGGTCGCTCCGCAGGCGCGGGCGGCCCTGCTCACCAGCGGAGCCGACAGGAGCTTCATGAAACATGAGATCAAAGACCTGAAAAAGCATCTGCGCCAAGACCTCACTTTGTCCCTATGAACTTCTGAGGCGGGTGCGCGAGGTCTTGGACCGGCCGCGAACAGGAGAGGCGTATTTATTAATTCGTTCATCAGTGCACACAACGGAGGTGAGTGATGAAAAACAGCGGAGCAGGAAGGGATATTTTCGCGGATCATGAAAGCCTCGAAGCGACACTTGACGGTCTTTACCATACCTCGCGGCGGGTTCTCAGGAAGAGCGCCATCAATCCCGAAGATATCCGGCAGCTGGCAGACTATGTAACGCAGGTGAGGGTGCTGCTTGCCGAGCTTGAGCAGCTCGAGACCGGATCGCACCGTTCCGAAACAGCGCTGTCGGCCATCTCCGGGCTGAAACAACGGTATTTCGAACTGGAAGGCATGGTGAAGGAAGCGCGAAACAACCTGCACCGGCGCGGTCCTTCTTCCGGCCCCACGCCGCTCTGAGGAAAACTGCATGCTAGTAGGCCCTGGCGCTCCCAAGACCTCCCAGGGCAATGACCTTGCTGAAATAGCCCCTCCTTGACAAGGAGGGGTTGGGGAGGTGTTTTCCGATTACGTTGTTTCTATTCTGAGACGACTAATAATACCAATACCTGAAATATTTTATTAAAGAGCTCCCCGTTGACTGTCCCCGTGTAATTCAGCTCTATTTTATTTCCCGTTCCTTGCCTTCAACCAAACTTTTGATCACCGTTCTGATCGGCACGGTCCCGCTGCCCTCGTACGAATACTCGGTCCTCACCAGTTCCTGCTTCAAATCGGGCGTGTGCATACGCATGAAGCTTAAGCGCTCTGAAGCATCATACTCATAGGTCGTACAGGTGATTACCTGCTCTCCGTTTACGGCAACCTTGCTCAATTCCATGGCGCCTTGCCTGATAGCGTCTCCCGCCCCGATAACAAAGCCACCGGCTGCGCCAAGGACAGGGGCTGCGATGATCCATACTACTACGGCGGCAAATTCTTTCGGATCACTCACTTTCCCGGGCCCATTTTTCAGAATATCATCCCGGCTCTCAACGCCAAACGTGAACCCCCTGCCTGTCCACTTGTAGACCGCTTGTAATGGTTTAACCAGATCCGGTCTTTGCCTGGTGACGGCAATATCATAACTAATTGCGGGTTCGTTCCCTTTCACCCGGACAAGGGTGAAATGATCTCCCAGGGCAGTGGGACGTTTGCCAAGCCGCAGGCCAGGAACAGGAAGGCCCTTGTCATCGTATTCCATAGAACGGACAATCATCGTGGAAGTTCCGCGTTGGTGTTCCTCCAGATGGGCTCGATAGGGTGTACAGCCAGCCGTGATAACGGCCAAACATACGATCACAGCCCGCAATAAAGAGCGTGTCCCCGTCGAGCGCGCAGTGGGAATATTCATATACGATATATTCGCCCTTTCCGAAATAAGAACAAGTGCATCTACTACGGGAGCTTATGCTTATGGAGTCAAAGCTCATCGACCTGTGGCTCAAATCATATCGTACCGGGTAACGCGCCGGTTCAGCGGCGTGCCGCGCAGCGGACCGTCCGCTGCAACCGATTGTTAGGCCGCCCTCACTGACGCACATAGCGCAAGTGTGTGGCAGCTGGACCATCAAGTACCTTGTCAATGCGAAACTTCGGCCCGGGTTCGCGTATGTTCTCGAAGAGACGCCGCCCGTTGCCGAACAACACGGGTGCCAAGGCGATTTCCAGCTCGTCGACGACGCCCAAGTTCAGATACTGCTGGATCACATCCGCTCCACCCGCGATACGAATGTCACGACTGCCTGCGGATTCCCGAGCCAGCTCTAGGGCACGCTCCGGCCCGTCATTGATGAAGTAAAAGGTGGTCCCGCCGGGGCGCGCCCAGGGTTCGCGTTTCTCATGGGTAAGAACGTATACCGGTGTGTGAAACGGAGCCTCCTCTGGCCAGGCGACCTCGCCTTGGTCGAACATTCGCTTGCCCATAATGTTGGCACCGATGCGCTCCGTGGTGCTGCGAACCAGGTCATTGACCGGGCCGGTCTCTCCCCCTGGTCCGAGCTTGAGGTTGTCGCGAAAGTACTGTTGATTGATGATCCAGGCCATCAGCGCACCCCACTTCGTGCCCCAGTTCTTGTACTCAGGCTTGCCCATGGTCATTCCTTCCGGTGCCATGTAGCCATCAAGGCTAAGTGCGATGTTTACGAATACCTTGCTCATAATTCTCCTCTCGCATGTTCGGATGTCGGCCTAATGTGCTAGCTCAGGGACGACCGGAGGCCGAAGGCCGGAGGGAACCGAGACGCGCAGCTTCTCGGGCGTCCCCTGGAGCGGCGGGTTAGACGCCGGTGCCTGAGTTCTCAACGCTTACGCTCCATGGGATTCTCTCGGGAGGTCTGCTGCCCAAGTTGTTGGGCGAGACCGATGAGAATTCCTTCGGGACCCCGGATGTAGCAGAGCCGGTAGATGTTTTCGTAATTGACAACTTCATCGACCAACGTCGCACCGAGCTTGCTGAGCCGGGCGAGGGTGTCGTCGATATCCTCAACGGTGAACATTACGCGCTGGTATCCCAGCGAGTTCACAGGAGCTGTGCGGTGATCGGACTCGATGGCGGGGGCGTCGAAGCGAGAGAGTTCGATGCGGCTGTGGCCGTCAGGGGTACGCATCATAGCGATCTCGACACGCTGGCCGCGCACTCCGGTGACGCGGCCGGCCCATTCACCATCGATGGGCATGCGGCCTTCGAGGGTAAGGCCGAGTTCGGTGAAAAACCGAATTGCAGCATCGATGTCTTTCACCACGATGCCGATGTTGTCCATACGCTTGACTTTCATGATGTCTCCTTGGTGTCTAATAGACGTCGGGGCGGCCTCCATTTTGATCCCCCGATCCCCGGGTCGGACCACGCTAAGCTTTTGCTTTTCAAATGCTATCCTTCAAAAAGAAGGTATTTTCTGCGCTTAAAGTCATCTTTTCCTGCCCTAAAAGCAGCATGTAAGAAGCAGCATCCGCATTTCGCTTCTCTCCTTAAAGTTATCTTTCGCCTGTCAAAAAGAGCGTTCTAAGGCTAAAAATCGACCAGCTTTTTTCAACATTACTTCAAATTTCAAGTAATTAGCGTGGTCCGACCCCAGTTAGTAACCAATCTTGGCGCAACGAACGACTTGTTAGATGTCCTCTGCTTGTTCAAAATCATTTCCAACTACTTCGGTAAATAGCTTTTTTATCTCATCTCGAGTCGAGTCAAGTAATTGTGAAAAGGCTCGCGCATCATCTCTTTCCTTAAAGACGTTATTCACGAAAGCCTCCATAGCTTGCATGACAAACATGGGAACAAACATATATTGATTAACGTGAGTAGCGCAATTGTGGTCACGAGGAGCAAGAAGGCCTTCGCGTTCTGTGAGATAGTGAAAACGCAGGCTGACCCAGGTTCCGTGAATGTGGTGTGAACCAATCTTTTGTCCGATAAGATATAGAAGACGATCATGTCCAATATCGTCTATCATTGAAGCAAGATCAGGCAGTTTCTTTGTGTCAGCAATTTGAGCTTCTGTTAAACCTGAGTCAGTTATGTAGTTGCTTATTGATCGTAGCATACGTGATTCGATTTCGAGTGGGCTTCCACCGCGGTCCTGAATAATCGTATTTATTTGATCTTTGAATTCGACTTCTGTCTTCAGGCCATCAGCAATGAATCGAACAAAACTATCTTCGTCTCTTTCAGTGCATAGCCAAGTTGTTTTTACAGCTGATTCAAAGATACACCTATCAATGATTGCCGTCGTTTCGCCGAATCCCCCCTTATGAGATAGCGCAACATTTGCCAGCATCAATCGAGCGCATCGATTCAATAGCCCTATAAGAACTGCATAATGCTGAGAAGGGAGTGATCGGATAGCAGGAGAATCTGCTCGGATACTAGAATAGAAATTGCACAAGAGGGCTACAAACTTGTACCACTCGAAAAGGATGGGGCGAAAATCATTGTCTTGTCGACATTCCGCCAATTGCTCTGCTGTAATCTTTGGCGGTTCAGGTATTTCTATATTATCGTTTGGATTTTCCGTCATATTAATCATTGTTCAACGGTCGCAGAAAGCTTCTGCTTTCAACTTTCTGGTTACTAACGAATGAAACCAGGCGTGCCGATTTTTGGCGGCGCCTGGGTTGGCTTGTTATGTGTTTTATCCCATTACATTAAATTCAGTCAGTCTTATGAGTATCCTCTTTTCTTCTCTCCTCAAAAGCAATCTCTTCTTGCATCGCGTAAATCAATTTGCGGAAGGCATCCTCTGCTTCATTCAAATCCTTTTTGATTGGTTCGCGACCATGGGGTAGGGGTTTACCCAGCAATTCCCAGATTAGTGATTCAGCTAAAGCGACTTCCTCGACATTTCGATAGCGATGCATCTCCCAGTCGCCCCAAGGCCTTTCTCTGCAAACCTCTTCAAGTGTGCCGTAACCCAGCTCAATTTTTACAAACCCTGTCTTGTCAGGGTGCTTTAATAGGCAGATCACGCCTGCCTTTATCCTTTGCCTGATTTCTTCTGGATCTCGTTCACCGAGCCCGCACTCAGGACAGCCTTGACCTTCTCCCACATGCATGGGTGCCGTCTGCCATTCGTGGCCATTGCTGCATCGAAAGTTAGCCTTTCCACTTAAAATACTTCGCACGTAACCTAAAAGGGTGATGCCTCGGCCTTCCAGTCGTTTTTTGATCGATGCTGTATAGGCATACACATGATCCGGCAAAGGATCTGGTCCTGGCCGGACACCCGCCCTCCTTGCTGCATCTAATCCTATCTGTACTTGTTTCCAGTCCATCCTTTCAACTTCAACTCCATATCGATACGGGATATCTGCGAAAGGTGTTGTCCCCCAAAAAACCCTTTCGGCCCAATATGGATCAGGGACGGCATGGTATTCCTTCAATTCCCATTTCTGACCAGTTTCTTTAACAATACGGCCTGCTATTTGGGTGTAATCGTCATTGTGCTGAGCCAATCGTTGTTCGGGTTTACGGGTCGTTATTCCGATCTTGTAAAGGTCAGGATCAGACGAGTGCACCAAAACATATATATAACCTGACTTCATTGCACTCTCTATATACGTATGGACTCAGAGTGAAAATTCATTGTCAGCTCCTGGTCGAATCTCATCATTTCTAGAACACATAACACGGCGCTGACGCGCCGACTTTGGCGCGTCGCAGTCGAGCGCCAGGTTATCTTTTCAAGATATCTTCGTGAGCAGAACCATATGGGCCAATATTTGCTTTGGGATCAACGAAGGATCGTGGCGCCCAAAAATGCTTCAGATTTATGCCTGCGCTTTGAATCGCCTCAATTATCTTTGCGCTCTCTTCCGGAGTAACTTTTACTTCAGACCACAATTCAAATACACCATCTTGATGAAGCAACTTATATTTTCTTAGTTCACTTGTCAGATCGTCTAGTTTAACGCCTTTTAAGCTTGTACCTTCAATCTTAAAAGTTCGAAAAGGTTCAAAAACATATTTTATCGTTGTAAGTTTTCGTTCTGACTTTGATTGGCCCGCTGCGGCTTCGATAAGAAGGGAATTTGCACCAATTCCAATTATAATAATCAGCAAGAATATGTATTTTCGATTCATCATCTTCTCCATCAGATAACGCGCGGGTGAGCCACGGGGCACAGCCCTGTTGGTTTCGACCCGCAGGTTAGGACATAGAGGTTACCTTAGAAATCTAGCGTTGATTTTGAAGCTTCCATAACCTTCTTTTTCATTAACTCTTTAACGATAATCAAATGATTTCCAAAATCAATCAAAACGTCTTTCCCAGTATCTTCACCGAGTCTTCTAGAGCTAACCAAGACATCATATGATGCACCAAGTTTTGAGTCCTGCAAAGTGAAACCAGTCTTTTTAGCAAAGGAATCTTCTATAATTAGCTGCAAGTCATTATTATCTTCTGCAAATTCACCCATCAATAGAATGATTGGATATCGCCCAAGCCATTCTTTCCCATCACGGACATGTTCGTTATACCGCTGCGTCGCAATTTCGTTAGCTATCATCACGATTTCAGTAAGCACGACAAAAGGAACATCAGTGCCATGATCTACAAAAGTGAAACGAAGAGTATAAAGGCCTTCGTTGGTGAAACCCCAATCCATTGACCAGTCGGTGTGAATATTTTTCTTATCAATCCTGCCAAGTGTATCAGATGTTACCTTGGCAAGCGCCGCAAGGGTCTGTGAAAGGCCCTCATCGAAATTTACTCTAAAGTCGGCGTATTTTTTCCCGCGCAAAAAAATGGGCATCTCACAATCTTCAAGCAGTAACGGCATGACAACAACTCTTTTTTCCTCCAATTCTCTTAGAAAACCCGCGGACAATTCTTTCTTGCACCATTGTGATTCCATCGAAGCTTTAGAAATTACAACAATTAAAGCATCAGATTCTTGGATGGCACTCTGTATTCTGTCTATTATTGAATCACCAACATTTAATTCCCACCTATCGATCCAAACTCGCGCCTTATGTTTCACCAAGTGCGCTGCAAGTTTATCCACAAAATCTTTATCTGCATGGGTGTAACTTATGAAAATGGCCATAATCGTTTAGCATCCCAGAAGGAAGAGTGTCCCTATAATTCTCCAGACAGCTCTGTTTCAACATGATTAATACCAGTTGGCGAAATAGTTACCTTGCCTGTTTGATTGTTATACTCGACAAGCCTTGCGCTATGCATTTTTCTTAGAACGTCTCTTCTGTAAATTGAAGGATTTGAATGCTCAAGCCAATCTGCGAGCACAGTTTCATCAAGCGGCTTCTGTGAACAGTATAGAAGCAGGAGTGTTTTTTCCTTCATGGAAAGGGCTGTATTCAGAACCCGAGTCTTGCCATCGACTTGCCACAACGTTGGAGATATTCTCTCTACAAGAGACTCAACAATCTTGTTCGCAGTATCCGTATCTACGTTGTGAAAGATTCTAACAAGCTCTGCCATTATCCAGCTTGACATGTAAAGCACTGCAACCGCGTCCATCTCGTTAGGGTCAACATCGCCACCTACATGACCCACATTGCGGTTATTTCGAATTTCGTAAAGAGCCAGAAGCATTCTCGGAATTTGTATCCGCACGGACCGAGATGTGGCGGTCGTTGGTGTTTGTTCAAGCGCTTGGCATGCGCTTACCATGTTGCTAGGTTTTGCAGGCTTAGGAGGATATGTCCCGGCAATATGACCGCTGATAATGGTATAGACAATCTCGCAAAGCTTTCCACCATTCAACTCAGATGGTTCCCAGCGGCGCTCTCTGAAATTTGTTTGAATTTCATTATAGGCCTTTAGTAGGGGCGTGCGAAGGCCATCTGGGATCATACCCAAAGCATGTGAAATTGCTGTCGTCATACTATGCCTTTTTCGCTACTTTTTTTCGCGGTAGATCGTGCTCCATCAAGTTTTCGCCATGTGTTGTCATCTTTATATCGGAGCTATCGCTTGTATCCAACCAACCCTTTTGGCTTGAAACCCAATGGAGAGTACCTACAAGATCAGCCGGAACTCTCCAGTTGATTGATTTAAAGCAAGTATAAACTTGATTGATTCCCACTGGTTTTTTCCCGAGCTCGTTCAGAAGGTAGTAGACGCATAAGACAACTTTTTCCCTGTCTGAGCTCGGATTCTTTTTAGCGGCAAAATCAGCAAATGAAGTCTTACCGCCAGGTTTCAGATTAAGCGTTTTGTCCAGTGATAAAGCTGTTTTCTTAGCTTTTCCTTTATGCTTAGTTTTTTTGACGGATTTTTTCTTTGCCTTATTCTTGATGGCTTGACCCTCATTCGCACCTGCTTCATCGCGAGATTCAGGTGTTGGGGTTCCAGGACAATATTTTTCATAAGCCCAGCGCAGGATTCTCTTTAGGGCCTCCTTATCTTCTATACCACCAAGAGCTTCATCAACTGTCTTAATTGCATCAACTTCTGATATCTTAGCCATTTGAACCTCCATAAAATATATAAATAATGAGCCCGCGCATTTCACCATGCCAACATGGTGTTTAGAGCGGCACGACGTGCTGAACCGGAAAAGGACAAAACGCACCGCTCACCGCGTTGCAGGGTTCTCCTTAGGACATCATCAGAGCAATAAGTTGGAGAGCCCCTGATGAGATGATCAGAATAAACCCAACAATCAAAAGTCCATTTTTTTGGGCTTTCTCTACATGAGCAGTTGAATTGCCGAGGTTGATTATATCACTTTTATGGGTTGGCATTAGCTGCTGGATATTAATTTCGTGTGCATTTGCCACTACAGATAGTGCGGATAGTATTCCTGTGACACGAAATGCAAGAATTCCTGAACCAACGATACTAAGAACTGACCCGATTATTCTGATGCTTTCGACGCTCATTGAGACCTCCTCGGATTTATTCATGACTAACGATGAGTTGAGCCCCGCGCATTAAGCGCGGGACTCGAACGATTTGTTAATATCCAATATCAATCACTCATCCAAATTCGTTTGAATTCTTTTTTGAGTGAATTCCAATAAAAAACAGAATTGGCGCTTTCAAATGCGAAGAAATTTATGCCCGGGGTTTTAAGCTTTAGGATTTGAGTCTCATTATCTTTGCATTCCCAGTAGCCTTTTCCACATGCAGTTTTATATTGACCAGGCTCCCAAAGAGAAATGCCCATGAATAATTTCTCAGCTTCCCTTTTATGTTCATCAAGGGTTAGCATTTTATGGCCGCCAGTATTCTGTCCTAAAAACACAAATAAACCGTACAATCTTTTTGAAGTATTAATCAGAATCCATGCCTGATCTGTAATGCCGTCGCCATTAAAGTCAGCCTCAACGTGATTAGGGACCTGATTCTTCCTGAATGACAAATTCTCATCTGAATAATCGGACTTTGTCGCTGGTTTCCATCCTGCAGGGAAATCCGGCTTCGATTGGGCATGTGCAATAGGGGTCAGTACAAGAATTACGAAGGCAATCGTTGTAATGAATTTCATCATGATTTTTCTCACAGTTAACCAGTAATTATCTAGCCGTCCCCGGCTAGTAAAGCACGACTTTTCGTTCTTTACCAGTTTAGCAAGAATGATGCCCTTCTTTGCTCAGACTAAATATCAAGCCAACAAGTTATTGACTATCCCCCATAGTAAACACCGGACTTCCGGCATTTACTGGTTTAGCCAGGAACATGCCGAACTACTCGCGCGTCTTGGATGAATATATGCTTGCTACCATGTTTTGTCAACGACAGCGATGAGGGATGGGGATGGGGAATTTTTGGAATATTCCTACGAGGACAGAAGATAACATGATGTAGTCCCCTGCTTTAAAAATCATACCCCGCAGAGAACGAGACGCTGTAGCGGCTGTCTTTGGCAGCGCCGACGTCGAGCCGCACTGGGCCGATGACCGTATCGGCATAGACCCCGACGCCCACGCCGCTCCGCAGGTCCCTCACCGACAGATCGCCCCGGTCGTTCCAGACATTGGCAGCCTGGTAGGTCATGCCCAGATACAGTGCCTTGAGAGCATTAAGCTGGTAATCGCCCAGTTTCCAGCGATAGGACAGGCCGAATCCCAGCAGGTTGTCGCCCACGAACTCTCTGCGCTGATACCCCAGGAGCGGCGTGCTGAGGACCCCGTCCACGCCGCCGATCCCATATTTTTCCTCGTAGGGGATAGTCCCGCTGCCGAACCCGGCCGTGCCTTCGAGGACCACTGTATGCCGCGCGAAAAGAGGCAGGAACGTCTGCAAAGAGATCCCGACTTTCGAGAATTCGACATTCCCTCCATACCCCTGCTCCGCCGTTTCATAACATCCTTTAAAGAGCGTCCCCCGGTGCGCGAAGGTGCTGCTGTCCCGCGTGTCGGCCGTGGAAAGCAGGGCCAGGCTGCCGATGCGGTTATAGCTGGTCTGGGGATCCAGGCCAAAGGCTTCGACCGTGCCGTCCGATACGAAGCGGTACCGGAGGTAGGTATCGCCGAACCGGAACCACTGATAGCCGAAGGCGATCTCGGCCCCCACCCGCGTGATATCGAGCGCGGTGACCCGGTGCTTGTCCTGGTAGATCGAGTAGGTCCGATTGCGGTAGAACGCCTGCACGGTATGCACAAAGTAGGAGTGGATGAGCACGGGCGAGTAGTACCCGGCGGTCAGGTCGGTGTAGTTTCCATAGCGGGTGTTCAAATAGAGTTTGATGCCCCTGCCCGTGACATTGTCCACGACCAGATCGGTCAGGCCGGTAAAACGGTCCTCGAGATCATATCTGAGACCAAGCCGCAGCTTGTTCGTCGGCTTCTCCCTGATCCTGATCGCGAGCGCAACGCCTCCCTGCGGACCTTTATCCATATCCACGACAATGGATTCGAAGTAATCAAGGGCGTAGAGATGCTGGATATCGAGAGCGGCGACATCGAAGTTCAACGGTCGCCCGGACCTGGTCTTGGTCTCCCGCTCGACCAGCGACCGCCGGGTCCTGCCCTGTCCGACCAGCTCTATGGAATCCACCCTTCCCTCGTAGAGCACGACATCGAGTGTCCGGCCGTCGGCCCTCATCGCAGCGCGCTCAATACGGGCCAGCAAGAACCCTCCGGCCCGGTAGCGGTCGACGATCTCCTCCAGCGCCGCGGCCAGCCGGGAGGCATTCAAGGTCTGCCCGGACTGCCAGGCGAGCGCGGTCATGATGTCGGCCGTGGGAACGATCGTATTGCCCGACACCTCGATCGCCTGGACCACCGGGTTTTCCCGAACGCTCAGGAATGCCCGGTGACCGGTCCCTTCCTGTTCGAGATCGAGCGCGACCTCGGAGAAGTAGCCGAGGTTCGACACCGCCGTAAGCGCCGCCAGAATATCGCCGCGGCCGGCCTCATGCGGCGACAGCGCGGGCGCCACGGCAAAACGGACCGTGGCTTCCGATATGCGGTCGATGCCCTGGATGGTCAGGCTGGTGATGCGAAACGTCCGGGCGTCAGACGGTCCGGTCCTCCGCGGCCGCATAAGCTGCTTGATGCGCGGCAATGCCGCCCGCGCGGCGTCCTCACCCGTTCGCATGATGGTCGGAATATTCGGGAAATCCGTGAAGGAATGGACCGAGGTGTCCGGAACGATCACCAGGTCCGCGCGGGCTGCCTGGCGTTCGGTCTCGCGGCGTACGGGCAACGATACGGACTGGCCCAGGATCTCGAGGTACGAAAGGAGACGATCCCGTTTTTCAAGTTTTGACGACGCATCCACGGCAATGACCACATCCATGCCCATGGACCTGACCACATCGACAGGCAGGTTGTTCACCAGCCCGCCGTCGACCAATAGATGTCCCTGGAAGTCGACCGGCTGGAACATGACCGGTATTGCCGCGCTGGCCCGCATGGCCTCGTGGAGCAGGCCATGGCCGAGAATAACGGGCTCACCGGTCTCAATGTCCGTGGCAACAGCACGGAAGGGTATCCGCAGCCGGTCAAAATCGAGGCCGGCCTCAAAGGAAGCCGCCAGGGTCTTGGCAGCAAGCAGATTGGTGAGCTTCTGGCCCGCGGACAAGCCCGTTGGCGGAGAGATCCGCCAATCCTGAAAAGTGAATTCGAGCAAATAGCGGCTTCCCGCCTCTTTCTGTTCCTGCGTTTGAAAAGCGCGCACCGGCGTATCTCGAAAGATGTCGTTCCAGTCGTTGGAAGCGAAGATCTGCGCTATTTCCTCGGGACCGTAGCCCGCGGCATAGAAACCGCCCACGCCGGCGCCCATGCTCGTGCCCGCAATGGCGGAGACCGGGATGCGCTCCTCCTGCAGCACCTTGAGGACGCCGAGGGAGGCCGCGGCCTTGGCGCCGCCGCCGGCAAGCGCCAGGCCAAGCCGGGGGAGGTCCCGCTCTTCCGGCGTTGATGCGAGAAAGAGCCCGCCGTAGACCTGTTTAAAAGTAACGGTCAGGTGCAGAAGCGTTTTCTGCTCCGCGTGAGACACGCCGGGCAGCAGGCAGGTGAATATGAGGAGCGTAAAGATCCTTGCGAACATGGTGCATACTATAGCATAGCGGGGATGCAGGCCGCAACCAGAGAACAAACCTTGGACACGGATAAATTCGGATAAGGGCCATGATCAAAGCGGACAGGGTCAGCATCCTATATCTTCAGGACCGCTGCATTTGACGATTCTGTTAAATGTCACGGCCGGCATTAACGGGTTTCTCTTGATCACTGCATCCCCCTTGTCAAATTATCCCGCATTAGTAATGCATTGCCTCCGCAGGATCAGCAGTTACCTTCTGGCACGATAGTTGTAGTTCTATTACTGTGGCTGGCCGGGCAGTAAACAATCGTGTTGATGCTATTTGCGGCAGGCCATAACGTTCAGTGACGACAGGGAGGGAGCACGAAATGAAAACAAACACGTTGTTAGGCATCATCTTCATTGGTGTAGGGGCTTTTGCATACCAGGGGATTACGTACACGACCAGACTTCTGTGGGGACTTGGGCTGGTGAGCAATTACACGATGGGAGTATTTGTTCATCTGTTGCTGGCGGTCGCGATCACGGCAATGCTGCTCAGCGTCATTCAGGTTCGAAAAAAATCAGTTAGCCGATGGGGTACGGAGGCACTAAAAGAGGCACGGGCGTGATGGGGAAAAACAGCTGGACGCATTGGCTGAAAGCAAACTTCACCGGGTAAGCTCTTTTCGGCATGTTGCCCAAATCACTTTACCACGAGAATGTCATTCGGAGAGCAGCGTAGAACCTCGCTTGTACGGAAGTAGAGAGGCCGTGCGATCTCGGTTTATTTCGCCGGTCGTCAAGAAGGTGCTGCGGGAAGATTGTTTCACCTTTGCATTACCCGCTGCTTCACCATGAACCCATTCGTTGCTCATCGCGGTCATATTTTCCTGAGCACCCCCACGACTTTGCCCAGCACCCTCAGATCTCCCCGCTCGACATAGATCGGCCGCATGGTGCGGTTCTCGGGCTGCAGGCGCACCCGGTTCTTCTCTTGGAAGAACCGCTTGACCGTTGCCTCGCCGTCGACCATGGCGACAACGATATCGCCGTCACGCGCCACGTTCTGCGAATGGATAATAAGGCTGTCGCCGTCGACGATATGGGAATCCACCATACTGTCGCCTTTCACCTTCAACGCGAATATGCCCTGCGGCGATCTGAGCTTGAACAGGGAAAGGTCGACTTTGATCTCTCCTTCGCGGTGCTCGGGCGAGAGCACCGGCGTGCCGGCCGCCACCCTGCCGAGCAGGGGTATGGACGCCATGGGCCGTTCGCCCGACGTCAGGCGGATCCCGTGGGACTTTCCCCGCTCACGGGTGATCAGGCCGCCCCGTTCCAGGGCCGCCAGATGGCGGTCCACGCCGTTCGTGGAACGGATGCCGAACTGCGCGCCGATCTCGCGCATGGTCGGCGGGATGCCGCGTTCGTCAATGGACGACCGGATAAATTCGTAGATTTCCCGTTGTCTATCAGTGATAGTGTTCATGATTCACCTCTTTCAATTGCGAATTATTCTTACCCTGAACACCGGCCCCTGGACCCTGCCTCCTGAACCCTGACTACTGGACCCTGGACCCCAATTCTTAATACTGTCTATCCCCCGCCGGCCTCCATGCAGGTGAAATGACCCGCTCATGGCGGGTCCGTTCTGCCAGCGTGCCCCAGGTGACGGTGTAGCTGCCGTACCGGTCGTTGATTTCGTCCATGGCCTCGGCAATGAACCCGCGCTTCCGCTCTTCGGTGAACAGCGGCATCTGCACGGCATTCCGATCGAGGCCGGACATGCTGACGCCTACCAGCCTGACAGGCTGGTGCAGGGGCAGTTCCCGCAGCAGGCCGACCGCAGCGGCATAAATATCCAATCCGTGATCGACCGTATGCTGCAGCCGCCGCTGCTTCGAGAAGGTATGAAAATCAGCATGCCTGATGGTCAGGGTCACGGTCCTGGCGCGGTATCTGCCCCGCCGGAGCCGCTGGCCCACTTTCTCGGAAAGCTGCAGCAAGTGGCGTTCCAGTGTCGTCCGGTCCGCGCAGTCCTCATCGAGCGTCATGCTGTGGCCCATGGACCTGCTTGCTTCAGCCTCCTGCACCGCGGCAGGCACGACCGGGTCGTCGTCGATACCCCGGGCCATATCGCGGAGCCGTTCTCCCAGAATGCCGAACCGCGCCGTAAGCATGCGGAGCGGCGCGCGCCCCAGTTCTCCGCAGGTCTGGAGCCCCATGGACGCGAGCTGTTTCGTCAGGCTCGGGCCGATGCCGCAGATCTGCTGTACCGGCAGGTCTTCCAGCACATCAGCCACGAAGTCGGGAGTGATCAGCACCAGGCCGTCGGGCTTCTGAAGATCGCTCCCCAGTTTTGCCAGCAGTTTGTTGGGCGCGATGCCGATGGAACAGAGGAGCCCCATTGTTTCCCAGATCCGCTCCTTGATCCGGAGGGCGATCCGTACCGGGTCCCCGAAGAGCGCCTCGCACCCGGTCACATCGAGAAAGGCCTCGTCAATGGAGAACAGCTCCACCACAGGCGTGAATTCGCTCCAGATGCCGATCAGCTGTTCGCAGGCCGCGGAATACTTCGCGGAATCGGCAGTCACCATGACGATCCCCGGGCAGGCCCGCATGGCCTCGCCGTAGGTCATGCCGGTCTTTACGCCATAGGCGCGCGCCTCATAGGAAGGGGACAAAACCACGCCCCGGTGTTTGGACCCGATGACGGCCATGGGCCGGTCCCGGAGCGCCGGGTCCGCCCGCTGTTCCACCGATGCAAAAAAAGCGTTCATGTCGAGGTGCAGGATGGACCTCATTTCGGATTGCGGAGCTCGCATTGCGGATTTATCACAGAGCGTGGAAGACACCATGGCGTTATCCTTTCAGGATTCGGTCCTTTTTTCTCGCGATCATAGGGCGGGTTTTAAACCCGCCCCTACTGAATTCCTTTCCGGCATGCGTTTTAGCCGGCAATCCCCTATTACCTCATAGTCCCAATATAGTGAACACTTGTTCACTTGTCAAGAAAACTTTTCCATCATCCGGAGCTGTCCTGCTATTCGGCTGGCCGTGATAGCTTACAGTTTTCCACGTTGGATATCGATCCGCACCGGGTATTCGTGTAAAAAGAGATTTTACTGGGAGGTTCTTTGAAATGCAGGATCGGAGGATGAGGGTTGAGGAAAAGCTATGAACCACTCCCCCTCCAAGAGGCGGTGAGGAGGATGGGGCAAAATATTAATCATCTCGAAATAGAAACAACGTGATCGGAAAACACCTCCCCAAGCCCTTTACCATCTCCCCTCACCCCTGCCCTCTCCCCCAGTGGGAGAGGAAAAAAGGGAGAGGGGAGCTCCGGATCGCTGGAGGCCGGCAGTACTCTTAAGAAGGCGGGAAAAGCCTGTCGATCATCGCATGGAGGTCCCGCGTCTGGATCGGCTTCGTCACATAACCCTTTGCGCCGAGGGCGAGCCCGCGTTGTGTGTCCTCTTCATGGCCTTCGGTGCTGACGATCACGATGGGGATATGATCGTACGTGCCGAGCTCCCTGACGTTCTTCAGGAACTCGAGCCCCCCCATCACCGGCATGTTGATATCAAGCAGCACGAGATCGATGTCCGTAAGTCTGGCCAGTTCATCCAGCCCGGCCCGGCCGTTCTTTGCCGCAACAAGCGTACACTTGTACCGCGCCAGCGCCATCTTGTACATCTGATGGATCAACGCCGAATCGTCGACCAACAACACCTTCTTTAACATTTTTTCTCCTGGCACCGTTCCTTATTTTTCCTTCAACAGGTCGAGAAAGCTCTGGATCGTCGTCAGTTTTCGCTCGGACTGCGAATAGAGCTGTGAAGAGAAAAGCGCCGTGGCCGCATGCCCCGCCAGCATCGAGAAGAGCTCGAAGTCCACGTTCGTAAGCACCGGTTTCTGGAGCAGCAGTTTATATATCACGATCGCTCCGATCACATGTTCCTTGATCTTGAGCGGGACACAGACAAGGGGGTGCTCGTAATCCACGGCCGTAAGATCGGTTGCGTCGCCGGCGCGATAAAAAGGATCTCCGGTCTTCACCGCCGAGCCGATGATCCCCTGATCGAGCCTGATGGCCTGCCGCTGTTCGGACCCCATCCCCTCGTGGGCCACGATCGAAAGCTCGTTCGTCTTCTCGTCGAGCATCATGACCGAGAACTCCTCGGCGCCCACAAGATTCATGACGATCTCAAGGATGATCTTGAGGCATTCGCCGAAGTCCAGGGTGGAATGGAGCTGGTAGCTCGCCACGTAGAGGTTGGCAAGGTTGTTGTTCTCGGCCTCCACCTCCACGTACCGGTTGGCGAAATCCTTGTTCTCCTCCTCCACGAGCCGGTACTTGTCCAGAAGCGACGTGTTCTCCTCTTCAAGGATACGGATCCGCTCTTCCAGCGAATTCAGGTGCGCGCCGCTCTCCCGCGCGGGAAGCCGGGCGCTCCCTTCGAGCTGGACGATCTTGTACCGGAGTCTTTCATTCTCCTTCAGCAGTTCGTGGGTAAATTCCTCTCCTTTTTTAAAAATGCCCAGGAAGTCTTCCACTTTTTTCGAGATCGCCCCGCCGTCCTTCTCCATGCTTTCTCCTCGTTAAAATACAGTCCCTGCGTTACAGTCCCTGCGTTAGTGCGGCTGAAACAATGCTCCGGAAATGCCGGTCACGTCCTTCCGTTCGCGAAGGCGTCCTCCGGGGCGGCCTGCACAAGAGCCAGTTCATCCGTGGAGAACACCCGGTCGATATCCAGAAGGATGATGAAGCGGTCGTCCCGCTTGCCCATCCCCTGGATGAACTCCGTGTTGATCCGGGTCCCGATCCTCGGCGCCGGGGAGACGTCCCCGGGAACCAGGTCGATCACCTCCTGCACCGAGTCCGCCAGGGCCCCGAGCACCGTCCTGTCGCCGTCCACGATCACCTCGGTTATGATGATGCAGGTGTTCACGCTGCTCTCCGTCCTGGTCATCCCGAACTTGAGCCGCAGGTCAACCACCGGCACGACGCTTCCGCGCAGATTGATCACCCCGCGCATGAACTCGGGCGTGCGAGGAACTCTGGTCACGGTGGTAAAGTCGAGGACCTCGCGGACCTTGGCGATGTCCAGGGCAAACATCTCCTCGCCCAGTTTGAACGTCAGGTATTGGGTCGTCTCCATACTCTCTGCTGTGCTCATGATATTCTCCTGTGAATCTAGGGTCAGGGGTCAGGGGTCAGGCGACAGGCTTTATTTGAATCGTTCTTCCTGTACCCTGTACCCTGTACCCTGTACCCCGTACCCTGTACCCTGCCTTATTAATACCGCTCGAAATCGCTGTCCCTGGCGTCTCCGTTTTTTTCACGATGCCCGTTATTCCTGGCGCCGCCTCCCATATCGAGCGCCACACCGTTCCCGGTTCGAGCCCCCGCGGATACCGGGACCTTTTCTTTTTTCTGGTCCTGACGGGAGACCGTCGCATTTGCAGCGCGTGCGGCAGGCCTGTGCGCGGGCCCTGCCGGATGCCGGGGCGCTTCCTCAGAAGCTTCAACGGTGAAGAACAATATCGATTCCTGCAGTTGCGCGGCCTGGGCCGAAAGCTCCTCAGCCGTTGAGGCCATTTCCTCCGCCGAACCTGCATTCATCTGGACCACGTTGTTCAACTGCTGGATCGAGCTGTTTATCTGGTCAGCTCCGCCGGCCTGTTCCTTCGATGCCGCGCTGATCTCCTGCACCAATTCCGCGGTCTTCTGGATGTCCGGGACCAGTTTCGTCAGCATGGCGCCGGCGCTCTCGGCCACGCCCACGCTCGAGTTGGAGAGATGGCTGATCTCCGCCGCGGCTACCTGGCTGCGCTCCGCAAGTTTGCGCACTTCGGCCGCAACCACGGCGAAGCCCTTCCCGTGCTCGCCGGCGCGCGCAGCCTCGATGGCCGCGTTCAACGCGAGGAGGTTCGTCTGGCGCGCGATCTCCTCGATGATCGTGATCCGCGATGCGATGTTCTTCATGGCGCCCACGGCCTCTGCCACGGCCTTCCCGCTTTCGATCGCGTCGTTCGAGCTCTTTTGGGCGATCTTTTCGGTCTGCAGGGCGTTGTCCGCATTTTGCCTGATCGTTGCGTTCATCTCTTCCACTGACGACGAGGCCTCTTCCGCCGACGCTGCCTGAGCGGTCGTACCATCGGACAGCTGTGCCGCGCTGGACGAGATCTGCTGGCTGCCTGAAGCTACGTTGTCCGACGCGGTCTTCACGTCGGCGACAACGGACCTCAGTTTTTCGATCATGGCCGCAAGGGACTTGCCCAGAATATCCTGGCCGCCCAGCACCGTGGCATTTACCCGCAGGTCTCCCGCCGCGATCTGCTCGGCTACCCGGGCATGCCCCCTCAGGTTCTCGACCATCTTTTTCATGGAAAAGAGAACGCTGCTGTGGTCATCCGCCCTGGTCACCAGGCTGATGTTCAGATCGCCCTCGGCCACCTGGTTCGCAATACTGGCGACAAAGGGCGGTTCGGCTCCCAGCGGGGCGATGATGATCTTCCGGAACAGGAAATACACCACGCCGGCAAGCACCACCATGGTGGCGAAGAACAACGCCAGAATGATCGCCTGAGCGCTCCGGACAGCCTCGTCAACGTATTTCCTGGTGAAGCCGAGCTTTACCATCCCGATCTGATCGCCGTTCTGTACGATGGGGCTGGAAAACTCCAGCAGGTTTTTTTCACCCTTTTGATCATTGCCGCGCTGGGTGAGCGGCGCCCCCTGTTTGTCCACAATAATTGCGGACACCACCTCGCGGTCGTTGGAGATGTCTTTTACATAATTCTCCAAATAGGCGAAATTATAAGAGAGTATCGGTTCGGCTGATATGGCCGCCAAGAACGCCGCGTTATTTTTCCCTTTTTCCTCCAACTGCCTCATTAACACCCGCTGCTGGTTGGCGCTCAGGATCCAGACCATGGCAATGGTCACCAACAGCAGCACAAACATGATGCTGGCCAGAAATTGCCTTGTTACCGACCACGCTTGAATATTGATTTTCATAATGTCCCCCTGCTCAACGGTGAATGTGCCGTACCCTGCAGCCGGCGTGCGCTGCCGGACTTCTTTCGCTTTTTTACATTGCTCCTGCAACCTTGGCGGCCTGCCGGAGCAGGTCGTAGTCCTTATCAACGACCGGCGCGAACCCCGTGATCTTGGCCGGACCGGCCACCTGCTGCGCCTCGGGGCTGTTCGGCTTCAGTTTCAGCAGCGCTGCCTTCACCTTCTCAGCTGTCGCTTTATTCATCTTTTTCGTGCTGAAAACCGGCCAGTTGGGATAATAGTCCGTATAGGCAACAACCTTGATCTGCGCAAGATCCACGACCTCTTTCATCTTTTCGAGATCATCTTCGCGAATACCGCCTGCGTCCGCCGCCTTATTGAAAACAGCCAGGGCGACATTCGTATGTTTCTTGGCAAAGGGGAGCTTGGTGAAGTCCGTCTTCACGTCGAGACCCGCCTTGCTGAGCGTCAGCATCTGGAAGATGTGTCCCGCTGCGGAGTCCTCCTCCACGAATATGAGCTTCTTGCCTTTCAGGTCCTGGACCTTTTCGATGCCGCTGTCCTTCCGGGCGATGATGATGCCCCGGAACTTGGTTCCGGACTTTTCAGAAGAAAGCCCGAGCAGGTCGAGCGACGCGTCGTTTTTTTTGAGCTGTACATATACCAGCGGATTGGCGAATCCCATATCAGCCTGGCCGGAAGCGATGAGCGCCTTAAAGGCGTCAAAATCCTTCGGGATCGCCAGGCTGACCTTTTCGCCCGTTTCCTTGCTCAGGTATTCCGCCAGCGGCGTGAACATGGTCGTCATCTCCGTCGCGCTCAGCCGCGGCAAAAGCCCCAGCTTGATCTCCGCCGATGCCGTACCCGGCCGGAACCATCCAAGTGCCATAAGAACAACGAGTGCAACCATTCCTGTTTTTACCATTTGTCTCAACATAGTCCATCCTCCTGTTAAATTGTATTTACGATAACTGATAAACGATCAGGCTATTCTCAAGAATCCGGCGGTCTTTCAGATTCGCATGTACTTGTAAATGCATTAGTGATGCCAATTCTTCATTCATGTCATTTCAACCGGTTACGAGCAGCTTAACGCCCTTATGCAATGACAATTTGTCTCATACCGGGAACAGGTTGTCTTAAAGGCTCACCTGCCGCGGCACAGCGCGCCTTCCTCCTGCTCGGCGCGTTGAACGAGCCTCGGCACGTCGAGGATGAGCGCCACCGTGCCGTCGCCGAGGATGGTCGCGCCGGAAAGACCCTCGACCTCCCGGTAGAGCGTACCGAGGTTCTTGATCACGGTCTGGTGGCCGCCGATCACCTGGTCCACCACAAAACCGACCCGCTTGTCATCTACCCGTGCGATCACGATCTGCTCAATGGACGGCGGCGTTCCCGTGATGCTGAACTGTTCCCGCAGCCGCACATAGGGCACAATCTGGCCGCGCACGTTGATCATATGCTTGCCTCCTGCCGCGGACCCGGCAGCGGTCAGTTCAACGCATTCCTCGACCAGGGAGAGCGGAAAGACGTATCGCTCCGCGCCGACCTCGGTCAAAAAACCGTCGATGATCGCGAGCGTGAGCGGCAGTTTCAGCGCCAGGGTGGTCCCGGCCTTCTCGTTGTTCCTGATCATGACCGTCCCGCCCAGGGAATCGATGGACCGCTTGACCACGTCGAGCCCCACGCCGCGCCCCGAAATGTTCGTGACGGTTTTCGCCGTTGAAAAGCCCGGCAGAAAAACGAGCGACAGGAGCTCCTTCTCCGAGAGCTCCACTCCCTCCCGGACAAGGCCGCGCTCAACACCCTTTGCGCGGATCGTCCCGAGGTCGAAACCGGCCCCATCGTCCTTGATCTGGATCAGGACGTGCGCTCCGGAGTGCGCCGCGGAAAGGACCACTGTGCCTGTTGCTGGTTTGCCGGCCCTGGCGCGGACCTCAGGCGCTTCGATGCCGTGACCGATGCTGTTGCGGATAAGGTGCATGAGCGGGTCTCCCAGACGCTCGATGACCGTCTTGTCCAATTCGGTCTCCGCGCCCTCGGTGACCAGCACAACTTCTTTTCCCAGCTCCTGCGCAAGGTCCCGCACCAGGCGCTTGAACCGGCTGAACGTCGCCCCGATCGGCATCATGCGAATGCTCATGGCTTCGTCGCGGAGATTTCCGGTCAGCCGCTCCACCTCTTCGGCAATGGAAATGAACTCGGGCACGCCCCGGGAAAGCGCTGTCAGGCTGAGCCGCGCCTGGATCGTTACGAGCTCGCCCACAAGGTCGACCAGGGTGTCCAGTTTGCCCGTTGCAACGCGGATGCTTGATAGGACGGCATGCGGGCTCCCGAACGGGACCTCCCGTCCCTGCTGCGAAGGCACCTGCGGAGACGGCGGAGCGGCCTTCGTCCCCGCCGCGTCTCCGGTGCATGCCCGCTGGACGTTGTCCATCGGTGATTCGTTCTTCTCACGGCCCTGCCCGATAGAGACCTCGATCGTCAGTTCCCACTGGTCCTTGACCAGAATGAAGACATCCTGAATGGCATCGATCCCCCAGCGCGTTACCAGCAGCACCTCCCAGCAGGGAGACCCGGTGGGGGAAGAAAGAGCATCCATCCTGGCCACGACTGCGCAGGTGCCGAGCTCCGCAAGCTCATTGATGAACCCGGACGGGTCCGTGTCCGCGGCGCCCATGGCCTGCGAGGGATGGAACCTGATGCGATACGTTTTTTCCCCCTCCAAATCCGGCCGCACCCGGCAACCGGGCCGCGCTTCCTCCCGGGAGGGCAAAGCGTCCTTTGCCGCCGCGCCCTTTCCGGCACTATGCTCTTGAAACGCCGCGATGATCCTCCGCCCCTTCGCCTCGTCCGTGGTCCCTTCTCCATAGCACGTGTCGAGCATGGTTTTGATCTGGTCGCGGGCCACGAGGGTCAGATCAATGAGCTCCCTGGTGAGCGTGATCTTTCCCTTCCGCACGAGGTCGAAAAACGTCTCGATCTCATGGGTAAAGCTCACCATGGCGTCCAGCCCGCATGCCGCGCCGGACCCCTTGATCGTATGCATCGCCCTGAACACCCGGCCGATCTGCTCGCTGTCATCGGGCGTTTTTTCGAGCTCCAGCACGGCACTTTCGAGCTCGGCGATAAGCTCATAGGCTTCCTCCCGGAACAGTTCCCGGAGCCTGGCGGCCATATACTCCGGCGAATCCTCGTTTTGGCTGTCTTTTGTCTCTTCCATTATGCGGTCCTCGCGAAAAAAGCGTCGTCCTTTTCCTCGTGCATGATACGGTCAAAGGCGCTCACCACCCGGGCATCGAACTGTTTTCCCGACCAGGCACGAAGCTCCTGCATGGCTCTGTCGTGCGTGGCCGCCGGCCGGTAGGGCCGGTCCGACAGGATCGCATCATAGGTATCGGCCACGGCGATGATCCGCGCCGAAAGCGGGACGGCGTCGCCCGACAGGCCCGCAGGGTAGCCCGAGCCGTCGTACCGTTCATGATGATACAGGATCGCGGGCAGCAGCGCCTCGAATTGCTTCAGCGGCTGGAGGATCTCCACCCCTTTCCGGCTATGGCAGCGAATGATGCCGAACTCCTCTTCCGTGAGCGGCCCCTGCTTCGCCAGAATGCTGTCGCTGATCCCGATCTTGCCGATATCATGCAGCAGCGATGCGGCTTTGACATCATCCACCTCTTGCGCGGAAAGGGCGAGACCCTCCGCGATCCGGCCGGAGATCCGGCTGACCCGCATACTATGGCCGTACGTCCCCAGGTCTTTCTTTTCGACCATGCGCGACAACGTAACCAGGACCGAGAGATATATCTGTTTCAATTCATCGGTCTTTTCCTGCACCTTCAGCTCAAGAACGCTCATCAGCTCTTTGCGCTGCCGCTCCAACTCCCTTTTTCTCTTCACATGATCGATGCTGATCAGGACATCCTCGACCCGAAAGGGCTTGCGCAGGAAATCGGCAACGCCTTTTTTGAGGGAAGCAATGGCAAGATCGATGCTCGGATTTCCGGTCATGATCACATAATGCAGGTCCGGATCTATCCTGCCCATCTGCTCAATGAGCTGGATCCCCTCGATCGACCCGAGGAAATTATCGACAAAGGCTATGTCAAAGGACTCTTGCACCATCAAACGGAGCGCTTCCCCCGGTTTATTGGCGGTCCTTACGTAGCAATCCATATCCCGCAGCATGTCGGAAAGCACATTCAGGATATTCACCTCATCGTCAACAAGCAGTATTCTCGAAGCTTTTTCCATGCATATCCTCTGCTGCGACAGTTCCGTCGGCACACGTCTGGAGCGACACGCTCGCAACGAAGATTGCAAGTGAAGTGCCATTCCAAACATACTGATTATTCAAGGGATCGCTGAGAACAAAAAGGGAAAGGGGGAACACCTTGTCAAGGCGCCTTGACAACTTGTCGTTGGGAAGAATCAGCGGGGAAGGGTTATGGTGAATGCCGCGCCGCGGCCTTGTTCGGAGAACACCGTAAGTGAACCGCGATGATTGGCAATGATGCGATGGGCTATGGAAAGACCGAGTCCGGTGCCTCCTTCCCTGGTCTTCGTGGAAAAGAAGGGATGGAATATCCTCTGCATGTCCTCCGGGGCGATCCCCGGGCCGGTATCGCTGATCGTGACCCATACGCTGCCCGCCTGCGTTCCGGTCCCGATCGTGATGGCGCCTTTGTTCTCCATGGCATCCAGGGCGTTTATCAGGAGCACGAGAAAGACCTGCCGCAGTTCGCCCTCGTTCCCGCTGACCAGAAGCTGCTCTCCGTATTTTCTCGTCACGGTCACATTCTTCAGTCTTCCCTGGTAGCCGACGAGATCAATGGTCTTGTCGAGCAGTTGGTGCACATCTATGTCGGATTTACTCAGCATCGTCAGGCGCGAGAACGAGAGCATGTTGCTCGTGATGTCCCTGCAGCGCAGCACTTCTTCATCGATGATCTTGAGGTATTTCTCGAACTGGGCATGGTCGTATTTGTCCTTGGCAACCCGCAGGAGCAGCATTTCCGCGCTGATCATGACCGACTCCAGCGGATTGTTGATCTCATGGGCAATGCCCGAAGCCATCTGGCCCAGCGAGGCAAGCCGCTCGGTCATAATCATCCTCATTTCCCGCTCCTTCTCCTCCGTGATGTCCCGGGCGATATGGATGGAGCCGATGATCTCCCCGTCCGGAGAAAAATAGGGAAAGGTGGAAACGCCATAGGTTTTGCCGGACTGCTCGTCAAAAACCTCTTCGGTTGCCGGGACCCTATCCCGCACGGTCCGCTGATGGGGACAGCCGGCGACCGGCGAGAACGCGCCATGATGCATGAGCTCATAACACTTCCGGTTGATGACCTCCGGGGGGGACAACCCCAGGTGCGCCGAGAACGCCTTATTCGCCTTGATGACGTTCCAGTCCTTGTCGAGAATGGATATCATGTCCGTGATGCTGTCAAAGGTGTCCTGCCACTCTTTTTTCGAGCGGCTCACTGCATCGAGGGCTTTCCGGATATCGGCGATGAGCTTTCCCCGGTCATCCTCAACCTTTTTCCGCTCGGTGATGTCCGTGATCATCGAAATGATCCCCACCGGCTCCCGGCCGGCGTTGCGCAGGGGGGCGGACCATACGCTCACCTCGATGCCCGAGCCGTCCTTTCTGCCCCGCCTCAGGCTCACATTGACCAACGATTCTCCGTGCATCACCCGCTCAAGGAGTGAAAGGAACTCCTGTTTTTTCTCCTTCTGCACGATCGGGTTGAAGCGACCCACAACTTCTCCAAGGCTCCATCCGAATATGCGTTCCGCCGCCGGGTTCCACAGCATTACCTTCCCTTCCCGGTCAAAGGTGACGATGGCGAGCGGCGATGCCTGCACCAAAGCCTCAAGCATTTCGTTCGTTTCCCGCAGCGTTCTTTCCGCGTTTTTACGCTCGGTGATGTCCAGCATGGCGCCGATCAACCCCGCCACCCTGCCGGTTACGTCGGTAAAGGTGGATTTATAGAATACGACATCGCGCATCGTTCCATCGGCATGCCTGACCGCATAATCGTAGACCTGGACGCCTGGATCCTGAAAGAGCTCGGCATCCATCCGGTCGTATTTATCCGCAAGCTCGCGGGCAGCCATATCATAGACGCTCTTTCCGACAATCGTGTCTTTGGGCCTGCCAAAATACCTTTCGAACGACGTATTACAGCCGCGGTATATGCCTTGCTTATCCTTGTAAAAGATCGGCATCGGCATGCTGTCCAGTAAATGCTGTTGAAATCTAATTTGCTCCCGTAACGCCTCTTCGCTCTTCTGCAAGGCCAGTTCCGCTTGCAAACGGGCGCGACGTTCCCGTCGGACAATCAGGAAGATGGTCCCTGCGCCGGCAAGGACGAAAACCCACTCTTTGCTGGTATGGAGGACGGAGAAGAGATGTGCGTCGGAGGCAAGCAGCCCGACAAGGCGGTCTGAAAAAGCTATCCAGAGTCCGCTGAAAAGCATGGAGAGAAAGACGGCCCGTTTAATGACATGCAGCTCTCGATGTTCCATATACTCCCGACACCCGAACCGGCGACCCGTCCGGGTCGTATGCTATTTTGCGGAAGATCAATCAAAAAAGGCTTTCCCCGGCGCCCGCCGTTTCCGGCTCCGGCTACTCCCCGGCGACTCCAAAAGCGGAGAGCTTCCGCATCAGCGTGCGCGGGTGGATACCGAGGGCATCGGCCGCCTTGCTCCGGTCGCCCCCTGCCTCCCTCAGTACGCGCAGGATGTGCTCCCGCTCCAGGTCGTCAAGCCGGATGCTGCCGCTTCCCGGCCGGCCGCTCAGATCGCAGGGAAGATCAACAAGCTCGACCTGGTCCGTTTCGCTCAGCAGGAGAATATGATGGACCACGTTCTGGAGTTCCCGGACATTCCCCGGCCAGGCGTGGTTAGACAATATTTTTAGCGCATCGCTGCTGAACCGCTTCTGTTTGAACGCGGGATTGCCGCGCCTGCAATGTTCGATCATCGGAACGATATCTTCCTTCCGCTCCCGCAGCGGCGGAAGATGAACGGTCAATGCGGAGATCCGGTAGTAGAGGTCCTCCCGAAAGACGCCTTGCTCGATCCCGGACTTCAGATTCTTATTGGTCGCGGAAATGATCCGCACGCTGACCTGCTGCTCCCGGGTGCCGCCAAGCCGGTAAAAGCTCCCGGTTTCGATGACCCGAAGCAGCTTCACCTGGAGCGAGAGCGGCATATCCCCGATCTCGTCAAGGAAGAGCGTCCCTTCATGGGCGATCTCAAGCAATCCCGGCTTTTTCGCCTGGGCCCCGGTGAACGCTCCCTTCTCATAGCCGAACAGTTCGCTCTCGATCATGGTCTCGGGAAGAGCGCCGCAATTGATGACAACATAAGACCTGTCGGCCCGGGCCGAGGCGTTATGGATGATCCGTGCGATCAGCTCCTTGCCGGTGCCGCTCTCGCCGGTGATGAGGACGGGGAAATCCGACTGGGCGAATTTCTTCGACCGCTCGATCACCTCCCGCATCACTGTGCTTTCCGCGATCAGGGTACGAACTTCCGATTGTTTTTTTATTTGGGTCTTGAGCAGGAGGTTTTCCGTGCGGAGCTTCTTTTTTTCGTATGCCTTCTCGATGACGGGGGCAAGCTCGACGAGCTTGAAGGGCTTCATCAAGTAGTCATACGCCCCGAGCTTCATGGCCTCGACCGCGTTCAGGACCGTGGCATGGGCCGTCAGGATGATCACCTCGGTAGGGATGTCCTGCTCCTTCAACTTTTTCAGGACCTCGAGCCCGGCAAGGCCCGGCATGTTCAGGTCGAGCAGCAGAACATCGAATTCCTCTTTTTCAAGCAGTGCGAGCGCATTCAGCCCGTTTTCCGCCACTGCAACGCGGGACCCCCTGTCCGCAAGTTCATCGCGCAGGAGCTCCCGAATGTTTTTTTCATCGTCTGCGATCAGGATTCTCATGGTAGAAAGATCTCTTGTTTTGTCCCCTGGTACCGGGGAAAGAGCTGGCAATGCCGGTTCAGCAAGGCTATTTGACGGCATGTTCACTATAGCAGGATTGTTTTGTCAGTACAACCGCAATTTAACAAAAGGCCATGAAGGGATGGACAGGTGCGGATAATATATACCCATTCATGCAATGCCGTGCAAAGCAATGCCGCACAGCTCGTTCTGGAGACGACAAAACAGGCAGGAAACCGCTAAAACCTCAATATTCTCGGGAGATTCATTGACAGGCGACCATCGGTTTGCTAGAGTCTGTTAACGGCTTTTTTTCATCACCCTGCATTGAAATACCGAGGCGCGATCCCATGCAACGACACGACTCAGATCACATGCTGACCCGCCTGGTCGGCGTTTTTTCTCTCCTGGCCCTCTGCATCGGCTTGTCGGGCTATTTGTATTACGCAAGCCAGAAAGAGCATCTCAAAAAAAACTTCCAGGATGAACTCACGGCCATCGGGGACCTGAAGGTCGGGCAGATCGATTCCTGGCGCAGAGAGCGGATGGAGGATGGGACGAGCATCTTTAAGGCCCGGTTCTTTGTAGAGCTCATACAACAGTACCTGAATCATCCCCAGGGGTCACGGCTGGAACCGGACCTGCTTGCGTGGATGGAAACGCTCAGGGAAATGTCAGGCTACAAAAGCATTATGCTCGTTGATCCGGCAGGCACGGTGCATCTTTCGACCAGCAGCTCAGAGAAGACGACCGGGGCCAACGCAAAGGAGCTGGTCCGCCAGGCGCTGCAAACCAACTCCGCCATTCTCTCCGACATTCATACGGTCAACACGGTCACCTACCCCCATCTCGATCTCATCGCGCCGATCGCTATTGAGCGGTTCAAAACCACCCTCCCCGTCGGCGCCCTGGTCATACGCATCGATCCCCAGACGTTCCTGTTCCCGCTTATCGAGGCATGGCCCACGCCTAGCAGGACGGCGGAATCCTTGCTCATCAGGTCTGAAGGAGGGGAAGCGGTATTTCTGAACGACCAGCGCCGCAGGCACGACACGGCATCTTTTTTCCAGATACCGCTCAGCATGCGTCCGGAACTGGCCGCGCTCCTGACGCGGGGGGGAAAAAGAGTCATCGAGACCAGCGACTACCGGGGCGTGCCGGTCCTTGCGGCGATACGTCCGGTACTGGGAACCCCCTGGTTCCTTGTCTCCAAGGTGGACCAGGAAGAGGTCTATGCGCCGATCCGCAGGCAGGCAGCCTTTCTTTCGATCATGGTGTTCGCGCTGATCGGGGCAGCCGGCATAAGCATCATCTTCTGGTGGCGCCAGAAGAGCGCCGACCTCTTGCGGCGGCAGTATGCGCTGGAGCTCGATCGCAAAACGCTGTCGCAGCAGTATGAGTACCTCAGCAAATACGCCAACGATATCATTCTGCTTATTGATCCCGACGGCGCTATCAGAGAGGCCAATGACCGGGCACTCTCCGCCTACGGCTATACGCGTGATGAGCTCCTGAAGTTGAGCGTCAGGGACCTCGGTCCCCCGGACAGGATAGCCGAGATCGAGCCGCAAATGAAGCAGATCCAGGAGAAGAACGGCTTCATTTTCGAGACGCTGCACCTCCGCAAGGACGGGACGAGCTTCCCCGTCGAGATCAGCTCGCGGGTCATCGAGATCGACGGGAAGCGCTTTTTCCAGAACATCATCCGCGATGTGAGCGAGCGCAAGGATTCGGAACTTGCGCTGCGGCAGAGCGAGAAATTCCTCCAGACCATCATCGATACGGAGCCGGATTGCATCAAGCTCCTTGACCGGGACGGCGCGCTTCTGATGATGAACCGGGCGGGTCTTGCAATGATCGAAGCTGAGTCCTTCGAAATGGTGCGGGGACTGCCCGTCAGCCACCTGATCGTCCCTGAATACCGCGAGGCCTTCATGAACGTTACCACGGAGGCCTTCCTGGGTCGGCCGGGCATTCTTGAATTCGAGATCGTCGGCGTCAAAGGCCGGCGGCTCTGGCTGGAGACCCGTGCCGTTCCCTTGCGCAACGACGAAAACGAAATAACCGCCATGCTCGGAGTGACCAGGGATATTACGGAGCAAAAAAAGGCGCAAACCGCCCTGGTCAATGAAAAGAACAAGCTGGACGCCATTATCACAGCCATCGGCGACGGGATCAGCATCCAGGACCGGTCGTTCAAGGTCCTGTACCAGAATCAGGTCCATAAAAACATGATCGGGGACCATGTCGGCAAGCTCTGCTACGAGGCCTATGAGAACAGCAACGCCTCTTGTGAAGAATGTCCCGTCGCCCAATGTTTCATTGACGGGGAGATCCACCGGACGGAACGAAGCATCAGCAGAAACAACAGCACCCAGTTCCTTGAAATAACCTCGTCCCCGCTCAGGGATGAGGCAGGCAGGATCGTTGCCGGGATCGAAGCGGTCCGGAACATCACCGAACGCAAAAAAGCGGACCAGGCGCGGATCGACAGCGAGAAACGCTTTAAACGGCTCGTTGAATCGGTCACCGACTACATCTATACCGTCAAGGTAGAGCAGGGACGCGGCATTGAGACCGTCCATGGCCCGGGCTGCGTGACCGTGACCGGTTATTCGTCGGAAGACTACCATGCAGACCCTGACCTGTGGTACCGCATGATCTTTGAAGAGGACCGGGACACCATCCTTCAGAAAACGAACGAGATCCACTCCGGTTCTCCCGTGGCCCCTTTCGAACACCGGATCATCCATAAGAACGGAATGATCCGGTGGGTAAAAAACACCCCCGTGCCGCGGTTCGATAAAGAGGGGCGGCTGGTCGACTACGACGGGCTGATCACCGATATTACTCCCCTGAAATACCTCGAAGCGCAGCTGCGCCAGGCGCATAAAATGGAGGCCATCGGGCAGCTGGCAGGCGGCGTTGCCCACGATTTTAACAATATCCTCACCGCCATCATCGGCTACGGCAATCTCATCCTGATGAAGCTGCCCGGCGGCGACGCCGTGCGCCCCTTTGTTTCACAGATCCTCGCCTCCGCGGAGCGGGCGGCCCAGCTGACGCACAGCCTCCTTGCGTTCAGCAGAAAACAGGCCATCGATCCGAGAAATGTGAACCTCAATGCCATCATCCAGCGGGTGAAATCGCTCCTCCTTAAGCTCGTTGGCGAGGACATCGAGTTCAAGACCGTGCTCTGCAACCGGGACCTGACGGTCCTTGCCGACAGCGTGCAGATGGAGCAGGTACTGATGAACCTGGTCGTGAACGCCCGCGATGCCGTGCGGGACCACGGCAGGATCGCCATCGAGACGAGCATCTTCGAGATCGGCGAGGAATTCATACGGACCCATGCGTACGGAGAGCCCGGCAGCTATGCCCTGCTGACCATTTCCGACACGGGCGAAGGAATGGACGAAGCGACCCGTCGCAGGATCTTCGAACCCTTCTTCACGACCAAGGAGGTCGGGAAGGGCACGGGACTGGGCCTGTCCATGGTGTACGGGATCATCAAACAGCATAACGGCTACATCACGGTCTCCAGCGAACCGGGAAAAGGAACTGTTTTCAGCATCTACCTCCCCCTGGTCGCCGGCACTGAACCGGCAAAGGATAAGATGGCGCCGGCGGCCGAGCAACAGGGCGGCGAGACGGTGCTTCTTGCAGAGGACGACCGCGATGTCCGCAGCCTCACGAAGATGGTGCTCGAGAACTTCGGCTACCGGGTGATCGAAGCCGTGGACGGAGAGGACGCGGTGGCAAAATTCAACGAGCAGAACGCCGCCATAGACCTGCTCGTCTTCGACGTCATCATGCCGAAAAAGAGCGGCAAGGATGCCTACCTGGCGATCAGACAGACACGCCCCGACATAAAAGTCCTTTTTACCAGCGGCTATACAGCGGACATCATCCACCAGAAGGGAATCCTCGATCCCGACATGGTATTCATCATGAAGCCGATCTCGCCGACGATGCTCCTGGGAAAAGTGCGGGAAGTGCTGGACAAGGGGAAGTAGGGGTCAGGGGTCAGGGGTCAGGATAGATGATACAGGATTCAAGGTAAGAGCAACTCCGAAATCCGCAATAAGAATCATCCTCTTCGGCTTCTCAAATATTCCCCAAACTGCATATCCAGTTTCAGGATATGGTCCACGATCCAGTCCACCACCACCTGATTCGTCGTCGCCGACAGGTCATAGGAGCTCCCGGATACGCGCGGCAGAGCCGCCTCGGCCTTCAGTTCTATAAGCGCAGCCAGATATTTTTTATGCGCCTCGACCTGCTCTTCGTAGCCTGCGTAATGAACATCCTTCATGTGTTTTTCCTCTTCCGCAAAATGGACCCGCGCATAATCATCGAGGAATTTCAGCGTGCCGTCGATCTCCGACTTGCAGCGGTGCTGTTTGATGGCGAGAACGAGATTATCGATCCTCTTGAAGAGTTCCTTATGCTGACTGTCGATGGTGGCCACACCGACGGCTAATTTGTCCGACCATTCCATGGGGAACCTCCTGAACAATAATGATGAGGAATAGTAACCGGAGAGGATGGAAAATGTCAAGGATGCAGAAAAGAGAACACTCCTGGGGCTGTAAATTCGCACCGCACATGCACAGGGAACAGAGCGGGGCGTAGGGGCGGGTTTCAAACCCGCCCGATTCATCCCCGGAATGTCGCCAGCACTTGCCTGACCGCCGGTTCATCCCCGCACGTGGGGGAACATGAAGCATGCTACAACGAAAAATGACCGGCGATGTTTTGTCCGGTCATTTATTCGTTATGTCGAAAAGACTATTTTCGCGCTTTCGCTTCCAGTATGGAAACGCGTTTGATTAGATCGTCAAACTCGTCATAGTCAACTTTTTTCTTAAGAGATGATTTCAGGAATTGAACATCGGTTTTGATAATGGTCACGTCTTCCATGAGAGTTCCCAGGGTTTCTTTAATCCCATGGAACTGTTCTCCGATAAGTTGAAATTTCGCGTCAGTATTTTCCTTCATGATTCCCATGAAGTGCTGAAATTCCTGCCGTTGTCCTGAAAGAATTTCCTTCAACTTGTCTTCGTTGATTTCCATGTGTGCTCTCCTCAGTGTCGAGTGATAATTCTAAACGGGTCGGTCCCCTCTGTCAATCCCTCTTTTTTTGCTTTATTTCCAGTATTTTCTGCGCGTCTTCTTGCTGTCGACTGTACATGTCGAAACACGTAAGGCAGTTCCCGTTAACGAGTTTGCATGTTCCTGGGCATCCTATGTCGCTACCTCCCTTGTTCGGTACATCCCCGCACGCGCGGGGAACATGGCCTAAGGGGGCTCGGAGCGTTGCAGAATTCGGTTCATCCCCGCTCGTGAGGGGAACATCTGAAGTTCAAGAGCCGCATGATGGACAGACGGTCTTTCATGAGTATCGGCTTCAGTGGCGGGAGAATAGGTTCGGTCATCGCAATACCTCGTAAAATAACTGTTCAAGCCGGGAAAACCATTTGACATTCACGCCTTTCGTGCATATAATAACGGCATATTATGGAGGTGCGTGATATGCGTGCAACATTGAACATACCCGACGATCTTATCACCGAGGCACAGAAAGCCACCGGTGAAAAATCCAAGACCAAGGCGATTACCACCGCTATTCAGGAATTCATCCGGCAAAAGAAAATGATGGACCTGCTTGCGCTTCGGGGTAAGATCAAGATCGATTACGACTGGAAAAAAGAGGAGGAACGCGAGCTGAAAGCCCAGCGGGAACGGGAGAAGCTTTTTGAGCGAAAAAAATAACGGCATACTGGCGGACACAAGTGTCTGGATAGAGTTTTTCAAACAGAACTCCGCAACCGGCGATGCGCTCGAAACCCTCCTCCTCGAAGAGGCGGTATGGATCTGCGGCGTCGTCCTGTTCGAGCTGGCGCAGGGCGTTAGATCGGAAAAGGAGAAAGCGCAAATCCTGACGACCGTCTCCCATCTGAAATACGCTGAACTGTCCAAAATTCTCTGGCAAAAAGCCGGCGACCTGTCCGCCTCACTCCGGAAAAAGGGACTGACGCTTCCCCACTCCGACATTTTTATCGCAGCAATCGCCATTGAGCACAACCTTTCCATCTTCACCCTCGACGGGCACTTCGAGCAAATACCAGGGGTGAAACTGCATAAAAGCACGTAGCCATTCTCAACTGCTCAGCTGTCTCTCTCAGTTTCCCACCTGAAGCAAGCAACCTCAGCCCGTGACAAAATGTCACGACTTCGCATCCGTCTTCCTTGAAAAAAACCTCGCCCCTCATCACTGAGGGGCGCTAGCATTAGTCCGGAGCGTCGCGTCTATCTCGTTTTTGTTTCAATCCTCGCCCCCCATCGCTGAGGGGCGCTACAAGCCCGAACCGAACGAAAGCCCCTCGTCCCCTCGTTTCAATCCTCGCCCCTCATCGCTGAGGGGCGCTACGATCGACTTCTATTCCATCGGCATGTTTCTGCCGTTTCAATCCTCGCCCCTCATCGCTGAGGGGCGCTACTTCTGCTCACCGTCGAAGCCTTCGAGCTTTTTCTGTTTCAATCCTCGCCCCTCATCGCTGAGGGGCGCTACGGTCTCTCTGTCTCTGGGCCGTACTCCCCGACAAGGTTTCAATCCTCGCCCCTCATCGCTGAGGGGCGCTACTGCTGGTGTATTCGGTTATCAGGATCGTTATGATGTTTCAATCCTCGCCCCTCATCGCTGAGGGGCGCTACAGGCCAGGCAGATAGAGCAGGGCTTACGCAATAAGTTTCAATCCTCGCCCCTCATCGCTGAGGGGCGCTACACCAACTACCAGATATGTGGCATCTCCGTCAACCGTTTCAATCCTCGCCCCTCATCGCTGAGGGGCGCTACTCGGCGTGGTCAGGTTGCCGAAGTGGGTAATGCGTTTCAATCCTCGCCCCTCATCGCTGAGGGGCGCTACGTGCTGGCACGCTTGATGGATGGCACCTCGCGCAGTTTCAATCCTCGCCCCTCATCGCTGAGGGGCGCTACAAATCACGTTTTCTCGCGTGGCCTACGATCCGTTGTTTCAATCCTCGCCCCTCATCGCTGAGGGGCGCTACGCAATAAATAAAATCCATTGCGGTTCGTGGATCGGTTTCAATCCTCGCCCCTCATCGCTGAGGGGCGCTACCGCCAGAAGCTCATTGCTGCCGCGTTCCTTCTGGTTGTTTCAATCCTCGCCCCTCATCGCTGAGGGGCGCTACGTGGGAGACGACAAGCGGATCGTCGAGGACACGATGTTTCAATCCTCGCCCCTCATCGCTGAGGGGCGCTACAACTGATCCCGACCGGCACCGCAGCGAGCATGGTGTTTCAATCCTCGCCCCTCATCGCTGAGGGGCGCTACGGGGCTTTCGCTCGCTTATGGATTCGCTTGCCAGTGTTTCAATCCTCGCCCCTCATCGCTGAGGGGCGCTACCGCTGTCTCCTTCGGCGTGGTCCGTGTCGAAGAAGTTTCAATCCTCGCCCCTCATCGCTGAGGGGCGCTACGACCAAGGCGACCGCGTCGCCGTGCAGTTTCAACGGGTTTCAATCCTCGCCCCTCATCGCTGAGGGGCGCTACATGTTGTCCCAAGGATGCCGCCGCCTGCTCCTGTGTTTCAATCCTCGCCCCTCATCGCTGAGGGGCGCTACGGCGGGTACATGGGACAGACCACCATCGTGATCATCGTTTCAATCCTCGCCCCTCATCGCTGAGGGGCGCTACTTAGCGTTGGATATGCTTCTGGTCGTGGGTCAGTGGTTTCAATCCTCGCCCCTCATCGCTGAGGGGCGCTACCGGGACTGATGTGGGGCTGCGGTTTGCGGGTGAATGTTTCAATCCTCGCCCCTCATCGCTGAGGGGCGCTACAACATTGCTTGGATGGAAACACCGAGGATATGTCGTTTCAATCCTCGCCCCTCATCGCTGAGGGGCGCTACCTAAAGGCTGTGTCTCCGGCGTAAGCCACATCTCGTTTCAATCCTCGCCCCTCATCGCTGAGGGGCGCTACGAACAGGCGCCGGTGTTGAAAGATGACCATGAGCAGTTTCAATCCTCGCCCCTCATCGCTGAGGGGCGCTACGGCCCGGGCGTTCGATATGGCGTAACCTCGTAATGTTTCAATCCTCGCCCCTCATCGCTGAGGGGCGCTACGCAGAAGCCGGCAGAGGACAAGAGCCTCCCGGTGGTTTCAATCCTCGCCCCTCATCGCTGAGGGGCGCTACGCCAGCTTTCGAACCTCGCAATATCCACCCTGCGTTTCAATCCTCGCCCCTCATCGCTGAGGGGCGCTACTGAAACGGGTCAGCTAATTGTTAGCTATTTGAAGTTTCAATCCTCGCCCCTCATCGCTGAGGGGCGCTACAGTTTACGGATTGCCCGGTGTGCGGTGGGAGCGGGTTTCAATCCTCGCCCCTCATCGCTGAGGGGCGCTACCGAAATGCCCGACGTGCGGATCACCTAATGTAGAGTTTCAATCCTCGCCCCTCATCGCTGAGGGGCGCTACGTCGCCGTCCAGGTCCGAGGCCATGCGGATGTTTTTGTTTCAATCCTCGCCCCTCATCGCTGAGGGGCGCTACGGAACAGCATGGGATTAGAAACCACCACGCGAAAGTTTCAATCCTCGCCCCTCATCGCTGAGGGGCGCTACACCCTGAACGCTCCCAAGGACGCGGCAGCACAGCGGGTTTCAATCCTCGCCCCTCATCGCTGAGGGGCGCTACTCGCGCCGATCGAGGAGGCGCCCGCAGAGAACACGGTTTCAATCCTCGCCCCTCATCGCTGAGGGGCGCTACGTCATATAATTGATGTGATCACTCCGGCTTTGGAAGTTTCAATCCTCGCCCCTCATCGCTGAGGGGCGCTACGATAAGTGCTTTGATCTTGTTCATGGTGCCTCCTTGTTTCAATCCTCGCCCCTCATCGCTGAGGGGCGCTACCTCGGAGCTGCTTCATGCCGCCGCCGGTGTAGCTGTTTCAATCCTCGCCCCTCATCGCTGAGGGGCGCTACGTTTATCCCACATCACCTCGAGCACTTGATTACCGTTTCAATCCTCGCCCCTCATCGCTGAGGGGCGCTACGGCGCTGCTGGATCGGGTGATCGCATACCAGAAAAAGTTTCAATCCTCGCCCCTCATCGCTGAGGGGCGCTACTGTCGCATTGCGGTGCGATCGCGTACCGGCTGTGGTTTCAATCCTCGCCCCTCATCGCTGAGGGGCGCTACCTTCATGCTGCCCATCATATTCAAAGCCGCATACGTTTCAATCCTCGCCCCTCATCGCTGAGGGGCGCTACATGCAGGGCTGCACCGGCCTGACCGCCGTCACGTTCCGTTTCAATCCTCGCCCCTCATCGCTGAGGGGCGCTACATCCTCGCGGCTGCGAATCACATCGTGGACGATCTGTTTCAATCCTCGCCCCTCATCGCTGAGGGGCGCTACGGCGCTGCCCCGCGGTGATCGTACCGCCTGCACGTTTCAATCCTCGCCCCTCATCGCTGAGGGGCGCTACTGGACTGGCCGGACCGAAGACGATCGAAGACGATCGCGGCGCTGTTTCAATCCTCGCCCCTCATCGCTGAGGGGCGCTACCTGGGTGGCCGACGCCGACGAGTCCCGTAATAACGTTTCAATCCTCGCCCCTCATCGCTGAGGGGCGCAACGGTAGTGTGGCTGTAGTGAACCTTTGCGGATATAGTTTCAATCCTCGCCCCTCATCGCTGAGGGGCGCTACCAGGACCCGACGAACGATCCGCACCTAGCACCAATGTTTCAATCCTCGCCCCTCATCGCTGAGGGGCGCTACACTTGACCGCGGTCTTCCGGATCTGTTCGTCGGCGTTTCAATCCTCGCCCCTCATCGCTGAGGGGCGCTACCTGGCTCGAATTGGTAAAGCGGGACGACCACCAGCGTTTCAATCCTCGCCCCTCATCGCTGAGGGGCGCTACGGCGCTGCTGGATCGGGTGATCACATACCAGAAAAAGTTTCAATCCTCGCCCCTCATCGCTGAGGGGCGCTACAATGACTATCGCTCATGGTGCAAGGCACCAGCAGGTTTCAATCCTCGCCCCTCATCGCTGAGGGGCGCTACGGGATGGAGCAATGCGGACGTCCTGGAGCACCTGTTTCAATCCTCGCCCCTCATCGCTGAGGGGCGCTACGTCCATGGTGGCCTGGCGCTGGGCGTCGGTGTACGTGTTTCAATCCTCGCCCCTCATCGCTGAGGGGCGCTACGAGGGGTATCGCCCTTCATGACAGTCCAAAATTTGTTTCAATCCTCGCCCCTCATCGCTGAGGGGCGCTACGCCATCGTTTCCCGGACGCCTGCGCGGTATGCTGTTTCAATCCTCGCCCCTCATCGCTGAGGGGCGCTACCCAATAGGATGTGAGATACCATCCCGGCCCTTTCTCGTTTCAATCCTCGCCCCTCATCGCTGAGGGGCGCTACCCGGGTAGTTTTCCACGGACACCACGTTCTCGATGTTTCAATCCTCGCCCCTCATCGCTGAGGGGCGCTACGAGACGGCGGCGTACATGGCGATGAGACCCAGGAGTTTCAATCCTCGCCCCTCATCGCTGAGGGGCGCTACGCTCAGGGCGTGCGATTATGGCGCTCCTACAATCAGTTTCAATCCTCGCCCCTCATCGCTGAGGGGCGCTACGGCCGATCAACTGCAGCAGGAACCGGTCGTCAAAGTTTCAATCCTCGCCCCTCATCGCTGAGGGGCGCTACATCCGTTGATCGTGCTGGACAACCTGGAGAACCGGTTTCAATCCTCGCCCCTCATCGCTGAGGGGCGCTACGTCTCAAGTTCATCGGACTGTAGTGGTGTTCGATGTTTCAATCCTCGCCCCTCATCGCTGAGGGGCGCTACCCTCAAGGCGCTGGTGGATATGAGGGGGAAGGAATGTTTCAATCCTCGCCCCTCATCGCTGAGGGGCGCTACGGTTCGGGTCCTGGTCCGTTCCGTAGTACTTCATCAGGTTTCAATCCTCGCCCCTCATCGCTGAGGGGCGCTACGCACAGGGGCAGAACTACAGATGGTCCACAGGAGGGTTTCAATCCTCGCCCCTCATCGCTGAGGGGCGCTACGGTGGCTTTGGTGATGTTGAAGCCGAGTAGTTTCATGTTTCAATCCTCGCCCCTCATCGCTGAGGGGCGCTACTGCCGCCATTTTATAGCAGCAGTTTTCAAACACTTAGATGCACTTTTCCGCGAAATGAACATCTCATTGCCAGAACAAAGCATCTTCGCTCCCACTACCTCCCTGAACTGTTTGATTTTATTCACTCGCGAAACTCCCAGTATTTTCATCATCGCTCCAGGTTCGCGCTAAGCAATAAGCGGCTCTTCAAAGAAAACCGTCCGGCTCACGCCATACGTTTCCACATGCTCGTCCCTCGGCTCAGTCAGGCGGTATAACCGAAGATTATCTTCTTCGTCATTAATTTCCCGCAAGAGACGCCGACGCAATTCCTCGAACTTCATATCATCTACCTGACATTCAAAAACCGACTTTTGCACCCGCTGGCCGAAATCCTTGCACACTTGGGCGACTCGCCGGAGTCTTTTTCTCCCTTGCGCTTCATCCGTCCGGACATCATAGGCAACAATGATCCACATATACCACTCTCCTTTTATGAATACAAGAACGGAGTATAGGCTTCCAGATCACCGCGCAGATGCCTTGCCAAAAGCCTCGCCTGCACATGGGGCAGCAAACCAAAAGGAACTTTTTCATCGAGAATGGGATGCTGAAGCTCATCCTGTTTTCTTTTCTGATACGCCACGACAACCGTTTTCCGCCCGTCATCATTCAGATACGTCGCGCCGCCGGTCCGCGTTTCAAAATCCTTCGCCGTAATCTGCTTACGATTAATGAGTGTAAGAGCAAGCCTGTCCGCAAGCAAAGAACGAAACTCCTCCATCAAATCGAGCCCAAGCGATGGCCGCCCCGGCCTGAGCGCATGAAGGAACCCCATCTGCGAATCAAGGCCGACACCCTCCGCCGCCGATACACAGTCGTGCAGCAAGAGCGTATAAAGAAACGATAGCACGCCATTAATGGGATCAAGCGGCGGTCTTCTGCTCCTGCCGTTCATCTTGAATGTCGCGCGTGAATCCTCCTTTATCATCTTGTCGAACACGCCAAAGTAAGCATTGGCTGATTCGCCTTCAAAACCCCTCACGGTATCGATATCAGGGGCATCCTTAAGCTGAAATAGAGCATTGGCAAGAATATCGGCAGCCTTCTTTAAGGCCGCGATCTCGTCCTGGTTCTCGGTCTCCCTCGCTCCGCGAAGCAGCACCTCGCGGGAGTTTTTCACCTTTCCCGCGACGATATTCCGGGCAATTTCTGTGGACCGGTCCCTGTCCCGCACACATTCGAACTGCGCCTGCCTGAGGAGTACATTGCCGCTCGTTTTACCCACCATCCGGCACTTGAACTGACCGTTCCGGTCCAGAATAACCACAGACCTGCCATCGTCAGCGCAACGGCCCAGAAGAAAAGGGCTTACCATTACATTTCCCATGGCAACGATCGAGCCGAGATGATGGAGCGGAACCTGGAGCTGCACCTGTTTCTCCACCTCGACCTTCAGCGTCTCATGGTCAAGATTGACATAGGCCCCCTGGGTCATGACATAGAGAGTGTTCAGGAGCTGTTTCATTTTGTCTCTTTTCTCCCCAACCTCTTTTTGGATTCGGGAACAGTGAGATAGTTCTCCTTTGCTAGTACACTGATAATGTCGATGATCGAGAACCACCACTCATTCTTGTGCAGTGTTCTCCTTATTTCCTTCTCTTTAAACACGACCATGCCCTCGCCCATCACCCCTCCTCACTTACTGGCACTCAAAAAGCTCCTTCACAGCCTTTTTGTTCCTCGATATATTTCCCGACACATGAGGCAAACAAGCTTCCCGGAGCGAACAGCCCTCGCACCGTTTGTCATTTACCGGCGGTGGCATATGACGCGCAACAAGCATTTCATGCACGGCAGCGGCAATCTCTCCGACCTTTATCTTCAGCGCCTCGCTGAGCACAACTTCCTTGCGTTCCCGCGAAACATGCCAATAGAGTGCGCCTTTATCGACTTTTATGTTGAGCATTTCCTCAAGGCAAACAGCCTGCGCGCAAAGCTGTAATTCTTCGTGATGCCCTTTCCGATGGCGGCCGGATTTGTATTCCACGGGATAGGGCACGCCATCATGGAACTCCACGACATCCGCTCTGCCGGTAAGATTCAACCGCTTCGACCAGATGGGAAGCGCCCGCTCCACCCGCACCCCCGCCGCCTCGTGTGACGACGCCTCATCCACGCGCTCATGCACGTCGCGTCCGCGCATGGTGTAGATGTTCTCGTCCCATACGTGCTCAAGATGGATCAACGCGCACTGGCGAGGGCAGTAACTGTAATGCTCCAGAGCGGAGACCATGACGGGTTCAGGTTGATCCGCCATAGTTACAACTTAACCTCAAGCGTCACGCCCTGAGGCATGTCCGACTGAGCAGGCACGGTTACTGCGTAATCGCTGAAATCGCGGGCGGGCTTCTGCTTAACTTCCACCTTCACCTTGTCGAACAGCACATGCGAAGGATGATTGCCCATGCTCGAGTCGTGTTTGAAGACAATAAGCTTGCGCGTTGCCATCTGCCCGCGCGCGGCTGAGTGATCGTGCTCGAACATCACGAGCAGTGCATCCCAGAGAAGTTTGAGATCATCTTCCTTAAATCCGGTCTGTGCGGCAAACGGCGCTGAGATGAAACCGTGGCAGCGGTAAAGACCATAAGGTATCGTGAACTTACGCCCCATGGTTCTATTATCACCCTGCTGCTTCTCTGCCTCTGCTTCGGTAGCAACTGCCATGCGCGTTATGCTGTACTCAAGCGGTACAACCTGATCAATACTACGCGCAAAAGTAAGCTGTACTGGACCTCGAACCTGGCCCGCATTCTCGCCCGTTGACATAACTGCACCAAATGTCCGAACGTCATAGTATTTTCGGCACATTACCTGGCGAGCGGCCTCAGTCTTTTCTCCCTTCTCTTTCGACTTTACTCCATCTTCCTTGAATGCTTCAGCAATAAGGTTATTCAAAACACCTTTTTCCTTTATAAAGATGTCATATCCGATGCCCTTGTTAACCAGCTGGACATAGTTCCGCACCTTGCGTTTCAGGCACACATCAGTAACGAGTCCATTGCCGGTTTCCGGGTCCACGCGGGGGAGATTGCCCGCATCCGGATCGCCATTGGGATTGCCATCTTTCACATCGAACAGAAGAACAAAGTCGTAACGATTATTGATCGCGCTCATGGTTAAGCCTCCTTGGAATTATCATCGGATTTTTTCGTGAAGAACGATTGACGCTGATGGTAGTAGCCGACTGCAAACCTGCCCTGATCGTCAAGTGCCAAGTGTCCGGGAAAGGCTTCTTTGGAATCCAGCTTATCGACAATCTCCTGAAAAAGCTTTTCAAGATTCACTGCAGCCCCCTTGTTGTTGATCTTGGTGATGTGATGGTTTTTCAGTTTCATCAAGTGCGCAAAAACCGCGACAGGCGTGCTCGATGCCGCGCCGTAAAACCTATCTTTGATCGTCGCATTGATTCCAGGACTTGCCTGTTCCTGCGCCCGTTCCAAAGCGGCGAAAAGCCTTCCCAGCAGATAGCCGGGATTGTTGTAATTAGTATCAAGTGACATTTCAACCTCCTTTTCAGTTCGTTTGTAATATCGTGTTTCCCGCGTTAGGACCGCTTTTATGAGCGCTGCACGTGGATAAGTTACCTCCCGTTCCGCCCTGGAACGTCGGAGAACCGCTGCTAAAAGCGTTTGTGGATAGGGCGTTCCGGTCAAAATAGCCCTCATCGTATCCCCGGCAAGATTAGGTGGGATATTTTCATCCTTTTCCAAAAGTGCTGTTGATCTAAGAAGGCTGCGCAATGTAATGGTTCGCCAATCCTTTGGACCTTTCACCATTTCCAAGTCTTCAAAGTGCTGCCAGATATTATCAGCGATGCCTCCTACTGTTCCCGCGTACCAGAACCTGACGGCAATCCGTGCCGCATTAGGTGCAAGTCCCAGAATATAAAAATTAGTTGTTGGATCGAGTTCGGCTTTCGCCCCACTCTCCGGCGAACGAAACATCGCAATAACGCTTTTGTAATCCTGTTCAGCTTCTCCCTTCGCCGGTTCTCCAAAGATATCGGCAAAGATATCCTCGAGTTTGTTTTTCTTCTCGGCCCAAAAGACTGTGCTGGCATCGCCTGCCTGAACACGCTGGCGAGAACCCTTGGCCAAAAGGGTATTGAGAGCGGTTGTATAGGCAAATTCCGCTTTTTTACCGATTGGCGCATTTAACCCCTGGTCTTTCCCATACGAGGTGAACGCAGGCAAATTAAATGAGACGATATTGGCTCCCGAGGTTTGCGCACCCCAGACACCTTTGATAGATGTATGAAGCCGCATTGGCACATCTTGTTCACCAGTGATCAAACAAGTTTTTCTCTCTCCAACGTCGATATCTTCCCTTAACAGTATTTTTAGGACACTTGGCCTTTCGCAGACAAGACAAGTATCCCCCTCCAGTTGAAAGCTAAGATTGGCACCGCTCGCTTCAGCTTCCAACCATAACGTGTGAGCAAAAAGCCCGGCAAAGTCGCCCCGTTCTAAGAAGGCCACAACAGCCGCAATACCCTCATCCATTTCAGCCGTAGAGAAATCTTCTTTGATTCGCTGAACGAAGGATTTACGCTGTTCCACGGCGCGGTCAGAAAGTTGTTTCTCGTCCTTTTTGGGATCAGGTTTTGGTCGGCCGACTACGTATGCCGGTGTATCCCATAGAAGATTTGCTGCAATACCGCTTGTCTTCTTGACAGCCTTCGGCACGGTGAACTTCCGTCCATATTTTTTCTTACCATCACCTTCCCTAGTATCATGCATACCAACAAATGCACCTGTTCTATTCACAACAATGAGGAAGGGAATTTCCTGCTTTTGAAAGCCTCCTGCCGCAATATCCGAACCACTGTCAACAGAGCGTTGATAATACTCTTTAAGCGCCTGGAGGATCATCGTTTCACCTCGGAGCCATAAAAGGACGGAACATGAATGCAACCGTTTTCAAGCTTTGCCCGAAACCAGAGCGGCATCGGAGAGTCACCGGCGAAGTCCATATCATAGAGCATAAAACCCAGATCTCGTGTCTCTTCAATAGCGCCTGGCACTTGTTCATCATGCCGAATAAAAGAGAAATCAGCGGCAAACTCGCGGCAGCCCAGATAGGGTCGTTGAAAGCATTGTCCCTGTGAAGCTCGGCGCAAAAACATCTCCTGGAACTTGATGGTAGTGTCCTCCGGGCCGGCCTTTTCAGTCATCTCAAAATGAGCATGAATGACATAATCTACGTCCCGCAACAAGAGCGCGGCACGCTGCTGACGTGTCTTCGGATCGTCTACGTATATACATTCACTTTTTGGTGACATCACGCTTCCGACCTCGTTCCGTCGCACCGACTCCCAGCGGACCGGTTTCAGCACATCAATCCTTTCTACCTGCCAGCGAATGGCCGGTTTCCAAAGGATTGCCTCTAAAATGCCACGTGCCGCAGACGGCGTCATAACATCGTAGGAAACCCGCTCCACCTTCATCTCGGGCCGGGTAAAACAGGCGTTCCGTCCCCAGACCCGGAGCCGCATGGTGCGGCTCTTTACCGGTGTTTCATCCATAACTCCTCCTTTCCGTTTTCTCAGCACATCAATTCATCTGGTTCATATATGATGGATTTATCCGCGCAAAAACCAAGATCATTATGATAAAGCGCCCCGTGCCCTTGCACAAAGATACCAGGATGAACTTCCCGAATGGCTCCTGTAGCCACCAATTTTGAGTGAAGATAGCGCGGAAGGTTTACCACATAGCGCTGGAGTTTCCTTAACAGCCATCGCTCCGGTTTACCCGATTCTAGCGCGTTTATCAGTTCGGCCCCCTTTCCATAGGTAACAATGACTGGGGCCTGCCGCGACTCATCAATGAGATGAAACTTCCTGGCTGCTGTACGGAAGCTGCACCGGAAATCGTTGCTCATCTGTAGATCAGCCAGTATCCCGTGCTTATCGAGGCGCGATCCCTGGAGCCAGTAAAACTCTTTGAAGAAACTTTCGAAACGGTTTGGTGCAAGGATATCTTCGCAATCTTGCGCCATAAGCCGCCGACCAATCTCCGCAGCTTGTCGTAGATGCCCGGCTGGGATAGTAGATGGGGGCGTAAACACCACGACCGTCCCCTTCTCACGCAAACCTTCCCGGTTACAGCGGCCTGCTGCCTGCGCAACCGAATCAAGGCCTGCCAAGGCGCGGTAAACCACGGGAAAATCAACATCGACACCTGCTTCTACAAGCTGGGTGCTGATAACACTGGTGGGGATACTATCTTTAAGCCGCTGCCTGATTTCGGTTATTTTATCTGAACGGTGTGCACCACACATGAGGGCGGAAAGGTGGATCGTTCCTTCCGGCATTTTCTCCCACAAGATACGGCAATCGTCACGACGGTTGACAATGCAAAGAACAGAGGTGTGTTGTGTAAGCTCTGATGCCAAATCGTCCCAGCTACTGGGTTCCTGCAAATCGCGAGGAACGCTTATTTCGACTCTTTTCAATTGTTGGTGCAGCTCTAGCGGGTTGTCCATTATCTCAATAGTGTCCGGCAAGCCGACAAAATTGAACCCCGGCTGTGGACCGAGGGCAGGTTGAGTGGCCGTACTAAGTAGCAGGGTAACACCGTAGTTCTTTTGAAGGTCTCTCAGGACATGAAGAATCGGGTTGAGAAATTCCGGTGGCAAGAGTTGGGCCTCATCCAGGACGACTACACTGTTGACGATATTATGCAGCTTGCGACACCGGCTGGTACGGCTGGCAAAGAGGGATTCGAAGAACTGCACTGAGGTGGTCACAACAATTGGCGCATCCCAATTTTCGCAGGCAAGACGACTACGGGCGTTGTCCTTCTTCTCATCGTCTACATCGAGGTTGCTATGGTGCTCGATTACCGCGTCACCGAAAATCGACCTGAACTGATCAGCAGTCTGCTCGATAATACTCGTGTACGGTATGACGTAGATAATGCGTCGTTTGTGGTACTTGATTGCATGATGCAGAGCAAAAGCGAGGGAAGAAAGAGTCTTTCCGCCGCCGGTCGGGACGGTTAATGTGAACATGCCTGGAGCTTGTGCTGCTTTTGCAATGCACTGCGACAGGGCTGCCGCACGGGCTCGATTAACTTTTGTTTCGGTAGCGGCACTCTGCTTTTCCCGCATGTACTCGACGAAACGGGGCATCAGATCTGTAAGCTGAGGATAATTTCCTCTTGATGCTGCTTTGGCAGGTTCAAAGAAATCCTCAGTATCGAGAAAATCTGCATCGACCACGCAAGAAAAGAGGAGCCGAATCCAAAGCGCAGGATCAGCACCTGGTTTCGGACGTTCTATGGGCAATGAGTGATTTAAAATATCAGGCGGGATGTCGGCTTTGCGTGCCGCATCAAGCAATGCAGTATTTTGTAACCGCTGAGATAGTGCCGCCCTCCCGGTTGTATCGCTTTCCCAGTCAGGCAAACCCGCGTGATGACCAGCAATGGAGTATGCAAGAATCCTCCCCACTATCTTCAATTGTTCCACCGCCCAGAGTGCTCCAGCTGTAGAATGATCCACTCGTGCCTTCGTCTCAAGATGTGCGTCCAACCCTGAAGCAGCACGAATCATATTCTGAAAATCGTCGGAATACTTCCCGAGATCGTGCCATAGTCCTGCCAACCGTCCCCACTCAGAACAAGCAAATTCAGCAGCCATATCTGCCGCTCTTGTTGCAGTGCCGGCAATATGGTCATGTAGAAGATGAACTCGACCGTCTTCCGATATGTGCGCTACTGTCTTATCCGTGATCAAAGTAACTATTCACCTCATCATCGCTCAATAACAACCTTTTAACACCTTTAGGCTTTTATCCTACCAAATGCCAGGCTCAAAACGTGAGCCTGTGAAAAAGAATTGGAGAATGGCACTTCGAGAAAAGACTCCCTACATGCCGGCAAGTCTTCGCTTCAGTTGTTGGGAGAATTATAAAGTAAGCCCCGGCACCTGTCACCTGTCAGAAATGACAGGGTCAAATTTGGGGGGAGAATGCGACAATAGTGATAATTTCTCTGGCTGTAGTGCCTAACGTTGCCTCTTTAACGCCTTCGTCAGCAGGTTTACGATTTCCGTGCGCAAAGCTTTCGGCGCGAGCACCTCCACCTCCGGCCCGTGCTTCAGAATATCCATGACAAGCTCCCGAGAGTCGGAATACGGCACTTCAAGAACGTATCGCCCGTCGTCGTACCGCCCCTTCTGCTTCGGATGCCAGACCTCGTCCGCCACCCAGCGTGATCGCTCGGGAGAGAATCGAAGAACAGCTTTCTGTTTCGGTTTCCCGGCGAAGATGCCGTATGAAGAAGCGAAATGCGCATTCAACTTATCATCAGGGATATCCTTTGCCGGTTCTCCGAGCATCCGGGCCTGCTGAATGCGGTCCAGGGAAAAGCTTCTGAGGTCCTTTTTGGCATGGTCCCAGGCATCGAGGTACCAGTTGTCGCGGTAATGAATGATGCGCTGCGGGGAGAGGGTGCGGTCGGTGGTTCGATCGGTGCCGCGTCCATGGTAGACGATCTGCAGACGCTTTCGTCCGAGCACTGCGCCCGCGACCGTGGGGAAGTTTTCAGGATCGCATCTGCGTCCCGCCATGCGCAGGATGCGTATGCGCCTTGTGGTGTCGCCCTGTGCCGTGCCTTTTGACTTTAGAATGCGCTCGATGCGTTCACGGAGCGGTGCAATGTGGCTTTCTATCAGGCCGGGCTGGATTTCCGCGAGCAGGTGCTGGGCCGTCAGGAGTGCATGCAGTTCGGAGGCGGTAAACCAGAGGCCGGGCAGGTCGTAGGGCTGGTCGCCCGTTTGCGCGTAGTGATACCCCTCTGTTTTGCGGTCGTACTGGATCGGCGCGCCGAGAAAATCGCGCATATCGCGGATGATGCGGTTGGTCGTGGCGCGGGAGCACTCGAGCTTTTCCTGGAGAACGGCATGAGGGACCGGATAGCGCGACTGGCGCAGGACCCGGTCCAAGCAGTAGATGCGGTCAAAAAGATCCATTCCGATCCTTTCGCAGTGGCTTATGAGACAGGCATGGTCCTCGGCAACATGAGGGTCGGGCTGAAACGACTATAGACCAGACAGGTGGGAAACTCAAGATAAGATTGCTGAAAATGCAGGAGGTTACCGGGTCCCCGATTCAAGGACAAAGACGAACAGGTCCTTGCACATCTTGAGCCGCTTCAGGTACACTTTTGCCGCGGATTCATCAAGCTTTTCGATGCGCGGCTGCAGCCGGTCGCATCGCTCGATGAGGCCCTTCACCTCGTCCTTCGAAAGCGCCATCGCGTCCGAGGTCCTGCCACAGATATCGTCGAACTCGGCCTTCCATCCGTCCTCGGCATCCGCTGCCGCCATTCGGAGAGAGATCGGATACCCCGTTCCCAGGACCAGGAAAGAGACAATTGCCAGGCAAACCATCATTTTTTTCATACTCACTCCTCCAGACGCGGGCGGTTGGAATGGCAGCCTTTGCAGTCGTTCATGGGGAATGCCACGGTTAAATGACAGACGCCGCAAAACTCCCGTTTCAGGATCCTTGCCATGGAGAAATGCTTTGTGGTCTTCTTCTTGATATTGAAGATATCGGGATGACAGATGTTGCAGTCGAGCCATTGCATGTGCTTCTTGTGGGAGAACACGGCCGGGGGGATGTTGTTCCATTCCGCTTCGAGGAGGATCGGCTTGATGATCGCGATCTCCGCCGGCGGCTTCAGGGTAAGATACTGCACCGGGGCGATCAAGCCCTTGTCAACGGCTTTCACCCAGTTGATCTCATTGCCGTACCTCGCCTTTGGAAAACGCGACAGCCGCGAGAAATTTCCCTTGCCGTACCCCCGGTCCCCGTTGTGGCACTTGTCGCAATGAGGTTCTTCATGTCCGAAGGCCGCCTTCCCGTCGTGACATCCGCTCGCGCCGCAGTACCTGCCTGCCTTGTTCGCCGCCTCGGTGATCTCCGTGGAGTTCACCTGCAGGTTGAACTCAAGCTCGAAATGGCATACCCGGCACGTATACTTCTGGCGATGGCTCCAGTGGGAGAACGTGGCCGGCTTGACCCCGTTTTGTTCCGACGTCCGGTTGATCAGGATATTTCCAAATTCATCCGGAGGCAGGGTCGGGGGCAGGTCCCAGTGTGCGCCTGATCGTCCCGGGCAGACAAGCACGAAGAGGATTGCGATCAGAGCACCCTGAGCCGCTTTTGACATCAGATGCAACGTTTGCCGCAGTGTCATCATGGTTCAGACCGCCTTCGTATGGCATCGCTGGCAATCGAGGAGCGGAAAGGCAACCTTGAGGTGGCAAACGCCGCAGTATTTCCCCTGATAGATCTCCTCCATGGAATACTTCGTCAACCCCTTCTTGACGCCCACGAATATCTCGGGATGGCAGCCTTCGCACCCGGACCAGACCGTATGTTTTGCGTGCGAATAAATGATGTCCTGCATGCCTTCCACCTTTGCATCCAGGGAAAAATCCTTCTGCACGTTCATCGGGTTCCTTTTGATGGACACTCCCTCGAGAAAGTCGAGCGGTTTGATGAAATCCTCTGCCGCCGCCTTTTCCCAGTTTATCCCGTTCCCAAAACGCTCCTTCGGGAACTTATCCGTAACCGTGTAGAAGTCGAATTCCCGCTTGACGTTCCTCCCGACCGAGTGGCACCGTTCACAATTACCGGCTTCCTCCTGCGTATAGTGGAGCTGGCAGGATGCGAAGATCGGCTTGGTGCGATAGACCCTCTTGCCGTTATGGCAGGCCCCGCAATAGAACCCCCGCTTGTTGTCCGCGGCCTTGATGTTCGAGCCGTTCGCCTTCATGGCGAACGCGAGATCGACATGGCAGAGCCTGCAGGTGAACAGCCCCCGATGCAGCCAGTGATCGAATTCAACCGGCGCCAGGCCGGCCTTCTCGGAATAATTGTTGATGATCACGTTGCCGTACTCATGGGGCAAGGCCCTTTTTTTCTTGACCCCTGTCTGCGCCAGGGCAAGGCCCGCAAGTGTCAGTATCCCGAGCATCATCACCATGCTGAGTATTCTTTTCATAGTAAACCCCTTTCGTCATGCTATTCGTTCCGCGATTTCGTCCTTCTCTTTTACCCTCTCCTCAAAGGGGAGAGGGCTGGGTGAGGGGGGACGTTCCGGGATCTAAAATTTGCTTCGTTTGCATTAGTTGAGAATAAAACAGTGATATATTGGGGTTGGGCGTAAAATAAGGTAGAGCCGGGCAAGAGGCACCTAACAACGATGATAGCATAAAAAATTCGACGATCTTTGAAGTTTCCAGAAAACTTTCGAAACACATCCCGCGTTATTGCACTCGTTACGTTGCGCTTTTCCTCGCTATCAGGTAACTTTAGGGGGGCGCAACAACAAGCGCTCGTCAGTGTTTCTGCGCTGATAAAAGCACAAGAGCGTGGCATCCTGATTGATACTTTCGGTGTTTTATAGTACCGGCGCTGGAGTCAAATCCCCCTCCCTGGCGTTATATCCACCATCTCTGTATCACCCGGTACCATGTCCAGGGATAAAACATCATTCTATCGCCCTTTCAGGGGTGAACCGGTTGCTTTTTTTTGATACTTCCTGATATTGACTGCATCACGAATGGAGCAACGCATTCAATTGGACGAAAAGAATAAAATTCTTCGTTTCACAATGAATGACATATCAAATAAAGCGCGCTTTTTTCATTTCCTGAAATATTTTTTTATGCTATCGTCGAAAAGATCGTCACCAAAGGAAGAATCTTACGATGTGGTCTGATTATTGCTTTAATCCGGTAGAGAGAGAAGACGTAAACCTATGAAAAAAACCGCTGTTATTCCGATCATACTGTCCGTGCTTACCTTGAGCCTTCCCCTTGCCTACGGGACCACCCCGCCGGTTGAAGGCTGCGTGACCGCGACATGCCACAAGGGCATGCTGAAGGCAAAAAATATCCACTCGGTAGCACAGCCCTGCGATACGTGCCACCAGTCGCTCCTTGCTCCGCATCCCCAAAAAAACAAAAAGACCTTCAAGCTCACCGAGGAGGTTCCCGGGTTGTGCGCTCAATGCCACCCATTGCTCGGCTCCCTGAAGCACGTGCATCCACCCGTCAAGGACGGAATGTGCATGACCTGCCACGACCCGCATGAATCAGCGGAGCCGAAACTCCTTGCCCGGCCGGTCAGGGACCTCTGTGCTTCATGCCACCCGGATAAGATGGATTTCAAATATGTACACGGCCCCGCAGCAACGGGCGACTGCACCTCCTGCCATGTCCCGCATGAGTCGAACAACAGGCGCTTACTGGCGAAGGAAGGCGCGGACCTGTGCTTCACCTGTCATGTCGACATGCAGGGTGAGCTCAAGAAGAAAGTCGTTCATCCTGCGCTTGCGGGCGGCTGCACCTCCTGCCATAATCCGCATGGGTCCGCAATAAAAAAGTTCTTTGCAGCGGAAGGGTCCGGGCTCTGCTACCAATGTCATCCCCAGGTCGAAGAGAAGCTCAAAGCGGCGAAGAGCGTCCATGCGCCCATCAGCACCGAGCAGGGCTGCGCGTCCTGTCATGCGCCCCATGCAAGCGATGCGGAAAAGCTTTTGTCGAAAACCGGCAAAGACCTCTGCCTCGACTGCCACAAGGGCTTCATAAAAAAGGACCAGACCGTTCTTCACGGACCGATACAAGAGGGAAAATGCACTTCCTGCCACGATCCGCACGGCACGTCATACGATATGCTCCTGATCAGAGCATACTCGCCGGAGTTCTACGTGTCGTATACGGACACTGAATTCCAGCTCTGCTTCGCTTGTCATAACCGCGACCTGTTGAAGTATCCCACGACGAACTATGCCACTGGATTCAGGGACGGGACCAGGAATCTGCATTTTATCCACGTCAACAGAAAGGACCGCGGCAAGAGCTGCAAGGCCTGCCATGTGGTGCATGGCGGTGCGAACCCGAAATTGATGGCGGACAAGGTCCCGTTCGGCAAATGGAGCCTGCCGTTGAAATTCGTCAAATCCTCGACCGGCGGAAGCTGCGCTCCGGGATGTCATAAAAAATATCCCTATGACAGGAAGACACCGGGCAAAGAAGCGGAACCGGAGAAAATATCGGAGAAGGATAAAACAAGGGCCCGATGAAACATACGGACAATGAAGAGAGTTCCCCCCAGGACGGGCAGGAGCCCTGCGAGATCGAGTTCTCCGTTATTGATGTCGATTTCGGCTGCGGAGAATTGCTGAATCCAAGGAACATCGGCACGCTGATCTATCGCGACAGCATCGAGATGGGTTTGCTGACCCTTATCCCGCTGCAGCCCGGGAACATCGTCAAGTTCAACCATGAGGGCATGTCCAAATTAGGCATTGTCATGTGGAGCGTCGAGTCATCGAACAGCTACCGTATCCAGTTGCGGTTCGTGTAGCAGGCCTTTCGCGGGACGGAGCGGTAATGGTCGAGCGTGATCATCGGCTCCCCGACAGCACCCGTTGCACGCCGCCGAACCATTGACCGGAAAGGTGTTATGCAGAGATCGACGCCATCATTACTAACGATACCAAGGTCCTATTTAAACGGTTTTGTCCGCAAGAACGCACTCCTCTTCGCCTGCGGAGCATTCCTCGCTGCCGCCGCTTTCGAGCTTTTTTCTCCGGAACAAGGGACCACCTACGCGGAAAGCTATAACCTCATTGCCGAGCTGAACAGCGACCTCCTCAACAGATCGCTCGCCTTGTTTTCCTTCACCACGCTGCTCATGATCGCCGGCATCATCATCCTTTCGATCGCCTATTCTCACCGGGTCGCCGGCCCCCTTCATAAGCTCGGCATCCATACGAAACAGCTCGCATCAGGGAAGTTCGCCGAATCGGTCCGGCTGCGGAAAGATGACGTCGTCCATGCGCTTGCCGACGATATGAACGACCTCTCCGGCCGCTATCGAGGCCTCCTGGTGCAAGTGGAAGTAAAGACACGGCAGCTTGAGGACAGCCTGGACGACCTCGGGCAGTCAGACCCTCCGCGGAGCGATGCCGCAAGGGCCGACACGATCTCGGAAAGGATCGATGAGATCAGGGAGCTGCTCGCTCAGATCAGGCTATGAGGCAGAGAACGGTGTTTGCTCTGCTCATCGGTATGGGGCTCCTTCTGGTCCTCGGGGTCTTCAGCGTGGAAAACCAGCCGCACGACTTCAAAAAATGTGCATTCTGTCATGGCACGGACACCCCCGCCGGCGCCGAAGCGATACGGTTGATCGCGCCCATGACCCTGCTCTGCACCGGTTGTCACAGCACTCTCTTTTCCGAAGGCTATATGCATCCGGTGGATGTCCGGCCACGGCGGGCCGCCATCCCGGCGGACATGCCGCTTTCCCCGTCAGGCAATTTGACCTGCGGGACGTGCCATGATGTGCATGCCGATTATTACACTCCTTATGGAACTCCTACGCGCTTCCTCAGACGGCAGGAAGAGAGACAGGCATTCTGCATGATCTGCCACAAGCAGGAGCTCGCCGGGGGCAAAGGCCATCCGGCGGCGTTGCAGGAAGCGCACTTCCGCTCCCGGTACGTTATAACCGATCCGCTCCTGGAGCTCGACCCCATGTCCATGAACTGCATATCCTGTCATGATGGGACCTTTGCCTCCTCGGTGACGATCCAGACAGGTTTGTGGATACACGAAAAAGGAGCTCTTCCGCATGACCGGGGCAGCCACCCGATCGGCATTCACTATGAGGCTGCGCGGCTCCGGCGGGGAAGAAAAACTGACCTGAGACCGATTTCCCAGATCGACCGGAGAATACGGTTCTTCGACGGAAAGGTCGGCTGCGGGTCCTGCCATGACCCCTACTCGACCAGGGAGAAGCAACTGGTCGTAAGCGACGAGAACAGCAAACTCTGCTACTCGTGTCATATGGTATAAGGAACAAGGAGGCGCCATGGCCAAACCATACCGGAGAAGCAGCTATTTTACCAAAAAGGGTTTTCAAAGCAGATTTACCCTGCGCTTTATCGCGGCTTCTGTCCTTGCAAATATGCTCACCATAACGTTGTTCATTATCCTGGCCAGGAACCGGATGGACGGGCTGCTATATACCATGCGGCTGCCCCCCGGCAGCGCCGGCGCTCTTTTGGCGCCGGCGGCATTTACCGCAAGCGTCACGGCCGTCATCGGCGTCAGCTTCCTGTTCTTGTGGGCGTCACGAAGACTGTATCATGCGATAGCGGGCCCGCTTCAACAGATCAGGACCGGTCTTCATCAGATCGGCAAAGGGGACCTGAGTTGCCGGGTCACCTTGCGGGAGAGCGATGAGTTCAAGGACTTTGCCGGGGATATCAATGCAATGGTCGAGGAGCTCAACGGTCGATTCACCGTCATAAAAGACCATGCCGATAAGCTGGCCAGGACGGCCAAAACGCTGAGAGCTTCGCCGACAGCAGAGAAATCCCTTGCCATAAGGCAGAACATGCTGCAAACGGCCAGGTCCCTTAAAGAACAGGTAAAAACCTTCAGCCTATGACCACATCCCTTCTCCTGCTGATAGCCGCGCTCTCTGCGTTCTCGCCTGACGGGAAGGTCCTGGGACATAGCGGTCCGCTTAAGGTGCCGTGCATCGAATGCCACACGCACCTTCCCTTTGCCGGCAGTACGGCGACCCTGCACGATGACGTTGGCGAGACCTGCGGCACGTGCCATCAAACCCATCACGGCACGGATGCAATGCGGTCCCATCCGGTGAACACGGTCCCCTCCATGCGCGTCCCCCGTGACATGCCCCTTGACGGCCGGGGAAGGATGACCTGCATCACCTGTCATGCGTTTCATGGAGTGTATCGTGACGATGCAGGCAATAAACAGTTTTATTTGAAAAGGTCCGGGGGAATCGTTTTTTGCCACAGCTGCCATAAGAATTTCCCGGGGGAAAAGCATAAACCGAAATATCCGTCCGTCCCCAGGTGAAAAAACCTTCAGGATTCACGATCCCGCGAGCACTCACCTTCCCGTTTTATCAATCACTTCAGCAGTACGACCATAAGTCTTTTTATTTTTTTATTTGTTTTTATCAGCCCGCACTGCCGGCCCGGCCTTCTACGCCGGACACAGGGGCAAGGGATTTTTTGCGGTAAAGAAAAAGGCAGGCGGGATCGCTCCCGCCTGCCCCAGGATCAAGACTGTTTCCTAATTGGTTGACGAGATGTTCGCGGCGGTGATGTCGGCGCCTACCGTCGCATCCGGCACCACGTCGAACACGAGGCTCGTCTTGGACGGCACAATCGTGTACGTACCGGGTTTGAGGTTCGTGAACGCATAGTTCCCCAGGTAGTTGGTGTACACGGTCTTTACGACCGCTGCACCCTGTTTAAGGTCCATCTTCACGCTCGAAACAGCCGTCGTGCCGTTGGACCTCGTGACCTTGCCGCCTATCTGGTACTTCACTATTTTTACGGCCTGGGCGATCGTCGCGCTCATGCCGCCGTTGTCCGTCACCCGGTAGGTGATGGTGTAAGAACCTGCATTTACGTAGGTGTGCGAGAAGCTGCTTCCCGCGCCTGTTTTTACAGGTTCTATGCTGCCGTCGCCCCAATTTACGGAGATGGCAAGCGTCGCCGACGACTCATCCGTAGACGTGTCGTTGAGCGTCACCACCCAGTTGTGGCTTGTCTTGAAGGATGGAGACCCGTAGTCCACCAGGTTCGACGTGAATCCTGCCGTTGGCACCGTGTTCGCCGCTGCTACGTCGAACGTGACCGACGTTACGCCGTTCGTGGCGTTCACCGCATCCGATATGGTGAGCGTGGCCGTATAGGCCCCCGCGGCGCCATAAGTATGGGCCGCAGTGACACCCGTTCCATTCTGGGTGTTGTCGCCGAAGTTCCACGAATAGCCGCAGTTACCGCTGGGACAGACAGAATCGGACGCATTCAGATTCACGGTCAAGCCGCTCTTCGCGTACGATGCTATCGCCGTCGGCACTTCCAGTCCGGCGGTCTCCGGGCTCGTCAGTTTGGCGTACTGTGCGGCATCGTAGCCCAGGATCTGGTTGGAGCTCACTGCGGTGTCGATGAGGTTCGTCATGCCGGGCATGGCGGTGCTGCAGGGGAACCTCGATCCATCGAGCGGATTGCGGCAGGTGGCCCCGAAATCGAACACGTTTTGGTGGTTCGCATTGCCCGGGTTCTTTTTGATCTGTGCGGACACCCCGAACACTCTGCCCAGGGTCGACGGGACCGACGTGGTCGCGCCCGTCGGGTCGGTCCAGGCCGCTCCGGCCACGCTGGGAGTAAAGAAGCTCTGCTGCATGCTTTTTGCGAAATACAGGCTGATCTCGCCGCGGCTGTAGTAATCTTCGGGGTTGCAATTCGTCGGCAGACCGAAGATCTGCATCATCGGATTGCAACTATGAAGTGATGCGCCTTCCCGCACGGCCATCAGCTGCATGAACTCAACGCCGTCCATACGCATCATGGGGTCCGCCGGCATGCCCATTGACTGCGCGAGCTTGCCGCCGATCGTTTCCTTGCACAGACCCATGGTGCCGTTCTGCGTTCCCAGGGAAGTTGTTCCTTTTGCAGTGCCGTCGCACAGCCCGGTGCCGCCCATTTCCGGCGGGGTCGTCTCGAGGCACGTGGGAGACGCCAGGGTCGTGGTTTGACCGGTGGTCATCAGGGTGAATATATACGGGTTATCGCAGTCATAGCTCGCCATGATCATGAACCCGTTCTGCAGCATTTCCTTGTTGCCGTCAAAGAAGCCGACAGACTTGTCACTGTACGTTGTCGGATCGACGGGTTGACCCGTCATCGGGTTCTTCGCCGAGGTCGAGTGGCACATCACGCAGCCGCCTTTGGACGGCGAACCAAGTGCAAATTCCTTATCGACAACGCCGTGCGAAGTGTCATAGAACAACGGATACAGGTTGATCCGTGCGTCGCGAACAGCCGAGTGTTCGGCAACAACGCCCGTGCGCGCTGAAGCAAGCTCTGCTGCAATTGCATCGATCTTTGCCTTTGATTCGATCTTCAGCGGGTCCGTGAGCTGGAAGCCCTGGAAGCCGGGATGTTCGTTGGTGCCGTTGATCCTGATCCCAAAGCCGGGATTCGCCGCGGAAACGACCGCTACCGCCGCGTTGATGTCTCGCGTTTTTGCCGGCGACCAGCTGACCTTGGAATCGGAGAGATTCGCGACCGAGCCCGCCCAGATCGGCAGGAAGTTGGTCTGCATCGGCGTGATCTTTGTTCCTTCCGGTGTGCTGATCCACATGGGAAGCGTCCGGATAGGCGTCATGCCGCCTTCCAGCATGCTCATGGCGAACTCGAAGTGGTTGGCATTGCCGTTGCTGCCTTCGGTCTGCCGGTACGCGCCTGCGGTCCAGTCTCTGAACATCAGCCTGCCGGGCGATGCGTAAATAGACGGGATGTGGCAGGTCCGGCAATCGATCTTATCGAAATGCAGCGCCGGGAAGCCGGCATGTCCGGCGATCGGGGCGGCAAGCGCCGCTGCGTTGGGATGATGATTTTCTCCGGCTATGTGGCAGCTTGCGCAGGAGACCGTCCCTTCGAACCCGTCCCCGCCCTTTTCGAGCATGCTGAAGCCTTTTGCCATATTGTGGTCCATCTTCACAAAGGTGGTCGACGGATAGGTGTAGACGTTCGAACCGGAACTGATGGTCCTTGCCGGGATCGTTCCCGACAGGGAGTAATGGCAGGTGGAGCAGGTGATCCCCTTGGCGCTGACATCATGCACATCGTGGTCGGGCATCTTGCCGGGAATGAGCTTCGGCATCGGGCCCTGCGCCGTTATATCGACAAGGGTCATGGGATTATTGTCGGAGATCAACGCCGGGATCCCTGTTGCGGCGATACAGGCGTTTTGCACGGACGGCAGTCCGCAGAAGGAATTCGTGGCCCATTGATCCTGCGAGTCGCAGATCAAGCAGAACCCGTTTCCCCATCGGTCGGAACTGCCATACCCTGTTTTCTGCGACCGTTTGCCCATGCCGGTCTTGCAGCCGAATTCCGTCCAGGTGCTGGTATTCGTGCAGTCGGCCCCGCAGGATCCGTCCGCAGCTATTTTGTCCCAATCAAAAGCATCCCCGGACCGGGTAAGTCTGACGAAATTGCCGTACCCGGCGATCATGCCGCCGAACACCTGTGCCTCGCCGGGAAGGCCTATATTGTCGGCCTCATTCCGTGCATGGCACTGGGCGCAACTGCCGCTGGTCGGCTTGCCGATCTTGGACCCGGCAAGCGATGTGGGCACGTTCGTGACCGCGCCGGTCGCCAGATCGATCCCGGCGCCGATGCCCGCCGATGCCGCCGCACCGAAGTAACCATAGGATATGGCGATGTTCCTGTTGTAGGAGTCATATAAACCGCCGATCGAGAAATCGAAGCGGCTGTCCGCCATCATCATGGGGGTCCCCGTCTTCATGTCCATGAAGACGGCCTTTTGACTTCCGCAATTCGGGTTGTCGGCCGGACCCGTCATATTGCTGTCGCTGCAGCCCAGCGTATTCTTATAATACGCCGCGGCGGGCCTCATCTCGCTCATGTGGCACAGAAGACAGTCGACTTCCGCCTTATTGGCGCCGGTCAGCTGCCGGTCTTTGGCATTGCCCGCCAGGGTGGAGACGTCGACTAACGCGCCGTTCACCGGCGCCCCTGATCCGGAAGCAGTGGGGATCAACCACGTATAGCGGTCGCCCGTGGGGCTTGTTGCGCCGTACTCATTCATGCTCCGGTCGTATTCCATCTGGCCGCCGCCGGCATGACATACGCCGCATGACTTTGCCCAGTTGGACACGCCCATCTCCATCTCGCGAGGCCTTCCGGCGGGATCGAGATTCGCGGCATCGAAATCCTGCCGCACCAGCTGGCGGTTCGAAGGCATACAATACCTTCCGAACATGCCGGGAGAGCTGACAAAGGCGGGAGCGCCCCAGATGGTCCTCTGGGCCGGCGTCATTTCCTCATTTCTCCCATGCTGACTATGGAACCCGACGGAGGCTCCATGCAGCGGGGCTTTCGTCGTGGCGGTCGCGAAGGTTATCAATCCCGAGGTGTCCGCATACCCCTGGGAATGCGCCGTATCATTTGTTTCATAAGACGCATAGTCAGGGCAGCTGCCTGGCACGGAACAATCTTTTTGAGCGGCCTGGTCCTGACACCAGGTCGCCCTGTTGTCGTCATAAGCGCCTGTTGCGCAATTAAAGTGGCAACCGCCGCAGGTCATCTTGGTGCTGTACGGCGTAGCACCGCCCGCGGGCCCTGATGCGCCCTTGAGGCTCACATCCATATGGGCAACCGCAGCCAGAGGAACCCCGAAGAGCGCCAGCGAGGCGAGAAGCGCCAGACCGGCATACAATACAGGACTCTTATTCATATATCCATTCTCCTTTGATCATTATTTTCCCCACGCAGGAACAACCATCCTTGACGATCTCGTAAAAAGACCTCACACAAAGAGCACGGAGGCCGAAAAATACAAGAGAATGTTCTCCCTGTTCGTTCTCCGTGCCTTTGCGCGAGATTTTTCTTTTTCCGGTTTCATCATGTTTGAACAGAGGAACGACTGTTCAGGAACGCACCAGTATTCCGTACTTACCTCACTTGTCAGTCCAGTAGTAATGTATTTTTTTGCGGCTCTGCACCTCCCTGCCTGTCAATTGAGGATCGATCGGGGGTTTTTGAGTAACTTTTTATACAACCGGATGCTAAGCAATCCTTGTGCCATTGGTATTTTGTTTATAAACTTCGCAACTTGCGAATACCATGGTAATTCCCGAACAGCGGGTGAAGTGGGTGTAGTAGTTATATGACCCCAACAAAGTGGGCATTTCACGCCGCTTGACGCGACGGGGTAAACATGGCTGTGACGGAAGCTGTCTTTTCATAATTCAGAACTGCATGAAAAATGACGCGATTCCCTCGATCAGCAATGGTCGCTCAGCGCTCTGCGCCCCGTGGCATTGCACTTGCTATTCATTCCAGTGCCTGTCAAGGCAACTGACCTCTTCTGATCCCGGTACGGGGGTGCCGGAGCAGAAGCAAATAAACAGATCCGAAAAATGAAGATCAACAAGTGCTCTGTCTGAAAAACGCCTTCAGCCGAAGGCACATAAAAACACTATCCTAACAGGGGAGGATCTACCGAAATGAAAAAGTCCTTACACATACTGTTCTGCGTCATGCTCGTGCTTCTGTTGGCGTCAGCAGCCATGGCCTTCACCGGCAGCTACACGGAGGGTACGGGCATCAACGGCACTGTCCATGATCTCAGGCCAACGAATCCGGGGTTGAACTATGATGCGAACCCGGCCGATTACAAGACCAGGATCTGCATCTACTGCCATGCGCCGCACCATGCATACCGGCCGAATACAGCCGGTGCGAACGGAACAGGGCCGCTGGCGCCCGCAGACTACACCTACCTTCCGCTCTGGAACCATAAGGTGACCGGCCAGGCGTTCATCCCGTATTACAACGGACCGGACGCCCCTCAGTCGGGCCCCAAAGCATCGCAGGCCATCGTCAATTTTGACAAGATCGGAGCGGTATCGCTTCTCTGCCTGAGCTGTCACGACGGCACGGTTGCGGTGAACGAATACGGCAATGCAACGCAGGACGCGAAGTCCCAGAGCAGCGGGGGCGGCATGATCGCGGATCAGTATAAGATCGGCAAGGACGGCAACCTGTCCAACCATCATCCCATCGGGTTCACCTGGGTAGATGCAGCTCAGGATCCGGAAATCGCCGATCCTTCGGTCGCGGCCTTTGGATCGCTCATGGTTGCCGACGTCCTCTACAACGGCAAAATGGAATGCTCCACCTGCCACAACGTGCACAACAAGAACAACACCGGAGAAAAACTGCTGCACATCAGCGACGCGAACAGCAATCTCTGTCTTACGTGCCATCTCAAGGGAACCATAACCCCGTAAACCCGGCAACGGAACGGAAGTAACGATCGGAAAACCTTCGCGATACTGCACAGAAGGGGAATGGATCTCGTCATTCCCCTTCTTTCTTTGACAAGAGTTGCATTGTTTATAAACTATTGAATAAAGCATTGAAGCGCGCAGGAAATCATGCTACAGTCAGGAACCTTTATTGATCCATCAGGGTTCGTTCAGCACGTCGCTCCACTGAGGAGAACAGTATGAACAGATTATGCGGGAAACCGGCTTTTCATGGACTCATCGCTCTTGTGCTCCTCATGCTCTCCGGCTGCGCTACAACGCCCCCCAAACCTCCCGAACAGCAGACCTTTTTCCCTCCTCCGCCCGAGCCGGCGCGGCTCCAGTTCCTCGTCTCCTACACGGGATCGCTGGACATTGAGGCCCCGAGATCCGCCTTTGCGACGTTCGTCACCGGCGAGAAGGACCGAGACCAGAAACTGGACAAGCCGTACGGCGTTGCCATCCATGACGGCAAAATATACGTCTGCGACACGAACATGACCGTCATGGTCTTCGACCTGCAGAAGAGGAGCTTCGAACCTCTGCAGGGCGCCCAGGGCCTGGGCAAACTGGTGCAACCCATCAATATCAGCATCGACCGGGACGGCAACAAATATGTCTCCGACCCCGTGCGGCAGCAGGTCGTGATGTTCGATAAGAATGATTTCTATGTAAAGGCCTTCGGCACGCCCGGCGAATGGAAGCCCCTTGATGCCGCGGTGTTCGAGGACCGGCTGTACGTTGCGGACATCAGGAACAGCGAGATCAGGGTCCTTGATATCAACTCCGGAGAGGACGTGGCAAGGCTCGGCAAGGTCGGTGAGCCGTCGGAGTTTCTCGACAAACCGACCAACCTGGTCATCGACAAGGACGGGTACCTGTATGTCAGCGACGCGGGCCGGTTCCAGATCGTTAAAATGGACCGGGACGGCCATGTGCTGGGTACGTTCGGAAGGGTCGGCACCAACCTGGGCCACTTTGCGCGGCCGAAAGGGGTGGCCGTGGACCGGGAGGGCAGGGTTTTTGTGGTGGATGCCGTGTTCTACAATGTCCAGATCTTCAACCCAAAAGGCTTTATGCTCCTGTTCTTCGGCGGGGGCGGCACCAAACCGGGAGACTTGATCCTCCCGGCCAAGGTGATCGTGGACTACGCGAATACGAAGTACTTTGAACCCTACGTCGACCCGAACTTCATCATGGAATCACTGGTTCTCGTTACCAGCCAGTTTGGCGACCGGCGGGTCAACGTCTTCGCATTCGGCAGGGAAAAGGGCAGAAAATACCTCACTGACGAAGAGCTTCTGGAGCAGGTTAGAAAGATCGAGTCCACGGTCGTACAGAAAAATCCGAATGACGACGGCAAAGAAGGCGGCGTTGAAAAGGCCGATGGCGCCGGGAAAACAGAATAACCGCACCGTTTTCCAGCGTACTGCGATGCGCGGCGCCGGGCTGCTCCTGGCCCTGGGGCTCACGGCGGCGTTCGGGCTCAGCGGCTGCGACCCGCAAACACGCTATGGGACGCTCAGTTTTTTTTTCGACGGCGTACCCGCGCCTGCTGACCCCCGGCAGGGGGCCGCGCCGGGCACGAATGCAGCCGCGCAGAGAACGGCCCGAACAGAGGCTGAAAGACCCCGGTCCTTCCAGCACGGCCCCTATGGGGCGAAACTCTGCGACGGGTGTCATGTCCGGGACTCCAACAATCTCATCATGCCGCTGGAGGAACTCTGTACCTACTGCCACGTCTTCGATCTGGCGGGTAAAAAAGTACACGGCCCGCTGGCCTCGGGCGGATGCACGGTGTGCCACGATCCGCACGAATCGCAGAACCCGATGGTCCTTGTGGCGAACGCCAGGGAATTCTGCCTTTACTGCCACGAACGCAAGGACCTCATGAAACAGGACGTACACGCTGATATGCAGCAGGAATGCACCCTCTGCCATGACGCCCATAGCTCAAAGAACGCCTCCTTATTGAAATGAACGATGCAGAGGAACAGGGTCATTCGGATAGAAACGGTGATAAAAACCGGAGCGAACATACGCTCGCTTGCCGTCCTGGCTGCCGTTTTCCTGGCAGTTTGTTTGCTGGTCCCGTCCCTTTCCTCCGGCGAGACGGGTCAATTTGCGCCGAGACTTCTGGATTACAGCGGCGATCTGGAGGTCGGCATGACGCGAATTGACAACAGGACGATGTACGAGGGAAAAAGCGCGAGTTCCCGGGAGACGACGATGCGCGAAAAACTGCATCTTTCCGCCGTTGGCTACATCTATCACCCGCGGTTCATCCTCCTGAGCTCGGACTTCTCAGGCGGCCTTGATCAGGTCTCTTTCGAGCGCAACGGTGTCACGTCGCGGAACGTCAATTCACTCAGGGAGTATGGGTTGCGGGCGAAGATCCTGCCCGAGCATCCCTACAACCTTGAACTGTTCGCACTCCGCTTCGAGCCCGTCACCAGCAACCCGTATGGGCCCGCTCTCCATTCCATCACTGACGAAAAAGGCGCTCTTTTCCGGTATGCCCGGAAACCCCTGTTCCTCAACCTGGACGCCATCGACAGCTCCACCACCTCCGGCGCTTCTTCCGCGGATTCCAGAACGTACCGGGCCTCGGGCACGTACCTGATCGGACCGACCTCGAATACCGCATCCTACTCCCGGTCCGACTCCGTCGATTCCCTGGGCAGTCGGATAGGGCTGGACACCTATCTTTTCGGCAACCAGCTCGCCCTTGACCCCCTCTTCCTCACCAGCAGGTTAGAAGGGCGCAAGCAGCGCCAGAACTCGTTCTCCACTCCCCCCCTGGGAACGGAAGGTTTCTCCTGGTCCGAGCAGCTGCAGTCGGACCTGCCCAGGCGCTTCCGGACCACGGCGTCCTACAACCTCCAGCGGAACACGGTAACCAACGGGACAATGACCGGCCAGGCCGGGACCGAAACCTCGAACAAAACAGACTCGAGGGGGCTGGCCCTTTCCCATCGCCTCTACGAAAGCCTGACAACGGAAATCGGCATGAACCGCACGTTCTTTCAGTCCATGAGCGGGAACACCGACAGCAGAAGCCGGTACCTCTCCCTCTTCTACACAAAAAAAGTCCCTAAAGGAGTGCTCACGGCATCGGCCAACCTGAGAGAGACGCTCTCCGACAGGAACGGCGCCCCCCTGGTCCTGCAGGAATCGCACAGCGCCGTCATCTCCGGCGACTTTACCCTGAACGCCCAATCGGTGGATGTCACGACCATCAGCGTATGGGTGAAAGACCCGGTCACCGGCGGTCTCATCCTTCTGACGAATACCCAGTATCTCGTCCAGGTTGTCGGCGCGTCCGTCCGTATCATCATCCTCGCTCTGCCTGCGCCGTTCACGGCAGGAACCGTATACGAGTTTCTCGTCTCGTACGCCGTTGTTCCAGCTGACGTCGAACTCGAGACAACGAGCGAATCCTATGCAATCCGGGCCCATCTCCTCGACAATCTAGTCAGCCCGTACTGCAGCCGCTCGTTCATGACCCAGAAGGTGCTTTCCGGCTTACTTCCGGGCGGGCCCGACGACAGCATTACCGATACAGCGGGAATCGCGCTGCTGAAAGGGCCCTTTTCCTTTGCCGGAGAGTACTCCCGGAACCGGTCGCAGCGAAGTCCTTCTCACTCGCTGAGAAACTCCGCAACCTATCGGGCCCCTCTCGATCCCACCCTCGACCTCTCCGCAAACGTCGAGCACGAACGGAACACCTACGAAGCAACGGAAGCGGTGCCGGACAGCAAAGGGTATTCCGAGAACATTGCCGCTGCAGGGCTGCTGTTCAATAAACGATACCAGCGCGCCCGGTTGAATCTCTCTGCAGGGACCTCCTATGCCCGAAGGACTTCTCTCATCGATTCGGAGACGTTCGCTCTGAACGCCAGCCTGTCCTGGAGGATCGGCAAGGTAACCATGCTGTTCAGCGCTTCGGACAACCGGCTCGTAACCACAACAGCGAATGGCGATCAAACCGCTTCAACAGCACACTATTACCTGACCGTCACCAGGAAGCTTTTCTAAATTATTCAGGAGGACACCATGAAGTCAACGGTTCGAAAACCCCACGCTCTGATTCCGGTTCTTTTCGCAGCGCTTGTTGTCACGGGATGCGCGCTGCGCCCGCCGGCCGAGGAACACCTCCAGCCGTCACCCGCCGCAGCAAAGACGGAAACGCTTGCTACCGTCGTCGCGAAGGTCAACAAGGCGGAGCTATCCATGGACGCGCTCATCTCCATGATGAATGCCCTGCCCGGGAAAAGCGGCGATCAGCCCGAGACGCTGGAGCAACGCAGACAAAGAGCGCTGGAAAGCCTGGTGCTGCTCGAGCTGGCCTACCAGCGGGCTGTTGCGCTCGGACTCAACGTCGGCCCCGATACGATCGAAACCGCCATGGTCAATTTCAAGGATGCCGTGGGCGGCGAAAAGGAATACCGGGAATACCTGGTCAGGCGGAACATCACGGAGGAGGCGCTCCGCGCGGAGGTCGAGCGGAAACTCACCATCAACCGTATCTATACCCGGGAAGTGGAAGACACGATGGCCATTCCCGAAGAAGAACTGAAAAAGGAATACGAAAAGGATAAACAGCAGTTCGTGCAGCAGGAGAAGGTATCGATCGTCGATGTGTACCTGATCAGGGACGAAGACAAGACCGCGAAGAAAAGAGCCAAGGCACTGCTCAGAAAGATACAGGCGGACCCCGCACAAGACCCCTGGAAACTCGTGCTCGACAACACGTTCATGGTGCGGAACCTGATCGTCAGCCGGGAGCGGGAAAAGGAGCTGTACGATGCGGCCCGAAAGCTGAAGCCGCAAGAGCTCTCCGGCGTGATCAGGACCCCGGACAGTTTCCATATCGTCAAGCTGAAAGAGTATCGTCCCGAAAGACAGCTCACCTTCGAAGAGGCAAGACCAAAAATAGAGGCGGCATTGAAGGGCCCTTACCTGGAGAAGAGAACGCAGGAATGGGAACAGGGCTTGAAGAAGGACGCGACGATCGTGCTGCTGGATACCCCGGAGCAGCAGAAGCAAGAACCTCGATAAGGAAGGAACTCACGCAGCATGAGCACTCGCCTCACCGGTCTTTTTGCAGGTCTTTGTGCGGTTGCTGTTCTGAGCGCGGGCTGTGCATCGAAATGGGCGCTCTCCGTGGAATCTCCGGCAGAACCGCCCCAATGGCTTGACCGATCGCACCTTGCGCGGGCGACCCATATCGCGACCATCAGGGGGTTCAGGGAAACAAGGACCGCACTGCCGAACATCCTGAAATACATCGTCTTCGGCGGAACGGACGAAGACAACACGATCGTAAGCCCAGTCGCAGCGGCAATAGGGCCTGACAACAGGCTTGCCATAGCCGATCTGGGCCGTTCGTGCGTCCATCTGTATATTCCGTCCGAGCAGAGATACCTGAAGATCTACGGCGAAGGCCGGGAGGAGCTGCGGTCTCCCGTAAGCGTTGCCTTCGATGACGAATCACGGCTGTATGTGTCGGATTCCGTCAATGGCGCCATATACGTCTTTGACCCTCATGGAGCGCCGCTTTTCTCCATAAAAAAGGCGGGCAGCGATGCCCTCCTGAAACCCACGGGGCTGTCGTATGCCCCGGGCAAAAAGGTCTTGTACGCCGTGGACACCCTTGCGCACAAAATATACGCATTTACTACGAATGGTGTTCTTCTTTTTTCATTCGGCGGACCGGGTGAGCAGGAGGGACGGTTTAATTTCCCGACCCATATCGTCACCCCTCCGGACGGACGCCTGTATGTGACCGACGCTATGAACTTCAGGATACAGGTCTTCGATTCAGCGGGAGCGTTTCTCACGTCCTTCGGCCACCATGGCAACGGCTCCGGTGATTTTTCCATGCCGAAGGGGCTCGCCGTTGATACGGCAGGCGTTATCTATGTGGTTGACACCCTGTTCGACAACATCCAGCTCTTCAACGTGACCGGCGACTTTCTCTTCACGATCGGCGGGCGAGGGACCGGCCATGGCGAGTTCTGGCTTCCTTCAGGGGTGTTCCTGGACACAGAGGACAAACTCTATGTCTGCGACACCTATAATAACCGGATACAGATCTTTCAGATCATGCGGAAAGAGAACAATGGGAGCTGATATTTCATCACAAAAGGGGCAGACCGCCGCTGCAATGATCCTCCGGGAGACCCGAATGTTTTCCAGGATCCCGATGACGGGGGTCATCGCCGGTTTGTGCCTGGTACTGCTGGCGTGCCCTTTACCGGCCCTCGCAAATACGGACATCAGGAATACCCGGCATAACCTTTCCAAGAGCGCCCCACCGGGCTCGTACAAATCAGAAGTGGAAACCCGCATCTGCGTGTTCTGTCATACACCGCATAATGCCTCCCCGAGCACGCCGCTCTGGAACAAGGACCTTACGCTGCTTGAGGGAAACAACTACGATCCCTATGCCAGCTCCACCCTGCATTTTCCCGGTAAGTCCACCCCTCCCCCGACAGGACCGTCCCGGCTCTGCCTCAGCTGCCATGACGGGACCATTGCCCTGGGCGCGGTGCTGAACCCGCCGGGAGGGCTTTCCATAGCGGGAAAGATCACCAGCGGCCCGGGCTTCATCGGCACCGATCTCAGCAAGGACCATCCGGTTTCATTTTCGTACAACTACATCGTATCGCAGGCCCCCCAGGAATTCGTTACGCCTGCGCCGCCGGACCTTCTCTTTTACGGATACGATGCCGCGATCCACTGTTCTACCTGCCATGATCCCCATGACGACACCAACGGTAAATTTCTCCGCGTTGACAGCAAGGGGTCCAATCTGTGCGCCCAATGCCACCTCAAGGAAGGCTGGAACCTGTCTCCGCACAGAAATTCAACGGCCTCTCTGCCGACGCCTCTGCCGGGAATGGAATGGACACAGACGCTGCAGTCCCCGTGGGCAACGGTCGCCGATTACGGATGCGAAGGATGTCACCGGCCCCATTTCGCTGGTGGAAAAAAAAGGCTCCTCCGCCAGAGCGCGGAAGAGGAGAATTGCTATCCCTGCCATAACGGGACCGTGGCATCAAAGGACATTGAACAACAGCTCAAAACCAAAACCTACAACCATCCCGTCGGAACATACCTGGGCCTGCACGATCCAACAGAGTCCCCGGTGCAGCTCGCCGGTCATGTGGAATGCCAGGACTGTCATAATGCTCACGCTGCAAACGACACGACGGCGTTGCCGCCGGCAGTATCAGGAAAGCTGCAGAAAGTGAGCGGCGTGAAGAGCGACGGCTTGACCCCCGTGTTCCCGGCCCTGAACGAGTATGAGATCTGCTTCAAATGCCACGCTGCCACCGCACCGCAGATCTTTGCATCGGGATATGTCCCGATCCGGAGGGTCGTCAGCACCTTTGACAAGAGTGCGCAGTTCAAAACGTCGAACGTCTCGTATATGCCGGTGGAAGACAGCGGCAAAAACAGCGACGTCCCCAGCCTGAAATCGCCGGGGGCCGATCCCGACACCCCTCTCTATTTGAATGTTGCCGGCAAGATCTACTGTTCGGACTGTCACAGCGACGACGCGGGATCGGTCGGACCGCATGGCTCAAATTATGCTCCGCTCCTGAAAAAACGATACGAGACCGTGGTCGGTACGCAGGAGAGTGAACAAAACTACGCGCTCTGCTACCGGTGTCATGACCGGATCAATATCCTGAGCAATATGAGCTTTCAGAAGAACCTGACCTTGAATGCTGGCGGACACAGCGGACATCTGCTGTCCCCCCTGGAAGGGAAACCGGTCCCCTGCTCCGTATGCCATGACCCTCACGGCGTCCCGCCCTTGACCGGATCGGGCGATCATACCCGTCTTATCAACTTTGACGTCGCCGTCGTAGGACCGGGAGCGGGCAATAGTCAGCCGCTCTTTACCGACAACGGGCAGGGGTCCCGATCGGGAAGCTGTACGCTCGTATGCCACTTCAGCGACGGCACTTCGAAAATACATACGAACGCATCATATCCATGATCACGCAGCAGGGGAAGGAAAGTCAGAAAAAACGGTGAGCGCGGGCCGACCGGTGTCGCGCTTTGTGTCATCCCCGGCCTCTGCCGGCGGGGCTTTGCGAGCTGCGTAATTCCGGAGCGTAATGCAACGGCCCTGTTCAGCAGGAGAAAGGCATGCAACCGGCCAGTTCCCATAATGACCAGAGCGCTGCACATTGGGAGGTGTCTATGCCTAATTTTTTCAAACGATAGCGAAGGGTGTCCCTGCTGATATCAAGAAGCCGTGCCGCTTTTCTCTGGTTCCCCTCCGACAATCTAAGTGCCGTCCGGATAAACTCTTCCTCCATCGTTTTCAGGGAAAGGGCCGAACGTTTCATGTCGTCCGTTGTTTCAGCTGGTGTTACGGGCGCAGGAGCGCCCGACGGCGCTAGCATTCCTGCCGGAAGATCGTCGATCTCGATAAACTCGCATTTTGACAGGACCACCAATTTCTCGATCAGGTTCTTCAACTCCCGGATATTTCCCGGCCAGGAGTACTCAAGCAGAACGTTCATGGTCTTCGGGGAGATGCCCTTTACCGCGCAGTGATACTTTTCACCATACTGTTTGAGGTAGTGCTGGACAAGGAGTGGAATATCCTCTTTGCGTTTGCGCAGCGGCGGCATCTCAATGGTCACGACGTTGAGGCGGTAAAAAAGATCAAGCCTGAACTGGTGAGACTGCACAAGCTCGTTCAGATTCCTGTTGGTGGCCGCGAAGATCCTCACATCAGCGGCGATCTGCTGCAGCCCTCCGATCCTGCGGAAGGTCTTCTCTTCGAGCAGGCTCAGGACCTTCGACTGCATGGGATTGGGCATATCGCCGATCTCGTCGAGAAACAGGGCGCCGCCCGCTGCCATTTCAATGAGCCCCTTCTTCGAAGCCTTGGCATCGGTAAAGGCGCCTTTCTCGAATCCGAAGAGTTCGCTTTCAATAAGATGCTCAGGGATGTTCGAACAGCCGATCTCGACAAAAGGACCATCTTTCCGTGTGCTGAGTGTATGCATGATTTTACAAAGCTTGCTCTTCCCGGTGCCGCTTTCACCCAGGACGAGTACGGTCACATCGTCTTTGTTCGCCAGACGCTCGACGATCCTCACGATTTCCTGCATGGCATCGCTTTGGAACACGAAATCGTCGCGGCTTGCAACCGGCGCAGGCAAGGCGCGATCCTTTTTTTCGGCGGCAAGGATCGTTTTTAATTTTTCAATGTCGATCGGTTTCTCAAGATAATCGAGAGCGCCCATCTTCATGGCATCGACACTGCTCTGGACCTCGGCGCAGGCGGTTATCATGATGACGACGGCATGGGGATTGATCTCTTTTATTGTTTTCAGAAGGGTGAGACCGTTCGAATCAGGGAGGTTAATGTCCAGGATAACGATCTCAGGTTTTTGCTCTTCGAAGAGGCGGAGGGCGTTGAGTCCGGAATCTGCGGCGAAAGTCGCAAACCCCTCATCTTCAATCAGGTGCTGCAGCGAGTAGCGAATGAGATACTCATCATCGACGATCAGTACCTTTTTCTTCTTTTCCTGCCCCAATCGGACGCGCGTCGTGCGGGAATGCGGCATACAGGTTAAATCCGACATACCATCCATATCAATACCCCTTTCTCAAATGAGAGAGAGAATTACAAAACGGTTTATGCCATGCCGGTAAGTATGCGCAGCCAGCAACTCTTTGATTTTTAAGTATATTTAATTAAGTGCAGTGCAAGTTATAATTTGTTGGTAATTGCTAATTAGGATTAGTATAAGCGCACTGCAATTGCATTGTCAAGCATATTCTAAACAATATAACAATGTACCACTTCGCGGACGTTCGTGTATTTGTGCAATAAATTTAGAACGCCGGCTCTCTAGCGAAGTGCAATACTGAGGGTAGCATGCTGTCCTCAGTGTTTATGCCAAAATCCCATAAGTCGGGAGCATTGAGCTCGCCTGCTTTCAGCGGAAAATAGGCTTGAGGCTTTTGCAAACGGTATAAAACACCAATGAATGTTACAGCCTCAATCGTTGCACCTCGTTATTGAACTCGCCTACACAATAATTGACAGCTTTCTAAAAAAGCGTTAAGGTACTGATCATGATGACTGCCGTCGAGATCTACAAACTGCTCCCCAAAACGAACTGCGGTAAATGCGGAACAACAAGCTGCTTCGGGTTCGCTGCCCGGCTGTCCTCTCACCAGGCTTCTCCTGACGACTGCCCGACCATGAGCACTTCGGCCCGTGAAGCCCTGAAAACGGCTGACGCGAACCGGCAGCCGTCGCCGGGGACCGTGTACGAACAAGCCCTCCGATCATTACAGCCCAGGATCCAGACCTTGGATTTCAGGAAGACCGCCGCTCTTTTCGGCGCAGCGCTCGCCGGTCCGAACAGCCTGGAGCTGACGTTCCTGAACGAGCAATACCATATTACGAAAGAGAAGGTAACCGACCCGTCAGGGGCAGAGCCGTTGCCCTGGATCTCGATCCTGATCTACAATCATCTCTCTATGCCCGATCCACCACCGCCCGCAGGCGCGTGGATAACCTTCAGCTCGGTGCCCGCCTCCCATGCAAAGGACAAGGCCTGGGCGGGCCATGTGGAGGACGTGATCGCCAAACATTTTGCGGGGAACGTAGCCGCCTTAAAAGCAGCCTGCGAAAAGTCCGGCGGTGTGCCCAGTAATTTCAGCGGCAGTCATGACGCCGCCTGCGAGTTCCGGTTCTTTCCCCACTATCCGGTGCTGCTGTTATTCTACGATGCTGTTGCGGAAGAGGATTTCCCGGCCCAGTGCAAGCTGCTGCTGGACAGGACTGCGCCGAGCTATCTGGATATCGAATCTATCGTGGTCTTGGGAGAGGAATTCGCTTCGAGATTGACGGGGGGTGGTTGCCAGTGACAAAGTCTTATCAACCTATAATAAACGGCAGTAAGCCACAGAAAGCACATAAGTCGCACAGGTAAAACAAGGAATTGGAATGAATTGCGTTATCACCAAATCGAGGAAGTCTTTGCCAAACCAGAGCACTTGATTTTTATGTGATTTCTGTGCATTTTGTGGCTCACCTGCTCTTCAGTCTCAAGATTTAACGGCATAAATAAGAAACTCCACATTCCCGTCCTGACCGGTGATCGGCGAAGGAATGACGCCTGCAATAGTAAAGCCCTGTTCCTGAATAAAGCTCGTGACCCTTTCCACCGCTGCTGTCCTCGCAACCTCATCCCGCACGATACCGCCTTTGCCAACCTGCTCCCGCCCAACCTCGAACTGCGGCTTGATGAGGGCGACAAGCTCCGCACCGGGTCTCAAAAATTGCAGGATGGAGGGGATCACTTTTTCGAGCGAGATGAACGACACATCGATGACCGCCATATCCACCGGTTCCGGGACAAGCGACGGTTCGATGGCGCGAATGTTCACCCGTTCGATCGTCACCACGCGGGGGTCCTGCCGGATCTTCCAGGCCATCTGGCCGTAACCCACATCCACGGCATATACTTTTTTTGCGCCGTGCTGCAGCAGACAGTCTGTGAACCCGCCGGTAGAAGCTCCCACATCGAGCGCAACCTTGCCGTCTGCGGACACTCCGAACTCCCTCAGGGCCGCTGCAAGCTTCAGCCCTCCCCTGCTCACATAAGGAAGGACCTCGCCGAGGATACGGATCTCTGCATCTTCAGGCACGAGCGCACCGGCCTTGTCCTGTTTCTGGCCGTTCACCAGAACCTGGCCTGCCAGGATCAAGGCATGCCCGCGTTCGCGGCTTTCCACGAGGCCGCGGTCGACCAGGAGCCGGTCGATGCGGACCTTTCCTGTCTTTTTTGTATTTTTTTCGGTCATTTAGTTTCGTCGTACAATAAAAAAAGCACTAAGTATACACCTAGTGCTTTTGCGTTCATTCCGCAATCCGCATTCCGCAATCCGCAATCGAATCACGCATCTTTCGCTTTTAGGTTCACCACCGGCGGCACTGCCTTGAGCCGGGACTGCATGACGAACTCCCTGACCGACGAGTAGATCCCGTCGGCGTCCAGTCCGTACTTTTTGCGGAGCAAAGCCTGCGTACCGTGCTCGATGTATGCGTCAGGCAGCCCGATCCGCAGCGACTTCACGCCGGTCATGCCTGCCGCATCAAGGCTTTCGAGCACCGCGCTCCCGAAACCGCCCATCAGCGCATGTTCCTCCACCGTGACAACCCTGCCGGTCTTTTTAGCGACCCGCAGGATCAGCTCACCGTCGAGGGGCTTTACGAACCGGGCGTTCACCACCGTTGCCGAGATGCCGTCACCAGCGAGCCGCTTTGCCGCTTCCATTGCCGGATAGACCATGTTGCCGATGGAAATGATGGCCACATCGGTCCCGTCCATGAGCAATTCCGCCTTGCCGATCTCAAGCTGCTTCAATTCTTGGTCCATGGGAACGCCGTACCCCGTTCCCCGCGGATAGCGCACGGCGGTCGGACCGGGATATTCAACAGCGGTCTTGATCATATGCTGCAGCTCGTTCTCGTCCTTCGGCGCCATCAGGACCATGTTCGGCACATGACGCAGGTAGGCGATGTCGAATACCCCATGGTGTGTGGGCCCATCCTCGCCCACCAGTCCGGCGCGGTCAAGCGCCAGCGTTACCGGCAGGTTCTGGAGGCAGAGATCGTGCACGATCTGGTCGTAGGCCCGCTGCGTGAACGTGGAGTAAATGGCCGCCACCGGATGCAGCCCCTCGACCGCCAGGCCGCAGGCGAACGTGATGCCGTGCGACTCCGCAATGCCTACATCGAAGAACCGGTCCGGGAACTGCTCCGAGAATTTGTCGAGTCCCGTGCCTTCAGGCATGGCTGCGGAGATCGCCACGATCTTTTCATTGTCCGCCGCAAGCTTGATCATGGTCTGGCCGAAGACATCGGTATAACTGAGCACCGCCGCCTTTTTGCTCGTTTTGCCGGTGACGAGATCAAAAGGCGGAGTACCGTGGTATTGCGACGGGCTGCATTCGGCGAACTCGCAGCCTTTGCCTTTTTTCGTGATCACGTGGATAAGCACGGGCCAGGTGAAATCCTTGATGTTATTGAATGTCTGCAGCAGATGCTCGATGTTATGCCCGTCGATGGGACCTACATATTGGAACCCAAGATCTTCGAACAGCATGCCCGGGACCATAAGACCCTTGATGGAATCCTCGGTCCTTTTTGCAATATTGAACATGGCTTCCCCGACCCGGGGGATCCCCTGAAGAAAATGTTTGGTCTCCTGGCGGAATTTCGTATAAAAGTTGCCGGTCATCATCCTGCTGAGATAGGACGAAAGCGCTCCGACGTTGGGTGATATGGACATTTCGTTGTCGTTCAGGATCACGACCAGGTTCTTTTTCAGGTGCCCTGCCTGGTTCATTCCCTCGAAAGCAAGGCCGGCGGAAATGGAGCCGTCGCCGATCACGGCGATGACGCGATAATCTTCGCCCTTGATGTCCCGTGCCGCCGCCATACCGAGTGCCGCTGATATCGACGTGCTCGCGTGGCCCACATCGAAGTGGTCGCAGGGGCTTTCTTCGCGTTTGGGGAAACCACTCATGCCCCCATGCTGCCGCAGCGTCGAGAACTGGGCGCGCCGTCCTGTCAGGATCTTATGCGCATAGGCCTGATGGCCCACGTCCCAGACGATGCGGTCCTTCGGCGTATCAAAGGCATAGTGCAGGGCGATGGTCAGGTCCACCACGCCGAGGCTGGAAGCCAGGTGGCCTCCGGTCCGCGACACGACGTTGATGATCTCCTCCCGCACTTCGCCCGCAAGCGCCGGCAGTTCTTCCTGCGAAAGTTTCCTCAGGTCTTGTGTGTTGTTAATGTTGTCGAGAATCATGGTTACCTCGTAGGGTCAGGGTTCAGTAGTCAGGGGTCAGGGTTAAGACTTTTCCGAATCCTGTACCCTGAACCCTGTACCCAGAACCCTGCTTTTCTAATTCACTCTCTGTACAATATACTTCGCCAATTCCCTGAGCGGGTCGGCCGTGCGGTCGAAGTCCTTGAGCAGATGAACTGCCTTCTCCGCGACCTCCATGGCCCTGCGCCGCGACTCTTCCAGTCCATAGAAGCTCGGAAAGGTCTTTTTGTCCTTTTTGAGATCGCTGCCCACGTCCTTGCCGATCTCTTCCCGGGTGCCCGTAAGATCCAGGATATCGTCAGCGATCTGGAACGCGAGACCAACCATCTCGCCGTAACGGGAAAGCGCCGAGAACTGGCGTTTCCCGGCCCGGCCATAGAGCGCGCCGATGCGTACGGACGACCGGATCAGAGCGCCGGTCTTGTGCGTATGGATGTATTCCAGCGTAGGGAAATCCACCTCTTTGCCTTCGGACTGGATGTCGACCACCTGGCCGCCCACCATGCCGAAGACTCCCGACGCGGTCGATAGCTCCCGGATGATCGCCAGCATTCTGCCTGCAGGCACTGCTTTCAAGCGCCGGGGGTCGGACAGGACCTCGAAAGCCATGTTGAGAAGGCCGTCGCCTGCAAGAATTGCAATGGCCTCACCATACACCTTGTGGCACGTAGGCCTGCCGCGGCGGAGATCGTCGTCATCCATGGCAGGAAGGTCGTCATGGATCAGGGAATACGTGTGGATCAGTTCGAGCGACCCGGCGATAGGAAGCAAATCGGCGATCGGTGCTCCCAGTGCTTCGGCGGAAGCAAGGGCCAGTATGGGCCGCACCCGCTTGCCGCCGGCAAAGAGACTGTAGCGCATAGCTTCGTGCACCGCGGCTGGGAACGTCTTCGCAGGCGGCACCTGTTTTTCAAGGGAGCGGTCGATAAGGATCTTTTTTTTCTGAAGATAGGCTTTGATATCCATGACAGCGGTAGTATTACTCCTGTTCCTCGTCAAAAGGCTGCGCAACTATTTTCCCTGTCGCGTCCTTCAGCAGGATCTCTACACGGCGCTCGGCATCCTCCAGCCGGCGGTTGCAGATGCGGGAAAGCTTGATCCCCTCTTCAAAGAGCTTGAGCGACTGCTCCAGAGGAAGGTCCCCCTGCTCAAGTTCTTTGACGAGCTCTTCAAGACGCGCCAGAGCAGCTTCAAATTTCTTTTCCGCCATAGGGGTTTCTCCATGCCCAGTCTGTTTTATTCTGTATTATTATATACGGACAACCATGTGAAAATCAAGGCAAAATGCGGTATTCCGCGCAAAAAATCGCATTTTCGGCATAAGAACCGCTTAAGAGAGATAACAACGGTCGGCGCGCAGAGACAGCACGTGCAGGTTCACTGCGGAGACGGTTATGTCAGATATTTTTTCAGATCGATGCGGGAAACATAGGGATCGATGGTGCCGGCGATGGAGCGTTTGAATTTGCCGCCGGCGCCCTCCAAAAGACTGACATCGGCACCCTTCTCTTTTTCCGAACCATCGAATCTGGTCAACAACAGCACGCGGGGACGCATCAGGTCACGGGTCTGATGCATGACCAGCCCCACCTCGCCGGTGTTGAGTTTGAGGACCGTGCCGACGGGAAAGATCCCCATCATGTTGACAAAAGCCTTTACCAGCACCGGGTTGAACGACGTGCCGCGCTTCTTCCAGAGGATCCGGATGGCCTGGTCGGGCGGCGTCTGGATGCTGTAATACACCCGTGCGGCGGTGATGGCATCATAGGCATCGGCAAGAGAAATGATCTGCGAGAACAGGTGCTGCCGGACCCCGATGACGGGATACCCCCGCTCTCCATGCTGATGATGCTCGAACGCCGCCACCATGGCCATCTTGGTCACTCCCGGCGTGTCGGCAAGGAGCAGTGCCCCTTCAACGGGATGCCGCTTCAGCACCTCCCACTCCGCGTCGGTAAGCTTACCGGGCTTATTGATGATCTCATGGGGGACACTCGCCTTGCCCATATCATGCAGCAGTCCGGCCAGACCGAGGGCCGCGACCTGAGGTTTCTCAAAACGCAGGAACGTGCCGAGAGCGGAAGCGAGAAGCGACGTGTTCACCGAGTGGGCAAAGGTGTATTCATCGTACATCTTGAGATTGGTCAAACCGATGTAAGTGTCCCGGTTCTCCAAAATATTATCGACCATGGTCTGAACGGTCGTGTTCATTTTGCGCATGTTGACCTTTTTGTCGAGCTGCTGGGTCTCGATCATTTCCTTCATGGTCTCGATGGCGTCCATGAAGACCTCTGCAGCCCTCTTTTTGCCTTCTTTGATCACGCTCCCGATCTTTTTATCCACCACCAGAACGCGGTGCAGAACAATATGGGTGATCTGCGAAGCCTTCGGCAGAAGCTCGTCAGTGCCGCTTTCCGCGCTAAAGACCGCACCGTCCTTGTTCATCAGGTCGGCGAACGCCGTGATCTCATCGGTGGTAAGGCCCGGTTTAAAGATGATCCCGCCAACGTCGCGGCCCGTGAACAATTCCATGAGCATCGTAAGGCTCTCGTCGACGGGGACTGAATCCTTTTCAAAGAACAGCTCCCCACCCACGAGGTAGAAGGGGACCTCTTTACGGTCCACCAGCAGTTCCTTGATCTTGAGCAGGAACTTGTCCGCGGACGCGAGGACAAAGGGATGCGACACCGGGTAGAGGGTCGAGTTTTTGAGCACGGCAGCAAGCAGCTGGAACGCCGACTTGGCGGAATTGATCAGCTGTTGCCTGGCAAAAAAGGAATGTCTCGATTCGCCCTGTCTATCGTTCTGCTCTTCCGGCATCGGCCAGTCTCCTGTTGATCTCTTCAATGGCGCCAAGCGCCGCGGTCCGGAGCTCGTTCTGAAGCTTTCGCGGCTTCCACCAGCGGACCCTTGTGTAGCGCGCCAGGAATTCCGCGGTCTCCCTGCCGCCGATCTTGCCCAGAACCTCGATCACTTCGAGCGTATGCTCCTGTTCCCGCTGTTTGAGCGGGCGCAACTCCGCATAGCCCATCACATAGTGCGCCTCCGTGTCTCCCAGCCCCTGGAGCGTGCCGATGCCCCGGAGCGCCGAAACCTGGATACCCTCGTTCTTGTCCTTGAGGTACCGTGCCAGTATGCCGGCCGCCTTTCGTCCTCCAATGTTGAGCAACGCATGGATGATTTCTTCACGGATCCGCACGTCCTTATGGTCCGCCACTTTATGCAGGAACGCTATGGCCTGCTCCGTGCCGGTATCGCCCAGGATGCGCACTGCGTTCCGCACTACATACCAGCGCCGGTCGGACAACTGTTCGCCGACCAGTGCAACCTGGTTCTTGCCCAGGTCTTTTAAAATATTGATGAGGAAGAGCCGCACATCCCGATCCTCCTCCTCGGCCAGAAGATCCAGCAGCAGCGATGTTCCTGCCCGGTCAAGGGTCTGCAGATAGAAATAAGCTGCATTATATTCCGCCGAACCCGGCGGGTGCTTCCTCATTTCAGCGACCATGTCGGTAACAGCCGCCTTGGATGCGGTCTTTTTCAGGGCCTCGGTCATGCGCGGCTTGAAGACAGGGTCCACTGTGGAATGGAATGCCCTGATAATGACCGCGGCAAGTTCATACTCCTTTTTTTTCTGGAGATAACCGAGCAATTCCTCCAGTTGCCGGATTACACCGGAAAAAAGTTTGATCTCTTTCTGCTCCGACGCGGACCCGTGGGGATTCTTTACGAGGGGGATCAGGAAAATAAGCGTGCGCACCGCTGCCTGGATAATGTCCGCCTCCATGCCGACCCCGCTCATCGCCTTGAGCGCTTCCATCTCCTCTTGCGTATAGGCCGCCAGATCCGGGGCGATCTTCCCGGTGATATCCACGGGGATCGGCGTGACTACGAAAACCGCGGGATCGGGCACAGCAGCGGGCGGTGCGCTCTTTTTTCCCGGTGTTTTTTTCAGCAGCGTTGCCACATGCTGCACGTTCCAGTCATGGGAGAAACGACCGGCCTGGACCTCCTGCAACTTATTGGGGACCTGGTCTTCACCATCGGCAATATGAGCAGTAGCAAGCTCGGCATCAAGGTCTGCATACAGTTTGCCGGCGACCACCCCCTCCCGAAAGTGCGGTTCCAGAGAAAGGACCGACTTTGCCAGGCCCTCGAACAGCATGTCGCTCTGATCGGGATGTTCCTGCCTGATCTTCTGTCCCGCCTCCTGATAGAGCGAATACAGCCGGTCTTCCACACTTTCGTGTTCCCCGCGCGTCTGCCTGGCAAGCTCGAGCATGCTGGCGCCGAACCCTTCCGGGTCGTCCATAAGCGTCCCCAGGACCAGCGTGCGTCCGGCGAAGAGGGACGCATTCTTCTCCCGCGACTTTCCACCGGCATCGGCGGATGATTCCGCGGGCGGCTTTTTGTCCCATCCCTGCTCTGCCTTGGTCGTAATTACTTCGTCCAGCCCTGATTCAACAACCTTGATATGCGACGCGCCCTGTTCCCAGAGGATCGACGAGATGCCGCTCTTCATGGCCATTTCTTCCGATGAGAGGGCCAGCGCCTTCAAGAGGACCATCAGGTCCTCTTTGACGATTCCCTCGCTGAAAACGATCTCCCTGACCTCCTTCGCGAACAGGTCCTGCGCAATGGCCTTGTTGAGAGCAGCGTCCTTTCCAAAGGGAGTGTCGAGATAGGTAAAAAAAGTTTTGTGAACGCCCACATGGTATTCAGGAGCGGTCTCGAGAAACCGGGCCAGGAGCTCATAGGCCTTTGCTGCGGATTGAGAATAGATGGGATTGTTGGAAGGATAGAGCTTTACCGCCCTGATCGCCGTGATCAGGCTTCGCATGACCTCCTGGATTTCAGGCGACAGCGCCTCTTGATGAGCATCGTCTTTTGCCATGGTTTAGAGTACCATAAGACGGGAGGAGTGTCAAAAGAGGAATCCTTCTGCAGCCCTTTCGTAAAATCGCCTCTGCGAATACGGCCGAACGGCGTTCAGGTGATCTTTTCCACGCGGGAAACGACCTCTCCCTGATGAAGCCTGGTGCTCAGCAGGTCCCCGGGGCTGATCCGGGAAGCGTCCTTAAGGATCATGCCGGACGGGAGCGTCTTCGTAATGCTGTACCCCCGGGAGAGGATGCTGAGCGGGTTCAAATGGTCGAGCGCGGATGCCAATGACAACAGCCGGGCACGGTCCTTGCGGAGATGATGGTTCAGTCCCGGAGCAAGCCTGTTGGTCAGCTCATCAACGCGCTGCGTGTACTGCTCGAGCATCCGTCGCGGGTCCCGGAGCACCCGCAGGCATTCACGGAGCGAGGAGCGGCCTTGCTCGGTCAGCTGCCGCATGCTCCGCAGGAGCCCGGTTTCAAGCGATCCAATACGCTCGCGGAACCGGTGTTCGCTCTCCACCACCATCTCGGCTGCAGCCGAGGGCGTAGGAGCGCGCAGATCGGCGACAAAGTCCGAGATCGTATAGTCCGTTTCGTGGCCCACCGCGGAGATGACCGGGATCGTTGACGCATGGATGGCCCGTGCCACCGACTCTTCATTAAAAGCCCAGAGGTCTTCCAGGGATCCGCCGCCGCGGCCCGTTATCACCACATCGACGTTCCCTTCACGGTTGAAGTACTGCAGCGCCTCCACGATAGCGGGAGCGGCCTCCGCCCCCTGCACGGGAACGGGATAGATGATAATATGCATCCTCGGATGACGGCGCTTGATGACCCGCAGCATGTCGCGGATGGCGGCGCCGGTGGGCGAAGTGATGATGCCGATGCGCTGCGGCAAAAGCGGAAGTTCCCGTTTGCGTTCCAGGTCAAAGAGCCCTTCCTGCTCAAGTTTTGCCTTGAGCTGCTCGAAGGCCAGTTGAAGCGCGCCTACCCCCTTCGGCTCGATATACTCGAGGATGAGCTGGTATTCTCCGCGGGGCTCGTACACGCCCACCCTTCCGCGGCAAACCACCTGAATGCCATGCTGAAGCGTAAATTTGAGAAATCGCTGCGATGAACGGAACAGGACCGCACGGATCTGGCTTTGCTGGTCCTTTAACGTGAAATAGGAGTGTCCCGACTGGGGAATATTGAGGTTTGAGATCTCCCCTTCGACCCACACGTCCGGGAAAGATCCTTCCAGAAGGGTCTTGATCTGAGCGGTGAGCTGCGTAACAGTGATGATGTGGCTTTTCATATTGCGGATTTCGGATTGCGGATTGCGGATTGCGGGTTGAAAATGCAAAGTGCAAAGTGCAAAATGCAAAAGTCAAAATGGAAAAAAGAGACTAAGGCATAAGGCCAATACCTCAATTTTGCAATTTTAAATTTGCACTTTGCACTTTGCATTTTGCACTTTGCATTGGTTCCGCTGAAGGCCGCGCTATGCTTTTACATGTATCCGTTCGATGGCGTTCGCCTTCCCCGTTGTTTCATCGATCGTGATCAGCACCGCGTTCAGGTGGACCGGGCCTTTGGGTATCTCGAACCGGTGCGGCGTCTGATACAGAAAACGCGCGATCGCCTGTTCCTTACGCACGCCGATGACCGATTCGGTCGGTCCGGTCATTCCCACGTCGGTAATGAAGGCCGTTCCATTGGTCAGGATGCGCTCGTCCGCGGTCTGAACATGAGTATGGGTGCCGACCAGGGCGCTGGCTTTGCCGTCAAGATGCCATGCGAGAGCGATCTTTTCGGACGTTGCCTCCGCATGAAAATCGATGATCACAATCGGTGTTTCTTTTTTCAGCCGCTCGATCTCGCGCTCGCCGACCCGGAAGGGGTCGTCCAGGTTCGACATAAAAACGCGGCCTTCAAGGTTCAGGACCGCCGCCTTGCCCGCTCCGGGCGTGGAAACCACCACACTCCCCACCCCGGGACTGCCTGATGGATAGTTGGCGGGCCTGATGAGACGGTCCTGCTTGTTGAGATAGGGCTCGATCTCTTTTTTATCCCAGACATGATTGCCCGAGGTAAGGACATCGATCCCCATAAAGAACAGCTCATCGGCAATATCAGCGGTAATGCCGAATCCCCCGGCTGAGTTCTCACCGTTGGCGATGACCAGGTCCGGTCGATGCGCGTCCAGGAGCCCGCGGAGCTGGGCCCGCACCATCTTCCGGCCCGGCTCGCCAATGATATCGCCGATGAAAAGAACTTTCACTAAACCTCCAGGATTCAGAAGCCAGAAGCCAGAAGCCAGAAGGGTCTGAATCTCTCCTGGCTCCTGACTCCTGTCTCCTGGCTTCTCGAACTACCTACTTCGCGTACTCCACATACCTGCTCTCGCGGACCACGGTCACCTTGATCTGGCCGGGGTAGGACATCTCGGCTTCGATCTTCTTGGCAATGTCGCGTGAAAGCTGGGCCGAATGGGCGTCCGAGAGGTCTTCGGGCTTCACGATGATGCGGATCTCGCGGCCGGCCTGGATGGCGTAGGATTTTTCCACGCCCTTGAAGGAATTGGCTGCGGTCTCGAGCTGCTCAAGCCGTTTGAGGTAGCTTTCGAGGGTCTCGCGCCGGACACCGGGTCTTCCTGCCGACAGTGCGTCCGCTGCGGCCACGAGCACTGATTCGACACAGTTCGGTTCGCCGTCGCCGTGATGGGTCATGATTGCATTGATGACCTTGGGGTTCTCGCCGTACTTCTTGGCCAAGTCCCCGCCGATCTGCGGATGGGTCCCTTCCACCTCATGGTCGATCGCTTTTCCGAGGTCATGGAGCAGTCCTGCACGCCGCGCCAGTTTCTGGTCCACGCCGCACTCCGCCGCCATAATGCCTGCAAAGTAAGCGACTTCGCGCGAATGCATGAGCACGTTCTGACCGTAGCTCGTCCGGAACCTGAGCCGCCCCAAAAGCTTGATGATCTCGGGGTGGATATTGTGGAGCCCCAGGTCGAAGGCCGCCTTCTCGCCCTCGTCCTTCATGGTGATGTCCAGGTCCTTCTTGACCTTTTCGGCGATCTCTTCGATGCGCGCCGGGTGAATGCGGCCGTCCAGGATCAGGCGCTCGATGGTGAGCTTCGCGATCTCCCTGCGGAGCGGATCATAGCAGGAAAGGATCACCGCCTCGGGCGTATCGTCGATGATCAGGTCGATGCCGGTGGCTGCTTCGAGCGCACGGATGTTCCGTCCCTCGCGTCCGATGATCCGGCCTTTCATTTCGTCGTTCGGCAGGTTCACCACCGACACGGTGGCCTCGGCCACATAGTCGCTGGCGTACCGCTGGATGGCCAGGCTGATGATGTTCTTGGACTTTTTGTCCGCCTCTTCCTTGGCTTCGTCCTCGATGCGTTTGATGCTCTTGGCCGCCTCGTACTTTGCCTCGTCCTCCATGGTCATCATGAGCTGGCGCTTCGCTTCTTCAGCCGTCATGTTCGCGATCTTTTCGAGAAGCTCACGCTGTTCGCGGAGCCCCTTGTCAAAACGCTCTTCCTTCTCGATGGCGACCTTTTCCCGCGCCGTGATCTCGCGTTCGCGCCGTATGGCTTCGGCCTCCCGCTTGTCCACGAGATCGATCTTTTTTTCGAGGTTCTCTTCCTTCTGGGTCAGCCGCCGCTCCTGGTTCTGCAGCTCCTGCCGCTTGTCACGGTTCTCTTTTTCGAAGTCAGCGCGCGCCTGATACAGCTTGTCCTTGACCTCAAGCACCGCTTCCTTGCGTTTGGTCTCGGCCTCGCGTTCCGCGTTCGCGATAATGCGGGACGACTCGGCCTCAGCGTCCTTGATCTTGCTGGCTGCAACTTTTCCCTTGATCATCAGTCCGATGCCGAATCCTGCGGCAAGCCCTGCGATCAATATGGCAATATACTCGATCATGCTCGTTCCTCCTGGTGTCTCTTTTTCAGCCCGGCAAGGCGCTCCTTGATACGCTTTTCTTCGCCCTGCTCGGTGGGCCGGTAGTATTCCCGCATCTGCGGGAGGTAATCCTGTGCCACATAGTGGCCAGGGTGGTCATGGGGATATTGGTATCCTTTGCCCCTGCCGAGCCGCGCTGCTCCCCGGTAGTGGGCATCCTTCAGGTGGTCGGGCACCGGCAGCAGGGTGCCGCTTTCGATGTCCTTCATGGCCTGGTTAATGGCAAGATAGGACGCATTGCTCTTGGGCGCCGCGGCAACGTAGAGCGCCGCCTGGGCCAACGGCAGCCGGCCTTCGGGCATGCCGATCCGCTCCAGCGCCTGGCATGCGGAGGTGGCCACAAAGAGCGCCCGCGGGTCGGCGTTCCCTACATCTTCACTTGCGGCGATCATGATCCTGCGCGCAATGAACAGCGGGTCCTCGCCGGCATACAGCATTTTGGCCATCCAGTACAGCGTTGCGTCAGGATCGCTCCCCCGCATGCTTTTAATGAAAGCCGAAATGGTATCGTAATGTTCGTCCTCATCATAGGCGAGCGCCTTTTGCTGGATGGACTCCTCGGCCGTCTGGAGATCGTACAGGACCGTCCCGTCCGGGCCCGGCGCGGTGGAAAGCACGCCCAGCTCGAGCGCGTTGAGCGCGCGACGGGCGTCGCCGTTCGCCCGGGCAACGAGCAGACCAAGGGCCTCGGGCGTCAGGTTCACAGACTGCTTCCCCAGTCCCCGCTCGGCATCGCCCAAGGCGCGCGTGATGATGGCTTGAATATCCTCGTCCTTCAGGGGCTTGAACTCGAAGATCTGGGAGCGGGAGGAGAGTGCCGGTATGATCGCAAAAAAAGGATTTGCCGTTGACGCGCCGATGAGCGTGATAATGCCCCGTTCCACATCGGGCAGCAGCGCGTCCTGCTGGACGCGCGTGAACCGGTGGATCTCGTCGATAAAGAGGATCGTACGCTTGCTGCTCTGGCCATGCTCAAGCGAAGCTTCCTGCGCCACCCGCCGGATGTCCGCGACGCCCGCGGTAACTGCATTGAGGGAGACGAAACGGGCCTGGCTCCGCTCTGCGATCAGATGGGCAAGCGCGGTCTTGCCTGCTCCGGGAGGTCCATAGAGGATGAGCGACATGAGCCGGTCAGCCTCGATGGCCCGGCGCAGAAGCTTGCCCTGGCCGAGAATATGGTCCTGACCCACGTACTCGGAAAGGTCGCGTGGGCGCATTCTCCAGGCAAGCGGTGCCCCTGACTGCTCGAGATCAGCCGTGACAGATTCTATTTTTCTTGAGGAGTTCTTAAGGCCCACCGTGTTGTTTCAGGAGGGCTTACGCGGGCAAGTGATAGAGGCGGAGACCGGACCGTGCCAGATCAGGATCGTACGGGACAGGGGATATGAGCCGGCAAAGGCGATGCTGCGTGATAATTCCTACGAGAAGCAACCTTCCGCTGGATATACGTAACGCATCCTGGAGAGTTGTCTGTCAGGACAGCCTTTGCATAACTATATGTATGTATTAGTGATCCCACGTTTCGTAATATCGTTTCCTTGAACTGGCAATGCGATCTGGTGCAGTTGAAATGTCTTCGCAGGCTCAAAACACCGGACTTCACCCGGCATATTGCATCCCGCTTTATCCGCTGATGCGTGACTATCACAAGCGCCGGAGCCTTCCTTACTTACCGGTCCTTTCAGGCGCTGATTAACACGAAAGAATAACTTTTAAAAACCCCCGCTTTTGCCGTGCAGATTAACTTGATTCCTGGTCGTAACCAGGTGGGCGCCCTGTCGGCTCGATCAGGCTTCCCAGTCTTGTCTGGGCATGCACACACGCTCCGAGGTAAGCTCCCGTTTTATTCTTTTCACGAGGAACAAGTTTACCCATCACGCGCAAAGCAGGGGATTCATATGTCTGTCATTTATATACCAGAATAGAAAAAAAATGGCAAGAATAAAATAATATTTGGTTTTGCGGCAGAAAGGATAATGTTCTTTTTCTTCATACGGTTACGCGTAAATACACGGCAAGGATACCCCAAAAATACCCTGACCATGAGCGGTCAGGTACCTTCATCCGGCCCGGTGATCTCCAGTAAGCGAGTCGCCGACCGTTCAACTGAATCTTCAAGCGACTGGTACTGCCGTCGGAGGCGAAACAGTTCGTCCGAAATGGTAAGCGCAGCCAGGATCGAGACCCGATGCGCATCGGACGTGCCGGTCGCCTTTTGCACCTCCCTCATTTTCGCGTCGCAAAAAGCGGCAAGTTCCCTGATATACGCATGGTCTTCCATGCCCTTGATGCTGTATACCTGGCCGAGTATTTCCACCTGTACGCTTTGCATACTATTCACCCAATGCCTGGTGCCTGGTATTTATTGGTGATCTGCGATTTGTAATTTGGTGTTTGCTCTTACAGCAGCGCGTCCACAAACTCCTTCGGTTCGAACTCACGCAGGTCCTCAATCGCCTCGCCGATGCCCACGAACTTGACCGGGATCCCCAGTTCCTTATTAATGGCAAAGACAATGCCGCCCTTCGATGTGCCGTCGAGCTTCGTCAGCACGATGCCGGTAACGCCGATCGCTTCATGGAACATCCTGGCCTGGACCAGGGCGTTCTGGCCCGTATTGCCGTCCAGGACCAGCAGGGTCTCATGGGGCGCGCCCGGCAGCTCGCGCGCTACGATCCGCTTCACTTTTTTGAGCTCGTCCATAAGGTTCGATTTCGTATGCAGTCTTCCGGCCGTGTCCACAATGAGCACATCAACGGCCCTGGCCTTGGCGGCAGTAACCGCATCGAACACTACGGCGCTCGGATCGGCCCCCTCCTGATGTTTGATCACCGGAATGCCCGCCCGTTCTCCCCAAATGGACAGTTGTTCGGACGCTGCGGCCCGGAAGGTATCACCTGCGGCCAGCATCACCTGTTTGCCCTGCGATTGCAGGCGTCGCGCCAGTTTGCCGATGGTGGTGGTCTTGCCCGTGCCGTTCACCCCGATCACGAGGACCACCGACGGTGTGGCAGTAACCACGAACTTCGACGTTGTCGACGCGAGGATCCCAAGGAGAAGATGTTTAAGGCGCGCCCGCACCTCGTCCGGTGTTGAAAGTTCACTGCGTTTGAACCGCTCCGTCAGGTCCTTCAGCACAAAGGCGGCTGTTTCAACCCCCACGTCCGATGCGATCAGCGCTTCTTCCAGTTCTTCGAGAAACGTCTCATCGATCTTCTGGCCGAGGATGAGCGTACCGAGCTTGTCCGCAATATTTTTTCTGGTCTTTGCCAGTCCGTCGCTCAGACTTTTAAATACACCCAGCATAAGAACCCCTTATCAGAGAGTGACCGCGGTGCCGTTCCATATCAAAGCGGCAGTTTTTCCGAGGGCGGCGGTCCGCTCCGTGTTGCGCGCTGCTCGTTTTTCGGTCCTGAAGCGGCAGCGGTTTTATTGTTTTCCCGCGCTTCGTCCTGTTCTGTCAATTGAGCATCCGCCTCCGCATAGTTTGCCTTGCGGTACAGATAGCGGTCGTGCATCTTGTTAAACCCGGTCCATCCGCCTTCGACGATATTTTCTTTCTGCAGCGTGGACTGGAAATTAGTGATCTTGGCCGAAAGATCATCGAGATAATGAATGACCACCGCTTCCTGGATCTTGGGCCGCTTGGGCGAACCGAACTCGTACTCACCGTGGTGCGAGAGCATGATATGCTTCAGCAGCATCGTGAGTTCCGAAGGGAATCCGGGAATGGTGCTGATCTTTTCGACCAACATCTCATAGCCCAGCGAGATATGGCCGATAAGCCTTCCCTCGGTCGTATATTCGATCGACTTCCGCACGGACAGCTCGCGGACCTTGCCGATATCGTGCAGAAAAGCGCCGGCGGTCAGCAGGTCGCCGTCGATAGAAGGAAAATGCTTTGCAACATCGCGCGACAGGGAAATCAGCTCCAAAAGATGCTCCAGCAGGCCGCCGATGAAATTATGATGAAGCGCCTTTGCAGCAGGCGTGCGCCTGAGCAGGTCCATGAATGCCTGGTCGTTCAGAAAGGAGTTCATGAGCTGCTTCAAATAGGGATTGGTGATGCCGGCTGCAGCGGCCTGGAGCTCCGCCACCATCTCATCGATGTTGCGCTTTGAGGCCAACAGAAAGTTGGCGATGTCCACGCGGGAATCATCGACCTTCTCCAGGGTCTTCATCTTGATCTGCATGGAACCCTGGTAGTTCGCCGCGATGCCCTTGATTCGCACAAAATCTTCGCGTTCGAACCTTCCGGCAACCTCATCGGCATTGTCCCACAGCCTGCCGTCGATCTCGCCGGTCTTGTCGGAGAGTTTGATCGAGAGATAGGTCACGCCGTTCTTGGCGGTTGAAACCTGTTTTGAGGTTGCCAGGTAAATTTCTTCCACCCAGTCGCCTTCTTTAAGAGATGCTATGGTCTGCATGTGTTCCTTTCTCATTACTTCTGACGGCGATAATAAACCATCCCTTCTGCGAAGTCAACAGAAAGCGGCCAAACATGCGGTGAAAACGGTGTTCACGGAGGCGCATAAAGAAATAAACCGGCCAAATAGCTGGCCGGTTTATTTTGATGACTGGTCATGATCAATGGTGCAGAAGGTCACGAATGCAGATCGATTATTTCTTTTTTACGTATGCTTTGTACTCGCCGTTCTCGCTGGAGATCCCGAGGAATTCATGGCCGGTCATCTTGCACCAGGCAGGCATGTCTTTTACGATCCCGTCGTCGTCGGACAGCACCTCAAGGACCTGCCCCGACTGCATTTCCTTGATTTTGTTCGACGTTTTGAAGATCGGCATGGGGCAGGCAAGACCCACGCAATCAATACTAAAATCAGGCTTGATGTCTTTACTGTCCATCGGAGTCCTCATTCAGACGCAACGTAGGCTGTCCCTCGGTCTTTAAATCCGCAATCCGCAATCCACAATTGAACTACTCCGCCTGGTGATCGTGCCCTGCCTCAGCGGGCATCCTCACGGGTGAAGGCTTCCCCTGTTTTTTGTAGTAATCGTCGAGCGCGGATTTGAGCGCCTCTTCAGCCAGCACCGAGCAATGCATCTTAACCTTGGGCAGACCGCCCAGGGCCTCGGCAACCGCGGCATTCGATATTTTGAGCGCCTCGTCGATGCTCTTGCCTTTCACCAGGTCCGTGACCATACTGCTCGTGGCTATGGCAGCTCCGCAGCCGAAGGTCTTGAACTTGGCGTCGGTAATGATGTTGTTCTCCACCTTGATGTACAGGCGCATCACGTCGCCGCATACCGGATTACCGACGGTACCCACGCCGTCAGCGTTCTCGATCTCCCCCACGTTGTGAGGCTGTGCAAAATGCTCCATTACTTTCGAACTGTACTGTTCCATAGCTTCCTCCTCAGCGAGCCTTTTCTTGTTTGATCATGTCTTCATAAAGTGGCGACATCTCCCGGAGCCGCTGAACAATGGGAGGCAGCGCGTTTATGACGTAATCGATATCTTCCGTAGTATTGCCCATGCCGAGCGACATGAGCAGCGTTCCGTTGGCGACCGCCGCATCCGTGCCGATGCAGGTAAGCACATGCGATGACTTGAGCGAGCGCGACGTACAGGCAGAACCGCTCGAAACCGAGATTCCCTGCATGTTCAGGAAGAGCAGCATGGACTCCCCTTCCACATACCACATGGACATGTTCAGGTTCTGCGGCAGTCGTTTCGTGGGATGGCCGTTGATCACCACATGGTCGATCTTCTCCACCAGGCCTTTCTGCAACCGGTCGCGAAGCGCGGTCACGGTGGTCATGCGGTTCGAAAGGTCGGCCATGGCAAGCTCACAGGCCTTGCCCAGCCCCACGATACCGGGCACATTCTCGGTGCCGGAGCGTCTGCCGTCTTCCTGGATCCCGCCTTCGATCTGCGGCTTGATCCGCACCCCTTTTCGCACATAGAGCGCGCCCACGCCTTTGGGGCCGTAGAACTGATGACCCGAGAGCGATAGCGCGTCAACGCCCAGGGACGATACGTTCACCGGGATCCAGCCCACGGTCGCAACCGCGTCAGTATGGAACAGAACGCCTTTTTCTTTGGTGATCTTGGATATTTCTTCGATCGGCTCGATGCTGCCGATCTCGTTATTGGCATGCATGATAGAGACGAGGACTGTTTCCTTCGTGATAGCCTTGGCAACATCGGCGGGGTCCACGATGCCAAAGTGGTCCGTGGGTAATGCCGTGACCGTAAAACCCGCTTTTTCGAGCGTCTTGACCGGATGGAGCACGGAGAAATGCTCGATCTGGGATACGATGATATGCTTGCCCTTCTGGCTGTTCGCCTGGGCTAGTCCCTTAAGCGCAAAGTTATTGGACTCCGCACCGGAAGCGGTAAAGAATATCTCTTCAGGCTTTGCGCCGATGAGGGCCGCGGTCTTTGCCCGCGCCTCTTCAACAGCGTTCTTTGCTTCCCGTCCGGTGTCGTGCAGGTTCGAGGGGTTGCCGAACTTGACGGTGAAGTAGGGCAGCATCTCTTCGACCACTTTGGGATGGGTAGGCGTCGTTGCTGCGTGGTCCAGATATACTTTTCTCATGATCAACATGCCCCTTTCCCTGCGACTGCCAGTTTCCTTCTCGGCTTCAAAAGTTCGGGTTCCTTTTTCCGGCTTTCTTGCAGCAGGTCCTCAAAACTGATGCTGTCCAGCGCTTCTTCTATTTTTGCGCCGACCTTGGTCCAAACCATGCGGGCAACACAATCGTCTGCCTGCATGCAGTCGTCGGATTCACCGGGTTCCAGGCAGTGCGACAGTGCAATGGGCCCCTCAAGAGCGCGAACAATATCACCGATCGTCAGCTCCACGGGCTTCCGAGCGAGCAAATAACCGCCTGCCGGGCCGCGCACGCTCTCGATCAGCCCCGCCTTTCCGAGTTTATGCAGGATCTGTTCGAGGTAGGAAAGCGAAATACCCTGCCGCTCGGCGATCTCCTTGATCGTGATCGGCCCCTTGCCGTGCCGGGCGATCTCGTATACTGCCCGGACGCCGTATTTCCCTTTGGTGGAAAGTTTCATAGGACGACCTCACTGGCTACAGGAAACCCAGCCATTAATACAGGACTGGTTCCGTCCTCAGTAGCTTCATGCTTAACATATCAAACCTGACTAATTCTGTCAAGTATATTGTTTCACCAGACAATCCCCTCACCTTCATCATAACTATTCAATACATATGAACCCAGAAGAGCGCGACACCAGAGCAAAAACCTTTTATCCGCAGATTTCGCAGATGGACGCAGATTTAATAAAAAATACAATTCGGGTCTGTTTTATCTGCGTAATCTGCGCCATCTGCGGATAATATTTTGACCTGAGCAGTTACCCTTCGGTTTTTATTCTCCGTTGTGCTGACAATTCTGCATGAAAGTTTCATTTTCCAAACAGCATGTTTATGCTATACTCCCGCCATGTTACAGACCAATCCCCATAACCCCATCACCAGCAAAGACAACGCAACCATTAAGCATCTGCATGCTCTTTCGGAGTCCAAACAGAGGAAAAAAGAGCAGGCCTTCCTGATCGAGGGCGTCAAAATGGTCGAGGAAGCGCTGCGGGACGACCTGGGCATCAAGTTGGTTATAGCTTCCCCTTCCCTGGTGCAGCACCATGGCAAGGGCGTGCTGAAACTCGCCGAGAACCGGTCCGTTGAAGTCCTCTGGATCTCGGAAAGGTTAATGGACACGATCGCAGAAAGCAAAACTCCTCAGCCGGTCATGGCGGTCGTCAAGATGAAGGCATTTTCCGAGCAAGGCCTGCTGGCCAATGACGCAGGCCTCATTGTCATGGCCCATCAGCTTCAGGACCCGGGGAACCTCGGGACCATCATCAGGACTACGGAAGCAGTCGGCGCTTCAGGCGTGGCAATCACGTCGAACACGGTCGACCCCTTTAACCCGAAAGCCATCCGGGCGTCCATGGGCAGCATCCTGCGTGTGCCGATTGTTCACAGTGGGGACGCGCCAGCACTCATAAAAACCTGCAAAGAGAAGGGCTTTCAGACAGTGGCGACGGTTCTGACAGGAAGGACCACCCACTTCGATATCGACCTTACGAAACCAACAGTTGTGGTTCTCGGACAGGAAGGCGCCGGGCTGCCGCAGGACATCATGGCGGACATCGATCAGCAGGTACGCATTCCCATGGCATCAACGATCGACTCGCTGAATGTGGCTACTGCGGCGGCAGTGATTTTATACGAGGCGTTCAGGCAGAGGATGGCGCAATAGTCTCGGTGCCCGGTGCAAGTTCTTACTGAAGTCCTTGTAGTTGCCCTTCTATGAAACTTTCATGTTACATTCTGTTCTGTTGGATACGCTTAAAATACCTCATCGGTTTCGTTGACAAAACATAGCATCAAGCATATATTCACCCAAGATACCGCGCGTAGTTTGGCATGTTCCTTGTTAAAATAGCAAATACTGGAAATCCGCTGTTTACTATGGGGGATAGTCAATCACTTGTTGAGCCTGTAGAAAAATCCCTGAAAAAGGCTATTTTAGGCCCTTGAGAGGATCGACGAATTTTCACTGCTGCCAATCAGAATTGCGATAATTTTTGCTTCGGAACCAGATTGGCGAGTTTTTCCTCACACGTCCATGATCGAATGGCATCGAATAATTTAAACGCATTAAACGAAGCCTGGTGCGTCAGGCCTTTGAGAGGGACTTTTTCTACAGACTCGTTAAGGAAGGAATACAATGCGGACTCTACTATCGTATATTTTGGTCATACCTTTATCCTTTTTAGCGTCTAGACTAGCAGGGCTTGTAGTCGGTTTACCAATATCTTTTGCATTCATCTGGGCATCTGTCCAGTTACGTTCCACAATTGCTGGCTTCATCACTGGTATCGTTTCTTCCATTGCTGCTGTGGCATTTGGATGGTCTGTTTTTAGTTGGGTTGTGGGTAAAGGATCGTTTACGATCTTACCGTTTCTTGCATCCGTTTTGATATTGATCATTATTATTCCAAGGAACTTGCGTGAGGCTCAGACAGACACGCAACTGAAAGCAGAATTCAAAGAAAAAGGTTCATCGCTAGCAAAGGAGATGGGAAATGTATTGAGTTTGTTTATCGGTGAAATATCCGGGCTTATCCTTGCAGCTGCATGGTTATTCTTTGCGCAGTAAAAAAACATATCAAGACAATTTCACACGCAAAGTCAGTAATCTATTAAAGTTCGCAATACGATTATAACCAGCGCCTACAGCGCCGCACCACAGCCGGCGCGTCAGGCGCGCGGTTGAACTAAGCCGGAGATAACTACATGGGATTCTTCAAAATAATACTTGGTGAAAAACAAAAAGAACAAGAAACTCAAATGGAACGCGACTTATCTGCAGCCAACAAAGTTGTCAATGATTACGGCGACTTTATGCAAAGACCGGCATTCCCAGCACCGGGATGTATTGCGGATACCAAAAAGCTTCCTTATGACAAACAGTCCATAAAGAATGCACTAATACTCGCAATAAAGTTCTGCGATGATTTCAAAATGAAAGAAATGCTAAAAGTTGCCTATATAAGTCTTGCAGATTTCCAAGACGATGTTGGCAAAACAGACGTTGGCCTTGATATGAGAAAGTTTCTTAATCCGCAGAGCATGGATTTAAATGATAGAGCTCAGTTTGAATCCGTCGCCACACAAATGGATTCGATGATGGGTTCGTACGAAAAGTTCAAGACAATAGTGGAAGAGGAGCGGCGATTGCTTCAAAAAGATGTGGCTTAAATATGATTTGATTTTCGGTTAACGAGCCACTCAAGCCGACCCCGAATAGCCCTTGTTGGTTTGTAAAGGCCTTTGGCCGGTCAGCCTATTATAGCGTTATCTATTATGAAAAACAGCCTTGACCCAAAACACAAATATTTATACCGGGAAGCAATGGAACGCTGCTCCGCTATTCAGCAGATTCTTAACCAGCATGATCAGCTTATTACCGACCTCTCTTCTGAAGAATGGAATAAATTGCAAGAACGTTTCTGGAATGAGTATGTTTATCCAAAATATGAACCCGTATATTTTGAGCTATTCCCCGCTGATCGCGGAAAAAAAGACAACCCTGACAGATTCAAAGCCGATTTTGATATTGTTTATGACAACAAGAAAATGGCTATCGCGCTTTGTGAATGGTTAAAGCGTGAGGGCTGCTTCCACTTTTTTGAGGGCCACGTTATCTTTATTGACCCAACGCCATCTGATCTTGCTTTTCTCCTATCTGATGGCGTTCCATTCCGGCGCTATCCCCCGCAATATGTAGGAAAGCTTCTTGAGCGTGTCACACTTGATTGTATAGATGATCGTAAGAAAATTGACAAGCTCAAAAGTTGGATTGTAGGCCTCGCTCTTCTTTCAGGATTTATGACCATTTTCGTTATTTCTATGATATTAAAGTGAGGTAGTGATGCATACAGCCGCATAATGTTTGTTAGATGACCTAAGCGCCCCTAAAATACCAGAGAGTAGAAGCATATACATAAAATGGAAAAAGAATTCATTGAAATCCTTGTTGCTCTCCCAACATGGTCTCGTGTCATCATAGGCTTCATGGCCCCCTCTATCCTGGGGCTCACTATTTATGCTGTTCGAGAGTATTTCATTGCATCCAGACAGTTTCATGATACGATCCGTACCGAATTTGAAGGTCTTTATCCAACTCCATCGCAATGGCCCGCTGACCAAATTCAAATCATAAAGATTCTGAAAGATAAATTCCCCCGCCTTGAAATCGCAGTCCATAAATTTAGAGAATACTTGCCTTGCCTCATACGGCCACGCTTCGATCGTGCTTGGTTTGCATATCTCGGTGATGAAAACAACACTGGATATCATCGCTATTGGCAATATGTACCGTATCATGATTCATCCCTCGAAAATGGTAAGATTGTTGAATATGACAATACAAAAGCATATCAAGACAATTTCACACGCAACGTCTGTAATCTATTAAAGTTTGCAAGACGTTTATAACCAGCGCCGACATTTAGGCGCGTGTTCTCGGAGGAAAGATGCTGAGAGAAAAAAAAGACCACAATACGCTGATCTTTATAGGGTTAGTGTTTGTACTCATTGTACTTCCGCTCACGTATAGTAAATCCTTCTTTGAAGTTGAGACCGATGAACCGAAAGTGTACTACGTAAAATCATCATTCTGGGGTCTTTCGAAATGGCAAACCGAGATACGTTGGATGCGGGCACCGGGCTACGATTATGATGCATGGTGCGCAAAAGGCAAAACGGGTAAATGGTATCCTTTATTACTTGATAATGATCAACCGTAGCGTATATCTTCCATAGCGTTTTGTGAATATTAGGCCTTCAACTGGCTTGGACGGATAGCATAAATGCTTTGTCGATGAATAGCATTTACTAGACATGGGAAACTACCAAAGATTAAAAGACCAACGGCATTTCCCAGTTCGTAGGTCAGGTAGAACAGCGCGAAACCCGACAAATGCTGTTGGGTCACGCTGCGCTTAACCCAACCTACGAACTGTATAAGTCGTGGCAAGTTCGTTGCCCAAAAAGGAGAAGTTATGAAGGTTATGATTGCGCTATTTTTAGTAATGGCATTAATCGGCTGCGCGTCCCCTGGAAGACTAAACTCTGTCCAACTAGGTATGACCAAAGACGAGGTTATTTCGGTGATGGGAAAGCCGGTAAGTATCAGTGCAAAGGACGACACTCAATATCTAACCTACAAATTTTCCGAAACAGGTGAAGATGCATACTACGGGAGAAAAACTCGATATTTTGTTCGCCTTGTTAATGGGAAAGTAGATTCCTTCGGGAGAGCTGGGGACTTCGATAGCACAAAAACGCCCACAGTAAAAATCGAGAAAGACGAAAGCATTAAGGTTCAGGATAGTGGTGATCTTTATACGGAGTTAAAGAAGCTAAAAGAACTGCGTACTGAAGGTATAATTACAGAAGAAGAATTCCAGACACAAAAGAAACGCGTTTTAAATAAGCATTAATGTTTAACAACGCCATTAGCTAGGACAGCAAAAGCGCCGCTTCGTCGTCGTGGAGTTTTTTTGCTGCCGGTTATGCCAAACGTTATGGCTTTGAACATTGGAATGAGGAAGGAGTTCTGACGTGCTGTCACTACTTGGGGCGCTATCAGCGATGCTCCTCATGGTTGGGGGGCTTACTGGCTTTCTCGCCGTGTGGCTAACCGACGCCGAAAAGCGAAAATTCAGCGACAAACTTGCAACGCTAGGCCAGGATTGGCTCTCTACGCGCATGGGTGTAATTAAAATCCCTCTCTATGCTTTGAACGCTTTTTTGACAGCACTCATGGGGGAGAAAAGATTCTCCAAAAAAGCAATTTGCAGGTCCTCGGCGTTGAGCATAATGATGCTTATCGGATGCCTCGGCATTGGGGGCTTTCTTACGGGCACGTCTCTTGGGATTACTAAATCGCCATGGTCTGCATATGATGAAAAATTACAGGAGCTTCATTCTCTTGAAGGCGTGAAGCACAACGCTGAGGCACTAGCGATACTTAAGTCCGTTCAGCAACCTGCCTGGAAATGGGTTTATTCATCAGTTCTTATTTTTCTCATCATTATTATTAATGTAGCCGCAGATGTCCTGTCACTTGCTGCGGCTAGGCGTATCCTGGCAGACCTGTTGACCACTGACTCTCCCGTATTGCTCTCAGGAGCACTATTGTTGGGTCTTAGTATTTCTCTATTGGTCGCAAATGCAGTTGTCTTAATTTTGACCGTTGTAACTGACCCAGGGATCATGAGCGCGACGATAATATCATTTCTATTCTCAGGACAATGGCGGTTACTGACCTACGCGCTGTGGGGCGCGAGCCTGTTTTTTGCGTGGTACACCAGTGCGGTCTGGATTCGTGCGATTGCCGTTAGTGCGGCCTTGCCTGGGATACTGCTTGTTCTATTGTCAGTACTTGCACTCATCCTATATCCAGCGAAGTCGCAACTTAGTACCGTATTTCGATCCACACTTCAGCGGGCGCTATCGCACGAAAAGGGACCTATTCTCTTTATCGGGGGGGTCGCAGCAAGTCTAGCGGCGCTTCTTGGTGCTGTTATCACGATCATCACATGAACTGCAACTTGTCATAACTATCGGTCGCATCGGGCCTACAGCTTCGTTTCCAGTCACCGCTGACCGCACGTTCATGTACAAGTTACAAGCAGTATTCGTTATTGTTTCGTTTGACTGAAATTGTGGATTTGTAGGTGAACTCCTCAGTAACGGCGGGGAGGGCGGGTATAACGATCGATCTGCTGAATGTGGCTACCGCGCCGGCAGTGATTTTATACGAGGCGTTCGGGCAGAGGGTGGTGCGGTAATATGTTACTGCGGGCATCATACATTACCTCAGTCCCTGCGTAACGATGTTTTATCGAGTTACTTCCTATGGTATCGCACCATGCAGCGACAATAGTCCGCATCGCAGTTCGGTAATGGCAACTCCGGGACCTCGTTAAAACGAAAACGCCTTCCCTGCAAACTCAATGCAGCATTACAGGCATCACTACCTTTGTCATCCGCATCATTAGACAGCACAACTTCAGCTTCATAAACATCTTGAGCATTTGGCACTGATTTACGTATTTGTTCGTAGATCGTATGTGAAAGCCCCTCTTGACAATGAGGTCACATTAGGATACTATGACCACATGCAGACAAAAACCATAGGCATTCGTGAAATGAAAACCCACCTGAGCGGCTATTTGAAGGATGTGAAACGGGGTGAGGAACTTCTTATCTCGGAACGGGGCAAGGCCATCGCCCGCATTGTGCCGGTAGGCGCTCCAGCGGAGGAAGGCAAACTGCATTCCGCGCTGGTCAAACTGGCGCTCTCGGGCGCGATCATCCTGCCGCCGTCGTACAAACCGCCGCGCCTGCCGAAAGCCAGAAAAAAGGTAAAGGGATCCCCCTTTTCCCAGGCGATCATCGAGGACCGGCGATGATGCTCTATGTCGACACCTCGGCACTCATCAAGCGGTACGTGGATGAAGATGGTTCTGAACGCGTGAATACGCTTTGGGAAGGTGCAACGGGGATCGCGACATCGGTTGTCGCTTTCGCGGAAATGATCGCAGCCTTGAACCGTAAACGGCGGGAAGGCGTGCTATCAGCTGCTGAGTACACCCGGACGGCATCTGCGTTCAAGAGCGATTATCGCCGGGTCATTCTCGTACCTGTCAATGCGGGATTGAACGAACGCATTGAAACGCTTGCGCGGAAACACGCACTGAGAGGTTTCGATGCGATTCACCTTGCATCGGCGCTTGTGATTAGAAACAGTGGGCGGGTTGAAACGGGTTTCGCGTGCTACGACCGCATGCTGAATGAAGCGGCAGGGAAAGAAGGGTTTCAGGCGATCCTATAAACTTCTCTCAGTTTCGCGCATAATGTTTTATCGCTTTACTTCCTATGGTACCGCAGCATGCAGCGGCAATAGTCCGCATCGCAGTTCGGTAATGGCAACTCCGGGACCTCGTTAAAACGAAAACGCTTTCCCTGTAAACTCAATGCGGCAGTACAGGCATCACTACCTTCGTCATCCCCGTCATTAGACAGCACAACCTCAGCTTCATAAACATCTTGAGCATTTGGCGCTGATTTTCTTATTTGTTCGTATTGATAAAATATTTTTTCCGCATGAAGTATGCGTTGAGTAACCAGGAAGGCAGCCCCCAATAGGTCTTCTTTGCCATGATCCGACAAGGAAAGGTAATATTTACGGCTAACCTTTGAATTTACTCTTAACTCGAGTTTCTCTACTTCATCTCCGGACAGCAGTTCACCCGACGTTCGTATCTTTCTATCAATTGATCCATAGCTTGCATCTCTATTGTTCAATATGATTTCCAATATCCAATCGAATGAATCCTGTTTGAATAAGCCTGACTGTTCGATCAGCTGTATTGGGTCTGGCTTATTCATTTGTTAGCTTCCTTGTCATAGCGGCGACCAGGTTAATCTTGGAATGTAGCCATCACCCCTACTTCTTGAACTTCTTCCTCAACTTCTCCACCACAAGCGACGGCACAAGGCTTGAAACATCACCGCCATAGCTTGCCGCTTCTTTTACGATCGTCGACGTGATGAACGAATATTCCTCGTTCGGCATGAGAAAGACGGTCTCAATATCGCTATCGAGCCTCCGGTTCATGAGCGCCATCTGCATCTCATATTCGAAGTCTGAAACGGCCCGCAGCCCGCGGATGATCCCCACGGCCTTTTTCTGCTTAACGTAATCAACCAGCAGCCCGTCGAACCCTTCGATCACCACGTTCTTATGCTTTGCCGTCACCCGTTTCAGCATGGCGATGCGCTCTTCGAGAGAAAAGAGCGGGGCTTTTTTCGGGTTCTCGGCCACCGCCACAAGCACCACATCGAATATCCTGCGGCTTCGTTCAACAAGGTCGATATGTCCGTTCGTGACTGGATCAAAAGTTCCGGGATAAACAGCAATACGTTTCATGGGAGCTCCTTTAGGTTCGAACCACCTCCCCAACCCCTCCTTGGCAAGGAGGGGCTACGAACAATTCCTCCCCTCGCCTAGAGGCGCCTACTTTTGGTACCAAGGGGAGGTTAGGTGGGGTGATTTCATTTGGGTTACACAGGTAAAGAACTTACGAATTAGTGAAGAAGCCAGGGTCCGAAAGCCAGAATCCAGGAGGTAAAAAGATCATACTGCATCTGCTGTGTCCTCCTGACTCCTGACTTCTGACTCCTGGCTCCCGATTTTATAAAACGCCAACACCGTGTCACCATATACCGCTTCACGTGTGAGCATTAATTCTCCCGCCTGCTTTGGTGACGGCTGTTTTTTAAAATGCTCGGCAACAACGATCGCATCGGGCTTCAATATCCCGGACTCTGCGATAAGGTTGAGCACCGGCTCTTGTTCAAGCGTGTAGGGCGGGTCGAGAAAAACAATATCGAACTGCTCCGATACTTTTTTCAGATATTTTTCCACTTTCGCCCCTACGATCTCCGCCCGTTTGCTGAAGCCGATCAGCTCGATGTTCTTTTTGATGACGTGCAGCGAGTCCCGCGCATCGTCAACGAACACGACCCGCTCCGCACCGCGGCTGAGCGCTTCGATGCCGATCCCGCCGGCGCCGGCAAAAAGGTCGAGGAACGAGGACCTGTTCACTTTCTCGCCGAGAATATTGAACAGCGCCTGCTTCACCTTATCCGAAGTCGGCCGGACCTTTGAACCTGCGGGAACTTTAAGATTCCTGCCTTTGCTTGTGCCGCCGGTGATCCTCATAGATTCAGTTTCTCTTCCCAAAGAGTAGTATTAATCGTCTCAAAATAGAAATGACATAATCTGAACACACCTCCCCAACCCCTCCTTATCAAGGAGGGGCTACAACACTCCCTCCCCTTGCCAAGGGGAGGTTAGGTGGGGTGGTTCGCTCGTTCTTGTTGTGCATTAATATCTATACTATTTTGAGACCGTTAATAACTCCCTGCGCAAAATTGAGTTTTTCCATAAGTCACCCTTTCACATCCTCTCCCCTCCGGGGAAGGGCTGGGTGAGGGGCTGAAATCAAGCCCATTTGAACAGCATAGGTGAACCGATGCTACAGAAAACGGTTTGTTTAGTCAAGCCTTTCTTGACACACCAGGTCTATGCGTATATACTTTTTTCATGAGAACGAATAAGACTTCACCAAGAACAGCTGCTCTGAGACTGGCAATCCTTTTCCTTTCGCTCGCCGCAATGATCATCGGCCTGGTCGGAATAGTGATAGGGGCGCCCGAAAAAGTCGCGCCTCCAGCTTCCCGCAAAACAGTCCATGTCCTCAAAATCGATGCTGCGATCACCCCCGTTGTTGCCGAATACATAGAGAAATCCATTGACCGCGCTGCTGCGGCCAATGCCGAAGCCCTTATCATCCAGCTGAACACCCCCGGCGGACGCGTTGACACCATGGAACAGATCGTTATGAAGATCCTCTCCGCAAACATCCCGATCGTGGTCTACGTGGCGCCGCAGGGCGGCAGGGCGGCATCGGCAGGCGTGTTCATCACCATTGCCGCCAACATCGCGGCCATGGCGCCCAGCACGCATATCGGCGCTGCTCATCCGGTGACCATGACGGGAACTATGGATAAAGTCATGGAGGCAAAGGTCGTGAACGATCTTGCGGCCATGGCCCGGGGGCTTGCTGAAAAGCGCGGCAAGAATTCCAAATGGGCCGAGGAGGCCGTGCGGAAAAGCGTCTCCATAACCGAGACCGAGGCGCTCAAGCTCAAGGTGATCGATCTGATCGCGGCGGACATCCCGTCGCTCCTTAAGGCCATACACGGCAGAACCATTGATCTGGTGCTGGGCAAGCGGGTCCTCGATACAAAAAACGCCCAGGTCCAGGAAGTCAAGATGGGGTTCCGGTTCAAAATTCTCGATCTCATCAGCGATCCTAACATTGCCTATATCCTGCTGATCCTCGGGTTCTATGGCCTCTACTTCGAACTTTCAAACCCCGGCGCCATCTTCCCGGGTGTTGCCGGCGCCATCAGCCTTATCCTTGCCCTGTATGCGCTCTCTAACCTGCCGATCAATTACGCAGGGCTCCTGCTGATCGTCCTCGCCATCGGACTGTTCATTGCCGAGGCCTTCATCACAAGCCATGGCGTCCTCGGCGTCGGCGGCACCATCGCCTTGGCGATCGGTTCGGTCATGCTGATCGATTCTCCGCTACCGTATATGCGCATATCCTGGGCCGTCATCATCCCGGTTGTCGCACTTTCATCGCTCCTGTTCATTGTCACGGTGTCATTGGCCGTGCGGGTCCAGCGTGAAAAAGCCGATACCGGAAAAGAAGGCATGCTCGGACTGGAGGGCGAGGCAAAAACAGACGTCCACGCAGATGGCCAGGTATTCGTCCATGGCGAATACTGGAACGCCTGGAGCGATGAACCGATCAAGCAGGGTGAACGAGTGAAGGTCGAGTCTGTCACGGGACTCACCGTAAAAGTTAAAAAAGCTTCCCGCCAATAAGACGCGCCTACTTGCCGTCTGGCTGAAACTACCTGCTCTCATGGGGTACTACTAAAAAATCATGACACGAAAGAAAACAAGGAGGTTCACGATATGGAAGCACTAGGACTGGGATTAGCGTTTGCGAGCATTATTATTGCGTGGTTTCTGTTCAACACGATCAAGATCCTTAAGCAGTATGAGCGTGGAGTGATCTTCACGCTCGGCAAAGTAAGCGTGGAGCACGGGGTCAAGGGACCCGGCATCGTGTTTCTTTTGCCCGGGATACAGAAGATGGTGCGGGTAAGTCTCCGCACGGTCACCATGGATGTGCCGGCACAGGACGTGATCACCAAGGACAACGTGACCGTCAAGGTGAATGCCGTGGTCTACTTCCGGGTCATAGATCCGAAAAAGGCCATCGTCGAGGTCGAGGACTTCTACTATGCCACGTCGCTCATATCGCAGACCACGCTTCGCAGCATCCTGGGTCAGAATCAGTTCGATGACCTGCTCTCCAACCGTGAATCCATTAATGCAGAACTACAGAAAGTTATCGATCAGCAGACCGAGCCGTGGGGCGTCAAGGTTACGACCGTGGAAGTGAGGAACGTGGACCTGCCGGCGGAGATGCAGCGCGCCATTGCCATCCAGGCGCAGGCGGAACGCGAACGACGCGCCAAGATCATCCATGCCGAGGGAGAGCTCCAGGCATCGGCAAAACTGGGAGAAGCTGCCGCGGTCATCAGCAAGAACCCCATCGCGCTTCAGCTCAGGTATCTGCAGACACTCACCGAGATCGGTACCGAGAAGAACACGACCATCGTGTTCCCGCTTCCCATCGACTTTTTGGCGGCATTCCAGAAACTCGTGGAAAAGAAAGAATCTTAAGCAGCAGTGGTAGAAAAGCAAAAAGGGGACAGAGCATCGCTCTGTCCCCTTTTTTTACGAGTTGTAGGTCTTGTTAGATCTCTGTAACCGTAATGGCCTGCGGTGGGCAATTCTCCACGCAGGTCAGGCAATTGATACATTCGGACATATTCACCGGCTCGGACTTTTCTGCTTGCAGTGCAAACACCTGCTGCGGGCAAACGTTAACGCAGGTGCCGCAGCCATCGCACTTGTTCTTGTCCACTGTTACCATGTACATGGGCCTTGTTCCTCCTTCAGTAAAAGTATGATGCCAACAGGGGGACATATTACATGCCTGACCACTGAAAATCAATAAATAAATGCTCTCCAGGATCAAAAAAAGGGCTCATCCCGTTCCGGGATGAGCCCTGCTGTTTTACCATGCATCGTGTTGATTAATGGTCGATTTCTATTCCAATATTCCGCTCCCTGACCGATACTGCTATCTTATACAGGAAGGTCAGGACCAGGAACCCGATGGCCCAGACGCCGAGGGTAATAAAGGCCTCCGGCATGGTCGGCCAGTAGGGATGGATCTCTTCAAAGGGATTCGGCACGAATCCGCCGATTACCAGGCCGAAGCCCTTGTCGATCCAGAGGGAGATGAACAGCATGGAACAGGCAAGAGCCAGCGTGCCCTCATTCCTGCGCACTGCCGGGACCCAGAGCATGGTGAGCGATATGACCGCAAATATGCTCGACGTCCACATGAGCGGTACCAGTTCTGCGTGTCCATCAAGCCCCGCATACAAATAGACAAAGGGATGCTGGTGACCTGGAATGCCGCTGTAGAAGGCCGTGAAGAACTCAAGGCCCAAAAGGAACACGTTGGCGAACATTGCATAGGATACGATCCTGCCCAGTGCCTGAATCGGCTCCTTGCCCGGATCGAACTTGGTCAATTTCCGCACGATAAGCGCAAGGATGATGAGCAGGGCAGGACCGCCGGCAAATGCCGAGGCGAGGAACCGGGCTGCCATGACTGCGGTGAGCCAGAAGTGCCTGCCCGGAACACCGGAGTACAAGAAGGCCGTGACCGTGTGGATGCTGATCGCCCAGGGGATCGAGAGATAAATAAAGGGCTTGATCCACTGCGGCGGCGGCATACCCTTCCGGTCAGCTCCCAGGGTGACCCAGCCCACCAGCGCATTGATGACGAGATAACCCATCAGCACCACGGAATCCCAGAACATGACAGAACCCGGCGTGGGATGCAGAAGCACGTTCGTAATGCGCATGGGCTGGCCCATGTCAACGAAGATGAACAGGATGCACATGGTCACTGCCGAGATCGCCAGGAACTCTCCCAAGATCACGATCTTCCCGAACTTCTTAAAATCGTGCAAATAGTATGGTATGACGAGCATCACGGCCGAAGCCGCGACACCGACCAGGAACGTGAACTGGCCGATATAGAGCCCCCAGGACACGTCGCGATGCAAACCAGTTATCCCTAACCCGTAAAAAAACTGCTGGAGATAGTAGTAAACACCGATCGCGGACAGGGCGCTCAGAAAGAACACCCATGCCCAGTATTTCTTGCTCCCCTCTAATGCTTTCTCAAGCATGGTCGCCTCCTCCTATGAGATAGTAAATGGCCGGCCCGGTGCCGAGATCGGGTTTGCGCCTGATCGTGTACTTGTTCGACACGATCGCCCTGACCTCGGAGTTGGGGTCTTCCATGTCGCCGAAGAGCAGGCCGCCTTGCGGAGCAGCCTCGACACATGCGGGAATCTTGCCTTCCGAAAGCCGCTCGGAGCAGAAGGTGCATTTTTCCACAACGCCCTTGGTCCTCGCGGGGTATGTTTTGTTCACATTCTTGATGAACGGCAGAGGGTCCCGCCAGTTGAAGCTCCGGGCGCCGTAGGGGCAGGCCGCCATGCAGAACCGGCAACCGATGCAGCGGTGCATGTCCTGCATGGTGATGCCGTCGGCAAGCTTGAACGTTGCCTTGGTGGGGCAGACACGAACGCAGGGCGGGTTGTCGCAGTGGTTGCAGAGCACGAAGAACGGCATCTCTTTCATATGCTCGCTCATGTACTTATTGTCCTGGCCCGGGAATGCGCGCTCGTAGGACGCCTGCCAGATCCACTTGATCTCGTCCTTCCTGTTGACCGAATCATCGGGATTCCTGAAGTCCGGCACGTTGTGGGTCTGGTGGCACGCTGAAACGACCTTTTTGACATCTTCTTCGGTCTTGAACTTGCTCATGTCCACGACCATTGCCCACCGTTTTGCGGTCAACGCTTCCTTGTTCTTATCCACCTGCGGGGGATACAGACCCTTTTGCCAGATCGTATGGGTAGCTGATGCTACCGAAGCGCCGAATCCCAGGATGGAGGAGATCCCGGCGATTTTCAGAAATTTTCTCCTGTCCATGCTCATGATTTCGCCTCCTCCTTCTCTTCCGGCTGAATGTGGCAATCCCAGCAGTACGGTTTGACCGCCATGTAGTTGTGGCATTCGTCACAGAACTTCTTCTTGTTCGAATGGCACTGCATGCAGCCGTTCTGAAGGCTCATATTGAACCGCTTGCCGTTCGTGTTGCTCATATATCCGCGGTTGTAATCACGGACCACGGAGTCACGCCAGTTGTTTAAAAGTTGCATATGTTCCGTGCGCATGAATTCCTTGGACTCCACGCATTCCTTCTTGCCGTTCACCTTCTCATACTCCTGGATCGCAGGAGTGTCTGTTTTCGGTTCAGGCGTTTTCGTGCCCTTCCCCATTACCATATTGAAGGTGAACGGGAAGGTCGCTATCGCCACGAAAACCAGGAGCCCGAGAAATATTTTTCCGCCGTCATAGATCTTCATCAGGCTTTCTCCTCCTTCTGTTCGATTCCCGGAAGAGGTACGCCGCGCAGATCGGTCGTTCTCTCCTTTTCGCCCGTCATGATCATGGCGTTGGCCACCAGTTCATGCAGGCCGCAAACTTCCACGCCGGGCACCCAGTAATCCATAAGCGGCTTGAGCGTTGCCCGGTCGATGGCGCAAACGTTGGCAAGCATGTTCACCCCGTGGTGCTCATGCACGAACTTGACCGCATTCGCGCGGGGGAAACCGCCCTTCATCCTGAGGTCCATGTCTTCCGAAGCATTCAAACCGGTGCCGCTGCCGCAGCAGAAGGTCTTTTCGCGGATCGTGTCCTCCGGCATTTCATAGAAGTTATTGACCACGTTGTTGAGCACATAGCGCGGTTCTTCAAGCATGCCCATGCCGCGCGCAACGTTACAGGAGTCATGCCAAGTGACCTTAAGGTGGTCATTGCGTTTTGGGTCAAGCTTGATCTTGTTGTTCTTAATCAGGTCCGCAGTGAATTCCGCAACATGGACCATCTTCATCGATTTCGCGTTTTCGAAGACCGTGCCGGTGATCGGCGATTTCGGCACTTCCAGGAAGTCGGCCGGGCCGTTCCAGGTATCCATGTACTGGGAAAGCACCCGCCACATGTGGCCGCACTCACCGCCCAGGATCCATTTCACGCCAAGGCGCTTGGCCTCGGCATAGATCTTGGAATTGAGCCGTTTTCCCATCTCGTTCGAGGTAAAGAACCCGAAATTGCCGCCTTCAGAAGCGTAGGTGCTCCAGGTGTAGTCGAGCCCCAGCTCCTCGAACAGCATGAGGTAGCCCATGGCAGTGTAAGTGCCCGGATCGGCGAACAGGTCGCCTGACGGCGTTACGAACAGGATCTCGGCGCCCTTGCGGTTGAATGTGGGCTTGATCCGCTTTCCGGTAATGGTCTCGATATCGTCCAGCATGTATTCAAGGTTGCCGACGATCGTATGGGGCTCAAGCCCCAGGTGGTTGCCCTTCATGTAGCAGTTCGAGACCGGACCCGCGATCCACTCGATGTTCAGGCCGAGCAGATTGAGGAGCTCCCGGCCGATGATCGTGATCTCCGCCTGGTCTATGCCGTAGGGGCAGAAGACCGAGCAGCGGCGGCACTCCGTGCACTGGTAGAAGTAATACCACCACTCCTTCAGCACGTCCACCGTGAGCTCGCGGGCTCCGGCCATCTTGCCGAAGATCTTTCCCGCAAGGGTGAATTCTTTTCTATAGACCGACCGGATGAGCTCTGCCCGCAGGACCGGCATGTTCTTCGGGTCGCCGGTGCCGATGAAGAAATGGCACTTGTCTGCACAGGCGCCACAGCGCACGCAGATGTCCATGAAGAGCCGGAAAGACCGGTACTTTTCGAGGCGCTCCGCGATCCCCTTGAGCAGGATCTCCTTCCAGTCTGCCGGGAGTTTCCAGTCAGCGTCAGCCGGCCGCCAGTCCCGCGGGTTGGGAAAACCGACGATCTCAAGGCTTTTCGGCTTCGAGCCGTGGCAGAACATGCCTTCTTTCATCTCAACGGGCGTGTCCATCCAACCGGTCTTCGGCGTCGCGTAATCTATCTTTGACAGTTCTTCTGGTTTCGGAAGTTTCGCCATGATTACTCCTTTTCTACCGGGAGGCCGGCGCCTTTCATTTTCTCCCTGAAATCGTTCTCATATTCATCATAGGTGTGGACATGGACGGGATAGTTCCATGGATTGATGTGTCTCTTTTCGCGGCTGTTGTTCGCCAGGTTCCTGGTGGGGCTGAGGAAGACGCCGGCCATATGCACCAGCTTGCTCATCGGGAAATAGGCAAAGAGCACGGAGAGGAGGAACAGGTGGATGAAGAAGATGACGCCGATGGTGTTCGCGACAACGGGATGAAAACTGATCAGCCCCATGGCCAGGACCTTCACGCTCACGATGTCGGTTTTGATGAAATACCGCATCAGGACGCCGGAGATGCCGATACCCAGGATGAGAAAGAGCGGGAAGTAATCACCGATGAGCGATATGTACCGTAGATGGGGAAGGCCGACCCGCCTGATGAAAAGATAGGTCACGGCGCCCAGGAGGATCACATCGGTCATATACAGCAACGGTATACCGATTTGGAGAAAGCTGTCGAGGCTGTCGAGCACCTGGATCGGGAACGGCACCTGTTCAAAGAAGAAACGGAGATGCCGCAGGAGGATGATCAGGAACGACCAGTGGAAAGCCAGGCCTGCGGCCCACAGCCACTTTGCCTCACCATAGGTGAGCTGTTTATCATCCTGCAACTGGGTCCTCAGGTTCCTGAACAGGGAGCGAAAAAAGAGCACCTCCAGCGCCATTCTGCCGATCACCCCCAGCATGCCGGACGGATTTTCGAGTTTGCTGTGCTTGATCCAGGGGAGGGATTTCTGCTGCCCGCACGTTGTCGGGATCCTGAAGGGCACCGGAGAGCTGGCCCATTTCAGAACCCGCACGACCATCCCGCCGACAAAGATGACAAACGCCGCATAAGGAATGACGACTCCGAAGAGGAACCGGGAGGTCGCCCCGTCCACAAGCGCATAAGGGATCAGCGCGAGCAGAAGAACTGCAATGAAAGAAACTAAGACTTTCATATTGTTACCTCTTTTCGTTTAAGATAACTGCGTTGCCGCACAACGGTAAAGCTACTCCGGACGCTCGGTGATTATCTTGGCCTGCTGGAGCAGCCTGAAGGTCGCCCGCTCGGATTCCTTGGCCTTGATGTCGTAAATTCCTTCGCGACAGTGCATATAGAGATCGAACGCAAAAAGAGCAAGGTCATCGACAGCAGATTCCAGTGCCACCAGTTCGTCGGACAGTGTGCGGTCCTGGAGCATCTCTCCCAGCGTACCACGCAGAATGCCTTTGAGTTGAAAGATGAACCCCACCGCCTGCGCCGGGGTGAAGTTCTGAACCGCGCGAATCCTGATCATGCTGTCAAGAAAAGTGGAAACCGTATCCGGAAGCATGCCCCCCAGGAGCGCATCGAAAAGCGCCTCGACACCTTCGGTGTAGTGGTATCCCACCGGGTTGGCGAACTGGGCATCCCGCTTCCGGAGAGAACCGCGCGTGCCTTCCGGATAGGTCTCAACCAAAGCCTCGAACCATTGCTTGACGATGGCGGGCTTCTTTTCTTGAAGAATATTTTTAAGGCTCATTGCATTCAATTCCCGGTGCAACTCCGACTAGAAGAAGAGCAGGTGCTTTACCGAATCCATTTCCTTCTGGATCTCTGCAAAGGAAACGAACTTCGTTTTCAGATCGGCGCCCATGTCCGCGGCTTCGGTGATCATATTGTCTTCCTTCAGACCGAGACGCTCCATATCTTCCTTGCAGACCCAGACGGGAAGATCGATCATCAGGCAGCTCTTAATGTGGTTTTCCGTGCTGGTCACCCCATAGACCTTCATTGCCTGCTGGTCCTTTACTACGTTCAATACGCCGTCTCCCACAAAAACGATTGTCGGGACCACGGAGTCGCCGTCATCCATGTAGATCTCCGCGGTCTGGCTCGCAATGGCATGGGTGAGCGCAAGACGGGGGTTCTCGCTTTTGTACGGCGGCCTTTGCACAACGAACAATAAATTGACAGCACCCATTTACTCACCTCCGATATGCAGCAACTTGTCGGTTTTAACGGTCTTTGCCAGATACCAGTCCATGCTGGCACGCTTCATACCCTCGGGCACATCTTCCTTGTGATATCCGCGGGCCTCGGCACAGGCCTCGCACACGGTGACCAGCATGCCCTTGCCCATCAGTTCCTTCATGAGCTTTTCATTGTGCGAGTAGTCTTTGAACTGCTTCTGTCCCTTTTTGGCCATCATGACGGCATTCCCTGACAGCCACATATTAACCGTATGGCCCTTGGCAATTGCGGCCTCGGCAAGCTTGAATGCGAAATCAAGCGACATCGAGCCGACCAAGGACGGGAACACTCCCAATGTTAAATCTCCCATGCTATCCTCCTTATAATGATTCAGCAGTTGTGAAGACAGGAAGTTAATGAAGGTGAGAAGCCTGTGCCTCTCAACGTCTCAACAGCTCAACTTCCCAACATCATGCTTTTTCTTACAACCAAGCCGTCTTTTCGTAGTCGTTCATAATAAGATCGACGATATCACCGTAGCTGACGATCTTCACTTTGGAATTCACCTGTGCCGCCGTGAAACCTCTGGTGGTCAGATCATCGGCCAAAACGAAATAGTTTGCACCTGCCTTTGACAGCACCGGCGAATCCTTGCCGTTCTCTTTCACCACCGCGTGATAAATGCCATTACCTACGAGGATCACGCCCATTTTGTCGGCCTTCATCCGCTCAAATGACTCCTCGGTCCTTCTCCAGTCGCTTAGAAATATTGCCAGTTTCATCGTATCACCTCCCTGAGAGCACTGTGATAATAAAAAAACAGGGGATTAGTTATTCACTATCCCCTCGTCGTGTTACTCATTCTCGCGTCCATTACAGCTCTTGAACCGTGATGGCCTGCTGCGGACAGTTCTCCACGCAGGTCAGGCAGTTGATGCATTCGGACATATTCTCCGGGTTCGCCTTGCCATCCGCAATCTTGAACACCGCCTGGGGACATACATTGGCACAGGTGCCGTCGCCGTCGCACTTAGCCAAGTCAACTGTTACCATGATCATGCTGATTTGTTCCTCCTCAATCAGGATTTAGCCACATCTACCATTCCGGCACAGCACGCTTTCTACCGACGGTCCATGCTTCCCATCAGCGAAAAAAGCGCGATATGCTGAGGGAACACCCTCAGCATACCACCGCTGGTTGTAAACAGGGGAACGAGAACGCTGCAACGGAATAAAACTAGACGCAGCCGGTCGGCTTCGGAAGACCGGCAATCTTGCAGGCCTGCTTTGCCGGTCCGCCCGGATAAAGCTCATAGAGGTACTTGGTGTTGCCCTTTTCGGCACCGAGCTTCTTGCCGATCTCTTTTACGAGGATCTTGATCATCGGAGCGATCTGATACTGTTTGTAATAGTCGCGCAGGAAGTTGACGACCTCCCAGTGCTGCTCGGTCATATCGATACCTTCGACCTGTGCGAAATAGCTCGCCACGTCCATGCTCCAGTCATCCAGATTCGCCAAAAATCCGTCTTCATCCACCTCGATCGTCTTGCCCTTTACGTCTACAGTTGCCATTGTGCATCCCCTTTCGTTAATGTAATAGGGCGCCACGCGCCACTCGGTTGTTGACTCTGTCTGTTGGTACGCTGCCCGTTGAGGCAACCTTCTACTTTTTTATCACCTTGACGATACAAAGCCTTCCATGCCCGTCCATAACACTCTTGGGAACCCCGGAAGAACGATGGGTCCTCAGATCGTAACTGAGGATCTCGTCCTCATAATCTACGCCGGAAACCAGCGTTGCCATATCTCTCCCCAGTTCTTCTGCGACCAGTTGAAGGCTCTGCATCATAGCCTCTCCAACGTTTCTGCTGGTGGGGTCCACGATGAAAAGAGCGCCACACCGGTTACAGCGGCCGCTGAGTACAATCTCTGTTGGGCTTAAGCGCTTTTCTGTCGGCCGCGGTAGAGTTCCTCTGCAAAACGGGCATGTAGGTTCAACACTTTCCCGTCTTTCCGTTCTCAAAATATGACCTGCCTTCTAGGTGAGCTGTTTACGCTTCCGGTATTCCAGGGCCTTTTGAACCATGGCTTTCGCCCAGAGGGGTGTACCCAGCGCGTGAAGGTGCGTATACACCCCCAGCACATTTTTATAGACCAGTCCGTCACCCGTTCCGTTGATGCCCCCGCCTCGCGTGACATGATAGGCCATGGGCGGCAGCTGGTCAACATTAACTATCCTCGAATAGTGGAACTCGTGGCCGCGAATGACAGATCCTTTATCAAGGAACGTGTTCTCGGCAACCGTTTCGAGTACCGTATACCCGTGGGCCTGCGGTTTTTTTTCAAGAACAAAATCTGCCGGAAAAACCGCGGTCATGGGATAGATCTTTTCCCCGACCGTAAGGCTCCTGCCCAGATAGATGAGACCACCGCACTCTGCATAGATGGGCAGCCCGTTATCAGCTGCTGTTTTGATCGATCGGCTGAAGCTTCCGTTCGCCGCAAGCTCTGCAGCTTGAGTCTCAGGAAATCCACCACCGATATAGAGGGCGTCAAGGTCAGGAAGCGCCGCATCGGTCAATGCGTTGACCCACTGAACCCGGGCACCTTCCTGCTCGAGCGCCTCCAGATTATCGGGGTAATAGAACTGAAAAGCAGAATCCCGGATGACCCCGATGACCGGTGAATCAGCTGGCGGTCGCTCCCGGCAGGATGCTACTGCCGGAACATCGATGACATCGGCTCTGCTCGTTGCTATTTCCCAAAGCGCATCGAGGTCCAGATATCGCTCGGCGATCGCCGCTGATGCCTGTATCGCGCGCTCCTTATCAGGATGCTCTTGAAAAGGCGTAAGCCCCATATGCCGCTCGGGGAAGTCACCTTTTCGCTGCCGGGGTACTGCACCGACAACCGGCAGGCCGCTGCTCTGTTCAATGGCCTTCCGGATCACCGTTTCATGGCGGCCCGGAGAGACGTTGTTTAAAATAATACCCTCGATTTTAACCTCGGGGTCGTAATTGCGGCAACCGAGAACTACCGCAGCGACTGTGCTCGATGCCTTCGTGCAATCAACGATCAACACAACCGGCGTTCTGAGCAAAATGGAAAGCCGTGCAGTACTGTACGTTCCAGCTTCATCGACTCCGTCGAAGAGGCCGCGATTGCCTTCGATCACGGCCGCATCGCAGCCAGCGGAGTGCTCGACAAAGGACCGCACCAGCGGCTCCCGATCCATCATAAAAAGGTCGAGATTGTAGCAGGGCCTTCCTGCCGCAGCCCCGAGCCACCCGGCATCGATGAAGTCCGGACCTTTTTTAAAGACCGCAATGCTTTTGCCCCGCTTCCGCCAGGCAGCAACAATGCCGAGCGTCAGGGTCGTCTTGCCCGACCCGCCGCGCGTGGCTGAGATTACCAGCCTCGGCATCTTCTGCATTACGACTGCGGGTTGGCTGAACCTTCCGTATGCGGTATCTCAACGGCAGTGCCGCCAAAATACGAGTACACCAGTTTTCCGCCGTCGATCAGCACGCGAAGCGCTGCTTTGGTCTCAGCCTGGGTCGCGCCTTCAACCTCCATGGCATTACTGATATCCTTTGGCTTCAGTTTCTTTTTCCCCTGACTTTTCTCTACCAGGGCGTACACTTTAGCTTGCAGTTCTTCTTCAGTCATTATTTTCCCCTCCATTAGGTTGTTCACGTCATCATAAAAGACCGGCCCCGGTCTCTCTCCGGGGCCGGCATGACATTACACCACTATTCCCACTTGAAAGTCGGGGTCATTCTGAACGTCTCACGCGCAAAGGTGAAATCGTCGATGTGCTGATAGGTGAACGGGATACCGGTCATCTTGAAGAACCGCTCCCAGCCGATACGCTCGATCCATTCGCCATAACGCTCATGCTTGTGGGCATCCTTGGCGTAGACCTCTACCAGGTGCTTCACTGCATTTACGACTTCGGGCCAGCGCGGCGGATTGTTCGGAAGGAACGGGATGGCCAGTTTGGACATGCGTGCCGGACCGCGTGCGTTCGAAACCTTGCCGCCCACATAGATGGAGATGCCGTCGCCGGTTGCATCGGCGAGCGGAAGAGACGGACACATGGTGTAGCAGTTGCCGCAGTACATGCAGCGCTCTTCCTTGATCTTCACGGACTTCGCCGCCGGATTCGGAGCAATAGCGCCGGTGGGGCAGGATGCGATGGTCGTGGGGATCTCGCACTGGTTCGCGATCGTCTTCTCGTTCACCTTCGGCGGCTTGCGGTGAATGCCGAGGATGGCGATGTCGGAGCAGTGCACCGCACCGCACATGTTGAGGCAGCAGGCAAGCGCAATGCGGACGCGTGCCGGCAGGGTCTTGGTGGTGAAGTATTCATGCAGCTCATCCATCACGGCCTTCACCACGCCCGAGGCGTCCGTTGCCGGGGTGTGGCAGTGGATCCAGCCCTGGGTATGCACTACGTTGCTGATGCCATAGCCGATGCCGCCTACCAGATGACCGCGCTTCTTGAGCTCGGCCTGGAGCGGATCTACCTGGGCCTTGTCGGGAAAGAACTCGATGTTGTTACGCGTCGTGAAACGAAGATGGCCGCCGGAAAACTTGTCGGCAATTTCGCATACTTCGCGGATATAATCGGAGCTCACCAGACGGGGTGATGCCATACGAACGGTATAGAGCTCATCGCCGGTCTCGGAAACGTGCTTCATGGTGCCCTTGTTGATCTGTTCGTGATACTTCCACTTTCCGTAGTTCTTCGCGATCACGGGCGGCAGGAATTTGCTAAAGTGAGGAGCTCCAATATCTGTTATTCTCTTAGGTTTATCAGCCATTTTAAGTTATCCTCCTTGAGTTATTTCACGTCTTCTGCGGACCAGAATACGTACGGGTTCGACCTTGGGGCTTTCACCATCTGCGGTACCGGCGGCAGACCGGTTGATTCGAGCATAGACCTCATGCCAAGACGGTCGACAAGCTCGCCGATACGCTCGCGGTTCTTGCCATGGTCATCCCACCACTCCCAGAGCTTGCGGATAAGGTCCTCAAGGTTGTCGTACGGTGCTTCCAGCTTCATGAACGGAACGATGACCCAGCTCATAAGCGCGCCGGTCACGATCGGGGCTTTGCCGCCGAGCATGATGGTCGCACCTTTTTCCTTGCCCGGGCGGAGTGCCTTCGGCATCTGGTTGATGCAGTGCATGCAGCGGTTGCAATCCTTGTCATTGATCTTGAGCACGGAGCCGTCGAAGCTCATGCACTTGGTCGGGCACATTCCGACGATCTCGGTGTTGATATCCATTTTTGCAGCATAGTTCTTCACTTCCGCGGCATCGATACGGATCGTGTCTCTCCAGGTACCGATGATAGACATGTCAGCGCGGGCAACGGCAGCCGTGCAGTCGTTTGCGCAACCGGAGACTTTGATCTTGAACTTGTAGGGGAACGCGGGGCGATGAAGCTCATCCTGGAACTTATGGGTGAGCGTATCGCAGATTTCCATGGAGTCGATGGAGGCAAACTCGCAGCGGGACATACCAGCGCAGCAGCTCGGGGTGCGGAGGCAGGAACCGGAACCGCCGAGATCCCAACCCTTTGCCGTTGTTTCGGCAAAGATGGCCTCAAGCTTGTCGGTCTGCGTGCCCAAGAGGACCAGGTCGCCTGTTGAACCGTGGAAGTTCGTCAGACCGCTGCCGTATTTGTCCCAGATATCCATGAGATCACGGAGAGCGCTCGTGGTATAGTAGAAACCGGCCGGCTGGTTGATACGAACCGTATGGAAGTGAGCGACGCCCGGATATTCTTCGGGAAGATCGCAATAACGGCCGATAACACCACCGCCGTAACCAAGGACGCCGACGATGCCGCCGTGCTTCCAGTGGGTCACCTTATCGCGATAGGAACGCTCAAGGATATTAAGCAGGTCTTGTGCGGTGTTGCTCTTCTTTGCGGACTTTTTGATCTCTTTTACGAAACTCGGCCAAACGCCTTTTTCCAGTTCATCAAGCATCGGTGTCTTTGCATCTTTGCTCATGTAGGAAATCCTCCTTGGATAGAATGATCACACTGAAGCTAAACTGCTTTCTGCGAAGTCTTGTACTTTACGAGAAGTAGAGAACGCCGCTATCCTTCCGCGATGCCAGGATGGAAGCACGGTCGTTCAGAATTATTCAGGCCGCGTGATCCCCCTTTCTAAATATTTTTTTTCAATTTGGCAGGCAAGTCTGGTAAGGCATTTACTACAAAATAACATCTAGGACGTGTGATTGTATGTGTACTGTCGGTTTTAGTCAAATAAAAAAAACTAATTGCACCATAACTTGCTACAATCTAGGCGTTGCCACTCATCACGAAAACAATGCTATAAATACAGCAACTTACATCGAGCTATCATGAATAATTGTGGAGCACCATAGTATTGCAATATGACTGCCACTGGTCAAACATTTATTTGAATCAACAATCCACTTAATAATCAAAATATTACATTGGAAAGCCCCGGAGATGCCAGAATTTTTTTTGGTAATAGTGCCATAACTATAATCACATATTCATTATAATATCATGCTTTTATTTGATATTTAAATAATTGCATATTTGGTACTAAAACCAAAATTAGTACTTAATGTCGGTGAAATAGCAATTCTCTATCAGATACTGTCGGATATCACTTATTAAAACCCTTGATTTTATTAAAATTCACAGCAATAATACCTGTGGCCCGTAATCAGGCAACATACCATAATATGGCAATATAGTGACTGATGCTCCCGGCAAGAACGAAAACATGAAATATGCCATGCCCATGACGGAACTTTTTGTCTAAAACGTAAAAGACCACTCCTATCGTATAAAACAAGCCTCCCGCAACCAACCACACCATGCCCCAGGCAGGCAAAACCTTCATAAGCGGACGAATAGCAACGACAACGACCCAGCCCATGACAAGATAGATCACTACTGAAAGTATCCGGTGCTTTGTGGTCAGCGCAAGTTCCTGGATTATTCCTGCTACCGCGAGTCCCCATACAATGCCGAAGATCGTCCACCCCCAGGCGCCTCTCATCGTTACCAGCGTGAATGGGGTATAGGTGCCGGCGATCAGCAAGTAGATGGCAGTATGATCTACTTTTTGGAAGAGAGCCTTCGCATTTCCGCTTAAACTGTGATAGAGCGTGGAAAAAAGATAAAGGACGAACAGTGTAGTACCATAGACCGCGAAGCTGACAATCCTCCAGGGGTCACCCTTGAGGCTGGCTGACACAACGAGAACAGCGAGTCCGCCAAGCGCCAGCGCTGCTCCGATCAAATGACTGATGCTGTTGAACTTCTCATCCCGATACATGTGCCCGTCCTCTCGGATATTTCACGCACAACGGTCAACGAAGCAGATCCCGCCAGCCGGGAAGAGCCTCTTACCAATAAAAAAAGGAGAGGCCATGGAGACCTCTCCTGATATTACATTGACCTGTTAAACGACTTCGCCATGCGGCGTGGCAAACGTGGAACGCCGTGCAGCCATATCCATGAGCACGCGCTCGGTGCCGAATGCACCCTGTTCGTATTTGCGGATCTTCAGCTTCTCCCTGGCGGTATCGATGAGCTTCAGCGCCAGTTCAAGCATCTTGCCCGGGTCTTCCTCGAAATAGAACCCGGCGCCAACCATATCCCACCACTTGTTCTCCATAATATCGGTAAGCGTCTTGCTGGCGCTGACCGGAGATCCGGCGCCGAAGATAATCGGCACACCGGATGCAACAAAGTACGTGCCGATGGCGATGGCTTTTTCGCTCATCCACTCCGGCCCAATGCCGACCGCAGGAAGACCGCCGAGGTCGTCGCCAAGACCGCCCGCTTCCGCGATATGGGACGCAATGGTCAGGATACGCGAGTTGTCAACGCAGGAACCGAGATGGAGCACCGGAGGGATGCCGATGGCCTCACAGACCTCACGAAGACCGGGACCGGCGTTCTCAAGTGCCATCTCCGGCGTCATGTACCCGGCCTTGGCCGAGGCATGTGCCGAGCAGCCGGTCTGGACCACAAGCACGTCGTTCTTGATGAGCTCGCGGGTAAGGAAGTTGTGAATGCTGTCCTGGCAGATCCTGGGGTTATTGCAACCTGCGATAGCAACAATACCACGGATACGGCCGGCGATAATGGCGTCATTCAGCGGCCGGTAGGAACCCCGGTATTGTCCGCCTTGCATGTATTCAATATATTCATCGGAGAACCCCGCGATCATGTCTTCGGCTTTGACTCCGGCAGGAGCAACATCTTCTTTCTTGCGATTCGGGAAATTATCGATCGCGAGACGAACGACCTGTTTGGCCTGATCCAGGGCATGGTGCTCGTCATATTCGATATGAACAGCATCCTTCATCTTGCCCTTGTTCGTCGTCGTAACGATCTTGGTGTGATATTTCTTCGCAAGTTCTCCGATTGCCGGCATGATGCACTGCACGTCCACCACCATGGCCTCGACCATTCCGGTCAATATGCCGAGTTCCTGCTGCAGGAATCCGCCGGCCGTATCGATGCCGTGACGCACAAGGATCTCGTTCGCGGTGCAGCACATACCAACAAGATTAACGCCCTTGGACCCCTTGGATTTTGCATAGGCGACGATTTCCGGGTCTTCCACCGCAACAACCAGCATTTCCGCGAATGACGGTTCGTGACCATGGACCACAAGGTTCACATGATCTTCCTTGAACACACTGAGGCTGGCCCGGGCCTTGACCGGTCTGGGAGTGCCGAAAAGGATGTCCGAGATATCCGTCCCCATCATGGAACCGCCCCAGCCGTCCGCGAGCGCTGCGCGCATGGCGCCCAGCATGATGTTGTTCGCTTCCTGGTCAACGCCCATGGTCGTCCGGTGCATCATTTCGACGACCTCGCGATCGATGGCACGGGGTGCAATACCGAGCTTTTTCCAGATCTCCTGACGCTTCTTGGGAGCGCGGGACAGATAGGCCAGCTCGCCGCGCTGCTGGCCGAACTGTTCGAGAAATTTCAGCGCCACCTTCTCGGCCACTTCGTTCACCTGCTTACCCTCGACATCGATGCCAAGATAACCGGCAACGCGATTCAGCTTGCGAACATCCTTGATCTTGAAATCCTTGGCATGCCCCTGTGCCACCGCCAACAGAGTGTTCGCCAGGTCCCGGGCATGGTCGGAATGAGCCGCAGTACCTGCCGCAACCATGCGAGCAAAGTTTCTCGCGGTCACGACCGGGAGGGAGGCGCCGCATACACCCATGGCCTCATCTTCTTTGCCGACCAGCCGGCAGGGTCCCATATGGCACATCTTGCAGCAGGCGCCCTGGTGCCCGATAGGACACGGCTTAAGCGTCTGTGCACGTTCGAAGGCGGTCTCGATCTTTTTCAGTCCTGCAACCTTAAGGAGAACCTGGGCAGCAGGGTCAACGGATTTCATATCTTCTTTCATGAGCTTTTCAAACTCCTTTCACCGGGGAGGCAGACCCCCCTGTCATTCAAACCTGTGCATTATACTTCCATCAACTCAAAAAAACCATATTAAGTTTTAAGCAACAACGGTAAACCGTCATTCAGAAAAAGCTACTTCTGCATGATGACCGGCTGTTTGACTTCTATGACCTTGATCACTGCTGACCTGGAAAGCAGCCCCTGGTTCATGGCCAAAAGAAGCACGGTCGTGGATATACCGTAGGGCTTTGCTGATGCAGCTTTGACAGGCTTTAGCGACCCCGCTCCGATTTTACCAGCTTTTGCCTTCTTTACGAGCGAGGCAACGTCCTTTGCATCGATCGCTTTGGTCTTGCTTATTGCCGCCGAAATTGCTTCTGCGATCTCGGATCCGTCCTTGGCGCCACCGACAGCAGGCTGAGCCTGAGCGAATGCCTTCTGCTGACCATAGGTATTGACGATGGTGCCTTTCTTCTCGTACAGCGCGGTCATCGGAAGCACCAGGTCGGCCTTCTCGGTCAGTGCGTTCGCATGGCTTGCCTGAACGATCAGGGTGCCTGCCTTGAAATCGCTGTCCGGCACATTGCCGGCAACGAAGAGCACACCCATTCCGGACTTCATGGCGTTGTAGTTCTTTCCTGTTTTCTTAACCTTCGCAAAGCCCGGTCCCAGATCGGCAAGACAGCCCATCTGCATAACACCCAGTGCATTTGCCTCGAGCAGGAGCAGCATAACACCGGCGCTCTTCAGGTTCGCCAGGTTCAGGGCCTGCAGTGACGCATCCTCGCTGGCCGAAATGCCGGTGCCGAAGATGACCACGGGCTGCTTGGCTGCTGCATAAGCTTTTGCTGCCTCCACAATCTTTTCAGCAGGCACACCGCTGATTGAGGAGGCCTGGTCGGCCGCCACGAGTTCTTTCTTGAGCGCTTCAAAATCTTTCCCTTTGGCAGTTAGGCCTTCGGCAAGAGCTGCCGACATAAGGCCTGCCAGTAGGGCCGTATCCGTCCCGGGCTTCAGTTCCAGATGAATGGCGTTGGCGTGCGTCGTGAGCCCGATCTTGTCGGGGTTGACAACGATGACCTTTGCACCGGCCTGCGCCCTGCGGCGGATCATAACATCGACCTCCTGGAGCGACTGGCCTTTTTGCGACGGGTCCGCGCCGATCACCACAACGCAGTCGGCGGCTGCAAGTTCCGCTTTGGAGGCGATGGCAATGCCGTTATCGCCGTAGACCGTACGCAAGGCGGCGATCGCGCCGCTGGCGTAAGCCGCTGCCGGCGTGCTGATGTTGGTGCTGCCGACAACATCGCGGGCCAGCAGTTCCATCGCGGCTGCTTCTTCATTGGTGAGCGACCCGGCAACGATGAAACCGGCACTGTCACCGGCTTTTTTGAGCGCGTCAGCCGCGATCTTCGAAGCCTCTTCCCAGGTCGCGGGGACCAGTTTGCCACCCTGTTTTTTCATCGGCGTGGTGATCCGGTTCGCGGAGGTAAGCGCATCGAAACCAAAACGGCCTATGGCGCAGATATAGCCGTTGCTTTCCTTTGTGTTCACCTTGACGATATGGCCGTCCTTCTTGCTCACGACCACGCTGCAGCCGGAGCCGCAGGCAGTGCAGACCGACTCGGCCTTCTCGAGGTCCCATTCCCGGCCATGCTGCCAGCGATCGCGTTCCATGAGCGCGTTTACCGGGCAGGCCTCTACGCAGGAGCCGCAGAAGGTACAGCCCGACTCGTGAAGCGGTTTGTCCTGCGCCGTTGATACCTTGGTCGTGATGCCGCGGCCCATGAAATCAAGCACGTTGGTACCCTGCTCCTTGCAGACCCGCACGCACCGGCCGCAGAGGATGCAGTAGTTGTTGTCGATGGTAATGAAGGCGCTCCGGTCGTTCAACTCGTAGTTAAAGCTCTTGCGACCGAAGGAGGACTCCCGGATGCCGAGATCGGCGGCATAGCGCTGCAGATCGCAGTCCCCGGCCTTGGGGCAGGTCATGCAATCGAGGGGGTGGAAGGAAAGCACCAGGTCGGTCACGAACTTCCTGATCTCCTCGACCTTGGGGGTCTTGGTCTGGACCTTCATGCCTTCCTTGGTCCTGGTCGTACAACCGGTGACGGGCGTCCTCATGCCCTCGATCTCGACCATGCACATACGGCAGGCGCCCACGCCGCGCAGTTCCTTGATATGGCACAGGTTCGGGATGTGTACCCCTACGGTCGCTGCCGCGTCAACAAGGGTCATGCCCTCGGGAACAGAAACGGCCTTGCCGTCAAATTCCATATTTACCATCTTCGTCATAGCATCCTCCAAAAACCGTAGTTAGCAATCCGCAATCTGAAATCCGAAATCCGCAATTCTTATACCGGGCATGTCCCGACCACATGCCGAACCGGCTTCGCAGGCTCTTCCTCGACCACCGAGGCCGCCTCGTAAATATATACTGCACTTTCCGGACAAACCTTGATACATTCGCCGCAGTGGGTGCAGCGTTTTTGCCTGATGCGATAGGGCGTGAACCCGTTCTTATAGGGTTGCTTTTTCTGGCCTTCGATAGCGAAATCCTTGCAAACCTCCCGGCACTTGTCGCACATGGTGCAGAGCGCCGGATCAATAGCATAGCTCACCAGGGCGGCGCATTCATTGATCGTACAGACCCCCTGGACATGGCGTTCAAGAAGCGCGGCATGGTCGTTCAGGAACGCTGCAAGGATGTCGGCGTGATCCTTGCCCTTTTTGCACATACCGCCGTCCTTCACGTCAACAGCGATCCGTTTGAGCTGGGCAATATGCTTTGACGCTCCCTTGCCTGCCTGGATCACTTCGAAGATCTTTATGGCATCGTAAATGCCGAGCTTGCACGGATGGCACTTGGAGCACATGCCGTCCTTGGAGTCGTCGTTGTAGAACTTCTCAAGTTTGATCCTCGTGAGATTGACCGGGCACTTACTTTCTTGCTGCGACATGGGCCCCTCCTTTTTCCACGACAACCGCCTGGGTAGGACAGACCGTGTAGCAGGCCTTGCACTTGGTGCAGTAGTCCTGGTCGATGAAGAACCTGTCCCGCAGTTCCACGACCGCATCAAAAGCGCAGGCGGTCTTGCACATGCCGCAGAGGATGCAGTGCTCCGGCAGGATGCGGAAAGTCCCGAGCCCCTGGCAACGCTTGGCACGGCAGAAATTATCGTTCACATGCTCTTCGTATTCTTCGCGGAAGTACTTGATCGTGGACAGAACGGGATTCGGCGCGCTGTTGCCGAGGCCGCAGAGCGATCCGGCAACGACCATCTTGCCCATTTTTTCGAGCAGTTCGATATCGCCTTTTTCACCCTGTCCGGACGTGATCTTGTCCAGCAGCTCATACATCTGCCACGTGCCGATGCGGCAGGGCGGGCACTTGCCGCAGGACTCGCTCTTGGTAAAGGACAGGAAGTACTTGGCCACGTCCACCATGCAGTCGTCCTCGTCCAGCACCACCATGCCGCCGGAGCCCATGATGGAGCCCACGGTCGCCAGGGTGTCGAAGTCGACCTGCATGTCGAGGAACTGGGCCGGAATGCAGCCGCCCGACGGGCCGCCGGTCTGGACGGCCTTGAATGCCTTGTCCGGGTTCAGCATGCCGCCGCCGATGTCGAAGATGATCTCCCGGAGGGTGATGCCCATGGGGACCTCGATGAGGCCCGTGTTCTTGATCTTGCCGGTGAGAGCAAAGACCTTGGTGCCCGGCGACTTCGCGGTGCCGACCGAGAGATAGTAGTCCAACCCTTTGGTAAAGATTGTGGGGATATTAGCGAAGGTCTCGACGTTGTTCAGGTTCGTAGGCATGTTCCAGAGGCCGCCGGCTGCTTCGGAAAGCCGGGGAGGACGGGGACGCGGCATGCCGCGTTCGCCTTCAATGGAGGCCACAAGCGCTGTTGATTCGCCGCACACAAAAGCGCCGGCGCCTTCCTTGATCTCGCAGTCGAAATCGAGTCCGCTGCCCAGGATGTTTTTGCCCAGGAGACCCATGGCGCGCGCCTGTTTGATGGCCACACCGAGGTTTTTAACCGCAAGAGGATACTCGTGCCGCACGTAGAAATAACCGAATTGCGCGCCGATGGCGAAGGCATTGATGATCATGCCCTCCATGATGGAATGGGGATCGCCTTCCATGAGCGCGCGGTCCATGAACGCGCCCGGGTCGCCCTCATCGCCGTTGCAGACCACCGCCTTGATCTTGGCATTCGATTTTTTGGTATGCTCCCACTTGAGCCCCGCCGGGAACCCGGCTCCGCCGCGGCCGCGAACGTTCGCCTTCTTGACGATGTCGATGACCTCATCGGGCTTCATCTCGGTCAGCACCTTGGCCAGACCGGCGTAGCCGTCCTCGCGGATGGAGTCGTAGATATTGCACGGGTCGACGATACCGTTCTTATGAAGCGCCAGACGCTTCTGCTTTTTGTAGAACGGGATGTCCTGCATGGCCACGTTGGGCTCAGCAAGCGGGACCTCGCGGTAGAGCTGTTTCCGGTAGGGCACGCCCTGCAGCACGGAACCGGAGAACAGGGCGGGAATGTCAGCCACCTTCACCTTCTGGTAAAAGGTCTCCTGCGGCTCCTGGACCACGACCGGGCCGCGCTGGCAGAACCCCTGGCAGCCGGTCTTGACGATCTCGAGGTTGGCGCCCTTTGCCGCGGCCTCTTCCTCGAATTTTTTAACAAGTTTATTGGAGCCAGACGCCTGGCATGCGGTACCGCAGCAAACCCGGACCCGGTGAGCGTCATTTTCCTTACGGTCGGTCTGCAGTTTGGTGCGAAGGGCCGCGAGCTCGGCAACGCTGTTCAGCCGCTTAAACGTGAGTTCCATGTTCACTCCTCGCCATCGCAATAATATCATCCACCATCTTCGGCGTCAGTTCGCCGTAGAGGTCCTGGTCGTTCACCGTGACCACCGGCGCAAGGGCGCAGCAGCCCACGCAGCCCACGGTCTCGAGCGTTACGGAAAGGTCCTTCGTGGTCTCGCCCTCTTTGACGCCGAGCTTGGTCTCCATTTCGGTCAGCACCGCCTTGGCTCCCCTGACGTGGCACGCCGTGCCCATGCAGACCTTGACGATATTCTTGCCACGCGGTTTGAAATGGAAGTGTTTGTAGAACGATGCCACGCCGTAGACGTTGTTCAGGGAAAGGGCCATGCGTTCCGCGATCATATGCATCGCATCCTCGGGCAGATAGCCCACCTTCTCCTGGACGCGCTGCAGCACGGCAATGAGCATGCCCCGCTGACCCTGTGCGTCGTCGAGAACAGCGTTAACTTTTTTCAGATCTTCTTGCTCGAGCACTGTATCAACCTCCCCTCATCTGCCGTATACGATTGCATTCGTACAGCAGATCTGATTCCTGATGTAAATTTGTAGTGCTGTTACTGCGATATGCGAAGATGCTACTTTTCGTAACTATCTATATTGAATGTAATGATTTTTGCGCATTAGGGAGTGTGCATATTAGCAACCACTTTGTAAAAAATCAAGGGAAAATAATATTAATTAATTTCATATTGAAATTATATTTCTCTATTCATGCTGATTCTGAAACCTCGGAGCCTTTTTGTCCGGCATGACGCAGTTCAGCAAACATCGGCATTTCCCTGCATGTTTGACACACCTGGGTTCGCCTGCTATATTCAACGTATTATCAACCTGTTAAAAAAGAGGGTAACGATGAGCATTCTGGCAATGATCCTGGCAGGCGGCAAGGGAGAACGGCTCCACCCTCTCACGATCCACCGCGCAAAACCTGCCGTCCCCTTCGGCGGCATTTACCGTATCATCGACTTTGCCTTGTCAAACTGCATCAACTCCGGCATCCGGAAGATCGCCGTGCTCCCCCAGTACAAATCCCTTTCCCTGGACAAGCACCTCCGCATGGCCTGGAACTTCTTCTCCGGAGAGCTGAACGAATATATCATCTCAGTGCCTCCCCAGCAGCGCGTGGGGGACAAATGGTACCAGGGAACGGCAGACGCCATCTACCAGAACATCTATATGATCGAAAAGGACGCCCCGGACCATCTGCTGGTGCTGGCCGGCGACCACATTTACAAGATGGACTATGCGGAAATGTTCAAGTTCCATAAAGAACAAAATGCCGATGCCACGGTCGCGGCCATCGAGATCCCCCGGCAGAGTGCAACCTCCTTCGGCGTTATCGAGGTGGCCGAGGACTGCCGGATCGTGGGATTCGAGGAAAAGCCGCAGGAACCGAAGCACATCCCGGGCCGCCCGGACACGGCCTTTGCCTCCATGGGCATCTACCTGTTCAATACGAAGACCCTGCTGGAATATCTGAAATCAGATGCGCTCCAGGACACGTCCCACGACTTCGGCAAGAACATCATCCCCCAGATGATGAAGGCGTCACGCGTCTGCGCCTACAATTTCAAGGATGAGAACAAGAAAGAAGCGAAATACTGGCGCGACGTCGGTACCATCGATGCCTACTGGGAAGCGAACATGGACCTGGTGAGCGTCGACCCGCAGTTGAACCTCTATGACGGCGCGTGGCCCATCCGCACCTATCAGTCCCAGAATCCGCCGGCCAAGTTCGTCTTTGCCCAGGAATCGAAGGGCGGCAGGCTCGGCATTGCACTCGACTCCATCGTTTCACACGGCTGCATCGTGAGCGGCGGCCGCGTGCAGAACTCGGTGCTGTCGCCGAACGTGCGCGTGAACAGCTACAGCGAGGTACAGGGGTCTATTCTGATGGAGAACGTGGACATCGGCAGACATTGCCGCATCCGGAGGGCCATTATTGACAAGGACGTGACCATCCCGCCGGAGACCGAGATCGGCTATGACCTTGAAGAGGACAGGAAGCATTACTATGTAACGCCATCGGGCATTGTGGTCATTGCCAAAGGGACGGAATTGTCGGAGGAGGCAAGAGCTGCGGCGATGGCAGACGAGCGGGCATAGCGTAAATAAATAAGCATATGGATGAAAGTAAGAAAAGGCGGATTAAGTCATAATCCGCCTTTTCTTTTTTTTAGAATTTTTAGTTTTTTTCAGCACATCACGTTTTTCCATTCGTGGGGAATGTCAAAATGTCCTAGTTGAGTAACATAATGCCCTCACTTCACCTTATTCATCCCAAACATTTTCTATAAAATCAATACGTTAATTCTGGCATTCTTAATGCAACATTCTGCACTGAAGGGTAGTAATTCATTAGTATTAAGCTATTGACAATTACGCCATAAGGTTGTACTATCACATTAAGAACATATTAATTTGGTATTGACATAAATTAATGGCTAACAGAAAAACTTCATTTCCCCGGTCTCTTTAACTTTGGTAGGTACCATGGCTTTCTCAAAGACAAAATATCTGGCTGTCCTGGCAGTCATTGCATTCAGTGGCCTCGTCTTGGCGGGCAGCGTTATGGCTGCAACGGTAACACCGGCCCCCACGGTCGCCGTTACCGGATCGGTCAGCGGGGCATGCCGGGCGGGGGTGGCCGGGAGTTTATCCTTTACGATCGATCCGTCCGTGGCCGGGCCTGTTGCAGCGTCCATATCGGACGCAACGGTCTTCTGCTCGAACGGGACGCCCTTTACCGTTACTGCCGCAAGCCTGAACCAAGGGGGGCCGGCAGCCAATTGCGCGAGTTCCGGCGCTGGGGTCACCGGCACCTTGAAAGACGGCGTCAACACCATGGACTATACCTTTAAATGCGGTGTGGACGGGACTGCAAACAACACCGGAACAGGAAAAGGACATGGGATCGGGAAAGAGATACCTCTCGGGATTTCCGGATCGATCCCGGCAGCGAGCTATCAAGACGCGGTGGTGAGCCCCAGCTATGCTGACACGATTACGCTGACGATCACCTATTAATAGAGCTTTTGTATGGCCAAGAACGCGGTGCTCGATAAAAGAGGAAAGGAGGCACATCAAAAAGAGTATCTGAAAATTTAAAGAAGCATAAAGAGTTTAGCTTCGACAACTTCAATGTAGTCTCGATAATTTAAAAAATACCGTAAGGGTCTATCCCTGAGGCGAGAAAAGGAGAAAATAAAAATGAAGAAGATTTTATTGATGGCAATGGTAACGGCGCTTGTTCTTTCCGTGGCGGGAGGTGCATTCGCCGCAGGATTCGTTGCCCCCACCGTAGGCGTAGCAGGAACGGTGAATGGCAAATGTACCATCGATACGACCCCTGGCGACATAGCGTTTACCATTGATCCCGCTTTGGCGGGACCATTCAACGCCGTTGTCGGCACTCAGCCAGTGATCAAGTGCACGAAAAACCATCCGTACACCGTTGCCTGCACCAGCTTAAACACATTTAACCTGGTGCAGGGTGCAGATTCTATCCCGTATACCTTTACTTGCCCTGCCGGCAGTAATGGCGCCGGGTTTGGAGCAGGCGGAGGAATTGCCTTGGCCATTGGTGGTCAAGTTTCAGCCGGCTATGCAGACGCTCCCGTCGGCTCAGGTTATGCGGATACCGTAACCATAACAGTTAATTATTAAGCTTATACGGAGTAGTTAGAGCTGAGCAAACCGAAGCTCAATAAGAGTTTTTTTTAACGCAGCCCTCTTCTATGATGTATAATCGTCGAAAAGGGCTGCGTTCTTTCATGTAAACAAGATGGATGGATGAGAAGGTATCGATGTATAAAAAATATTTTCAAAAACTTGCCTTAATATTGTTTTTATCCATCTTTATTATCGGCATTATCGGCGCAACGGACTTCGCTGAAAGCGCGCCGCCGCTCAGAATATCCGGGAATCCGCAGAATGGCGTACAGTACCAGCCATATACAGCCACCCTCACCGGGAATGACGGCACAACGCCGTACACCTGGACACTGACCGCCGGCAGCCTTCCGCCCGGCCTGACGCTTATCCCCTCGCCATCGCCTTCGCTGACCGCTGCTATTTCAGGCACACCGACCCAGATCGGGACCTACTCGTTTACGATAACTTTAAGGGACAGCAGCACTCCCGCTGGAAGCGATGCCCTTACAACCAGTATAAAAATTACCTCTGGAGTCTGCTCTTTTGTCGGCTCCTTTGCCGGCGGTATTACCTTCAACTCGATCGATCCCTCTCTATCACCGGGCCCGCTTCTCGGGACGATCACGCAGCAGATCCCCTTTACCTGCAATGCGGGCGCGGCATATACGATAACCGCAAATCCGGCAAGCGGATGGACGATGGTCTCCGGAGTGAGCACCATCCCCTATACGCTGGGTCTCGCCGCAAGCGGGACAGGCCTGGGCGCTACGCCTATCGACCTCCTGACGACGACCAGCCGGATCATCCAGGCGGATTATGCAAATGCTCCAGGAGGCCTGTACTCTAACAATCAACCAATAACGCTGACCATCAGTTGGGTGGCGGCGGGAGGCGGCTCGATCGTTGCCTCGATCCCGGCCGGAAGCGTGAACGGCTCGGTCATCACCACCTGCGCCGTATCGCAGACGCCCGGCACCTTGACCTTTGCCATCGACCCCTCTGTTCCCGGCATGACCAGCGCGACGATCACGCCGGATATGCTGATCAAGTGCACGAACGGCGACAGCGTTGTCATAACCGCATCGAGCACGTGCGGCGGCGCTGCTCCCCGACTGGACAGCGCCTACCCCGCGTGCGGAGGCGCCCAGATACCCTACACGTTCACTTTTGTCTCGAGTGCAACGGGCCTGGGCTTCGGAACAGCCATCCCGCTGAACATCGGCGGATCGGCGATCAGTGCGAATTACCAGAACGCACCCGTGGGAAATTACGGGGATCTTCAGACCTTGACGATAACGTATTAAATCAAAGCGCTGATAAAATACCCGCGTGCCATTGAGGTTGAAATAAATCCTATGATCAAAATTGCAATACTAAGAAATCCAGCAGTGAACTATTTTGTCCAGGTCACGCCTCGTTTTTTCGCACGATCGGTTGTCGGGCTGATATTGACCGTAGCGTTCCCTACCCTGGTCTTCGCGTCGAATTTCAGCATCACACCGACATCACTGGAATTATCAGGAGGCGTGAAAAGCGGCGCTTTTTCGATCGTCAACAGCGGCACTGACACGCTGAATTGCCAGATCGCGGTCAAGGAATGGAACCAGGACCCGGATGGCAAGGACGTATACGTTGATGCGAAAGATATCGTCGTTTTCCCGAAGATCATGACCGTGGGCCCGAACGAACAGCGGGCGGTAAGGATCGGGATCAAGGGCCCGCCGAGCATGCTGGAGAAAACCTACCGGCTTTTCGCCGAGGAGATACCTGCGCAAAAAAAAGCGAACGAGGTGAAACCCAACGGGAAGATTTCCGCCGGCCTCACCATCGCTTTTCGCTACGCCGTGCCGATCTTCGTAAAGCCTGTTCGTCCGCAAGAGAGCGCAGTCATCGAACAAACCGGTATGTCCAGGGGCGTTGTAAAGGCCATGGTTAAAAACACCGGAAATGTGCATGTGAAGCTCAGCTCCGTGACCTTCCAGGGAAAGGCGATCGACGGAAAGGTGCTTTTCTCGCAGGACGTCGCCGGCTGGTATATCCTGCATGGTCAGTCACGCCCCTATGAAGTGGCCGTTCCCAGGGAAGTCTGCAAGGACGTCGCGACAATCGCCATAAGCGTTCAGGCGGAGAATATGACTATCAATAAAACGATGAATGTCGAGGGGAAGATGTGTGGACAATAAGAACCTCTTTTTCTGCCAGGACTTCCTGCACAGGCTGATATTTTTTTTTGCCTTCGCGCTCATTCCCGGAGTTCCGGCAGAAGCACACGCTGAACAGAATCCGGCGATGGCGTTTGCAAATGCTTCGGCCCCGGAGCTCGCCGCGGCCTTTGAATCGCAGGGCCCCTCCACAACTATCCCCGAACTGAGTAAAGAAACCACACCCCTGGTCGTAAACCTTTCCGTAAATAAAGAAACAAAGGGCGACTTCTTCGTAGAGCGCGATAGTAGCGGAGAACTGTATTTCACCGTTGAGGATCTGGTCACCCTGAAACTCCTGCTTCCCCGAAACCGGGTGGTCCTGGTCAAGGGCGAAAAGTACGCTCCCCTGAGCGCTTTACTGGAAATCTCGTATTCTTTTGATGAAAAAAACCTGGTCGTCTCGATCCTGGGCAAGACTTCGGAGTCCAGGAAAACTTCCATAGAGCTTTACTCGCCTCAGTCCAGACCGCAGAACCTTTATCACCCTCGCGAAACAAGCGCCTTTATGAATTACGGGCTGATCTATTCCTATGCCGATCCCGTGGGGTTCGCCTCCTTTTCAGTTTCAAATAAAATCGGCGCGAGGGCCGGTGACCTGTTCCTCGTCTCCGATTCTCTGTACACGAAAACCGAAACCAGCGAGCGCTTCGTAAGACTTTCAACAAACGCTACCTATGAACGCCGAAACGACCTTCAATGGCTTGTTTTCGGAGACCAGTTCGCGAATTCAGGAGACCTCGGCAGTTCGGTGAACATGGGCGGTATCGGCTTCTCAAAGCTCTACCGGCTCGACCCCTATTTCATCACCCAGCCCATGTTCAATATCAGCGGAGTGACCCAATTCCCCTCCGAGGCAGCCATCTACATGGACGGCGTCCTGGTCAGCAGGCAAACGATCGCACCGGGCCAGTTCGAACTGAAGAACGTCTACTCCTACACAGGCCCGCATAGGGTCGATGTCGTACTGAAGGACCCCTTCGGAAACGAGCGGAAATTTTTCTATCCACTCTATATGAGCACGCAGCTGCTCAGGGAAGGCCTCCACGAATACAGTTACAACGCGGGTTTCCCGAGAGAGCAGTACGGCGTGGAGAGCAACGATTACGGCAAACCGGTATTTTCCGCATTCCATCGCTACGGCGTCACGAGCGCCTTCAATCTCGGCCTGCGGGCCGAAGGCTCGGACGGCATCTATAACGGAGGGTTTTCTCCCTCCTTTTCCCTGCCGCGGCTCGGCGTCTTCGTCCTGTCCGTTGCCGGAAGCAGCGCCGACGGGCTTAAGGGTTCCGCGGGATCGTTCCAACACTCCTATCAGCTCGGCAGCTTCAGCACCAACGTCCAGCTCCGGGAGTATTCCCGGAACTACGCGACCGTAGGAGCTCCTCCTTCACCGGAAATGACAAAAAACGCAGCGAGCCTGAGCGCCGGATTCCAGCTCGGCGACGCAGGCGGATTCTCCCTGGGGTATTCCGCGAATGAGACGCATGCCCGGTTGACGACGCGTGTAACCTCGGCGAGTTATTCCCGGGGCCTCACGAGAACAGCGAGCTTGTTTGCGACCCTTTCGAACACACGAACGACGGAGACAGTAAACGCCGTTTACCTCGGGCTCAACTTCAGCCTCGATCATAATCTGCGCGGCTCAGCGCAGATCAGCAAAACCGGGGACACGAACACGGAAACGCTGCAACTGCAAAAAGACCTGCCCATCGGCGAGGGCCTCGGTTATCGGGCCTCCCTCAACCGGTCGGACACGGGTGGTTCAACGTCCTCTTCGCTCAATCCCGCGCTGCAGTACAACGCGCGATATGGCATTTACAATCTTGACTCCACCATCCAGAATACCGGCTCGGCCGGAACAACAGAGACCTACAACCTTTCCGCCGCCGGCGCCATCGTGTACGCCGGCGGTTTCTTCGGACTCTCGAGGCCGATCAACGACAGCTTCACCATCGTGAAGGTGGGCAACCTGCCGGACGTTACCGTGCGGAACAACGGTCAGGAGCTCGGCACAACCGACTCCTCAGGCACGCTGATAGCGCCAACGCTTGCATCCTACGGTCAAAATCAGATCACCGTGGATGTCAAGAACATGCCGCCTGATTACAGCATATCCACCGTGAGTCAGCAGATCTCGCCTCCGGTCTGGAGCGGTTCCTGCGTGTCCTTCGATGTGGTCAAAGTTCGGGCGCTGACAGGCACGCTGTTTACCGGGAAGGGTGACAAGAAAAGATCGTTGGAATTTGTCGATATTTTGATGAACCTGGGCGATCGGGAAGTGACGTTCCCCACCGGCAAAGGCGGAGAATTTTACATGGAGAACAGCCTGCCCGAAGGGTCCGCAAACGGCGCCGGCGATAGACAGAGCTGCAGCGCGATCGCGGCACGGAGGAGGTCCGGCGGCAATGTGATCCTGCCGGGAGCGTACCAGGCCCGCGTGGGATACGAAGGAGGGAACTGCGAATTTACCATTACCTTCCCGGAAACGGACGAACCTATAACCGAGGTCGGGGAAGTAGTCTGCACGCCGGTAGAACCGGGAACGCCGTAAATGAGAAAGACTTGGGAGGAGGGTCCGGTAGCAGCAGGCGACCCGAACAGCTGTTTGCTGCGGTCTATTTTTCTTTATACAAGCCGTCAAATGAACTTTCATCGATAACTCGTGAGATGCCGCAGGCAGGACACTCAAGCAAGAGGGTCGGCAAATAGGTTTCTTCATCATACAACGAATCGTCTGTCTGGTCCTTCTGCGCCTGCGCAACCATTTCCTTGAATTTTGTATAGGTCATGGCGCTGTAGACGTGATTACAGGAAGGATTGCTGCAGGCGATATTTACAAACAAGAAATTCCCGTCGTTATCCTTGGGAGACACGAACATGCCGAAGCTTCTCGTCCGGGGGATCTTGGAGGGCACGGGAATGGGTTTCGGGCTTCCTTCCTCGACGACCGAAAGGCAGATCTCGTAATTTCCCCGAGGCCTTCCCTTTATATAACTGCCGATCTGCAGGGACGGAGCATAGGGAGACCTCGACTTGAGCATGCCGTACCAGTCCCCGCCGGGCTCGACAAGCAGGCGCTGTACCAGCACCCGGCCGCCCAGGTATGCGCACTGGTCCCTCCCCTTCCACACTTTCAACTCGAACAGAATGTAGGCCCAGAAATGGTCATGGGGCATCGGCTTGGGGCGCTTCTGCCGCAGCAGCAGGCCGAGGACCTGGTCATAGGTGAACTGCGTGGGCTTGCCGCATTTGTCGCAATCGAGACGAAAGATATACTTCGGATCATAGCGCAGGCGATATTCAAAACGCGCTCGAGCTTCGCTCACCGTAATGTGGTGAGGGGTACTGTTGCACTCGGGCGTACTGCAAGGAAGACAGGCTTCAGGCATGGGAAGATCGGATCCTTCTATGAACAAATTATTGCGGAATTATATTCTCTCTCTGCATGCTTTACAAGAACTTTGATGGGGTAATTTCGGGGTAATGGCACGCATGCGGAGGTTCGCGGAAGAAACCGGTGAAAACACCTTTGACACGGATCAAGTCGGATAAGAACCGGATAACGACGGATTAATACAAACGCATTTAAATTCGTTACCGCTTTTGCTCCTCTTCACCTCTCCCCGGCGTGGGAGAGGGTAGGGTGAGGGGGATCCATTCGAGATGTAACAATTATTATTTCGTTTGTACTAATCATTGGGATGAGGACTTATCCGCCCTGATCGGACGTTCATCCGACCCTTCCGTGTCCAAATGCTTTTTTCAGGTTAGAACCGTTTCACGATCTCCTCCAGCGGTTTCCTGCTCCTCGCAGGCGGGTCTTCGTCAGGCAACCCAATGGGGAGCAGCGCTGCGATGGACGTTTCCTTCCCGTAGCCCAGCAGTTTCCCGAACGCTTCCTGCGCCACGAGCGGCCCGGTCATCCAGCAGGAACCGTAACCGAGCGCATGGACCGCCAGCAGCATATGCTCGATCGCCGCTGAAACACTTTGGAGTCCCGGCAAGGGCCTGAGCCGCTTGATATCCTCCGGAGCATATCCCATTCGCGCAAGCAGCAGGTCAGTACCCACGTCATACCCTTCCATGCATACCGCGATCACGATTGGCGCATGCTCAAAAAAGGTGTAGTAGGTGCTCTTGTACGCCGCAAGCCGCTGAGCCTGCTTCTCGCTTTCGGCAAAGGGGATCATCCGGTCGATCATTTCACGAACTGCAACGGCCATGTTCTTCAGGACATCACGGTCCTTGATGACCAGAAAGCTCCATGGCTGGGTGTTGTTCGCGGACGGCGCAAGTCTGCCGGCATCGAGGATCTTATTGATGACCTCATCGGATACCGGCGTTTGTTTGAACCGGCGTATGCTTTTTCTTCCCTGGATAGCGTCGAAGAGGTCCATGGCATTACTCCCTTGAAATCACGAATTCACACAAAGCAAGACATATGATGAAAAAGTAGTCTGTCTGCGACACCTGTTTACATTCCAAATAACATGGTCGTTACCAAAATCCGATTGAAATATTGATCCACTATCGAAACGCTACTTGTGAACAAGACACCGGAGCCTTTCAAGTATCTTCACCATCGCCAAAGTATCCAAGTGGCAATATTTGAGCAATGCCTCGCGGATTTTGTTCACTTCATTCTGCTCGGCTGTACTGCACATCCTGTGATAGGCGTCCATTGCTGCTCCGCCATCGCCAACCTCAAGTTCCTTGTAAGATAGCTCCGGGACAAGCACGGGCAGCACTTCCTTGATGGAGTAAGACCCCATCATTTCCCAGGAATAGTAAGCGCGGCTCCTGAAAGGGTCCATCAGGTCGCGCATATTCTCGACGATCTTCTCAATTGTCTTTGCGTGGACCGGAAACATTTCCCCGAGCCCGGTTAATACGCGCTTTTCAAATGACATATTGTATGCAAGCACACAGGCCCCAGCTGGTATTTCTCCCACCAATTGTGCAATGAGCGACCTTCTCGGATCAACGTTAGGTTCGGCAAGGAAAGAATAATGCACCGGCTCTGATGTTGCCGACTTTTGGACATGGAGAGAGTATTGAAAGGGAATCTGTTCATAAGGCCGTGTTCCGTCAAACGGCGGGATCGCTGACATGAACGTCTCAAAATCCAGAAACGCAATCGGATACCACAGCGTATCGAGGAACTCCTTTATTGCTGCGCGATCAATAGTGACGCCTTTTTCCAGATATGCTTTAACCTGTTGCTGGGCATGTTCTGGCAATTCACTTTGAGGTAAGTCTTTCAGCTCAACAACACCCTGCTGATACCAGCCGAATGAATTAATCCCTCTTCCTCTGAGGCTGAATACAGACGGTTCCGGTATATGCTTCCAGCAGTGCCCAAGAAACTCGCAATCGTAGGGATCGTGACAATGCCCGCCGATATCGACCGTCGGCATATCGCCTTCCTTGAGCGCTTTTTGCGTGGCAATTTGCCTGGCGATGTCGCCCTGCATGGCCTTGATGTCCTTCGTTATATCCTCAACAGCAAAAAGACGCTTAAGCTCCAGTTTACCTTTCCGCACATACTCGTTATTTACGTGGACAATAGACGCTTTGCCGATCGGCACATTCAGGCCATTTATCACATAATACTGAAAAGCGAGATCATCGTAATGAACATTCTTTACCTGTGTCGAGCCCTTTACTTCGTTGATATCCCACGAGGTGCCGACCTTATTCAGGATATCCACCCGTGCGAACAGGCCGTCTTTCTTAAAGGTCGCTTCATAAATCGTCTTGTGGCCTTGTGCCATAGCATCCGCAGTCAACGTTGCCTGTTCGTCAAACGAGACATCGTCGAAGGGGATTGTCACTCCGCCTGGGTAAAGGTCTTGAGCAAGAATTCCGACATCAGTACCGCTCTGGAATGTCGCTTCTTGCGAATCGGAAATAGCGTCTTTAAGATCACGACGGTATTTGTACAGATAGAGGTACTTGAGGCATTGCTGCCCCTTAATGAATTGAGATTTACTGATAAATGCGTCGCTCATAGGCTCTCATATACTCGTCCGAAATCGACGTTTGTTATTTTCTTTCCCACCCAGATGATAAGTGATAGCGTTCATCGACCAATATTACTGAGCGCCAGTCTATTGACTGCAACTTGTCCCACATTTCTATGGGGTTAGTTGACTCAATGATTTCACCCTGTGCGTCAAAGACGATAACTATGCCGGGACAGTCGAATGATTTCCGCTCGAACGGCTTCTGCATTATGGAGATATTTGTAATCCTACTCATAAACGTGAATTTTCGTTCAAATACTCATATACTTTTCCAAAATCAATGTCCGCGATTTTCTTTCCCTTGTAATCCAGAGGCAGCGATTTAAGCACGCTCTGCAAGTGGTTCGATGTGACGCCGTGCGATACGGACAGATAAGCCTCCATGTATGCGGCAAGATGGTCGCAGGCCTTGATCACCTCACCATCGACGGGAGAAAAACGGTCTTCGTTGAATTTTGTGCTCAACTCATCCTCAGACACTTTCCGGACAGCGCCGTCAACGATCACCTTGCTGGCGAATTCATCTTCGATAAAGTATTTCAGTTCACGGTGCCATGACTCAGGCAGAAGCGGCAGTATCCTTTCCGCTATCTGCCTGTTCTCGATGGTCTTGATCAAGTCTTCCAGGCCTTCGACGGATCGCTTCACCGGCGAAACAATGTCCCGTGTCAGCACCTCCGGCAGATCGTGAAACAGACCGGCGAAGAAGTTGTTCTTAACACGCATATCGCAGGCCTTCACCTGAATCGAACACAGATACGAGAGAATGGCAACGACGAGCATGTGACCCATGACCGATGTTGCGGGGATGCGCGGTGACTTTGTCCAGCGCTGCTGAAACCGCAGCTGGCCCACAAGGTCGAGGAAGTTACGGGTCTTCTTGACCAGGCTGAGGTTCTGCACACCAGCGAGGTCGCTGTAGGTTTCAAGCTCGCCTTCAATGGCTTCCTTGATCTGCTCCACGCCGTAAAGGGTCTGGTTGAGGTGATATACAATATTGAATTCCCAATTCGTGGCCAGATAATGCGAAGCTTTGAGGATCTTCTTTTCCAAGGCGCTATACTGCGGATCAAGAAGGTACTTTTCGAACTTGGCCAGGAATCCGCCCTCGATGTCTTTCAGCGTATGATGCAGCTGCGCCAGCACCCAGCGGTTGAGTTTCTCTCCGCTCTCCTTCATCATGGCATGGAATATCGGCGGTTTGATATCCGTGAGCACGATGCGATGCAGGAACTCGAATATCCCGCCTTCGATCAGGTGCGGCCAGTTGATCACGGCCTTTCGCTCGTCCTCTTCAAACCGGGCGATGACATAGGCGAAGATCATCTTGTGCGCCTGCTTGTCCAGCTCGGTAAATCCTTGAGATGGCCGCATGTGGTCGTTCCAGCGCTGAATGTGGGCAGCTTCGTAAATAAGTTCGAGTATGGGTTTAGTGATCAATCTTTTTCTCCGTCAGCACTATTGGATGCTATCTCGTCGATGTCCCAATATACCCACCCCTCAGGCGGCTTTTGACCTTTGGACCGGAGCAAGGCGCGGAAGAATCCTTCGCGCGTTGCGACATAATAGCCGTAAGGCATTTCCTGTTTCGGCAGGAAAACTGCTCTTTTCTTCCCGAACAGGGCCAGCAGTTTATCAGGTAAGCCCGGTGGCTGGATTCTGATCGTCATATAATCCACCTACTTTTTTTTAAATAGCTCGCGAACAAATTTACGCCTCGCCTCTTCGTCTTTGAACGGTCCGCCGCAATCCTTCGCCATTGCCGGGGTCAGCATGCAGCCGATTAGCCAGTAACAGGATTTGCATTTGTCCGCCTTAGCACTTCCCTTTTGCATGCAGGAATCATAACATCCTGCACTGACAGCCGTCTGTTCAGTCAAATATGATCAGGGATACGCAAATTCAGCGATCATGAGACGAGAGGTCCGGTAGAGATTGAACGAAGAGATAGTGTGATTCTTTTTCAGAACCTCAAGCGCCGTGGAAAGCTCTTTTGCATACTCCTCCGGCACGACCAGGAACGGTAATTTCGTGAACCGAACACCCTGCAGCTTGATCGAATCGGTAAACTTCTCGTACTCCGCAGCCCTTTCTTCAAACTCATGAACATATCGGAAGATCTGAGCGGCAATTGTCGCAGCATAGAGCGTCTCAATAGAGCTGCCCCGAGGGAAAAGAGCAAAGACCTTTTGCCGGATAGTTTTAAGGAAGGGGCCGATGCTGGCGTTGAGTGCGGGTGACAGATTGGCGGAGTCATCGTAGCTCTTAACCGCTGAGGTTTCTTTGATGCTCTTGACCTCAATGATCGCCAGGCTGCTGCCCTTTATTGCGAGCACATCGGCGTACCGGCCGGTTTTCTCGATGGCAAAGGCTTGCCAGCCGCGAGACTGAAAGAAGGCAACCGTCGCCAGGTCGTAAAGCTTTTTATCAGGAGTAATCGCGCCCACTTAATCGATTTTTTCCCAGCCCCGCCATTTTAGACAGAAGGTAGCAGCATTTGGATGCATGTTCTTGTTCGCAAGACAAGTTTGCGAGCCAGCAATCGCTTTTATGTAATACGGTTTATTGGCTGAGAACTGAATCTCTCTTTCACCGCCCCAATAGGAGCAGGTGGCGCATTTCTTTTCAGTGATCCGATATGTTCCGTAGGATGGCATATTTGCATACCCTGAATCTACGTCGCAGCCTGTCGACAAATAAGAGACCCTGGTGCCCCTATTATTTCTTGCCGCCTTTTGGATGTTTGTGTGGAGTTGCAGCACCGGATTTATTGCCCGTTTTCCCCTTCTTAGGCTTGTGCCAACCACCAGCATCAGTCTTCCCTTTTGACATGTGCCGCCACCTCCTTTTATCTATTGGTTCAGAGTCGATTGTTTCTCTTTGAGTTCTATAAAATTGCGGCCACATCCGCTATATGAGTAATTGCATAGCGTGGATATCTTCGTCCATTCTGCACGATACAGCCGCAGCTTTGTAGCCGTGAAATGACATGCGACCCAGCGCATTATTCAATCCAGAGGCACAACTGCCAGGGGTTACTTGACAATAAGCAAACCTACCGCAAATACCAGAGCCACTACGGCAAATAATAATGCCATCATTACTCTTTTATACAAAAGATTAACTGCTGAAGTTGCATCCGACAACTGCTTCACAATATCTTGAACAAGCTTAGCTTGTTCAAGCTCGTTCGACTCCAATCGTTCTACTCGTTCACGCACACCCTGCAATTCAGCGTTAATATCGCCATGTTTTTTTTCAGCGCGAGATTCCCCAATGCCTATTCGAATGCTATCATACAGCTCCTTTGCAGCTGCAATTATTCCTGGAATTAACGGCAGAACTTCTTTCCATACTTTCTTCGACATATTAGTTCTCCTTTTGCTCTCAGTGCTCTAATTGGCCACTGTTGATTTCGTTTAATCGTCATTCATATCTGCAAAGCGTTTGCTTCGGAGTCATTAGTTTCCACTAGGCGCAACCACTATCGCCTGTTGTCTGTGTCTAAAAAGAGTATATAGAGTCATGTGCCGATTTTCAATGTTTTATTCATTCATAAAAGTCAGGGCAACCACGATGGTTGCCCTGACTTCTTCCCCGAAATAATCCGACACACTGCCGGTGTTACGGCTTTCAGCTACTGCCGACATCTATATCTTCACAAGACATCAATTCAGCAACTGTCCGCTGCGTTGTATACTCGTCTATAGCGACCTTGACCATAAACCCAGCCACTACTCCGACAATAAATGCTAAAACCGTGCTGCCTGTTGAATCAGATGCCGTTGACATAGCCATCCTCCCTTATTTGCTTTTATTCTTTTGACTTTTCCTCATCCCGTGAAAAGCCGCTTCCACCATATCCTTCAAACCGTCTCGCGCGATCATCGCTTCATACAATGCATACGCCGGGTACATCTGCCGCAAATACGTTTTTTCCATCTGATACTCTGCACCGTTCTTTGCGGCCTGCGCCTTCGGGTCCTCAATCACGCCCGTAACATACATGAGCTGATTGTCTGACACGTTCGAGTTGTTTAACATCTGAACAATGGATACGTGCAGGATTGCAATCACCACGTCCGGATTCTTGCGCGTAAAATCAAGAATGTCTTTCTCGCAGGCGTCCTGCTCAAGAACCTTGATAAGGCCTTGCGGACTGGCAACGATGTGATTCAGATAGCCCATAATTAGCGGGACGGTATTTATTTGCTTATTATAGACATCCAAGAGTTTCTTTGTGCCGGGATCTTTCATAACAAAATCATATGGTCCCGCACTACTGGTATTCGTACACGCCGCTACCAGCACCACGATGCACAACACCATGCAAATCATCTTCACGTAATTACTCTTCATTTTACTTCCTCCTTTATGATGGGTTAATATTCGCGTCGATCACTTTCTGCGCTACGGGTCCCAACTCCACATTTGCCAGATCATCAAGGGTGTTGCTGATCTCTTCCCGGAACGCATAGCCCACTGCAATGCCGCCGACCACCAAAAGCACCTTTTCCATCACTCCGCTGTCCAGCTTCATTATTCTCACCTCCTTAATGTTGATCATAGCTACCATGACCGCTCTTACAGACAAAGCACCACTGCCCCAGCCATCATGAGGAGAATTCCCCCGGCTGTCTTTGCCAGCTGCGGACCTGCCGGGATCTCCCCGAGAAACGCCATGCCGAAGACCAACGAGAAAACAACGCTTGTACTGACCAGTGCCATGACATTTGCCGTGGACGCATTCGGGCTGCCAAGGGCCTTCACGACCATGAAGCAGCCTAGTGAACCGATAACGCCGGCCAGAAGCGCCGGTAGCACCGTACTTGTGCTCAATAAACCTGAGCCGCCTACAGGTCGCCCTGTCGCTAATCCGGTACCGAGCGATACGATCACTGAGCCCGCACACGAAGCCAGCATAAGCAGCTGCGGTGAAACCGGCATATCCGATCTGCTTGCCGCGAACTTCATCGGTATTGCGCTCAATCCGTATGATGCCCCTGCCAGCAATCCGTATATCATCCACATATTCATTTCCACGACCTCCTCTTTTCTGTGTACAAGTTATCACAGCAAACTGACAGCCGTCTGTCACCAAAATATGGTAAAGTAGGGACAGTTCAGAAAGGAAGGAACACCATGAAACGAAAAGGAACGACAAAAAGAGACGAAGGCCTCAAGCGGCTCCAGCGGCTTGTGAAGATTCTCCAGATCATCGAGAACCGGAGGCCGGGCAGGAAAGACCTTGCGGAAGAATTGAAAATAACCGAACGACAGCTCTACCGGGACATCAACGACCTGATCGCCGCTGAGCTGCCGATAGTGTATGACCGGTCGAAAGGTGTTTACTGCTTTGAAGAGACTTTTTCGCTTAAGAAGATTTCCGTGAAAACCGATGAGCTTCAATCGCTTCTCATGGCGCGGGAGCTTTTTTCAAAAACAGGCGGCGGTTTCAAAAAAGGCATTGAAGGCGTGTACCGCAAAATCCTTGCGGCGCAAAACGAACCGCCAACGAGTTTCCAGCTTGAACCGGCAATTGACTTCTCAAAAGTTGAGACTCAGTACCAAGCGATCAATAAGGCAATCGACGACAGCGTGCGGGTTGAGCTTGAGCACCAGGGCTCTGACGGTAAATACACGAAACGCGAGATCGACCCGTACCGACTCTTCTATTCAAACGGTTTCTGGTACGTGCTCGGCTGGTGCCATATGCGGCAGGATATCCGGACTTTCGCTCTGGACAGGATCAGGAAGGTGAAGATACTTGAAAAGCACAACCTCACCAAGGCGGGATTTAACTTTGACGAGTATATTGCCATGTGCTGGAGGAGCTATTACCTCGAAGACCCGGAAGAGGTCCGTATTAAGTTTTCACCGATCGCAGCCAAGGAGATACACCGCAAGGAATGGCATCCGACGCAGAAGGTCAAGGATATGAAAGACGGGTCGCTGGAACTGACAATACAGGTATCAGGTGAAGATGAGATCATGCGGTGGGTACTCTCATGGGGAAGAGATGCGCAGGTGCTGCAGCCGAAGGCGCTCAAGGACCGGATCAAGAAAGAGATCGCGGGAATGGCGAAAGCGTATCGATAACCAATTCAAAGACTATCAGTTTTTAAGCAACAATTATTCTGTTCAATTGAAAAGGCCTTCCGGATTCCGGGAGGCCTTTTTAAATTGCATCACGATTTTTGAACTATTACACCAACTCCGCCAGATCTCTGATCAGTTTTTCCGAATCCTTCCACCCCAGGCACGGATCGGTAATGGACTTGCCGTACACGTTCTCCGACACCTTCTGGCTGCCTTCCTCGATGAAGCTCTCGATCATGAAGCCGCGGATCATGTCCTTGAGCAGCGCGGAATGCTGGCGGCTCTGCATCACTTCCAGGGCGATCCGGGGCTGTTCCTTGTATTTCTTGTTCGAGTTGGCGTGGTTCGTGTCCACGATGATGGCGGGATTGACTAAGCCGCGCTTTTTGTAGGCCTCGGCAGCGGTCATCAGGTCCTCGTAATGGTAATTGGAGATATTCATGCCGTGGTAGTCCACGGCGCCCCGCAGAATGATGTGCGTCAGGGGGTTGCCCGAGGTCTTGACCTCCCAGCGGTTATAGCTGAAGATATGCGGTGCCTGGGAAGCCTGCACGGAATTGAACATGACCTCAAGGTCGCCTGAGGTCGGATTCTTCATACCCACGGGAATATCGAGGCCGCTGCAGGTCAGACGGTGCGCCTGGTTCTCGACCGAACGGGCGCCCACGGCAACATAGCTCAGGACGTCTTCCAGATAGGGATAGTTGCCGGGATAGAGCATCTCGTCCGCAGCCGGAAGGTGCGATTCCTTCAATGCCCGCAGATGCATCTTTCGGATGGCGTGCAGGCCTTCGACGATGTTCGGCTCCTCCTGCGGGTTCGGCTGGTGCGCCATACCCTTGTATCCGATCCCGGTGGTGCGGGGCTTGTTCGTATAAATGCGCGGAATGAGAAGGATCTTGTCTTTCACCTCAGCCTGGACCTTTGCCAGCCTGCCGATATAGTCGCACACCGCCTCTTCATCATGGGCCGAGCAGGGGCCGATGATCAGGACGAACTTGCTGCTCTCTCCGGTAAAGACCGCACGGATCTCAGCGTCGCGTTTTTTCTTGATCTCCTGCAGTTCCGGAGAGACCGGCATGGCCGCGATGATCTCTTTTGGATTCGGTATCTCACGGGTATAGACAAAGCTCATAGGATTACTGTCCCTCCTGTTGGGTTTCTTTTTCGCTGGCAGTATAAAAGCCACACCGTGTTAAGTCAAGCCAAAAAGCGCCCTCCCCGCTCCTTTTCCGCTCGTAGAGGCCTCTCGACGTAAGGGCGGGTTTAAAACCCGCCCCTACCGCCCATCGCCTGCACGAAGAGGCCTCGTACAAAAAACCTCTGGCGTTTTTCAAAGTAATATTGTATAAAAACATGCCATGGGAAAAAAACCTGCAAAGAAACAGTTACCGGTAAAAGGACGTTCCGGGGGAAAGGGCAAGAACGGTGACCGATGGATCGTCGTCGCAATCATCGTCGCGCTCCTCGCCATCGGGCTTTCCCTCTGGGGTCCGCTGAGCAAATACCGGCCGGGCGTTGAGCAGAAGACCGGAGAGCAGGCAAAAAAGAAGCAACCGCCGGATAAAGCGGTGAAAAAAGAGCGCACGGAAACCAGAATTGCTAAAAAGCAGGAAGAACTTCCCGATGCCAGGCCCGCGGAAAAAACGGCGTTCATCGCGATCGTGATCGACGATCTGGGCCAGGACCTGAGATCAGCGCAGGAGGTCCTTTCCCTTCCCGGCAGGATCACCGTTGCGGTAATGCCTGGTTTCCCCCTTTCAAAGAAAGTGTCTGAGCTGGCCAGGCAGGACAAGCACGAAGTGCTGCTCCACCTGCCCATGGAATACCGGGGCAAGAACGGAAAGCCGGCCCCGGGCATGCTGCGCTCCACCATGACGCCCATGGAGCTTCTGAACGTGATCAGCGAGGACGTTGATTCCGTGCCCGGAGCGATCGGCGTGAACAATCACGAAGGCTCGTCGCTCACCGAGAACCTGGAGGCCATGAAGTTCCTGATGGCCGAGCTCAAAGCCCGCGACCTGGTGTTCCTTGACAGCCTCACCAGTGCAAAGAGCGTGGCCTATGCCACGGCCAAAGAGTTCGGCATGAAAGCGGCAAAGCGCGATGTATTTCTTGATAATGAAAGCGAGAACGCGGAATACATTCGCAAACAATTGAATGAACTGACACGCATTGCGAAAGAAAAAGGCCACGCCATAGGCATCGGACACCCGCACCCCGCCACGATCAGCGAACTCAGGAAATGGCTGGCTGACGCCGAGCAACAGGGCATCACGATCGTACCGGTATCGAAGCTGATGCAGTAGAACAGGGTACAGGGGCCAGGGTTCAGGGTACAGGAAGAACGCTTAGAACAACTAACGAGCGAAGTATTCTTTCCCTCCACTCTCCACCCTGCACCCTGAACCCTGTACCCTGAACCCTTTATTACCCCCATGTATACCCTCGGAATAGAAACCTCATGTGATGAAACCGCTGCGGCGGTGCTCAGGGACGATATCGTTCTCTCCTCCATCGTTTCGTCACAGGTCAAGCTGCATGAAAAATATGGCGGCGTGGTGCCCGAGCTTGCCTCGCGCGAGCATTTAAAGAACATCATGCCCGTGATCCGCGAAGCGTTGACAAAAGCCTCGGTGCAGCTCGAAGACATCGGCCTCGTGGCCGCAACCTACACTCCCGGCCTGATCGGCGCGCTGCTGGTAGGCGTGTCCACGGCCAAGGCGATCGCCTATGCTCAGGGAATCCCCTTCATCGGTGTACACCACGGCGAAGGGCACATCCTCGCCGCCCATCTCGAAGATCCCGGCATCGGCTACCCTTACCTGGCATTGCTCGTCTCAGGCGGCCATACGGCCCTCTATCATGTCAAAGGCCTGGGCGACTACGGTCTGCTCGGCCAGACGAGGGACGATGCTGCAGGCGAGGCTTATGATAAGGTGTCAAAACTGCTGAATTTGGCCTACCCCGGCGGCCCCGTGATCGACAAGCTCGCCCAGGAAGGAAATCCTCTTGCCGTGAACTTCCCCCGAAGCAGGCAGCAGGGATATGACTTCAGTTTCAGCGGGCTGAAGACCGCGGTCAGGAACCACATATACCTTTTTAAAAGCAAGGACAAGGGGCTCGACCCGGCCTTGAACATCAGAGACGTGGCCGCAAGTTTTCAGGCAGCGGTCGTGGACACGCTGGTGGAAAAGACCATGCTGGCTGCGGCAGGGACCGGCGTGAACAAGATCGTGGTCGCAGGCGGGGTCGCTGCGAACAGCTCGCTCCGCAGCAGAATGAAACAGGAAGCTGATAAACGCGGCATGACGCTCTATCTTCCCGGTATGGATCTCTGCATCGACAACGCGGCCATGATCGCGCTTGCCGGCTATCTCCATTTTCAGCGAGGCGAGACGTCGAGCCTGGACCTCAATCCCCGGCCCAGTATGCCGTTGTGATTTTTCCTCGTTAGTTCATTATTAAGGGCTATTTTCGGTCGCTTGATTGTGCCACTACACCTACAACTCAACTGTCTGAAAGTATAATCCTTCAGCTATTTCTGGATGAAACTTGTCAATAACTCAATCTTCAGCCTGACTCCATTCGGTTCCTGTCAACAACTCAATCTTCAAACCTGCCCCCATTCGGTCCCGGCAATTTCTTGTTCCCGGCCATATCCTGAGCTGAGATAACAACAGCCGGACACCGGTATCTTGATGAATCTATCCAGTCTTCTTCTTTCCATCCTCCCCGATTTTTTCTAAACATCCCAAGCCGCTTAAACTGCCCTTCGTTTGAAACGTGATCAAGATCACATAATCCTTTTGTATTCAGAATCACAGACCGTTCCGGGCTTCCCGCGTACTATGGCACCAGCAAGAGATGGTCTCTGCTTAGAGAAACCGAGGGAAACCCCGGGAAGCAGAGCAACGGGACTAACGAAGTACCGGAAGCAATGTCCGCGAACCGCCAGAGATGATCGTTCTTTTATTAATGCTCGAGACACAGGAGGTTTTCGATGGTACGAAAAAACGTAGGGTTCTTTTTTTTGGTTTTGTTGTTCGTGGCGCAGGTGACAGGCTGCGGAAACGGTGCAACAACGACTCCGGGCGGGAGCGCGGAGATCGTTTCGATTTCACTGACACCTCCGAATCCGTCGCTCGCAGATAAGACCAGCCAGCAATTTACCGCAACCGCCACCTATGCGAACAGCAGAACAAGCGATGTAACGAAGACCGTCATCTGGAGCTCGTCAGATGAAACCAAGGCAACGATCGACAAGCCCGGTCATGTGACCGGCAGAGGCGTCGGCACGGCGATCATCAAGGCATCGGCAGGGACTATTTCCGGCGATACAACGATCACGGTGACTCCGGCAACACTGGTCTCCGTTGCGATCACACCCGCCAACCCCGGCATTGCCAAAGGAACGACCCAGCAGTTCACTGCAACAGGCACGTTCTCCGACAATACAACGCAGGACCTGACCGCGTCGGTCGTCTGGAACTCCTCAAATGCAGGCGCAGCAACCATCAGCAGCGCGGCAGGTTCTGTGGGGCTTGCAGCGTCCGTAGCCGCGGGTGCAACCACGATCACGGCCACCTCGGCGGGCATTTCCGGCTCTACCACGCTTACCGTGACGCCGGCAACATTGGTGTCTCTCGCGATCACACCCGCCAACCCCGGCATTGCCAAGGGAACGACCCAGCAGTTCACTGCAACAGGCACGTTCTCCGACAATACAACGCAAGACCTGACCGCGTCGGTCCTCTGGAACTCCTCAAACACGGTAGCAGCAACGATCAGCAGCGCAGCTGGTTCCCCGGGGCTGGCAGCGTCCGCAGCCACGGGCGTGACCACGATCACCGCAACGTCGGGAACTGTTTCCGATTCCACCACGCTTACGGTGACACCGGCATCATTGGTATCGATAGCGATCACCCCGATCAACCCGAGCATTGCAAAAGGGACCGGCAAACAGTTCACCGCCACAGGCGCTTACTCCGACAGTACGACTCAAAACCTGACGGCCACCGTGACCTGGAGCTCCTCCAATACGGGCGTCGCAACGATCAGCAACGCAGCTGGTTCCCAGGGGCTTGCAACATCGGCAGCCACCGGTTCAACGACGATCATGGCAACCTCGGGAGACGTTTCCGGCTCGACCACGCTCACCGTGACCCAGGCAGTGCTGGTGTCCATCTCGATAACCCCGTCCAGTCAGAGCATTTCCGCCGGAACGACCCAGCAGTTTTCAGCAACTGGCACCTACTCCGACGGTACGACCCAGAACATGACGACCACCGTAACCTGGAGTTCCTCCGGTACCGGCATTGCTACGATCAGCAATGCTGCAGGTTCCAAGGGGCTTGCCACAGCAGTAGCCGCCGGTACGGTCACCATGACGGCGGTATCAGAGAGCATTTCAGCAACTACGACATTGACGGTCACCGGCAATGCCACCATAACCTTAAGGTGGGATGCCCCTACAACGAGGAGCGATGGATCTCCGCTAAATCCTCTTACCGACCTGTCCGCGTACAAGATCCATTATGGAACATTGTCGCAATCCTATACGCAGACGGTAACGGTCGAAAATCCCGGAACAACTCCGGCAACCTATACTTTGAACCTCGGACCAGGCACCTATTATTTTGCTGTAACGTCCGTAGACGCATCAGGACAGGAAAGCACGTACTCAAATGAGGCCTCGAAGACGTTGTAGCAGACCGGGCGGGCATACGGAATCTCACACAAAAGGCAGGCGATAACGCCTGCCTTTTTCATGTAAGTGAGCAGTGATCCGGCATGGACGACTTGATGACATGCTGGACATCACCCGCCATCCCATGGGACTCCCCCCAAGCCATACACCCTCTCCTTGAAGGCTGGCCCTAAAAATAGTTCTTGCTTTTTCAATACAATCCTGTATTATGCACCTCGACTGTTTAACATTGTGGCAGGATTTGACTGAAGTACATCCACACGTCACCATCTTTCTGCCCTTCATATCATCGATCACTAACCCCCCTTGCTTTCAGCCTCCGCTCTGAATTAGCATCAGCATATATGGTTGGCGAACGATGGAGTTATGCCGGTCATATTTGTGCTGGCGCCGTCTTCGCTCTCAGGGACACTTGTGTGCCCTGCGGCCTGCACGCAAACCTCTTTGACCATTGGGTCACGGAAGGCAGAACGCACGAAATCTCTTTTGTCACTGATCTTCACTGGATCGGTGTCTCAAGGCTTTTCCCTGCTTCTCTTTTTGTGACGACCCTGGTCGCGTGAAAGGAACATTAATGCCTTTTTCAAAACTGCAGCTCAACGAACCGATCCTTAAAGCAATAAAATTGTGCGGCTATGCCGCGCCCACGCCCATTCAGGAGAAGGCCATTCCCGAAGCTATGGCCGGCCATGACCTGATCGCCACGGCCCAGACCGGGACCGGCAAGACCGCGGCCTTTGTGCTGCCGGCGCTCATGCGTTTGAGCGTTCCGTCGGCTTCGATCAAGAGATCGAAAGGCCCCCGCGTGCTCGTGCTCACGCCGACCCGCGAACTGGCGAACCAGATCACCACCGCGGTCAGCACCTATGGCAAGTTCATGCGCATCCGGAGCGGCGCCATCCTGGGCGGCATGCCCTATTTCGAACAACAGCGCCTCCTGTCGCAGCCGGTGGACCTCATCGTGGCGACGCCGGGACGGCTCATCGACCATCTGGAGCGCGGCCGCATCGATTTCTCGCGCGTGGAGCTCCTGGTCCTTGATGAAGCCGACCGCATGCTCGACATGGGCTTCAGCGAAGCCGTGGACCAGATCGCGGCAGCAACTCCGGAAAACCGTCAGACCCTCATGTTCACCGCGACCATGGACAACGCCATGGCAAAACTTGCCCAGCGTTTGCTCAACAACCCGGTCCGGGTGGAGATCGCCGGCAAAAAGACCACGCTGGAAGCCATCGAACAGCGCCTCCACGCCGCCGATGACATGCAGCACAAGAACCGCCTGTTGAACCACCTCATCGCGGACAGCGGCATGACCCGGGCGATCATCTTCTCCGGCACCAAGCGGAATGCCGATCAGCTGGCAAATGAGCTCTCGGCCCAGGGACACTCGGCAGCGGCGCTCCACGGCGACATGAACCAGAACGCCCGCAACCGGACCATCACGAAGATGAAGAACGGCAAGATCCGGCTCCTCGTTGCAACGGATGTGGCTGCGCGCGGCCTCGACGTCAACGGCATCACCCATGTGATCAACTACGACCTTCCGAAGAACGCCGAGGATTACGTGCACCGCATCGGCCGCACCGGCCGGGCAGGCGCCACGGGCATCGCCATCTCCTTTGCTTCAGGCAAGGAAATGGACTCGCTCCGCTCCATCGAACGCTATATCGGCCAGACCATCCCCCAGCAAGTGATCACGGGACTGGAGCCGAAGCGCACGCTTCGCCGCACCAGCGGCAGCGGCCCGTCGTCGCCGTCAGCAGGAAAGCGCTGGCAGGGTGCTACGGCCGGCAAGCGCTACGGACAGAACACATCGGCGCGGCCCTCCTTCGGCGCGAAGCCGGCACGGAAGTCCTATGACGCCAAACCGGCCTTCGGCGACCGGGACCGGAAGTCCTTCGATGCCAAACCTGCGTTCGGCGACCGGAAGTGGAGCGGTAAAAAAGAAGGCGGCAAGACCGGAGATTTCAATTCCCGGCCCGCCCGCCCGTCCCGCTGGGCATAAGTTCCTCTTCACTCAAAGTCAATCATCAAGCGCCTCTTCACGAGGCGCTTTTTTTATTGAAAAAAGCCAACCAGAACTGCGAACGACGGTCTCGCGCAGAGCCGCAGAGAGCGCAAGGAACTCAAATGCACGAGCAGTGCAAACCCGATCGTACGAAAGAACCGAATAGAACGACGTTCCTTTGCATCCCTACTAATTTTTCCCTTCCATTCTCACCTTTGCAAATGGATCTCCTCGTGTGATCGCCGTTAATTCAATCAGTTAAGTTTTGGCACGCCTGATGCAATATGACAGGCAAGAACGAACGAAAGAGAGGAAACACAAAATGAAAAACTCATTCTCAAGAAAAGCGACATTCATAGGAGCAGGAGCAGGTCTGGTGTTGTTCGTCATGTTCGGGCTTCTGCCGGGCAGCCTCTTAGGCGGCGCAGCAGGACTGAAATTCGCAGGGCTCTTCTTTGGGCTTCCCCTCGAACAGGGCATCATCTCAAGGGCCATCGTGCTGGCCTCCATGCTCGTAGGCGTAGTGGTCTCAGGGATCATAATCGTCACCGCCACTTCCACGACAGCGTGGATCGTCAGCAAAGCGATCAATGTCTCAGCTCAGGATAAAGCGTCGGAAGCAGCATAAATACGGAATGGGTAATTCACGCTTCAGATGCACAAAGACAGACTAAATTTCGGCTACGGCCAAAAGGAGATACGACCATGAAGAACGAAACAGTAAAATCGGGAATGAAGATCGGTGCAACCGTTGGCGGGCTGGTGTTTGTTTTGGCGGGGATCGTGCCGGGATTCTACTTCGGCAGCTTCGGGACCCTTATTCTGCTCCAGAAGATCATGGGCGGCGCAGTTGAACCAACGCTTTTCGTTCGGGCTGCCATCGTCATGGGCATCGGCGTCGGGATCGCCTGTGCAGCCACGGTAAGCATCGTGGTCGGCGGACTGCTCGGCACGGCAGCAGGATTCGTCGCCTCTGCCCCCGCATCGCTCCGGAACCGGAAGGAAGCAACCCAGTCAGCATAAGATACGCAAGATAACCAGTAAATGAACAAGAAGGCGGTGAGCGATCACCGCCTTCTTTTATTTCCGTTTTCCTTCGTCCCCCGCTCACCCAATTTCATTACAAGAAAACAACCGCTCCGTTCCGAGCCTATGCACCTTCATCTCCCCGACTGCTTCTTTTTTGCCAGGACCATCAGTTCGTGAACAGGGGCATCTGGTTCCGGCTCGCTTCCTCTTTGCCTGCATGCCGTCCATACCGTTCGGCGATCTTATAGATCCGGTCGTGGAACATATTCTCGTCGATAGAGCCTGTCTTAAATTCCTCCACGATCAGATAGAACGTCTCAAGAAGTTCTTTTTCGACCCATCCTGAACCATCATTCATAATTTTGTAATTCTCCTTCTCGATCCGACAGAGCGTAATTGCAAGTACGATAGAATACAAAAAAGCACAATAAATTGCAAGGTATTTTGGAGCATCCTACTATAAATGTTCAGCCGGAAAAACACTCTGCATCGAATGGAGGAACGACTCCAAAGAGGATCCGCATCACCATCTGATCGCACATGAAGGACCTATTTTGTCCTTTATTGACCATGGGAGAGTCCGGGACGGTGTATAATTATACTATGCATAAGAAAGAGAGGAGAAGCCCATGATCTCAAAAATACTTATAGGATCGTTGATCCTTTTTCCGCTGCTGGTCACCCATATTGACGCCGCCGATGCCCCTTCCCTGCAGAAAGCGACCTTTGCCGGGGGATGTTTCTGGTGCATGGAACCGCCCTTCGAGAAACTGAACGGCGTGAAAGATGTCGTATCGGGCTATACCGGAGGCGCCACCGTCAATCCGACCTATGAGGAAGTGTCGGGCGGAGGGACGGGGCACCTGGAATCCATTGAGATAACCTACGATCCAACGAAAGTGTCCTACGAAAAGCTTCTGGATGTCTTCTGGCGACAGATCAACCCCACCGACGCGGGCGGGTCCTTCGTCGACCGAGGCAGTTCCTACCGATCGGCCATCTTTTACCATACCGAGGAGCAGAAGAGACTTGCCGAAGCATCAAAGAACAAGCTCCAGCAATCAGACCGTTTTGACAAACCGATCGTGACCGAGATACGTGCTGCCGGACCTTTTTACCGGGCCGAGGATTACCATCAGGATTACTGGAAAAAGAGCCCGGTCCGATACAAATTCTACCGTTACAATTCAGGCCGGGACCAGTACATTGAAAAGGTCTGGGGAAAGGATGAGGCAATGAAAAGCAGCAACGCCGTTGCTGGCGCTTTTGTGAAACCGTCCAGGGACGAGCTGAAGAAAAAACTGACGCCAATGCAATTCAAAGTATCGCAGGAGAACGGCACGGAGCCGCCTTTTAACAATGAGTACGTTAACAACCACAAGGAAGGCATCTATGTAGACATCGTATCGGGAGAACCGTTGTTCAGTTCCCTGGACAAATATGAGTCCGGCACGGGCTGGCCGAGCTTTACCCGGCCGCTTGAACCCGGAAATATCATCGAAAAAAAGGATCGAAGCTGGTTTTCGGTCCGTACCGAGGTACGGAGCAGAGAGGGAGACTCACACCTGGGACATGTGTTCAATGACGGCCCCAAGCCAACAGGCCTGCGCTATTGCATGAACTCGGCAGCGCTTCGCTTCATTGCCAAGGAAAACCTGCTCAAGGAAGGCTATGGAAGATATTTGAAACTCTTTGAAAAATGATGCGTGCTTTCCCGATTCCCTGCCGGCGCTGCGTGGAGGGAAAGGTATGCCTTTTACGGTCCGGTCCGGGCATGGTGACTATACCATGCATACATGGCCAACTAAGCCTGCCCATACAGCTGCCCCACTGTGTTACTACTTCGTCTTATCCATGCACCGCATATCTGAAGCCTTCACTGTCGGAAGGGTTTTCCCTACACCGGCAACTTCCTGTTTAATCGATTAAAATAAGATATTTCCAACGATCGTTCTTTAAAACATGCAGGAAATACCAGACAGGTTAAGAACCGGCATTAAAATCAGGTGAATGCGTTTTATCGATGAACATCAACAGGTTCCGCAGTGCATACCCTTATGGCACAACGATTGCTATTAGAGTGTAGAAGGCAACATGCTTTGTCCGCTCTAAACATGCTCGTTGCTCCAAAGTTCCGCGCCGTGACAAAATCATTCAGGGAGGTGTCCGATCATGAATCTCAGCTTTCTTCCAAACAGGGAAACGATGCTCAAAGAGATCGAACAGTGGATAATACTCAGGAAATTGGACACACTGCTGGGTGTGTGCAACTGCTGTATGTACAAGGTCTTTGACTTTATCCTTACGCAGGAATGCCGCACCTGCACGGTGCGGAGCGGCATACTCAGGATCGTGGAAGAGAAGCGGCGGGAAGCCCGGAGCGAAGATAAATTTCTGGGGGCGTGCTAACCATGATTCCATTCGCGTTCATTCGCGCAATTCGCGGTTAACAGCTTTTCCAGGCATACTCAGGTTGTCTTAATAAAAACGGCTGCCAGGGAATCTCCTGACAGCCGTTGTCGTTATACCATTACTATTCCTGCGGTTTCACATTTCTTTGCGTCACTGCGTCTCTGCGGTAGATCATGACTTTTTCGAATATACGATCAGCGGCTCGAGCCTGGTTTGCCGCTCGTCCGCGGCCCGAAGGACCGGGCCCCGGCGGGACGGGCCGTTGGTGCAGATGGACCTCCAGGGGCTGCACTGCGCTGAGGATGAGCTGCATGCGTTCTCGGCCGCGCTCCTGCACCATGCGATCCGCCATGCTCCGCTTTCGGCTGGGTCCTGCGGCGCTGCGGCTCCCGCGGCGGGCGGGCAAACTCGGCATCTCGCGCCGGCGCTGATTTTTTGTAGTCGAAGTCCTTCAGGGTGCGACGCTCGATCTTCTCGCCCAGCACCCGTTCGATGCTCTTGACCAGCGGCTCGTCCTCGCGGCTGACGAACGTAAAGGCGTCGCCCGTCTTGGCAGCTCGGCCCGTGCGGCCGATGCGGTGCGTATAGGCATCGGTCGTATCCGGGATATCGTAGTTGATGACATGGGAAATAGACGAAACGTCGATGCCGCGCGCGGCGATGTCCGTTGCCACCAGGATCTGGTACTTGCCGCTCCTGAACCCGTCAAGCGCTTCCTGGCGCTTGTTCTGCGACAGGTTTCCCTGAAGCGAAGACGCCTTGTACCCCGACTTCTCGAGCTGCTGCCCGATGCGCTTGGCGCGGTGCTTGGTGCGCGTGAAGATCAGGATCGACTCCGTGTCCGTATGCTTTAAGAGCTCCATCAAAAGCCCGGTCTTCAAATGCTGCTCCACCGGATAGAGCGCGTGCGACACCGTGTTTGCCGGGGCCGTATGTCCCACCTGAACCGTAACCGGGTTATGCAGCACTTCCTGCGTCAGTTTCCGGATGTCGTCGGCCATGGTGGCCGAGAACATAAGGTTCTGGCGCTTCACCGGCAGCTGTTTGATGATCTTGCGGATGTCCGGCAGGAACCCCATGTCGAACATGCGGTCCGCCTCGTCGAGCACCAGGATCTCAAGGTGCGAAAGATCGATGGTCCGCTGATTGATGTGGTCCAGCAAACGGCCCGGGCAGGCAACGACGATGTCCACGCCTTCGCGCAGCCGCTGGATCTGCTGGTTCACTCCCACGCCGCCGTAAATGGTGCAGCTCCTGAGCTTCGTGTCGCGGCCGAGGGCCACGATCGCTACATGCGTTTGTTCAGCCAGTTCGCGCGTGGGCGCGATGATCAGCGTACGGACCTTGCCGCGCGTTCCGGGGAGCAGGCGCTGCAGGATCGGCAGCACAAAGGCCGCGGTCTTGCCCGTCCCGGTCTGGGCCAGGCCCATAACGTCTTTCCCTTCGAGCACCGGCGGAATCGCCTGGATCTGGATGGGGGTCGGGATGGTATAGCCGAGCGCTTTGACGCCCGTCATGATCTGCGGATGAAGCTTGAACGTATTGAAACCCATGGTACCTACTTTCTGTGCGACAACAGGTGAAAAGCAGCATAGACCCCTGTCGCTGGGGGAACGGCCGCCTGGGCATAACGGCGGGCAGGAAAAAGCTCCTGGCAGTCCTTAGCCCTGTCAAAATAACGGGTGGAACAGTAATAGCTGAAGCAGGATTTGACCGATGATTTTCGTGTTAGGAGGACGTTTTGAGCGGATCGCTGCAGAGAGTCTCTAACGACGGGTTTGGTTATCACTTCAATGGAGACACTATAACCTTATGCGCACAGGGTGTCAATGTATTTATTGGCTATTCCATACGGACAGCATGAGAGGACCATTGAAATGCTGATGCCGATAACCACATGCCGCTTATGAAAGCTTACCCTCCGGAACAGTAACAGCGAGCGCTTCAATGATTTCCGAGCAGCCTCCATCGCGCAAATAACCGGCATGGTCGCTGATATTCTCATCACTTGATTAGGATTGGGATCGTGTCCTGGCGATCTTATCCCGCAAGATATTTCTGGATCCTCCGGCTTTTCGCAAGCGTGAAAAATATACGAAAGAGCGGCGTCTGAAAACGCGGCGCGTTGTCGAGCAATGACAGTACTTTCTCCTGGATTTTCTTATGGCGGAGCATCCGGTCGAAATGCCTGGATCCGCAGGAAGGGTCCATGATGCGCTGTGCCACGAACTCACCGCTCACGAGCGCATAGGCAATCCCCTCGCCGGTGATCGCCGACGCAAGCCCCGCTGCGTCGCCTGCGAGAAACAGATTTCCGAACTCTGTTCCTCGATAGAGGCAGTTTATGGGCGCCGCTTCCAGGCTTGTATTTCGATACTCCATCCCGTATTGGTCAAGAAAGAGACGGAGCGCATCGGCTGCTTGTTTCGCAAGCACGCGCGTTGGGTCGAAAAAGACGCCCGCGGACGCGTAGGTCCTGTGGGGAATGATCCAGGCATAGCCGCTTTTGATCAGCGACGGTTTGAAAAACCAGATCATCCGATCGTGGTCTCCGGGGATACGGTACTGCATGCCGAAAAGAAGCTTGCTCTCGAGCTTCAGGAACCGTCGCACCATCGACACCGAACCGTCGGCGCCCACGAGATACCGGTAACGGACAATTCTTTCGTCCGCCAGACAGAGATGGTCCTGCGCGATCGAGACGACCGAGGTCCCGGTTGCAACGTGAATATTGTCGAAGGCGAGAACTCTGTCCAGCTGAAAGCGGCCGAGATCGGCCCGGTCGATGGTCCTGATCGGCCTCGCGAGGGATATAACGCGCTCTTTGCCGTTCAGGACGACGCATTGCCTGTCGAAAGAACGGGTTTGTTCCAGGGGAAGAGCGAAGCTCTCGTTCAACGCCGTGAGCCCCCCGGCGCATACCTTCGGCCCCACTACGGTTTTTTTCTCGACGAGCAACACGCTCATTCCCGATCCCCCGAGCGTGACCGCGCATTGCAGGCCGGCGGGGCCCGCCCCGATGATCACGACGTCGTAGGATTCCAATATGGCTGTCGTCACTGTTGCGACCCTACGGCCTTAAAAAATAATACGATTGCATGGATTCCCCTGCTTGCGACGTCCCCTGTTTCCGGGGAAAGCTCGACGATCACGTCGCGGTCATGGGGCGGCTTGTGGGCCTTGTTCTCGATGTCCCAGCCGAGGGCGTCGAAGAAGGGATTGAGGAAGTCGATCCGGACCTGGGCTTCGGGATAGCCTTTTTGGAGGTAGTGGTTTTTGTCCTGTTCGAACTTCGAGACTAAGGAGCGCAGGTTTTCCCGGAAAGAGTTGATATCAGCCATGGTACCCCTTAGCGCAAAGGATGAGTTCTTATCGCCGCATATCATATCATCAAAATCCCGGATACAAAAGTTTTTTTTGATTCGGAAGTATCACCGCGTCTTTTGGAAGAAAAGATCTTCAGCAGTTCGATCACGCTTTTTTGGTCTTTCTGCACTTGCGCTCCGTTTCATCCTTCGGCGCTTTTCCGTGGGCCGCTGGGGCTTCCGCGATGGTGTGGCCGCCCTTGCCGCGGCCCGCTACGTGGAACTGCGGAAGGCTCGCGAAGGGTCCCTGGATGAGAACTGCCTCCCCAATGTTTTTTCGGCCCACCGGTATTCTTGACTGAAGCGAAAAGCCGTGCTATGTTTTAAATGGAGATGAATTTGGTCCTGATAGTTCCGGGGCATCCTCATGGTAAGGCCAGGGAATAAACCGGCGAACCTGGCGACGGATCCGGAAGCAAAGGCTCCATACCTGCGTTTCCCACTCTCCACGGGAGGGTGATAAAACACCGGCTCCATACCGGTGCTTTCCCCTCTTCGTCCGCTGGTTTTTTATACGAAAAAAGGAGTAGTTGTTGCGGCCAGTGCAGGCGGGGTCATTGTCTCAAAAGAGCAGTCGATACATGAATATTCGGTATTGTTATGAAACAGATCAAGGATATCATCTGGACCCGGCTCCTGCCTGATAAAGACAGGATGATCGACGCGCGGGAATGGACAAAGCACGGCGGCAAATGGATCGTGTTCGACAGCGAGGAGCGGATCAAAGATCTCGCCGGCAAGCTCGGGCCGCACATCGACCGGGGAGAGATCGAGAGCGCAAAGTATTGGAACGGAGATCCCAGCGCCGTCAACGTCTATTCCCTCGATCGCGACCGTATGAAAACCAGGGAGATATTAAAGCAGCTCGGCGCGAGATATGTCCTGGTGTGGGAATACGATTACGCCTGGGACAAAAACCTCCGTGCCCCCCTCACCTTCGCCTATTCCTGGTTCTCGAAATTCAGGACCATCCTGCAAAGCCGCGGCATAGCAGGAACAGCCCGCTTGGCGCGTGATGTATTGAGACCAGAACCGGGCGCTGAAAGGACGCGCATTGAAACACGAGGACGACAAGATGCAGGCAATAAAAAGGGCAACGGTCATCTATGACGGAGCCTGTCCCATATGCTCGAAGACGGTGGCATGGATGGAAGAACATGAGCAGCCTGGTTCTTTCGAGATGCTGCCCTGCCAGTCCGAGTCGCTCGGCAATCGGTTCCCTTCCGTGGACCGCGCAGCGTGCATGCGCGCCATGCACGTTGTGCTGCCTGACGGATCGGTCCTGGCCGGTGAGCAGGCCCTACCCGAGGTTTTCAAGAGGCTCAAACGTCTTCATTATGCTTCCGCCCTTTTCAAACTGCCGGGCGCGAAGATCCTGTCCCGCGCATTCTACCGGTGGTTCGCGGAGCGAAGATACCATATTGCAGCTGTTCTTCATATGGGAATGAAAGAGCGCAAGCGGAGATGACCTTTCCTGGGTCTGAGGATCCTCCCGCAGCATCGCTTCGGTGCTATCCTAAAAGCAGCGGAACAGATCGTTCTGCTTCAGGCCCGGCAGGAGGTGATGCGCTCCATGAAGCAGTTTACCCCCACTCCGACAAACACCGTCTGCAGTCTCGATTATCTCGTGGGTACGCTGGCCACGGCATACAGGGGAAGTATAACCTCCCTCGTGGCCAAGGATTTTTGCATGACCGACGACGGCAGGAACACGACGTTCCAGGGAACGATCCTCGCCATACCCGCGGGGGAGTACGAAGCGTCACTGAACCGGAGCGGAGTCGAACTTTCGCGCATCGTTCTCGATAAGGGCATGTTCGCCTTCCGGGCGGACAGCGGGCGCATTGCTTCCGCGCGGGACCTCCAGATCGACATTGTGCAATCCGGCAGGCATATCGGGACGTTCGTGCTGAAAAAGGAAAACGGGGGCGGTCTGTATATATCCGCTGTCGAACTCTCGCAGGAGCTCGCCGGCATCGATCTGACGCTGCTTACCTCGCCGCTTCGCGACAAGGTCGGGCTCTTGCGCAAAGCCGAAGAGATCGTTTCCCAGGTCCATTCCACGAAGAAAAACTGGCCGGGTTTTTCGGAAAAAGTCGGGAGTTTTGCCCGTGACTTCTTCTGGAGCGACCCCGGGGCATTTTACCGGGCCTTCGGCACCCTGGTCCGCTTCTTATTTCAGGCGGCCGAAGGGGCGGAAAGCGCGGACCGGAGCAAACCCTTGTCCAATGTCGTCGATCTCCTGGACCTGGTGCTCGACAACGAAAAGAATCCCGCGCGCCTGCGGACAGCGTGCGTTGCCTGGGTAGAAGCGCTTTCCCGGTCGTCCGTAGACCTGAGCCTGCAGGCGCAGCACGTTGCAGGAACCCTCGGACGTGTGCAGGAACAATTTCCTGACCTCGGTTTGCAGGGAGCCGTACAGCCGCTCATTTCCTCCCTCACCAAGGCAGCGGATTCCCTGATAGCGCTGAACACCCGAACCCTGGTCCCGCCGGCAACGCTGCCGCCCGGGGACGCAGAACAGTTGTCCCGGCTGGGCGAACCGGGCCGGGAACGGATGATGCAGCTCCTCCATGAAGCAGACGAACGCCTGGGAAAAGGCGGCATCGGCGCGGCCCTCGGCCTCATCGCACGCCTCGATTTCGATATGCTCGACGACCGGAAAGCGGTCGAGCTCCTGTTCGACCTGGCACAGAAGAACCTGTCTGCCCCTTCTGCCGGACCACTAGCCGGGATCATCGCCACGTATCTTTCCTCCGTACCGGCACTGTCTCCACGGGCACGGGAACTGTTCAGCACGTCCATGCCGGACTTTTTGGACAAGTTGATCCTGATCGGCCGAATCGATGTATGCACGGAACTCCTGCGCAGGATCGACGAAAGCGGACCCCTCGTACGGGAACGGATCATGCTGGACCCCCGCCTCGCCCAGGCGGTCCTTTCCTCGGGCCGGGAAAACCTCATCGTGCAATACCTCGATGGTCTACGCCGGGTCATGATCCCTTCCGCACGGGTGCGGGGCATTTCACCGGACACGTGGGCAGAGATCGTGAACCCCCTGCACCTCGAACTGTTGACCCGGTTCATGGTTCTGCTCGGGGCCGGGGACGGTTTGCTCGAAAGCGTTCTGGTCCGGGTGACGGCAAACCTCGCGGTGGGCGGAGTATTGATCCCTGATGATCAGCTTTTCCAGCGTCAAATCTCGGCTTATCTGAACTCGCCACCGGCCAGGAAAAGAAGTTTTCTGCTCAATTACCTGCTGCTCGCGCAGCTTCCCGTTTACTTCCACGATGTGGGAGCAGTCAGCAGGATCAGGGACTATTCAACGGAGCTCGACGCCTGGGGCAACGATCCGGTCATTTATTTTCTCCGGAAACAGGTCCACGTTAATGCGAGCGGGAACAACGTCCGGTTGATCGAGAGCGTTATCCGGTCCTGGGTGGGTAGCGATCCTGATGTCCTGAAGAACATTGTTCCCGATGACATGCTGGTAAAGATCGACCCAAAACTGCTGATCCGGTATTCGTCTGTCATCACCTCCTTTTTCAGTGCCGCAGGCGTGCTGGACGAACAGGGCCTCCGTCTCGAAAGGGTGCTGCAGCTCACCGACCGGATGATCGACGAGGGGCTTCACGATGACGGCTCCGATCATGAGGCGCGCACGAAAGTGAAGCTCCTGTGCAAACTGTACAAGGAAATTTCCCGGAAGTACTCTCTCGTGAGCCGGGACGCCGCGATCAGCGATGTTCATGCCGGCCTCCTCGATGCGGGCGCGGAGCTTGAGAATCTCAAGACCGTGGTCCTGTCCCCGGAAAGGACGGAACCGCAGGAATCGCTTTACTTCAAGAGACACATCGCCTTCGGCATCCCGTCAGTGCTCGGCACGTATCACGAGCTGAAATTTGACGCCCTCTGCGACATGATGCGGCGCGGGGAGGAGGTCCCGGTGCTTCTGGAGTCGATCATTTCCGGGCTTGAGCAGAAGGAACGGGACGCGTCGGAACGGGGACCGGAGCAATGGCTCGGCTCCCTGAGCGCTGCCTGGAAGGCACTCAAACAATTCGGCATGGAGAACGTCCGGATCGACGAGTTCGTCGTGGTGCTTGAGCAGGACCGGCTTTCTTCCCCGCAGATCGTCGATGTGCTGAAGATGTGGCAGAAGGAGCTGGCGTGGCTGGTGTCGTCGCTCAGCCGCTTGTTCCACGGGCCGCTTGTGGAAATCCTCGCTGCGTTCCCGCAGGATGATCTTCCGGAGCACCTTATGACCCTTGCTCCCTCTTCGCCCGATTTTACGACCAAGGCGGCGGACGCGGTCATGCGGGATATTCTCAGCACCATCCCCGGCCTCATTGAGTCCGACCGGCTTCTCGATGCGATCATGACGCACCTCCGTTCTCACCACGGAATAAGCTCACCTGGGGAAGCAGCGGCTGTCCCGGACAAACGGGATTTCTACGATATCCATGCCCTGACCGAGTCGGATGCGCTCCGGCTTGGCCCGGTGCTCGGGACCAAAGCAAAAAACCTTGCTGTGGCGAAGGAGAAGGGGCTGACGGTTCCTGCGGGGGTTGTGCTGCCTGCGTTGCCTGCCGGGATAAGCTCGCAGGCGGACATCAAGGATGTCCTGCGACAAGCCGTGGGAGCTATCGAACGGAGGACCGGGACGACGTTCGGCGGAAGCCGGCATCCGCTTTTTTTGTCCGTGCGAAGCGGGTCCTATCCTTCCATGCCCGGCATTCTCAACTCCATCCTCTATTGCGGCATGAACGAGGAGACACTTCGGGCGTTCATCGAAGAAACCGGCAACCCCGTATTGGGATGGGACTCCTATCGCAGATTTCTGGAACATTACGGGACCGCCGTGCTGGGGCAGAGCAGCGCTTTCTTTGAAACCATTGCGCATGAACTTGCCGGACCACGCTCTCCTGAAGCCGCCGCGCCCGCGGACGCAGAGTACCTGAAAACGCTGGTTCGTCGGTATCAGGAGCGTCTCCACGGCCTCGGCCTGCAGGTCCCCGGGGACGTGTTCGAGCAGCTCCTGCACTGCATCACTGCAGTATACGATTCCTGGAACAGCGAACGCGCCCGACAGTTCCGCTCAGCCACCGGGACCTCCGACGCCTGGGGCACATCGGTCACGCTCATGGAAATGGTCCCGGGCAACCAGGAGGGAGGAGGTGCATCGGTCTTTTTTACGAGACACCCGGCCACGCGGGAAAAATTCCTGTACGGCGAAACACGCGAACATGCCACGGGAGACGAGCTGGCATCAGGCAGGGCTTCGGGCCGGCCGCTTTCGCGGACGCAGGACGCCTGGGAGCGGACAAGCCTGCAGGAGAGCGATCCGGAGCTGTACCAGCTGCACGAGGACCTGGCAAAGCGCGTAGAAGAAGCCTTTGGCGGACTCCCCCAGGAAGTGGAAGCAACCTATCGCCGGGACGAGAACGGGGTGCCTCGTCTTTTCGTGCTTCAGACGCGCAGGATGGTGGAGGATGAAGAGCTTGCAGGAACCTTTGATGAGATCTGCAGAATGGAGTCTCGCGTTGTCGGGCGCGGGATCGGCGCGAACGGCGGAGCGCTCAGCGGCGTGGCCTCCTTTGCCGAAAGGTCGGACCAGATAACCAGTCTGGCCGGGAGCACCGGCATGCCGGTCATCCTCATCCGGAGGACGGCGAACACGGACGACGTCTCGCTCATGCCGGCAATCAAGGGTATCATCACCGCATCGGGCGGGGTCACCTCCCATGCCGCGGTCCTGGCACATACCTTCGGCCTCACCGCAGTGGTCGCCTGCGCGGACCTGACGATCGAGACCGACGACCAAGGCCGTTCTTCAGCGCGTATCGGGTCCTTCATGGTGCAGGAAGGAACGCCCCTCAGCATCGACGGCGGCACCGGACTGGTATTCTCGGGGACCTGTTTCCCGAAGCAGGGAAAAACAGGAAAGGACCCTGGTATACTTTGATCAGGACCGTGCATTACGCACTCCGAAGAAAGGAGTCTCTTCATGAAAACCATAGCGATAAACGGATTGGGGCGCATCGGGCGGCTGCTCCTGCGCCTGTACGTTGAAAACCCTGCGGACCAGGTGGAATTGACGGCGGTGAACAGCCCTGCACCCATCGGCGATCTTGCCTACCTTCTCAAATATGATTCCGTCCACGGACGGGCGCCTTTTGAGATCAGGACGGGAGCTGATTATCTTGAGCTCGGTTCCCGCCGGATGCGAATAGCGGTCCTGCATGAGAAAGACCCGGAAAAGCTGCCCTGGCAAGACCTCGGCGTCGACATCGTGCTTGAATGCACGGGCCTGTTCCGCGACAGGCTGGATGCGGCCAAGCACCTGACTGCCGGCGCATCCAAGGTCATCATCAGCGCCGACGGAAAGAACGAAGACCTGATCGTGGTGATGGGCGTGAACGAAGGATTATATGAACCTGCAAAACATCACGTGATCTCCAACGCTTCCTGCACCACGAACTGCCTGGCGACGACGGCCAAGGTGTTGCTCGACGCTTTCGGGATCGACTATCTCGTGGCCACGACGGTACATGCGTATACCGCGAGCCAGGCGATCATCGACCGGTCATCGCCCGGACACCGCCGCAGGGGGCGCGCAGCTGCCGTATCGCTGATCCCGTCCAGCACGGGGGCGGCCAAGGCTACCCAGCGCATACTGCCCGCACTCGCAGGAAAAATGAGCGCCATGGCGATCCGCGTGCCTGTCGCGAACGGGTCGCTCACGGACATAACGGCCCATCTTACCAGGGACGTATCCGCGGAAGCCGTGAACGCGGCATTCAAGACCGCTGCTGAAGGGCCGATGCGGGGAATCCTGGATTACAGCGAAGATGAACTGGTGTCCGCGGATATTGTGGGTGACGAACACTCGGCGATCATTGACGCTGCCGGGACCATGGTCCTGAGGGACCGGGTCGTCAAGGTGCTTGCCTGGTATGATAACGAATACGGATACGCACGGAGAATGCTCGAACTGGCGGCGTATATCGCACGGTAGGGAAAACCCGAAAGAGCGAGTTGCCGGACCCCTTCTCCTGGTTCACGGTTAAAATGGCGCTTCCGGGATTCGTGATTTCATCTTCCTCGTGACCGCTCCCGATCGCCCTCTGCTCTAGCCGACTTCGATGATCGCGACCGGGCAGGAATCGGCCGCTTCCTGGACCTTTCCCAGCAGGTTGTCGGGCGTTTCACCTTCCGCATTGTTACCGCCGATCCGGTACTTCTCGACCACTTCGGACCAGCTGTCCGTACCGTTCTACTGGAAAAACTCCGGCGCAGTTGTCCAGCAAGTCTCGCAGCTGATGCACTCTTCCCGTCTGATGGTCACCTTCTTTCCCATGTCCCCTTCCTCCTTTGAAATGCACACCTGCAGCTTTCCGGTGTTTTCGTATCTTTAGTAGAAGTGTAACACGACCCGAAGTCCACGGAATGACAATGCTTTCACTGGAAAACGTGGCGGAAATTAAAAAACTCTATCAACCTGCTCGAAGCAGGCCAGTCGCCAGGGTAGCGTTGTTTGCATTCCTTGTTTTCCCTGGTTCGTGAATAGATGTTTTCCTGTCTTTTTTTGAGACAGTCCATCATCCTTTCGCCATGGGACCCGCAGCAGGTTTACGACAAACCCCAAATTGCGTCTTTTTTGTCCTATACTTGAATTATGAGAATAAGCGACAAATTCAAGGAGCGAACGCAGGGGATATCCCTCGAATTTTTTCCGCCGAAGTCCTCGGAAGGAAAAGATGCGTTCATGAAGGTCGTAAAGGAACTGAGCGTCTACGATCCCCTCTATGTATCGGTGACCTATGGGGCAGGCGGCACGACCCGGGACAGGACCGTCAACACGCTCAAGTGGATAAAAGAGGAGACGGACCTCACCGTAATGTCCCACCTCACCTGTATCGGGGCGACGAGGGCGTCCATGGGCGCGCTCCTCGAGGACTACCGGGACCACGGTATCGACAATATCCTGGCGCTCCGCGGAGACCCGCCGAGGAATGCGCCCAACTTCGACCCAGCCCGGGGAGAGTTCAAATACGCCAGGGACCTCGTTGAGTTCGCAAAAAAATACGGCGATTTTTCCATAGCCGTTGCCGTGTACCCCGAAGGGCACGGCCAATCGCCGAGCATCGAAAAAGACATGGAGTATACGAAGCAAAAGATCGATGCGGGAGCTGATTTCGGCATCACCCAGATGTTCTTCGATAACCGCTACTATTACGAGTTCATGGACCGGGCGGAGAAGCTCGGCATCACGATCCCCATTCTGCCGGGCCTCATGCCGATCATCGACTGCAAAAAGATCAGGGAGTTCGCCGGTTTCTGCAACACAACCGTGCCGAAGGACATCCTGGACAGAATGGAACCGGTGCTGGACATGCCCGAGGAAATGCGGAAGCTCGGCGTGGAATTCGCGGTCAGGCAGTGCGAGGACCTGATGAATCATGGAGTGAATTACTTCCACTTTTACACCATGAACCGGTCCGACTCAGTGAGCGAGATTCTTAAGGCACTGGGGATGGGAAATGACAAATCCCGTAAAACGCTGTGATGCGAACCGGCCCACGGTTAAATAAAAAAGAGGCTACAGCAAATGCTGTAACCTCTTGATTAGTTTGGTAGCGGGGGCCGGATTTGAACCGACGACCTTCGGGTTATGAGAGCCCCCAAAGACAAACTGATAAGTGAGCCTCCATCCTGAGTTTTTACTTATCATATTGATTTGTCGTCGTTAAACACGTTCTGTATCTTCTGTCCATTGCTATCTTTTCCGTGCTTGGAGATAATTTCGGTCACAATTTGGTCACAATAGATATTATCTTCATTCTACTCATATATGGACAACATCAATGACTCTATGCTAAGACCTCCTATTCGCCCAGCAACACCTGAGCGTACGAAATGAGACCCAGATAAGAGGCTAACTGCTGATCCTTCTCTGCATGACGCTCGAAGACCAGCTTAGCAAATCGTTTATAGAAGATACGTTTCTGCTGGTCGTTATTATACCTATCCTGCTGTTCCTTATTATATTCAGCTTCTCTCTTCTGTATCCCTGTATCTAGATCTAGCAGTTGAGCTTTTTCCTGAGCTACATTTCCTCTCTCTTCCATTCGACTCATAGTACGACCACTAGTAGTGTGATTCTCTGTCATTTCCTTAAGACTCTTTTCATGGTATTCCTTGCTTTTGAGGTAATCTTCATATCCTCCTGTATGCTTGAAATCAGCCGGAGGAGCATCAATCTGAGTTTCATAGTTGTTTTGAGTCATGGTACCACCATTGATAGGTGCCCATACTTCCCCCACCGCATTATATGCAGCAGCCGTACATATCTGGACATATTCCCTACCCTTTGCTTTCTCAACCTTATGGAGATACTTCTCTGCCTCGCTCTTCGGTGAAGAACATGCCGCAACCATCGAAAAAACTACGAACAAGCAAAACCACTTAGCAAACCTCATAACTATCCTCCCTTAAAACTGGCTTCATATTTTTCAACCCTCTTCCCTTTTAATCCGATGCTGTCAAATAGTTAGCCTATTTTGACTAATCCGCGGGCAGCAACACTCCTTCGAGGGCAATCAACCCACTTATATCTGCTTATAGCGGCCTGTCATTGATCCACCTCGCTGACAATAATCTGGGCAGCGCGGAGAATTTTCTATTACAAGAGAATCGCCATCATACGCTATAGTTACTGCGCAAGCATTCTTATTCTTTGCAGCTTCTTCCAGATCACCAAATACAACTTTTATATCTCTTGGGCTATTATATGAGATGTTAGCTTCTTTATTGACAATCTTGCATGACAAGTCAAAGTTTTCATTAGAGAGACTAAAGCTTACTTTATCATCTGAAACAACTTTTACATCAATATAACCCGCAAGTCTTTTTCCTTGTTTATTTTCGTAGCGCCCGTTGAGTGCTTTCAGGGCATTTTGCTTTTCATTTAAGGCTAATTCATTTTGCTGTTTAGCTTGTTCTTTTCTCTTTTCAGTTTCAGCTGCTTGAATCCTTACATTTGCATCCATTTCTATTTTCTTGACTTCAAAATCAATTTTATCTTGTTGCTTTGCAGCTTCAATTTCCTTTATCCTATTGGCTTCGTTTTCCTTGATAATTTTACCCTTCTCAGCTAGTTCAGCCTGGGCTCTTTTCTCATCCTCAGCTTTTTGTGCAGCAATCTGTTGGTTTTCAATTAACAAAATCTTATCCAAAGCTACTATAGTTTCTTTGGATAAGGACTTATCGACAGCGGGTTTTATACTAACGTCTTTCCTTGCCTCGTTCAATTGCCTGGACATAGTATAAAGTTGTATAACTGGCGTATTTACGTATGCTACTTTTGCCGGAAAAGCTGGGTCTTTACTTAGATCCTGTGACAATTGCACAATAGACTTCTCAAAGTTATATCCAGCTTTGCTAAACAATTTAGTGTAGAACTCGACCATTACTTCAAATAGCTCGCCTTTCGTTGCACCAACGGGAGGAATGACAGAACCGAGCTTCCCCGCGCTGTTGTTCAGCTCGACTAAGGCTTCTCTAGAATATGGGATAGGGCCTGCCGCGAACGCTTCATTCAAAAACAAAAGCACAAATAATAAAATCGCACCGCTGAATACAATATAGTGTCGTCGATAATCACCCGCAACCTTGCATTGAACCATATACCCTCCACTATGAGTTGAATTTGGCTACATATGTGCGACGAATATATCATAGCTAAACCTGATTGTACAAGTTTATTGTTTTTTCCGTACTGGCAGGTCCTTATTATTCAATCCAGCCTCTATATAATCTGCCAGAGGTGATTATATGGCTGATTTTATTAAACAGTTCGGCAAGAGGATAAAACAGGTCAGAAAAGCCGCGCAATTAACACAAGAACACCTCGCGGAGAAAACAGGTCTGAGCACTGAATATATCAGCCGGCTTGAACGAGGTGTGGCGCAACCGTCATTTGATACATTCGCCGTGATTGCCGACACCCTCAATATCGCGTACCGTGACCTACTGCATTTCAGAGGCCCGATTCTCTTTAAAGACGGGAAACAGGAAACCAAGCTGAGAAAAGAATATCTTGATACCATCATCGCAGCGCTGCGAGAACTGGACAGTGCCGAGTTGAAAAAAGTGCAGGGTATCATCAGGGCGATAACGGAATAGTAATTCATGCTACCGGAACCCCTGATAGTATAATCTCGATCATTTTTTCATTTACATACCGGTTGTAGGGGCGAAGCATATTTGGCAGCTCGTTTCTGGCCCTCGTTTCGAGAAACCGCCTCTCTTCCGAGGAAAGCATGCTAAGTCGAGTCTCAGCATCCAAACGCCTTGCCCGTTGCTCAGCCTCAGCCTTTTCCCTCTCAGCCCGTCCTTTCTCCTTCTGTTGCATGATAAATGCCTCCTTTTTTCTCCGCTCATATGGCGGGATATAGCCATCAGGAACGATAATTCCAAATTTCAGCATGGATACGAGAAGACCCGGAACATTAGCAATATTGTCACCCTGTTTATGCTTATGTGCGATTACATCCAACGCCTTGAATACATCGACGGCCTCATACCTTGACAATATCCGCAGAAGAGAATCAGCATCGATTTTTACAGGATTTCTGATCAGGTCGATCACAAGCTCTCCTTGGCATTTAGGGCAACACTGATATGCTGCATCATTCTCGTCAATGAGCTTCTCGATCTCACCCAATGCCTCTCTACAAGAACAACACACATATCGTGCATGTGTGTTTGGTTTTAAAGTGTTTGTAGTTGTAGCTCCCACAGACCCACGTGCAGTAGGTCTGATAGAGCTACTACCGGACTTAGCCGTAGGTCTATTGGGCCTACCAGAACGCGGCAGTGAGTAGCTATTCGGTTTGAAGTCCAGCTTGTTCGACCGGGCTTTGACAATCCCTTTCACGATGAGGCTCTTGAGTGCCCGCTTTACAGCGGACAGGGATAGCGAGGCAGTTTTCATTATTACCTGATGAGACAGAATTACTTGTTCGGCCTGCATAAGATGTCTCTTTATTGCGATAATGACCATTTTTTCGTGAACACTCAGGTTGCTGTCGAGAAGCCAGTTATCGACAATGGTAAATGACTTCTTGGAGGTATCCACATCATTCGACGGCGTTACATTCACTACAATTCCTGTTTGCCTTGCATATTGTCCAGAATATAATCGCATGCTCGTTGCGCCTGGGAAGCCGCAGTGATAATCAATTTTTTATCATCACTCAGTTTTCGTAGCCAGTGCCCGATGTAATTGACCTGATTCTGGATGGTATTGCTACTAATCCCCGCCATGCCGCAGAGGAAGCCCGAACCAATTTCAGCGATAAGCTCTTCTTTGGAATAGGACTCACTACCAAAAGCATGAGGTTCTGCGATAGCATTTCTGCTCAGTCTATTTTCATGACCGGTGCTATGGACGGCTTCATGAAACAAGGTGCCGTAATACGTTTCAACGGTATTGAAATTCTTTCGATGGGGAATCATGATCGAGTCACGGGAAGGAATATAGCAAGCTCTATCCCCGCCATGCTGTATACTGGGCTTATTCGGCATTTTCTCCATTACAGCTTCACAATCCCCAATGGGGTTTGAATCACGCATGGACTGCTCAGGAACAGTAATGTTGTCGCACTGTTCGACATTAAAAACCGTATAGTACCGCAGTAAAGGCACCACCCTTGCGGGTTTATCGTCGTCATTAGCATTGACCAGCTTCCAGAATACGATAGGCAATCCCTTCTCTCCTGCCCTGACAAATCCACCAAGGTCTTTTGCCTGCATGTAGGTCAGCCAATATGGTGATTTGTGGTTCGTAAAGGATAAAAGTAGAATATTGACCCCTCTGTAGTCCTTACCAGTGGATAGGTTCCTCGGCATCGGCACTGACCATGGCCGTTGCCAGGGCACGATCCCTTTTTCCAGCAGTTCCAGTATTCTATTCGTGATCATATCGTAAACTGACATTCTGATCCTTTCACCGACTGTGATTACCGTTGGCCTGAGGCAATATCTTCTTCTGGATGAAGCTCCCCATGGTCGGGGGTGCGCAGTCGAATATTTTTGCAAGAGAGGTGACACCTACTCCCTTCTCATAGAATTTTCTGATATCTTCTCGCTTGTCATCGAGTTTGGACTTGCCTGGCCCAGGAGGCCTGCCAAGTCTGATACCCTGAGCCTTCTTTACCGCGAGCGCTTCCCTCGTTCTCTTCGAGATAAGGTCTCTCTCAAGCTCAGCGAGCATCCCGAACACCATCGTCATGACCTTTGATGTGATTGCATCACCATTCATCTCATAGTTTTCCTTGACCGTGAACACTCTCACCCCAAGGTTTTTTAGGTCACGAAGAAGTTCCAATATTCCGAGCATGCTTCTTCCTAGTCTTGACAGCTCAGAAACGATGAGAACATCTCCTCGCATGAGAGTCTGGATGATCTTGCCGAGTTCTCTTTTTGTATACGAGACTGTCCCGGATACGGTTTCCTCGGCAAACTCCACCTGCCAGCCGTATCTGTTAGCCAGTTGTAGAATGCCGAGCCTCTGATTATCTACATCCTGATACTCCGTAGAGACTCGTAAATACCCGATCACTCGCATAATATTTCCTCCAGAAGGTGAATAGGCATTCGCCATCAATAGATTTTCCTTCTACAAAAACAGGAAACGTAGCATTCCGCCTTTCCCTGCTGAATGACCAACCGTCCGTTTTCACCGAATTTTTCCCTCACACATTCCTTTTTTTGCGAATTGAAAATTATTTTGTTTTGGGTCATAATGAGATTGGATTTACATAGGGGTGATTGACATGGCAGATATGCTGTGTGAAACGATGAAGAGCATCAATTGGAGGTGGGCAGATAAAGACCCAAGCGCCCTTGCTATTCTCGAAGAACGAATCGAGAAAACGGGTTGTGAATTAGGATTGATCACCTACTCTGAGCTTGTGAGTGGGGTAGTGTTTCATTTGCGGGATGGCGGAAATGCGAAACCTTACCTGATTCAAACTAACGACTGGACCGGTATTGATAGAGGCATTATTGCTGATTTTCTCGGGTATATCTCAATGCGGAGCTACTGTGCATATGGGTTTATGGCGAGTGCTTTGGTTATCAGTCGCCGAGAGAGCAAACCCAGTGATGCATTCTTTGACTGGATGGTAACGCTGAAAGTATTGCCAGAAACCAGTAATACGACAGTTCTGAAATACTGGACTGCTGAGGTAGCCAAGGCACACAATTGGTATCATGCAAACAAGTGCTAAGGATTGACTGCCGAATTAGCACTGTAGATGCTTCCTGACGCCCGCCAGAAAGTTTTTATTGCTCCTCGCGGCCCTTGGCCCGCCCTTGAGGAAAAAAGCTGCCAGAGACCTTCCTACGCGTGCCCATGAATATTCGTCGAGAGTGATCTTCCATCAAATACGCCATCGAGATTCAAGAGTAGATCACTGTTCCTCAAGATTACCGTTTCATCAAAACCTGCCTCAAGATTTCGATTGAACCACTATCGAGACTCATCTTTGAAAGACTCAAAACTTTATGACACCATGGACACGAGTAGGCTCCCAACTGTGCATGGTAATCGACACCATACAGACCTTGAGAACAATGAGGGCACAGAGGTTGACCTCCTCCTGGCTTCTGATTCATGAAAGAACTCCTTTCTGTCATTCTGATTGTATTCGTTCTCTTCCGAGTAAAAAGCGTTGAAGTAATCTCCAGTGCTCGAATGGAGAGAAGACAACCAGTGTCTATGGTGACAGGAGGGAGAGGATGAGCACCAGAATGACTGAGTCATTCCCTGATGGTCCTCTGACTGAGCAATTCCCCCCGGTCCTGGGCCTTTACTCACAAGAGAACAAGAGGTCCCCCCGCCCTATTTCCAAGCAGCAGGGGAGTTGCCACTACGCCAGACCTCACTTCTACGATACAGCGGCAAAGGAAGATTTGTCCTGCAATAAATTCTCAACTTCTTTCTCGGTCATATAGCCAAGAAACTTATAGCCAAGGGGCTCTTTTCCCTTTGGAGCAATGATAGGACCGTCAGTGAGATAGCTGAGATACTCTCTATATTTCGTATCGCTGATCCTACCCCAAAACCTCGTATACCTGTACCTCTTCATTCCGCATACAAGGAAGTACCGTTGCTGAGAATTCCATTTTCCCATCATAGTATCCAATGTATTTATATCCATCGGCCGAGTCATGTATCGGATCGCCTGAAAAACTTGGTAGGGCGTATACTTCGGCTCATACAGGATCTTCGGCAGTGGCAGTCCCGACAATTCATCTTGGGGTAATAGGCTATGCTTCTCACAAAATTTTATTAAATATCGCAGATAAGTTTTCCTGATTTCATCCATACTCGCATGTGAAAAATCCAAATCTGCCGGGCTTTTCAATTCAGATTTCTTTTCGATGATATGAACATTCACATGAGGCTTGAACTTCTCGGGGTCAAAGTAGGGTTTCCCTCCCATAAGGTGTATGTATGCAATGACTCCCTTGTTGAGCCTATACTTTGGACCTTTGCTTTTAGAGCACACCTTGGGTTCACCAAAAAACCTCTCAATAAGATTGTGGATCATTCCATAGTACAGGTTCAGAATATGCTTATTCTGCAAGTGCGGCCAGAGCTGGGGCGGCAAAGTGAAAACGTACTGTCCCATTGCAACGCTCTCGATGTCCAATCGGTTGAAAACAGATTCCATACGTTTTCCATGAATAACCCCTCCCTTGCCCCCACAGGTGGTGCAGAACCATCTGGAACAGCGCATGAGAATGCAACGATGTCCCTGCCCATCGGGTGTCTCAAAAACTTTGTATTTCGCGCTGCACATCGACGCCTTATGGACTTCGTTCTTGACAAGGTAATCTAAATCCCAGTCGGAAAGATTAATTCCCTTTAATTTCGCGTCGGCTCCTACCGACGTACCGGCCACTTCTACTGCTAGTCGATCTTTTTCAACATCTTGATGCCCTATTCCCTTTTCTACAATCCCTTGCGCTTCTCCGTCTTGTGACTCAATCTCGTTCATGACCTACCTCCTCCTTTTTTGTTGCCCTCAGGGCAACTGCATGTAATGCGAGGAAGTCAGGTCAGTTTGCTCACGAAAAGGAGGATCAACTTTCAAGACGCGGTCGGGAAGCTAGAAGTTGGTTGCTCATAATCTCATCCGTTTATTCGATGAACCCTCTTTTTATCCTGGTGAAAAAAAGATTGTCATCCGGTCAATAAAAATATTTTTTCAAAAGTTGACATTTTGACACCCCCTTTTTCGTTCTATGGGCTGTAGTGAGTTCTGGACGAGGAGAGGCAATATGGAGATTGTTACTGTTAAGCAAGTATCTGATTTTCTTAAGGTCAAAGAAAAGACGGTTTACCAATGGGCGGAGTTAGGGCAGATACCGTGCTTCAAAATCCATGGAGCGCTCAGATTCGACATGGATGAAGTCCTCGCATGGCTTCAGTCCTTCAAAAAGAAGCCCCTTTCGTGCTACAATAGCTCCCACAGGATGGAGGCTCCGGAAGGAGGGAAGGTAAGTTGAGCCTCTACAAGAGAAATGGCATTTGGTGGATCAATGTCAGGGCCAATGGGATAAGGCAGAGAATTTCATCCGGCACTCACAACAGGAAGCTGGCTGAGATGGTCAATGCCAAGGTGCTTTCTGACATACAGGCGGGTAGATGGTTTCCTATACGGGAGAAGAGGATGTTCCCGGAGCTTGTCGAACGGTATATGAGCGAGCATTCAAGAGTACACAAGGCACCATCATCCACAATTCGGGATGAGAGCTCGTTCAAGCACTTGACCGATAACTTCGGCACCTTCTCACTTACTGAAATCACACCTGCCCGGATTTCAGAATACAAGGCGCGGAGGAGAACCGATGGCATCAAGCCTGCCACATTGGCCCGAGAGTTGGAAGTGCTGAGGCATGCCCTGAACCTTGCCGTCAGAGAGTGGGAATGGATCGAACACAGCCCTTTCGAGAAGGCAAGGATTGACCGGGTGGACAACAAGGTGGAACGTTGGATCACACCAGAGGAAGAACTGAGGTTGCTGAGCGAAGCTGCCCCGTGGGTACAGGAGATCATCATCTTTGCCCTGAATACAGGGATGAGACAAGCTGAAATTCTGTCGCTACAGTGGGGACAGGTGGACGGAGTGCGAAAAACGGCGACAGCATTGAGAACGAAGAACAAAGAGAAACGGACTATTCCTCTGAACGAGACAGTGATAACTCTGTTGACTCCGAAATACAGGGCGAACAGTCCCGCCGAGTATGTCTTCACCTCTCAAGCTGGCACCAAGATCAATGCCCGTAACCTGTTAAGGGCTTATTACACAGCCCGGAAGAAAGCGAAGCTCGAAGATGTGCGATTTCACGACCTCAGGCACACCTTTGCAACCCGGCTGGTTCAATCAGGCATTGACCTGTACGTGGTCAAGGAACTCCTCGGTCATAAAACGATCACCATGACCATGAGGTATGCCCACCATTACCCGGAGAGTCTGCGGCATGGAGTGGATGTGCTGAACGGGTATGGTCACAAAACGGTCACAACGGCCTTTTCGGGCAAAGAAAAAGGCCTAGAGAATAGTCTCTAAGCCTTTGTATTGATTGGTAGCGGGGGCCGGATTTGAACCGACGACCTTCGGGTTATGAGCCCGACGAGCTACCGGACTGCTCCACCCCGCGATGAGGTTGCATAGTAAATCACAACCGTCCGAATGTCAAGATAATTAGTAATACCCAGGTGGATAGACTGAAGACTGACGGGAAAAGATTACAATTGTGTTCAACCTCCCAAGAAAATGCGAACTTAAAAGGGCGACATCCTGTTTTTTTACCTTCAGCCTTCAGCCTTACAACCTTTCACCTGAGTAATCAATCCATGGTTGCATTGACTTATCATCACAAGTATGTTATAAAGTTAAATAGAATTAAGTACTTAAATTGATTTTGAGAGGGGGCGTCAGGTGAGAACAGTTGTTGCCGCATTTTTTACTTTGATCGCTTCCTTGTTGCCGTTGGTTGCCCTTGCTGATATTTATCAGTACACCGATGCGAACGGAGTGTTGCATTTCACGAATGTCAGCTGCGGGAAGAACCATAAAAAGGTAAAATCAGAAGCCCGGAAGAAGATCCAGCCTGAGCTAGCCGCCCTTCCGCAAGGAGCAACACCCTCCAGAAACACGATCTCGTCGGCTAACATGCCGAGCGCCTATCTCGACATCATCCGGAACGCCTGCAACCGGCACGGCGTAGACCCGGCACTGGTGCATGCGGTCGTCAAGGTCGAATCGGACTTTAACCCCTATGCCTTGTCAAGAAAAGGCGCCATGGGCCTCATGCAGCTCATGCCGCAGACCGCCCTGGATATGAACGTGCAGAACTCTTTTAATCCCAACGATAATGTCGACGGCGGCGTCAAATACCTCCGCTATCTCATCGACCGGTATGAAGGGAACCTTTCCCTGGCCCTCGCCGCCTACAACTCGGGAGAGACTGCGGTCAAGAAATGGGGGACCATCCCGCCCTTCAAGGAAACGCAGAATTACGTGCAGCGGGTGCTCAAGCTGTACAATGGAAAGAACAAGCTGCATGTGCCGCAGTACACGATCTACATGGGCTATGCCGACGACGGCTCACTCCTCGTCTCGGACACTCCGCCGCCCCGCAGGGTAAAGACCGCCCAAAAAGACCTCTAACTCCTGGATCCAGACCACCTTGTCGAAGTCCTGCATCCCTTCCACGATATGGTTCGTCGTGCCCCCGATTAGCATCAACATCTCCTGTTCTGCAAAAAATAATTATTGGAAGATACTGCTCCAGACCTTGATCGCGGTTGCTAAAATAAGCGCTGCAAGCAGCCATCGAAGAAATTGCGTTCTTGTCCGTTTCCCTACAATGCTGCCCCATCGTGCCGCAGGAATGGCGCCGAGGACAAGCGGCAATGCCATAAGATATGGCACCTGGGACGTGGCAACCTTGCCGATCAATCCTGCCGAGGACGAGAAGAGCCCGATGGCAAGGGTGCTGCCGAGGGCGACACGCAGCGGGATCTTCAAAACATACAGCATCATCGGGATCAGGATGAACGCCCCGCCCTGCCCTACCAGGCCTATGGAGAATCCAAGCGCCATGCCAATAACGATCGCCGTCGGTTTATGATAAACAACCCTGTCCTCGGTCAGCTCGTCCTGCACATAACTGCGCGGGATGAGCATCATGACCGCTGCGATCAGCGCCAATGTCCCGAAGACCAGTAGCAGAGGGCCGTCAGGCACCTGCTTTGACGCAAGCGCTCCAAGAAGCGACGACAGGAACAGCGAAGAGCCGAGCGTCAGTACGAGCGATCTGTTCACCAGCGCGTTCTTGTGGTAGAAGAACATCGCCGTAAGCGCGGAAAAAAAACCCTGGGCCATGGTGAGACCGGTAATGCTCTTGACGTCGATGCTGCCGAGGCCCAGCAGCGGCGGCACGTAGAGCAACAGCGGGAACATGACGATCCCGCCGCCGATGCCGAGCAGGCCCGAGAGGAAGCCGACGGACAGGCCCACCACGGCCAGGAACAGATATAAAGCGACGTCCATGCTATTGCTCCACGAAGATCCGTTTCGCTCCCTGCCCTGCCCCGTCCAGCACATCGCCGATATGGGCCGCCAGGATATTCTCCTTCCGCAGCGCTGCCACAAGCCGGTCCATTTTGTCCCTGGGCGTGAATATCAGAAGGCCGCCCGATGTCTGGGCATCGTTCATCAGGACCCGGTCGGTTGCAGAAACATCGGCGCTCCATTCCACAAAGGTATCGTAGCTCTTCTGGTTCGCCCGCGTGCCCCCCGGGACCATGCCCAGTTCGGCCATCGATATGGCCTCTTCGAAGACAGGGACCTTGCGCGCATGAAGACGCGCAGTACGCTTGCTCGCGGTCAGCACCTCGTTCAGGTGTCCGATGAGGCCGAAGCCCGTGATATCCGTGGCGGTACTGACACCAACCTCGATCATGATCTCAGCGGCCCGTTTGTTGAGCGTAGCCATGGATTTCGTGAACGCATCAGCGGTCGCGGCACTGCATTTGCCGGCCTTGATCCCGGTCGATATCACGCCAGTGCCTATCGGTTTGGTGAGGATAAGGGCATCACCGGGTTGTGCTTTTGCATTATCGAGTATTTTCTTCGGGTGGATATTCCCCATAATGGCATACCCGAATTTCGGTTCCTTGTCTTTGACCGTATGGCCGCCGATGATGAACACCCCGGCCTCGGTCATCTTGTCGATGCCGCCCTGCATGATCTTTCTGTTGATCTCGGCAAATTCCGCGCCTGCTGGCAGCGCCGCAATGTTCAGGGCGACCAGCGGTTTGCCTCCCATGGCGTAGACATCGGAGAGCGAGTTTGCCGCCGCAATGGCGCCGAACCAGTAGGGATCGTCCACGATGGGCGTAAAGAAATCCGCGGTCAGGACCATGGCAATATCGTCGGTAATGCGGTAGACTCCGGCATCGTCGGCATTGGACAGGCCGACGAGCACGTTGGGATCTGTTATCGCGGGAAATTGTCCCAGGACCTGGGACAGTTCAGCAGGGCTGAATTTCGCCGCTCAACCGGCGCAACTGGAAAGCTGGGTGAGCTTTATTTCCATGGCTTTTACCTCCTCTTTTCGAATTACTAACTACATCGGTAGATAGACTGAGGGCCGAAGACTGAAGGAAATCCGAACCAAAGGGTAAGACATCCAGCTTAACCACCTTCAACCTTCAGCCCGACAGCCTTCAACCTGAGTAGTTTTCTCTTTACCGTCTTCGCTCTCCGGGATAGGTCCCTTTCTTTGTCACGGGACAGCAGGCCGGCGCGGGAATATCCTCGTCATACTCTTTTTTCAGAAGTTCAAGCAGGTCAGGGATAAGGGGTTCTTTCAGAAAATAACATTTAAGCCTGCCGTCGATGAAGTAATCCACAAGACCATGGGTGCGGAGCAGCGTCAGGTGCTGGGATACGTTCGGTTGGCTGATCTCAAGGGTTTCCTCGAAGTCGCTCACGCACTTCACCCCTTGCGTGAGATCTTCGAGGATCCTGAGCCGTATGGGGTGAGCGATGATCTTCAGGATTTCCAAGCGCTTCTCTAGGGGGACCACGGGGCGACCTCGTACTCTCAATAAAACATCCGCATGTACAAATCACATGAATATTATTGTTTTTCGCGCGAATGTCAATGAATTCTTTGGCAAGGTATTCTCGTCAAAAAACGGAAAGAGTGCACTCAACAGCAGATCGCCGATGCCCCTTAAAGGGCGATAAATATTTATGTGCGGTCTATACTTGAAAAAACACTTGACTTTATAGCATCCAAAGTATATAAGTAAGCACTAATATGCTTTAAGGAGTTGCGCATGAAAGTCGAGGCAGAATCCTTCAAGGTGCTTGCTGTAGAAACCCGAATAAAAATAATCGAGTTGCTTAAGGCGGGACCATTGTCAGTTAATACAATAACCGATGCCCTGGGAATCAGCCAGTCTGCGGTTTCACAGCATCTTCGCGTACTGAAACAGGCTGGTTTAGTTACCGATGAAAGAAAGGGCTACTATATTTATTACACTCTCAACAAAGAGAGCCTTGATAAATACCAGCATGAATTGATGAAAGTCTGCACCTGCGGCTGCGAATTCGGCAGCAAGAAACAGGTCTCCGGCCCAAAGGAAGCCTTACTTGAGTACAAAACACGCCTTGAGAGAGAATTGCAAGAGGTCAAAGGAAAGATCGCAGCGCTGGAAAAAAAGTAGAATATTTTTTATTTTTTATATAAGTGTATGCTCATAAACTAAAATAGGGAGGCGGCTCATGTGCCAAGAGCATGAGAGTATCAGCAAAGAGAAGCAATGCCTTTGTGAACCCGCAATCGACAACAGACTTCTGAGCAAAAATGAACTGCTGATCCGGCTTAACGGGTATAAAAGGAATCTGGAATCAGAACTTGACGCGGTCAATGAAGATCTGGAATCGACGGCTACCGCCGAAGAAGGAGGTGACTAATCATGGCAGATGCGAAGAAAAACGAGAAGGCGGAAAAAACAGTAGAAATCGCAAAGACATCGACCTGCGGCTGTGGATGCGGCTGTGTTCCACCGATGAAAAAGTAAGCTGATTATCTAAATGATTCGTGGGGAGATTCATTTTCCCCACGAAATTCTACAGGAGGTTGATAAAATGAACGGACTATTGTTGACGGTGGCCACGTGGGTGCATTTGTTATCGGCAGTTGCCTGGATAGGTGGAATTTTTTTTATTTTATACGTTGCACTTCCGGTTGCGGGAAAGACCATGGACCAGCCGGGTAAAATCATGGGGCCTCTGAGCAAGCGTTTTATTCCGCTGGCAAACGTCAGTATTTTCCTGATCATCGCAACCGGCATCATCATGAGTATCGCTTCGCATGAATTTGCCGGCCTCAGCAGGCTTTCCAGCATACGGGCACAATCGCTTCTTATAAAGATTCTATTCGTAGTACTGATGACAGGCATTCATTTTTACCGGGGGTTGATTCTGACACCGGGGATAGCACTGTTGTCTTCGGAAGGCAGCCATCCTGAAAAAGTTCAGAAGCTACAAACAGTATCTCTGAATCTGGTGAAAATCAACTTTTTTATGGGCATTACAGTGCTCTTATTAACCGGTATGCTGTATGCTTACAGGGTCTGAATCTTTCAGCAAAATCGATTTTCACAAATATTCTCGATGCCGAGATCAGAATTCATATCTCAGTTGACTATAGACATTGTCGTCCTTCGCGAATTGCCCAATCTGGCTCCAGGACTTGCCCCCGCCGAAGACGTTGCCGCCGAGCGCTATCCAAACTGAATCGGTCATATTGTATTTCACTTCGGGGTTCAGGAGATAGTCTCCGTCCGAAAGGCCGTAGAACGCGAAGAAGGAAAGCCTCAGGGTCTGATGGATCATGAATTGCGTGAGTCGCACGGAAACAAGCTGGTGAAGACGCTTCTCCTGGGAGAAACCGGAAGGGAGATTCTGAGCATAGGCTGAATAATCCTGCATATACTCGCTGTAATACTGGAGCCCCAGCGTAAAGTCCTCCCAAAGCTGTCGCTGATATCCGACCAGGTACCGCATCTGTGAATTGGGGATCATCGGATCAGCGCCATGCCTGTCCTGGCGCGAATCGTAGTAGCCTGTTTCCAGACTGAGGACGCCGTCCAATGCCCTGCCCTGAACACTCGCGCCATATACTGAAAGCTCGGGGTAGAACAGAGTAAGTTTGGTCGGGATCACGGGATTGTCCGGCATGATAGAAGGCTGGCGTGAGAAGCCGTGGTAGTAATACAATGAGGTATCAAATCCGGCCACATCGCGATACACGCGCAAAGCTGTCTCCGCCTCATGAAAGTCTCGGTAGGGATATTGTGTTTCACGGTTGGTGATTCCAGGCATGGGATCATACATCCAGAACCTTTTTGAATCAGGATAATTGTTCGGCTCGAAATACGGGATGGCAATGAGTTCGATTGACACGAATCCGGGATAGATGCCGATCTTTGCGCCATCTACACCTTTTTTCAGATATTCCATGGGTCTGCCGGAGAAGAACGCTTCATAATCCTTGGGGAAAACATCATTGATGAACAGCAGGTCGCCGACTCCCCAGGTGATGACCTGCCTGCTTATCCGCGCATCCCATTTCTCGGACGTGTAGTCGGCGTAGCCCTCCCGTAATTCCAGGATGGAATGCTTGTCGATGTTGTCGCGAAACGCGTCGCCCTTGATGAACAAGCTGAACGCATCGGCGGCAGATTCAAACTTTATCTGTGCGCGCTCCTCGGACCACTTGAGATCCTTCCCACCAGGATTGTCCTCTGCCGTGTTCATTGAATAATTTCCCTGCACAAATCCGTGCAGGGAAATATCGGACGCGAAGGCGGAGGAGAGCAAGAACAACAGCATTGCAGCTATGAAAATAAGATATTTCAGTTTTTTGTCAATCATTCGATCCTCCGGGGTCTTTTCTTGCGCGGACACAAATAAACCCTGCATCTTCCGAGAGGCCCGGATGTGATTCCTCCCTGTAGGGATGATCTGACGGCAGCTGAAATAGGGAGGAGGCAGAGGCCTCGATATTCAGTCCGGCCGTCTTAAGCATGGCTGAAAGTTCTCTTGCGCTGTAAAACCGCGCATACGTGTATAGCGGATGGCCTTCAGCTTTCTTTCGCATATAGAGCCCGCCCCACGCGCTCTCCCGGTTGATAATTCCGACTATCACGCAGCCGCCCGGCTGCAGTACCCTTTCCGCTTCTGAGAGAACTTTTTCAGGTATTTCGACAAAACAGAGCGTGAACAGGATAAACACAGCACCGAAAGACGCATCTGCGAATGGGATGTTATCTCCTGTTGCTCTGTGTACTTTTATTCCGCGTTTTGTCGCGAGAGCCATTGCCTGCACAGACGGCTCTATGCCCTCATCGATCCCCAATTCCCTCGCAAACCTTCCGGTCCCAACGCCGATTTCCAGAAAAGGATGCTCAAGATTCATCATGAGTGGCCGTACTGTACCAACCTCTGACGCAAAAAGCACTTTTCCTTCGGCTGAATCAAACCACTTGTCGTACTCAGACGCGTAAGCGTCAAATGCCTCGGACGCCTTGCTCATTCAATCCACTTCTTCGGCGGCTGCTTGAGGAACCGCTCGGTAAACAGGCTGTCCTCTATTCCGACGTTGTACTCCGTCTTGAGAAAGGACACTTCCGTCATGTGTCCGCTCAAGAGGTTTTTCATCGACCTTTTGGTTATGGTCGGATAACCTTTCACATCCGTGATCTCGTCTGCGCTGAAGACCCTGTACAGCTCGCCCTTCTTGTCATAATACTCTTCCTTGATCGGCAAGAAAGTGGCCTTGTCTATCCAAGAGAGCTTATAGCTGTATTCCATCTCCGCTGCCTTGGGAGTACTTTTGATGACCGTGCAGTCACGATCCCCCATCTTTTCATCTTTCGCGGCGGCATGAGCATCATCCTCCAGGTTCCTGCCTGAAATATCTTCGTAGGTGAAATCGGAACCAACAAAGCTCGACCGCTTGTCCTGGGCCGCGATACGCCTGACCATGTTGATGGCGGGAACAAAGAGCCACCGGTCGGCATCCTTGCCCGGATACTTATAGACCATGAAGGTCATGTTCCGCACGTCCGCTGGCTGAAAGAAATACATAAAATACTTCTGCTCGCCGCCGGATGGGCCGAAATTCTTTCGAAGCATCATCATCTCACGCACCCGCTCCTGGCCGCTTTTGCTGATAAGCTTCATCATGATCCGCGCCTTGAGGTCGGCGCCCGGGTAAAGAAAAGCCGCTTGTGACTTCTTCATGGTCTCATCGGCTGTCATCGCGAGAGCGTTCAAGGGGAGCAACAGCATCAAGACAAATGCATATATTCGGTTCATGGTAAAACCTCCTTTTTTTGATTGTGAAGACCTCTTAAGAATATTTCGTCCGTTGAGAGCATTACGTAATCTTTTGCATTCACCTTGGCGATCTGAGAACCTTTCCAGATCGTCCATACAAGAAGGCCGATGAGCACAGCCGTGTAGGCAAACGCGAAAGCATACTGGACATAGGGATTATCCGGCAGAAGCTCCAGCATGTTCTTTTCCTTCATGAAACCCCGTGAGAAGAAGATCTCATCGATCTGTTCCTTATAGAGCGAATAGGGAAGATATCCCAGCATGAAACCGGGAAGGGCGGCAAGGCCCGTCAGATAGGCCATCCCGAGTCGAGCGTACGTTCTGATTTCACAACCCAGCATCATGACACTCCCAATGCCGAGCATGGGACCTCCCACAAGGTGCCCCAGATGGAACCCGTACTTGTACCTTCCCGCCTCCACCACAACCGGCACATCCCAGCCGAGCACGATCCAGGTGAACAGGATCGTGAAGTTGAACATTAATATCGCCACAAGCAGGCCGGCGAAAGGCATCATGCCCGTGAACATGGTCTGCGTAATTTTGGCGACTTTCATTGCATCAAAATGCTTCGGTTTCATGAGCAGAGACTTGGGCGACATGACCGCGCACTCGGTCCCGAATCCCGATTTGGCAATGCCGAAGCCCACAAGAAAACCGACCATGCCCTTCAGCAGGATCTCGGCCCACGCCAGGCCGCCGATGCTGTTCGGCGATTGTCCCTGGAGCGCGGTCCATCCAGCCGAGGCAATGACCAGTAAAAAGAAAGCGGTCAGAACAAGCCTGACAGGATCTCTATAGGGCTTGTGCTCCGGGTCATAGGTCAGCGTCTCGGTCTGGTATTCAAGCTCAACGCATTTCTGGACCGTTGCTTTTACCTCATGGTGCTTCATGAACCCGCCTGCATTCAGCTTCGCCATGAGGAGAAAGGCAAGGTACGCGAAAGGGATGCTCACGATCGCCACGACAAGGGAGGTGAGGCTCATCGCGGGAATGCCGCCGAGGTAGTGCCACGCCGTGCAGCCCTGGGCAAGCCTCGTGCCGAAACCGAAGATCATGGCGCCGAAAAAAGCGAGGACCGCCACGCGGGGCGGATACTTCACCCAGGTCTTGCGCTCGCCCTCGATGAGCGTAACCAGGCACCCTCCCGAGATCATGCCGATCAGTACCCAGTGAATATCCGCGCTGTAGGTCCGCGTAATGAAATCGGTATGGGTGATGTTCGCCTCAAGGGTGCCGAACATCTTTGCCAGGCCAGTGGTGATCGGGATGGGCGTCTCGTATTTCAGGAAATACAGCACCTCGGCGAGGCCCACGAGGAAACCGCCCCAGATAAATGACCAGGGTCGCGTCAGTATATTCCGCATCGCTTAATTCTCCGCTGGAGTTACCGTGTCCGCCTTAACGGGGTAGTTCTTGGTTGCGGCTTTGTCAATGACCGATTTCATCTGCTGCGAGCCTTGTGAATCCTTTATCCATGCGGCATACCCGAGTGTCAGCGTAGCCGCGTCATAGCCCAACACCCGCAGCGGCACGATTGGCAGGTTTTGCAGTTGTCCCGTATTGCAAACCAGCACGAGCTTTTTGTCCTTCGGAAGCTTTGCAAGGTTTTCCGGAGCGAGGATCACATTGTAGGGAATATGGACCGCGCCGGGGATATGCCCCATGCCGAATGCCGCCGCGCTCGGCCGCACGTCCACGACAAGGAAATCGGTTTTGCTGGTCTTGATCCACATATTAAGCTCTTCTGCGCTCACCCACCAGTGGCTTTCTGCCGGTCCTTTGCTCAATACGTCATTCATTCTTTTTGCGATATCTTCCTGCGCGAACACGGGCGCTGCCAGAAGCAGCACAACTGCCGATACAAGTATTCTCACCATGATTTTTTTCATTTTAGCACTCCTCTTTTTAAGGATTTTGATTTTTTTTCATTCAGGGTCACGACCCTGATAGAGGCTATTCTCAACCGATGCCGAGCCTGAAGTCCTTGACGTCCTTTACCAGGGCTTTAAGCTTCACTCCGGTCTTATCCGCGATTTCCTGCCATGTCTTGCCCGTTTTTTTCATGGCGATAATGTCCTGCACTGGTTTCTTCGACAGGTTGGACAGGACGATCACGGTAATCGCCTCACCCGGAGCAACCTGCCCGATCACCGCCATGATCGCCTCCGGTTTCTGCTCCTCGAAGAAATAGGCCCTGGTCTTCTTCTCGAAAGTCTTCATGTCCTTCGACTGACGTTCGCTGATCTTCTGGACCAGACGGTCCAGTTCCTCGGGTTCAGACAGCCGCGCGGCAAAACCCGTTACGGGAATGAGCAACAGAAAAGCCAACATCGCATAAAGTATATTTGTTTTTCTCATTGTTTAACTTCTCCTCGGAATAGCCAGCCTTGAGTCAGCGTAATGAGGGCGGGCAGATATAGTATCGTCATCAACGCGCTCAGCAGCATCATACTCACGATGAAAGCGCCCACCGTGATGTACGGCGTGAGCGGAGCGAAGAGCATGACCGCGAAGGCGGCGGCAAAAAGGATGGCGTTCCGCATGATGCCCTTGCCCGGCCGCGCGGCGGTCCAGAGCAGAGCGTCGGTCAATGATTCTCCAGGCGTCTCTTTCATCCGCTGCCGCAGCCTGCTCACGAAATGGATAGCAAAATCAACGGCCATACCAAGCGAGAGACAGCTCATCACCGAAATCGGCATATCGAAGTCTTTCCCGACGAAACCGACGACCCCGTAAATGAGAATGATCGTAAACAGAAGCGGAATATAACCGATAAGCGCCCATTTGACGGATCGGAAGTCATAAGCGAGGATTGCGAACACAGCGATCAGGGCCAGGATCAGGCCTTTCACCATATCCCAGAGGACTTCATGGTTCCAGACCAGGTTGAAGTACGCAATACCGGCAGGTTGGAACTGCATGGGAGTAGGATTCTCTTTCCGGTAGTCATCGACCGTCGCGATGACCGATTCCATGGCCTTTGCATCCCAGGTCTTGAGCTGCACCCAGATATTGGCTTTGCGGAAAGGATAGTCCGCCACATTGTCCAGGTCGGACGGCTTTGCCGACATGGCGAAAAGGAACAAATATTGTCCGATCATTTCCTTGTTCTCGGGAACGGCGTCATACTTTGGATTGTCGTTATGGAGAACTCGGTTGATCCTTTTCACATAATCCACGACCGAGGTCGTCTTGCCCACGACCGGGAGTTTTTCCAGGCGACGCTGAAGCCCTTCGATGTAGCGCATGGCTTCCGGCGTTTTAATGTAATCGTCCTTATCGGAGATCGCCACGATGTAGCCAAGCGACGTGCCGCCCAGGGCCTTGTTCATGACCGTGTCTGCTACGCGCACGTCGCTGTCTTTTTTGAACCACTCTACAAGGTTGTTGTTTACGACCGTTTTCGATATGCCGACAATGGCCGCGACAACGAGCACGACGCCGACGAGAACGGTCGTCAGGGGTTTATGAATACCGAATCCCGCAAGCTTTTTCAGGAACGACGATCCGCCTGCTTCGCTATCTTCCGACCTCGATATTTTTTCGATCTTTTCTTCATTTACGAACATGAACATCGCCGGGATGAAGCTGAAGCTCAGAACACGCAGAGCAATGGTCCCGAACGCCACGAGACCGCCGAAGACCTTGACGGGAATGATGTTCATGAACAGCAGCACGCCGAAACCCGCCGCCGTTGCCAGGGCCGTGTTGCGCACGGGCCTGCTTACAGCGTTCATGGTCGCGATGATCGCGGCCCGTTTGTCCTTTGTTTCACGAAAGCGGAAGTAGAATTCATTGAAGATGTGCATGCTGTCCGTTGCGATAGCCATCATGAACACGGGGGCCATGGAGCTCATGATATGAATAGGGAACCCGAGTCCGATCAGAAGGCCCATGCTCCAGACAATGCTGATCATGGCATCCATCATGAGCGTCATGGAGAGGAACAGGTCCTTGAACATGAGAAAACGCACGAGCAGCATGACCATCCCGGCAATCGGCGCAAACACCGCCATGAGCTTGAACATGTCAGCGCCGAAGGTGTCCCGCGCCACGGGGTCGCCGGCAACGTAGTAATTCTCGTCGCCCTTCTCGGTCTTGATAATCTCCCTGATCTTGTCCGCGATCTCTTTCCCGTTGCCGCCTTTTTCAAGCGGAACATAGATCGCCGTGGTCTTGCCGTCCTTTGAGATGATGCGGTCGATGAACAGCGGGTTTTCAAAGAGCGCCTTGCGCATGACGGACATCTCTTTATCGTTCTTCGGCACGGTGGTCATGAGAGGGCGCACGATCAGGGTTTCACCCTCGACGGTCACATTGTCGATGGTCGTGAAGCTCGATACATCGCGGGCCGCCACGCCTTTGATCTTCAGGATCTCGTCGGTGATCCGCTGTATCCTTCCGAGCGTGTCGGGATTCAGGATGCCCTTCTCGTTCTGGATGCCGAGGACGATCATGTCTTCATACAGACCGAAGGTCTTCTCCACCTCATCATTCCAGACCCGCACGTCCGACGTGGGCGGCAGCATGTTCTTGGGATTGGTGTCGGTCCGCACTTTCGGGAACTGGGTCAGGAAGAGAAGCGTGAGGATAATCGATAGAGCAACGATCAGCTTCGGGTGGTCAACCGAGAACTCGACCAGGGAAAATTTCTTCATGTACGCCTCCTCCGAATTGAATAATAGCAACAACTCAGGTCATTTTTCTCCGCAGATTACGCAGATGGACGCAGATTTTAAAGCCAGTATTTCGGGTTTGGTTTTATCTGCGAAATCTGCGTAATCTGTGGATAGATCGATTTTTCAAACTAAAACGTGAGATTCATGTCAGCCGGAATCACGGTTTCCTTATAATACTTCGCCGGATCGGCGACCTTTACGCCGTCAATCAACTGTTTCGGAGAGATGTTGAACAGCGCAACGTTCAAGGGACAGGCAAGGACAATCCCTCCCTCGGCGATAAACATGAAGAAGAGGTCTTCGACTGAGGGAAGCTCCATCTCTTCCATCTTTTTCATCACTGCGTCGCCCTCTTCCTTCGGCTGGTCAGGCAGACACTTCAGTGTCTTCACTTTTTCCTTGTGAAGCGCATTGATCCCCCGTGACCCGAAAAACATTGTCACTTTCGAGCCCTCCCGCAGCAGGCTCAGCGCGGTCATAAGCGCGTTATAAACCTGACAGAGTTCCTCGTGAAAACACATGATTGATACGTTTTTTATTATTTTTGCCATTGTAGTCGCCACCCCTCTTTAAGCGGAATTCTCTACAGCAACTGCGCGAGCGCCTCCTGCATAAGAGTGCATGCTTGGCTGATTTTTTTGTTGGCGATGCCGTAATATGTGTCTTGACCATCTCTTCTTGTTTTCAGAATTCCTTTCGTGCGCAGGACCGACAACTGCTGTGACGTGTATGGCTTGCTGGCGCCGATTTTTTTCTGAATCGCTGCAAAGGTCATTTCACCGCACTTCAGGATATCCAGAATCTCAAGCCTTTTGGGATGCGCAAAAGTCTTGCAAAAATCAGCATGAAATTCCAGCATCTCTTTTTTCATGGCAGATTGCTCACGCCGTTTTTCATCTTCCACAAGAAGTATTTTTCAAACCCGACCTTCATCCACTTCGCCCAGACAGCCTTCTTAGTAAAAGAACTTTGCCTCGGCGGGAGGACCGGGTACGCTTTCATGAAAGCAGCAGTGTTCCCCATGTCCATGAGGCAGATGACGCCGAGCTCGTCCGCGAGCGGCGGCGTCTTGCCGGTAATATCGGATGCGATGGTCGCGGCGGCGGTCTTCGCCATCTTGACGGTCATAAACCCTGTTTTCGGCACGCCCGTGGGTACGGGCGTGACTTCCGGCGGCGCAATCGCTATGGCAACACCGATGGCAAATATATTTTTGTGTTTTGTATGCCGGTAATTCTTGTCCACCGGGATGAATCCCCGTGGATTTCCCAGCGGCATGACGGCAGGAACTCCCTTAAAGGGCGGCGCGATCATGGCGAGCTTGAACGGAAGCTTTGTCCCGTCTTTTAATTTGATCTCACCCGGCGTGACCTCCTCGATGGCTTGGCTGACGATCGGCTTGATGTCCCGCTCTGCGAACTCGTATTCCATAAAGGTCTTGGAAGCGCCGAGCCCGCCTACGCCCATGTGGCCGAGATAAGGCTCGGAGGTGAGATAGATGATAGGGACCTTATGGCGCATTTTCCTGCGGCGAAGTTCGGCGTCCATTTCAAAGGCAAGTTCATAGGACGGACCGAAGCAGCTTACCATTTGCGAAGAGCCAAGAACTATTGGACCGGGATTTTCAAGAACGCTCTTCCACGTTTCTCCGGTCTTTATGGCATGCTTGAGGGTGAAGGTGCAGGCGGTATATCCCTTGTCCGGTCCGAGGCCGGGGATCTCATCGAACGCAAGATGCGGGCCGGTTGATATGACAAGATGATCATAGGGAAGCACTTTTCCGCTGCCAGTAACGACCTTCGATGAATCAGCATCGATCTGCTTTGCAGCATCGTGAACAAACTCGATCCCCTTCGGTCTTAAGATATCACTCACTTTGAGCGTGATGTCCTCTGGCTTTCTCCAGCCCATGATGAGCCACGGCAGCGACGGCAGGAACACGAACCGGTCGTCGTCGCTCACCACCGTCACCTCCGCTTTTTTGCCGAGAAGCCGCTTGAGCTCAAAAGCCGCCGTCAGTCCGCCGAACGATCCCCCTAACACAACGATCTTCGCCATATGTCCTCCCCCTGGTACTTCATATTTTAGAACAGGCCAACCACCTTGTCGTCTCCCGTAATAATGTCAGTCAGCTTGTCGTAATCGATGGTTTTTGCTCGGGCATCCATTTCCGAATCCTTGAGACCTCGAAGCCTCATGTCGTCATCCAGAACATAGACTGCACCCGGAAAAGATCCGAGTCGTTCCTTTTGCGCGAAATACACTCCGTTTTGGAGCAGGATAAGATCGCCGCCGCTTTCCTTAGCAAGGGTCAAGCCTAATGCGCCATCAGGTGTATCGGGTGCGCTTTTGATGATCACCAGCATGATTGTCTCCTTTAAAAAACCAGTGTCGTATCTGTTTTGCCGATTATAGCCGCAATTTCCGAGCCGCTCGCGATCGTGACACCCTCGATGATGCAATCTTTGCCGATCTGTTCCCTTTTCAATGAAGCCTCATCAACATAGACGGCAACACCCATATCAATGCAATCCTGAACACCCTCGCCTGCATTCAAATATTTTGTCTGGGATGCGTCCTGTCCTTTTCTCGCGGTCTGCACCCCACCGTTAACAAGCAGCAACGTTACTTCCATATCGTCGGTAACTCCCCCAAGCGCATGGCGGATAGCCTCCGAGGCATCGACGGTCCCGTACGGAGGCCTTCTTAGAATTATGCTTATGCTCCCCATAATGGCCCCCTTAGATGCCGAAATTTAAGAATACGGGCTTTGTCTTCACCACATTGAATAGCCCCTTCAGCGAGCTCATCTCACCGCCCTCAATGGAATCGTCAGCCGCAAGACCGCGGCTTTTCATGCAGCCCGTTCAGATATCGACCTTGAGGCCTTTTCCCACGAGATCGACCAGTGTGGAGAGCGCCTGAGGAACCTGTCCTTTCACAATGGAGAAAACACCGTCGCCCGAGGCGATAAGTCTTGCCCGGTGCCCTTTCTTCAGTGCAGCTTCCGCCAGTTTGAAGATCGTGTGCGTGTTCTCAAAGCTGTAGGGCGTCGTGGAAAGGAACATCACGATTTCTTTTTGCATATCTGCCTCCTCACAGGATAAGAGTGCCGCATTTTATTTTTCCGGGCAGGCCGGCGCGTCTGCTCCGCATCCGTTCCCTTTCCCTGCCTATACTTCACGGTCACTCATGATCGCTGCCTTGAGCGCTTGCGGGGAAACCGTGTCGTTCTTTGCGATGATCCGTCCGTTCAGTATAACCGACGGACAGGGCAGCGGATCTTTCATCTGGCCGTACTCATTGGAGGTCTTTTTGATCACCACAATTTCCGCGCCGAATTCCTTCTCCGCCCCACGGGCGGCATCCAGGTTGGACATTCAGCGCTTGCCCATGGGGTCGTTCATATAAAGCGTGATCGTGAGTTTCTGCATTTTGATTATCGTCTCCTTTCGCCAGGATAGGTCCCTTTTTTCGTCACCGGACAGCAGGCCGGTGCGGGAATATCTTCTTCATACTCTTTTTTGAGAATTTCGAGGAGGTCGGGGATGAAGGGCTCTTTCAGGAAGTAGCATTTAAGCCTGCCGTCAACGAAGAAATCTACGATTCCGTTCGTCCGAAGCAGGGTCAAATGTTGAGATACGTTGGGTTGGCTGATGTCGAGAGAGTCCTCGAAGTCGCTCACGCATTTAACGCCGTGAGTAAGTTCTTCGAGTATTTTAATCCGTACAGGATGGGCGATGACCTTTAAAAGTTCAATTCGTTTTTCGATCGGAACCATGCTTTAACTCCTTTAGACTTTATTGAAGATGGAATGCATAATTACATGCGAATATTATTATGTTTTAATATATATTTGTCAAGCTCTTTTTTTGGCGCATCCGGCCATCCGCCATCGGCTAAGCATGACGACACAACCGAAAGCAAAAGGGAAAAGCGATCTGGCGTTTGACCTGGACAAGCCGAGTGTGTACACTAGACTCATCTCAGTTCATTCTGAGGATGCACAGGAGGACGTGATGCCCCAATCGTGTTTCATCGGCATTGACCAGGGAAGCAGCTCTACAAAAGCACTTGCGCTGAGCATGGACGGTCAGGTCCTGTTCCGGACGAAGAAGGCCCTTGCGCCTGCCTTCCGCGACGGCCTGCGCGTTGAGCAGGACCCCCTTGCCATACTCGCCTCGGTCCGGGAGGTGCTGGACGAAACAATCCCCTACCTTCGCTCCGCAGGCGTTGCGATCATCGGCATCGGCCTCGCCTGCCAGCGCTCGTCCTGCCTTGCCTGGGAAGAGCTGACGGGAAAGCCTCTGTCGCCTGTCTTAAGCTGGCGCGACACGCGCGGCGCCGACTATGTACAGAGCATAGGCGCGAGCTCGCAGCGTATCTTCGATATCACCGGCCTGCCGCTTACGCCCTATTACGCAGCCTCCAAATTTCGCTGGCTTAAGGACCATATGCAGGAAACCCGCGGCCCCGGTGTGGTCTTCGGCACCCTCAGCAGTTTTCTCTGCCAGCGCCTCACGAACGCGGACCGGGCCGCTATCGACCATACGAACGCAGCCCGGACGCAGCTCATGAACATCCATTCCTGCGCCTGGGAGGATGAACTACTGAAGCTTTTCGGACTGATTGATATCCGGCTTCCTGCTATAACGCCAACGCTGCATAACTTCGGCACGATCCAGGCTGGAGCGGAAAAGATCCCTCTGCTCGCCTGCATCGGCGACCAGCAGGCGGCCATGGCCGGCCTGGGCATTCTCGAAAAGAACGATGGAGGAATCAATTACGGAACGGGGGGCTTTCTGATGGTGAACACCGGAAGCAGCCTCGTGCCGGCCGCGGGACTCATGGCGTCGATCCATTACTCAACCGACCAGACCCGGCACTATCTGGTCGAGGGGAGCGTCAATGCCGTGGGCGACAGCCTTGAGTGGCTCAGGGAACAATTGCACGTTTTTAAGGAGTACGCTGAATTGGACGACCTTTGCTGGCAGGCGGCAACTGATGTCGTTGCCTTCATCGGCTTGAACGGGACCGGCTCACCGCACTGGGAAAGGAACATATCGAGTTCGATCCATGGGCTGACCGCGGCCAGCAAGTCATGCGACATCGTTCGGAGCGCTGTAGAGAGCATCGCCTTCTTCATGAAGGACATCGCAACCGCAGCCGGGAAGTCCGGGCTGGAGCCGGTATCCTTTGCCGTTTCAGGTGGGCTGGTGTCGCTCAGTTATCTTGTTCAGGTCCAGTCCGACATCCTGGGCAGGGATCTGCGCATAAGCGCCGAGCAGGAAGTATCAGCATTGGGAGCAGCGTTGCTTGCCGGACTGTCTCTCGGGGTCTGGTCCTCAAAGGACATCAAAAAGCTCGTGCCGCAGGTTGAGGAAGTTCAGGCGCGCCACAACGCGGGTGCGGAGAAACGGTATCGCCGCTGGAAAGAGCTGCACCGTATGACGAAGCAACTTGACGAGATGTAACCTCACAAAAAAAGCATCCGGCAGTAATCTGCCGAATGCCCTGAAGTAACCCATCCATTTAGATCACTTATTCATGCTCCTCAAGCGAGTCCTAATCCGGCTTCCATTCCTGGCCGCTCATGTCCGCCTGATCATGCTCATCTGCCTGCGATTCCTGCTTTGAAAAGGCCAGGACACCCATATAGACGAGGTTGACGATGGGTACGAGGATGAGCAGGCCCAGCCACTTGTTCCTGCCGAGATTTTCAACAATACACATCCAGACATAGGTAATAACGATAATGCTCACGAACGGAATAAAACAAAGTAAGACCCACCAGCAAGGTTTGCCGGCTGCCTGAAGTTGCGTCCAGATATTGATGAGCGGGATCCATGCGGTCCAGGGAGCAGGCACATTCAGTTTTTTGGCGATCAGGTAGAGGCATAACGAGAAATAAACATAGAGCGCGGCGCCCAGCACGAGAAAGATCATAAAAAAAGCCGCCACGAACGCCATGACACCTTCATCCGTCATCCGTTGCAGTTCTTCAGGAACGGGAAACTCAGTCCGGGGTTGTTCCTGCACTGCATTCAGGGTCGCTGTTGTCGTAATCTGCGAGACCGTTGGCGCTGTCGCCACAGCGCCATGGACACCCAGGGTCGGGGTAAGCTGCGAGACCGGAGCCGCAGGCTTAATCGTCGTTCCGGCTGATGACGGTACGGTTGCAGTGGCTGTCGTTATCGGTCCCTGCGAAGGTGTCGGCGTCTGAGGAGCGGTCTGCACTGGGCTCTGTTTCACTTCAGGGGGGATGGGAGCAACAACCTTATCAGGTACAGGTTCGCTTTCTTTCGGCTCCTCACGCTTGACCGGCTTCGGGTAGTCGGTTATATGAAACACCCCATTGTCATCGACCCAGCTGTACGTGGCGGCAAAGGCGTGAGAAAAGAACAAGCTTAAGGCAACAACGATGAAAACGGGAACGAGGGATAACCTTTTTGTCATGGAGAATTCTCCTTAAATGAGCACTATGCAAAAAAGTGTAGCATGGGGTTATACAACCTGTCAATGGAAAGTAGCCGATACAGCTCATCATCTTCATTCTGAAAGGAGCGGCTCTTTTTTGTATTCGCCTGCTGCATCGAGTGCGCCCGACAGATGCTGGACAGCCCAGAGAAGATAGGCTATACTCTTCGCAGATCAATTGGCAGTGTATACGTTACACACCGGAGAGGAACACAGATGGAACTCATGGACCTGGCGAAGGCATCGCTGCTCAGTTTTATCCCGATCATGGTGGCGCTCGATGCACCGGGAACGCTCCCCCTCTACGTTGCCATGACCGAGGGGATAAAAAAGCACGAGCGAAGAACGATCGTGCGCCAGTCCATTCTCACCGCGCTGTTGATCACGATCGGGTTCGTGTTCCTGGGACGGGCGGTCTTTCAAGCGCTCGGCATCCTGGTCGAGGACTTCATGATCGCCGGCGGGATCGTGCTGCTCATCATCGCCGTAAGCGAGATCGTGCGCGCCGGCGAGAGAAAGATCCTGATCAGCCCCACCATCGGCGTGGTCCCCTTCGGCACGCCGCTCATCGCTGGACCCGCCACGCTCACCACCACCCTGGTGCTCGTAGGCACCTACGGCTATCTTCCCGTCCTTCTGTCGCTCATCGTCAATATCCTGCTGGCCTGGGCCATCTTCTCCCAGGCGGACCGGATCATCAGGATCATCGGCATCAGCGGTTCCCGCGCCTTTGCCAAGATCGCGGCCCTGCTGCTCGCTGCCATCGCTGTCAAGATGATCCGGAGCGGCATCTTCACCCTTATCGGGATTTCATAGAAAGAGAATGCAACTACTCGGTTGGCCGCGAAAGAACGCAAAGATCTCAAAAAACATAAGCTCCGTTTTTTCTTTGCGTCCTCTGCGTTATTTTGCGGCTGAATTCATTGCCTGTCGGTCTTGATTCTGCAGGAGCACAGTGGGGGATTGCGGGGTTCGGCGGGCAGAGCGAACGAAAATATTCAGTGAGGATAGACTTTACCACCTTCAGCCTTACAACCTTCAGCCTGAATACTTCCGGCATTTTACATCAGCTCATTAAAATCCATGATCGCAGGAAACTCGGTGGATGTGCCGGGCGGGACCTTTGAGTTGCCCAGCGCCTTATAGACGACATATTTTACCCCGAAGGCCTTTGCTGTTTTCAGAACAGCAAGGGTATCGTCAACGAACAACGTGCGCTCCCGAAGAAACCCTATCTGCTGCTCGGCCCGCTCCCAGAATTCTACCATCTCCTTTGGGAACCCGATCGCATCGGACGTAATAGAACCGGTCAGGTACTTCCCCAGGTCCGTCTTTCTGAGCTTCAGGTCGAGGACCTTATAGTGCGCGTTCGTGGCAATGAAGGTCCTCTTTTCCCGCTGCTTCATCAGCTTGAGAAAGCTCTCCACATGCGGATGCACCTCGATAATATGGCGGATCTGCTCTTTTAATGCCAGGATATCGAGATGCAGCTCCCTTGACCAGAAATCGATATCGGTCCAGTTCAGGGTCTGTTCGTGCGATTTATACTTTGCCAGGAGCTCTTCTTTTGCCCTGCCGAAGGTGATGTTATGTTTGTCGGCGTACTTTTCGGGAACAAGATGTTCCCAGAAGTAATCGTCGAAATACTTGTCGAGCAGCGTCCCGTCCATATCGAGCAGCACGCAATCGATCTCCCCGGTGGAAAGCGCCTGTTTGATCTCGTTAATTGTGGTCATGGCCGGAGATACCCTTCGACCATCAAGTCCTGCCCGACCCACTGCGACGTGACCCGGTGCAGCCTGACCGCATTGCTAAGCCTGGCCGGCGACTTTCCGCCGATCGAACAAAGCGAATCCGCACCGGTCATCAGCAACGGAGCCGCGAACACCACGACCTTGTCAACAATGCCCGACCTCAAGGCGGATGCATTCACCGTTGAACCACCCTCTATCAGGACCGAGGTGATGCCGAAGCTGCCGAGCATGCGCATGAGATGTTTCAGGTCCACCTGCCCGCTCTTCTCTTTCACGATCAGTATTTCCGCGCCGGTATCCAGCAGTTTATCGAGCCTGTCCTTGGGCATGCTGTCGAGCGTGGCAATGAAGGTTTTTGCCGTGGAACGCTGCGTCAGGACCTTTGCAATCAACGGGACCCTCAGCTTCGAGTCAACGATGATCCGCAGCGGGTCGCGGCCACGGGGGACCCTTGTGGTGAGCGACGGATCGTCCTTCAGAACAGTGTTGATGCCCACGAGGATAGCATCATGCCGGTCCCGCAGCCGATGCCCCTCCTTGCGTGCCTCTTCTCCGGTGATCCATTTCGATTCCCCGGCCGCTGTCGCGATCCTGCCGTCCAGGGTCTGGGCGATCTTGAGCGTTACAAAGGGCATGCCCGTGGTCACATGCTTGATGAATGCCTCATTCAGCTTTTTCGCGTCAGCTTCGAGAACCCCCGTCTGCACCTCGATCCCTGCCTTGCGCAGGGCCTTGATGCCGCCGCCGGATACGTGCGGATTAGGGTCGATCATCGCCACCACGACGCGCTTCACGCCGCTCTGCATGACCAGCGGTGTACAGGGCGGCGTCCGCTTGTTCGTGTGCGAGCAGGGCTCAAGCGTCACGTACAGCGTAGCCCCTTTAGCTGATTTGCCGGCCTTCGCAAGCGCAATGGCCTCGGCATGGGGCTCGCCGGCCTTTCGGTGATAGCCGCGGCTTAGGACCTTCCCGTTTTTGACCACGATGGCGCCCACCATGGGGTTCGGGCTCGTCCTGCCCCTGGCCTTTTCGGCAAGGCGAAGCGCCATGCGCATGTTTTTTTCGTCAAGAGAGCGAATGTTCATAGTATATTTGTTATATTTGTGCCGGATAAATAGGTGAAATTCATAACTCGAGAACGGGGAACCCAATGGTCTTGACCAACGTGGTAAGTCGTTTATCCGCACAAACAAAGGTAATGTCCTTTTCGGCGACAATGGATAGCGTGGCGATTTGCAGCGCGTCAAGGGAGAAGAGATGAACTGTCCTGCCGTGAGTGTTCAGAAAGTCCAGAGCCGCATCCACAATGAAGGAGGCGACGTGAACAACGACGAAACGGGCGGAGCAGTCCGCAAGAAACCGGTCCCTCACTGCCATCATGGTAGCAGCGGTTATCTCGCCCGTTCTCAGTTTCTTGTGAATCGTAGAGAGAAACTCCACCTTGCTGATTTCGGAGATCACGATCGCCTCGCCGTCCCGATACAGCGGAAGAACCCGGTCGCTCCCCATTTCCTGGTGATAGAGTTTGACGACTGCCGACGTGTCGAAGAAATACTGCATCAGCCGCGCTCCTGTCGTTCGCTGATAACATCCTCCGACCAGGTTGACTTCGACGAGGCAGTCATCTTACGGATCTCCTCCACCGGTAGCGCCTTCCCCTGCGGGGCCTTTGCACGCTTCAGGAGCCGAATCTGCTCCGAGAGGACCACGAGTTCGTCGGCCCGCAACTCATCAATGTCTTTTTTTACCATTTCCTTGAGTCCCATGTTCATGACCTCCACAGTGCGCCAATATCTATAAAAATGATAACATACTTACCCGCTGAAATAAACCAAAATCCTGACGTATCCTCACCATGGCATTGGCATGGAGTGTCAGAGAGAGCAGTTCCAGCGCCTGCTGAGCTTCTGTGATCCCGAGTTCGGCCAGGCGGGACTGATTGAGCGTGTACCCCTGAAGAATATGCCTGCGCAGCACGTTGGTGGCCCATTGACGAAACCGCACACCGCGCTTTGAATTGACCCGGTAACCTACGGAAATAATGGCGTCAAGGTTAAAGTGCTTGATGGTCCTGGAAACCTGGCGTTTCCCCTCGGTTTGAACTGCTAAGAAATCCTTAGTAGTTGCCTTTTCATTGAGTTCCGCGTCGGCAAATATGCGTTTCAGATGCATAATGATATTTTCTGAGGTAGTTCCAAATAGTTCCGACATTTGCTTTTGCGTCAGCCAGACAGTCTCACCGTCCAGCCGGACCTGAACCATGCTCTGCCCGTCAGCGTCTTCGTAGATAATTATTTCACTCATGGTCAAAGCCTCCGGCATGTCATTGCGACGATTCGGGAGAAATACCATCAAGTACTTACATCGGCCCCCGGCAGGCACTGGCTACAGCGTACGGGTCCCTATCGTTCAACGCCAAAAACACCAAGGGCGGCCTTGTGGGCCGCCCTTGCTTTGTTACATTTTATTTTACTTCGTTCCCGAACCGCCGATGCCTTTTTCTTTAAGCTTGGCATGGGCTGCCGCCAGCCGTGCGATCGGCACCCGGTAGGGGGAGCAGCTTACGTAGTTGAGCCCGCTCCGGTAGCAGAATTCCACGCTTGCCGGATCGCCGCCGTGCTCGCCGCAGATGCCGACCTTGAGGTTCGGCCTGGTGCCGCGGCCTTTGGCCACGCCGATCTTCACGAGCTGGCCCACGCCCTCCTGGTCCAGGGTCTGGAACGGGTCCTTCTCCAGGATGCCGTTCTCGGTGTAGTAGTTGATGAACTTGCCCGCGTCGTCGCGGCTGAAGCCGAAGGTGGTCTGCGTCAGGTCGTTCGTGCCGAAGGAGAAAAACTCCGCTTCCTTGGCGATCTCGTCCGCGATCATAGCAGCACGCGGCAGTTCGATCATGGTCCCGACGAGGTAGTTGACCTTCACACCTTTTTTCTTCATGACCTCTTCAGCCGTTGCCTTGATGAGCTCCTTCTGGTTCTGGAGCTCCTTTTTGATGCCGACGAGCGGCACCATGATCTCGGGCACCACCTTCTTACCCTTCTTCGCAAGCTCGCAGGCAGCCTCGATGATGGCCCGTGTCTGCATGCGCGTGATCTCGGGATAGACGATGCCGAGCCTGCAGCCGCGGTGGCCGAGCATGGGGTTCAACTCATGCAGTTCCTCAACACGATGGAGAAGCTTCTCTTTCTTCGTGATGGAAGCCTTGGGCGCCTTCTTGGCATGCATCACCGCCACCTCGCACATCAGCTCCTCGCGTTTGGGCAGGAACTCATGGAGTGGCGGATCGAGGAGACGGATCGTGACCGGGAAGCCGGCCATGGTCTCGAAAAGGCCCTTGAAGTCGGAACGCTGCATGGGAAGGAGCTTTGCCAGCGCCTTCTCGCGGTCTTCGACATTGTCGGCAAGGATCATCTGCTGCACGATCGGCAGCCGTTCTGCTGCGAAGAACATGTGCTCCGTGCGGCAGAGCCCGATGCCTTCGGCGCCGAACTTCATGGCCATCATGGCATCGCGGGGGATGTCGGCATTGGCGCGGACGCCCATGGTGCGGATCTCATCGGCCCATTTCATGAGCGTACCGAAATCGCCGCTCACTTCCGGCTCCATGGTCGGCACTTTGCCGAGGATGACGCGGCCCGTGCCGCCGTCGAGGGTGATGTGGTCGCCCAGTTTCACCGTGACCTTGCCGACGGTGAATTTTTCGGCTTTCAGGTCGACCCGGATCGATTCGCAGCCCGCCACGCAGGGCTTGCCCATGCCGCGGGCAACAACAGCCGCGTGAGAGGTCATGCCGCCGCGCGCCGTCAGGATGCCCTGTGCCGCATCCATGCCGTGAATATCGTCGGGCGTAGTCTCGGGCCGGACGAGGATGACCTTGCCGTTCTTGGCAAGCCTGACCGCTTCATCGGCGGTAAAAACGACCTTGCCTGATGCGGCGCCGGGCGATGCCGGAAGGCCCTTGGCAATGACCTGGATCTTTGCCTTGGGATCGATGATGGGATGGAGCAGCTGATCGAGCGAGGCCGGCTCGACGCGCAGCACCGCTTCCTCCCGGGAGATGAGCCGCTCCCCGACCATGTCCACCGCGATCTTGACCGCGGCGTGGGCCGTGCGCTTGCCCGTGCGGGTCTGGAGCATATAGAGCGTGCCGTCCTGCACCGTGAACTCGAAATCCTGCACATCGCGGTAATGTTTCTCAAGCTTGTTCGTGATCTCGCGGAGCTGCTTGTACACCTGCGGCATTTCCTTGGCGAGCTCGGAGATAGGATGCGGTGTGCGGACGCCTGCAACCACGTCCTCGCCCTGGGCGTTCGTCAGGTACTCACCGTAGAATTCCTTGGCGCCGGTCGAAGGATCGCGGGTGAAACCCACGCCGGTCGCCGACGTATCTCCCATGTTGCCGAAGACCATGGCCTGCACGTTCACGGCGGTGCCGAGATTGCCGGGGATGTCGTTCAGCCTCCGGTAGGTGATGGCGCGGGGGTTGTTCCAGGAACCGAACACCGCATCGCGCGCCATGATGAGCTGCTCAAAGGGGTCCTGCGGGAAAGGCCGCTTCGTTGTCTGTTTGACCTTGACCTTGAACTTGTCGACGAGCCCCTTCAGGTCCTCGGCCGAGAGATCGATATCGAGGCTTACTTTCCGCTTTTTCTTCACCTCGTGGATAATGTGCTCGAACACGTCCTTTTCGATGCCCATGACCACGTTCCCGAACATCTGAATGAACCGGCGATAGGCGTCCCAGGCAAAGCGCTCGTTATCGGACATGCGGATCAGGCCGTCGATGGTCTGGTCGTTCAATCCCAGGTTCAAGACCGTGTCCATCATGCCGGGCATGGAGAACTTGGAGCCCGAACGGACCGAGACGAGCAGCGGACGGCTCGTGTCGCCGAACTTGAACCTGCCGCCCAGCGCATCCTCGACCTTCTTCATGTACACGCGCATATCGGAGTCAAGACCTTCCGGTACGCGTTTGCCGAGATCATAGAACAGGTTGCAGACCGCGGTCGTGATGGTGAAGCCCGGAGGCACCGGAACGCCTGCATTCGTCATCTCGGCCAAACCCGCCCCCTTGCCGCCGAGCAGGTCCTTCATCGCCCCCGTACCGTCAGCCTTGCCGCTGCCGAAAAAATAAATGTATTTCTCCCCCGTAGCCATATGACCATACCTCCTGGAAAAATTTTAATGCATAGAGTTTTCAGAAGCCAGGATCCGAAGTTCAAGAGACTCGTCTCTCAGCGAACTCCGGTCGGCTGACTTCTGTAATCTGTTATGTCGTTTCTTCGGAACTCAGGACCAGGCGCGAAAAATCCGCGATCCGTGAAAAAAGCCCGGTAATGCCGGCGAGCAGCGCCAGGCGGTTCTCTTTGACGGCAGCATCCTTGTCCATCACCATGACCTTATCGAAAAAAGCGTCCACCGGCTTCCGCAGCGAGGCAATATCCGCCAGAGCCCCGCGAAAATCGAGCGTTGCTGTTTTTTCGGCTACGCGGTCCTTGATCTGCACAAAGGACGCGTAGAGCGTTTTTTCCTCGTCCTGCTTCAGCAAGCCTTCGTTCACCACACCGGAAAAACCCTTCGGCACGATGTTCCCGGCCCGCTTAAGCGCTGTTACGAGGGGCCGGTAGTCCTCGGACGTTCTCCAGAGATCGAGCGCCCTGACCTTCTCTTTCGCGATCAGGGGGTCGTCGAAATTCACGGAGAGCGCCGCATCCACCACATCGGACCGCAGCCCTTCGCTGACCAGCATACCCGCCAGGCGCTGACGCATAAAGTCGAGCGTTTCCGACTGCACGCGCAGCGCATCGTCTTTTTTCAATCCCAGTCCAGTGCATGCCCCTGCGATGAGGACGGACAGGGACAACCGCTTATTCCGGTCGAACAGCACGCTCAGGATGGCGACGGACTGCCGACGAAGTCCATAAGGGTCTTCCGATCCGCTCGGCACAAGGCCGACGGCAAAGCAGCCCGTAATGGTGTCAATCCGGTCTGCGATCCCGACGCAGGCGCCTTCAAGCGAAGCCGGAAGCGTATCGCCGGCAAAGCGGGGTTGATAGTGCTCCAGGATCGCATCAGCGACTGCGGGGCCTTCACCGGAAAGGAGCGCGTAGTGCCTGCCCATGATTCCCTGCAGTTTCGGGAACTCGCCCACGATGCCCGTGAGCAGATCGGCCTTAGCAAGATGAGCGGCGCGTTCGGCAACCTTCGCGTCAGCGCCCAGGACGGCCGCCAGCGAGATTGACAGCTTCTTGACGCGTTCCAGTTTATCGTGGACCGTGCCGAGTTTCTCCTGGTACGTGACCTTCTTGAGGCCCGGGACGCGGTCAGCGAGCGGGACCTTAACGTCGTGATCGAAAAAATAGGCAGCATCGGACAACCGCGCCGTGAGCACCCGCTCGTTCCCTGCGCGCACCACATCCATGTCTTCGGCCCGGGTGTTGCTGATCGTAATGAAATGAGGGAGCAGGTTCCCCTGCTGGTCAACGACGCTGAAGTAGCGCTGGTGCTCCCGCATGGCCGTGATCAGCACTTCTTTCGGGACCCGCAGGAACTCCTTATTGAACGAGCCCATGACCGGCACGGGATATTCCACAAGGCTCGAGACCTCATCGACAAGGCCCTGGTCGTCAAGCACCATGCCGTTCTTTGCGAGAGCCAGTTCCGCAGTCTGTTTCACGATCCGCTGCTTTCGCACCGCAGGATCGATTACAAAGAAGTTGGGCTCTGCCTGGGCCTGGTAGGACTTCAGGTCCCTGACCAGGAAGGCGCCGGGACTCATGAACCGGTGTCCGCGGGAAAAGTTACCGCTCTTGATGCCGCCCAGTTCAAAGGGGATGACCGCACCGCCATAGAGTGCCAGGATCCAGTGGATCGGCCGCGCGAACCGGATGTCCTTGTCCATCCACCGCATGGTCTTCGGGAAAGGGATCGACAGAATGAAACCCGGCATCACCTGCTTAAGCCATTCAGCCGTATCGCCGCCTGCTTCATCGATCCGGACCGCCACGTACTCGCCTTTGTCAGTCTGCTTGATAGTCAGTTTCTCGACCGGTACGCCGTTCTTTTCAGCAAATACCAGGGCGGCTTTTGTGGGTTTCCCGTCGGCATCAAAGGCGATCTTCTTCGGCGGACCAACGACCTCTTTTGAGAGGTCCTGCTGCTTCTCGGCAAGCTGCGGGACAGCGAGGATCAGCCGCCGCGGAGTGCCATAGGCCTGCAGGACGCCGCCGTCGATCGTCACGCGGCCGCCGGCCAGGAGCGCTGCGAACAGCTCCTTCATCTTCTCCAGCGCCGGACTGATGAACCGGGAAGGGATCTCCTCGGTGCCGATCTCTAATAGAAATTCTTTAGACAAAAAAAGCTCCTAATTTTTTCCTGCTTCTTCCTTCTGAACCCTGTCCCCTGGACCCCGGACCCTATTTTTTAAGCATCGGAAAGCCCTTTTCCTCGCGCATGGCCAGATAGGCATGGGCGCAGAGCCGGGCAAGCTTCCTGACCCGTCCGATGTAGCCTGTCCGTTCGGTCACGCTGATCGCGCCTGCAGCATCGAGCAGGTTGAAGGTGTGCGAGCATTTCAGGCAGTAGTCGTATGCCGGCAGCACAACACCGGCCTTCACGAGCTTTTCGCTTTCCCGCTCATAGGCCTCGAACTGCCGGAAGAGCATGTCACGGTCGGACAGCTCAAAATTATATTTTGAAAACTGGACCTCGGACTCGTGATGAATATCGCCGTACTTGATCCCTTTGGTCCATTCAAGGTCATACACGTTGTTCACGCCCTGAAGGTACATGGCGAGCCGCTCCACGCCGTAGGTGATCTCGGCTGAAACAGGCTTAAGATCGATGCCGCCCACCTGCTGGAAATAGGTGAACTGGGTAACTTCCATGCCGTTGAGCCAGACCTCCCAGCCCAGTCCCCAGGCGCCGAGGGTCGGCGACTCCCAATCGTCCTCCACAAAGCGAATATCGTGCTTCAGGGGATTGATGCCAAGGCTCACGAGACTTTCGAGGTAGAGGTCCTGAACGTTTTCCGGATGGGGTTTCAGAATGACCTGAAACTGATAGTAGTGCTGAAGCCGGTTGGGATTTTCGCCGTAACGTCCGTCTGTTGGTCTTCGCGACGGCTGAACATAGGCAGCTTTCCACGGTTCTGGTCCCAAAACCCGCAAAAATGTAGCAGGGTGGAACGTTCCAGCTCCGACCTCGGTATCATAAGGTTGATGGATAACGCAGCCCCTGGAGGCCCAGAAATTTTGCAAGGTGAGTATAAGGTCCTGAAATGTCAACGATTGCCCCTGGCTGAAAGTTCTTGGAAAAAATAGATAAATAGAGTGCCATTATACAAAAAAACCTCATGTTGTCAAGAAAATATCGGCGTTTTGACCAGTATTATGCTCTATCTGCCACTGATGTGTAATTGCAATTTTCAGTCCATACCCGCGGTAACTCCCCTACAAGCCCGGTAGGGGAAAAACTATTTTTGACAGACATCTAGCACGAGATAAAAATTATATTTTCGCCAATAAAACGCTGAGTTAGCAATGAGGCGCAAATTGCCTGCCTATGACTTAGGCTGCAACCGCTCGTAGACCAGGCTAACCAGAATGGCGACCGTACTGCCCAGGAGTGCGCCAACGATCACGTCAGAGGGATAGTGAACGCCGAGATAGACCCGGGAAAGGGCAACCGCTGCTGCCAGCACCAGGGGATATAATCTGGCAAGGATGGGGACAGAATAACGGGAAAGATAAAAAAGCGTTGTGGCCGCTGCAAAAGAGGAGATGGCATTGCCCGACGGCATGGAAAAACTGTGCGGACAGCGGACCAGGAGATGGAGCCCCTGAACAACCTGGCAGGGCCGGAAACGCCCGAAAACCGGCTTCAGCAGATCGGCAAGCGCATTCGCCATAAAGAAGGAGCAGGTCGAGATCAGCATGATCAGGAACACCCGCTTCAATAAGGAAACATCCGCACCTGCCTGACCGGACCAGCCACGGATGAGCATATAGAGCAAATACGGAAAGAACAGGAGATAGCCGCGGTCGGAAAGCGAGATCATGACACTATCGAGGACGGGATTGGCAAGACCGTTGTTGATGAAGAACAGCAACTGCGTATCAAGACCTGCAATGCTCATTATTCACTGCCTTCTTGAAAAAAAAACTCCTTCGCCTATCGGTCGTGAGCGCGAAGGAGTATTCGAACGACGCCGGTGCTAAACCTGCCACATCATAGCCTCAAAATCGTCGGTGGGCACCTTGAATTGGATGAACCCCCGGTAGGGCCATTTTTCGATCTCGGAGCCGTCCCGCTCGACCGTGAGGAAAAGCTGCACTTCGTTGTTGGGCGTGACGCCGAGCAGCTCAAAAGGCACGGCAAGTTCAATGATCTCGTAGGCTGCCACCGTATTGATCTGGGCGATCTGCTTCCGTTCGCTGTTCTCGCCGCGAAAGAGCGTTGCGCTTACCCGCCGTTCCTGGGGCACGATGCGCATCTCAAGGTCCAGGCCCTTGGGGCTGATAAAATTAACATAGAAGGCAAGTTCCGATACCTTCTCGTCCCGGAGGTTCCCGCTCGGGTCGATCCGCAGGAACAGGTTCTTCAGGTCGAATCCATAGTAAATATGAGTGATTATAGAGTCCCCGCGGTGCATGGCTCCCCCGCTCTGGCTCACGTCGTAGAACCCGGCAGGCAGCCATTCGAAATAGTTCGTCACCCGCCCGTCGATGGTCGGTGCAAGGAACGCCGTGAGCTCCACCGTGGGAAGGGCCTGACGGTCCTCGCGCAGGATGGGAACATACAGATCATCGGGAACATCGAGGCCGAGAATGCGGTAGACGTTCATCAGGTGTGTCCTGAACAGAAGGTCGAACTCCTTGTCATTTTCCGAAAAGTGGTCGTCCCCGTACCACCAGCACCAGTCGCTTCCCTCGGCGATATAGATCTCTTCCCTTGCTTTCTCAAGGCGGGCCGGCTCACCACCCCGGGAAGCATGCTCACTCAGGGCATCACGCGTTTGTGACAGCAGGTCCCAGGCACGGTTGTCCTCTTCGTGCCCGATCCAGATCCGGAAGTTCTCATTGATCCACGAGCCTGCATGGAGCCGCTCGATCTGCGTCTGCGCAGGGTTCTCTTTCAGGTATTCGCCGACGCTCACGCACCGTAGCCCCTGCTCGCGGCTGAGCCGTTCGTAGAGGTACAGAAAAAAGTCGCGTCCGTCGTTCTGGTAATATTCCCAGGCATTCTCGCCATCAAGGATGATCGAGGCCAGATGGGGCCCTTGCGGCAGGCTGCGCCGGACGCGGTGCAGCCGGTCGATAAGGTCGTGCACGGCGTTCTTGTAGTCCCATTTGGAGTAAACAAAGCCGACGAGGTCCGAAAGCGTATGGTCGCGGAACACCACCGAAACGCGGCTGCCCTCCTTGCCCGCCAGATAGGGTTTGTAGAGCACCGCGGGGTTCTTCATAATGCCCGCAAAATCACGCTCGATGTGGATCCCCAGCGAGCGGGCCAGCACGCCTTCATCAGTGCCGATCCACTGGATCCCCGCGTCGGCCAGCATGGGAAGGATCTCTTCTGCAACCGACCCCTCGGAAGGCCACATGCCTGCGGGCCTGCTGCCGAACAGCTGCTCGTGGAACTTGATCGCACGGTCTACCTGGGCCTGTGCGTCCTCGGGATGGACGAACCGTTTTGAAGGCAGATGAATGTCGGGGATGGCCACTTTCGCCAGGTCCGTATCGCACAAGAGCGGCAGGATCGGGTGGTAGAAGGGCGTAGTGGTCAGCTCGATCCTGCCCTGCCGGGCGAGACGCCGGTATTCAGGGATGATGAGCCCCATCACCTCGCGTTGTTTCCGGAGGAGCAGCGTTTTTTCCTGCTCCGTAAAGTTGGCGCCCTTTTCGATCAGCCCTTTGACCATTGGGTCTGTTTGCTTGAACAGGGGGTCGAACCAGGTAAGGTTGAACCAAACCTGCAGGTCGCGGTAATCCTGATCCGTAAAATAGCGCGTCGCGTTCAGCAGATCGTCGTAGGAAACGCTGAAGCCCCGCCGGTCGAGCAGGCGCCAGTAGCCGGGATAGGGTTTGATCATCGTATCCCAGTTGGCCATGAACGAGTTCTTGAGCAGAAAGATCTTTTCTTCGAGCTCAAGATCGGACGCCGGTTTCAGCGCGACCGAGAGAAAGGCGTCGGTTGCTCCGTTGTCGACATAGTCGTTGATCTGCTTCAGCAAGGACGGCACAAGGTTGAAGGTCTGGTGGATGTCCGGGAAATCGGTCAGCAGCGCGGGCATATCATAGTAGTCCTTGATACCGTGCATGCGGACCCAGGGAAGGATATAGGAGCCTGTAAGGTCGTCCTTATAATACGGCTGGTGCATGTGCCATACAAAGGCTATGGAAAGAGGGTGATCGGACATGGCACAGGGGTGAGAAGCCGTTTCTCCAGCCGCTGCCCGTCAGGAGCGAAGAAAAGGCTCACGCCTCTGATCATTCGTGAGTTTTTTTCAGCGCTGCGTGAAGGAACAGGCGCGGCCGGGAATAGAGCTCAAGGCTCGCCGTAATAGTACACAATCTCGCCCGGCCGTGCAAGCCCCAATTTATCCCGGGCGATCCGTTCCATATAAGCTGTATCGGTCTTCAGGGAATGTACTTCCCGGGACAATTGGTCGTTCGCCTGTCGCAAGGCGGTTATTTCCTCGTTCACCGCGCGATATTGCAGCTTCATGCGGTAATATTTCACCACACCCATCTCGCCGAAGATGAACGAAACCAGCAGGTAGATGCCGAGCAGGACGCCAGATGCGATGACCAGCCGCTTCCTGAGGGGTGACCGGGAACTGCGTTCGGCTTTTACATAGTTTCGCTTCGACATAGACACCAATCTCCGGCATCACGTACGTCGCCGAATGCCGGCAGGAGGGCAGGCAAAAAAGCCGCCTGTAACACGCATAAGATAATTGTAGAACATTTCAGAACGGGTTGCAGGAACAAAATGAGACGAAAAAACAAAACCACGAAGATGCTCTTCGTGGTAGAGTTACAATGCATGTCAACAAACAGCTGTCATGGTATTCATCCGTTACTTCTTTTTTGCGGCTTTCTTGGCCTTCTTGGCCGGGGCTTTCTTTGCTGGCATGGTGTTCATCACCCCCTTCCGTTCACAACGTTATGCTTATGAAGTGAATCTGATAATGACTGATGAAAGGGTAACCGTGCCTGCCATCGGATGAAATTCGCCGGGGGCTCAAGGCCCCCGGCGGGCCCCCCATTATGGGGACATTCTAAAAAACTACTTTTTCTTTTTGGTGGCCTTCTTCTTGGTTGCTTTCTTCTTTGCAGCTTTCTTTTTTGCCGGCATTATATGTCCACCCCCTTTCGGCTACCGCATCGAAATGCGGCGTTATCTTGAAACAAGCTGTGGTACGTCGTTCAGCAATGACATCTGCGAGTATTTTTCCCTGATCCTGCCGCTGACGAGCCCGAAAAATTCTTCTGCATCCTTGATCGCCTGGCTGGCCTCGTACTTCGATATCACCCTGCTTGACTCTTCCATAAAGTTCTGATATTTCCGACGCATGCGATCGAACTTATTGATCAGGCTTTTGTACTGTTCTCCCAGAATAACACCTACCGCAGTTACGATGGTCTTCTGGATATCCCGGCCCCGAACGCCTTTCGGCCGGTACCCCTCGGAAAGTATCAACGCCCGTGCAGACCGGGCCATCGCGAGGTAGGCCGCCGCAAAGGCCCATTCCTCATCTTTTTCCTGGAGCAGCTTGCTGGTTGCCAGATCACGCTCAGCCCTCGTAATCAGGCCGATAACCTCTACGGTCTCGGTGACCCGCTCCTCCAGCATCCCCATGTCCTGAAGTTCTTTATAGTCCATCTTCCCTGCCTACCAGGAATATCTTTTTGCTTTTTATGATCTCCCGGATAAAGGGATCCTTTGCATCCTTGCGCTTCCGGTATTCCTGTTCATCGAAAGCCAGATAATCGATCTCGCGCTTCAGCTTTTCTTCCAGGGTCATAACCATGTCGTTCAACTCGGTAATGTTGACCTGGCCGATGACCATGATGTTGATGTTGCTGTCCTCTTTTTCAGACCCCTTGGCGTAGGACCCGTAGATGAACGCGAGTTGAACACCCTTGAGCCTTGACAGCGTTGCCTTGATGGAACCTTGAATTCCCGTGGTCTTAAAGATAAGACCCTTCATCTCTGAGAAGACCGGGGAGTTCTTGTCAGCGTAATAATACTTCTGTACGCCGCGCTGCTCTCTTGCCAGGAGCCCTATCTTTACCAGCGTGTCCAGTTCCCGTTTGATCCCTGCGGCATCCTTGTTGATGTGCCGTGCTATTTCCCGCAGGTAAAACTTGCTATCCGGGTTGTTAAAGAACAGACTTAAAAGCTCCGCTCTTGTAGAAGAGAAGAGTTTCGTAAGCAATTCACTCACCTCATGTGGACAAATATACAACAAGAGTGTACCTTTTGTCAACAAGAAAAATATAAAAATTATATTTCCACATGTTAGACGATTTATCAACACCTAATAACATTCCAATTAAATTTGGTCACAATATTTTATGTAATATCGACCGACATACCATATTTTGTGGCTTCTCCTATAGGGCATACTAGGGGGCGCAGTAAGGCGCAAATTTAAGGCAAACATAATATTATGGGAGCGTAACGGTCCGATATATCCGCGATAATGTCCGCATGGACAGCACAGTTGGTGAGCACGCCGCTACAAGTAAGCCTCTTCGCCGGTTCCGCGAAAATATAATGCACACGCTGCTATCATCCAGCGAAAACATCCACACTGCCCCCATCCGCTCTCCTCCCTGTTGATGAAAAGGAGCACATCCCGCTCCGGGCTACATCAGGTCCTGCGATTTTTCTTTCGACATCCTCGCCTTGTAATGGTATACTGCGGCCTCAATAACCGTTGACAAAATGTCCTCCACCATGATCGGAGATGTATGAACTTCAGTGAACTAGATATTCCGCACGAGATTCGGCAAGGCGTCGAGTACGCCGGATTTACGGTGTGTACGCCGGTGCAGGAAGCAGTGCTGCCGCGAGCGATCCGCGGCGAAGACATTGCCGCGCAGGCGCAGACCGGCACGGGAAAGACAGCGGCATTTCTCATTTCCCTTTTCACCCGCATGCACAGGAACCCGGTCGTCGATTCCGGCGACTCCCCCCAGGCACTGATCATCGCTCCCACGCGCGAACTGGCCGACCAGATATTCCACGAGGCGGAGCGTCTCGGCAAGTTCACCGGTTTCCGCATGCTCGCGGTCTATGGCGGCATTGATTACCGGAAACAGATGGAAACCCTGCAAAACGGGGTCGATATTCTGATCGGCACGCCGGGCCGGCTCATCGATTACTACAAGCAGCATGTGTACAGCCTGAAAAAGACGCGCTTCCTGATCATCGACGAGGCTGACCGCATGTTCGACATGGGATTCATCGATGATATCCGGTTCATGCTCAAGAAGCTGCCGCCGTATACCAAACGGCAATCCATGCTCTTCTCGGCCACCCTGTCGTACCGCGTCATGGAACTGGCCTACGAGCACATGAACCTGCCGGAGAAGATATCCATAACCCCCGAGACCCTGACGGTCGAGAAGGTCGCGCAGGTGCTCTACCACGTGGGCAAGCATGAGAAGATCCCCCTGCTGCTGGGCCTCCTGAAACGGGAAGCGCCTGAGCGCGCGCTGATCTTCGTAAACACGCGCCGCGCCGCGGAGATGGTCGTGGAACGGTTGAACCGTAACAACTGGAAGACCCAGGCCATCACCGGAGAGATCGAACAGAAAAAACGGCTCAGGATCCTCGCCGACTTCAAGGCCGGGGAACTGGCGGTCCTCGTTGCCACCGACGTTGCCAGCCGCGGCATCGACGTCAAGGGAGTGACGCATGTTTTCAACTTCGACCTCCCCCAGGATGCCGAGGACTATGTCCACCGCATCGGAAGGACCGGCAGGGCAGGCGAGACCGGCAAGGCGATCAGCATGGCGGACGAAGAATATGTTTACTCTCTCGAAGACATAGAAAAATACATCGGCCAGAAGATACCGGTCGAATGGGCAGAGGAAAGCCTCTACCTCCGTGAGATCAGACGGACGCAGGAAGAAAAACAGAAACACGACCAGGAACGAATGGCCCGTACTCCGTCGGGCCCTGGATCACGCCGTCCCGGCGGGCCAGGCAACAGACGGCCGCCGCGAAAAACAGGCTCCCGATCCTCCTAAGTACAAAGTGCTATACTATAGACAAGAGGTAACTCCGGATAAAACGGTGCCTTGATTCGTCATTCTCCGTGATAACGAGTATATGCGAGCAGCGTCGAGGAGGTTGAATAATGAAAGCCATCGGACCCTACGCAGATCGTCCCTGGACCCGGTACTATGAACCTGGCGTGCCCGCCTCGCTCACCTATCCCGACAGCACACTGGGAAACATCCTCTCGCAAACTGCACAGAAGTTCCCCGACCACACCGCGCTCCTTTTCTTTGGAAAAAAGATCTCCTATAGCGAGCTGGACAGGCTGGTAAACCGATTCGCCCAGGCGCTCGCGGGACTGGGGGTCCGCAAGGGCGACCGGGTGGCGGTCATGCTGCCCAACATCCCGCAGATGGTCATTGCCTACTACGGGACGCTTCGGACCGGCGCGATCGCTGTCGCGACCAACCCCCTCTACCATGAGCACGAGCTTGAGGTCCAGCTCAAGGACAGCGGGGCCGAAACGCTCGTGGCCGTGGACATGTTTTATCCCGTAATTTCCCCCGTCCTTCCCAGGACGGGCGTGAAGCGCCTCATCCTCTGCGGAATCAAAGACTACCTGCCCTTCCCGCTGAACCTGCTGTACCCCATCAAGGCGAAGATCGAAAAGCAGTGGGTGAGCGTGAAGCGGGTGCCTCCGATCTATGACTTTTTGTCCCTGCTCAAAGAGGCCCAGGCAACTCCGGTAAAAACCGCCGTATCTCCCGATGACACGGCCATTTTACAATATACAGGGGGCACGACCGGTACGCCTAAGGGTGCGGTTCTCACGCATAGAAATCTCGTTGCAAATGCCATGCATAACAAGATCTGGCTCGTAGGCGGGAAAGAGGGCGAGGAGAAGATCCTGGCAGTTATTCCCTTTTTCCATGTGTACGGCATGACCACTGCTATGAATCTCGGGGTGCTCTTGGGCGCTGAACTGATCCTCCTCCCCAAGTTCCATACTAAAGAGGTGCTCCAATTCATCAACAAATATCGGCCAACGATTTTCCCGGGCATTCAGGCTATGTATCTTGCGATCGGCAACTACCCGAAGATCCATAAGTACGATCTCACTTCGATCAAGGCCGCGATCAGCGGTGCGGGCCCGCTCATGCGCGAGGTGCAGGACAGGTTCGAGCAGCTGACCAAGGCCCGGATCGTGGAAGGGTACGGCCTTTCCGAGGCCTCGCCCGTTACCCACTGCAATCCCGTTTTCGGCAGGAGGAAGCTGGGAAGCATCGGGTTGCCGTTCCCGGACATGGACGCAATGATCGTGGACATCGAGACCGGAGAAAAGGTAATGCCCGTGGGTGAGACCGGCGAGCTCGTGGTAAAAGGACCGCAAGTGATGAAGGGCTATTGGAACAAGCCGGAGGAGACGGCCCAAACGCTCCGGGGAGGATGGCTCCACACAGGCGACATCGCCAGGATGGACGAGGAAGGCTATTTTTTCATCGTTGACCGCATCAAGGACATGATCAAGACGGTGGGCGAGAACGTCTACCCCCGGGAGGTTGAGGAGGTTCTGTTCACCCACCCCAAGGTGAAGGACGTAGTCGTCGTCGGTCTTCCTGAGGAATTCAAGGGCGAAAAAATCAAGGCCTATATAATACTGAAGGAGGGCGTGACCGCCACTGCGGCGGAGCTCATCCAGTTCTGCCGGGAGCAGCTGTCGAAGTTCAAAGTGCCGAAAGAGATCGAGTTCCGCAAAGAACTGCCCAAGACCCTGGTCGGCAAGGTGCTGCGGCGCGTGCTCCGGGATGAGGAATTGAAGAAAGGGAAGAAGCCAGAAACCAGGAGCCAGGAGCCAGGAGCCAGGAGATAGAAGAGATAAGATGGAAGTCAGAAAAAAGTGCCGTCGATGGTGTTCAGTTCTCCTGACTCCTGACTGCTGACTCCTGACTTCACAGGATATTCTGAGGTACTTATTATGAAAGAGGTTGTGATCATAGACGGCTTCCGCACACCCTATGCCAAAGCTGGCACGGTGTTCAAGGATGTTCACCCGGTTGACCTCGGTGCAGCAGTGGTAAAAGAGGTCGTTGCGCGAACCGGCATCAATAAGGACCTCATCGATGAGGTGATCGTGGGCAATGCGGGCATGCCCGCGGAGGCCGCGAACATCGCCCGGGTCATCGCGCTCCGGGCTGGCCTTCCCGAGCGCATTCCCGCGTACAGCGTGCAACGGAACTGCGCCTCGGGCATGCAGGCAACAGCCAGCGCCTATACCCAGATCCTGGCGAACATGACGGAGATCGCCGTGGTTTCCGGCGTCGAGTCCATGTCCGGATTTGACTTCTATATAAAGAAGAAACTGCGCGATGTCATCACCTCGGTGCAGCGGGCAAAGAGCATAGCAGCAGGCGCCCGGGCGATCCTTTCGCTCAGGCCAGGGGACTTTGTGCCGGTGGTCGGCCTGGTTTCGGGACTCACCGACCCGGTGTCGGGCCTCAACATGGGACAGACCGCCGAGGTGCTCGTCAGGGACTTCGGCATCACACGCCGCGAGCAGGATGAATTCGCGCTATTGAGCCATCAGCGCTGGACCGCGGCGAACGAGGCAGGCAAGTTCAGAAACGAGATCGTGCCGTTCTATGTACCGCCGAAGTTCAACGCCGTGGAAGAGGACTTCGGGCCGCGCAAGAACCAGACGCTGGAGGCGCTGGCAAAGCTTCCCCCCTATTTTGACAGAGCGACCGGCACGGTCACGGCCGGCAATTCCTCTCCCATCACCGACGGAGCAGCCGCGGCGCTGATCATGAGCGCAGACCGGGCGAAACTGCTGGGATACCAGCCGCTCGGTTCTATCAGGGCCGTGGCCTTTGCCGGGCTCGATCCGTCGCGCATGGGCCTGGGGCCGGTCTTTGCCACGCACAAGGCGCTGAAGCTTGCAGGCATGACAATGAAAGACATTGAGCTCATTGAGTTCAACGAAGCCTTTGCAGCCCAGGTCTTTGCCTGTGAAAAGGCCGCGGTGTCGAAGGAGTTCTTCAAAAAATACCTTCCCGGCGAGGAGCCCTTTGGCGAGTTCCGGCGCGATATCATGAACGTCAACGGCGGGGCCATAGCCATCGGCCACCCCGTAGGATCGTCGGGCCTCAGGATCGTGATCACGCTGCTCAAAGAGATGGAGCGGCGCGGCCTGTCCGTCGGCCTTGCCACCTTGTGTATCGGCGGCGGCCAGGGCGGGGCGATGATCGTAGAAAGAAAATAATGCAAAATGCAAAGTTCAAATTGCAAAGTTCAAATTTAAGCTCCTTTGACTCATCGCTTCCCATTTTGCACTTTGCATTTTGCACTTTGAACTGAGGTAATCCCATGTCAGCCTTCACCTATGAAATAAACAAGGACGGCATCGCCATCCTCACCTTCGACCTGCCCGGCGAAAAGATCAACAAGCTCACGACACCCGTCATGTCCGAGCTCGACCTCCTTCTTGACGAGCTCGCGCTCAAACGCGATATCAAGGCAATGGTCGTGCGAAGCGGCAAGGAAGGCAGCTTCATCGTCGGCGCCGATATAGCCGAGATCCGCGGTATCACGGACGCCGCAACCGGTGAAGCGCTTGCGCGCAGAGGCCAGGCCATTCTGAACAAGCTTGAAGCCCTTCCCTTCCCCACGGTCGCAGCCATCCACGGTGCCTGCATGGGCGGCGGCATGGAGCTCGCCTTGGCCTGTTCGTATCGCGTGATCAGCAATGACCAGCGAACTGCCCTTGCCCTGCCTGAGGTCAAGCTGGGGATCCTTCCCGGGTTCGGCGGCACCCAGCGCCTGCCGAGGCTGGTGGGACTGGTCAATGCTCTCGATATGATCCTGACCGGCAAATCCGTCTACGCCAAAAAAGCGAAGAAGATCGGACTTGCCGACGACGTCACGTATAAGGAGACGCTTCTGAGCGCGGCCCTTGCCAGGGCAAAAAGATCTATCGGCAAACCGGTCCCGCATGGGATTCGTGCAAAGAGACCGCTGTTCACCACTGTGCTCGAAAGCAATCCCCTGACAAAACAGATCATTTATCAGCAAGCTGAAAAGAACATCCTTCACGAAACACACGGCAACTATCCCGCCCCGCTTGCAGCTCTCGAAGCAGTGCGCTATGGGCTGCGCACGGGCATGGCAGCAGGCCTCCAAAACGAGGCCCGGATTCTCGGCACGCTCGCGCCGACCGGGGTATCGAAAAACCTGATCTCGATCTTCTATTTGAATGAATTGCTCAAAAAAGATCCTCACCCGTCGTTGCAGACGATCTCTTCTGCAGGCGTGCTCGGCGCAGGCATCATGGGCGGCGGCATTGCACAGCTCTTCGCGGAAAAAGGAGTGACTGTCAGAATCAAAGACATCAATACGAAAGCGGTAAGCGCAGGCCTCAAGGAAGCAGCGGGAATATTCACGAAGCGGAAGAAAAAAGGCATTCTATCCGATATTCAGGCGCGGGACGGCTTTGACCGCATCACCGGCACGGTAGACTACAGCGGCTTCAGCCAAATGGACATCGGAGTCGAGGCCGTGATCGAGAGCATGGAGGTAAAAAAAGCCGTGCTGGCCGACTTTGAACAGGCAACACCAGAGCAGGCCATCTTTGCTTCGAACACCTCATCCCTTTCCATCACCGAAATGGCAAAAGGATCAAGCCGCCCGGACAAGGTCGTGGGCATGCACTTCTTCAATCCTGTTGAAAAGATGCCGCTCGTGGAAGTGGTACGGGGCAGAAGGACCTCGGCCGAGACCGTCGCCGCCATCACCACCCTTTCCCGCAGGATCGGCAAGCTGCCGGTCGTGGTGAATGACGGCCCCGGCTTCCTGGTGAACCGCATCCTGATGCCCTATCTGAATGAAGCGGCACTGATGTTCGAACAAGGTGGAACGATCGAAGAGATCGACCGTGTCCTGCTCAAGTTCGGCATGCCCATGGGAGCATTCATGCTGCTCGACGAGATCGGCATCGACATCGCACACAAGGTCGCGGACATCCTGCATAACGGCCTTGGTGAACGGGTCAAGCCTTCGGGCCTGCTCGCGGCGCTCTATAAGGAAGGATACCTCGGTAAGAAGAACGGTAAAGGCTTTTACCTTTACGCTGACAGGAAGCGTGGCAAACCCGATGCTTCTCTCTATAAGAATAAGATGATCACTGCAGAAACAGGGAGAAGAGAATCTATTCCTCCGGACGAGATCATAGACAGGGCCATGCTGCTCATGATAAAGGAAGCCGCTCTCTGCCTCGAGGAAAAGATCATCGACCGGCCGGACCTGCTCGATGCAGCGCTCATCTTCGGCATCGGCTTCCCGCCCTTCCGAGGCGGACTGCTCAAATATGCGGACACGATCGGCGCAAAAGCCATTATCGAAAAGCTCGAAGGATATACCCAAAAGTACGGCGAACGGTTCGCCCCGCCTGCGTCGCTTGTAGAAATGGTAAAGAGAGGGAAGGGCTTTTATCAATAACGGAACATAATGCTGCAAATGTAATGTGCATGGCCCATGCGTATTACTACTTATCCAAAACAGGCTCCCACTTGACAACCTCTCAGACTGTAATGCTCTAACCAGGCAACTCAAATGATTGACTAATATGATGACAAATGAGATCTGACCCCATTCGCCACTGAATTAGCACCCGAAACTGGACTGTTTGCTTTTACAGTTAAGGATCTCATTTTCATATGTGAGGCTACACGAACATTACCGACAATTACTGTTGAATTTTCTCCACTTCCTTCAAAGTCAACATAATCATTCATCACGAGAGCATTAGTGCCAATGTCATAAATACCTGGCATGACCTTTAGAAGACAGGGATTCGATGTGGATGGCGTCCCACACCAAGCGGCAATATTATTCATTGCCGTGACGGGATTTGTATAATCACCACCGGTCTGTGCTACCACAGCCACCTTGCCGTACTTCTGCTGGTAGAGAACATCATGGTTATGAGTTACATCAGACTTTTCGGCGAGGGCAGTTTCCAAACCCGTTACATGCGTCTGCGAGTGCGAGTGAACAGCAGTCGCCAGATCTGCGGAATGCAGGCCGTCCACTGTGTCAGCATTCAGGCCGGTCGAGGAGATCTTTGTAGCCGAGATCTGTCCGGTAATCTTCGCATCCGTTACAGAGCCATCGGCAATTTTGCTGGTCGTCACTGCCCCATCCCGTATATGCCCCGTCTTCACACCGCTCCCGCTGTTCGTATTCTGACCGCTGGTCCCGTCCGCTTCCTTGAGCTTAATTGATGTCACCTCATCATTTAACACAGCTGCAAAAACCATTGTGTTGAAAAGTGATGCCGCTACCATGATGCTTAAAATCAAAAGTGCTTTACGCATTGTAATACCTCCCTTTTAGATTAGAAAAACCTCCTTGATTTCAACGAGAGACAGTAGCAGTTTTGCAGCGTAAGTAACTACGTCTCAAAATGCCCCGGCAACAAGATAAAAAAAACCCAGAGGCAACCTCCGGGCCTTTTTTATTTTTCAATTTTTCCGATTATCTCTGAACATTGTTGTTATTTTTGAAACGAACTACGCTCCAAATCGATCCGCTTTACAGAGCCGATGCAGGTGAACCATCCGACTTTACGTTATAAAAACCCGTTGCAGGCGTATCGCTCACAGTATCATACATACCGACAGTATCATAGATATTGAAACTGATATTTGCGGTGCTGGAGGAATCAACCCAAATATCAAGCATGGAATGGTTTGTTATAATATTTTGTATTATCTGAGCTGTTGACGAGTTTAGTACTCTGATACCCCAGTATCCGCAATGCACAATATTATTTCCTCTGATTATTGGAACTCCTCCTGTTCCGACAGATATCCCTTCATAAGAACCGTTTGTTATAGTATTCCCTGTGATCTCGGACGATGAGTACACGGTTCCAATGCCGGTGTTGCTATCCGTGATAATATTTCCTACAATAGTGGGAGATGCGTAAGCGACTCTAATTCCGTCACCAGAGTTGCCGAGAATCCTATTTCCCGTGATTGAACCTTGGCTGTTTCCAGAAGGGACGCCCGATAGGTCGATTGCTGCAATTCTAGAGCTTCTGATCACATTGTTTCTAATTACCGGCGAAGACGTGCCGTCGCTTCTAATACCTTCCATATGACTATCAATGGTAAGGTCGTTTATTAACGGCGATGACGCTGAAATGTAAACGCCCCATGAGTTTATGTAACCAGAATTCCCGCCGTAAATTGTAAAATCTGATACGGCTAGATTGCTCAGTCCGAATATATTAACGACACCCTCGTTGCAGGATGGGCATGGTGATTGTATAGTAGTCACGTCCGCACCTGACCCCTGAAGATGAATAAAGCTCTTCAGCGTAACCTTCTCTACATAAATTCCAGGCATCACTTTGATAACATATGGATTTGTGGCAGAAGGATTAATGGAATCCAACGCGGATCCAATAGAGGAAAAATCACCACCCGACTTAGCAACAACAATGATGTTCGCGGGCTTTTGGAGTTTAGAGGCAGAAATCGGACCTGTAATTTTAGCATCAGTAACCGCCCCGTCCTGAATATGCCCCGTCTTGACGCCGCTTCCGCTGTTCGTATTCTGACCGCTGGTCCCGTCAGCTTCTTTGATCTTTTGTGAAGTCACCTGATCGTCGTTCACCGATGCAAAGACCGTTGTGTTGAAAAGTGCTGCCGTCACCATGATACTTAAAATCATTAGTGCTTTACGCATTGTAGTACCCCCTTTTTTGATTAGAAAACCCCATTGCTTTCAACGAGAGACACTGACAGTTATGCAACGTAAGTAACTACGTCCCGAAATGCCTTTTCGCTGATCTTCGCATCCGTTACAGAGCCGTCGGCGAGCTTGCCGGTGGTCACCGCATTGTCCGCGATCTTGCTGTTCGTAACCGCTGTATCCTGAATATGCCCCGTCTTGACTCCGCTTCCGCTGTTCGTATCCTGGCCACTCGTCCCATCCGCTTCCTTAATCTTCTGCGACGTGACCTGATCATCGTTCACCGATGCAAAGACCGTTGTGTTGAAAAGTGCTGCCGCTGCCATGATGCTTAAAATCATTAGTGCTTTACGCATTGTAGTACCCCCTTTTTGATTAGAAAAACCCCATTGCTTTCAGCGAGAGACACTGACAGTTACTGACAGTTATGCAACGTAAGTAACTACGTCCCGAAATGCCTTGCTATTCCACCGGAAGAAATCGCAGACCGTGCAATTCTGCTCATGGTGAAGGAAGCCGCGCTCTGTCTTGAGGAAAAGATCATCGACCGGCCGGACCTGCTCGATGCCGCGTTCATTTTCGGCATCGGCTTCCCGCCCTTCCGCGGCGGCTTGCTCAAATATGCGGACACGATCGGCGCAAAGACCATTGTCGAAAAGCTCGAAGGATATACCCAAAAGTACGGAGAACGGTTCGCCCCGACCGCATCATTGGTGGAAATGGTAAAAAGTGGGAAGGTGTTTTATCAGTAACTGAGCCTGAGTGCCCCCGCAGCAGCTACGGGGAATAGCAATTTCAATTTTGAAAAGTTACTGGGCACCAAGACGGTGCCCAAATTAGAAAGGTATTACAGTTAGTATATTTTACGGACAGATTCGTGGATTGAGAGCGGCAGTCGTCGATCTAAAGTAAGTCACATGCGTGCAGAAATAGCGCAACGCTTCATGATAGAGCTCGGGCTGCCGGCCGCCGAGATTGCACGTCATCTCGACGTAGCCACGTCAAGCATAACGCGAGCAAGTCGAAAAAATGGGAAGTAGTCCAACAATGCAACGTAAGTAACAACGAAAGTTCCTAAACAGTACGTCCCGGTATGCCCCTACTGGGCAGGGCAATTATTCGGATAAAATACATAGTTTTTGTCGGTTACTCCAGCACAGATAGTATTACCGGTGACCGGTCCCTCAAGTAAGGAACCGCTGACATAAGTTGTCCCATTGCCAGAACTTATGCTCCCTGTGCCACCCTTTATAACAGAGTTGTTGATCTTTGTAGTGCTGCCAAAGTTACTATCGACTCCAATTATAGACGCAGTTATCTTCACGTTCGTCATTTTTACAATTGCATTGTTATTGATGACACCCTCATAACAAAGGGAACCGTCCATTATCACATTCTCAAGGATGCATGCTGAAGACTGGTTGTCAATGCCGAGACCACAATTGACGAACAAGCTTGACTTAATTGTCGGTGATGCTCCGTAACTATTAGTCATACATGGTGTTCCCCCGTCACCTTGAAATGTCACATTTCGCAATAGAGCATTCGAACCGGCGTTCTGAATACCAGTGGTCATCCAGACCCCAGTAACGGTGACATTACTTATCACTGTGCCTGCAGTGTAATAGATTGTAATAGCGGAATTAGCACCCGAAACTGGACTGTTTGCTTTTACAGTTAAAGATCTCATTTCCATATGTGAGGCTACACGAACATTACCGACGATTATTGTTGAATTTTCTCCACTTCCTTCAAAGTCAACATAATCATTCATCACGAGAGCATTAGTGCCAATGTCATAAATACCTGGCATGACCTTTAGAAGACAGGGATTCGATGTGGATGGCGTCCCACACCAAGCGGCAATATTATTCATTGCCGTGACGGGATTTGTATAATCACCACCGGTCTGTGCTACCACAGCCACCTTGCCGTACTTCTGCTGGTAGAGAACATCATGGTTATGAGTTACATCAGACTTTTCGGCGAGGGCAGTTTCCAAACCCGTTACATGCGTCTGCGAGTGCGAGTGAACAGCAGTCGCCAGATCTGCGGAATGCAGGCCGTCCACTGTGTCAGCATTCAGGCCGGTCGAGGAGATCTTTGTAGCCGAGATCTGTCCGGTAATCTTCGCATCCGTTACAGAGCCATCGGCAATTTTGCTGGTCGTCACGGCCCCATCCTGTATATGCCCCGTCTTCACACCGCTGCCGCTGTTCGTATCCTGGCCACTCGTCCCATCCGATTCCTTAATCTTCTGCGACGTGACCTGATCATCGTTCACTGATGCAAAGACCTCTGTGTTGAAAAGTGATGCCACTGCCATGATGCTTAAAATCATTAGTGCTTTACGCATTGTAGTACCCCCTTTTAGATTAAAAAAACTCCGTTGGTAAATGTGCTGTAGTGGCTAAACAGACCTATGGTTTCCTCCTTTTCTTCAGGATCGCATGGGACAGAAACTTAACAGACAACAGCCTTATGCATCGCGTCGCACCATCATACACATTCCTATTAATTTGTCTCGGCTAAGTTTGCTCTTTTTACGGGCTAATATTGCTCTTTTAGGGGAAAAACGGGTAGGATGCGAGGTTTTCGTCGTTTCGGCAAGGATATATCCTCAATGGATCAACTCGAGGGTGACCGCGTGCGATTTGCCGGTCTATTGCGGGATCATGAATGACGTCGAATTACTTCTGTGGGCTTGGATGGCGTCGAGATTGCTTGCGGCAGTTCCTGAATTTGGTGGGGGTAAGGCCGGTATGTTTCTTGAAATTTCTGATGAGATTGTTCGGGTCGCTGTACCCGACGAAATGAGCTATCTCCGTGATCGTTTGGCGGGGATTTTTGAGCAGTTCTTTTGCCTTTTGCACCCTGCGAGCTGTGACATACTCCTGATAGGTGACATTGGTGGTTTTCTTGAATGCCCGTGAAAAATGATGTCTCGACAAGCACGCCCTTTCCGCGGCAGCGGCAAGATTAATCTTGGTCATGCAATTAGCGTCAATGAACTGAAGGGCCTTCTGGATATTGAGATGCTGGCTCGAGGCGATGTCTTTTAACGGTATTGCGGAGGAGCAATGGCGCTCCTCTGCAGATTCAGTCTTGCGACGGATCTTATCGGCATGTTTGAGAGAAAGGCAGAACGCCACCCTTCCCATGAGCTCATCGTAAGCAAAGGGTTTTCTTATGTAGTCTTTTGCCCCGCACCGGAAAGCCTTTACTGCCACGGCTTCATCCCCGTAGGCGGTCACGAGCATGACCGGTACGGCGGGTCGGCTTTTTTTAATTTCTCTCAAAACATCGAGGCCGGACATATCGCTCAACCGGGATTCGAGGATCACGAGATGGATCTCGTCGGAATGCCTTGCAATCCTGATGGCGTGACGTCCCGATGAAGCTGTTACGACCTTGTACTTGCCTTCGAAAATGCACGCATAGTACCTGGTCATGGTCTCGTCGTCATCAACAAGGAGTATTGTTTGTTGCATCATTTATGTCTCTGAGGTCTGGGTAGGCAGTTGCGTAAGGGCTTGGGAAAATCCTGCATGAACGCGCTCCATTCTCTCGGATTGCAGAAAAATGCCTTTTCAACAGCGAATTGCAGGAACCAAAGTGTTCCTTTTTTATCATATGCATTAATGCATGGCAAGATAAAAGAGGGAAAGGGGTCGGGGTAATTTATGGTGATAATAATTGAAATTTGAGCTCAGTTTGTTGCATTCAATAACATTCCAATTGCCGATTTATACGCTTCTTTTTTGACCGCGAAAATCTTTGTTAAAAAAACCTGGACAGAAATCTCCGACGAATCATGCATTTTTACTCTTTTTCTGTTTCGGGAGCTTCTTGCTACGAAATCTAGAATAAGGTATAATACGCGAAATTTTCTGAATCCAAACTCCACACACAGTGAGTCAATTGAACCCATCTATGGACCCAAAACGCTCCAAATTCATCGGATCACTTCTCGGCGCCGCCATCGGGGACTCTCTCGGCGCGAGACGCGAAGGCGCAACGGACTTCAGCGACATTGCCGAGCTGTCTCCGCGCTATACCGATGATACCGCTTTGATGATCGGCGTGGCCGAGTCGCTTGTTGAAAAAGGCGATTTCGATTATCAACACATGGCCGAGCAGCTGATCCAGAACTACGAGCGGGAACCCTGGCGGAGATATGATACCGTCACGCCGCGGATCTTCCGGATGATGAGGAACGGCCGCATCTGGGAAGGGATGCTCGACCGCGAAATATATCCGCAAGGTTCACCGAGCAATGGCGCGGCCACGCGCGTTGCCCCCATAGGGCTGTTCTTTCATAACGACCCAAAAATGATCCGCGACATCTCGTATAATGCGGCCGGCATCACGCACAGCCATCCGCTGGCCCTCGAAGGCGCCGCGGTCCAGGCCTGTGCCGTTGCCCTGGCCTTGCTCGTTGACCCGCAGGAGATCAGGAGGAAGGAGTTCCTCGGCGCCATGCGGATGTTCACCCAGCCCGGCCCCTACCAGGAGAAGCTGAAGGCGATCATCCGTCTACTCGATGCTGATACAAGCAAGGAAGAGATCGTAAAGATTCTCGGAAACAGCCCGGAAGCACTGAACTCGGTTCCCACTGCCCTTTACTGCTTTCTCGCTAATCCCGATTTCGAGAGCGCCGTCATCTATGCCGCGAGCCTGGGCGGCGATGCCGATGCGATAGGCGCCATGACCGGGGCGATCGCAGGCGCTTGTTTTGGGGTAGAGGGAATACCAACGCTGTGGCGGGATAAAGTGGAGCAGCATGCAGTTCTGGAAGGCCTGGCGACAAAACTCTGGGAAAAAACTGTCGTAAAAACGGTTTAGCGGAACATCCTTTCAGCTCACGGCACAAGATTCCTGCCTTGATGCAAACCACCCTATCGAAGCTCTTCTTCCCTTAAGAGAAATCACACAAACACCTTTGCCTGTTCAGTTCCCCTTCCGACCGGAAGGGTTACCAGACGGGCTTTCAGGAGTGGCACGTCGTGGGCTTCAGATGAATGGAGTCGGCGAAGATATCCGGTGCTGATGCCCGGTGATAATAGGGGCACTTTTCCAAGCTACAGCCATAGGGATGCTTATCGCTTGACCGGCAGGTGGAGACGGACGGCGAGGCAGGCAGCATGATGCCGAATCGTTCGGCAAAGAGCGTGGCCGCAACGCTGAGCGATGCACGCACGTAGGCCTTGCAGCAGGCAGGGCCGGTCAGGTCCGTCAAGGCCTGTGATACCCTGGTCACCGCATCCATGACTATCTGCTGCTCCCGGACCGATCCAAACCGTACACCGAGGAAAAGGGAGAAGCATGAACCCATGGCCGGGACAATGCCGCAAACCCCGGTAAGCGCACAGGACTCTTTTACTATCTGGCTTGCTGTCCTGTCGAGGGCCTCGCTTACCTCGATGTCCGAGATTTTGCCGCCATAGGGTGAATTTTTAAGCGCCGCCGTGAACGCGCCTGCTGCAATGAACGCGTGACCGCAGTCAAGCATACCCAGCCGCGGCAGGCCCATCATCAATTCGGCGATAGTCACCGGATCTTTGAGCGTCGTGGTCCTTGCCATTGCCGCTATCGCCGACCGTACCTCATCCTTCTTGCAGCGGTCGCAGCAATGATGGGATTCAGGACAGGACTCCTCTACCGCTTCCTGCTCCCCGCAAAAAAGACAGGAACGTTTCTCCTGTGTGTTCAACGGTACGATTGGAGACCCGCAGAACGTACAAGGTATCTTTGGCAGGTTCTTGTTCATATTTGTATTTGAAAATACCACCTCTTCCCGAAAATTGCAACAATGGATGGCGGAAGGAGCCTGCGACAAAATTTGCGCAGATTAATGACGAGTTTGAAAAGCGCGCTCTCTGCCATGGCCCCGCCGGCATATCCGCAGTTTAAGGAAGCGTAGACGAACCGCGGCAATACGCTTGATAAGAAACTTCTTGATACTAAACGATTACGCAGATAGAAGCGCTTTTCTTAGTTATTTCGCTCCTGGGTCCGCGGCCCGATCATTAACTATCCAAGCTCGCGAGTTTTCCGTCGGATCGATTGCTGTCGCCCCCATATACAAATATCACTTTCGTAGTACAGCCAATATGACATACAAAGTCAAAATGGTCCGTTCAGAATGAACGTGTCCTCTATCACGACAAAACAAGACTATTTTAACCCTTTATATTTACGTGTGTTTATTCTGGCAATGCTTTTGCATCATACGGAGTAAAAGCGTCGCTGAACCAAAGCCTTATGCACTGCATCTTTTGTTGATCGCTTCCCTAGGCGTATGATTCTCGGCGTGATACTCGCGAAAAAGGAGGGGCTATGAAGACCATATTATTAAAACTTATCCTGCGTGCAGTATTCGCGATCACTCTGCTGCTCGTTGGTTTTGCAGCAGGCTTTCCGATCGGGCAGGGCATCGGATTCGCGACCGGCAGTGAATGGTCGCTTATCCAGGCGGACCTCCTTGCGCGAGAGGCCGGCGTGTTCATGCCGGTCAACTATAAAGATGGAAAGTTTCGCGTGGTGGTTAAACAACCCCGTCATTTGTACAAGAGGGCGTGGCAGCTTGCCGACAGGCACGAAGACGAGATGGCTTACGTGAACACGGGCAATGCCGCATTGATCGACCGCGTTCAACTGGCGCAAAGGACATCGCTGACCCAATAAAGAACAGCGGTTTTTTCGTTTGCTTGCGCAGGCAACGACACATACGCGATTCAGGACATTAGCAACGCATCTTCGACATACTTCCCTATCCGTGGCGATTACGATTGCGCCGTTCCGGCCGGGTCTTTTCTCCCTGCCAGCGGCAGCGGGAAGGTGAACAAACTCCCTTTGCCGTGTGTGCTCGCAGCCCAGATCCGGCCGCCGTGATATTCGACGATCTGGCGGGCTATGGCGAGACCAAGTCCGGTCCCTTCTACCGCGGTGCAGCCGCACTGTCTCTTTCCGGTCATACGATCATTTCCCGGGATCGCTCCGACTATTCAGATTACGCTGGTAGTCATCATAACTCTGCTTTTCCTGGCAATTGGAACCGGGATTCTGCCGGCAGTCCATCTGCGCCTTGTTGTGCATCGCTTCAAAAGCGGACCGTTTTGCCATTTCACTGCTGCAGCCCGACAGAGTAATGAAGAGTGCCACGGTCAATGCTCCCGTACTTTTCTTCATAAAGTCCCCCTTCGAAACAGATTCGATAGCCGCGAGACTATAGTAACGGATTTTACCATAAACCGTCAACGTCGAATGAGTATTCAACGAGCGGTCTTCAGCCAGCGGACTTCTTGACTTTTTTCTATTTTCGGATATTCTTATCACAACATCTGATCTATTCTGCGTAAAGCACATTTCTGTTGCCCGGGAGCTCCCTTCATGAGCACGACGTTCTCTCTGATTATCGCGGCAATGCTCTTTGCGGGTACGGCCTTTGGCCACGAGTCCACTGCCACGAGCGCCGATATTGCCCTGGAGTACAAACTCGGCCAAAATCTCCCCGCTGATGCAGTCTTCCTCGACGAGCATGGCGGACGCGTCAATCTCAGGGACGCCATTGACCGACCCACGATCATCGCCCCGGTCTACCTGGGTTGCAATCATGTTTGTCCTCTGCTGCTGAACGGTCTTGCTGAGGCCCTCGGCAAACTCGACATGGTCAAGCCGGGCAGGGATTTCAAGGTCATAACGCTCAGCTTCGATGACAAGGACACGCCGGCCATAGCCCTCGACAAGAAAAGGAATTACCTCAAGGCCATCGGCAGGCCTTTCCCTGCAAAGGACTGGACATTCCTGACCGGCGATGCTGCTGCGGTGAGGCAATTTACCGATTCCATCGGCTTCAAGTTCCAGCGGGACAGCGAACGCGATTTCTCCCATCCCGTCACGCTCGTAGTCATAGCGCCCGGCGGCAAGATCGTCCGCTATCTCGAAGGAACCATCTTTCTTCCGTTTGATATCACTATGGCCGTGAACGAAGCAGCCGAGGGCAGGGTCGGCTCAGCAGGACGGCGGGTGCTCATGTACTGCTTCAGCTACGACCCGCTGAAGAAATCCTATGTGTTCAACATATTGAAAGTGGTCGGGACGGGAGTGGTCCTCTTTGTAGGGTCCTTTTTTGCATACCTGATGATCACGACGAAAAAGAAACGAGGTTCGGTATAATGCCGGCAAACAATGGGAAATAATTTCTACCATACTCCGGGCGGATATCCCGGCATCTTCGGTTGGATCTTCTCGACGGACCATAAGCGCATCGGCCTTTTGTACCTGGGGTCGATATTCACGTTCTTTCTTGTCGGCATGATGCTCGGCCTCGCCATCCGGCTTGAGCTCATCGCCCCGGGCAGGCAATTTGTGTCCGCCCAGACCTATAATGCCCTGTTCACGGTCCACGGCGTGATCATGATCTTCCTGTTCATCATCCCCGGCATACCGGCGACCCTCGGGAACTTCATGCTCCCCCTCCAGATAGGCGCCCAGGATGTGGCATTCCCGCGGCTGAACCTCATGTCCTGGTGGTTCTACCTCTTCGGGGCGATCGTGGTGCTCACTTCGCTCTTCACCGGAGGCGGCCCGCCCGATACGGGCTGGACCTTCTATGTGCCTTACAGCGTCCGCACCGGCACGAACGTATCTCTGGCCGTCTTCGGCGTGTTCCTGCTCGGCATATCGTCGACGCTCACGGGGCTTAACTTCATCACCACGATACACCGCCTCCGCGCTCCGGGTATGACCTGGTTCCGCTTGCCCCTCTTCACCTGGTCGCTCTACGCCACTGCCTGGGTCCAGCTCCTTGCAACGCCGATCATCGCCATCACCCTGCTCCTGCTCATGGTGGAACGGAGCTTCGGCATCGGATTCTTCGATCCTGCCAAGGGCGGCGACCCCATCCTGTTCGAGCATTTGTTCTGGATCTATTCGCACCCTGCCGTATACATCATGATCCTTCCGGCCATGGGCGCGGTGACCGATATCATCCCCGTATTCTCTCGCAGGGTCATCTTCGGGTACAAGGCCATCGCCTTCTCGAGCATAGCCATCGCGCTCCTGGGCTACCTGGTCTGGGGCCACCACATGTTCACCAGCGGCATGAGCGACTTCTCGCGCATGATCTTCTCGCTCCTCACGTTCCTCGTGGCCGTGCCGAGCGGTATCAAGGTCTTCAACTGGGTAGCGAGCATGTACAAGGGCTCCATCCAGCTCGACTCGCCCATGCTGTTCACGATCAGCTTCATCTTCCTTTTCTCCATCGGCGGGCTCACCGGGCTTTTTCAGGGGGCGCTCGCAACGAACGTGCATGTACACGGCACCTACTTCATCGTCGCCCACTTCCATTACGTCATGTTCGGCGGCACGGTCTTCGCCTTCTTCGCCGCGCTCCACTACTGGTATCCCAAAATGTTCGGCAGGATGATGAACGAGAAGCTCGCGCGGATCTACTGGCTCATCATGTTCATCGGCTTCAACATACTGTATTTTCCCATGTTCATTCTCGGCTGGCAGGGCATGCCCCGGCGGTACTATGATTATCTGCCGAACTATCATACAGGGCACCTGATCTCGACCATCGGGTCCTGGATCCTCGCAACCGGCGTGCTCCTTATGTTCTTTAATTTTTTCCGTTCGCTCTCCCGGGGAGAGAAGGCAGGCGACAACCCCTGGAACGGGGCTACGCTCGAATGGCAGACAACATCCCCTCCGCCGACGGAGAACTTCGAAAGTATGCCCGAGGTCACGAAGGGGCCGTATACGTACAGATAACCCGCAAAGTGCAGAGGGCATGGCGCACAGGATCGGTTTACACTCTATAGCTCTATGCGCTATGCTCCATGCACTGCCCTATGCCCCATGCTCCATGCGCTATGCGCTTTTATAACTATGCCCGAACTTGCACATTCAGCAGATAAACACATCGACTACACCGGCTCCAAGCTCGGCATGTGGCTTTTCCTGTTCACGGAGATCCTGCTCTTCGGCGGGCTGTTCCTGCTCTATGCCGTGTACCGGTCCCTGTACGCGCAGGATTTCCATAACGCCGCTCAAGGGCTGAGCACCGCGCTCGGCGCGATCAACACCATTATCCTGCTCACCAGCAGCCTCACCATGGCGCTGTCCATCGTTGCTCTGCGGCAGGCAAGAATACGATCCTCGATCATATTACAGACAGTCACGATACTCTTCGGACTGGCCTTTCTTGTGAACAAGTACTTCGAGTGGAGCGGACACATTCATGAAGGGATCTTTCCGAATTCGCCCGAGCTGCTCTCCCGGAGCCATGGCGAAATTCTTTTCTACGGTCTGTATTACGTCATGACCGGGCTGCACGGCCTTCATGTGGTCATCGGCATGGCCGTGATCGCCGTTGTCTTATCGTTCACTGCCAGAGGCACGGTATCGGGCGAAAACTTCAATAAACTGGAGAACGCGGGCCTGTACTGGCATCTTGTGGATATTATCTGGATATACCTGTTCCCGCTCTTTTATCTGATCACGTAGGGGCGGGTTTAAAACCCGCCCCTACGATCAACCCCGGGGATGATTATGGAAGAACAAAAAGTACATTTAGGCAAAACAAAGACCTACGTAGCTGTCTGGCTTTCGCTCCTTGCGCTTACCGCGATAACGATCACGGCGGCCGGTATGCATCTGGGAAAATTCAGCACGCTCACGGCCCTTTTGATCGCGTCGACCAAGGCAAGCCTGGTGCTCTGGTACTTCATGCATCTCAAGTATGAGCGCAGGCTGTTCAAGCTCATGTTCCTTATCCCGATAGCGACCCTGACGGTCATTATCGGGCTCACCTTTTTCGATATCTGGTACCGGTGAACTATGGTAAACGGCTGGCAGCATCTATCAGGCTCCGTGGACAGCGTCTTTTTCTTCATTATGGCCATTTGCATCACGCTCCTCGCGGGCGTGACCGGCGTCATGCTGTATTTCGTGGTTCGGTACAGCAGGAAGCGGAACCCCCATCCAGAGGACGTTGCCGACAATCTACCGCTCGAAATTTTCTGGACCGTTGTCCCCACGCTCCTCGTGCTGGTCATTTTCTGGGTGGGCTGGAAAGGGTTCCAGTACATGCGCACCGTTCCGCCGGACGCCATGCTCGTCAAGGTCACGGGAAGGATGTGGTCGTGGTCCTTTGAATATGAGAACGGGAAAAGAAGTAATGTCCTGAACGTGCCGCTCCAGAGGCCGGTCAAGCTTGCCATCACGTCAGCCGATGTTCTCCATAGTCTCTTTATACCCGCCTACCGGATCAAGGAGGACGCCGTTCCGGGCTTGGAGACCTACCTCTGGTTCCTGCCGGACGAGATCGGGACCTATGACCTTTTCTGCACCGAATACTGCGGCGCCGGCCACTCGGCTATGATCACGAAGGTAGCAGTCCTGTCGCCGAAGGATTTTGAGCAGTGGTATGGGGCAGCAGAAAAACCGGCGGAGTCAACGCCGCATCTGCCGGACGGCGCAAAGCTTATTCAGGAAAGGGGCTGCAATGCCTGCCACTCGCTTGACGGCAGTGTCAAGATCGGCCCCACGTTCAAAGGGTTATTCGGGAGGAAAGAGATCGTAGTCGCGGCCGGCAAAGAACGGACGATCACGGTTGATGAGGGATATATCGTGCGATCGATCAAAGACCCCGCCGCTGATGTGGTAAAGGGTTTCCCGCCCATCATGCCGGCAATGCCGATGACCGACGAAGAGCTGCGGGCGCTCGTAGATCATCTCAAAACCTTGAAATAGCGCAGGCAATCATGCCTATGATACTGAAGATAAAAATCTACGCAGTCCTCTGCAGGATCCCCCTGTCCCTGTTCGCTGCCGCTTCTGCAGGCACCGGTTATGCGCTGGGGCCTCATCCGTCCCCTGTCCAGGCGTTCGCAACAGCAGCCTCGGTCTTCTTGCTCGCCTGCGGTTCGTCAGCACTGAACCAGTTCCAGGAGCAGGACCTCGACGCACGGATGGCCAGGACCAGGAGGCGCCCGCTGCCGTCAGGAGCGCTCACCCCTCGCCATGCGCTGGGAATTTCGATCGCACTGTTGGCCTCGGGACTTGCCGGTCTTGGCTCGACAAGCACGCTGCCTGCTGCAGCGCTCGGGCTCCTGGCGATCGGCTGGTACAACGGCCTTTATACGTTCCTCAAGAAAAGAACGGCACTTGCGTTCCTGCCCGGCGCAATCGTCGGCATGATCCCTCCGGCCATCGGATGGGTGGCTGCGGGTGGATCGCTCCTTGATCCACGGATCGCGGTCATCAGCCTGCTCTTTTTCCTGTGGCAGATACCCCATGTCTGGCTGCTGCTTCTCCAGTATGGTGATGAATATGAGCAGGCCGGCCTCCCCTCCCTTACCCGTTGGCTTAACAGGGGCCAGATCGCCCGTCTTGCCTTCATTTGGATAATGGCGGTCGCCGCAGCGAGCCTGGCGCTCCCGCTGGTCACCAAAACGAATGCGTTGGCAACCTACGCTGCCCTCATCCCTGCCGCAGCCTGGCTCGCATTCTCAGGCTTTAAACTGGTAGGCTTCGATCAGGATCTCGCAATACAACCCGTTTTCAGAAACGTCAATGCCTACATTCTGCTGGTCATGAGCACGCTCTGCCTTGGCCGTTTCTTCCCTCATCTGCTGTGAACCTGTAAACGGCAGTTAGCCATAGAAAGCACATATCCTCCCTTGACAGGCCCAAAGGCATGAAATATACTCAACTCCACAAAGTTCCATAAATTTCATTCCTCCAATTCCGTAAATCCGTATTTGGAGGGGCGGAATCCGCAGTTGCTAAAAAGGGCACGTTACGTTGCAATTACGTCTGATTTTCGCCCCAGTATTACCAGATTTTCTGAAATGGCGGGGCGGTTTCCGTCCCATCATACACTGGTTAATCCGGATAAATAATGGAGGCATCATGATCCGACTTTTCATCATTGGCTTATTTCTTCTCATGCCTCTGACTGCCATTTCACAGCCACCACCCCTTCAAGATGGGGTAGGCGACCATAGGGCATCCAATAAGCCAAAAAGCACCTCCAAGGATAACCAAAATATATCCAATGCGGCGACTTCCATATCCTACAAGGACCCACATGCCGCGCTTCAAACAAAAGAAACCTGCACCTGTACACGCAATGCCGACCAGCAACCAGCAATAGATAGTAGTTTTTTCACCAGGCTTGCACACGATATCACGGGAACAGCTACTATATTTCTTACTATGGTCACTCTGGCCTTGGTTTGCGTCACGCTTTATCAGTCTACTCTCCTTCGCAGGGAGTTGATCTTGACTCAACGGCCAAAATTGCGCGTCAACTCTGTTATTGTAAAGCGGCCTAATATACTAAACGCTGATGAACTTTCCAAAGTGGGATTCGACAAAGCAGATGGAGTTCGAGAAATATTTATGAAAGGCCATCATGTTCATGGGCAATTTTATATTGCTAATGTTGGAGGCACGCCTGCAACTATCGGCAATATAGGTTGTTGGGTTTATTGGACCAAATACGCCTTGCCAATGGAAAGACCCTATGAAGGTCAAAATGGGAATATTTTCATCAAATCTGTTTTGAATCCCGGAGAATCTATCCCTATTACTTTTCAAAATGAAATCCCGTTGGACATTGACGGCAATCTGATAATTGTCGGAACGTACATGCTTTATGTCATGGGGTGGATAGAATACAGTGATGATTTGAAAATCAATAGGAGAATTAATTTCTGCCGAAGATATTGGCCCGGCAAACGCTTTGAGGCTGTTATTGATGACGATTATGAAACCTATCAAGGTGACTAGGATAACGATTTTACTGTGCTTCAATATAGCCTCCAACCAGCCGGTCCACAGCGACGCGCCAAGGGCGGCGCGTGACCGGCGTGTTGAACTAAGCCGCTACGCGGCGGTCGGAAAGTCCTTTGTTTTAGAAGAGTTACAATTGAAACCCCATAGCGTGACAGCGTGACATTGGCTTAGTCCAACCAGCTTCTTTTCGACGTATCGTATGCGCCGCGAAGTCGGACTAGGCGTTTTCATCGTACGGAATGAAGCCTAAACATTAGCCAGCGAGAAATAGGAGATTCCATTGGACATAAACATTTCAGTTATTATTGCTTTTGCGGCCAAGACACTGACAGCCGCTGGAATCGCTTACGCACTCCTTCAGCTTTATGGGAAAAAGTGGCTTGAAACACAATTCTCGAAAAAGCTGGAGGACCATAAAGGTAAGATTAATGCCCTTTTCAGCCGAATCTCAAAAATTCACGAGAAGGAGTTTGAAGTGCTTCCTGAAGCATGGCGACTTCTTCAGCAAGCACTTGGTCTTGTCTCCGCTCTTGCCAGCCCTTTGAAAACATACCCTGACATCAATCGAATGAATCCTGCGGAATTTGATGGGTTCCTCGCTACAACTCGACTTAAAGATCTTGATAAGCAGGCATTAGCGTCGGCATCAGACAGAAATAAATTCTTTCAGAAAAGAATTTTTTGGTACGACCTACAGGATACCCGCGAAGCTGTCAATGCTTTTCACAACTACACAATCTTGAACAAAATTTTCATGACCAAGGAGCTTTTCGACGCATTTAAAGTTGTTGACGACCTATTAATGAATACGATTCTAGAACAAGAGATTGGCACAGAAGCAGAAGATAGGTCTATGACCAGAAATTATTCTAAAACAACGAGAACGCAAATTGAGCCGCTAGTTGCGAATATTGAGGTATTGGTCCAGGAACGCCTTCATCACGCTGAAGCTTGAAAAAAATGGCTAAACATCGGGTGGTGCGGTCAAGACCGCACACCCTCAGCCCCGTTATATTTCACAGGGAAACATATGGTAAATTATTTTGATTTTTTCAAAAGTGAGCTTCCGACCATAAAGACAGTCTCTTCTCGCGGCGGAGCAAATGGCTTCTTCGGGCAAGAAGCCTTACGTTTCCACTCAATGGCCGGAACACTACTAGAAAGCTTTAAAGCTGATAAAAGCGCTAGTGTTGATGAGCGTTACATAACACATGTTCTTGCGCGTTCATTGATGGAAAACTACTTTTGGCTTCTTTATATATTTGATGATCCAGCAAAAAAACAGGACCGCCATGAGGAGCTTGTTAATTCGTTCAAACGCGACTATTGCAAATTGCAATTGCTGCACACGGAAAAAAACTCGTTGCGCGTCTAATTTTCTGGTAAGCAAGGCATTGGTTTAGGATTATTTGATAACGCTATGAACAGCTTGTCGATGAGTGGCATTTGAGCACTCTAAAAAGAATAAAAATGCCAACCCCTGCGTGTACACAGCAACGGGCTAAAGGCGGCGCATGTGACCGATGAAAGTAAAATAGCTACTATCCTGTTCTTGGCTGCTGATCCCACAGACGCATCACGATTGCGCTTAGGCGAAGAGTTCCGCGAAATTCGTGGAAAACTCAGGCAAGCTCGTTTTCGTGATTTCTTCAAGTTGGAACTGCCACAATTATCGCTTCGCCCTGAAGATATTAGCCTGGCATTGTTAGATCTTCATCCCAAGATTGTTCATTTCTCAGGCCACGGCACATCTAGCGGCGCTTTATGCTTCGAGAATCAGACAGGGGAAACTCAGCTTGTTCAGGCTGAGGCACTTGCTGCATTATTCGAACAGTTTTCTGGCCATGTTAATTGTGTGATATTGAATGCATGTTATTCCGAGACTCAAGCTAAAGCGATCGCTGAGCATGTTGAGTACGTTGTCGGAATGACCAAGGCAATTGGCGATAAAGCTGCTATATCCTTTGCTGTTGGTTTTTATCAAGCGCTTGGAGCTGGACGTACAATCGAGGAAGCATACAAACTTGGCTGCGTCCAAATAAGACTACAAGGCATTTCAGAGGATCAGACACCAGTACTGATTAAGCGTAAGCCGCATGAGATCCTGAAGGACGACTTTATAATCGAGTTTTCAAACGATCAAGATTTTTACGGAAAACAGCGCGGTGAGCTTCTCCATTTTTTCGTTTCTGATTGGCTGATTAACGGACCGCCAGTTGCTATAGTGCAGGGCTTTCCGGGGTGTGGCAAAACGCAACTCGCTTCGTCGGTTGCAACTCACGCTAAGCGTTGCCTTGATCCAGTTGAGCCACAAAACGAATCACCTGAGCCGTCTCTTGATTTGCTAACGGACCTAGCGTTGTCGCTTGAATATGAAGGCATTCACGATCTGATGCAAGAACTTGAAAAAGGGGCTGAAGGCGATCTCTTCAATGCTTTGCTCCGAGTTCTCCGCAGAGAACAAATCCTAATAATTATAGATGAATTTCAGCGTCTCTTGTCTGCAAGGGACGCGTTACCGCCACAAGGCTGGCAATATCTGATAGAAAGTCTTAATAATTCCAATCGACCAGCTGGCAGATTGCTACTCATCAGTAATCGTTTAGTCAAGAAAGCGCGCTGGTGCGAAAAATCTGTCTCTAATGAACTCAAGGGTCTTTCAGATATTGAGGCAGCGGCCTTTCTTCAAGCGTATCTCGCGTCCAAGGATCTATCTGCAAAAATTCCGATGGAAAGGATGGAAGAGATCGGACATCGTTTGGGCGGAAACCCAAGGGCTTTAACAACGTTGGTGGAAAGTCTGAAATATTATTCTCTAGAAGAATTGATTTCCCTAGCGCCTGATCTCTTTAAACCGGGAGATGTTAAACTCAATCCTGAATTGGTTGAAGATTTTGAACGTGACTTGATTGAACGTACACTTTCCCATCTAGACGGTGAATTGTTGAATTTCATGAGACAGTTGTCTGTGTATCGTCGGCCCTTCAAAAATGAGTCTTATTTTGAACATGCAGATCATGTGCGCTCATCGCAATTATTTCGGAAACAACTTATTGACCGGTTTCTATTGGTAAACACAGCTGGCGGAGACAGCTTGCACCCACTAGCGCGAGAAATCAGTGTTACCCGGCTCCGTGATGAAAAAGAAGCATGGCGTGTCGCGCATAATCTCGCCGCAAATTACTATTTCCGATATTTTAAATCACTGCCGCTGAAGGAACCTCGTAAGCTCACATCATCATATGCGGAACTTCGACACCACCTTTTTGAAGCTGGGCGGATCGGAGAACTTTATCTTGCCAGCGAAAAGCTTACTAAATTTGCGCTGTCACAAATTACTAAGTCCGAACAATCGAAAATTCCTGACAGTGTTGAAACATTGGAGGAACGTATTGCACTAATATCGACGATCCCAGATGAATTAAGGCCAAAAGGGTTGGAATATCATATTGCGCTCTGCCTGAAACACCGTAATACAGGGGATGATTATCAAAAAGCGCTTTTCTACGTACGCAGGGCAGTGGGGCGACATGCATATTATGCAGTATGGCTGCTTCTTATCGATCTTGAATATGCCCTTAATGGGATCGATGCCATGATTAAGGCGCAGAATCAAGCGATCAAATTACTTGGTAGTGGCAGCAATGTCTTTGCAATCTATCATCATTGTGCAGATATTCTTGATAGAGATAATCGGTCAAATGACGCAATCAACCTGCTTGAGAAAGCTATTAATACGCCCGGAGTAACTTGCATCTCGCCACTTATCAGCTTATGCGCCCAGTACCTCGAAAAAGTTGACAAGTTTGATGACGCTATCAGACTTTTGGAAAAAGGAATTAATACTCCGGGAATACAAGAAGTCGACATCGTTTACAAAAGTTGTGCAACGTTGATGATAAAAAAAGGACGGCCTGACGATGCAATAGCTTTGCTTAGAAAAGGACTAGATGCTCCCAACATGACAAAGCCAAGTGCGCTCTACCTTTTGCTTGGTGAACTGCTGGAGAAAAAGGAACAAGTTAAAGAAGCGATTCAATTGCTGAAACAAGGACTTTCCGATAAACGCATAAGATTCCCACAAGCAGTTTACTGTTATTGCGCGGAGCTGTTGGTTAAAGATCAGCGCACAGAAGAAGCTGTTTCTCTCTTGGAAGCTGGGATAGCATCACGTGTAATAACAGACCCTCTACCTCTTTATCACTCCCTTGCTGGGATTACGGAGAAAGCAGGAAGGCCGTTAGAAGGCGTGAAGCTACTCATGTCAGCGCTGTCCAACGCTCGGATGAAAACAGAATCTTCAATGTATCTCGCATGTGCAAAACTGATATTTAAAGCTGGGGATATCGACGAAGCTGTAGTAGTCCTGAAACGCGGAATAGAGGTTCGAGAAATCAGGGAAAAAACTCAGCTTATTCAAATGTGCGCCGAGCTGATAGCCAGAAAAGGCCTATTGGGCGAAGCGATAGAAATGCTGGAAAAGGGCATTTCAGAAAACGACACATCTTTTGTCTATCCCCTTTATCATACTTGTTCCGAACTCATGGTTAAAGCAGATCGCCTGGAAGATGCAATTTCGCTCATGAAGAAAGGCATCAGTGCGCCCGCCTTGACAAATAAAGCGGTTCTTTTTCAAATCTGTGCAAAGCTTCTCGATAAAGCTAAAAGACCAGAGGAAGGGATTGATCTGCTAAAAAAAGGGCTCAGGCTGCCAGGTATGACAGGACAGGTTATCCTGTATCAAATGTTAGCGCAGTTATTGGAGAAGGTCGGTAGACAGCCGGAAGCTATTCAAATTCTAAAAAAGGCTATTAACGGGCCGAAGATGGGGAACTCTGTTTCACTTTATTATGCCTGTGCGGAACTGCTGTTATCGAATGGCGATCGCGACGATGCGATACGCCTTCTAACGAAGGGAACTGTTGATTATCCTAAAGATAAACATTTGAAAGACATTTATGAGAAGGCAATTAGTACCAGAGAGTGATTCCAACCATCGCGTCCACAGCGACGCGCCAAAGGCGGCGCGTCAGGCGCGTGGTGAACTGCGGCGGAGTACGCGAGATCTTAGACAATGAGGGATTTTTTGTGCTTTCTGTGCATTTTGTGGCTCAACTGCTCTTTTTAGGATGAAGCTCATGACCCCTGATCAGGCACACCGATTAAAACAGCTCCTTATTGAGAGCTCCCCGCTCATTGAGGAATATACGGCTGCTGTCTGCCCCGGCTGCGTTGACGTCTGCTGCCGCCAAAAGCATGGAACCCACGGCGAACGCGACCTCGCCTATCTGCACGCGCTGAGTACGCCTGCTCCGCTTCTGGCTGCCGATCGCGACCCCGACGGGCCATGCCAGTTCATGGGGCAGTCCGGCTGCTCCCTGCCGCGCTGGATGCGGGCGTTCAAATGCACCTGGTTTTTTTGCGAGCCGCTCCTCGCAGCGCTGGATGAAGGGGACCCGCGGAAGGCGCGGCGGCTCTCAGCTGCGCTTCAGAAGATGGTTGACCGGTATAATGGAGAGAATGATGAGGCGGACGGTGTGATCAATCAGGAAACGGCAATTGGGACGCGGATAAAATCGGAAAGCCTCATAGAAAAATAATCCGTCATTCCGGGCTTGACCCGGAATCCAGTGTTTTCGCATTGTTTCTGATAGGGGTAGGGACGACGCATTGATTTGCGCCGCCCCTCCCTCCGAACCGGACTGGCGGATTTCCCGCATCCGGCTCTCCAGTTGGTGGTTCACCTTACCAAGGACTGACGTGTTGCGACAAGG